>BNJU01000896.1_pt1 | contig 133763 bp, 181 predicted proteins | sample 8539281 | NCBI WGS metagenome assembly BNJU01 (sample SAMD00202456, study PRJDB9452) | human saliva metagenome | isolation source: human saliva | place: Japan
GGCTACCGCACATTGAAGTCTATTGGTGGCGATTGATACTCATGAGTTTCGTCGACGATGCGACACCCTGAGATTCAGGTCTCTCTTTATCTGTGGTGCTAGATGTTGTCGGCTGTGAGCGGCTTCAACTCCAATGGGCATGGAGTTCTGCAGCCACCGTTTGCGCGAGTGGGTGCTGAGATAAGCGCTACTGCATTTCAGAGACACAAAACGATGTTTGCCGCATCAGCTTTTTGATGATGATTGGACTTAGTTAGCGATTTTAAACGATATCTTCAATGCTGAAAATATGTCCGAGTCGATGGGCATTGTGTCCGGCAGTCGGGGATGAAAGCGTTCAAATCAAGTTGATTATCCTCTGCCGTGACGAAACTTCTGATCTCGTTCTGCACAAAATAATATGGCAGTAAACTTGACCGCACTTTCTCTCGAAAATCAGGCTGCTTACTGTGCGGCTGTTGCTAATAGCATGCTGCCACATGTTGCCCACGATTGGCCTTTTCGCTTTTCAATTAGCGACACGTGGTGCTGTTTCATTTAAATGTGGAAAAAGACGGCTGTTATACCAATCTTCTTACGGTCAGGCTTTTTCATGGAAAAGACTTGCTCAGCCCACATTTTGTCATTCTGCAGACTTGGCCTTTGTTTTCTTGCTCGAGACTGCAAAGCCTAAGTGCCTTCCGTCACTAGCCGTCGCTCAACATTAGCTGCTCTACGCCCAGGCGCTGCGGGTGCATAATGTGTGCATTCGCCCGCAGTGAATAACCGATCAGGATATAGGTTCATCTACGCATGAGACGTTGTGTGGCCTTCGAGGTAGGGCCGTTTGCTCAGTCGCTCACCCACTTCCAGCTTTAATTTACTCTCCTTGAAACGGTGAAATCAGAGAGAGGTAACGTAGGCGGTAGATTTTCGATGACTTTGCGGTCGATTTTGCTTCCGTAAGCCGTGGAGGAAGACTAGATTGGTCGCGGTTGGCCGCAGATACGCAAATTTTGCGTCGGGTTGGGCCGATAACGATAAATTCATTAACCCTATGGCTTATCAATATATCCCACATCTGAAAAGGTTTCTGACCTGGCATTATCGATTGGGTCCTGCAACCATCAATGAAATATATTCGCGAATTCTGGTACCATCACGGAATAAAATGTTCTTGCATAGCCTGTATACCGCAGCTATTTCGCATTCCTCTGGCGCAAACAATGCTGGTATTTTAAAGCTGGGCTATAAGTTCTGTTTCTGCATCCTGCAGCGTCTGTAACATAATTCGTAGAATTTTGGTTTACTAAAAGCCATCAGCATTAAGTGGATGGTCAAATTACAGGCTAATGCGGCAGATGGCTTTTTCGTAATTTTTCGGATCGCCACCATAATCCGCAATGCGCACATCATTCATGGTGATTTTGGTGCTCCTCATAAGCGACCAACCGTTAATAAACAAATTGCTAATAATAAGGGTGCTTTGTAAGCGTATTTCTTAAGCATATTCATCTCGCTGTTGCGATGGATAATTTTGGTTATCAGGTGCTAACTACTCTATCACCATATTTGATCAATCAAACGTTTTATGGTTACTACTGCATCGCTGGGGTTCGTTTGATTTCAATTAAAGGGTTGCACGGCGACGCGTGTAAGCCTGTTTGTCTGCGCCAAATCGCCGCAGTGCTAAGGTAAGGCTATTTCAAGCCAAACATATTCACGGTTGTGAAAGAATCACCATTATGTGGCAAAGCGATGATTGATGCACCTCTTCATCAACCGGCAACATATCAAAGATCGTCACTCATGCCGTATTGACGTAAACATAATGGTTGGTTCGAAATGACATTCGTTCTTAAATAATGCTCAAAGAGTTCCAAATCATCAGCGTGGACGTATCTGCCAATCATCGCGCACTGCGGGTTGATTCAGACCAATACCCAACTACCACAGCGGACTGCTGGCGACCATCGTTCCGCGCGCACCACGGTTGGTGAAAATTCTGGATACCCTTCTGGCATTTCGATGTGCGCATCAGCAAATGCGCGCACAAAAGGCTATTTCCCTAAGAACAGAAAATACCGTTGTGAGTGCGTACCGCTCAATATGATGTGTACTAATGAGCACGTTTAGATTCACCGCTGTCTTTGCTCGATAAAAAGTTACTGCACAGATTTTGCAGAAAGTGCGAGTTTCAGTAACCGGTTTTTGACGCAATGGCGGATGTGCACGCAAGCAATGATGCGCTTTTGCGCATTAAGCGAGGTTTTGCGCCTGTGGTCGAGCCGCGCTGACTTTTGACTCTGCTACGCAAAAGATTCGCTGGAGTCGCATAGGTGGTTAATACGTTTACTGATAAAGCAGAACCAAATTGAGTCACGATATGCGGCTTGAGGCAGTTTTGCTTCACGGTTTGCAGTGCTTCGCATATCTCTGCATAAGGGTGCGTGGCTCGACGCAGCTGAATATCTGTAATATTTAAATCAGCCCATAGGTATTTGCCCACTGAGTTAGTCCCGTCAGCCTGTCTGGGCGTCAGTTGCCTGACAATCTACACCCGCGTTCGCCGCCAGCTATTCTAGTTCTCGTGCATAAGCACTGTATGTTGTGGTGGTTGATGAGTCAGTCAATTTTAGGCACCAACCAACGTTCAGATTAGCATTAACCACGGATGGTGTGTCAATTTCATGCTCTTGGGCATTATAGAACAGGCTCAGCAAAAGGCACGATGATATCACGCCTGGTTGTTGTTTTTGTTTGCTCGCAGCTTGCTCTGGCGTCGAAATCGCGTGTTCATGCGTCATCTGCCTGTTTCGGTGGTTGGGCGCGCACCACTGGGTCGTCCTGGAAACATATTTTGTTGCGATCACGGTCGCACGTTCCACGCAGTCGGGTGGGCGATCGGCAGTGAGAATGGTCATTCACGCCTGTTTACGGCGAGCTACCGTAATCGCTGGATAGATTTTGCGCTGCGGTACTGAGGTGACTGGTCCGGCAGCAGGTGCGCGTGGGTGCGCTGTGCCCCAAAGGCAAAAGCCTAAAGCCACGTTCATCAAAGTGGCCTTCTGGCACGTTGCACGAAACGTTGCCACACGCAGCTTCTGGCGATAAAGGTGTTTGAGCGTGAACCTGGCTTTAATGCAAAAGTGACCTCACGCCTTGGCGAACCAGGTTTCGGAGATCACCTTTGACCCAACAACGTACATACGCTTACAGACATTCTTCTTATTCTCCGTTATTCTCTGCAAACAGGAGAAGGCACGGCTTTACGCTTTACGTTCAATTTTCCAACCCTCCTACCGTTGTGAGCCTTCCACAATACCGGCTTCCAGCAAATACGCACGTGTGGTTTCTTCAATAAAAGCCGAGACGAGATGGTGGCACAAAAATTCAGAGATGTTGACTCATCGCACTAATGTTTCCGGCATACCAGCGACGATCAAAAGGGTTTCTATTTCAGCCAGCGCTGTTACAACATTGCTGCCGTGTAAGCCTGACACGCGGCGTTGGATGAGTCGCTTTCAGCAAATCTGCATCCGTACAAAGTGCGGTCAAGTTGCTTGCGTCGAGGTACGTGCTGCACTTTTCGTAATGGCTTTAATGCGACATCATCAACGGTCGTTTGTTCCACTAGGCGACTGGCACTTTTGTGATATCCTCAACCCATGTACCAGTTTCATTAGTGATCATCATTTTAGCAGCTGCGGCAATTTTAGCGTTCATCATTTCAGTGGATTATCGCTTCGCGGTGCGTGTACCCGCAGGGCTCTGCAAATGACTGCGATCATCACGCGTGCAAACGGGCGCTCCCGGGCAGTCGACCTACAAAACGGTTTCGAGCGTGCTCTGCCCGCAAAGTGGTAACAACCACTGTAGCGCTTGCAGCTGAAAAATCTTTTCCGTTTAACTCCGCGGAATGACTAAACCACCGGTTTCATTTCACTGAACCATGGCGATGGTTCAGTCTGTCGAATTCGAGCGATGGGCGCGTTGACGCAATCACACCACGTGTCGAGTTCGCTGGACTCTACCGATTTTCGATGATTCAGTGATTGAGCGGTAAAGTGCGGTCATTTTTCCGCTAGTTCAGAAACCACTGCTGAGTCAAGCTCATTGAGTTCACTCACTGAAACCACGAGTCTCCTGGCATTTTGCTGTTCAGGTGTTAAAACTTGAGGCCGCGTACGGCAGCTTTTCGCCTTGGAACCATGCGACCGCCCACTAAAATCATGCTGACGTTGCATAGTGCGCATTCACGTTATCTGGTAATGACGCTTCCCACGGCGGCGACGGTTTTAACTTCATCACGAAAACGTACCATCCAGTGCCGGATTGGACATGACTGCCCGCTATCCACGCCAAAAGATCAACCGCAATTTCAGCATCTTCGGTCCGAAGAAGACGTGCATGTGGTCTTGCTGATCCGTTGTCATGTAAAGCGTCAAACTGGCGAATTAAATCAGATTAAATAGCTTGTTCTAAAGGGCCCATGATAATAAAATACACACACATTGTTAGCTCTTCACCGCTAATACTTTTCATATTAAATGCTTTCAGGCTAAAATTGCAAAGCGTGGATGGTCGCAATTTTGGAGTAAAATCTGTTCTCATAGGATGTTACCTAATAGCGCTCTTTTTCTCAGGTGAGACCAATTAGAACACGTTTTGCTGTTGTGTTCGCGACCGGTTCACAAAGGCTGCTTCGCTAGAAGAAAGAAGGCAACAAAATCTTAAAAGCTGAATATCAGCTACCCTACATTTGGCTTTGAAGCGCCTGATGAAATTACAGTGGATGTCATCACGCTACCTATCTGCACAAGGTTATTTGCGACTCCAAAGCTTTCTCCAGCCCGTAAGGCTATCATGCAATACGTATCAATCTAAAGGTATTCGCGGTGCGACGGCTGCAAACGATGTATGCATCAGAATGCTGATCGCCGAATTGATCACCATGTCAGTGCAAGCCCTTCTTAATGATGGTGATGATGTATTGGTCCCAATGCCAGATTGTCCGTTATGGACAGCGGCTGTGACGCTCTGGCGAAGCGGTTGCATTATTTATGTGATGAAGAAGCGGGCTGGTTCCTGCTATTGATGATATTGCGCGAAGTCGTGCAAATACTTAAAGCTATCGTCGTGGTTAACCGAACTTCGACTGGCGCCGGTGTCTGCAAAAGCGTACTCGAAGAAAGTATCGACGGTGGCACGTGAAAATAGTCTGAGTTATTTTGCGGATTGGAAAGGTGCAGTAAAATTCTCTACGATGGTGCGTCCACCATCATATGGTGGTGTTTAACGATTACATTCAATGGTTTATCAAAGCATTGTCGATGTTGCGGGTTTCCGTCAAGGTTGGATGATTTAAATGGGCCAAAACAACGCCGCAAAGGCTATGTTGAAGGCTTGGATATGCATGGCGTCCGTGCGTTTATGTGCCAAACGTACCGCAGTGACACGCACATAGTCTGGCGCGATTGGGTGGCTATCAAAGTGTAATGTCGTTTGACCAACCTGGCGGTCGTTCTGCCGACCTTTGACAAAGCCTATGGGTTGCTCCGCCGATACTCGACTGGTAGCTGCGTCACAAACTAGCTGGGGAGCAATGTAACATATGTTCGAACTCGACATCAAAAGATTCCAGCATTCATAGTGATGAAAAATTTGTGCTCGATTTGTACGTAAAGAGAAAGTCGCTTTGAGGCGTTGCATAGTGAAAAGCTGGCTGGCGCTCGCGGATGCACTTCGTCGTGGTGGCCTCCTTATACAGCGCTAGATGAAGCGATTGGCAAACTGGCGCGGTTCTTGAAAACCTGTCAGCAATAATAGGCGGTTAGTAGCGCTCTTTGTTCATGAGTTATGACAGGCCGAAATAGCGCGCACTGCGTGGAAAGAAAGAGTGGTGCGGAGCTGCGTAGCAATCCGCCCGGTCTGAAAATACCGCCATAGCGCACTGATCCATATTCCCCAGTCTTTCACGCCACATACTGCGTTTCGTGCCGACGTACAGGTCCCACGTAAACGACTCATTGAGGCAAATTAAGCATACTCGGTAAAGCATACGCCTGCCATTGCGTGGCGTCATGTCAATGAGGTAACATGCCTACCCTGTAAACTCGCGCCTTATGCACACTCCTGCAAAGCCTTCCACTGTTTGGATGGGGACAGGTTGGCGCAATGGTGTCTGTGCCGAAGAGTTTACCCCAAACGTGTTGCAACACATCACTAGACCACCACCAAGATTGAAGAATCGTGTACTAAAGTTTTTCGCTATAACACTGGAGATATCACGAGAGTGTCAGTAAAGCCGGAATATGCGAAATACAGGAGTACACTAATCATCAATGCCCTCTGAATTTTCTAAATGGGGCAGAATCTAAAAATTCGCAGGGTCGCAGTAATGTCACTGAAAGAATCGGTAGTAAATAAAGCGCATATGCTGGGAATGAAGAGAGTAAACATACTAAAACCAGTCAATGGCGACTATATTGCAATGGCGAGATCGCACGCAAAACAGGCCGCGGTGCAAGATGATCGCCTCGACGAATGATAATCAGCCGAAAGAGCTCACGCAATTACGCCGTAAATGGAAATAAGTCAGGTACAATCACGCGCCATAAAGCCCAGTCAGCTCGCAATAAGAGATCAATCCCAATCATCACCCACAAACGACTGCGTGCGCCATTCAGATTATCAATGACGCACTGTGGGGTATCCACACCCGCTCTGCGTTTCGTACATATCCCACTGTGGAAGCAAAAAGTCGGGCGATAAATAAACCACCGAAGGGATTGCCATATTTCTGTCATCATTTTACTCCCTAAGATTTGCCTTTTTCACGGTGTTTAAACTTAATAGTGCCGATTGAGGCACGTGTGATTCGCTTCCGGTCTCATCTGTCAGCTTTAATGGTTCACCATACGCAGATCACACTGCAACAACGGATCGGTAAAAATAAAGCCTCTTTGGTGAAAAGCGTATTCATGTACTAATCGAAACTGGGACAAATTCACAGTCAAGATCCTTTTTGCTACGAGTGCATGCAAGCCACTACAGGGTTGGAGAAGCGAAATCGTCATCCGTTTACGGGTTTCCTTCAGGGAAAAGAATAAAGCGAAATCATTCTCGGTAACTTCGCTCATTGTCGTATTGCCGCGCGATCTTGGCTGTTCGCAGCAATCAGTGTGCCATAATTCACCGACACTTTATGGGCCGAGGCCGAGCGGGTGCGCCTTTTCGTCCAATAATCTTTGCCTGCAGCAGAGACGGAAGGTTGTTTTCTCTCTGCGCGCCGGGCGTAAATCCAAAGTAAGATGCAGTCACGTGGCTGTTATTGCAGTGGCAAAACCAGACCGATGCCCTTCTGAAGATTGTTCAGCTATCGCTTTGCTTGAGGTCGATCTCCTGTAATAAAGAGGCAAAACGACACTGTCAAAAATCGTTCATCTCGCGATCCTGTTACTCCTATTGCTCGCTACTTCCGCTAGTCCATTTTGCTCATGTACAATGGGTCACGATGAGCCAGATAACCAGATTCCTTCGCACCAGAAAAGTGAATGCAAGCTACCATTTCACCGCCGATGAAACCAGTACGCAAACACAAACGCTGATGTGCGACTGGGACCATCGCTTAGCGACGCGTTTTGCCCGTGAACGAGCCTAAAATGCCACATAAACTCCGCCTTAACGCGACAGCAAAATAATGCGCGGTTGAATACACCGTCAAAAGGCGCGACAAAAGCAAAGGAAGGTAAGTGCTGCCTCCGAGACCAGCTCAGTGAAATTTCATTAAGACAGTCCCTAAGTCGACTTTTTGATTCGTCACGTGCTAGCACGCCATCAACGGCATTTAACGCCGTCGCAAAAAGCAACCAAAATACAGACCAGGAAGAAAAAGGAAATTGGAAAATGTCGGGAGTCGTGCGAGAGCACCTAATAGAGTGAAAGTAATGCAAAGCAATTAGCATGTAACGGTTGCTGACCGCCTTTGCCCGCTAATTGCCTAAAGGCCAATGCGTAAATTTTGAAATTTGGGTTTAGGCATGATACTCATCTACCATCTCCTTGTTTTTGATTAGTAAACACTCGTATTTTGCTAATAATAGGACGGTGGCGGGCATTACTCAGAGCTTTTTGTATTCATCCTATAACTGAAACTTCTTAAGGCGCGTTCATCGTCCGCCCAACCGGACTTCGCTGACCCAAAGTTCACAGGTGGCCTTTATTATCAAATAAGCGCTCCATGTCGCGCGCGCTTCGTACTGTGGTTTTAGTTCGCGCTTGAGCACCGATCACCATTTTCTTGGCCTTCGCGCTCAGCTAAAATCGGAAGCCGTTGATTTCGCCGAGTACCACGTTCGTTGCTGAAATTGTTCAATTTCAGCCGTTGCACCGAACCGGGTAGTTCTTCCCGGTGAGCGCATCATTTTCACGGATAATTTCTGAGCGCCGCCGACGCTGTGAACGAGACGTCCACATAAATCCTCACCAAGGGAGTGGTGAACGCCTTTACGCAGGACTGACGAACAATTTTCTCTAATTAATTTGTGTGCAATTTATTACCACGTTGGTGCGGAAAATCAGCACGATGCGACGCAAAAGTCAAACTTGCACTAAATCGCAATAAATGTGTCGTAAATCGTCTTTATTCATCGTTATCAACTTTGTTGATGGCCAGGTACGACAGAGCGCTGGCGTTACGTGGTTGTGTTAACACCGATCATCATCGTAAGCATTCAATGTGTACCATCCACGACGAAAATTATGGATCCTCCGATCGCGAGCTTGCTGCACGGTTCATTAAACGGTTAATCGCTCGTTTTTCTTCGATATGAAGTCTGCTGTATCCACATAAATTTCTTGGTGAGATACTTCAACTGAACTGGGTACATACACGGTGACGCGTAGTTTGCGCCTTGCGAGACGTAATCAGAGTTTTTGTCCCAAAGTACGTACCTAACAGAATCGATTTCCCTACGTGGGCTGACCTACTGATAGCGATAAAAGCCACAATGGGTCCTCTTAGTTCTTGATTTAATTCCGTCTTCAATTTCAATGTTTTAAGATTTGTTCTTACGGCCGCTTGTTCTGCTTTACGGCGGCTTCAGAAACCTTTCTCGCAATAAAGAGTGCGGTCCAATATTTGGTAGCGTTTTGCTTACATTCCACGTGAAGGTTGACGGCGTAGGCTTCGCCTTCAATTTGATCGCTTCATAGGTTAGCAGGCGAAAATGCCTGCTTGTAAATACTCTTGCAAAGCGCGTTTTGTAGCATCTTTGCAGTTATCATCAAGCTAATTTCGGCGAGTAAGGTTTTATACCAACTACGCTGTATCTGCGCTTTATCAAGCTTGAATCTAATGCGTGCGCCAGTACCGCTAGCTTCAATCGGCCGAAAATGGAATTCACGACAGCGTCAGCTGTCGCCAGACCTAAGGACATATAATCAGCTCAAAATTTCGCACGCAATATCTGCCAGTGTCAGTTGCTCACGAGCTAATGTGGCACCTGCATTCGCTACGGTTCGCACCTCATTGCAACGAGAAATTGATGATAAAGCGCATCCGCGACGCGTGATTGAGAATCGAGATCACCTGAAATTCTGAGACGGTTCGTACGCGTGTTGCTTGGAAGACACTGCGGTGTGTCGGTGCAAAATTTTGAAGTATTTTGGAATGGAAATTGATAACCAATTTTCGTTCCTGAACCGATCTAAATGATTCCTATAATTAATTTTTGTAAAAGCTGGTCAGAAAAGCGGAAACCTGTTGCCCACTCATTTGGTTACTCGCTCAGCCAAATATAAAGGTAAGGCACTCGCACCGATATTTTCTAATCCGGCCTGCAAATCAAAAGCGACTGTCATCTACTGCGATCACGGTTATCACCATCACAAAATATTGCCCTTCCAGGCACGATCCATTCTGGCATGAGCAAGCCTTCTTGTGGATGAGAACTCAATCCCCCGAATAACGGCGCATTGGCTCGAGTAAAATCTTATGTGTCCACATCACCGGTTCCAGATATTCCGCGAGTTAGAGATGCTGGATTAGTTGGGTTTCTTGTTGTGTCAATCGCATACAGCAGAGTCTATTTGCTGAGGGTTTGCCATCTTTGCATGCACAACTGGTTAAAGCGCACTCTTATCAGGATAATGCGATCGCCACCTTTACCCAGCAATACGTTTAATGTAATCTGCTCAGACATATTGTCTTTGGAGACGTTAATGCACCAGGTTTTTCCAGCTTGCCACTGCTCGTGACGCCCTATGCTGGCATGCAAACGGCAGCTTGCTCGGGTGCTAAACGATCCATCATCTCGTTCTGCTGTGCGCTAATCAATCGTGAAATAACATTTGGAAAATCGGATCGCTTTGATGCCGCGATGCCTGGCATTTGTTCCGACAATAAAATCTCATACCAATCGTAGCTTGCATTGATCTGATGGAATTTTGACGGCTCAAAATAAATGAACGTACAAGATACACTACGGACAACACGAAAAGCGAAAATAAATTCTGGAACCTTCTGAAAGTAGCTCAAATTTTCAGCTTTTCTTCATCCGTTAATCGCTGCCTGAGCGTTGTTCTGCGCGTGCGTTGACGACGACGTCTCGGCATCACGGCGAAAGCGGTGATAACACCTCGTAAAATGCCAGAGAAAGTGCGGTCAAATCGGCAGCAATAAATGCGGGTGTGTGTGTTAGGTAGTTCGGAAATAATCTAACGCGCTTTCCAACCGGCTTAAAAGCCAGCGGCTGACTAACAGAATAAAAGCCATTCGACGTGCGCTCTACTTCCTGTTTATCTTTACCTACATGCGAGATCGCTAAAACGCTTCTTGCGGTACTTCCGCGTTACCTCACAAGACTGTCGTTTTTACCTTCTTTCTGTTTCTGCAAGGTCTTACAGCTGGCTCACCACCATAACGGTATTCGCCAATACGTTTTGCGCAATTGTTTTTACAGTTGAACGCGCAATAATATGTGGTTTGCCAATCGCGGCTTGGATCGCGACATCGGTGACCGGAAGCGTGGAGGTCAGGTTCACCATCTTCAAAGCAATTCACGACCACGGTAGGTGCGTATCTGCCATGACAATTATGACTAACGCATCAACACGATCACCGTTGATCGCGGTATCACGCGCACCATATCGCCGGCTTGAGCGTTTGAAACCATCATCCAAGGGCGTAACCGCGGTCGAGTGCGGTTCAAAGCGATCGAAGAAATCTAATACCGCTTCAGCCATTGGGATTTCATAAGTTAACGCAATTTGGTTGCCGTGATGTACCATGCGGGTTTACACCGCGTTTTCCACCTGAGGAATGTAATCCGTTACCCTAAAATTCTAATGGCGCAACATATTACACATTCCGCGATAGGCTCACGAATTTCTGAAATGTTATTCAATAGCGGTAATTTCTGCTGGACTGTCCGCAAACCCACCTTCACCCGTGGTCGCTCGACTTCAGGCGATTACAGTTGGCGCTGTAGTGATCAAATCAGATCGTGTTCTCGTTCTAAACACTCTTGGACGATCTCCATGTGTAAAAAGCCCCAAGAAGCCTGGCAGAGCCAAAACCTAAAGCCGTTGAGTTTTCTGGCTCATAAACAACGATGCATCGTTTCAGCTTAATTTACTAACGCATCACGGAAAGCCTCATAATCGTCAGAGCTAACTGAGACATCCAGCATAAACTGCAGTTTCACTGTAAAGCTTCGCTTGTACGGCCCCGCGGGGTTATGGCCAATGCTGTCAGGCAATACTGGTGCCCCTAAAATATCTTTAATCGCACAAACAATAACCTAGCTTCGCCGGTATTTAATACTGTCGTATGTCCAACTTGTTTTGTGAAAATACCTAGACGATCGACGTTGTAAGCTTGCCCTGATAGACGTACTTTGATTTTGTCACGCACGCAACACCATTGTAATACAGACCAATGACACCACGCCTAAATGGTTATCAAACCAGGAGTCAATAATCAAGGCTTGCTGGCAACGGTGCATCGGGATCTTCTTCTGGTGCGAGAATTTTCTGGCGCCAATTTCTTCTAATACATCTTCAATACCCACACCGGTTTTCGCCGAACAACGTACTGCTTCCATCGCATCAATACCACGATGTCTTCAATTTCTTCTGCAACACGTTCCGGGATCTGCGGCCGGTGCAGAAGTCGATTTTTATTTAAAATCGGCGACTAAATCCATTTCAATGGCGGTGTAACGGTTTGCCAAAGGTTTGAGCTTCGCCCTGCATCACAACTAACGTGCCCTTCCTGCCAAGCTGCAAGGCGCGATACTTCATAAAGAGAAGTCCACGTGCCTGGTGTATCGATAAAGTTTAATTGGTAGTTTCACCGTCTTTATTTTGAATAATTTAAGAGTTACGCTTTGACGCTTTAATAGTAATGCCGCGCTCACACTCAAATCCTGAATCAATACTTGCACTTCCATTTCACGAAATCACAAAGGCCATACAGGTCTGAATTAATCGGTCAGAAAGGGTCGATTTACCGTGGTCAATATAGACTGACTAATAGAAAATTGTTCAACTAACATAAATGAATTAGTTTTCTAAAATCATTAAATTGCTGGCGGATTGGCCACTGGCTGAAATGTAGGGATGAAAGGGAAAAGTGCGGTCAAATTTCAAACCTTTAGGTAAACAAAACCCAGTACTTCAGGTTCTTTCTATTCAAACTGAAATTGAAACTTTCGGTAGTACTGATAATAACGTCACGTTGTTGTTCTGGCGTTAAAGGATTGAAACGTGCGTAACCAGAAACACGGATAGTTAATTGAGGTGTTATCCCGGGTTGTTTGCATCTTCTAAAGTTTCACGACGTAACGCCATTACAAGTGTTGACCACCTTAACTTTAACTGTTGGTGCTACGTTTACCGGTAATTTCACGGTATTCGATTTGGCTAATTTAACTCACTGCTACTACTTTGGTCTTCTGTAATTCAGCTTTTGCACATAAGCAACGAGCTTCATTTTTCACTGTTAATAACAGAATGAGTTTAGTTGTCATTTGCTGCTTGAGTAATTTTGAATACCTTTGATCATAGAGCCTCCCCTAATTTGGCGCTTTTATTTATAAACTACAGAATTTTATCAAACTATTTAGGCATTCATTAATTTTTGACTAAAACAGATTCTTTTTTTTCGGTATTTTACAAAATTGATCGTTAAGATTTTAGGCATATGAGGCTTAAATACATATTTAAAATTAACAAAATATTAACACAACTCCAGATAAGCCTTTCTAAGCAGCTGTTTATAATATGCCCAAGCTTGTCCAACCAAAATACAGAATGAAAACCTGGACAGATGTTATCGGTCAGAAAGAAAAAACCTTACTTTAAACACATTCACAACAAGTTCATCAAAACTCGGGAAAACCATTTACCCACCGCAAGACGAAGTGTTTAATACCTTTAAATATACGGCATTTGATGGTGAAAGTTGTCATTTGGGACAGGATCCTACCACGGTCCAAATCAAGCACACGGTTTGCTTTTTCGGTGAAACTGAGGTTGCTATTCCCCTTCTCTATTAAATATGTATAAAAAAGAGAATTGACTAACGATATTCCTGGTTTTCAAATGCCAATCATGGCTACGGTGAATGGGCGAGCAGGTGCGCCTGTTGCTTAACACCGTGCTGACCGTAGAACGTGGCATGGCACATTCACATACGGTGGACGATGTTACAATTAGCTAATTGCAGCACTCAACATTTCCGTGAAAAATAGTCTTTTTCTTTGGGAAGCCATGCTTGCGAAAAAAAGGGAGCAGTTGTTGATCCTTAATCGTCATTATGTTTAACTTGCCCACCCCTTCTCCACTTTCGGCACATCGTGGTTTTCTGAGATGTCATCATTTTTCCGAACGAATGCCGAACTCGCGCGGTTTAACTGAAATTGATTGCTTGGAACAAGATTGTGGATCTACACATCAAGTGGAGATTTTTTCCCGCTTTTCTTCTTTTCTGCTCTCGTCTTTTTTGAAAAATCCTCAATTCCTGACCGCGCTTTTCTGCGAGTACACCAGACGTAATTTCTAACGTATGATTCATTTAATCATCAAAAGTAGAAAGCGAGAACCACCAGCCCCGTTTTATGTCCGTTGCACCGAGACTAAACAGATTTAATTTCAATATGTAAATCGCACCCGCACACACATGATACAAGGCTCAGGGTGACATAAAGTGTATTGTATTGAGCAGACGATATTTTGAATGTTGTGCTGCATTACGTAATACGACAATTTCAGCGCGAGCAGTTGGATATTACTATTAATGGATAAATTCCAGCCTTCACCGAATATTTCCTTCATCATCCGCAACACCGCCCGTGGGAATCTCGCCGAGAAGGTAGCCTGCGATCTGACGACAATCAGGGCGTGTTGCATATTCTCATTAAATCTGACCGCACTTTGAATGCTAAACTGAGAAAGGACTGCAGTTGGTTCGTGATTGATAACCCTGCCTTGAAATCATCCATCGTCACCATTTCAAGATCTTCAGAATTTAATGTCAAGAGTTAATTTCTAACTGTGGTGAAGGGGCCGTTCACGTTTGGTGCATCGCATTAACTCAAGTTGGTCTTCTTTCATGCTTGCATTACAATTTTTGCTGGTATGCCATACCCTGGTTTATTGCCATTAATTTGCGCCATCAAGCAAGGAAAGTAAAGACCTGAATTTGATTGAAGTTTAAACCAAGTGGCACATCTGAGCGGTGGGTAACTCGATTGAAAGTGCAATATGTCGCCGACTGAGAAAAGTATGAGTATTAGCACTGGACACCCCAACCAGCCTGAATCAAATTACCTGGATTGAAGAAGTCGGAAGTTTCGCCACGATCATCAATACCTCGACCACAAGTATTCACAATTTTACGAAAGTTGATCGATGGTTTCGCCTTCGGTTTATGCCATGCTCTGCCTTGCGCACCATAACCGCCCCATATCATCGAGCACCTTTACATTATTGGATTGGCAAGCCAGCGGCATTTTCATTGGCATTATCATGTTTTGGTGCCAGCTTACGAGTCGCAGCATTATCGTAACCACGGATATAACCTAAAATTCCGCAATTGCGGCTTTCCAATAACTTTTACGCGTGGTAATTAGGGAATTGATTGTTAAACATCATATTCTAAACCGCATTAATCACGAAATTAGTAACGCTTGCCAGTACGCTTCGTTAGCAACCCACTCACCTTCATTTACAATACGTCGACAAAAGATCTAGTATTGTTTCATAAAAACTCCTTACTGATGAACCGCACTTTTTGCGCGTTGTATGCCCATGCCATAATTAATCACCACCAATAATCATCGGTAAGCAAAGGGCTTCGACCACGATGTCATGATGCCTAAGAAAGATTCCACTTCGGGCTTTCACGAGCATTCAACGATAAAACGGAAAATCCGTAACCAACCGGAATAATCCTGTACCGAACCTGCAGGGCGAAACTTTTTAATAAAGACATTCAGAATAATAAACAACACGAAACCTTCTAAAGAACGCCTCATAAAAGCTGAAGGATGATGGTAATAACAAGATCATTGGAAAAATAACGGCCCGAAGACATTGGTTTCTCGTCTAAGGGTTTCAATTGATGAAAATTTAATTCGCCCATCCTAAACCAAACTGAATCAAAGGCACTTATAAAAATCTCTCTGACTTCTTTTTGAATAAAGAGGTCCAAATCATTGAAATAATCACCCAATTAATCCACCATGGAATGACATTTCCCAACCCAAACACAATAAATACAGCGGGTCTTGCACAAAACTGATCAAAGTTATAGAAAGAGAAAACATCCCCAATACGTCCCCTAAAAATACCCCCATAAAAAGCATTAAAGTAACCTTCAACTTGATCGACAGTCCAACACTGTTTTAGTTGATTAACACGGCGAACAATAACCAACGCTATGAATAAAGCCTAATAAATACAACAAGCCATACCAACACGTAATACTGCTGTCTCAAAGTGAAAAATTCATCGGATCAAATGTGGAAGCATCAAAATTTCTGAATTAACATTTCCTTATTTCATAAACATATCAACTGGGGTGCAATTAATAGCAAAACCTTTTTCAAGGATTGGTACAGGGGACTTGGAGTCGCTGTTGCCCCAATTTAAGTGAAAAATAAGTGCTTCATGTGCGACACTACAGGTAAATAAACCATAACCTAGGGAATAATCCGGCATGGAAGGGTTGCCCCAACCGCTCTATAAGCTCAGCATACCTGATAAACCAAGCCTTATGGGGCTGAAGACAATGGCTTTTTTTCATATGAATGCAAAGTTTAAAAATGGTGGTAAAACACACCCTTATACACACCTGCTGCATGATGCCATACCAATCAAGATACCTTAATAACGGAAGACCGTAATTGTTGTTAAAGGCAACATTTACTGTTTTCTTAATAGAAATAACCATTTTGGCTGCTAAATAAACAACTAAACAAGCAAAAGATTTTAGCGGATACATCGCGATCGAGTTTGCCAATAAATAAACCTGAGATAAATACCGTAATCATAATCGCCGGCGCAGTACTGCACTCACAATGTTGCCTAGTTTATGATGGCGCTGTGCGGAAAATCCCGGTAGTAATCACGATGGTTGCAAATGAGTCCCTAATGCAGTGGACATCAACAGGGTTCAGGTACGCCTCATCGGCAATAAAATAACCGAAGTTGGGACGTCATTAAACACACCCGCAATGCCAAATAATCCGGCAAGAGAGCAACAACAGACCGACAAATAAACAAAGCTGAGAATAAAAAAGTGAGCATTATTGCCCCTTGATTCTCAAATGAACGTTTTAGTATTTAGAAGAACCATTTTTACATATGCCTTGATAAGGTTTATTGTCTCATGCTCTTGCGAATTTTCAAACAATGTTTTTCGTTGCCAAACATCACTTGGGCAAACTCTTTCATCGCTTGCGATAAACGCTCCTTTCTTAAAGGACACAACTTGACGTACGGGATACAAAAACTCACCCAACATAGCCATCAAATTCTGGTGATTTTATTTGTGTTCATATTAATATTTTTTCATCCCCATAGTACAACAAAAACCAACGTTGTTTTTGCCCAACTACTGGTTTTGCTGTCATAACACATGCAATACGGCAGCTTATAACGCAACCAATGTTGAACTTGTCATACACACATCTTTGGGTTGTAATAACCTCTTCATAATTCACGATACATGAAGCATTTCAGCTTTTCAACTATCATTAATTCCACCCTGAAATTGCCACACGTTTCTTGTCATTTCCTTCCCAACACCTGTCGCACGATTGTGATAATGCCTGTTTGGACGGTAGCCATCAAATCGTCACTATCGTTCACCTTAAATTTTATGGCTCATTTGCAGATTGTTTCGCCAAAATTCAAGCTTTTATGTAGAATGGGCATATTTACCCTATTATAGGATAACTCTACTTAGGTACCCACTTGGATAAATCGGAGGTTAGCTTCCGTGTATAAGATCAAAATCACTTTCCACACTTCCACTTTTTCAAAATTTTTGCATAACACAATCAAAATTTCCAAAAAAAATAATACTTTTTCTCATAAGTGCGGTCAAGAATCAACCATTTTTAATTTAAACATTCACCTTGGTGAAGAAATAACAACTGCTGAGGTTATTCAATATTTCTGGATAAAATTGGCAGTTGAGCAAATGGCGAGTGCTTCCATAACTCTACTCCAACATTTTAACTTCAATTTTAGAGAAAAGATTTTCTCTTCTTCAATAGATAAGGCTTATTCACAGAAGTATCTTACTCACATTCAATCAAATTTTGATGATTATTTTTTATCCAAGCCTTTTTGACTAACACGCTAAATAGCGTTCCCACTCAAAATATTGACCCAGCGGATCGATCTTACGACCAGGCGAAATATCGCAATGCCCGTGGCCGATCGGCGTTTATTTTCGGATAAACATATGATATCTCGATATTAATACATATACCGTATTTGTTCCTCTGTAAAGGTTGTTCATTACTGCCCTCTGGCTCAATCCCAATCGCAAAATCATTGCATTTGTCCGACCTTCAAAGCAAAAGCCCTGCACTCTATCATCGAACTCACATATTTGCGTCTGCCGCCATCCCGTTCAATTAAACAATGGACTGACCTCGAAATTGATAAATCTCTTCAAATAAGGATGGATAATTGGGATCGAGTTTTTGTGGAAAAATCATCTACATATCCCCCACAAATTGTTCTGGCGGCAAACTGATGTAATGAATGACAGTAATGAAATATCCTCTACATCAGGACGTTCGTAAAATAATTGAAATTGCTTTTTCTTGTCACAAACCCAACCATTTTTATCTGTTCATCTGTTTTGCGATTAAATTTCATTTTGCGATCTCTGATCTTTAAAAAGTGCGATCAGTTTTGCTTTCTCTTTCACCCCGCAATGTTGCAGCAAAATTCTGGCATTTTTTATTCAATAGTAATTAATAGAAACTGACTTTCTACAAACCCTTACGCATAAGGTTTTACGTTAATTGAATTGATGATCGTATTGCGATTGTGCTTTCTGCGACGATCGCCATTCGTCTTATCAAAATTATACCAAGCAGCCATCTCCGGGTGTTGCAGCTTCTGCACTATATAAATCAGTATGAATTATGTGTCTATACGCTAATGCTCAACGACTGTTCTAAATTGGGTTTAGGTAATTTTGCAGCGAACATCACTACTGCAAGGCCCATATTAAATCCGTACCACGAAATCGGGTGTGATTACGGTAACAGGAAATAGCGCATTGGATGAAGTCAGTTATTCTTTAACGGCGGCGGAAGCTCCAGCTATGGGCATTGCCCTAGACAACCGCACCCAAGCAATGCGGATTTATTCCTACGGTTTCTGCTCTCTACCAAATAACGAAACATGGCCCTGTCAAAGCGGTCATAAAAAAGCCGGCGAGATTTATACATATCTCGCCACAATATTCTTAACAAATAACAGCAACAAGCTTTGCTGCTGCGTTTTGCGCTCCCCTCTTAAAGAGACGAACACCATTTACCGGCTTTTGGGTAAGATTCGCTGAATAATCACTTGCGGCTTACATGAGAAACCTTTGCTTTTAAGTGGAAAATTGGTTGAGACAGGTTTTGTTGGAAACGATAACTCAACGCTTTTACAATCCCTTGCCTAAAGCCAGTCAAATGAGAGAAAGAACAAACGACGTTTTCTTTCAGAAGACAGAAAGCACGGCTAAGGCACATCTAATGAATGAACCCGTTGTCAATTGATAAACAGTATTTTGAAACAGCCTGCAAAAAATGCACTCGATATTCATTTAGAAACTCAATCCAAATGAGCTCTTAATTCGTTTACGTATTGATGGTGTACTCCAGCCTCAGCCGGTAATCAGTAAATCGCTCGCCAATCGTGTAATTTCTCGTTTAAAACTCATGTAAGCCTGGATGTCTGGTGAAACTCTGTTACCACAAGATGGCCGCTTTCAATTCAAAACGACATTCTCCGATATTTGGGTACCTTTCTACCTTGCATTGGGGAGAAAAAGCAGTATTACGGTTAACAAAATAAACCTGTTCCGGTTAAGTTTTACCAGACGGCATGACACAAAACCAACCGTCGAACACAACATGCCTCAGCCAGCCGCAGGTTTTAATTCTTGTGACTGGACCAACCGGGAAGCGGAAAAGTATCTCGCTTTACTGCACTTCGGCTCAATACGCCAGATAAACGTAATATGACGAAGATCGTTGATTTAATTGAAGCATATTCAAACTCAAGTGGTCGCAAATCGGTTTTGGATTTTTGGTCATTACTTCGTACATTTTACGACGGATCTCGACATTGTTATGTTGGTGATTGAGATGAAGAAGGCATTGATGGCATTAAGAGCGGCTCCAAACCGGTATTTAGTGCTTTCTTACGCTCAACATTATCTCCAGCGATTTCACGCTTACAACTGGGCGTAATCTCGAGTGAATTGGTCTCTTGTTGGTTATCGCACAAGTTGGTGCGTAACGTTGTTAAGTGGGTTATTTTTGTGTTCTTTTGATTGCCATCAGGATATCGGGGGTAGTATTGGTGTGTATCGGTTTTTACAATGGAAAAGTCGCTACCAAACTGATTTCGATTCACTTTATCAAAGCGCGTTAAGTAAAGATCAGTCACCGATCTTTCGATGTTCAACGCGTGTTGGGCAAATAGGGTATCGCGGCAAAAGCTCTTTTGTTTGACCTATTGATCGGCGGCAGCAGTGGCAAAAGGCGGTCTTGTTTGCACAATCTGACAAGCTGCTGTTCAGTTAATCGCAAGGGGTTTGGCCAAGTTCGATTGCAACAAGATTGGCAACTAATCGAAGCCGAAAATGCGAAATCGGTGCTTGTTATGATCAACTGGCCATTGCTCGGTTCTGCCATTCCATTAAAAATGCGTTACATATTTTGCCGACAACTACCTGTTGGGATTGCATCAGTGGCTTGGTGCCTTAGTGAGTTAATTGAAAGTGGTCTTCCGTTTTCACAAAGCTTAAATACAGCAAAATATTTAAATTTTCAAGAAATTCAGCTCATTCAGGTGGGAAAATGACGGAAAAGCAGCGAAGGTATGCCTAAAATTGCCGAACGTCGAGACACAATGTAACCTTCCAGCTGGGTAAAAATTATGCCTTTGTCAACCATGAATATTAGTCTTTCATCACTTACGTTGATTTTACTACTTTTCGTTGTACCACAATTTGCTGAAATATGGAAAACTCAGCTGAGCTGCCTACATTGACTGCTGTGTTGTTAACCATGTCTCAATTCCTACAACATCATTTATCGCGTTGATGATTGTCTGTATTTTCATATTTTATACTGAAGATGGCATTAAAACATTCTCTTTGGCTAAATCAAAAAAAGAGATAAACTGGATTAATCGTATGTATGCCGATTGGGGCATATATATTTACCTTTCATCGTTTAGTGGTTTTAGCCGCAACAGTGTGCTTCAATCGGTGTGGCGTAACGCCGTATTAAGCTTCCTCCCAAACAACAAACCTGGCAAATACAACGTACCTTAAAGGCGATATTCTGCTGCTACAAAGTGCGGTCAATTTTGGTGGGTTTCTCAAGGTTATCCATTTTCTCAGAAAGCGTCAGTAGTCAGCTCACTTTCCAGTGGGCTTCAACAAATGCTACAGATTGGAGAGGAAAGTGGAAAAACTTGCGTTGATGTTTGCGTCATATTGCTGATCACTATCCAAAAACTCAATCATCAAAGTTGATTTTCCCAACTTTTTAGAGCCTTTCGACATGATGCTCATCATTGGTAGTTTAATAAGGTATCATAATGATGGGCATGTATCTGCCAATGTATGGGTTCAGTAATCCAGTGATAACATTAGCTTTTCTTATTGGGTGGTTTTTAGCGGGCATCGTGCCAGCAGCTTTTATATTGATCGTTTTTATCACGATCTCAACAGAAATTTATCAGAATTATCGAACTTTATCCTGCAAGCATAGGCTTTACTACATGGCTCACAGCAGCCATTCAATCTCAAAAGGGTGCGGTCATATTTTCGCTTTATAGGGTTTGGACTCCTAGCTTTTATAGCCTCTGTTATTTTCTCTGGATTGAATTCTTACTTTATGGCTCCTGAGTACATAGCTTAACTCTTTTGTTATCAGTTGGCTGACTAGGCGACTCTCAACTGAGTTTCACCTACACCTTGCCTACTTTGCCTGGCTCTGGGTTTATTTCGTTCGCACGTCAAGAATTTTCAATTCTGACGCTTTCTCAAAGTTTTAGAAAAGTGCCGTTAGATCAGTGTTTTTATATCATCTATCATTTGTCCCATGGTTTTATAGAAGGAGGCGTTAGGCGTACGCGATTATTGGCTCGCTTTAGGAATCGCGCTTAATACTCTGCATCAGAATACTTACACTGCTTATTCATTGCCAGTATATTATGAGCATAGTGACTATTGGATTTCTCGTCGGCCCGTTTTACCTTTCCTTTTCTTTTGCTTCATCCTTTAAATCATTACCCAGTGCAATAAGCCTATAAATGTAAATACTATTGCCAACATTGGAAAATATTGTATGTTTAAAGGATAGATGCGAAACATCCCTCTAAAATCCAAGTAGCTCAAGGAATATCTGACTTATATTGCCTTGGGCCTCACTGGGGGCATCGGTGAGTGGAAACAGCACGATTGCAAATCTCTTTGTTGAACTGGTGTATCACCCATTGTTGATGCCGATATTGTGCCAGCAGAAGTGGTCTGACGGAGGCTCGCCGCTGCTTGCTCAGGTGCTGACGCTGGAAAATCAATTTTGACTGAAGAAAGGTGAATTAAATCGAGCTGAGCTGCGAGAAAGTATTTGCAGATGAGAAATGAAAACTGGCTCAATCATTGTTGCATCCTGCTATTCGCGAGAAAGATGTTAGCACAGTTAAACGAGTCAGACTGCTCTCTTATACGTTGTTTGTCGTCCCTCTGCTCATTGAAAATAAGCTCACCACGCTTTACGACCACGCACTGTTGTCGATCGCTAAAAGCCAGAAACTCAGCTGGCTCGTGCGTCATCGAGAGATCCATAATAATATTCAGCAAATTCAAGCTATTAACAAGATACAAAGTATTCAGCTTCGTGAAGAACGATTAAAATAGCGCAGGATGATATCATTTCAAATGATGCAAAAGGTGCCCAGAAAACTTACACTCTTTCAGACAAAAAGTGCTAGAATTACTAATTTTATTTAAGTGAATCGAGAAGAAAAGATGTCTGATGACCATTTTTGAAGTACCCTGCTTGACACAAGCCGGTGCCCATGGACACGAAAGTCCAATTCGCCCTTGCACGCAAAACGCTGCCAGCTCGTGATTTGGGCGAATGGGCTTGCAGAGCCATTCAAAGTGATACTGCTAGATTTTGCCGCGGATCCCGCATCTCAAGTGATGAATTAGTATCAAAATAGGAGTCTTCCAGCATCATGATAATGAGTGAAACAGCGAGTCTCTTACTCGACCAGAGCAGCAAAGAAGAAAATCATGAAACTCAACTTATTTTATGCCAAACACGATACCATTAATGCTAATCACACGTTTGTTGATGATTCTCTTCGAGGACAGGTGTGGCAGACAAACTCTATCAAGCCTTGTCATTTTATCCAGGCTAAAAAGCTAACACGCTCAACTTGTAGCTATATTGTGCAAGAAAAGTAGAGCGAGGCAATCTCTCTACAATCCCAAAGCTTAAAACCTGTTAATAAGCGTTTTAGTACAGAAGGATATTTTTCCGGCTTCCGTGCTATCCTGCGCCCATTTATTTCTGAGAACCTAATATGTTATTATGCAAGAAAAATTGTTTAAGTCAGCAGCGGTTGCTGATCTTCCATCCCACATCCTATCGTACAAAGCCCATGCTAAGACCGAGGTTTGAATACCGCACCCCAGTTCAAGCGTTATCATTGCTATCACCCTACAAAGGAAAGGGTATGCCACAGCCCAGCGCAAACCGAGCACCAGAGGGTAAAACGGTAACTAACGGCAGCATTTCATCGCGGTGACGCATCAAAGCTGATTTTGCACCAATCAACCTCGCGCATTAGTTCTTGCACCAACCCGTGAACTGGCTGTACCGATTAAATTAATGCTGCGGTGTTTGAGCTATTAGCGAAAACAAGTGGATTGCGAACCGCACTTGCCGCATGGTGGTGATGGCTGTGATAAAACGCAGCTCAAGAAAGCTACTCGAAGCCGGTGTGGATGTGGTGGCACCACTGGTCGTGTGATTGACTATGTGAGCACAGAGGCGTATTCGTGTAGATGACATTCAAGTTGCGCGGTACTGGATGAAGCGGATCGCATGTTTGATTTAGGAGTTCATTCGTGACGTTCGTTCTTCACTACGCCGTGTCCTTCCTCCGCAAGAGACATCATCACCATGCTCTCTGCATACGCTCTCTTACAAAGTGCGCGAACTTGCCTTTGAAGATATGAATTCCCTGAATATATCAGAGAATTGAACCAGAACAAAGAAAAGCGGGACATCGAATTAAAGGAAGGGCTGTTTCCATCCGTCAAATGAAGACATTCCTCTCTTACTCACGTTAACTGGAAGAGGAATGGCCCGAGCGTTATGTGTCTTTGCAAATGCTAAACATAAATGTGAAGAAATTTGGGAGCTATGTTGGCGGCAGATGGCCATCGTGTGAGGATTGCTCACGGGATGTAGCTGAGACGTCTTTCATTGCTCAAACAATTTACTGATGGTGAGCTCGATGTCTCGTTACAGCCGATGTTTGCAGCGCGTGGATACATATTTCAGACGTGACTCATGTCTTTTTAACTGTCTGCCCGATGACCGAGAAGATTACGTTCACCGTATTGTGTGCTGGTCGAGCGGGTGAAAGTGAGTGTGTCTAATCGCTGCTTGTAGAGAATATGCGATGAGTTACCGGCTGATATGAAAGAATACGTGGTCATTCTATTCCGGTCAGCCAATATGGCCCGAATTCGTGATTAGTGATATTCCAAAACCTTATCTCGTTTCAAAACGCAATCCTGCGCCTCAAACAAGAAATACTGCGACAGCATACAAAGCTACCAAAGTACAGCACCTTTAAAAAGAGAAAGCTGTAGAAACTCCTTCATCAGCTTTTCTCGATGTGTAATCCGACTCTCTTCGACGTGTGGTACGCATCAGCCGAAAACCCGCGGCCTGCTTACACAGCTGACTGCGATGGCGCAAGATTTTCTACGCCAGTTCGAAAATGCCCATGCAAAATTCAACCAAAAATAAGCCTCGAGATCGACGAAAGAGTACCAATAAACTTTGGAACCAAAGAAAGGTTGCGCAAAAATTACGTAATGTGGAAACAAAATAGAAGGCGACATGACACCGGTGCATAGACCCCGAATAGAGCAGCACGATATCGCTTAAAACCCGCGAGTAAAATGCCAACCAGCTGCTTGCTCTGTCAGGGTAACGCTGGCGTCCAATAAAGCAAAAACCAAAACCAGCGAGACGGTTTAAAAGCGAAAGCCTGCCAGGCCATGGCGCTAATTCCATAATTAATGCACAACAAAAAGAAGCCTCAAAATGGTCGGCCCAGGCCCAGAAAATAAAACGCCCCTTGCATTGGTATACTTCCCTATATTTGTTTGCTGTACTCGGAGAAATGGGTTCCCTCCTGTTGAGGGCATTGTGAGTCAGGAGATGTCCAGGATCACAATTTCTTTTCCTGCTTTCGAACCTGGCTCCATGAGCCATCCTGCCCAGTCATCTGTAATTTTGGTTTCACTCACTGAATAAGGTTGCTTCATTAGCGAGCTTTTCTCTAAGCGTTGCTGTACAAGACGACGTGCTAGCTTCTGGAGCGACTGGATTTGACTTTCGACATATCAAGATTGCTCGGCCAAAGTACAGCAAATAACGTAAACGATCTAACTCTGCCAAAAGGTTTCGCTTTCACTGCGTTGCAAAGTAATTTGAGCCATCACGAGGGCTTTGTACGACTGCCACTGGGATAGCCTTCCACAAAAACGGCCCGCCCCAAACCTGCAAGTCACCAATACGTCGCCTTTTTCAATATTCCACAGGGCAGGCACGTTGATTATCTAGGTCAAAGCTCATCGGAGTGCACTGTGCACTCGCGATCACGCGTACATCGTGCGTAAAACTTGCACTGGGATAGAATGGGTCACGCCGGTCAGCACACTCGGCTTGTATTCTCGCCCACGGATATAATCTGTCCAGTCATCCCTTTTTCATCAATCACAGGCTGCCCAACACAAGCACTCATCTGCATTCACCTTGTGATCACCACTGCGACGGGCGATAGCGTCGGTTTCAGCTGTGGTACTACGCTTCAATCTTTTTATATTCATCGGTGCGTAAAGGCGAGATTAAGCGGTAAACGAAGAGCGTTGGTTTCTGTACCGCGAGTTGGTCATAATAAAAGATCGGCGTTTTCTCACGCGGCTGCTCTGCGCAATACTATTTTTCCAATGAGCGTTTGTTGGTATCTACCAGTTTAGCTTGATACACCATCTGGGGCCGTTCTTGGCATTCGCATAAGGTAATACCAGCGGCGGCGTTCCATGACGCTGCCGCGCCTTCGTCGTGCAGTAGAGTTTGCCCATCAACTAAAATGTGTCATCAGAAGCAATCACTGCTAATGCGAGTCGAGATACCTAATGGTGGTGCTTTACCAGAAAATGGGTTTCCATTCACTGTCCTAGGGTTGAAAAGGAAAGGAGTGCGGTCAAAAATCAAGACGAATTAGCACCGATTTTTCTGACCGCACTTTTAGGGAATGCATTCGTCGCTAAAATATCGCCGCATGCGTGCATATCAATCATTTCCGTGCTTCACCGCCACCACGAGCTACACGAGTTAATGGTTCTTCTGCGATGATTGCTGGTACGCCGCATTCTTTTTGATAACAATACATCAATGTTGCGTAATCAGCACCACCGCGTTAACACCATCCGCGTTCGAAAATATCTGCAGCGTGATGTTGTTCTGGTTGGCATTCTTTCAAAGCGCTGTACGCGCGCTGCGGCGATGCCATTTAATGGCTGCTGAGCGCTATCTTGCGCATCACGAGAAGTTAATTTGAATGAGCGTGGTGCGCAACTTCCACACCAAAGTGTGACCGTGCGTCCATCTCTAAATTTGCATCGCCTTCTTGGATGTACGCTGTGCCAGTTTCATGTTTTGATACGCTCTGCCAGTTGGCTCACCGATAACTGAACCAAAAGTACGACCATGGAACGCGAGAGACTGATCGCTTCATCAAAACGGTCACCATCATACGTGCAGAAGATGAATACGATGCCGATCCAGAAATCCACCGCCGCTTCGGTGGGTACCACCACCGATATCAGTGACCATTGAACCGGTCGCTGCTGTGAAACGGGCAAAGATGCACCGATTGCTGCCCGCCATTGGCTCTTCGAAATTAAAATGGGCACTTCACGTGCACCTGCACCTAATGCTGATTCTTTGATTGCACGACGTTCAACAGGTTGCACCAGCCGGTACGCAAACGAGTACGCGCGTGGGCTCCAGGACGCATAAAGTTGCCGCTATGTACTTGTTTTGATGCATATTGCAACATTTTTCAATGTCACAGAAATCTGGCAATTACACGTCTTTCATCCGGACGATTGCTACAGTGCTTTTCGTGTACGACCAAGCATTTGTTTGCTTCTTTACCTACTGCGCGTGCTTTATATGCTCGCATACGGTCTTGACGTGCCACAACTGAGAGGCTCATCCGGTACGATGCCTTGGCCTTTCACGTAGTCATGTATTTGCTGTTTCCTGGATCGATAGAAAAGGATCGTTTGAAAATAAACCACGATGAATAACATAAGAATTCCAAAGTGAGTGAGTTTGGTGAGTACTCATTTCTGAGCATAGATTATTAGCCTAAATGCTTGTCAAAAATCGAGGTTTGATAACTAGGATGCTTTGTTCATCCACACACTTACCTCACTGTATCTAACAAAGGTAAGTGCAGTCAGCTAATGGTGTTTTATACGAGATTTCGGTCAGTGAGTGCCCTCGCCATTACCTAAAATCATCAATTGTTCTTTGATGGAAGCTTGGGTTGAACGATGCCCACACTAATAACCGTTGTATGGTGAAGCATTCTTTAATAGACATTTTATAGCTATCTTCCTAAGCCTTCATCCATACTCGCAGTGACTTCAAATCAGAATACTACTTTTCGGTTTGCATCTAACATAGCTCTTTCCCGGCAAACAGCTTCAAACATTTCTTCCGAAGAAAAATTCGTGTCAATCTTGTTCTTGATCCGACGATCTTGTAAATGGCCTAAGGACCTTGTTTAATACCTCATCATCTCATCACGATTAAGGTCTTTCTTCATTCGGATAGCCAACGCAGTCAGCCGCTACATGGTAAATAAGGTTTTGCGATAAGAAAAAGCTGATGGTTGGACAATACATCCCTTTAAGTGCGCCCAAAAGCCCTGCCGGTTCTCAACAACGTGGTTTTACCCACACCTGAATTACCCAACGAATTAATAAGGGTTGAACCTTGTGAAAAGTGTTAAATTTAAATTCTCAATTGGGTTTTTCCCAAATGGATTACTAATGCTTAAATCATAAAATCAGGTCAGTTTCATGATGATATAAGTAAAGAGTAGATTGACGATTCGCCATATCAATCACATAACTAAAAATAGTTAAAACGATCTAATGTGGCCTTGTATCAGCAAAACCATCGTAAGGAGTACGAAAAGAACGAAGGTGAATACAATTTACCCCAAATACTTGTAGCGTTTGCATAAGATCGCCGAGTTTAATTTAGCCTTTATAAAGTAGCGTCACTTGAATGAGCAAAGGAACTGTCGAAGCTTGGCTAACACTAGGTTGAAACCAGAGGTTTTAATGTTCGATAAACAATATCCCATGTTATTGATCACCGTAGCCGAATTGTTTATAAAGTTGGCTGCTCTCGACTTTCTCCCGCATAAAATGCCACACTTTCCGCATGTTCTTTGATGCGAATTAAAGAATAACGATGGTTGGCGTTTAAAGCGCTCGTTGTTGATTCGCGCATAATTAACGGACGTCTCGACGGATGACGCAATCGCGGTAGTGATAATCACGTAGCACACCAAGAGACACTGCTGTCAATGCGTGAGATTTCGGTACCAAATGCCATCGACATGGTCCCGCTAATCCCCACAATAGTCGTGTACAAAAGAAATCCTGGAGGTGAGCAGCATCAATCACGGTGCCAAAGGAGGCGTGGTTCGCACATGGGATTGCACATCTTGTTGAATACGTTGATCGGTTATCTAAGTTGGCAGGAAACATACTGCGTTTTATAGTACGCGCGATTGTCCATCCATTTATCGACTAACTGACCCATTCCACCATTCGAGTCAATCAATGAGAAAAGCGTTGCTCTCAAATAATAGCTCAGCAATGCGGCAATGACTGAAACTTGTCGCGATATCACTGAAATAGTGCGTCTGATCCCCAAAATACAGGTTCGTAAATTCACTGCAACAGGATGTGTACATTGTTATACCACTCGGAATGCACCAAGCTAATACGCACACACACTGACCAATGCATCTGTATACGATTCAGTAAAAGAAAAATAGCAAAAGGTTTAGCACAGCGTGGTGAATGAGATAACCACCAGCAAATTGCCAGGTGTTTCCCCAGTGGGTAAAACGGACTGGCGATATACCACTTAAGCTTAGCGGCCATCCATGCCGTGTTTTGCTATCCGCATAAAAGCGAAAATTAAATGGCCTCTTGAAGCGTAGTCACGCGTCCTTCTGAGAAATCAAAAAGTGCACGGTCATTTTTAGGCGATATTTATGGCAGAAAAATGTGATGGAATAACATGACTTTGTCATTCATAGCGGGTGGGAAATCTAAATTGTTATAATCCAAAATAGTTAAATTTTTAATAAATTAGAGGTCGGTATGAAGTGAAACTGCGTGCATTGGTTTGCTTGCCCTCGTTGCACGTGATTGGCCTATGGATCGGGGCATTTTAAAATTAAAAGGGTGTGAGTTCGTGTTGAGGGCGTGCTGTTGGTGCGTATTTTGGTTGCCCGACTACCACCAATATGGCGTAGTGGATATGCATACGTTACATTTGATTACAGAGTTCGGCTTGGTCATGTTTGTTTGCCATGATCAGTGATTCAGAGTGAGGCCAGAGCTTTTGCATGCTTACTGCGATCTGCACTAACCTTCATCGGGTTGGGCACTCTTTAATCGTTACTTTGCGCTGCAGTTGTTAGTGACGATTCTCCATTTATAAGCTGGCGGATATTCCTGTGATGTCGTCACTTGGTACCTTTAACTCAGGTGCCGGTATAATGCCCTACTCTCGGTGCGGAATGTGAGAGGCTGTCTGCAAATTAGGCATCGTCGCAGACGACGTCTAACATGGGTATGGCCTATGCGATGGCGTATCGCGCGGTTTATGGAGATTGTGGCATTGCTTTCTGTGTGGCTTATTCGCCTTTTCCTTTTAAAAATTAAGTGGATGAAGAAGCGGCAGTCTGAAAAGAAAGTGGCGCGACAAAGCAGCTTACTCAAAGCTCTCTGCTGCCACTAAATGTCACTGGTATCGTGTTGTCATTGATTGAGATCTGGTTTCGATGATGAATGTAAATGCTCGTCGCTTGTGGCGTAGGGTGAGCTCGTCATCTGTGCTGAGCAGACACCGAGTGTTCAACGGGGATGTCCACATTTGGTCCGGCAATCCTGAAGGCTTGAGATGCACCGCATATCATTGGGGAAGAAGTTGATCCTCCGGTGGCGAGCTTGGTGCGTCGTTCTGAACACGTGGTCGTGACTTAAATGAAAAGGTCTCAGGAGAGCAAATTCGTCCATCTTGGCATTCATCAGACATCGGTAGTAGTCATGTGATCAGCTACGTTGACTCGTGCGCGGGTGTGGAACTGGTACCAACTGCTCATACCACCAACTTCCATTTAGTGACATGTATTACCAGAGTGAGTGGCAATTTCCAACTGCTATTTCTGAGTCCCAGATGCTCAGAGCAAAACTGCTAGAGTGCAAATATTTGCCGGTAGCTTTGTTGGGATTGGCTTGTACTCGGCTCCATTTCGCTTTCTATATTCGAGGCTTTCCCTGTGGCATTGAAAATTAGGGCTGTGAGCGCGGGCGTCGTCGTCGCAGTGATCTGGCTCGATTGTGGCTCTGTCGATGCATCTGCTGGTTTATGCCGCAAGTGCGAACGGCTTTGCGCGAAAGTGTATCGTGCTCTTCCTTGCTGTAGTCGGTTTTAAAATCTGGCGGTAGCTGTGGACACGCTTTACTCTGTGCTCCAGTCTTGAATGGACTGTAGCTACGGTATTTCCTCACTCTTGCCTGGCCATTAATGATTAGCCAGGTCTCATTGCGTTATACGTAAAGAAATACAAAATTGTCTTTCTGCTGGCGCCCTGTTAGCGTCGATGACGGATCCTCCTGCACTTTTGCTTTCGCCAATGAACTGAAAGAAGGAAGCGGTGCCTGCACTCTCCTGCCGACAGATCTATCGACTCACCATATTCTTACGGATCATTTCACCACAATTTAGCCATTCTTTTATGGGTTTTAACTCCCTCTCAAACTTGGGGCAGATACCTGCCCCAATATTTACTGCTAAGCACCATTGACAAACCATAAAACATTCAAATAAATCCGCCTAAGCCTACTTTCCTCATTCAATGATAGAATTCATCGCTTTGTTTAATAGGAAAAGAAAATGTCATTAGTTGAATTTGTGATTGATAAACTCGATGATTTAGAGCGCAGAAAGTTGTGCATTTTGATGTAAAGCAAATCATCGATTACTGAAAATATGATTATTTGTACCGGTACATCTAGTCATAAGTCTCTGCGATGGCGATCCATTATCGCAGAATGTATAAAAAGCCGGTTATGAAACCTTTGGTGAAGAAGGTCGTAATACAGCCCGGATTGGATCGTGGTCGATCTCGGTCAAACCATCGTGCACATCATGCAGCGCGATGCTGCACGTGAAATGTATCAGTTAGAAAAACTTTGAGGCATAAAGTGCGGTCAATTTTGACGTGTGTTTAAAAAGGGAAAAGGATGAAAATCACATTAATTGCGAGTGGGCACCAAATGCCGGCAGGTACCACCAGTTGCTGAAGAAATACCAACGTCGTTTTCTAAAGACGATAGCCTTTTGAACTCGTGCAAATCCCTGCAGGCAAGCGTGAAAAATGCGGATATTAAACGCATCCCGAGCAGAAAGCGAAACAGCAGTGCTCTGCGCTTGCGGAAAAACCGTGGTCACATTAGATATCCCAGGCAGGCACGGACAGCGCCACAACTTGCTGAGCAATTAGAGAGGTTGGAAAAATGATGGTCGTGATGTGTGCCTCGTTGGCGGGCCTGAGGTTTATCGCAGCTGAATGCAAAGCAGCGGCAGAACTGAAGTTGGTCACTGTCACCACTCCACTGCGCCCATCCATTAGTGCGAGTTGTCGTGGCGAAAGTTACTCGCGTGGTCACTGACGACCACCACCTTATCCATGAGAATAACATATTACATTACCGATGAATTTAAAAATTCTTTTCGCGCAACCAATGAACCGATCCGCGATAAAAAGCGGAGCGGAACTTGTTTCGCGCGTCGAACATTGGTGGCATTCATCGATGTATTTTTAGCTCTGAGTGGCGTGCTATTTGCTAATATTTGCCATCTCAGTGGTGATTGACGATCATGCCAAACTCGCTCTATGGTAGCCACGTTAAATTGCTTCCCGCTCCTCCTGCCGGATTAATTTTACGACAAATTTACGGCGAGAGTTGCAGACGAAAAACCTCACCTTTTTCGGTTTATATATCGTGCGGACAGAAAATTTAGACCCGCACTTTTGAAGAATTGCGCTATTTTGTGGGACTACTGAGTGAAGCATTGAGCATTTTCCAAAAGACATCGTCGTCGATACATATACGCCGATTTTACTCAAACCAAACTTTAACGGAAGAACAAATTGCGCGTTTTGCAGTAAAGCCAGTATAAATATCCAAGCGCGATGCTTCGTCCTTATTTCAGGCAGGTACCTATATGGCGAAAACCATGACTCATATTTTTGAGGGTTATGTTGGACGCGATGACCGGATGATGAGCGCCTAAAAAGAAAAATTGCTAACTATTCCGGTTCTACGGACTATGGGAAACTGGGTATTGAACGTTATTACGAAGAACAACTCATGGTAGAAACTGGTTTCGAAGAGGTTGAAATTAATAACCGTGGTGAAAGTTGTTCGATAAATTGCGTCGAGCAACCCGCCACCGCGAGTAAAAATTCATCTGCTATCGATTTTACCCTTCAGCTGCGTACGTCACTCCTTTCAGGTCAAAAAGGCGCTGTTGTCGTCGTGCTTGATCCGAAAGATAACGAGTGTATTGGCGATGGTTTTCCAACGCCAAGCTACGACAATAATTTATTCGTCGATGCTTCCTAGCGATTGACGTTTTACTCGAAGACCCTGCTCGACCACTTTACAGCTGCGTGCAACTGAGGGTCTATCCACCAGCTCTACAGTGGAAACGCATTTCGTTGCTGTTGCGCATTACTGGAAGGGTGATTACCCCTAATACCACGATTTTGACCCAGGCTACTGGACGTTACCAAACTCAACAAAGCGTTTCCGAGATTGGGACAGGGCATGGTTATACGGATTCTAGCAGCAAAGCCATTACTGAATCATCGGATACTTTCTTCTATCACAAACCGCCTTTAATTTAGGTATTGATCGTTTCTCCATGTGGATGAAACGTTTTTGGGTTTAGTATGCCGACAGGCATTGAAATTCAGAAAAGCCCACGGCAATATGCTGCAAAATGAGTGGAAACAAAAACGTTATAAAAGCGCGGGTACAGGGCGATACAATCTCAGTGGGTAGTTGGTCAGGTTGTTGGACAGCGTACACCATTACAAGTGGCAAAAACGACCTCGATTGTGGTCTAATAACGGTAAAAATTCGCCGCCACATTTAATGAAAATCAGTTGAAGGTGCCACCATTGAACCAATATCAAGACCCACTTTTATATGAGAAATATTACCGACCGAAACAAGCTTATTGGGATGCACTAAGCGCGGTATGTTCAATGTGGTGAAACTCGGATGCGAGGACAGGACGAAAAAGCGCTCTATCGGTACGAATTACTCACTTGGGAAAATCCGGTACCCTGCACAAGTATTCAACACCAAAAATATAATGCCGCGGGATTGAAAAAGAAATTCATGACCATGCTTGGTTTCACGGCTTATGCTTATGAAGAATCAAATTGAATTGTCACCATTATTTTGACGCGGGCGTGGTTCCAGTAATGCGGCGCCAATTGCGCGGCTAGGTATGGTTTCTACTTGAATAAACGCTGCCGCAAATTGAACGTCAGGAAAATGCTGAAAAGAGAAAAGACGATGAAGCTGGATTTAGATGCGCCAGCACTAGAGTCTCAACGAGTGATGAATGAATAATGGAAGAAAAAGTGCCTTTATACTGCGATTTGGCAACGCTTACATGATTGATTTTTATTATTTATTGGATTAGCCGCTATTACAGCCTATGGCATGCTTGGTATATAGTGCATCCGGCGCCAGTGGTGATTTCCAAAATCGTATTATTCAGGTCATATTAGGGTTTTGCTGTCGTGATGATTGTACTGGCAACTTCTAAATTTTATCGGCGGCTCGCGCTCACTTGCACTGTTGGTGGGTTTTATCATGCTGGCTGATTTTGGTTGATGCTATCAATTTTACAGCAGTAAAGGCGTCAACGTTGGTTGAATCGCGATTTATTCGCTTTTCAGCCTTCTGAAATTGTGAAAACTCATAGTGCCGTACTAAGGTGGCGGTATATTTAGAGTAACTCATGCATTACCACCGAAAAATAGGCGAAAACCTTTATTGCTATCGCCATGATTATTGTACAACTTTACTTGTGGCTGTTCAGCGCAGACTTAGGCATCAATTCTGGTTAGTGCATCAGGCCTATTCGTGGTATTCTTGTAGGGATGAGTTGGTGGCTTATTCTTGCTGCAGTAGTTGGATTAGCGGCATTTATTTCCTATCGTGGATGTATTTACTGCATGACTACTAACGCATGTGTATGTAACCTTACTTGACACGAAAGATCGCTTGGGGCAGGTTACCATATTACAATCAAAGAAATTGCCATCAGTTCAGGCGGTATATCTGGCAAAGGGATGGATGCAAGGGACACAATCCCAATTAAATTTTTCACTGAACCCACACTGATTTTGTTTTGCCGTGATGGTGAAGAACACTGGAATGGTCGTTTTCTTATTCTGATGGCAATTTGTTGTTGTATTATCGTATCAGCTGAAACTAATGTGCGGTAAATGCAGAAAAGCCTCTTTCGGGCGCTATTCTTGCGTGCACAACCACACTGATATTCTTCGTTTATGTCTTCGTGAATATTGGTGCATGGAGTGAGCGACTATTTTGCCTGTTGTAGGGTACCTTTACCACTCTTTGCTTCTGCGATCTTCGCATATGCCAACATCATGGCAAGCTTTCTGGTTTAGTGATGTCCATTCATACTCCATATCTCTTTATGAAGAACTAATTTCGCCAGCTTTCTTATGAGAACACCGATAATCTTGAAAAGTAATAAAGTTGACGTACAAAAACATCTTAAAAACCGCACTTTTCACCTTGATACGTGCTACAAGTTTTCCTGCTTTTGCATACACATGTATGGTATTCAAGAGTTCAGCTGTCGATTACCACGACCGTTTCAAACGCCGCTGAGCTATAGGTGAATGGTGAAAACGCCACACACAAAGGTGATGAAGCGAAAGTCTATTCAAAGAAGGGACGAGCTATTACCACCATAAATTTAATGGTCGTAAAACAGCTAATGGTGAACGTATAATTCGGCACTTTTCACGCTGCGCGCATAAAGCGATTGCCTTTAAACTCTTATGCAGTTATGTCACAGGCTTGCATAATAATCGTCAAAATGATCGTGCCGGGTTAATGATCATGTCCCATTCAGGTAGAAACATATCATTGACTTATCCCATCTGCTGCGAAGAAATTGGGCCTTATTGCTCGTGGTACAGGGCAAGTAGAATTGAAGCCTTACATGTGATCATAAAGGCCAAATTTCAGGGCGTGGGCAAAGAAAGCACTGGCTAAACATGCTACAAACGCAAAGAAAGCCGGTGATCGTTTGATATGTCAATAAAATAACGATCTAAACTTAGACAGCACAAACGATGCAAAAACTGTCTTCAGCTAAAACTACTCCGCTGTATCGTCAAAGAAAATCAAGCGACAGCATCATCACAGCTCGCGTTAGACGACATCAAAGCGAAATTAACTCAAAATGGGCACCAAAATCCATTTTGGACGCATTACAGATCAAGCGGATGCTAGTCGCGTAAAAACAGTACAAAACGATCTACGGACAGCCCGTAATCGTTTATGCTTATAAAAACCAGCAAAGCTATTAAAAATAGCTATGTTAAAACAATCACAGTGTGAAAAATTGTACTCTTCTCAGGATTAATAGCAGCATCAACATTTGCTGCGGCTGAAGATATTCAATACGGTGTCGCAGTACCAGAAGTAGATACGCAAACTTATGTTTTAATGGATTACAATTCTGGTGCAGTACTTGCATCACGTAACCAGACCAACCTAATACCCTCAGCCATTAACGAAGCGTGATGACAGCCTCTGTAGTTGGTGCAGCATTAAAACAAAATTAAAATTCATAATGAAGATATGGTGACGATTGGCTGAAGTGCTTGTGAAAATTTCTGATTCGTCAAAAATGCTTAAATTTCATCAACAAGTGTCTGTGGGTGATTTAAATAAAGGGATTATCATTGTTTCTAGGTAATGATGCCTGTGTCAGCGGTGGCAGAACATATTTCAGTACCGTAGCTGCTTCGTTGATACTGAATAAATACGTTCAACAATTTGGCAAAAATACTCAATTTCCACTACGCCACGGTTTAGACGATCCAAATGCCAGTACCAACTGCGTGATATGGCGGATTATTGGTGCGCATATTATCTGCGCGTTTACCGGAGAGATATAAAATCTACGCGAAAGAGACTTGCTATAGCTAAAATCAACTAACCGTAATGACTACTGTGGGATAAAACCATTAACGTGGATGGTGCGAAAACCGGTCACACAGCCAAGCGGTTATAACCTTGTCGCATCAGCGACAGAGTCAAAACAATATGCGTTTTGATTTCTGTTGTGATGGGTGTACCAACCTATAAAAGGCCGTGAAGTCGAAAAGTAAAAAACTCTTACAATGAGGTTTGCTAACACGAAACCAAAACCTACAAAAGCCAATGAAAGAAAATTTCAAAACAATCAGTTTACTACGGTGATAAGATGAGGGTAAAAGTTGGTGTATTGCAAGATGGACTATTACCGTGCCAAAGGTAAAACAAGCTGACTTAAGCACGTTACTGAATTAGATAACAAATGCCCTAGCTCCTTTAGCAAAAGGTCAGAGTGTGTGGGTAAAATCGTTTATCAATTAGATGGCAAAGATGTCGCTGACCGTTAATCTTCAAGCATTGAAGAGGATACAGAAGGTGCTTTCTTAGGTAAGGTTGGGACTGGTTATTAACAGTTAAAGGATTGCTGACTAAACACCTTGAAAATTACGCACTTCCCCATTTATATCACGTCAATAAAGATTCGTAGGTGTATAGATTTACTGATTCCCACTTACTATTCAAATTAAAAGCAACATGACGAGCGAAAACGATTATGAAAAACTAAAAGAGTAATGGAATTCCCCGCTGCAATGACATTTAAAGTCGCAGAGTGGTAACCGTGAGAGTTTAGCGCAGAGACATCGTATGCGGTGATACAAAAATGTTTGCAGGTGATTATATTCCAAAGGAAAAAACGCAGCAGCAAAGGCACCTATATTCTGTTTCAATTGATATCGTGGCACAAAACTTTTGAGCACGTAAAACGCTTTACAAAGAAACTTGCAAAGTTGAAGGCGTCAAAATGGTTCTCTAAGATGAACAATACTAGTTAATTGTCCGTCAATGATTACAAAGATTATCCGGAAATCTGGCATAAACATGCAGGAATTCACGGATAATCGAAATGCAAAAACCACCGATGAAATTTTAGCTAGTTGAGCATCATCCTGTTTTTACACAAGGCAAGCATGGCGACCAGAACACTGACTGACACGTGATATTCCTGTTGTTCAATCGGATCGCGGCGGTCAAATTACCTATATAGGTCCTGGTCAGCAGGTCATGTATGTACAGTGATATTGAAACGTCGCGAACATTTAAATGTCCGTCAATTGGTATTGACACTTGAACAATCTGTTGTAAAAGCCTCTTGCAGACTACGGCATTGAAGGTTATCCCAAACCTGATGCACCTGGTGTATTGATGTAATCTTTCGTGGGTTTACGCATTCGCAAAGCTGCTCTCTTCTGACTTGCGTTTAATATCAATATGGATCTCAATCCTTTCCATTACATTAATCCCCTTGCGGCTATGCAGGGCTTGGAAAATGTGTCAGCTTGCTGATTTTATCGGTAAAGAAGAGGCAACGCTTGACAAAGTTCCCCAAAATTAATTAAACACTTTGCCGACTGTTTGGGCTATAATATTTACAAATTTACTAACATTCACTTTTATAAAAATATTTAAAAATGCCTGAGATCAGGCATTTTCTTTAGGAAAAGAAAAATGTCAACGCACTTTTAAAAATGGAACGCGGTGTGAAAATACCGTGATGCAGCCAAAACATCAATCATCCCTGTTAAAACATCGATCCTAATCAAGAATTATTAAAAAGCCGGGATGGATGAAAATCAAATTGCCGTCTAGTTCATTAAAGATCAAAACTATCAAAAACAGGATGCGTCGTCATGGCCTACCATTCTGTCTGCGAAGCGTCTTGTCCAAATTTGCAGAGTGCTTTAACCACGGCAGCAACTTTTTATGATTTTAGGGGCGATTTGTACTCGTCGTTGCCGCTTTCTGCGATGTTGCATGGTAAACCATTACCGCCGATCCAGATGAACCACGTAAATTAGCTGAAACTACTCCAAGATGTGAAGTTGAAAATATGTGGTGATTACCTCTGTGAAACCGTGATGATTTGCCTGATCGTGGTGCAGGTGTTTGCTGAATGTGTAAAAAGAAGTGCGTGCGATAAACCCTGGCATCTAAAATTGAGATTTTTGGTTCTGATTTTCCGTGGACGTATTACCCAAAGCCTTAGAAAAATTAAAGACAATCCACCGGATGTGTTCAACCACAACTGGAAAAATGTCCCACGTTTATATAAAAGAAATTCGTCCAGGTGCAGATTATCAGTGTCTTTAAAATTGCTTCATGATTTCAGAAAAATGTTCCCAAACATCCCAACTAAATCAGGTTTAGTGGTTGGATTGAGTGAAGACAATGAAGAAATTCTTCAAGTGAGTGGAAGACTTACGTGCAAACGAGCGTCACCATGCTTACACTGGGTCAATATCTCTCAGCAAGTCGCCATCACTTACCGGTTTGCACAACTATGTGCCCACCAGCCGGGTGATGAGTTCCGTGAGCCAACGCGATGACTTTGAACACGCTGCCTGTGTTATTGTTTCGCTCTTCCTACCATGCTGGTTACAAAGCAAGTGGTGGATTGAGTGAAGTAATCAAAAACAGATAAAAATGACCGCACTTTGAATCGCAAGTGCGGTCATTTCTATAATATCCTTTCAACTAGTCAGTTGCTGCTGGCTTCTTCTTCATCCCTCATCACTCTCCATCATGCTTTCTTGACGAAAGATCTTCAGGGTTCGACCATGAATTAAGTAGCCATTTTCTGTTTTCCACTCTAGAAACGTAATTATCACCTTCTTCCACAAATTCTCGGTGAAGTTTTCCATCATACTTCACAAAAGCTACTTAAATATTGCCAAAAAGTATGAATTTTCCTTAATGGCTAAAGGCTTTTCATTTTGGTCATCAAACAACGATGTTGATGTCAAATTAAATATGTGCCTTCAATATTATCTGGAATCATGTCTGATGAATCATCTTCTGAGCCGGGCTGTACCACTGACTTCAATTTGACTGGATAAGCAGTGGTCTCAGGATAAATATTGATTTAAATTTAACGTTGCATTATCAACGATTAAATCGAGCTCTTTCAGGAGTTTTGATGTATTTTATCAAAATGTGGCTGACGTTGCAGTGCTACACAAGGCGCCATAAAGGTGCTGAGCAAATCTTGCTGCATACATCGCTTTGCTGTGATTAATTTTTAAATGGTGCATCAATCGCTAATTTTTCAGTGAGACTGCACTTGGGTAACTGAGCTTTATTCGCATGACAATGTGATATGTTCATATATTGATCATTGTCTGATGTTTCATCTTATCACTGGCTGATACGTCATCAAACACTAAATCAGCCATAAATGATTTTAATGCGTGCTTCAATATTGGTTTTACCACTAAGTTCTGACCCATTTATCTTGGCTTCTAAAAATCTTTATTGTCTTTTGCAGGCGCTCTTTCTACCTGCAATGGTCATCTAATAAAAAACAGTACAAAACGCTTAGTTCATTTGCTATTGTAATCATCTAACTGAATATTAACACCGCTTTAGCTTCCCATTTACGCGTCTTCATCAGCGCGTTTTGCTTCACGCTCTCAACGTATTTAAAATCACATTGGCTTTGGTTAAATCACGTGTTCATAACTTAAGTTCAAGACCGGCATTTTGTAAGTTAAAGTAAGGTTGATTATTTTTAGGCACATTGACAGAAAGCACAGATAACGAACCCATCAAAACGATCGTTTTTGTGCAAAATTTTGTTAACAAATTGACGCCATCTCCTAATGTCTGAAATGAACCATCACTTAAATTTTTAAATTCATGATGAAAATTGACCGCACTTGGCGCGTCGTTTTTGTTTAACTCAATAAATTTAAACCACCTGCTGTGCCCGACTTTCTGTCTGTCGTACGAGCTTTTGTTGGCTACGCGTGAAAATATCACTGCTGAATTTTCGTGCTCGAGATCACGTTTATCTGCCTCGCCTACGTTTTACATCAAAATGGTAAGTCGCATTTTTGAGATAAATATGATATATTTCACCATTTAACAACTAACTCGGCATTTTCGCGGTTAAGTCAATACCCGATAGATCGTATTGATTTGCTCCACGGCAGGCAAGGCGAAGCTTCACCCTCAATTTCTTCCCAAGTTTCGTGTCTTTATCGTAATTGAAAAACCCTTTAAAAGTTTGGTTTTAGCTCAACTTCTTTATTTTTAAATGAAGACCAGATAGAAAAAGGTTTTGGGACTTATTCGCAAAATCACGGAATTCCGTCAAAATATCAGACTGAAATAATCCCCTACCGGCGAAAAATTTACTATTAATCGTGTTTTATCAATCGCGATGTTTAATGTTTTATTTAATTGACGAACTAATTGCTCGGACAGCTGAGACTCGCTGTAATGAAGAAAAGGCAGCGCCGTGAACTTAGTTGAAATCACATTGTGGTTTTCGCATCTATCTTTTACACTAAGATCAACTCACAGAATAAAAAGTTTTCGCGGTTTGCGTCACATTTAATGTTGCTTGGTTATCCAAAGAATAAGGAAATTTTTGCACACCTGATCGATTTTATGATTGGTGTAGGTGTGCGCCAATCCCAAAGTGCCACTGCGATAGCCGAAAATCGTCAATGCTATTGTTCTTTTCTTGCTCATAATGTCCCCAAATACGATCTCAATTTACGATCTCAAAATCCTTTTGAAAAATTAACCGCACTTTTAATCTTCAAAGTGCGGTCGGTTTCAGTCTATTTTAACCTAAAGATTTTTATCTGACTCTTGGCTTACAGCTTCCACTTGCAGTACCATCTAAACGGAAATATTGCGTATTACCCGCTTTTGCTTCAGCTTGGTAATAATCAATTAATGGGCTGGTTTTGTTTGTGGTAAACCGCTAAACGATCTAACACCAGTTTCTGGACTTTATCATCGGCACGGATAATTAAATCTTCACCCGTTACATCATCTTTACCTTCCACTTTTTGGTGGGTTGTAAACGATGTGATAAGAACAACCAGACGCTTGGTGAACACGACGACCACTCATGCACGTTCAACGATCACTTCATCCGGTACATCAAACTCTAAAAACGTAATCAATTTTCACGCCAGAATCTTTTAATGCATCCGCTTGTGGAATTGTACGTGAAACCATCTAATAAAAAACCATTTGCACAATCTGGTTGAAAATACGATCTTTTACTAGCGCCACAGTTGAAATTCATCGGTACTAATTTTCCCTTCATCCATTAATGCTTTTGCTTGTTTGCTAATTCTGTCCCCGCTTTAATCGCTGCACGGACATATCCCTGTTGAAATTTGTGGGATGCCAAACTTGTTCATAATAAGTGTTAACGTGCCTTTTCACCACTGCGCACCTAAAGAATAATTTTCATACGAAATCTCCAATAAATAATAAACCTGTTTAAAAATACCGTTAAAGCCTTGTTTGGTCAAATGATTTTGCTGTTAATTTTGACCACACTTTATTTTATTTTAAACTTTTTCAGTTTCCTTTTTCATTCATGGGAGCAGCCAGAATAAACAAATCATTCCTGGGATGGCAGGAATAAACAAATCCAGAAAAATGATAGTAGCCTACTGCCTTAACCAAAGTAACCCGATAACGTACCAAGCCCTTTACTCGGTGAAAGCAGAAAAGCACTGGTAAATAAGGCTAACTGGGTGGCAGTATCAAAAGTGGATTGGTTTCGCGAGGCCATAAAAGCGACAAAGGCAGCAGTGCCCGAGACCGACACCGATATATTCCCCCGCAATCACGAAAACCCTAATTTCCAGAGTTCTGCAGCGCAGATTTGGGTCAGAAAATGCCCAAATGCCGCTAACAAATAAATCCACCAATAGTGATTAGTGGATAAAACCAAATACCCATAATGCGCGATTAATCCTAAACGCAGCGCCAATCCGCCACCCACGAGACCGGCAGAGATACTCGCCAAAGTGAAGTGCTTTTACCACCAACGCAATATGCTCTTTTTCAAAGCCCATGTCATAGACGAAATTTCGTTTAGTAACGTGAGTGGCAGATGAATCATCAAATTTATACAAAGAACAAAAAGTAAAAACTGATGGCAGGGCGACACTACGTTGGAAGAACTCTGCAGAAAGGTATCCAAAACACCATATAGAAAGGTTGCTCACGATCGACCTGTGCAGATCTGCGAGTTTCTTTCGCTAAAAGAGCGTCATAAATATGCCCTTTAACATACAAAGTGCGGTTAATAAAAGACGGTTTCCATGGATAAATCGTCGCTAAATAAAGCGAGAGCCCCCTGGAATTAAGCCCGCAACGCGATAAGCATTAATGTGGATGGTGTTCCCCGATCCTAATTCATTATCCGTTAAAATTTCGCGACGATAAGCATCGAGTACAATATCTTGTGTCGCAGAGAAAAAGGCAATAAATGTGGCAATTTTAGCCACCGTGCTTAACTCTACGGGATCGAAACTGACTCATCGCATAAAGAAATCAGCAAAACCGCCGAAAGTGTAACCAACTACGACGACGCCCTAAAAATGCGGGAAATAGCGGTCTAATGATGGCGCCCACAAAACTTCAAACCATATGGCACCATCACCCCTGTCAATGCACCGATTAATTCAACGGAAAGCCCTTTATCTATCAGCCCACACTGGCAGCACTGTACAATAACACAAAGTGGTGGCCGAACTAAATCCGGTGAAAACACGGATCAGCATTTTGCGGGTAAATATTTGACTAGAAAAAGGGATTGTTCTGACAGCTAAAAGTGCAGTTGTTTTGAGCGTGTTTTATCTGATTAAAAATATTAAGGGCGGAATGATACTCCGCTAATAGAGTGAATTAATCTCGGTATCCTTTCGGATTATTTTTGCCAATTCCAAGTATCTTCATCGACTTTTGCTCAAGACCACGTTCTGCTGTCCAATTTAACTCTTTTTGCAGCAAGACTTGGATCGGAATAGCGGGTTGCAATATCGCCTGGACGACGCGCAACAAGACGATAGGAATTTCGATATTGTTCGCTTGTTCAAACCGCTTTCACCATATCAAAGCACGAAATAACCGGGTACATGTACCTAAGTTATAAATATGTAAACCTGCGTCATTTCGCATGGCGATTTAATGCTTTTAAGTGACCAATCGCTTAAATCCACCACGTGGATATAATCACGTACCTGTGCCATCGCATGAGTATCATAATCGCTACAAGCACCGAAAGTTGCAGTGAGTTGCCGAATCGCAACTTGGCTGATGTAAAGCAATAGGTTATTTGGGATACCATTTGGATCTTCACCAATCAAGCCGCTTGCGTGAGCGCCTACTGGATTGAAATAACGTAAAATCGTCGCTGCTAAATTGGTTCAGCTTTCGCAACATCGGTCAAATTTGTTCCTACCATGTATTTAGAAGGTTCCGTAAAGGTTGGTTGTACCGCCCTTTTGCAATCTTCTGTGGTGGGAATAATTTCGGATCACCCATAAACCGTTGCAGATGAACTAAATACAGAGTTCCACCCACCTGCTTTTTCATTTCTTGAATGAGAACAATCCTTTACCTGCAACATTATTCATATAGTATTCAGCGGGTTTCTGAACACTTTCGCCCACGGCTTTTAAACCCGCAAAATGGATTACCGACTGAATGCTGTTTTCAGCAAAGATTTTTTGTAATAAAGCACGATCCAAAATATCGCCTTCATAAAATTTCACGTCTTTACCGTGATTTCTTTTACGCGTTCTAAAGATTTTGGGAGATGGTGCATTCATATCCAATGACCACCCTCTGTTGCATTTAATAATTCCACTACGGTGTGTGAACCGATATAGCCAGCACCACCCGTTACTAAAATAGCCATGAGTTACTCCTTAATTATTTTTGTTCGCGAATTATAACATTGATTTCTACGATACATAAATTTATCCCCTATTTTGACCACGCTTTGGTGTGATCGTTGTCTAGAATAAACATTTTCTCTGGAATTTTTGATTTGAGTCATTGAAGCGCTTCGCGATGAGGGCGAATCATAGCTACTAAAATCAAAAAGATAAGGAAGACAATGAACCTCAAACACTTCAAAAACCGCACTCGCATTACTTGTTGGTTGGTATGCTGCGAATACAGCTAGCTTATTCTGAACAGGCCAAGCCGGTAATACCAAAAGCTGGGAAAGCGCTGGGTACCTCAAGAGCTGGGCTTAACCTCAATGAATGCCTCACGGCTTGTGCTCTTGGCTTTAATGGTTCAGGCGTAAAAATCGGCGTGATGGATTCGGGTGTGCTATTAAACACTGAATTTCAAGACGGTCGAATCACGTTGTAAAACAGAAGGACTTATAGTAAAGATGGCAGCGTTATCCCGATGCATCGGTGGGAAATGGTCCAGTGTCAAAAATGAACCAGTAAAAACGGTAAACGCAATTTCGATAAAACAGATAATGGCATCTTCGCTAAAAGGTGAAGCCTTCAATATTGACGGGGCATGGCACATATACCAATGATGCGCACGGTACGCATGTTGGCGGGACAATGGCGGCAAGTCGTGACAGCAGTGAAAATGCACAGTGTATGGCTCGGTGCTAACCTATATTCTGCACCATATCTGGTGGTAACGACAACATGACCTATGTTGAAACCAAGACTATGATTTCTTCTTACAAGGCTACTCTGCCCTAGCAGATGCCGGTGCCAAAAGTAATTAATAACAGTTGGGGTTCAAACCGTCGTGTCAATTCATCCTTTGCCGGTGCCTTAGGCTATAAACCAAAATATGATTGGCGTGATGTGCCTGAATATGGCGTGCAATATTATGATGTACCAAAAAGCACCTGAGCCAATATCTAGTCCTGCGGCACATATTTATTTAAGTAACTTAGGCGAGGCTGAAAAAGCTTATTATCAATTTGTCACCAGTGGTGAGAAAAACTTTGTTGATGCGGCTTATGAAGTGGCAAAAAATAAACAAGTGATTCAAGTCTTTACAGCGGGTAACCGTAGCATGATGGCTGAATCTTTTACGCGTGCCATGTTGCCATTTGAGACCCTGATGCTGAAAATACTGGGTAAAGCGTCACCGGGCAAGTCGGTGGTGAAGGCTATCGAATGACTCAAATGACGATGTAAGCGATGAAAAAGCAGGCGCAGATATTCAGAATTTCGCCTCGCTGGCCATTCAAAATGGTGAACGATTGCAGCGCCATCCGCCAACATCTATTCCTCCCTACATTCAATTACAAACGACATGCTCTCAGGTGACCCTATTTACAAATCAGCCGGTGGTAGCTTCAATAGCCGCCCCTACACGTAAGTGGTGCATTAGGTGTCATTCTTTCTCGCTATCCGCCGCGACAACCGATCAAGCACGCGATGTTATGCTCCTGCAGCGAGACAAACCACACTTCGCAAAGGGCTTGAAGGTAAACCGTTAGAACGTTGGGAAACTCGAACAAGATGTAGCCAAAGTAACGTTTTGAGGGTTTAGATTTTAGATCTTGGCAAAAGCGATGTTTGGCCCAGGTCAATTCTTGAAACGTAAAAATCAACCTCAATCAAAATGATGTTTGGTCAAATGATATTAGCGATAAAACCATCAAAGCACGTAAAGTCGAATCAAGCTGAAGCCGCAACTTGGACAACGCGCAAAGCAGAATTACAAAGCATTAATGCAAAAATCGTGCAGGCGCGACAGCAGAAGAAAAAGCAGAATATCAAGTCAGGTTTTAGCACGTGAAGTGGCTCGTAATGAACGTGCTGCACAAAACTATGTCGGCTGCATTAACTAAAATGGTTCAGTGCCTTAACGCTCAGAGTAATAACAGCTTCACCGGTGCGATTACTGTCAAATGAGGTCAACTTTCAGGGTTAAATCAATCCTGCGTTTCGGCACAACAAGTCATCGTAAAACAAGGTGCAACATTGGAGTGTTACCGAAAAGCGGAGTTACTAAACCAAGTGAGAATGGTTGTCACTGAAACCTTAACCAGCACCGCGAAAACGGTCACCGCAACCGTGGAAAAAGGTGGTCGTTTGTTACTGAATAATGGTATTGCTAACGTCAATGCAGCCCTTTGCAGAACGGTTCTGTTTTAGTGCCAAATAAATTTGACGAGAAATTCTGCCTCAATTACAACAAGATCACAAAAAAGCGGTTTTCCGTACAAAGGTACTGGCTCATTTAGTGGGAGCTGACATCACGATAGTTGAAACACCTCGCACTTATGATTTCTTTGCGGTTAAAAATGAAAGTAATGCAAATACGTTGAAAGTAACCGTTCAGAGCCCTTTCATCTGCGGCAACCACTGAAAATGAAGTGGCTATCGCCAATGCCTTAGATGCAGCAACAAACAGTGCAGCGTATCAAAAGTCTCATTTGAGAACAAAAGAGAACGCTCGCCAAGCTTTTGCTCGTTCAGCTATGATGAGGATCTCGCGGCTCAACAACACAATGTGTTAAATGACTGTGCTTCGTCGGCAACTTGCCCAACCTGGTGCAGTAAGAGCACAACTTAATACCGGCACACAAATTTGGACAAGTGGCACCTTCACCACTTCAACACGGATAATTTAAGCAGTCATGCGTACAATCAACTTGTGGTATTGATGCAACCGATTGATACAAACAAGGACATTTAAATTGTATTTGTTGGTTCAACACAAAAACTAGCCACAAAATTGACCGTACTTCGAAAGATCGTGCCGTGCATTTGAAGCAACAGCTGAACATCGTTTCAACGTGTTAACACCGAAAGATTGGCTTTATTCAAAGCTGGGGTAAACACGAACAACGTGCTGAATTTACTAAGGGTGTGAAAGCCATAGTCAAACACAAAATGTCTTTGCTGAACTTGCCTACACAGGCTTAAAAAGGTGAACATTTTGCGATTGAACCTTATGCTGGCGTAAGCTATATGCACATCAAAAAGCAAAGGTGTCGACAAAAGGCGAGTGCAGTTAAAAGACAACAATCGTGATTTAATCGTCACCTCTGTGGGTTTACGTCCATCCATTCCATTTGCAATCGGTGGCGTTCAATTAAATCTATTAGGTGGTGAAACATCATCGTTTCCATAAAGATAAAGCCGCTAGAGGCTAACGGTTATCAATAACCAGGTGTGGCAAAATCTTTATGGTGAAATTGAAAATGTCGTTACGACGGGTAGTGGCGTACAAGCGCAATTCTAGCTGCATTTAGCGTAAAGTCGGCTATCAGGTGCTAACCTAACCACGATACGAAAAGCGAATAATGTTGATGCAGAACTACGTTTCTCGTTTTTAACGATATTCAATAAGACAAAAAGTGCGGCAAAATTGACCGCACTTTTGCTCATAGATAAATAAAAAGGCATCAGCGAGTGCGCTTTTAATCGTGTATGAAATTAACGTTCATTCCAACGTTTTGATTGATTCACGAATCGCTTCTTTCGCTTCTTCGTACATCGCCCCAGTGAGTCACTTTCGTTGAACCTGGTTTTTCAATGCTTTGTAGTTGTTGAAGTGGAATTCAATTTGTTTGATTAATTGCGCAGGTACATCTGCAGAGGCTGTTGTATGCATTGCCGGTATCGCGATCATCTGCTGGTACACTAAACGATTTTATCGTCACTTCGCCATCATCAACGAATTTCATCCGCCGATTACTTTCGCTTCGAAATACACCCGTTACGCAAGTGGTTGGCGAGTTAATAATAAAACGTCTAACTCATCGCCATCTTTCGTCTAAAGTTTGTGGAATGAAACCATGAGTTAGTTGGTTTTGCGAAGATCGCCGGCTCAACACGGTCTAATTGGAACGCTGCGACTTTACGGTTCCATTCGATTTTGTGGCAGCTCCTGCTGGAATTTCATTTACCACATTGATAATGCCAGCATCTACATCGCCTGGCGTTAAAATTTGATTAAAAATCAGCCATTGTTTTTTCCTTTTTTTGATTACGTTAAAACGCTCAGAGTATATCAGTTTTTAGTCGATTAAAAATATGGGAAAAACATCCTCAAAAACGACCGCACTTTTCCCATCAACTTCATAAAACAGTTACGCAAACGTTTACTTTTAAATGATTTACTATAAGAATAGCACATCTTTTGATTATTAACCTAGGGGACTTTATGTCAAGTTTGAAAAACCTTTGAACTCAGTAAACGCGGTTCAACGGTTCGTCAAGAAATCATCGCGGGTTTAACCACCTTCTTAGCCATGGTGTATTCTGTGATTGTTGTACCTAAATGCTTGGTGATGCAGGCTTTCCAGCAGAATCTGTGTTTATCGCAACCTGTTTAGTCGCAGGGCTTGGATCGATCTTAATCGAGTTTTTGGGCAAATGCGCCAATGGCGATCGGCTGTGCGATTTCATTAACTGCCTTCACCGCATTTGGCTTAGTGATAGGTCAACATGTTTCTATTCCTGTGGCATTAGGTGCCGTATTCCTCATGGGTTTGGTGTTCACTTTAATTTCTGCGACAGGTATTCGCTCATGGATCTTACGTAATCTACCGTCAAAGCTATTGCACACGGTGCGGGGATCGGGATCGGCTTATTCTTACTTTTTAATCGCCGCAAATGGCGTAGGCTTAGTGGTCGGCAACCAAGCGGGTTTACCAGGCTAAATTAGGTGATTTCACCTCATTCCCAGTAATGATGTCTTTAATCGGTCTTGCATTCATTATCGGCTTAGAAAAATGAAAGTGAAAGCGGGATTTTGATGGGTCATCATCGCGATTACTATCGTTGGTTTTAATCTTCGATCCAAACGTAACATTCAATGGTCAAATCTTCAAAAATGCCAACCTTTGGTGAAAACTCACTTTTCTTACAATTAGATTTACAGGTGCATTACAACCGGCTAGTTTACCGATTGTTTTTGCTTTAGTGATGACAGCGGTATTTGATGCAACAGGTACTATTCGTGCCGTGGCAGGACAAGCTGACTTATTAGATAAAGACGGGCAAATCATCAACGGTGGCAAAGCTTAACCTCTGACTCTGTAGTAGTTTATTCTCAGGCTTATTTGGTACTGCACCGGCGGCCGTTTATATCGAATCATGCAGCAGGTACAGCCGCAGGCGGTAAAACTGGTATCACCGCTATCGTCGTCGGCGTATTGTTCTTATTAATGTTATTCTTCCAACCACTTGCATTCTTAGTGCCAGGTTATGCAACTGCACCGGCGTTAATGTATGTGGGCTTATTAATGTTAAGTAATGTGAGTAAATTAGACTTCGACGATTTCGTCGGCGCAATGAGCGGCTTAGTTTGCGCGGTATTCATCGTGCTCACGGCAAACATCGTAACCGGTATCATGCTTGGCTTTGCGGCATTAGTGATTGGTCGTATCGTGAGTGGCGATGTGAAAAACTCAATATCGGCACAATTATCATCGCTGTTGTACTTGTCGCATTCTATGCTGGCGGCTGGGCGATTTAATTAAAATACAATCTTGATAAGGCGAACGAATGGTTCGCCTTTTTATTCTCTAGCCCAAAAAAACAATCAAAAACTAACCGCACTTTTTACTTTACAAATCCCTAAATCCGCCTAAAAATACAGGCCTTTTAATACGGCTTGCCAAAAAGCAAGCTACTGACCTGAAATCAGACAAGAGAACGTGACAACCCCATTTAAACCTGAATTACTTTCCCCTGCAGGCTCACTCAAAAATATGCGCTACGCTTTTGCCTATGGCGCAGATGCCGTTTATGCAGGCCAACCACGTTACAGCTTACGTGTACGCAACAATGAATTTAATCACGCCAATTTAAAAATCGGGATCGATGAAGCTCATGCGCTTGGCAGAAATTCTGTATGAGTCGTAAACATTTGCACCGCATAACTCTAAACTCAAAACCTTTATCAAAGATTTACAACCCTATGATCGACATGGGCCTGATGCCTTAATTATGTCTGACCCAGGCTTAATCATGTTGGTGCGTGAAAACTTCCCGGATATTGATATTCACCTTTCTGTACAAGCAAATGCGTAAACTGACTACAGTCAAAAATTCTGGAAACAAATGGGATTAACTCGTGTGATTTTATCGCGCGAATTATCAATCGAAGAGATTGCCGAAATTCGCCAACATGTGCCTGATATCGAACTCGAAAATTTTCGTACACGGTGCATTATGTATAGCGTATTCTGGCCGTTGCTTACTTTCTGGCTATATCAACAAACGCGACCCAAACCAAGGCACTTGCACCAATGCTTGCCGTTGGGAATACAAAATGGAAGAAGGCACCACAGATGAAGTGGGCAACATCGTTGCCGAAAATCGATCCCGCTCAACAAATTGAAGTGAAAAATGTGGCGCCAACTTTGGGTGAAGGTGCAGTAACGAGATAAAGTTTTCCTTTATACCCGAATCACAAAAAGCCAGATGAACAAATGACGGCGTTTGAAGATGAGCACGGCACCTACTTTTTATGAACTCAAAAGATCTGCGTGCAGTACAACACGTGGAAAAAAATTGACCGCACTTGGTGTCCATTCTTTAAAAATCGAAGGCCGTGCTAAATCATTCTATTACTGTGCAAGAACCGCACAGTTTACCGCAAAGCCATTGATGATGCGGCGCAGGCAAACCATTTGATGAAAGCTTAATGGATACGTTTGAATCCTTGCTCATCGTGGTTATACCGAAGGGTTCTTACGTCGCCATACGCACGATGAATACCAAAATTACGAATACGGCTACTCTGTCTCTGAACGCCAACAATTTGTCGGTGAGTTACCGGTAAACGTAACGAGCAAGGTATGGCTGAAGTGGCGGTGAAAAATAAATTCTTGCTTGGTGATGAGGTCGAAATGATGACCCCACAAAGGCAACATCGTCTTTTAAAGATTGATGCTCAATCGCAAAAACGAAAATGTGGAAGCTGCACTGGCGATGGCCACTTTGTCTTTTTAGATGTGCCACAAGACGTCCAACAATTATGCCTTGTTGATGCGTAATTTGGTCAACACCAACACACGCAATCCACATAATTATTGTTAAAAATTGTTGCATTTGTTAATAAATATACTATAATACGTCCCATACCTGATTTGTTAATTCAACAACTCATAGTATGACTCCAAATATTTTGCCCTTTCACCTTTTTGAAAGAACTTTTTCTGCTCTAATAAAACACTCCAAAATCATCATAAAACACTCCATTCTTAAAATCAGTAACTTCATATTGTTATGATATATATAAATTAATGAACATTGACATTAAAAATGAGAGTCAGGAGTACATTAAGCAGTAATCATTAAAAGTAATCATAAATATAAAGGATTATTTTATGTTTTGCGAAACTCTCCTACTACACATTCCGCGCAAAGACAAACTCGGCAAATCTCTTGCCTGACGAAACATTGGCAAACCTTACAAAGCCATTCGGTCAATGTTGGGCGAAATGGCGGCGGAGTTTGCTCAGGTGTTTGGTGCGCAGGAAATTGCCCTGCCAAACGGGACAACTTCATGACTTAGGGAAATATTCAGAACCCTTTAATCAGCGATTGCATGGTGGCCCATCGGTCGATCATGCCACTGCCGGAGCCAAAAATTGCTGTCGAGCGTTGGGGAAATGCTATCGGCAAGCTGATGGCGTTTTTGCATTGCAGGGCATCATGCGGGGCTAGCAAATGGAGCGGTGAAGGTGATAACCGCCGCACGTTAAAGCAGCGTTTGGCTTTGCAATTTCGGCGCAGATATTCCCGCTCTCGATAACCTGTGGCAACAGAAATCAAGCTTCCCTCAAAAACCCTGCTCCGCACCGCCACTCAAAGCCGACGCGCATCATCCTTTTTTTCTCCTACGCCTTCTTCACCCGAATGCTCTATTCCTGCTTGGTGGATGCCGATTATCTTGATACTGAAGCCTTTTATTCAAACCTAGAAAACAAAGCCGTCAAGCGCGGTGGTTATCCCGATTTAAACGCCTTACAACACAATTTCAATCAATTTATCAACGCTTTCAGACGACGTATCGCCCAAGCTCCAGAGCAAACCGAAGCCGAAAAACGCAATGCCGCCTTAAAACCGCCTGCGCAGTGAAATTCTCGATCATGCCGTAGAACAAGCGGCACAACCGCAAAGGGCTGTTCACGCTCACTGTGCCGACCGGCGGCGGCAAAACTTTCACTTCCATGGCATTCGCGCTGGAACACGCCAAACGGCACGGTATGCGGCGCGTGATTTACGTCATCCCGTTCACCAGCATCATCGAACAAAATGCCGCCGAATTCCGCAAAGCCTTTGGCGAATTGGGCGAACAAGCCGTGTTGGAACACCACAGCACCTTCGACGACGGCAAACTGCAAAATGAGGCCACCAAAGACAAATTGCGCCTTGCCTCGGAAAAACTGGGACGCGCCGATTGTCGTGACCACCGCCGTGCAATTCTTCGAATCCCTCTTTGCCGACCGCTCCTCGCGCTGCCGCAAGCTGCACAACATCGCAGGCTCCGTCATCATCCTCGACGAAGCGCAAATGCTGCCGCTCAATCTTTTGCTGCCCATCATGCAAGCCATCAAAGAATTGGCGCAAAACTACCATTGCTCTGTCGTCATGTGCACCGCCACCCAGCCAGCCGTGCAAGCCGAAAACGGCTTCTATCGCGGCTTTGAAAACGTGCGCGAAATCGCCCCAAAACCGACCGCACTTTTCGACAAACTGCGCCGCACCACTGTGCAACACATCGGCACACAAACCGACGCCGACCTGCTCGCCAAACTTGCCGAACACCCGCAAATGCTCGTATCGTCAACAACCGCCGCCACGCCCGCAGCCTGTACGACCAAGCCAAACACCTTGACGGCACGTTCCACCTGACCACCTTAATGTGCGCCAAACACCGCAGCCAAAAACTCGATGAGATCCGAGGCCGTCTGAAAAACGGCGAACCTTGCCGCGTTATCGCCACCTCCTTAATCGAAGCCGGCGTTGATGTGGATTTTCCGCTGGTGATGCGCGCCGAAGCAGGTTTAGACAGCGTTGCCCAAGCCGCCGGACGCTGCAACCGCGAAGGCAAAAGGCCGTCTGAAAACAGCTTTGTCTGGATATTCGCGCCCGAAGAACAATGGAAAACCCCGCCCGAACTTGCTACCCAAGCCGCCGTCATGCGCCTGACCGCCGACAGCTTTTCAGACGACCTCTTATCCACCCAAGCTGTCGCCGCCTACTTCGCCGAGCTTTATCAATTAAAAGGCAGCGAACTGGACAATAAAAATTCTGAAAATGCACAACGATACAGGGCAAAGCCTTGATTTCCCATTCCAAACCATCGCCGACAAATTCCGCATGATCGAAAGCCGTATGCAGCCGCTGATTATTCCGTTCAATGTTGAGGCCGAAAACCTCATTAGCAGCCTGCACCATGCCGACCACATCGGCGGACTCTTACGCAAACTGCAACCCTACACCGTCCAAATCCCCGAAAAAGCTCTCGCTGTGTTGTATAAAGCAGGGCGTATCGAACCGATTAACGAGAAAAACTTCGGCAAACAGTTTTATACGCTGATTGGGCTGGGTTTGTATGATGCCGTGGCGGGGCTTTCTTGGGAGGATAACGTTTTTATCAAAGCTGAAAATTCAGTATTTTGAGATATTAATAAAATTATATTAACCATAAAGGAAACAAAATAGGTATTTCACAGATGTTTGAAGAATTTATCGATAACCTGGCGATTTCTAATAAACAGACAATAAACGATCGTTATGCAGAATTAACTAAAAACATTAAATAAAAAGTTCCGTGATTCAGATTCTGAAAGCAGCAAATACCTTACAAGTAGGATCGTTTGGACGGAAAACAGGTATCGATGGAATTTCTGACTTAGATATGTTGTATATCATGCCCAAGTCTAGTTGGGATACCTATAACAATGCTCAAAATGGGCAATACAAACTACTTTCTGATACAAAGAGGCTATTTTAAACCGTTATTCGCACGGATAGTTGAGTGTTGATAGGTTGGTTGTTACTGTAACTTTCTAACTTTTATATTGAGGTTCAGCCTGTTCGAGCAGGGAGGATGGAAGTTTAAGTATCCTGATACTAAAAATGGAGGAAGTTGGAAATTACCAAACCACGAGAAGAAATAGATGAAGTTTCTTCTGCTGATAAAGATAAAAATCAGAATTTACGGCGTTTGTGCAAAATGGCACGAGCTTGGAAAAATAAACATGGTGTAGCAATGGGAGGACTACTTATTGATACGCTAGCTTATAATTTTTAAAAATCAACAGATTATTATGATGATAAAAGTTTTTCTTATTATGACTGGCTCAGCAGAGATTTTTTTCAATACTTGTCTGAATTACCAGAACAAACAGAATATGCTGCATTAGGTAGCAAACAAAGAGTCAAGGTAAAGAAAAAATTTCAGCAAGAAAGCAGCCTATGACTTGTGCTTGAAGGCTATTGATGCCGAAAATCAAAAAGCAGTGTAAATGATAAATGGAAAAAAATTTATGGGCGACCATTTCCTGCCAGAAAAACTGATATGGCAATGGAGTCTCTTTCTAAAAGTTATTCTCAGGGTTGGAAGAATACGGAAGAATTTATTGAAGATAAATTTTCGGTTGATATTCGTGAATATCTAAAGATTGACTGTGAAGTAATACAAAACGGTTTTTCGCAAATTTTTACTCAGATATACTTTACTGCATAGAATTCCTCTAAAATCTAGAAAAAGAACTTACTATTTCATATAGTGGAATGTTCAGTTTCTGAACCTATGATATTTATTGAAAGTATTAAATAGAGGAGAAAGCTAAAAAGAAGAGATTGTATTCGAGGGCAAATCTTTAAAGATGAAGGATATAAACAAAGAAAAAGAACAAACAGATTTTTATGGTGATCATATTGTTGAATGTTACTGCATTAAAAATGGCGTGGTTGTAGCTAAAGATAGAATCCCTGTTTCAATTGTTACGGATGGGAGTGATTGTGACTAATGAAGATTTTAGAAGGGCAATTACGAGAGTGTTATGGGCGGGTGGTTTACACTCATAAAACACATGAAAAATGCGCTGATATTTTATTGGAGAAGAATGCAAGTATTAAAAAGATGGCAAATTATTCTTTCGGCAATTATTGCTGGTGGAGTAATTACCATGCTTTTTGAATTTTGCCCTGAATATAAAAACTTGCCGAATTTATTGTAGCCAACTAATATCTACTATTCTACTTGTCATAATTCTTATACAAAAGATTACGACTTGGGAATAATTGCACAAAAAGCATCCTAGCAGCAGCAGAAATTTGGCTCATTCGCAGAAAAATATCTGACACTTTTAACCGCCCTCGTATGAAGCAGTTATCAATCGATGAGATTTGCTTGCAAAGGGATAAATTACTAGAAAGATTTGCATAGTATTTATTTAGGAGCTCAAGTACAATTTTGAAGCTTACCAAAAAGCACAAAATGCACTTTTAAAAACATGGAAGACATGACTTTTTTCTGATGATGAAATAGATAAATTTCTTCCAAAAGAATTAAAAACGGAAATTATCAGAAGACGAACATGAAAATCCATAAAAACCGTCGTCTGAAACCGCACTTTCAACCAAAAGAGGAGAACCAAATGAACCAAATCCGCCTACACGTTTGGGGGCGATTATGCCTGTTTACCCGTCCGGAGATGAAGGTGGAGCGGGTGTCTTATGATGTCATCACGCCGTCGGCGCGCGCGGGATTTTTGGCGGCGGTGCATTGGAAGCCGGCGATTCGCTGGGTGATTGACCGGATTTATGTGTTAAAGCCGATTCGGTTTGAGTCGGTGCGGCGCAATGAGTTGGGCGGCAAGATTTCGGCGGGTAAGGTCAGCGGCGCGATGAAGCGCAAGAGCGTTGCCGATTTATATACGCTGATTGAAGACGACCGCCAGCAGCGCGCGGCGACGGTGCTGAAAGATGGCTTATGTGATTGAAGCTCATGCGGTGCTGACGGCAAAAGCGGGGGCGGATGAGACCGTTACCAAGCATATCGAGATGTTCAAACGCCGTGCGAAAAAGGGGCAATGTTTCCAGCAGCCTTGTTTGGGCGTGCGTGAATTTCCTGCTGATTTTGCGTTGATTGACGAAGGCGAGCCGCTGCCGCCGTCGGCGTTATCGGAAAGCGAGGCAAACCGTGATTTGGGCTGGATGCTGCACGATATTGATTTTGACCACGGCAACACGCCACATTTTTTCCGCGCACAAATGAAAGACGGCGTGATTGATGTACCGCCGTTTTACGCCGAGGAGGTGAAAGCATGATTCTTGCGTCCCTTGCCCGCTATTACCGCCGTTTGGCAGCGGAAAACGATGACATGGGCAATCCGAAAGTGCCGCCTTATGGCTTTAGTGAGGAGAAAATCGGCTGGATTTTGGTGTTGGATAAAGAGGTTGTCTGAAAACCGTTGTGCCGAATCTGACTGTCGATAAAAAGCCGCAACCGAAGCTGATGAGCGTGCCGCGCCCTGAAAAACGCACATCGGGCATCAAACCGAATTTTTTGTGGGATAAAACCGCCTACGCGCTTGGCGTGGAAGCCAATAAAAACAAAGCCGAAGCGAAAGGAAAAAGCCGTTTACGCCGTCTGAAAAAAACCTTTGAAGCCTTTAGCAATACCATCTCGATTTACTGAAAAAAACAGCGACGATGAAGGCTTTGCAAAGCCTTGTGCCGTTTTCTGCAAAACTGGCAGCCTGCACATTTTGCCGCCGCAAAATCTGCCTTCCGAAATGCTTGATGCCAACATCGCATTTTTCTCTTGAAAAACCGACCGCACTTATCCCATAAACGCGAAGCCGCACAAAGCCTTGTGGGCAGGTTGCCTGAAAAGCGATGAAGCGCTTGAGGGTTTGTGCCTGATTAGCGGCGACACTGCCCCGATTGCGCGGCTGCATCCTGCGATTAGAAAGGCGTATTTGGCGGGCAAAAGCTCCGGCGGCTCGATTATCTCGTTTAACAAAGAAGCCTTTGCCTCGTTTGGTAGGGAGCAAGGCGCAAATGCGCCCTGTTTCCGAACAATCCGCTTTTGCCTACACCACCGCGCTGAACTATCTGTTGCGCCGCGAAAATAATCACTGCTTGACGATCGGCGATGCCAGCACGGTCTTTTGGGCGGAAGCGGATGATAACGCCACGGCGCAGGCTGCCGAAGGCTTTCTTCGCGCACGTGTTCACACCGCCGGATGACGAACAAGAAAGCGCTAAAGTTTTTAACGTATTGGAACAAATCGGCAAAGGTCGTCCGCTGCAAGAAATTGCCCCTGAACTCTCTCCCAATACCCGTTTTTACATCTTAGGGCTTGCCCTAATGCCGCGCGGATTTCTGTTCGGTTTTGGCTGGATACCACGTTTGGGCAGTTGGCGGAAAATTTGGCGCAGCATTGGCAAGATGTAGCCCTCGAGCCTTTGCGCGTGAAAACGCCGCCGTCTATTTGGCGACTCTTATTGCAAACTGCCGTGTTGGGCAAAAGCGAAAAATATCTCGCCCGTATTGGCAGGCGAAATGACCCGCGCCGTGATTTGCGGTACACCGTACCCCTTGAGTTTGCTGTCGCAACTGATTACCCGAATCCGTGCCGACGGCGATGTAAACGGCTTTGCGCGTGGCAATGATGAAAGCCGTATTACAGCGGCGTTTTAGAAAAGGTTTTATCGAAGAAGGAGTTCCTATGAGTTTGAATAATGAAAGCCCGAATCGCGCCTATCTTTTAGGGCGGCTGTTTGCCGTGTTGGAGCGCATCCAATATCAGGCGTTGGGCGAATTAAACGCCGGCATCGCCGACCGCTATTACGGCTCTCGCCTCCGCCGTGCCGTTTTTCGGTTTTTCCGCGCCTTTTGTCGGGTGCAAAACACCATTTGTCGCGTTTGCGTAAAGACAAAGCCGGCATGGCGGTGAATTTGGATAAAGATTTGGGCGAAATCATTGCCAAACTGCCCGAAACCTTTCCGCGCCATTTGAGCATTGACGAGCAAGGCCGCTTTGCCATCGGCTATTACCATCAAAAACAAAGCTATTTTTGCTAAAAAGAAACCGCTGAAACCATTGAAAACTAAGGCCAGAAAATGTCTGCCATTCAAAACCGCTATGAATTTGTTTACTTTTTTGATGTTACCAACGGCAACCCCAACGGCGACCCTGATGCGGGCAATATGCCGCGCCTCGATCCCGAATCCAGCAAAGGCTTTGGTAACCGATGTCTGTTTGAAACGCAAAATCCGTAATTTTGTCGAAATCAGCAGCGAAAAACGAAGCCGGTTATGAAATTTATGTCAAAGAAAAAGCGTGTTAAACCTGCAAAAACAAGCGCGCTTATGAAGCACTCGGCATAGAATCGGAAGCTAAAAACTGCCCAAAGACGAAGCCAAAGCCCACGACATCACCGCTTGGATGTGTAAAAACTTCTTCGATATCCGCACCTTCGGCGCCGTGATGACCACTGAAGTCAACAGCGGACAAGTGCGCGGCCCGGTACAACTGGCGTTTGCCCAATCCATCGACCCGATTGTAGCCGTTGGAAGTTTCGCATCACCCGCATGGCGGTAACTAACGAAAAAGACTTGGAAAAAGAACGCACTATGGGGCGCAAAATACATCGTCCCTTACGCGCTCTACCGCGCACGGCTTTATCTCCGCCAACCTTGCCGCCAAAAACCGGTTTTTCAGACGACGACTTAGTCAAACTCTGGCAAGCCCTGACGCTGATGTTTGAACACGACCGCTCTGCCGCCCGTGGCGAAATGGCGGCGCGCAAACTGATTGTTTTTAAACACGACAGCGCTCTCGGCAGCCAGCCTGCACATAAACTGTTTGACGCCGTGAAAGTCGAACGCGTAAACGGCGAATCAGGCACGCCCGCAAGCGGTTTTGGCGATTACAAAATCAGCGTGGTTTCAGACGGCCTCAATGGCGTGAGTGTGGAAGAACTGCTTTAAAAACACTTAAGATGACCGCACTTTTAGCCGAAATCCAAAGGGAAAATCAGGATACGCGCCTGATTCCCCTTTCCGCCCTGCTAACACTACGCCTTCTGCCCGCGTCAATGCGCCTTGATTCACAACGAGCAGGCGTGGGCGAGAACTATTTGACCGCGCAGGGCAAGGCGCTGCATGAGCGGGTGGATTCGGGCGAGCCGGAAACGCGCAAGGGCGTGCGCTTTGAGCGGACGGTGCATGTGTCGGCGGAGAAACTGGGCATCAGCGGCGTGTTGGATTTGGTGGAAGTGGACACGAAAACAGGCCGTCTGAAACCCGTGGAATACAAACGCGGCAAACCCAAACCCGACCCGATGGATGAAATCCAGCTTTGCGCCCAAGGTTTGTGCTTAGAAGAAATGACGGGGCAAACCGTCTCCGAGGAGCGCGCTGTGGTATATGCTAAACCCGTCACCGCATCCCTCATTGTCACGCTTTTCAGACGACCTGCGCGCCCAAACGCTCGCCACCATCGCCGCCGTCCGTGAATTACTGAAAGCGGACAAACCCCTACCGCCCGACTACGGCAAACGCTGCAAAGCCTGCTCGCTGGTGGAGATTTGTCAGCCGGAGTTGTTGGGGAAAACGGGATAGGAGTGTGGGGTATGTGGCGGGGTTGTTTGAGTAAATCAACCATTAGGCTTATCTGATTATTTAATGCTAGGAGCTAGAATATGCATTGGTTTGAATGTTTAATGAATAATTTGAATGAGGATGGATAATGAAAAAGATCGTTTGCTTTATCACTATTAACAATCCTATTAATATCTCAGAAACAGACATTAGAAAATATCTTCCGAGTAATTTAGCGAAAGTATTATGTGCGCTTAAAAGTATGCTTTACTTGGTTTAAGAGGTGAAAATTTCTTTATTAAAAGGAGAGTTGAGAATTTTGGAATTAAATCGTATGTATGTTAAATAGTGATGGGAGTGAAAAATTATAGATAATTATCGGTCGATAAAAATGATTATCGAGAAAGAATAAAGGAAGATTTAATCAAAAATAATTTTCCTTGTTGGGATAAGTTGTCATATCAAAAGTTAATCTTTATGTGTTTTATGCTTTTAGTGAATTTATTTTTATGTTTTATTGGGAGCTATGGAAAATTTTGATAGTATAAGGTATAAGATAAATAAAGAATATATGAATTATTATAAAAATGATTTGGTTTTCGAGATACTTTACTAGCAAAGCCATCTTTTTGATTTAATTTTTAGAAAAGAAATTAGTGCTTGTGTAAGCTCAAGAAACTCTGCGCTATTTCAAGATTTTGTAGATGCAATATTAGATAGATATAAGCTTTCACCCAAATTATATAAAAATTTCTAGATTCTAATGATAGTCAAATTTTTCAAATATTAGAAGTTTGGTTGAAATGATTTCTTTTCTATCTTTTTCAACATGATATTGATCAGTGCGGTGCTAAAGATAAATTTAACCGGCAAGTAACTATTGATAAGCATAAAGCTACATAATTTTGGATTTTCTGAAGATGAGATTAAATTTCTTTTTAAAATTATGAATGAGCTAGGGGTGCAAGAGCATGATAGAATAGCAACAGAATTAAATAACGATCAAATAAGAATAAATGATATTAATTTAAAGTTTGCAATTATAACTGTTTCATCTGGTTATCTAACTAATATGAAAAGAATAGGTAAATGGTTTGAGAATGGATATATTCAAAAATATTTGAAAGATAAACTCAACAGTAATCGATTTATTGTAACAGATGGTATAAACGATCCAAAAAGAGAAATATGATGCAGATATGATTATTTATGACAAAGAATCTAATCTGATTTATTTCTGTCAGATTAAACATAGAATAACTACAATACATCCATTTTTAGAGATGAATTTAATGAATACTGCAGAAATGAATCGCTAAATCATGGCGTTGATCAGTTATGTCATCTAAGGTCAAATATATTAACTTCAGGAGTTAGAGATCGTCTTGTATCTAGATTGGGCATTATTGGTAAACTGGATATAGAAAAGGAATTGTAGATTTATCTTACTACATTCTATTGAAAATCTTGATATGTGTACTAAGAATGGGTATATCAATGTATGAATGGAATACTTTTAGAAATCTTCTCAGGGAAGTATGTCATCTTTTTAAAAATAGGGATTTCAATCAAATGAGTTATGATAATGCTTTTAATTGATTTCTCAGATATTATAAATGTTCAAGATTATTTAATTAAAGAAATTCAGAAATTTTGATGATAACAAAGGTAGCTCCCTTGGTCCAGCTAAAGAGTGGGAAATGTTAAAATGACGCAAGAGTTTTTATTCATGTTTAATACATCTATTCGTTGTATGAATAGATCTTTCAGTATATCAAAATGGACTTCTTGGGATATTCCACTAATCATTTAATACTTATACATAATTCACTATTTGGGTGCATCCACTAATCCACAACTGCGGTCAAAAATCAAAAGGAGTTTCCCATGCGCAAACTGCAAAACACGCTGTATATCACCACCCAAGGCAGCTATCTGCATAAGGAGCGGGAGACGCTGGTGGTGGAGCAGGAGCGTAGAAAGGTGGCTCAGTTGCCGGTGCATTCCATCGGGCATATTTTTGTTTTGGGAATGTGCTAGTGTCGCCTTTTTCTGCTGGGGTTTTGCGGCGAAAATAATGAATTTGGCGTTTTTACCGAAAATGGGCGTTTCTTGGGACGGCTTCAGGGGCGTCAGAGCGGCAATGTGCTGTGCGTCGGGCGCAGTATCGGAGGTCAGAGCAAAATCCTGTGCCGATTGCGCGCAATATCATTGCGGCAAAGATTCAGGCGAGTAAGCGGGTGCTTCAGCGGCAGATTCGCAATTATGGTGAGAATGTGGCGATTCAAAGTGCGGTCGATTCTTTTGAAACATTTCGCTGCGGCAGTTGAAGGGCACTGCGGAGCTGGACGTGGTGCGCGGTATTGAAGGCGATGCGGCGGCGCGTTATTTCGGTGTATTCGGGCAGCTTTTGAGCGAAAAAGCGGCTTTACTTTTGACGGGCGCAAACGCCGTCCGCCCAGAGACGGGGTGAATGCGCTGTTGTCGTTTGTGTACAGTCTGTTGGGCAAGGACATCAGCGGCGCACTGCAAGGCGTGGGACTGGACCCGCAGGTGGGCTTTCTGCACACCGACCGTCCGGGGCGCGACAGTTTGGCGCAGGATATTTTGGAAGAATTCCGCGCATGGTGGGCGGACAGGTTGGTGTTGTCGCTGATTAACCGTGTGCAAATCAAAACCGCAGGATTTTTGTTACCGAGGCAAGCGGCGCGGTAAGCTTGAAAGCCGATGCGCGTAAGCTGTTGTTCCAAGCCTTGCAGGCGAAAAAGCAGGAGAAAAATCGTTCATCCGTTTTTGGGCGAGGAAGTGGAAATCGGGCTGCTGCCGTATATTCAGGCCATGCTGTTGGCGCGGCACTTGCGCGGGGATTTGGCGGAATACCCGCCGTTTTTGATGAGATAAAGCCATGCTAATGCTGATTACTTACGATATTTCTTTTGACGACCCAAACGGGCAGGCGCGATTGCGCCGTATCGCATAAACATTGCTTGGATTACGGCGTGCGGGCGCAATATTCGGTGTTTGAATGCGATGTTACGCCCGACCAATGGGTTGTGCTGAAAAACAAACTGCTGGAAACCTACGACCCCATCATGTGACAGCCTGCGTTTTTACCATTTGGGCAGTAAGTGGCGTAATAAAGTGGAGCATCATGGGGCAAAACCGGCAGTAGATGTATTTAAAGACGTGCTTGTCATTTAGTTCGCTAACCTGTTGTTCTCATTAAAACCCTGATGGGATAGCGATCTTTATTTTTCTTTAACAATTTGGATGAATTAATCTATTTTGTATAACGGCGATGCGGCCGTTATACTGACTAAACTCCTTATCATAAAAATCAGTTAGCGAAATACAGTGTTTAATTAGCTGATTTTTCTTACTGTATAGAGTAGCGCCTTCGGGCGGCTGTGTGTTGAAACCATTTTCAAGGTATCTACTACCGTTCCAGGTAGTAGCCGCCTTCGGGCGGCTGTGTTGAAACCACAGGTGAGCAATATCGGGGTAACGGTTAATCTAATGCAGCCGCCTTCGGGCGGCTGTGATGAAAACCTCCTTATGTAACGTCTTGTCATCTGTGCGTTTGGCAGCCGCCTTCGGGCGGCTGTGTGTTGAAAACAAAGACTTTTATAATCCCCTAGTAATCAGCTGACTGCAGCCGCCTTCGGGCGGCTGTGTGCTGAAACATTAAAACCCTGTCACAATTGAGCTTAGCCGTTTCGCAGCCGCTTCGGGCGGCTGTGTGTTGAAAACCGTGAACTAGCCCATTCAATTTTAGGGCATCGAGCAGCCGCCTTCGGGCGGCTGTGTTGAAACTATATCCTCAAGCTGTTTTGTAATTTTTAGAGATGCAGCCGCTTCGGGCGGCTGTGTGTGAAACATCCCCAAAAATGGCGAAAGCAAGCGACGATCTGGCAGCCGCCTCGGGCGGCTGTGTGTTGAAACTTTTGTAAAATGCACGACACCTTCTGCTTTTGTTGGCAGCCGCCTTCGGGCGGCTGTGTGTTGAAACCGCGATAAGTTGTGTCGCCAATCCACTTTCTAAAAGCAGCCGCCTTCGGGCGGCTGTGTTGAAAACTTCCAATATTTCTTATAGCCATATAGTGGACTGGGCAGCCGCCTTCGGGCGGCTGTGTTGAAAACAACAAGCAATTGCTAAACTAGGTACTGTTAGTGAGCCGCCTTCGGGCGGCTGTGTTGAAAACACATAACGGCAGCGGTTATCGGCTTTTAGCCAGCAGCCGCCTTCGGGCGGCTGTGTTGAAACTATGCCCGATGGTTCGTTGGCTCGTCCGTACTTGCAGCCGCCTTCGGGCGGCTGTGTGTTGAAACGGCAGATGCCCGAAGATTCAGCCTTCAAAAGCGCAGCCGCCTTCGGGCGGCTGTGTTGAAACGCCGCAGGAGACGGCGGAATTGATTATTGCGAAGCAGCCGCCTTCGGGCGGCTGTGTGTTGAAACAGCGTTGCCAGAAGCGCATCCGTGTAACTCATCGCAGCCGCCTTCGGGCGGCTGTGTGTTGAAAACCACTTCCTGCCGCGTTTTGGCGGCGTCCCATGCGGCAGCCGCCTTCGGGCGGCTGTGTTGAAACATCCAAGCGGCATCTCCAAATTGCGAGACTGATAGCAGCCGCCTTCGGGCGGCTGTGTGTTGAAACGTCGGAGGTCAGCTTGATAAACAGGTTAGTCCGGGCAGCCGCCTTCGGGCGGCTGTGTGTTGAAAACGGTGCAGGGCGTAGGCGGCATCCAGTGCCGTAGCAGCCGCCTTCGGGCGGCTGTGTGTTGAAACGCCCATTCAGAGTTGTTATCGGTCAGATACTTCAGGCAGCCGCCTTCGGGCGGCTGTGTGTTGAAAACCATTGCCTATATAGTCACAATAATAGATAGTTCCGTAGCCGCCTTCGGGCGGCTGTGTGTTGAAACTTCATTATCAAGAAAGATAAGTGCTTCGATAGCAGCCGCCTTCGGGCGGCTGTAGAGTTGAAACAAAAAGAGGCCGGGCAGGGCAGTGATACCAACTCGCAGCCGCCTTCGGGCGGCTGTGTGTTGAAACCGGGCGGTGAGGGCGTAGACGGCGTAGTCTGCGCCGCAGCCGCCTTCGGGCGGCTGGTGTTGAAACTTTGCAGACTGGTTCAATTTGATATAAATCAACGCAGCCGCCTTCGGGCGGCTGTGTGTGAAAACTTTGTGAGACTGGTTCAATTTGATATAAATCAACGCAGCCGCCTTCGGGCGGCTGTGTGAAACATCAAACATCTTGATGATTGCTGGATTATATTTGAGCAGCCGCCTTCGGGCGGCTGTGCTGAAACTGCATTGTTTAGCACGTCCTTTAGTTGTTGCCGGGCAGCCACCTTCGGTGGCTGTGTGTTGAAAACCAACCATCAATCATGGCACCGATAGAAATCGTAAAGCAGCCACCTTCGGGTGGCTGTGTGAAACCCTGCCTGGAAACACGCATTTGATAGCGAGATTGAGCAGCCACCTTCGGGTGGCTGTGTGATTGAAAACCGTCTTATATCCTACGATATCCAATTTTGGCGCGGCAGCCACCTTCGGGTGGCTGTGTGTGAAACACTGGGTTGGAGAGGAAAACAGAAATTTATGCTGGAGCAGCCACCTTCGGGTGGCTGTGTTGAAACCAACTAAACTTGCGATTGGTAACTGTCAGTGTATGCAGCCACCTTCGGGTGGCTGTGTGTTGAAACCACGTCTCAATGTGCGCCCGTCCGCCCAGTAATCAAGCAGCCACCTTCGCGGTGGCTGTGTGAAACTTTCCACGTATTCATTCCGCGCTTCGCAACATAGCAGCCACCTTCGGGTGGCTGTGCTGAAACTTATAACCAATAACTAATACTGCCACGGCAGTATCGCACACCTTCGGGTGCTGTGTTGAAACGCAAGGATAATCTCTAGTCTATCATCTACCGTAGATGCAGCCACCTTCGGGTGGCTGTGTATTGAAAACTAAGCTACTTGTTTGTAACTTTAACGATACGCGGCAGCCACCTTCGGGTGGCTGTGTGTTGAAACAAAAATCAAATTCGCGTGGACTTAGACGAGTCGGACGCAGCCACCTTCGGGTGGCTGTGTGTTGAAAACATGTGTTGCCATGGCTGATGCCACGTCATTGAAGCAGCCACCTTCGGGTGGCTGTATTGAAACCAGTTGTTTTGCACTGCACCCATCTCGATCGGGCAGCCACCTTCGGGTGGCTGTGCGTTGAAAACCGCGCGGGCAGTTCGTTTGCCGGTGACCATTTGGTTGGCAGCCACCTTCGGGTGGCTGTGTTGAAAACCCTTATAAAAAAAGTCGGGTGAGGATTAAATCAAGCAGCCGCCTCCAGGCGGTTTTACGTTGCAATAAAACTTAATAAATTTAAATAGTATAATATTTGCCGCCCTACTCTATCTCTCAGCCAATTCATGCTCAACAACATTCCCCCTGTATTTCCCACCCATTCGCTCTAGACTATGCCCCATTTTTAGCTTTCATGATTTACAATTATGCGTGTTTCCGACTTTTTATTTTTGACTTACCTGATGAGCTGATTGCTCGTTATCCTAAAGAAGATCGCTCTTCTTGCCGCTTGTTACAACTCAATGGCAAAAACAGGGAAATTTCTCACCGCACTTTTACTGATGTATTAGATTTAATCGACGAAGGTGATTTGTTGATTTTTAACAATACGCGTGTGATCCCTGCTCGTATGTTTGGTCGTAAAGCCAGTGGTGGGGAAAATTGAAGTATTAGTAGAACGTGTTTTAAGTGAACATCATTTCTTAGCGCATATTCGCTCGTCAAAAGCTCCGAAAGAAGGTGCTGAATTATTTTTAGGTGAAGATAAGCTGGGTGAAAATAATGGCGTAAAAGCCATTATGGTTGGTCGTCAAGATGCGCTTTTTGAAGTGGAATTAGCCGATAAAACTCGCAATGTGCTTGATGTGTTACAAGAAATCGGTCATATGCCTTTGCCGCCTTATATTGATCGTCCAGATGAAGAAGCGGATCAAGAATGCTATCAAACCGTGTATAACAAAGTGCCTGGTGCCGTGGCGGCACCAACAGCAGGTTTGCATTTTTGATGATGAACTGTTACAAAAGCTACATGAAAAAGGTGTCAATTTTGAATTTGTGACTTTGCACGTGGGAGCAGGCACATTCCAACCCGTACGTGTTGAAAATATCGAAGATCATATTATGCATGCGGAATATGTGGAGCTTTCTCAAAGAAGTCTGCAATGCCATTATTGAAACGAAGAAAGCGGGCAAACGTGTGATTGCGGTAGGTACAACATCAGTGCGTTCTGTTGAAACCGCTGCCCTATCAGCAGAAGAAAATGGCAACCCAGATTTAATTGAACCTTATTTTTCAGATACATCCATTTTTATTTACCCAGGTAAATCATTCCGTGTGGTGGATGCGTTAATTACCAACTCCACTTACCGGAAAGTACGTTGATTATGTTGGTGTCTGCGCTTTGCTGGCTTTAGCCACACCATGAACGCCTATAAAAGTGCGGTCGAAAAATCGCTATCGTTTTTCAGTTATGGCGATGCGATGTTCATTACCAAAAATCCCAATGTGAAAGTGGTTAGAATAAGAAAAATGGGTGGTCAAATGCCACCCATTTTTAAATCAACCTTTGACTCTAAATTCTTTTTAGTACTTTAACAAACACTTTCATCTCATCTGGTGTACTCAGCGTGAGACGATTCCATCCTTGAATAGGCAAAAACTCCCGTCCCACCAAAACAGAATGCGCTTTCATGCGTTCTTGATAAGTTTTACGTCCCCTTAATCTCATGGAAAAATAAAAGTTACCATTAGATGGTGCAAAATTTTAAACCAAGTTCTGTTAAGGCATTTTGAACAATCTGACGTGAAACCGCATTACTTTGGAAACTCAATTGTGCAAAGGTTTTATCTTTGTAAAGAGGCCACTGCAGCCACAGCACCTCGCAAGATTCGTGTTATCCAATGACATAAATTTTTCCATTCTTCAACCACTTCTGGCTGAGCAAGTAAATACCCCACACGATAGCCTGCTAATGCATAAAACTTAGAGAAAGTCCGTGTCACTAATACATTTTTCAAGCCTTTCTTTGACTAATGTCATACCTGTTTCAAAGGCTGGATCTTCCACAAAGTCTGCATAAGCTTCATCTAGCAGAAAATAGTTATTTTGAGAAAACGATTTAATCCATGGGAAAAGTGTTTTAGCCAGCGTAATCATTGATGTTGGATTATTTGGGTTACATAAATAGAAAATCGTCACACCATCAAAGGCTTCTGCGGCGTTTTTAACTTCGTTAAATCAAAAAGAAAAATCGTCTGCGAGCGGCACTTTCATCACTGGCACACCTAACGCTTTTGCATATAATTCTGCATAATTAAATGTTGGATCCGGCACCACGAGTTGAACCGCTTTGTTTTGCATTTTGAGCCTTAACGATCAATGCTTGGACGGCCGCTTGAATATTTTCTGAAGAACCATTTCCCAATGAAAATGAAACTTTCAGCGACATTGTGTTTAGCGGCTAATTGCGTAATGACTGCTGCACGTTGATCATCTGGATAATAGTGAACCGATTGCTAAACTATTCAATCGCTTGTTTTGCTTTTTCCGACATCCTAGCGCATTCTCATTAAAATTGAGATGTAATACTTTTCGTTGAAGTTGCTTTTGGCACCTGATTTTCTCGCCATCAATTTTAGGTGCCAATACCATACCTAACGCTGTAGTACCAGCTAATTTAAAAAGTGTTCTCCGTTGCATAATCGCCTCCCGATTTAAAAATATACTATTCACTTAAAATACATTTTTATTCATGTTAACATGAAAATTTACTCTGCAAGAGATTTTGACTTATTAAATCACACCGCATCAAAATGCTCTCTCACAAAGATTGTTAAGCCTGTGAAAACAAGACAGGCGCTTTTTATTGCAAAAATCTTCGAACTGTTTATTCGTTGAGGAAAGAAAATGAAATATGAATTAGATAAAACCAGCGGCAATGCACGTCGTGGTCGCTTGGTGTTTGAACGTCCACAAGGCACATTCAGCGTAGAAACCCCTGCATTTATGCCACGTGGGTACTTATGGCACAGTAAAAGGCATGACACCAGAAGAAGTGCGTGCGACAGGTGCAGAAATTTTATTGAGCAACACATTTCATCTATGGTTTCGTCCAGGTCAAGAAGTCATGCGTAAACACGGTGATTTACATGACTTTATGCAATGGCATCGTCCGCTTGACTGACAGTGGCGGTTTCCAAGTATTTAGTTTAGGTAAATGCGTAAAAATCACGGAAGAAGGCGTGAAATTCCAAAATCAATTAATGGTGAGCGCATTTTTCCTTTCGCCTGAAAAGTCTATGGAAATTCAATATGATTTAGGGTCTGACATCGTGATGATTTTCGATGAATGTACGCCTTATCCAGCGACTTTCGATTATGCGAAAAAATCCATGGAAATGTCTCTTCGTTGGGCAAAACGTAGCCGTAACCGCTTGATGAATTAGGCAATAAAAATGCGCTATGTCGGTATTATTCAAGGCGGCGTATTTGAAGAATTACGCAAAAGTATCACTAGAAGGTTTAGTGAATATTGGCTTTGACGGTTATGCGGTGGGCGGTTTAGCGGTAGGCGAACCAAAAGAAGATATGCACCGCATTTTAGAATACATCTGCCCACAAATCCCGGCTGACAAACCTCGTTATTTAATGGGCGTAGGTAAACCGGAGGACTTGGTAGAAGGCGTACGTCGTGGTATTGATATGTTTGACTGCGTACGTCCAACCCGTAACGCTCGTGCAACGGCCATTTATTCGTGACAGACGGCACGTACTGCAATGCGAAAAATATCGCGATGATACGAGCCCATTGGATCCAGAATGATTGCTACACCTGTACTACACAAAGCTTATTTATATCATTTAGATAAATGCGGTGAAATTTTAGGTGCACGCTTAAATACTATTCTATAATTTACGCTATTATCAACGTTTAATGGCGGAAATTCGTCAAGCTATCGAAGACGATCGTTTTGATGATTTTGTGGTGGAATTTATGCTCGTATGGCAAACCTGTTCCACCATTGCAATTAGCAGATAAATCACATTGATAAAAAGTGCGGTAAAAATGAAACGTGGACCGCACCTTTTAACAAAAAGGAAACCTTATGCAAATCCTTGAACTCTCAACAATTTGCCACTTGGAATGAACCGATTGATATGTTTTTACGCCTGTCATAGCAAGGTGAAACGCTGCGAAGCAGCTCACCATTCTTCCTGGCTATTTAGAAAAGAATGGCGTGAATCAAAGCTGTGATTAAATGATGCGAAAACCATTTTACAGTATTTTTAATCATAGTGGCGCCCCCTTCATCATGAGGATGAAGAAAAAGACTTTCCCCCGCTTTTAATTGAAAAAGCGCTCAAGCGAAAAGAATCAGTGGATGAATTAGAACGCCAACAGTTACTTTGCATGAAACTTGGGCAAAACTTTTCTGAACAGCTAGAAGAATTGATTGCAGAGAAACGTACTGATGTAGATGAAAGGCTGATTACGCTGTTTGTGGCGAGTTATATAAAACATATTGCTCTTGGAAGAGCCGTTATTGAGCTTGTGTATACAATATTTATCAGCAGAACAACTCACTGCTATGGGCACAAATTATGTTTGCTTCGTCGCCAAGCTTTAATCCATGAAATATCAATTAGATTTGACCGCACTTTCCTGCCCGATTCCGCTTAACGGCGAAGAAGGCTGGCAAATTTAGCGCCTGAAATTGATGAATTAGTTTTTGCAATTAAATCGTCAAAGTGCAGTAGAAAATTTTGTTGTTTTTGTGAAGAAAATCAAGTGAATTAGTGAATCAGCATTGGCTTTTCCGAGCAAAATCTTCGAGGTTTGCTTGAAAAATCATTAATCCTAAAATTCTGGTTGTTATTGCCTTTCATCGGCTTTTTACTGAATGCCGTTTTATGGTATTTTACGCACACTGCTTTTCATTTATAAGGAAAACACAATGGAAGCGTACAAAGCCCAATGTCCACGTTATTTATTTTCGTGATCTTCGGTTTCCACTATTTTATGATTTATCGCTACAAGCGAAACGTAATAAAAGAACACAAAAATTAATGTCTGAATTAGTGAAAGGCATGAAGTATTAACCGCTGGTGGTTTGATTGGTAAAATCATCAGCAAAGTCGAAGGTGCTGAAATTGTTATCGCTTTTAAACGTACTACTGAGATCACGATTAACCGTAAATCACATCGTTTCAGTATTACCGAAAGGTTCTATAAAATCTCTCTAATTTAAATTCCTAAAGGGAAAAACTATGTTAATCGTTACCCATTATGGAAGAATCCACGGTGATCCTGTGGTCGCCATTGGTGCTTTATCTCTTTCCAAATATCTATGGAAGATTCACGGTGCAAATTTCCGGTACTCGCGGACAACAAGCAGAGCACCACCGCATTAACTGAAGTACAAAATGTATTGAAAGAAAATAACCTTCCAACTAAATCTATCGTTCTTGAAAATGGCTCTATTCTTGCCCGTTTTCAACAACACAGATGACCAACTTCTTGCCAAAGATAAAATTGCTGAAAAATCTTGGTAACTACACTACCGCATTAAACCTGCGCCAAATCCGGCTTGTTAAGCAGTATTGGAGCTAATCCGATGAAATGGGGTTTTGGACTTACGTGGTGGGGTACGTTTCTTGATGGAAGTGGATATGAATTCTGCATTAGCTAAACGTCAAGAACAGTTACAAGACTCATTACGTAGCGAATTACGTAAAGAAAAATAAATTCAATTTACTGCAATTAAAAACGGTGACAAATTCTGGTACAACGGTCACATTAGAAAACGCTGACCAAATGTCCGCGCGGCCCGTATTATTCGTCAATTACACCCAACATTAGACGTGTCTGATATTGGTGATAACACTTTTAAATCTTGCCCTTTCTGAAGCATCATTAACTGAATCACGTAATCTAGCGATCGAGCAAAACTTAACGATTTTGCGTAAACGTGTTGCTGAATTAGGGCGCAGCTGAAGCAGTGATCCAACGTCAAGGCGCAGAACGTATCGTAATCGAATTGCCGGGCGTTCGCGATACTGCGCGAGCAAAAGAAATCTTAGGGCAACTGCAAGCACTTGAATTCCGTATTGTGATGCGTTGGTGAACCCTGAATCAGCAGCGTGGTGTTACCTTCGACACGAAATCAAACATGACCGTCAAGGTAGACCTGTTGCACTTTACAAACGTGCGGTATTGGGATTGAACACATTATCAACTCAAGCTCGGCTTAGACCAGCACACCAGCACGCCACAAGTAAGTGTAACCTTGAGAGCGAAGGCGGCGGAAAATCATGTCGCAAACTACCAAGAAATACTACCAAAAACCAATGGCAACCTTGTGCGTAGAATACAAGACAATGGTAAAAGACGAAATGTGCAAAACCATTTTAGAGAAAAGGAAGAAGATTAACGTTGCTACCATTCAGGGTCGCTTCAGTTCTAACTTCCAAATTACAGGCGTGCAGTTCTGCGAAGCTAGCAAAAACCTTTCTATGTTATTAAAATCAGGTGCTTTAATCGCGCCAGTGCAAATTGTTGAAGAACGTACAATCGGTCCTTCTCTTGGTGCACAAAACTGAACAAGGTATCAATGCAAGCTTCTGGGGCTTAATTGCCGTTATTGTCTCTTCATGCTGATTTACTATAAAATCTTCGGTATCATCGCAAGCTTTGCCTTGGTGATTAATATCGTTTTATTAGTCGGCTTGATGTCTATCCTACCAGTAACACTCACCATGCCGGGATTGCGGGTATCGTATTAACCCTGGGGATGTCGGTGGATGCCAACGTACTTATCTTTTGAGCGTATCAAAGAAGAGTTCGTATGGTCGTCCAATCCAGCAAGCCATTAACGAAGGTTATAACGGTGCATTCACCTCCATCTTCGATGCGAACTTAACCACACTTAACGGCAATCATTCTTTATGCAGTAGGTACTGGCCCAATTCAGGCTTTTGCGGTAACGGGTTTGCATTAGGTGTGGCAATTTCAATGTTTACAGCAATTACCGAACACGTGCTATCGTGAACTTCCTATACGGCGGTAAACGTCTTGAAAAATTATCACAATTTAGGTAGGATAAGATGAGATTATTTGCAAAGATAAAAACGGATATTTTATCCGTGAAGTGAATGATTAAATTGCATATTCCTCTCCACTGAGTTTATGAAAGTGTAGATTTGGGATATGCATTTTCTGCGATTTTAATGGCGATTTCTCTTCATTGTGACAAAAGGCTCAACTGGGCTTGATTTTACCGGTGGGTGTTTGATACACGCCTCACAACCGGCTGATTTAGAGAAAATCCGTGGCATTAAATCAAAATTGCGTATTGCAGCCCAATTGTACAAACAACCGGTTCTGTACAAGACGTGATGATTCGCTTACCGGCTGACAATAACGATTCTGCTATTGGTGATCGACGTAAAAGCATGCTCCAAACGATTGATCCAAATATTCATATTAATCAGTATCGAATTTGTGGGTCCAAACGTCGGTGAAGAACTGGCTCAGGGTGCGGTTTATGCCACCCTTGCGACCTTGGCAATGATGTTAATTTTATGTGGGTTCACGTTTTGAATGGCGTTTAGGTTTTGGTGGTATTGCCTCACTTGCGCATGACGGTGGTGACTACCCGGCGTTTTCTCTGCATTACAAGTCGAAATGGATTTAACCTTCGTGGCAGCAATTCTTTCCGCTGTAGGTATTCCATCAACGATAGTATCGTGGTATTCGACCGTGTGCGGAAAACTTCCGTAAAATTCACGGTCAGGTAGAAACCATCGATGATTATTGATATTCTTAACGCAAACCTTATCGAGAACCATCGGACGATCTCTCACAACGCCCTGTTGTGATTGCCTTTGTTCTTCTTTTGGTGGTCCATCAATTCATAACTTCTCATTAGCGTTATTAATTGGTATCGGCTTCAGTACTTACTCATCAATCTTTATCGCGATTGCGATTGCTTTATGATATCGGCCTGCTGCCGTGAACATATGATTCCACCCCAGGTGGATAAAGAAGTCGATGATTTACCTTAAATCTATCGTAAACATCAGATAGTAGAAAGCCACCATAGCGGCTTTTTATTGCTGAAAATATGGCATTTATGACCGTCACTTAGTCGTTTACATCCCCAATAAAGCGGCGTTTCTCGCCGATTCGGAACTTTCTAAGGTGATTTAAACGCCATTGTCAGCGGCACCGAAAGAATATACCGACTGTACTGAGCAACCATCCCCAGAAAAAGCAATAGAAAAGAATACAACCACAGAAAGTCCTAAGGTTTTTCCCATCATTTTCGGTTCAATAATATTACCAATCACAATATTGGATGCAATAATACCAGCTTGTCAGCCTACGCCTACACCAAATCCATTCAACAATAACGCTTGAACCACAATCGGCATCGGCTGCAATAATCGAACCAATATGGAATGTAATTTAATAAGAAGCTTAGGTTGCCCATAAAATCGCATATTGCACACGTTGGCGTCTACTGAAAAATCAAGTCGTGACGCCAGTCAATAAGCTAATCACCGTTTTCACACCAAGATAACTAATTACACCGTCTCAAAAATACGATCAATATGATGCTCTTCTGATGCATCTTCCTTTCTTTATCGCTTAAAACTAAGCCAATTTATGCTTCATCGTCGGTGCTTCAAGCAGCATAAAAATCACCGCTAAAAATCAACACAAAAACATTCGTCACCACGCCAGAAAAGTTTAATAACAAACGGCTGACAAAGTTCATGATCACACTGGATCAAAAATGCTCCATAATGAGCTTCGCGAGAAATCACAATCGGCAATTTCAGTTTTGAGCCAACGCCATGACGTCATTTATACGCTCTGAAAGCAGCACTCTATATTGCGGAATCGAGCGTAAAATTCTGCACACTGCTGTTAATCAATCCCGCCAAGAAAAAGAATAGCAATTAAAATCAAGATAAACAACAGGCAATAGCAACATGAGGTACTTTGCGTTGCGTCATCGCTTAATCACTGGCAAACAACAATGGCGATGAATAATGCCAATAAAGGCACGACAATCTCTGCTGCCAATTTAATTCCCTGCAAACATTAATCACTAAAGCCGCCATAGCGACTACAGTGCGGGTTAAAATTTACGTCCACTAAATGGCTTCCTCATTTTCTTCGCCTGTACGAGACACGTATTACACGTTCTACATCATAAACAAAGATCTTCCCATCACCGATTTTCCCTGTTTGGCAAGTTTCAACAATGGTTTCAAGACATTGTTCAAGTAAATCATCCGGGCACGACAATTTCCATTTTCACTTTGTAGAAAATCCACCATATATTCCGCACCGCGATAAAGCTCTTGTATGCCCTTTTTGACGACCAAAACCACGAACTTCAGTTACTGTCATGCCACTGATACCGATATCAGATAAATTTTCACGCACATCGTCTCAATTCTAAATGGCTTAATAATAGCTTCGATCATCTTATTTCTCCAAATTTTTCACGGCGTGCGGCTGGGCGAAGCTTGTAATCACTTCGGGTTTGGTATCAATATAAATACCGTCGATTAATTGCAAACGCTGCAGCACCGCACTAAAAATCCCTTTTACTAAGACTTTACCTCTGCTCATCTTTCACGCCTAAGGTTTTCTTTTGATGGCTTTATTGACCCGGTAAGTTCAAGATTAGGGCTATTTTTACGAATCACACCAACTTGACGAGATAAAATCGCTGTTGGTCAAAAATGTAAACTCACTTGACGCATTTGTTCGCCAAACTCTGGCATTTTCACGATCGGCTCACCGCTAACGTAGCATCAGGGTGTCACATCGTTTGCCGGACCTGTACCGCCCGTTGTGAGCACTCAAATGACAATGGTACTCATCCACTAATTCTTTCAAGTTTGTTCGATTAATGGCTGCTCGTCTGGAATTAATCGCGTTTCCACTCGCAAAAGGGTCTACCAACGCTTGCTCTAACCATTGTTGTAATTCGGGAATCCTTGATCTTGATACACCACTTGATGCACGGTCTGACACTGAAACTAAACCAATTTTTAAAAGTGCGGTCATTTTTCCTCATTTTTATACGCAATACAGCGTCATTCTACCTATTTTCTCTTTTACTGAAAGATAAAAAGCCATTTAGCTTTCACTAAATGGTTTTTCATTTTCACTAAATTATTGTCTGGCTTGAACTGCCATCCGCATAATCCACTGTGACCACTTTACCCGGTAATACTGGACCAGATAGAACTTGTTGTGCCAAGCTGTTTTCGATCTTGTTGAATTGCACGTTTTAATGGACGCGCCCCATAAATTGGTCGAAACCCACTTCACCAATGGAAATCTAATAACGCTTCAGTAAACACTAATTCATAACCACGGTTTTCCATACGTTTTGCTAAACGTTCTAATTGGATGCTTGCAACGCACGGATGTTGTCTTTACCAAGTGGGTGGAATACCACTGTTTCATCAATACATTGGTTGATGAATTCGGACGGAAATGTTGGCTCACTATCAGACATCACTAAGGCTTATTTCACCATAACTTCGTCTTGCTACCTTGGATTAAATCAGAACCCAAGTTAGAGGTCATAATCACCACGGTATTACGGAAGTCTACTGTACGGCCTTGACCATCAGTTAAACGGCCATCATCCAACACTTGTAATAAGATGTTGAATACATCCGCATGTGCTTTTTCCACTTCATCAAGCAAAAATCACCGAATATGGACGACGACGTACTGCTTCGGTTAAGTAACCCTTCTTCATAGCCTACGTAGCCTGGAGGTGACCGACTAAACGAGATACGCCGTGTTTTTCCACAACTCTGACATATCAATACGCACCATCGCATCTTCGCTGTCAAAGAGGAATTTCGCCAAGGTTTTGCAAAGCTCAGTTTTACCCACACCTGTTGGACCTAAGAATAAGAACGAACCAATTGGGCGGTTAGGATCTGAAAGCCCTGCACGGCTACGACGAATTGCGTTCGCGACGGCATCAACAGCTTCTTCTTGACCGATCACACGTTTGTGCAGTTCTTCTTCCATGCGTAGAGTCTTTCACCTTCCATCATTTTGGAAACTGAATGCCGGTTGCTTTTAGAGTGACTTCCGCAATTTCTTCATCTGTCACGATAGCGTAATAAAGCTCATTTCTTTTGCTTCACCGGTTTCAGCGGTGGCAGTTGTTTTTCCAATTCTGAACTGACACCGTATTGAAGCTCGAGACTTTTTTGCTTAAATCGCCAGCACGACGCGCTTGTTCCATTTCCTCGGTTTTCGCTGCATCTAACTCTCTGTTTGATGTGTTGAGAACCCGAAAAGTGCTGCTTTTTCTGACTTCCATACTTCTTCGATTCCGCATATTTCACGTTCTTTGCATGAAAAGTTCTTTTTCTAACATTTCTAAAACGTTTACGGCTTTGCTTTGCCTCTTCTTCTTTTGTAATGCCTGTTGTTCCAATTTTTAATTGATAATACGGCGTTCAAGACGATCGAGCGGCTCAGGTTTGAGTCAATTTCCATGCGGATGTAGAAGCCTCCTCATCGATTAAGTCGATGGCTTTATCCGCACATTGACGATCAGAAATATAACGATGTGAAAGTGCTGTGCCGCTGCCACGATTGCGGGTCAGTAATATCTACATGGTGATGGATCTCATAAACGCTCTTTCCAAAACCACGTAAGATCGCAATGGTAGTCTTCATCACTTGGTTCATCACAAAGACTTTTTGGAAACGACGTTCACGCGCCGCATCTTTCTCGATATATTGAGCGATATTCGTCTAACGTTGCTGCACCCACACAGTGTATTCACCACGTGCAACCCTGCTTTAATAAGTTGCCTGCATCCATCGCACCGTCAGGTTTTACCTGCACCAACCATGGTATGGATTTCATCAATAAAGAGGATCACGCGACCTTCTTCTTTTGCAAGTTCATTTATCCGCTTTTAAACGTTCTTCAAATTCACCACGATATTTTGCACCTGCAATCAAGGCACCCATATCTAAAGAAAGGACACGTTTGTTTTTCAAGCCTTCGGCACTTTCACCATTGACAATACGTTGTGCCAAACCTTCACAATAGCGGTTTTACCTACACCAGGCTCACCGATTAATACTGGGTTGTTTTTGGTACGACGTTGCAATACTGGAATGGCTCGACGAATTTCTTCATCACGACCAATAACCGGGTCGAGTTTGCCACTTTTCAGCACCTAGCTGTTAAATCAATCGTATATTTTTCAAGAGCTTGTCTGCTTTCTTTCCGCATTTTGATCGTTCACGCTTTGTCCTCCGCGAATATGTTGAATCGCTTTTGTAAAATTTGTTCTTTCGCACCACATTTTTCAAAATGTTTAACGCACGCGTCTTCAAGACGCTAATAAGAACAATTCACTGGAAATAAATTTATCTTGTTTTGTTGTTAATTTGTGACATAAATTCAATAAGTTGAGTAATTGACGATAAATTTGCACGTCCTCGCCATTACCCGGACACTCTGGCAATTTATTCAATTCTGCGTTTAATTCATTACGTAATAACGCGACATTCACGCCACTTGCTGTCAAAATCGGTGCAATTGAACCGTCTTGTTGATTTAAAAGTGCGGCCAATAAATGCACTGGTTCAATCAAACTGATTATCTTTACCAAGCGCTAATGACTGTGCTTCACTAAGTGCTTGTTGGAATTCTAGTGGTAAATTTTTCAATATTCATATCTTATCTTCTCCTGTATAAAAATACTTGGGGTCATCCCCTATGAGTAATTAACAAGACCCTTTTTGGGATTTCAAGAGATAGACTATTTTAATTTTTCTATCAGTTTACGTCTTGATAGGTTTAAGCAACTAAGATTTGATGAAGTGGCACGTCCCACGCTTCTGTTGAAGCTGTTCGACTTGCTGACATTGATGGGCTAATCCCACGGGGGATAAAAGGAGATTTCTGCCAATGTTGTAGTGCGGTCACAAAAACCACCGCCCATGCCTAAGCGATTCCCCTGTTTACTGCAAACGCGACGAGTATGCGTAAAGAATATCTAATTCATCCAAAGGCAATACGTTTTGCATTGAGTTTTGGCTCCCAAATGCCAAATTTATTTTTCAGCATTGGTGTATCTGGCAACAACGTAAAACAAAAGATGATTCGATTGAAAGGGTGTAATACCGGCAACAAACCTGTTTACCTTTGCGCCCAAAGGATTTTGATGAGTTTATCCGTGGAGATTTCTCCATCGAGGAAAGATACAGCAATATGCTGCGCATTTCGTTCTTCAATTAACGCGTGCTTGTTGAGTGATAGAATCTTCCGCCTGTTGCTGCTGAAGAGCGGTCAAATTTGCTCGTGTTTTTACGAATTTGTTGACGGAGTTGATTGCGAAGCGTTGCTGTGTTGATTTCATTCGATTGGAAAGAATGGATTTTAAAGGAAGGTCCCAGAGTGCCGCTACGAGTAGTGAGTCTCTGAACCCGACGGGTCCAAGGAAAACCGGTAAGGCCATTTTTGTAGTTTCTTTAGTCCAATGACAAAGTCAACGGTCAAGCCTACACACCAATGGCGGAAACCGATTTATAAAGTTCTAAGTATCGGCTCAGGGACACAACCCATCCACGAACACCCCAGGAAATCTTTTAAATTTATACTAGCTCACTTGATTGGTTTGACTAGCCTTTATTTGAATAATTTTGCTTCATGCACATCGTCCCACAAGGATGGAATTATAACCGGTTGAGTTAAATCAGATTCTTCCGGTCACTTCCGCAAATTGTTTATCTTTATTCGCATCGATAACTTTCGCTGAGTTTGGTTCGCTAATTGTTGTAAACCCATTTTCGCATGTTTTTCATTAAGAATAAACCTTCGTAAGTTGCTTTGGCATCTGGATATTGTTGTAACATACCCACTACGGTTTGCTACAGCTACCCATGCATCACGTTTTTGCATAGAATTTTTGCAATTTCTAATTCATGACGAGCTAATGAATCTTTGATGTATGCCATACGTGCTACTGCATCTGTGATATGGGCTATTTGGGAACGCACGCACTAAGCTTTTTGGAGTTTGAAAACGCGGTTTTCATTGATGTTGTTTCACGCGTTGCACGATCGATACCAAAGAAATCTTGAATCATGTTATCTGGCCGTTGCTAAGTTTGTTAAACCCGCCATATACACTGCATAGTCACGGTTTGACTTTGTGGGAATTGGTGTAAGATAGTCATCTGACGGTTACCAACGTTGCGGTGTAATCTTGCGTTTTATAGTTTGGATAAATTAAATCAGCATTGCTTGCTCGTTTTTGGTAAGTACTACCAGGGAAACGCTCTGTTGCTGCTTTTTAAATAACGAATCGAGTCAGAATAGCTCTTCTTGTCAATGCTGCCCGCTTTTGCATAAAGGTCATCAACAGAAGCTTGTTCCACCTCTTTATTACCACTGCTACAAGCTGCAATCGCGAATGAGGTCAATGCAATTAGTGCAAAGAGATTTTATTTTACGCATTCTCCTTAATTTTTACGAAAATCAATAAATAAGTTACAATTAACGAATAGTATGATGAACATTACACAATAAGCCAACTTTTAAATTTTAGATGGATTTTTATGCCACAACACCTTAACGGCTGAAATTCAGCCTGAACAATGGGACAGCGTTTAGATCAAACCCTAGCAGAGTTGTTCCCAGAATATTCCGTTGCGTTTAAAAACCTGATTGAAGCAAAACAGGTTAAAATGAACGGGTGAAAGTCCGATATTCCACGTGCAAAAGTTTATGGCGGAGAGCAAAGTGAAATTTTCGGTAGAAGTGGAAGATGAAAACCGTTTTGAGCCACAAATATTCCGCTTAATATCGTTTATGAAGATGACGATATTATTGTGATAAACAAACCTAAAGATCTCGTGGTTCATCCCGGTGCGGGCAATCCAAATGGCACGGTACTTAACGCGCTACTCTATCACTATCCACCTATTGCCGAAGTACCGCGCGCAGGGGATTGTGCATCGTTTAGATAAAGACACGACAGGTCTGATGGTTGCGCAAAACCATTCCAGCACAAACGAAGCTTGTGCGTGATTTACAAAAACGCAAAATCACTCGTGAATACGAAGCCGTTGCAAGTGGTATTATGACTAAAGGTGGAACCGCAGATCGCCAATGGCTCGTCACGCCACCAAACGTACATTGATGGCGGTTCACCCAATGGGTAAACCCGCTGTAACGCACTATCGCATTATGGAAAACTTCCGTAATTACACGCGTTTACGCTTACGTTTAGAAACGGGGCGTACTCATCAATCGTGTGCACATGGCGCATATTGCACATCCATTATTAGGTGATCAAACTATGCGGTCGTCTCGTCCACCTAAAAATGCCAGCGAAGCTTCACTGAAGTACTACGCAATTTTAAACGCCAAGCCTCACATGCGATTATGTTGCGTTTAGTCATCCTATTACAGGTGAAATGATGGAATGGTATGCGCCATTGCCAGATGACTTTGTCGAATTACTGCATGCCTTAAAAGCGGATTACGCTCGAACACAAAGATGAATTGGATTATTAAGATGAAAACTATTGTTCCAAAGCGGACTGTTCCACACATATCCAAGCGTTTACAACCACAAGAGAAGGTGGCGTAAGCCTGCCGCCTTTCGATAGTTTCATTTAGCGATCATGTCGAAGACGATAAAAAGTGCAGTCAAAACTAACCGCACTTTTATTAGTCGATTTAATCTCGCCACATTTCGTTGTTTTTAACTCAAACGCACAGCACTGTGTGATTACAGTACCTTATGAGGGAAATAATTTTGAGTTGACGCAGTTTACACCAACCAACCAAACCAAGTATGTTTTGGTGATGACAGCAGATTGCCTGCCGGTTTTATTCACTAATAAGCAAGGGACTGAGTGGCTGCTGCCCATGCGGGCTGGCGAGGACTCTGTGATAGTGTATTGAAGAAACCGTGAAATGTTTCCAATCAGCTCCCCGAAGAGATTATCGCGTGGTTTGGACCCGCGTCATCGGCCCCAATGCGTTCCAAGTAGAAAAGAAGTGATTGAGCAATTTATGGCTTTTTGATCCAATTACAGAAACAGCTTTTTCGACCCGATCCGAATGAAGCAGGAAAATATCTCGGCAATTTTATCAAACACAGACAACGCTCAATAAAATTGATTACCCAAATTTACGGTGAACACGGCAATGTCCATAGAAAAAGAGACCTCTTTTCCTATCGTCGAGATGGCAAAACAGGTCGAATGGCGAGCCTAGATTTGGATCATAAACTCATCAATATAAACAAACCGCACCTTAAAAGTGCGGTTTATTTTTGGCTTATTCTGAATAGTTTTCAAAACCAACTTTCTAAAATTAGGCAAGCAGAGATTCCATCTCACTTTTTCCTTTATTGAGAGCGCGATAACCGCCACGCTGAAAATTTCATCTCGAGCAGAAACCGTCGTTGAGCGCTCATCTTGCAGTTCTACTTTGATACCGAAACGACCATTTTAAGCGATTGGCAAATTTTTCGCACGAAGTGTTAAATCTTGCTCAGTACCATCCATATTTAAAGGCAATCCCACCACAATAACATCAGGCTTCAATCCTTTAAACATTTTTCAATAGCATCCCAGTTTGGAATCCCTATCTTGCGCTTTAAATGCAGGTAAGGCTTGTCGCGTACCTGCTAGATACTTTCTGCCCGATCTGCACAACCGATACTTTTGTACCGAAATCAAACGCGATTGCTGTGATGCCCATTAACTGTGCCCCTACTTGTGAAAAAGACAAAATTATGAGGATGAATCCTCACAATTGACTCGCTGCAGGACAACGATCTCATAAATGGTTTCATCAAAATGCCGGTGTCTGAGCGCTGGCGCGACCAGCCACGCATTATCTGCAATCTCTTGTTCCCGCTCGCCCGGCTGTCCAACTTGCACAACCGAGCGCAACAAGATATTTCTCGAGCGCATCCGCTGAACCAAAGGTTTCCACAATATCGCCGAAGTGGTGAGATACATCTCATCGGTAATTTTATAGTCTGTGTTCAAATTCTTTTCGCGGTTTTCTTATGAAGAATAAAACCTCGCTCAGAATGTACTGGACCACCTGCAAGTACAAGTTCATTGCTAAAAAGTGCGGTCATTTTTCATCATAAAATTCATTTTTGAATACAGTTCAGCAATGCTTTAAATCAGTAGGTTGATTAATCACTGCTCCATTGAGCCTTGTTCATTATGCTCACAATATACACCACGGTATTTTTGGAAATAATCCTCTAACTGTGGCATCGCACCAAAAATTCCTTGTAAATCCATCATTATCCCAAATCTCCAAAAACAAATTTGTAACGCACTGATCGCCGCTAAAGAGGCGAGTTTCTGTACGCATATCTTGCCTTAATAAAATTTCAGTAAATCCTTGTTGTTCAGTTTGAGCGATTTCTTGAGGTGATAAACCACCTTCTGAACCAATAAGCAAAACGAACACCTTCTTTTTGGAATTGAAGGCGAGGTTTTAATTTCGAATATTGAGCCTCTGATGTAAATTCAATTTCAGCGCGCCATCATTTTTCTCGCACACCAATCTTGTAATTTCATTAATGGACGAATTTCCGGCACAACGTTACGGGCCACATTGTTCATAAGCCGCAATGGCAATTTTGCCATTGTTGGATTTTTTCTTATCTCATGCGTTCGCCGTCTAGCTTCACGCCACCAGCGTTCTGACCACAATGGTGCAATCACGTTAACGCCCTAACCCTACAGATTTCGAATGGTGAATTCCATTCGATCACCACGTGAAATAACTTGTCCTAAAATGAATCGATAAATTTGACTCTTTATCACTCCATTCACACCCCAAAATCTCCACTTTTAACGGCTTTTTACTCGCTTCAATAATTTTGGATGGATAAATATGATTACTTCCATCAAATAATTCGATTTGTTCGCCTTCTGTCATCCGCAGTACACGTCCCACGTGATTAGTCGCATCTTCTGAAAGCTGGCAAGTGGATTGTTCTTTAAGGGATCTGGATGATAAACTCTTGGAATACGCATAATGTTAAATCTTTGATATAGAAAAGTGCGGTCATTTTCAACCGCACTTTTCATATTATTCTGTAGCTAGATCTCTGGCAAAGCTTTCTAAAAATCGCTCGTCAGTAGTAGAGGTCACTTGCTTGTGTTTGCGAGTACAACCTACTACTAAATCGATTGACCACTTTCACAAATATCGCGCAATTCTACATAGAAATCATAGTACTGGCGATGCTTTTTCTTCACTGAAAAACACAAAGCCAATTTTATGATAAACCCCACGAGCTATTAAAAATCAAACGATAGAAAGGTTTATTAGCCATTACTGTAAACTGACGGAATAAGGCGTAGTCAAATTCCATATAGCTCTCTGCCGTATTTTTCTAATGAATCCAACCCTTTAAACAAAGCAACTGAAGCTTTTAGGTGAGTTTTTGATGGCTTCATAAATATAAGATTCCGACATGCGGCTACGCAATGACAAAGCATATTTTCAATGATTAACGGCGCACTTTAGCGATCTAAAGGTACTAAGGTTTCAATGATGCTCGAGCCTGCAGTATCCCAAATATCATTGACTTTTGTCGGCTTGCCGTGTTGAATGGTAAGCCAACCATCACGAGCCAAACGCTGCAATACTTTCGCGTAATGTGGTGCGTGTTACACCACTTTTATCAGCTAAATCACGCTCAGAAGGAAGATTGGCGCCTGCGGAAATACATTTCATCCCAAATACTTCTAACAATATATTCTTCGGCAAGCGCGGCTGGGCTTTTGTGCCCGTAAAAGGGTATTATCTGTTTGCATAAATATAAATAAATATAAAAAAGCTTTAAAAAGATCAAAAATGTGATTTATTCAATAAATCTTTAACTAGTCTATTATCCTTTAAAGCAGTATATATTACAATGACAAGACTATAAAAACGGAGTTCGATATGACTTACACACAAGCATTTATGAAAAACTTTCATGCAAGTCCAGATTGGTATAAATTAACCATTATTGCCTTCTTGGTAATTAATCCAATTTTATTCTTTTTCGTCAGCCCATTTATTGCTGGCTGGCTACTCGTAGCTGAGTTTATTTTTCACCCTCAGCTGACGGCATTAAAAAATGCTACCCTTCAACCGAGGTGGTTTATTAGCATTTGAGCCATTGCTACTGGCATGACGAATGCCGAACACGTTAAAGCGGAGATCGTGGCAAACTTTGAAGTGGTTTTTACTTTTTAATCTTCATGGTCGCTGGTATTTATTTTACGAAGCAACTTTTGCTTTATAGTCTTTCACCAAGTTATTAGTCCGTATCCGTTCTAAAATCGTACTTTCTATCGCGTTCTGTTTTAGTGCTGCATTTCTTTCAGCTTTCTTAGATGCACTTACTGTTGTTGCAGTAATTATCAGCGTAGCTATGGGTTTCTATGGGGTTTATCACAAAGTCGCATCTGGTAAAAACACCACAAGATGCGGTTGATATTTCTGATGATAACAAAATTCAAAATCACTGAAACTCTCGAAAAATTCCGCTCTTTTCTTACGTAGCTTAATGATGCATGCTGGTGTCGGTACTGCACTCGGTGGTGTAATGACCATGGTGGGTGAACCACAAAACTTAATCATTGCAGAACAAGCCAAATGGAATTTCATTGAATTTTTCTTCCGTATGGCTCCTGTGACAGTCCCTGTATTTATCTGCGGATTACTCACTGTATTTTAGTCGAAAAATTTCAAATTATTCGGTTATGGTGAAAAACTACCGGAAGAAGTATGGCAAGTCTTAGCGGATTTAGATCGTGAAAACGCACATGTCTAAACAAGATAAGATTCGTCTTTCTGTCCAAGCGGTTATCGCGGGTTTGCTGATCTTAGGTTTAGCCTTCCATTTAGCGGCTGTAGGCATGATTGGTTTAGCGTGATTATCCTTGCAACAACCTTTACTGGTGTAACTGATGAACACGCTATTGGTAAAGCTATTCCCAAGAAAGTTTACTTTTCACCGCATTATTAGTCGTATCTCTGTCGTTGCGGTGATTATCGATCAAAACTTTTGCGCCAATTATCTCACTTTGATTAAGTTCTGAAGAGAAAACACAGTTAGCATTATTCTACGGTTTCAATGTTTACTTTCTGCGATTTCTGGATAACGTATTCGTAGCAAACAGTTTATATCAATGAAGCGAAACATGCTCTTGCGACAGGCGCAATTATCACCGCACCAATTTGAATTACTTGCGGTAGCAATCATACAGGTACAAACTTACCTTCTGTCGCTACACCAAACGGTCAAAGTCATGTTCTTGTTCTTATTAACATCATCGCTTGCAATTCGTTAATTAAACTTTTCTTATGGTAGAATGGTCTACATGGCATTGCCTATACACTATCGTATTAACGCTAGTTGGTTTCCTTTGCAATCGAATTTATCCTACCAGGAATGACGATTAGCTTGCAAACCTTGGCTTAATTCTTCCAATTTAATAGAAGCATAAGGAGAAAGAATGCTCGACTTTAGCAATTATCCCTCAACGTTCAGGTGGATCTTTTTGGCATTTTCCTGCATTTGCCCCTAGAATCCACCGCCTGCACTTTACTCAATATGGCTATGGGTTTACAACCTGCAGTACTTTGTGTGTTACATGAACGTTTAGCTATGGTAGGGTTATTTATTGCTGGTTTTGATCGGTGCTTTAGCCCCTAGGTCCTCGCTTATTGTCCGCATTCTTGCTCTTATTGTCAGGGTTTATTTTAGTGCAATCAAAGGATTAATGATTTCCATTCATCACCTGATTTGTACAAATGAACCCTGCGCTATGGAAACAATGTGAATTTATACGAACTTTTCCAGAAACGTTACCATTCTGATAAATGGCTACCTGCTGTGTTCAATCCAACAGGTAGCTGTAATGAAAAAGCCAATGGTCACTTTTTCGGCATCACGATGGACAAATGGTTGGCATTTATCGTTGTCTATGTCATTGTGTTAGGATTAATTACACTTTCACAAGTGAAGAAAAAGTCGAAATCGACGCCTTTATTTTTTAAATAGTTCTAATCACAAACCAGTCCAGAGATATCTCTAGGCTTTTTATTACTGAAAGTCATTCTGCTCTCAACGTTATTCAAGGAAAATACCAATAAGACATTAAGATCAACCAAATAAAAGGCACTGAGAATAACAACAAATTTAAAAACTGAAGTGTTTCGTTTTTATATGAAAAGTGTTCATCCGCGACAAACGCCAATAAAACCACCAAGAAGACTTAATAGAGTATTTTCAGAAATTCGCCAGCCGTGACGAACCGCACGGACTTTATCTTTCCACATATAAGCGATGATATCGCCGCTAACATCACGTAAATAAAAGCTGAATCAGCATTATGCGTAAACTGGAAGACGTTTGCAGATTGCCATTTCTTTTCTTTTGGTTGCTGCAATCACTCTGTTTTCGTCTCTTTGCCCTAATGCATCTAATACATCACACATCCAGCCAGCTAATTCACAACAGTCTTGTTCGTTAAAACCACGACGAGTCACCGCTGGTGACCAACACGAATACCAGAGGTCACAAATGGTTTCGTGAAATGTTTGGACGGAGTTTTTATTCACCGTGATATTCTGCTTTACCTAACGCGGCATCTGCTGCTTTACCGGTTAAGCCTGTTTTCGTCGAAACTTACTAAGAATCAGTGGTTTTCGCGCCGTTTGAAACCACGTCATAACCACGTTGTTTAAAACACTTCCACCATTGCTTTTCGCATTTTTAATCACGTTTGCTTGATATTCTTTATAGGCTGGTTCTAACGCTTCTTTGAAACATATCGCTGCCGCAATAATGTGAACCATGGGCCACCTTGGTTTGCAGGGAAAACAGAAGATGTGTAGCGTTTATAAAGCTCTTTCATCACCGCAAGAAGAAAGAATTAAACCACCACGTGGACCATCTGTGGTTTTATGAGTGGTCGTGTCACAACGTGTGCGTGTGGTAATCGGTTTTGACATAGACCTGCGCAATTAAACCTGCAACGCTGAGCCACATCCACAAATAAATACGCGCCTACTTCATCGGCGCGATTTCGCGCATCCAATCTACCACTTGAGAATAAGCAGAGAAACCCTGCCACGATCATTTTTGGTTTGTTTTCAATGCTTTTTGACGCACATCTTCATAGCTCGATTAAAACCATCAGCAGTGATACCACAAGTACAGAATTGCAGATTTTACCGGAGAGCTCACTTTTCGCCCCTGTGGGTTAAGTGACCACCGTAAGCAAATCCATCCCTAAGATGGTATCGCCTGCATTGATTAATCGCACCATATCCGCCGCATTAGCTTGTGAACCAGAGTCGCTAGCGTCGTTTACATAATCCGCACCAAACAACTCTTTAGTACGATCAATCGCTAACTGCTCGACAATGTCTGCGTACTCGCCAACCGCCGAGTAACGTTTTACCTGGGTAGCCTTCAGCATACGTTGCAGTAAACTGTGAACCTTGCGCTTCCATTACGCGTGGGCTTGCATAGTTTTTCAGATGCGATAAGCTCGATATGCTCTTCTTGACGACGATTTTTCGCCCCTGAATGGCTTTGCCAGAGAACCGGATCAAAATCAGCGATGCTCATACTTTTTAAACATTGTGTTTTCCTCGTTGTTTGAATTATTTGTATAGTTTACCTGTTTCAGCAAAACTTAATCGGGACTCGATCATATTTTTCATTATTACAATGAAAAACATTCATTTATCTAAATCGAGCCTTTTTCTTCACTCAATTTCCCAATTAGTTAACTTTTTGTTTTCGCCAGCTCCCAGTTTACGGCAGCTAGTTTCATTTTGTCATACGTATTAAAATTTGTCATCCTTGTTGGGCTTTTCATTTTAATCTTCATATCCAAATGATTACCGCAGTTATTACAAGGTGAAACAAATTCCTTATCTAATTCTTTAAATTCTGGAGATTGTTCAATAATTTTCGCAACTTGTGGTGAATGCGCAATTTTAAACTAGACGATCTAGTAAAAGTCATAACTTTAACTTGCCCTCATTCGCCTGCGCATTTGGCTTTAGCTTGTAACAAATAACGCATCCAGCCTCTTTGTATCAATCTGTGAAATACCACGTAGAAGCTGCAGTTTGATCTGCGTGATAGGTGACATAATCAAAATGCTCAACAGGTAAAGGGGATTTGGCTGCAGGTTTTACATGACAAATCCAATCGCCGACTAAGGCTTGTTCTTGTCCAGTTTGCTGATGAGAGCTACTGTACACCCTGGAGAATAATACAGCAACAAAACCACTCTAATATTAATTTTTCTCATGAGATATTCCTTTTTATTGACAGTAGAGATAACTTCATCAATGCGAAAGTAGGGAAAAATTTTTAATCCGGAATATGAAAAGGCGGCAGTTACATAAATCATCACTCAAATTCGGATATTTCACCTGCAACCTTATTCGGAATTGGAATAAACGCACAGTTAGCGGTTTATTTAAGCGGAAATGCCATCGTTCCTGTATCACGCATAATAGCCGCTATACTCAGCCTGTAGCATTTCCGCGCCACAGGAACCGTATCTAAACCGATACCACATACGGCGCTATAAGTCAGTAAAGCGCGAATATCAAAATATTGTTTTTGTGTCCTTCAGCAAACCCAAATCTTCTGTCACGCCAACATTAATCCGAAAACCCAACCAATGGTCACATCGTGGATTGATTTAAACACTTTTTGTCAGTAACGCAGGAAACCTCACTGAACACAGCTGCACCAAAATCAAGGTAATCCTATTAATTCATAGATTTTTGTTATGGATGAACAATTTTTGATGGTGCCGCTGAACTATCAATGCCTGCAAATCTCAAATTTTTCCCGACAATTTGACCGCACTTAACATCTCTAATACTTGATTCACATGATATTGCAGAGCTTGCGACATAGCCTGATCAACAATCAGCATAAAATTGATTAGTGAGGCGATTTTGGCACAGATTTTAATACTCGACTAATAAATCGGGTGTTTCTAAACCAACGATAAAACTGTTTGCAATGACTTAGATGATAACTCGGCGAAATAAGAATAATGGCTTGTAGTTAAAAATTCACCGTAAAGTTAAAATTACCTTCGCCACGTGGGTGATATTTGCAATCTGTTGTACCGCATAAACAGATTGATTGCTCAATAAGTTCATTATCTAACACGCCATTTTCATCTAATGGCACATTGACACAAGACATACAAGTCGCTACTGTTATGATTAACTCTGGTAATAGCAATTTCTTCTATTATCTCGCCGCACCTATTGCAAATCGAAGACGAATTCCACTTTCATTAAATTTATTCAGTAATTCCGTTAAATACTGCAAATCTGCTTTGTTAGTTCGCAAATTGGTTAAATCCAAATATTCACCAAAGGGATTGGTAAATCACTGAATCGATTGTAAGGTATAACCTGCTTTCTGCAGCAGGTAATAACAAAATCCACATCACGTTCACCGAATAGAGGGCGCTTTCCATTGAGTTTTTATCTTTATGTAATGTTAGAAAAACCGATTAGGTGAAGACGACATAATTCTTTATTTTTATAATCCATACTGTTCCTTAACATTAAATGTAATTATTTTTGCTGCTCACGTTCAACGGCACGATAGCCAATATCTCGACGATAAAAACGCCCTTGCCCATTGAATTTGCTCAGCGAGTTTTAAGGCTTTTGTTGCGCTTCAAATACGCTTTCGCCTAATGCGGAAACATAAAGTACGGCGACCGCCATTCGTAACTAATTTGGCTTCTTTTCGCGACGCCCGCTAAGAAAAACTTTCTCTATTTTCGACCGCACTGTGGTAAACCGCTAATCACATCGCCTTTACGATAATCTCCTGGATAGCCTTCCGCGGCTAACACAATCCCTTTAAGGACGCTTTTTGGATTCCATTGAGATTTCACTTCATCCAATTTTCTCGCAAGCTTTAGGGGCAAAAGCTCAACGAGATCTGATTCAGGCGTAGCATGACGGCTGGGTTTCTGGATCACCGAAACGACAGTTAAACTCGATTACTTTCGCTGGCCATTTGGCACGATCATCAAACCGGCATACAGAAACCGGTATAAACATTGCCTTCTGCAGTCATGCGCGCTGACCGTTGATAGATCACCTCACGCATCACCCGATCGCGAATTTCAGGTGTCACCACTCGGGCGCAGGAGAATAAGCCCCCATACCGCCGGTATTCAAACCTGTATCATGTTTTCGCTCCACGCGTTTACGATCTGGGCTGGTAGCTACAGGTTCAACGTTTTCACCGTCCACCATGACAATAAAACTGGCTTCCTCACCATCTAGAAACTCTTCAATCACCACTCGGCTACCCGCTTTGCCAGCGGCATGCTCGAAAAGCATATCACGTACAGCGGTCTTCCGCTTCTTGCAATGTCATTGCAACGATTACGCCTTTTCCCCGCCGCTAAACCATCTGCTTTAACGACAATTGCGCCTTTTCTCACATGTAGGCACTAATGCAGGCTCAACTTCGGTGAAGTTTTGATATTCTGCCGCTGGGATTTTTATGACGCGCAGGAAATTCCTTGAGAATGCCTTTGAACCTTCCAATTGCGCAGCTGCTTGCGTTGGGCCAAAAATTTTCAGTCCAGCCTCACGAAATGCATCAACCACACCAATCACTGAATGAAGCTTCCGGCCCTCAATTGTGAGCCTGATTTGCTTTATCTTGAGCAAATTCACTCAATGCAGGAATATCTGTTGCAGAAATATTCACTGTTTTCATTTTATGTCTCCAATGCAGCCCGCATTGCCTGGTGCGACGAAAACTTTGTCCGCTACTGGAGATTGTGCAGCTTTTCCAAGCCAGGGCGTGTTCACGCCCGCCATTTCGATGATGAGGATGTTCATATTGTAGTCCTTAGTATGTTAATTAAAAAGTGCGACTATTTTTCCTCGAATTTCTCTTTTGCTAAAGAGGGATAGTTAGATAAATTCAGTCTAAAATGACGCATTCCAGTTAATACCATCACCATATTATGTCTCATCTGCTGCATCGATGACTTCTTGATCGCGCATTGAGCCACCTGGATGGATAACACATTGAATCCCTACTTTTGCTGCAGCATCAATGCTCGTCACGGAATGGGAAGAACGCATCAGATGCCATCACACAACCAGCTACGGTCAAGCCTTTCATCCTGTGCTTGATACTCCCGCAATTTTGGCCGAATCACACGGCTCATCGGGCTCTGCTACCAATGCCTATGGTTTGGTTATCTTTAGCGTAAACAATGGCATCTCGATTTCACGAATTTCGCCACTCTTCCAGCAGAATAATAAGTCTTTTAATTCTTGTTCAGTTGGCTGCGTCATTTACTACTGCTTTTGATCATCCAACCCACCATGCTCTAAATCCGCATCTTGTACAAATAAACCGCCGTTTACATCGTTTGAAATCCAAACGTTCAGAACGAGAGGTCCATTCACCACATTCAAGCAAACGAACATTTTTCTTACGTTTCACGACTTTTGCGCTTCAGCAGAAACTTTCGAGGTAATAATTACTTCAACGAATTGGCGCTCCACACCTATCTCGCCGTTTTTCGTCTCCATCTACGGTTGAACGCACAATGCCGCCAACGCAGACGTTGGATCGGTTTGGCAAGCGCGATTAGGCATCTAAAATATCTTTACCTAAAGCCACACCGCATGGATTGGCATGTTTAACGATCACGCTGCTGGCTCATCACTTTTTCACGCATTCCGGCGTCGCATCGGTGTCTGCACATATTGTAAGACAAGGCTTTACCTTGGAGTTGATTAGCCGTAGCCACGCTCGCCTCCTTTTCACATTCAAATCAACGTAGAAAGCAGCATTTTGATGGGCGTTTTCGCCGTAACGCATGGTTTGTTTACGCACGAAGTTAAGGTTTAAAGTCCGTGGGAATTGACCGCACTTCGCGTTCGCATCTTCTTCCTCTGCTACATGATATGGTTTCACCATTTGTCCAAAGTAGTTGGCAAATCATGGAATCATATTGAGCAGTATGTTCAAATGTCTTTAATCGCAAGATCAAAACGGGTTTCAAGTGTTAGGCTGTTTTGATGTTTATCCATCTCTGCAAGAATTGCATTGAAATCACCATTATTTACCACGATCGCCACATCTTTATGGTTTTTCGCTGCAGAACGCACCATGGTTGGTCCACCGATATCGATATTTTCTACCGCATCAGCCAAGGTGCAATCTGGTTTAGCCACAGTGGCTGCAAATGGATATAAATTCACGACGACCATATCAATGCCTTCAATACCATGTCGCGGCATGATAGCATCATCTCGTACCATTGACGACCAAGAATCCCGCCATGCACTCTTTTGGATGCAAGGTTTTCACACGACCGTCCATCATTTCAGGGAATCCCGTATAATCAGACACTTCAGTCACCGGCAAACCATGCTGCTCCAACAATTTTGCGGTACCGCCTGTGGAAAGTAGTTTTACACCACGCTGTACTAAGTTTCCTGAGCAAATTCTACGATACCGGTTTTATTAGAAACACCCAGTAAAAGCCTCGACGAATTGGACGATCTGTCATTACAGTTTCCTTTCATTAATGGTTAAAAATAAGCGGGGGAATTATAGCGCAAACGCTTATGCGTTTATGTAGAAAAGAATTTTTCCTGGTAAGCGCACTCCAGCGTCTCGACTGCTTATGAGAGGTTTAAAAATAGCCCGCAAAAATGCGGGCAACCTAACAGTGTGAATACGTGATTAGCGTTTGCGGTTATCTGAAAGAAAAATGCACCGGCACTCAGCAAAACTACAAAATAGAAGAACACGAGAGAGTAAAGTAAAAGCTGAGTTCACCACCGTTCGAGATTGGAAAGAATAAATTCTCTTTACCTCGCAACGCATAAAGAAATACGCATAAGCCATTTGACCTGAAAGACAAAAGGCTGCTGGGCGAACAAATAAATCTAAAATTAATAAGATTGAACCGACAATCTCAATTATCCCACCAACGATCACTAGTGGATCGTCCACAGCACCATTACCACCAGTCATTGACACTGGGAATTCCCAGAATTTCGCTGACCATGATAAAGATAAACATATAGGCAGCGATGATACGTAATAAAGCTAAAAACATACGGAGAATATTTTTCTAAGTTTTTCATAAAGTTTTTCCTCATAAAAATAAAAGTGATTTGAGAACGAGGTGTATATTAATGATTAACCTAACACTAAACACACCTCAAATCGAAAAAGACTTTTTACGATTAAGAAATACTTTTATGATCACTGATTTTTCTCAATCCATTGTAGAAAACTCAACAGGTGGCATGAACTACGTTACACGACTCCCTCGATTTCTTTTTCCATCTTGATTAAAGAACAAAATAGTCGGTAAACCTAGCACTTTTTATATTTGTCATTAAAAGCACGGTTTTTCTTCAGAGTTTTATCATATCCACTGGAAGGAGCAACATATCGCCAAAGATTTTTGTGCACGAGGATCGCTAAATGTTCTCAAACCTTTACGCTACACACCAATCCGGCATAAAGATCGAGCATCACTCAGCGATTTGTTATTTCCCGCCAGTGCTTGTTGCACTCAGCTTCACTTTTCACTTGTTTTAAATTCAACGTGAGAAACCAATTTATTTTCGACCGCACTTTGTGCAGAGCCTTCACCCCAAACCCATGCTTTCGAAGCGGTTTCTACACTAATCATCGCTGCCACTAAAAATAGAATTCGGAATAGTCAACCTGTACCATTCTTCGGCATTTGGAAAAGCAAAACCAAATGAAAAATGCAGTGCCGAGCATCGCCCATAATCTTGGTGTCCATTCATCTGGTAAAAATACGAGAAATTAAGAATACTGGTAATGGTGAGCATCACAAAGCCAAAGAGCTTTTTGACAGTTTCCATCCACATACCTGATTTAGGCAGGATTTTTATTACTGAACAAAGCATTAAATAAGTGGTACGCTCATCCCTACGTAAGCAAACAGCGTAATCGCACCAGTGAATAACCGCCACCTGCGCACATAAAGCAAGGCCCTGAGCGTGCTGATGGGTACAAGGTGAAGCGACAAGTCCCGCAATCATCCCCTATTAAGAACACGCCACCAAAGGCACCGGCTTTTTGCTGCTGGCAGGCAAAGATAGTTTTGTTTGTAATGAGCTTGGAAGCTGTAAGGGTAAAATACCCCGAACATCGACAAACGCTAACAAAAACAAAGATGATTGATAAGCCAATCATCACATAAGGATGTTGTAAAGCGACTTGGAATGGCAAACCACTGCAGCTACAATCAAGCCTAGTATGTATAAGTCAGCGCCATCCCCTGCACATATACAAAACTTAATGCGAAAGCGCGCCACATATTAGGGCGTTGATTTTGACCAACTACTATTGCTGAAAAGCAATGGTAGCATTGGCAACACACAGGGGTAGAAAGCCAAACCTCAGCCCAATAAGAAAAACCAAAATACGGCATATTTGCTATTAAATAAACTTTCCGCTAAACGATCTTGCTCTGCTTTAGGTTGTTCTGAAAGTGCGGTCGATTTTTCCGTGATGTTTTTAGCATCGGTAACCCGACAATAGGCAAATCCGCCACTTTTAATTTCTTTTTCACTTCAGGGGATAACAAAATCCCTCAGTACAACCTTTGGTAAGCACTCAATCACATCTTCTGCTTTTAATGGCGGCTGGCTTGTTTTAAAAATAGCTTGTACCGGCTTTTTTGAAAAATCTTCATTAAGCCAAAATAGGATCGTTATAATCTTCAGGTAAAAATAGAAAATGTCAGGCACATCAGCGATGAGGTTTCCACTTGGTTAAGTTTCACGGAAATTTTTCTCTTGATAGAGATAATACCCTTCTGCACTGGACCAATTGACGATCACATTTTTCTGATTATCGCTTTTCGCAGCTGAAAATTGAAAAAGCGTCATCCACAGGTAAGAAAGCCGGTTTCTTATCAAAAAGACTGGCTTGAGGGAAAAGTGCGGTAAAATAAAAATAGAAGAATTCGCTTCATCATAAAGTTCCATTTGTTGTTCCTGTTAAAATTCTAGCATAGATGAACAGAATGTTAAGAATTTATGACTTTAGATCATAAAATTAAATGTAATTTAAAAATGACCATACTTTTTCTGTTGTTACAGCAATACAATTATAGAATATACTCATAATAAAGTATAACAAGGAGCAATGAATGGCTACCCCAAAAATCCTCATCGTGGAAGATGAAGCGGTAAACTCTGTAATACGTTAAGAGGAATTTTTTGAAGCTGAGGGCTATGAGGTATTACAAGCACAAGATGGTGCGGAAATGTATCGTCAGTTAAACTCAGAAACGGTCAATCTCATCGTATTAGATATCAACTTACCTGGTAAAAATGGTTTATTACTGGGCGTGAATTACGTGAGAAAGCTGTCAATTCCATTAATCTTCTCACGGGGCGAGATCAATGAGGTCGATAAAAATTTTTAGGTTTAGAAATCGGAGCCGATGATTATCTTACAGCCATTTAACCTAGAGAACTTACTATTCAGTGCACGAAATTTATTACATCGCACGATGACATTAATGGCAAAGAGGCCCATTTACAACGTGAGAACTATCGTTTTAATGGCTGGACATTGATGAAGTAGTCATACTTAATTACACCTGAAGGCACTGAGTGAGTTATCACGTAGTGAATTTCGTGCCATGTTGCATTTCTGTGAAAAACCCAGGCAAATTGCAAAACACGTGAAGAATTATTGCAAAAATGACAGGCGTGAATTAAAACCACAAGATCGTACCGTAGATGTAACAATTCGTCGTATTCGTAAGCATTTTGAAGATCATCCTAATACATTCCAGAAATCATTGCTACCGTGCATGGTGAAGGCTATCGATCTCTGTGGTGAATTAGAAGAGTAATCTATCATTAGTAATAAAAAGGCTGAGTCAAATCAGCCTTTTGTTTTTGCTATCCACGGCGAGATTCGGCAAAATCAACGCCAATTTACGATTACTGAACAACGGATAACAATGACCAAGAAAAAGTCAAAGTCGGCTCCAGCACCATTGCGTTAAATAAACGAGCCAGACACGAATATTTTATTGAAGATGAAATTGAGCCGGCCTGAATTACAAGGTGGAAAGTGAAATCAACGCGCGCGGGTAAAGCCAATATCAGCGACAGCTATATCATTTTTAAAAACGGTGAAGCTTTATTTATTTGAGCAACCATTCAACCATTGCTTGGCTTCTACCCACGTGGTTTGCGATCCGACTCGCACACGTGCTTTTTATTGAATAAACGAACTGGATAATCTTTTCGGTAAATCGCCGTGATGGTTTTACCATTGGCTCTCTTCTCTTTATTGGAAAGGTCTCTGGGCAAAGATCAAAATCGGTCTTGCGAAAGGTAAAACAACATGATAAACGTGGATGATATTAAAGAGCGTGAATGGAAAGTGGCAAAAGAGCGTATTATGAAAAATGCGCATCGTGATAACTTTTCCTCCAACAGACAAAATGCCTTTCAATCGAAAGGCATTTTTCTTTTTCAATATGAAAAATTCCATGGATGAATAAATTTATATTGATAATCATTCTCTTTTAAATTGGTATCTTCAGCCCAATTCTTTTTCATTATATAAGGAGCTCTAATGAAAAAGGCATTCACCCCTGAAAAATTATCATACCGTTTTTATTTTTACGATTCCAACGCGAAACAAGGCTTTCTATCCGTTCTTGTGCTAAAACCAACAACACCATGAAATGGGAAGATGGTAACGAATATCCTGTATTTATGTGTGATACCTCATCTGCTTCTCACCCATTCTATACCGGTAAAAACCCGTCAAATTGGGGAATGAAGGTCGTGCAAGTGAATTTGCAAACCGCTATGGTAAATTTGGTGCATTTTAAATCAAAATAGGAATATTCAATGAAAGTATTATCTTCACTCAAAAAGTGTTAAAAACCCGTCCTGGCTGCAAAAATTGTTCGCCGCCACGGTGTTGTCTATGTCATTTCGAAAACCAACCCGCGCTAAAAGCGCGCTGAAGGTGGAAAAAGAAAGGTTAGGCAATAAAAAGAGCGGTCAAATTTCCGTCATTTAGGCATTAAGGTTTATAACAAACTCAACGCCTTCTTCATCTTCTTCGTCCCAATCATCCCAGTCGTCATCTTCATCATCAAATTGATGTTCATGCAGCATGTTCTTGATGGTAGTCTCCCATTTGAATTTCACTCTTCCGGTTTATTTTTCTTCACTTCTGCATCACGTGGATTGGCTTCAATGAAATCCATAATATCACGACAAAGTGGTGACATTTTCTTACCGGTTGCGCAGAAATAAGGTGATAGCCTTCTTCCCAACCAAGACGTTCGGCGTAATCTCTTGAGCACGTTCATGCGCTCTTCTTCAGTCATCGTATCAATCTTGATTGAAGACTAACCAACGCGGTTTATCTGCCAATTTTTCGCTATATTGAATAATTCAGACTCGATGATCGCAATATTATCCGCAGGATCGGATTCATCAATTGCTAAGTATCTACTAAATGAATTAACACACGACAACGTGTCTCAAGTGTTTGTAAGAAACGAATTCCCAAACCTGCACCATCCGATGCACCTTCAATCAATCCAGGGATATCTGCCACCACAAAGCTGACGGCTCTCATCCACTTTCACTACGCCTAAACTTGGCACTCAAGTGGTAAATGGATAATCAGCGACTTTTTGGTTTTGCAGCTGAAACCGCACGGATAAAGGTGGATTTACCTGCATTTGGTAAAACCAAGCATCCCCGACATCCGCGAAGCATCAATTTAATAACAAATCGCGTTTTTCACCCGGAGTACCCATAGCTTTTTGGCGAGGTGCGCGGTTCACTGAAGATTTTAAAACGCGTATTACCTAAACCATGATAACCACCTTTCGCCACCAGCATTTTGGCACCATGCTCGTTAAATCGCCAAGCACTCTTTTGGTATCATTATCAATGTACGCGTCTCACCCGGCACACGTAACGTAATATCTTACCGCGGCGACCGGTACAATCTGAGCTTAGTGTCCGTTCTCACCACGCTCTGCGGCAAAACGTTTCTGTAAAGCGATAATCGATCAAAGTATTTTAAGTTTTCGTCTGCAACCAAACTAAACATCACCGCCATCGCCACCATCGCCACCATCTGGGCCGCCTTTAGGGATAAATTTTTCACGGCGGAAACTTACACAACTGTTTCCACCATCCCCTGCTTCCACACGAATCAAGGCTTCATCAATAAATTTCATAAAAACTCTCCAATATTTAACCGCACTTTATTTTGATTGCGGTAATAACTTATGTCCGATTGCTGACAAAATTGCTCGCATACTACAAACTAAACGCCCCAATATAGCTAATCATATTTGAATTCTGGTGCGGCAAAATTCTCAGGGCTCATACAATGGGCAAGATGGGCAAAAGAAAATGGTAAAAGAGTGGTACTAAGGTTATCACTACACTTACTTTAGAAACCTCCCAACGATTAAGGGCTTCAGCATAAGCACCATAACCAAATACAGGTATTTAAACAACAATAAACCAAACAACCAAATGCTAATCAGGGCTAGTTCTCTTTACGTGAAAAATCTCAGCAACAGGTGTAAAAGACTAAAAGACAGCCGAAATACATCATTAATAAAATTTGTTGCAGAACTAAAACGACGAAGCATGAGCTTTTTGTGCCATACCACAAGTTAACTCCAAACTAATGAGGCAGTTAGGCTGAGTAAGACGCCCGTTAAACAACCACTCTCTCCTTTAAACACCTCAAGCTTATCATTGAAGAAAAGCACCAACCCAGCCAATATAAAGACCTAAACCAATCTTTTGATGTAATCTGAGCTTTTCAAAGACAAAAATACCGCAAATTAACATACCAAAAGAAGAAAAATGAATAAAAATTTGGGCTGAAGAAGGATCGATAAACTAAGTGAGCTATTAAAACAAAAAGAAATTACCCGCTAATCCTGCTACCTAATGAGTACAAGCCAAAGTGAAACGACTCACTCTTTTCGAAAAATTGTGGCACTTTTTCTTTGTAACCTAACAGAATCAATAGTGCAAGAGAAGCTACCGCAAATCGATACCAGACGATCGTTTGTGGTGTCATCACTGATAGAACCTGTTTTAACGCAATAGGTAAAGATCCTACGCCATCGCCGTAATTAAAGCGAAGAGAAAACCTAAAAGCGGTTGTTGTTGCTACATGATATCTCTCCTTTATTTTGTACTAAAAGGTGCGGTTAGGAATTAAGATAAATTTCGACTCAAGAAATATCAAGATAAGCAATGAAAATGCCAGAATAACAAAATGTGATTGATGATTGTAAATTACAGATAAAGAAAACGCCCCACAGATAATGCGGGGCGTTTATCAACCAGATGTAAAATTATTCAGTTACACTTACGTATTTACGGCTTTTTCTCGCCTTAACTTCAATTTTACTTTTTACCGTCAGCGGTAGCAAACAAGGTGTGTCACGACCCACACCTACGTTGTTACCTGCGTGAATTTAGTACCACGTTGACGTACAATGATGCTACCTGCTAATCACAGATTCGCCACCGAAACGTTTAACACCGCGTGTAGCTTCAGAATCACGACCGTTACGAGCTGAACCACCAGCTTTTTGAGTTGCCATCTACTTGATCCTCCTTGAAATTATGCTTGAACCTCAGTGATTTTTCACTTCTCGAGAACCACTGACGATGACCTTGTTGTTTACGGCTGCGTTACGACGACGGAACTTACTGATTTTAACTTTATCGCCACGACCTTTGTGCCACAACTTCAGCCACTCACTTTCGCGCCAGTCTACTACTGGGAAAACCATCTAACATCTTCACCATTAACGACCATTAACACTGAGTCGAACTCAACTGTTGCGCCAGTTGCAAGTGCTCAAGTCTAAACGAACCACTTTGACCTTCGCTCACCGAAAGTGTTGTTTTACCGCCACTTTGGAAAACTGCGTACATAAATACTCCGCATAATTGTGCTTCTCCGTTACTATTTTTCGGTCCGCGACTCAAAATTCATATAAACTGGGTCGCAAATTCTACGGAGCAACTCGATCGTGTTACCTTATTTTGCAATAAAATAAAGCGCTCGAGCTACTTTCGAGTAAACCTCGAAAATCGGTAAAATTCACTGCACTTTTCTTTTTATATACACAACCATCGAACCAAATGAAGATGAACAAACAAGATTTAATGGATATGCATGCAATCAAGCATTAACAGATGCGGATATGCGCGAAAGTCAACTGCCATTTTAGCACAAATAACTCCGATGCCGATGGTTAATCGCGCTTGGTTTTTATATTGTGCAAGGTGGCGGAAAAACGTATTCGACCACTTATTGCAGTTTTCTTAGCGGCGCGTGCAGTAGGCCACGAGCGATAAAGTGGCGACTTTCAGCAACCTTTGTAGAATTTATCTGCACTGCATCTTTTATTTGCTATGATGATGTGGTAGATGAATCGGATATGCGTCGCGGCCGCGCAACGGCTAACTCTGCCTTTGGTATGCTGCTAGCGTATTAGTGGGAGACTTCATTTATACTCGTGCATTCCAATTAGTGGCGCAGTTGCAATCGTTAGATATTCTTCGCATTATGGCCGATGCCACTAACGTATTGGCTGAAGGTGAAGTTCAACAACTAATGAACGTGAAACGATCCCGATACCACAGAAGAAAGCTATATGCGTGTGATTTGATAGTAAAACAGCACGCTTATTTGAAGTGGCGGCACAATCTGTTACGATTGTTGCGGGTGCTGAAAATCAATTGAAACGGCATTTCAAGAATATGGTCGCTATCTCGGTACTGCATTCCAATTAGTAGATGACGTGCTAGATTACAGTGCTAATGCGGCTGCATTAGGTAAAAAGTGGGTGATGACCTCGCTGAAGGTAAGCCTACTCTTCCTTTATTACACGCAATGCGTCACGGCAACCCACAACAAGCTGCGCTTATTCGCGAAGCTCATTGAACAAGGTGGAAAACGTGATGCGATCGATGACATACTTCAGTGATTATGGCAGAACATAACTTGATTACGCAATGGATCGCGCGAAACAAAGAAAGCCCAAAAGCGGTTGATGCCATTGCCTTTATTACCTGAAAAGCGAATACAAAAAGCCTTAATTTCACTGGCTTATTTATCGGTAGACCGAACTTATTAATATGACTGAAGAACAAATTAACCGCAGTGTGGTCGATTCTCAACCTAAATTCTCAAAACCACGTAAACAAAAAGTGCGGATCCCAATGCGCCTTTTTATTCGTGAAGAACTCGAATTACCTGAAGGCATAATAAGCTACTTCCACTCTTGCTGTGCGCCTTTGTTCGGGTGAAGTGATGAAGCCATTTTGGCCTCAGGTATTGAGTTTACGATTTATTTTTGACAATCCGGAATATTCATCCATTAAAAGAATATTTAATTCGTAAAGAAGAAAACATCCGCTTTTGCCTAAAAATTCGGGATTCCATTTATCGATGCAGACTACGATCGCCAACAATGGTTTGATCGCGCAAAAAGCGCATGGAATGGGAACCTGAACGTGGCATCTGCTGCTACCATGTGTTTTGATATGCGTTTTGAAAAAGCTGCTGAATATGCTCATGAGCATGGTTTTCCTGTGTTACTAGTTGCCTTGGTATTTCTCGCTGGAAAGATATGGATCAAATCAACGGTTGCGGTCACCGGCAGCTGAAAAATATGATGATGTGATTTATTAGGGATTACAACTCATGTAAAGCTGAGGATCGCAACGCATGATCGAAATCAGTGTGCAAACGTTTTTATCAACAGGAATATTGTGGCTGCGTTTATTCTTACGAGACAGCAACAAATGGCGTGAGAAACGGGACGACAGAAAATTGAAATTGGTAAACTCTATTACACGCCCGATTGAACACATAGAACCGCATCAACATGAGGTTCTTTTATTTAATCGACAATAAGACGCCCACCTACATGCATTCTTCTAAAAGAATGATCTCAACTGCTGAATTCGCGTACATAACACGTTTTCAATCTGAGCATTTTTATCTTGGGTTAATCTCAAAACTTAAATTCAAGGCAACAATAGAAAGCACACGGTCTAATTCGTAATAAACCCTGTACGCTCTTTCATTTCAGACACTTGAAGATCTAAATTACGCCGCTTGACGCAAAAATCTTCTTGTTCTGCAGGGGACATTCGACGCAGCACCTTTGCCTAATACAACAACTTCAACCAGTTTTCACTGACATGTTATTCTCTATGTTGAATGCTCAAGTGTTCCTATTATGCTACAGCCAAATGCCTTCGTCATACTTTTACGTTTAATTGACCGCACTTCATCCGTTCGCCCCATTTCGCAATTTACGCTATAATGCGACACTTTTCATTACTTTTTGAACGGAATATTTATGCCAACTATCGCTCCTAATCCATTAGTCCTAGTGGACGGTTCATCTTATTTATATCGTGCTTTTCATGCTTTTTCCGCCGCTCACAAACTCCTGCTGGCGAACCGACAGGCGCTATGTACGGTGTGTTAAATATGCTCAGCCTGATTTCGCAAGCGAAAACCGGAGCCATATTGCAGTGGTCTTTGATGCGAAAGGCAAACTTTCTCCAGATGAAATGCTTTCTGACAATATAAACTCCATCGTCCACCGATGCCAGACGATCTGCGCAAACAAATTCAGCCATTGCACGATATTATCTGGTCCCTTGGTATCCTCTTTCTTTAGTCATTGAAGGTGTAGGCCGATGATGTCATCGGTACCTTTAGCGGTAGAGGCTTCTAGCCAATCAAAAAGTGTTGATCGCACCGGAGATAAGGATATGGCGCAACCAGTGGATGACAATATTATGTTGATCAACACCATAGAATAACACCTTATTAGATCGCGAAGCCGTGATTGAAAAATACGGTATTCCACCAGAACTCATCATTGATTACTTAGCGCTACGGGCGATAGCGCCGATAATATTCCAGGCGTAGCGGGTGTCGGTGAAAAACGGCACCAGGGTCTCTTGCAAGGTATCGGCAGCATGGCAGAAATTTGCTAACTTAGACAAAGTGCGGTCGAATTGCCAATTCGTGGCGCATTAGGGATAAATTGTGCGGAAAAAGAAATGGCCGATTTATCCTATCGCCCTGCCACTATTAAAACCATGTCGCCTCGATATCACCCGAGCAACTTACACTGGTAAGCACAACGATCAACTTACCGAATATTTCGTCGTTGCGACTTTAAACGTTGCTCAATGAAGTGATGAATGGCGCTGATTCCCATCACTAATAATAACGAACAACCGACCAAGATTAATCACTATCAGTTACGCCTGCCCTCGCTCAAGACAATAGCGAGGAAGTATTGTCGGCAATCTCAAATTGATCGCAGCCGTTATGAAACCTTGCTCACTCGAAGCAGATTTAAATCGTTGGGTGGAAAAACTCAGGGCAAGCCAAACTTTTTGCGCTAGATACTGAAACCGATAATTTAGATTATATGGCAGCCAACTTAGTCGGCATTTCCCTTTGCGTTAGAAAATGGTGAAGCGGCTTATTTACCGCTACACATTAGATTATTTAGGCGCACCCAAAACGCTCGAAAAACAACCGCACTTGGTTTCTGTTAAAAACCGATTTTGGAAAAATCCTGCTATTCAAAAAGTCGGGCAAAAACTTCAACATACGATCTCACCATCTTCGCCCGTAATGGCATCGATGCAAGGTGTGGCTTTCGACACTATGCTTGGAATCCTATAGTACTCAACAGCACAGGCCGTCATATATGGACGATCCGGCGAAACGTTATTTAGGACATCAAACCATCAGCTTTGAAGAGATTGCAGGCAAAGGTAAAAATCAGCTGACCTTTAACCAAATTCCGTTGGAAAAAGCCGCCGAATATGCTGCTGAAGATGCTGATGTGACAATGAAACTGCAACAAGTGCAGGGAAAAACCTCTAAAGAACCCACTCTGAAAAACTTTAAAGAAATGGAATTGCCGTTGTTAGGCGTACTTTTCCTGTATGGAACGTCGTGGTGTCTTAATTGATAGCGATGCGCTATTCCTACACCCTAACGAAATCGCTAACTGTTTAAGTGAATTAGAAGAACAGGCTTATGTCTTGGCGGGGCAGCCATTTAATTTGGCCTCAACCAAACAATTACAGGAAATTTTGTTTGATAAATTAGGTTTGCCGGTTATTCAAAAAACACCAAAAGGCGCGCCATCCACCAACGAGGTATTGGAAGAACTGGCATTTAGCCATGAATTGCCGAAAGTGCTAGTAGAACACCGTGGTCTCAGTCAAACCAAACCACCTACACTGATAAATTACCGCAAATGGTAAATCCACAAACGGGTCGAGTGCATACTTCCTACCATCAAGCGGTGACCGCCACTGGTCGTCTTTCATCAAGCGATCCGAATCTGCAAAACATTCCGATTCGTAGATGTTAGAGTCGTCGCATTCGTCAGGCATTATTGCCCGAGAAGGCTTTTACTGTTGTGGCAGCTGACTATTCTGCAAATCGAGCTGCGTATCGATGGCGCACCCATCACGGGATCAGGCCGCTTAATTAACGCCTTTACTCAGGCAAAGGATATTCACCGCTCCACTGCGGCAGAAATCTTTGGTGTCTCACTCAGATGACGTGACTTCCGAACAACGTCGTAATGCTACGCGATTAACCGGATTAATTTACGGTATGTCGCCTTGGCTTATCGCGCTAACCTCGGTATTGCCGCGCCGATGCCCAGAGCTATATGGGATTTATATTTCAAACGCTATCCGGGCGTACAAACTTTATGCACGATATTCTGCGAAAAAGCCAAAGCCCACGCTATGTGGAAACCTATTCGGCCGTCGTTTATATCTGCCGGATATCAACCTCTAACGGTATGCGCCGTAAAGCAGCCGAACGTGTCATGATCAATGCACCAATGCAAGGCACTGCCGCAGATATTATTAAACGAGCCATGATTCAATTGGATCAAAAAACACAAAACGATCCCGATATTGGTGATGATTATGCAGGTGCACGATGAATTGGTGTTTGAAGTGGTCAGAAAAAGTCGTGTTCTATAGAGAACTCATCAAAACACAAATGGAAAGCGCAGCTGATTTAGTGGTGCCATTGATTGTAGATGGGCAAGGCACTAATCTGGGATGAGGCGCACTAAGGAATTTAGCCGTGAATAAAGTTATCAAAGTCAGCACTTTTAAGGCAGAACGTGCTGGGGAGTCACTGGATATTACCAATATGAATGGTATTTCGTGCGTCTCACTCGACAGATAAGCTTTTACAAATGGCATATCAATGACGGTGAAGAAGTCTTTGCTGTCATGGATGGTAAGGTGGAAATGCGCTACAAAGAAGACGGACAGAGAAAACCGTATTGCTCCATACAAGTGATATTTTTATGCGGGTATCGGTACCGAACATGTTGCTCATCCACAAGGTGAAGCGCATATTAGTCATAGAGAAAGAAGACAGCATTTAACAGATTAAAAGAATTTTATGAATCAAGAAAGACTCAATGAAATCGAAAACCATTACTTCATCTTGTAGAACGTGATGTGGTTCCTGCACTTGTTGTACTGAGCCTTATCTTTAGCGCTTGCTGCAGCAACGGCGGCTAAAATATTTAGGCAAAACACCGGAGCGTATTGAAGCCAAAGTGTCACCAAACTTAATGAAAAATGGCTTAGGTGTTGCAGTTCCTGGAACCGGCATGGTGGCTCTACCTATTGCCGCGGCGATTGGTGCTTTAGGCGGTGATCCTGAGAGTGAGCTTTGAAGTATTAAAACACATCACGCCAGAGCAAGTTTCCCAAGCCAAGGCAATGCTTTGATAAAACCTCGTTAATATCGATATTCATCAAACTGAGCATATTTTATATTCGGAAGCCGTGTTGTTCGCCGATAACGACCGAGTGAAAGTAGCCATTCAAGATCAACATACCAACATCATTTTGATTGAAAAAAATGGTGAAATTATTTTTAAGAAAGAACATGATGAATGTGCTGATTGCGATCCTCATGATATTTTTTTAAACAGGTGAGCTCACGTGAAATCTTTGAATTTTTCTTGTGAAGTCGAACTCGATAAAATCCGCTTTATCGGACAAGCCGCTGCGCTCAACCGCGCGCGCTGTCTAACGAAGGATTGCGCGAAAAATTATGGTTTACATATTGGCAGAACGTTGCGCAAACAAGTTGGTAGTGGCTTAATGTCAGATGATTTACTCAGTAAAAATCATGATTGAAACCACCGCAGCCTCCGATGCGCGTATGGGGGAGCCACATTACCAGCGATGAGTACTCAGGTTCAGGTAACCAGGTATTACGCCACTATGCCCGTGGTTGTGGTCGCCGATTATTTAAACGTGGTGAAGAAAAACGTCTCCGTGCCCTCTTCTTATCACACTTAATGACCATTTATATCCACAGTGAAAATTACCCAAACTGTCAGCCCTTTTGTGCGGTAACAACCGCATCGATGGGAAGCTGTGCGGGTATCGCCCATTTACTTACGGGTAAAATTCGAAACCGTGAGCATGGGGATTTGCAGCATGATTGGTGACATCAGCGGAATCATCTGCGATGGCGCATCAATCAGCGTGCAATGAAAGTGTCCACCAGTGTGGCATCTGGCTAGCAAATCAGTTCTCATGGCAATGGATGAAACCCATGTTACGGGTAATGAAGGTATCGTTGAACACGATCCTCGATCGCACTATCGACAATCTATGTTCGATTGCATCTAAGAGTATGCACCACATCGATCGCTGCACATTGTAATTATGGTCGCAAACCCTGCCCTTTAACATTGAATTTAACTCAATAAGGTTTTTATTATGGCTCTTTACTTATTGAGCAGCAAAATAAATACTCTAAAATGTAATTCAATTTAAGACATCTTCTTCCCTTATTTGAAGCTCATATAAGGCCATCATACAGATGGCCTTATCTTCTATTGCTTACCTAGAACTATTCTCATTAATTCATCAATATTTGAAACAACCTTATATTGCACTTTATCATTCCCTAATGACTGAGCATTTAAAAGGTTTCAAAAATCTCAGCACTTTCGATTTTATTGCGTTCTTTAAGTTTTAAATCTTCACTGAGTAGAACCTTTAGTTTCGCAACAAAATAGATTTTCTACTAAAAGCTGCTATCAAGTAACGCTCAATCGGGATTATAACTACCAAATGGTGTTGGGATTTTGAAAGTTATCCGGCAACTTAGCGTAGACTAGTACTTCTTTAGCTGCATCAAGTTCTTTCGTGAAAGTTTCTTCTACTTTTGAATCTGGGTGACTAATCCCAAATATGATTTTTCGTTTTGATAGGCATCATTAGCACTAAATTAGTTGTAAAATATCTCACTATCAGGATAACCAGAACCCAATAGTTGATAATTTAAATGTTGAATGCCATACTTGCTTGTTGAGAATTAATTATTTGACCTCACTTCACGAATAAAAAGCTTCAGGGTTATTTTTAAACTGATTGAGAAAATAACAGAACTCACCCCTTTTAAAAATTTCCACCACTGTTTTTACGAGTTAATGGTGTATTTTCAGCAATATCACCAACGAGATCATATCTCACTTGAGAATACGCAGAAATACTCGCTTGTTCTGTCTTCGTCTCCATATGTACCGAATGTTTCTCGAACTTCTAGATCATGATGTCGCATTTCATCTTTTTGCGAACCTGTAGCCAATTTATAACTTGAATGTTTCGACAAATTTATCATTATGCTCCTTAGATACTTGTTGAATTTGTGCAATGCTATCTGAATTAACTTCTTACTGTCTAATTGAATTTGATAGCTTGCTTTCGATTGATTTTTCTTCCATAAAGCCTTTCAATTCTGAACGATTAAAGTTATCATTTAATGAATTGGTTTGCGTTTACTGCCATCACTCACCATATCGTTTAATAATGAACGATCAAGCACACTATCAATTAATTTGAAGACTTGAGGTGCAATCTCTGTAACTCTTGATTCAACTCCGCCAACTCATTAGCGGCTTTTATCTGGTGATATTTTTCAATAATATATGCTGTCTCTTTATCTATATATTTATTTTCTAATAGATAACTGTAAATTATTCTTGCTTCTATCTCAGTAATAATACGCTTTCTCACCACTAGCTAAAACAATCTGTTTGCCCTTAAAGAACGCTTTTGGTGGCTTGTGTTGGACGACCCGAAAGTGACTCCAACATTTCTTTCTCGTAAAAACCTCGTTACAAAAATCTTTATAACTTTCATCCGTAACAACGGTTAAATTATTAATTTGATGAATTACCTGACTATTTTCACCAAACGGATTGCATCCATACGTTTGCACCATCTTTATTTACCGCTAAACGTAAACCCTCGCCCTACTTCTTTGACGAGACGAAATCGTATTATCCGAGTGTTTTAACGCACAAATGGTAAATACATCTCGGATTATCCCAACCTTCACGTAAGGCCGAGTGCGAGAAAATAAACGAGTTGGCTCATCAAAAAGATAACAAACGCTCTTTATCTTTTTAAAAATCAAATCATAAGCATCACTATCGTTTGAAATTGGTGCTGATTCTGAATTTTTATCTTTCATGTCAGGATCAACTAAACGCTTTGATTTCTTATCAATCGAGAAATAGCCATTATGGGTTTTATTTACATCAATATTTTTCAAATGTTGAATATAAGGTGAATCCTCTAAATACTTTTCAATGAATTCATCAACCACTTGCTCATATTGTTGTTTAAAAATCTCAACATATTCACCGTCAATCACATTATTATTTTTCATCATATTGACTGATATTTAGCGACCCTCATCAATAAAGAATAAACTTAATACTTTAATCCCCTTAGCAAACAATTCCTGCTCTTTTTGTAAATGAGAACGAATAGTTTCCCGAATTTGAATCGTACGCTTTAATTTCTCATCAACACATCCGTATGCTTCCAACACGCCCTAATCTTAGGCCATTAGCAAACTCCACCGTGTTGTTAAGACCATTAATATCAGTGATTACATAACGATCTGAATATTGTGTACTATTATTTGATAACACATATAAATCATCGCCTTTTTGACTTTCCTGATTTTACGAGAAAAGCCATTTTCGTTTTCACCTCCAGTTCTAAATAAGCAACGGGAGCTTGCTTTAGAGAGTTCAATACTCTGCAAATACAGGTAAACCATTTGTTCCAGTTAAACCTTGTACTTCAATGCCTTTTACCGTGATTTTTAACTAATTTTTGATTATAAGCATCCAAAGCATCTAAACGATAAACCAAATTGTAATCACGTTTATGAGTTGCTGAATAACGCAAAATAAAGAGCGGTTTAAAATTTGCTAAAGACTCCAACGTTTTATCCGCTTGCATTTTCTGCGGTTCATCTAAAAATCAGAATGGGTCTATTTTTACTCGATCACATCAATTGGACGACGAGACTGAAATTCGTCCAATTTTCTCATACATGGCGGTGCATCTTTACCTGTAGCATTAAAGGCTTGCACATTAATCACCATGACATTAATGCCACCATCAGCACTAAAAACTTTCTAAATGGTGTAAGGCCTTTGAATCATAAATAAAGAAGCGCGCTTTTTCTGATAAATTTGATGAAAATGATCTGCCATCATCTCCAAGCTTTTATAAACACCTTCACGAATCGCAATACTCGGTACTACAATAATAAACTTAGACTCAACCATATTGCTTATTCAACTCAAACATCGTGCGAATATAGCAATAAGTCTTTCCTGTTCCAGTTTCCATTTCAATATTTAAGTTTAACTGGCTGAAGTCAGGTTCTTACCCTTGTCATTATCATCAACAACTAAAGTTTCAGAGCGAGCCAAGCCGGCTGCTAACTGCTGTTCTTGTACATTGCTTAATACTGATCCATATCTTGAATCGGCGCATTACCAAAGGTTATATCAGTATAGGCTTTCGCCTTGTTGATCATTTATAAAAATCAATCTGCAGAGAATTATTCGCTTTTACGTTTTCCTTTTATCCAACATATAACGATTGCCATCTGATTTCGACTGACCTATAAAACACTTTACCACCGCTTGTGTGGCAGCTAATTGATAATTGAGAGTTCTAAATTTAATATCCATTTTTTCCTCTCTTTATAGGAATCTGACTTCAGTATCAGATGACAATTGCTTAAAAGCGTTCTTTAATATTGGTTTTATCTTTGATCGTGCATGATGGCTAATTCGGTTGAAACCACGCGTAGCGGTTTAATCTTCGCAATTTCATCTACAACATTCATGGTGAATTTATCAAAGCATGCTGCTAATGTATTACCTGCTACGAAATAAACTTCGCTACCGTCAATGGTTTTACGCTCAATTGGCAATGAAAGCTCAATGCCCCAATCTAACATCACTTGGAACACAAATCCTCTGCAGAACGGCCTTCTTTAATATGGAAAACCATGTGATCAAGCATGGTTTTTATCGTATTGTTCAGGCTGATAATCAAATATCCTTCATGTTGCTTGAATCAACTTTTTAGTACTGAAAACCCACATCAAGCGGTTTATATTCATCTAAATTTTGCAAAATTTGCAGAACCAGCTCAGGAATTCGTTCTTTAGTAATTTCCGCAATAGTTGAATAACCAGCTTTTAAAAAGCTTCCGATTTTTCATCAGTTTTTCAGGCAGCTGTACACAGATAAATTTACTGGTTGCCATTATCCTCGGCATTTAATTGCATTACAGCATGAGCTGTTGTCCCCTGAGCCAGAAAAAGAAACCATGATTAAGTCCTCTGAATTTGAACCCTAAAAATTAACGCTTGCTTAATTAAATTAACTGGTTTCGGATAATCAAAAATTGTTTGTTATCCATCAATTCTTTTAAATCACGACTAGCTGAATCAGTATGTCCTACTTCTTGCATATTCCCAAATGGTTGAACTTGTCCGTCCTTGTTTCACTTCAGATAAAAATCTCTTAATACTAGGTACGTTATCACCTTTTTCACCAAACCAAATCCGATTATCAGCAACTAATTCTAAAAATTTCTCTTTGCGAAACTACTCCAACTTCTGCCATTAGATGGCAAAAACTTTTTCGACCACTTGTTATTATTTCGTAAATGTCTTTTTCTGTAACTCTTCCAACAGACAAATTTTTCAGCTTTCCATACACCACGTGAGTCATTATCACGATTCGTATAGCGTTTATCTTGCTCCTCTGTTCTTGGAAGTAAATTCTGACGATATTTAGAAATATTTTTGGAATAAATCAAAATAAAATCATGATTTGTTGAAAAGAATTTTTGCATCATTTTGAATTCTATACTTTTTCTTCCAAATCACATGCGATACAAAAATTCTGCTCCCCCAATATTTCATCACAAACCTTTTTCAAATTCATTTGTTCGTTATCATCAATCGAAATAAAAATCACCCCATCATCAGTTAATAAATTACGAGCTAATCTTAAACGGCTATCAAAATCATTGAAGCCAATCGGAATGGAAACGTCCATTTGATTCTAAATTAGTTACGAGTCGGTTATCATCTTCATCAACTTGGTTAGAACGAAGTAGAAATGCTTCTGTATTTTCAGCAAAGTCATCGTTATAAATAAAATCTTTACCCAAATAGTTATATGGCGGATCGATATAAATCATCTTCACTTTACCAAGATAATTTTCCTGCAACAGCTTTTAAGGCATCTAAATTATCGCCTTCAATAAAGAGGTTTTCTGTGGTATCAAAAATTTACGTCTCTTCACGACAAGGGCGTAGTGTTTTTCGCAATTGGGGCATTGCAGCAAGAATCGATTCTTTCTTGCCCACCCAATTTAGCGTATAACGCTCTTGCTCACCTTCCACTAACACCGTTGAAAGCTCTTGTCGTAATAAATCAAAATCCACGCCTTTTGATGATTTCTCCTTGCTCATTGACGAGTTTCTGTAATGCAATTTGGGAAAAAGAGTGGTCAATTTTTCGATATTTTTGCCACTAAATTGGCGGTATGCATTTTTAAATCTGACATAGGTTATCCTTAGATGAGGAAGTTAATTGGGTGTATTCATCTCGCAATTTTAGTAAGTTGATATTGAGTTCGGCCTATGATTAAATTGTTTTTCACGTTTGAGTTGCTGTTCTGAGCTGTTTTATGCGCGTTTCAAGCTGGGCTATTTCTTGATTTAACCTCATTTTTATCTGCTAATGAGGAAGCATTGGTTTGATTCGGCAATAACTGACTAATTAAAAACTCATAAAGCTCACTTAAGCGGAGAAATACAGGTAAACTTGGCGCTCAATCGGTAGCCATTCAGTTTGAAAAATAATCACCAATCACAACCTCACTTTTTGTCGGCTTGATTTAAGCGTTTATAAGCAGCTATCACTTTAACCTTATCTTGAAAAATCAAAACTTCAAAGATAATTGGACTAGGAATCAGTTTATCAATGTAACGGAATATTTCTATATCAAGCATTTCTACTCGTGCATTAACAGAAAAATCTGCACTTCACGTAGATCTTCTTGCGATTCAATATTCATTGTGGCAGAAGAGTTTATTTGCCCAATAAATACTTTTTCTATTTGTTCGATGAACAAGCTGTTCAACTCGGAGTGTTTGCACCACCTTCCGAGTAAAACTTTGATTTTTGGAATAAGCTTATCTACCAGTGTGCGAGTAGGATATTGATAAATCGTACGGCATCCTCAATTACAATAAAGCTGATCAATTCAAAATCACTTAAGCTTTGAATATCATCAATTAAGGCCGTCGTGTTCAAACCATTAAATAGGCTATCAATGTCTTTTTCCGCTTTCTACTGCGAATATTTTTCAATTACCGTATCTAATAGTTCAGAATAACGCTTCATCTCGCGCCCATCTTCGGTTTTACGATTAAACGGCTCATAAACCGTTGGAATGGGTATAGATTTATCTCGACAAGCAAGGCGGGCTAAATCCAATAGGTGTTTTTGCTTTAGTATAATCATACACAATAGTACCATCTTGTTGAATGTACACTAAATAATACGGATACAAGCGATTTTGATTCATCTGTTCAGCGCTAAAAGCACGTGATTTTAAGGTAAAAATCACACCTGCATGCAAACCAAGTTTCGGCATGGCTGGTACAACTGTATGCAAGCCATTTGGCAAACGAACAAGATCAGGATTGTGTTCCATATAATTCAACAAATCCATTCTAAAAATCATTTTAGCCCAAGATCGGTGATAGATATCCCCTGCATTCGTCTCTTCTAAATCTAATACTTCGGTTTGCAATCGTTGTAATTGTTCTTTACGGTAAGCAATATCGTTCGACTTAGCTGTGAGCACGTTATCATCACCTGTACTAGTCATATCAACTATAATCAGTGATTTTCAACCCGTTCTCGCAAATTGATATATTCATCTAAACTAATATCAGGCCAATAGTTTACCAATTGAATCTCATTATTTGGTGAGCCAATACGGTCAATACGCCCAAATCGCTGAATAATACGAACTGGATTCCAGTGAATATCAAAGTTAATTAAATAGTCACAATCTTGTAAGTTTTGTCCTTCAGAAATACAGTCCGTTGCAATTAAAATATCAATTTCTCTACTCTCATTTGGGAATATATCCGCTTTTTGTTTTGAAATAGGCGAGAATAAGGTCAATAGCCCTGTGCATATCATAAGTGTGCTTACTATTAGTTGCGTTTTTAATTGTTGAAAGATTATTTGAGCCTGTAATTTTTGCACTATGAATACCAAAGCAGTAAGTAAATCACCAGAAAGTTGTTGGTAGAGGTAATCTGCCGTATCCGCAAATGCAGTAAAAATAATGATTTTCTATTATCTTTATTTATTGGCTGGTGAATTTTTCTCGATAATTTGCTCTTTAAGTGCTGCAATTTATCATCGTACTCAGGTGTTATTGGATTTACGACCGACAGCAATTCATTCACGATATCTAAATCTAAAACAAGTGATGTTCGCCAACTGATAACATCCATATCTTTTAGATTGATTTTCAAAGTCTCACCGATGTATTCATCATCGTCAAACTCATTTTCACTATAATCATCAAGAATAAAGTCATCATTTAGCTGTTTTTGCTCAAACGACGCAATCTCGCTTAAGTGCATTTTCAATTTTCATCTTTTAACACATTAAGCGTTAAACGAAATGAATGCACTGAACTTTTCTAAACGTTTGAGTAAGTTTACCGTCATTAATGATTGTAAACTTTTTCACGGTCAACTTGTTTTAAAAACGACTATTGTTGTTAACAACCGTATCAAATAACTCCTCGTATTTCTCCATTGCACTTGGGAAGATGTAACTCATCGAGGGCATACACTGCCATATTTAATGAGGTGAGCTGTTTAAAAATATCTTCTAATGAAATTTGTGTAGCTTTCGAAATCGGTCGTCTATGGGAAATTGGCATTCGACGGGTTGGGAATTGCCCAATATCTTTTGTGTCATAGAAGGTTTGAATATGTTTACGAGAACGAGCTATCGTCACACTATCTAATAACTTGAAAAATCAAAAATCCAGTAAGTTTAGAAATTTCTTGTGTTGTGTGTTGTTCTGCAGGAAGTTTAGCCCAGCGGTTAAAACTAGCTTGCGCTCTAGCTAAAGATTGTATCAATGTCTCTTTCTGTATCTAGCTTTTCATTCAATAGTGAAGAATTTTCTTCATAAGCTAAAGCAAGCTGATTTTTTAAATCATTGAAAACGATTATTTACTGGCGTTGCAGAGAGCATTAATACTTTAGTTTTAACGCCTTGCCGAATCACTTTATCCATTAACTTTTGATAACGGGTTTCTCGATCTTTGAAAGTGTCTCGATTGCGGAAGTTGTGTGATTCATCAATTACTACAAGATCATAGTTTCCCCAGTTTACTTTTGCTAAATCAATACCATTGGATGTTCCTGTCTCTCGAGATAAATCCGTATGGAATAGCACATCATAGTTAAATCGGTCTCTAGCTAAAATGTTAGTCACCACATTAGTATTATAGGTTGTCCAGTTATCATTTTAACTTTTTAGGGCAAAGCACAAGAACACTTTTATTACGGAGTTCGTAATATTTGATGACAGCTAAAAAGCAGTAAAAGTTTTACCTAACCCTACACTGTCTGCTAATACGCAACCATTATATTTTTCTAATTTATTAATCAATCCCTTCACAGCGTCTTTTTGGAAATTAAATAATTTATTCCAAATAACTGTTTCTGATATCCAGTCTTTTCATTCGGCATAACATCTTCATCAATATCCGTTAAGAAATCTTTGAAAATGTTATAGAGCATTAAAAATAAATGTGTTCTGAGCGAATTTTCTTGATATACCGATTCAATATGCTGAATAATTTCACTGGTGATATCTTCAACTTTCTGAATCATGCCATATTTGATCAAAAAGTTTTAAATAAGAAAGAGAATGAGGCTCTGAAAAACGCATTGACCATATTTGAAACAGCTTTTGCCTTTCTCATATCCTAATCCCGTCGTGGTGAACCCCTGAATTGGCATATAAGTAACTCGTACTATCTACTTCATTTAGCGTTATAAATTCCTGCATCACGCCATTGCTGATATTGATTTAAATGTTACTTTGTGTTTAATCCATTCTGCACATTCTCTCGCAATTGCTTTTTGAGTTAATCTGTTACGCAAGTGAATTTCATATTCTGTGCCATATAGACTATTCTCTCGGTCACTTTTTGGGAATAATAAACCTCGTTTTTCTTTCTTTAAACGCTCAGTGACTTTTTTTCTGGTACGAAGGTTGGAAGTAAAGATAAATTGTAGTTCTTCAATTTTATCTAACTCTGCCTTTTAAGGCTGAATAAGCATAAATTGAAAAATACGATGCCATTATTTTTAGCTTAGTGGTTCTCGTCAGGTTTCGCTTTTTAAATCATCACCAAACAGTGATGTTACGTTATCAATTAATTTCATAGATAAGATGCAAGTAAGAAAAAGGAAAGAAAATTAATTATTGCAACATATTAAAAGCGTATGTAAGTTTTTATGCAATGTATTTAATCTAACCCTCTTACACATATTGCAGACATGAAAAATGCTAATTAATGTACTGAGAGAAAAGGTACAAAAAGCAAAAATTGGTGAATAAAAACACACAAATTTCTGACCGCACTTTTTATATCAAAAAAACATATTTTTCTAGCCAAAAGTTATTGGCGCTACCTTCTTATAGAAAATACTGCCCTACTTAGTTCTAAAAGAAAGGAATATTTATGCTTTTAACCGGATTACTTTGCGGAATTTTACTCGATTTGTGATGCAGCGTGGGCGCTTTTGTATTACTGGCGCATTTCGCGATATGTATGTCACCAAAAATAACAAAATGTTTGTTGCCCTTCTATTAGCGATTACCGTGCAATCTATTGGTTTCTTTCTTTTAAAAGAAATCGGTGTATTAAATGTCGATCCAGCTGAAAATTTTGCCTTTTTAGCGGTGATTATCGGTGCCTTTGTGTTTGGTATCGGCATTGTTCTTGCTGGCGGTTGTGCAACAGGAACTTGGTACCGCGCTGCAGAAGGCTTAGTCGGCAGTTGGGTTGCTTTATTCACTTATATGTTATTAAGTGCCATCATGCGTACTGGTCCATTAGGGGAATTCAATAAAACTTTGCGTAGCATCAATATCGAACAACGCAACATTTACGATACATTCGGCATTTCACCTTGGTGGTTAGTGGCATTATTAACTTTAGTGACGGCTTTTTATGTGTACAAACATCTCAGCAAACCAAGCGTAAAAGTCGCGGCATTAAAACCAAAGAAAACAGGGCTTGCCCACTTATTATTTGAAAAACGCTGGCACCCATTTTTCTCAGCCGTGTTAATCGGATTAATCGCGCTTGCCGCTTGGCCACTCAGTGTCGCTACGGGTCGTGAGTTTGGACTTGGGATCACTGGTCCCTCAGCCAATATCATGCAATTCCTCGTTACTGGCGACGGTAAATTTATTAACTGGGGCGTATTCTTAGTTTTAGGGATTTTTATTGGATCATTCATCGGCGCGAAAGCAAGCAATGAATTCCGTGTCCGCGTACCTGATGCCACCACGATTCTACGCAGCGGACTCGGCGGTATTCTTATGGGTATTGGTGCAACGCTTGCGGGTGGCTGTTCTATCGGTAATGGCTTTAGTCGAAAACAGCCTTTTTCTCTTGGCAAGGTTGGGTATCATTGCCATTGATGATTCTCGGCACTTGGGTAGCCGCCCTACTTCACCATTATTCGTCCACAACGTTTAAAAATCATAAGGAGTTTATATGATCGTTAAATTACCTACACTCGGCCTTGTTTGCCCCTTTTCCTCTCGTTGAAGCCAAAGGGAGCCATGGCTAAGTTAAATAAAGGCGATGGCCTCGAAATTGAATTCGACTGCACCCAAGCCACTGAAGCCATTCCTGCTTGGGCTGCTGAAGAGGTTATGAAGTGACCAACTTCGAACAAATTGATGATGCCAAATGGTCAATTACGGTGATTAAATAATAAAAAAAGTGCGGTCAGAAAAACACTAAATTTCTGACCGCTCTTTTGCTTTAATGAATCGAAATAATTAAATCAATTCAACTGGTACTTTCACCACCAGTTTTTCACAAAACTTGATTTGCCGTTTACCGTGCAACCTGGTTTATGTGGCTCATAAGGGAAAAAGACAGCGAACATTTTTGGTAAAAAGTGTCACGGTGCTTTTATTTTCAATTTGCGGGTGAGTTGGTAATCATCGGCATCACGATATTCATCGTATAAGCTGAGATTTGGATAGGTCGCGCTTACTTCAACATTTTCTTCACCACGAATAAGTAATTGAATATCTAGATATTTGTGGTGAAGTTCAGCTTTGTTTTGCTATCCGCTTCAACCGTATCAAATTCCATGACATTCATATAAACTTGCTCGCTTAAATCATGACGACCATTTTCTAATGCTTCAAGATCTAAGGTATTGAGATGATCGCAAATGTCCCGCAATAACTTTTGGTAAACCCACTTTGAAATTTGGGTTATTTAATGCACTGATAATCATAGTGTCTCCTTACGTATGTATTTGTATGAGAATATGATAACAAGTTGCTTATATTAAATAAAGTTACCAATAAATTTAAAACTCTGTATAATAAAGCGAGCTTTATTTTTCAGCATTAGCGTGCGGCTATCAAAAAGAAATTTTTTAAACGCCAAAAGTGCGGTCATTTTTCGAAAGATTTCTTTTGCTAGTCGCAATCTGGAAAAATAAAGCTTTGTTTTTAAATATTATTTTGAAGGAAAACATTGTGAATCCAATTGTTAAACAATTTAAATACGGTCAACATACCGTTACTCTAGAAACCGGCGCAATTGCGTCAAGCAACCGCTGCGGTTATGGCAAGCATGGACGATACCACGGTATTCGTGACTGTTGTTGCTAAAAAGATGTGAAAAGAAGGTCAAGACTTCTTCCCATTAACCGTAAACTACCAAGAGCGTACTTATGCGGCGGGTAAAATCCCTGGTGGTTTTCTTTCAAACGTGAAGGTCGTCCATCTGAAGGCGAAACCTTAATTGCACGTTTAATCGACCGTCCAATTCGTCCATTATTTCCAGAAGGTTTCTTCAACGAAATCAAGTTGTGGCAACTGTAGTTTCTGTAAACCCACAAATCAGCCCTGACTTAGTGGCAATGATTGGTGCTTCTGCAGCATTAACCTTATCTGGTGTGCCTTTCAATGGCCCTATCGGTGCAGCGCGCGTTGGTTTTATCGACAACCAATTCGTATTAAACCCAACCATGGCTGAACAAAAACAAAGCCGTTTGGACTTAGTGGTTGCTGGTACTGACAAAGCCGTATTATGGTTGAATCTGAAGCTGACATTTTAACTGAAGAACAAATGTTAGCGGCGGTAGTATTCGGTCATCAACAACAACAAGTTGTGATTGAAGCAATCAAAGAATTTGCAAAAAGAAGCGGGCAAACCACGTTGGGATTGGGTTGCGCCACAACCAAACACAGATTTAATCAACAAAGTGAAAAGCGATTGCTGAAGCACGTTTTAGGCGATGCATACCGCATTACTGAAAAACAAGCACGTTACGAACAAATCGATGCGATTAAAGCGGATATGATTGCACAAATCACAGCTGCAGATGAAGAAATCAGCGAAGGTAAAATCGTGGATATTTTTCACCGCACTTGAAAGCCAAATCGTTCGTGGTCGTATCATCTGCCCGGTGAACCACGTATTGATGGTCGTACCGTTGATACCGTTCGTGCATTAGATATTTGTACTGGTGTATTACCACGTACTCACGGTTCTGCAATTTTCACCCGTGGTGAAACGCAAGCATTAGCCGTAGCGACTTTAGGTACTGAACGTGATGCTCAAATCATTGATGAATTAACAGGTGAACGTCAAGATCACTTCTTATTCCACTACAACTTCCCTCCATACTCTGTAGGTGAAACGGGTATGATCGGCTCACCAAAAACGTCGTGAAATCGGTCACGGTCGTTTAGCAAAACGTGGTGTCGCTGCGGTTATGCCAAGCCTTGCAGAATTCCCGTATGTAGTACGTGTTGTATCTGAAATCACTGAATCTAACGGTTCTTCTTCTATGGCATCTGTATGTGGTGCGTCTTTAGCATTAATGGATGCGGGTGTTCAATCAAAGCCGCTGTTGCAGGGTATCGCAATGGGCTAGTGAAAGAAGAAGAAATTTCGTGGTGCTTTCAGATATCTTTAGGGTGATGAAGACCACTTAGGGTGATATGGACTTTAAAGTAGCAGGTACACGTGAAGGTGTCACCGCACTTCAAATGGACATCAAAATTGAGGTATCACCCTGAAATTATGCAAATTGCATTAAACCAAGCGAAAGGTGCACGTATGCACATTCTTGGCGTAATGGAACAAGCAATCCCTGCACCACGTGCGGATATTTCTGACTACGCGCCGCGTATTCACACCATGAAAATTGATCCAGAAAATCAAAGATGTTATCGGTAAAGGTGGTGCAACTATCCGTGCATTAACTGAAGAAACCGGTACTTCTATTGATATCGATGATGATGGTACAGTGAAAATTGCTGCAGTAGATAGCAGTGCAGCTAAAAATGTGATGGTACGTATTGAAGAAATTGTTGCTGAAGTTGAAAGCGAGTGCAATTTACAAAGGTAAAGTGACTCGTCTTGCTGATTTTCCAGTGCATTCGTGGCTATCGTAGGAAATAAAGAAGGTTTAGTTCATATTTCTCAAATCGCAGAAGAACGCGTAGAGAAAGTGAGTGATTATCTTCAAGTTGGTCAAGAAGTGACGGTTAAAGTGGTTGAAATCGATCGCCAAGGTCGTATCCGCTTAACCATGAAAGATCTTGCACCAAAACAAGAAACTGAAGCAGAATCTGCACCTGCGAAGACATTTCAGAAGAACAAGAATAATCTCACAGGGTGTGTGAATTCAATTTACACACCGTTTTGATTATCAAAGCTAACTTATAAAACAATGCAATATTTTTCGGTTCTTCCGTTTTCTAGTTTCGTTATCTAGCCTAAGTCTGACTTTATTTATTTCGGTTGTGTACAATCAGGAAACGTGTTGTCGCGCCAAATAAAGTCGTACTAGCAGATCAAACGCCGAATAGTCATTTTCGAACAAGAAGTGATGATTACCCGAATCAGCCAAGTTTTATTAGTTGGAAAAATGAGTAATGAAGAACGAGCGACGCTTCACTTTGAACGTGGCGTTTTATATGATTCCCTCGGTTTTGTGGGGCCTCGCACGTTATGACTTTCACAAGCCCTTCGTTACAGCCAAAAGATGGCTTCCGTTTACAATTATCTGAGGGCTGCACTGCTTGAGGGAAGATTACGACAGCGCATTAGAAACCTTTAATGCGGTGTTTGAATTGGATCAAGTTATGACTATACCCACCTTAATCGTGGTTTAAATTTTTATTACGTCGAGACGCTATAATCTTGCTGAAGACGATTTGATGAAGTTTTATGAAGCCGATACAAAGACCCTTATCGTGTACTCTGGCTCTATTTGAACGAACAAAAATTAAAACACAAAGAAGCTATGCCAACCTTGTTGAACGAGCTAAAGGCTATCTAAGGACTTCTGAGGACAAATATCGTTCAATACTATTTAGGTAATATTTCTGTGGGTGAGTTGCAAGAACAGGGCAACTAAATTTGCAGAAAACTCACAGCAATATGCAGAAATATTAACTGAAACCTACTTTTATCTAGCAAAACAAAAAACTCAATTTGGGGCAAATTGAGTGAAGCTGCGAGCTTTATTCAAACTCCTATTGCGAATCAGGTATATAACTTTGTTGAGTATCGTTTTTGCCGTGTTAGAGCTGATGAAATTGAAACCAGCTCAAACAGAAGACGAAAAAGAAGAAAAAAGTGCGGTCACAAAAACTGCTGTTTTTTAAACTTGCCTCTTTCTTTTTTCTTTTGTAACAAATAAACCTGAAAGCGAAATTGAGCTTTCCTTACTTACATTCGAGTATTTTAATGACAGACAAAATCACTTTTAATGATTTAGGCTTGCCTGAATTCATTCTAAAAGCCGTTTCTGACCTTGGTTTTTGAAACACCTTCGCCAATCCAACAAGCTTGTATTCCTGCTCTTTTAGAAGGCAGAGATGTACTGGGTATGGCACAAACCGGTAGTGGTAAAACTGCCGCATTCTCTTTACCTCTTTTGGCAAAAATTGATCCTGCCGCAAAACATCCACAATTATTGGTGATGGCACCAACGCGTGAACTTGCAATTCAAGTTGCGGATGCTTGTGAACACTTCATGAAATATGCAAAAAGGCATTAATATCGTGACCCTTTATGGTGGTCAACGCTATGACATCAATTACGTGCATTAAAAACAAGGAGCACAAGTTGTTGTAGGTACGCCGGGTCGTATTTTTGGATCACATCCATCGTACACATTAAATCTTTCTGAATTAAAAGCGATTGTTCTTGATGAGGCCGATGAAATGCTTCGCATGGGCTTTATTGACGATGTAGAAACTGTTATGGCTGAATTACCGGAAGAGCACCAAACTGCCCTTTTCTCCGCGACTATGCCTGAGCCAATTCGTCGTATCACAAAACGCTTCATGAACAATCCACAAGAAGTGAAAATCAAAGTAAATAACGATAATGCGCCGGATATTGAACAAAATTGTTGGTATGTTCAGGGTTTCCGTAAAAATGAGGCATTATTACGTTTCTTGAAGTGGAAGAGTTTGATGCGGCAATCATTTTTACCCGCACTAAAACAGGTACACTAGATGTGACCGAATTATTAGAAAAACACGGGTTCCGTGCTGCGGCATTAAACGGTGATATGACTCAGCAATTACGTGAGCAAACCTTAGATCGCTTACGTAATGGCAGTCTTGATATCGTCGTTGCAACCGATGTGGCTGCGCGCGGTATTGATATTGAACGAATCAGCCTTGTAGTGAACTCGACATCCCGCTTGATGCAGAGTCTTACGTTCACCGTATCGGCCGTACCGGTCGTGCAGGGTCGTTCTGGTCGTGCATTATTATTCGTTGAACCACGTGAACGCCGTTTACTTCGTAATATCGAACGCTGATGAAAAAAACCAATCAATGAGTTGAATTGCCAGATCATGAAGTGTTACAAGCTTGTCGTCGTAAGAAATTCCAAGACAAGATTGCCAAGCAATTGGAACATCACGATCTCGAAATGTATCGCAGCTTATTGGAAGATTTATTCACCGCTGATCAAGATCAAGAAGATATTGCTGCAGCGATGTTGATGTTGCTTCAAAGGTAAACAAAAACTCATTCTTCCACCTGATCCTCCGATGGATAAACGTCGTCGTGACCGTAATGATCGTGGTGATCGTCGTGAAAATCCTCGTTCGGCTGAACGTCGTGGTGAACGTAAAGGCTACGGCACACCACAGCCGATGGATTTATATCGTATCGAAGTGGGTCGTGCGGATGGTGTAGAAGTGCGTCATATCGTAGGTGCGATCGCAAATGAAGGTGATATTAACAGCCGTTATATTGGCCATATCAAACTTTATGATGAGTACTCTACCGTTGAATTACCGCAAGGTATGCCAAAAGAATTGCTCCAACAATTCGGTAAAAACGCGCGTTTTAAATAAACAAATGCAAATGAGCTTTATGGGCGCAGCACAGTCAGACAATAGACGTAGTGGCAATGACTTTGGTGGAAAAGGTCGCCGTAATGAACGAGGAGACCGAGGCCAAGATCGCTTCCGTGGTCAACGTAACGGCGAACGTCGTCAGCGTAAATTTAACGATAAAAACGACCCGCACTTTTTAATGAACGTGATCGCCGAGATCGCCAACATTAATCCTTATTTAACGGCCCCTTGAGTAAAAGGGCTTTTTGTATCTTAATTCTCGTTACAATCCTCTCTTATCTCAATTTATAAGGTTTATCTATTGAAAGGTCTATTTTTACGTATTATTGCTGCCTTTTGCATTATTACTTTTGGGCAGTGGATATGGTGTTCCTTGGCAAAAATTATGCAATCGGGCAAAACCCTTACACCACGATCAAAAAAATCGCGGTAGCCTTATTGTCGGCACCATTAACAATCCCATTTACTATTTTATTGGGAATGAGGGCGAATCTGGCTTGGAATACGAATTAGCAAAAACTTTGCTGATTATTTAGGGGTTCGTTTACAAATTAAAACCTTAGAAAATAACGATCAACTTTTTAACGAATTAGAGAACAACAATATTGATATTGCAGCTGCGAATCTTTTTATTCCAGCCTCAACGTGCAGAAAAAAATTTCAGTTAGGGCCATCTTATACTTCCGCTTCTTGGCAGCTTGTGTATAAAAAGGTGAAAATCGCCCGAAAGATTTAGCGCAAGTACAGCAAGAAATTATCATTTCTGCGGGGAAGACTTAGAAAAAAATTACTATCCCTTGCAGAAGAAAACTCCCTGCACTTAAATGGCAGAATAACAAAGCAGTTGACCCAAGAAGAATTGTTAATTCAAGTAGCGGAAGGCAAAATTCCTTATACCATTGCAAATAGTATTGATGTGGCGGCCGCACAACAAATTCGCCCTAACTTAGCAATTGCATTTGACCTAACGGATGAAATGACCGTGCATTGGTATCTTTCCAATAAATCCTATAATGAGCTACAAGCAGGCTTGTTGGATTTTATGAATAATGCCATTGAAACAGGATTAATTGATCGTATTGAGGGAAAAATATTTCCGCCATATTACTGCCTTTGATTATGTAGATACTCAAGCTTATTTAGAAGCGGTTGAAAAAATTCTGCCTCAATATCAACCGCTCTTTGAAAAATACAAAGGGAATTTAGACTGGCGATTATTAGCTGCTGTGGCCTATCAAGAATCGCACTGGGACCCTTATGCCACCTCTCCAACTGGCGTACGTGGAATGATGATGCTCACCAAAGATACGGCTTTGCGGATGAATATTAATAATCGTACAGATGCTGAACAAAGTATTAAAGCGGGATCTGAATACCTGCATTGGCTACTCGCTCAAATACCTGACAGTATTCCAGAAGAGGATCGAATTTGGTATTCTTTAGCAGCATACAACATGGGATTAGGGCATATTTTAGATGCTCGTCGCTTAACAAAAAAATTGGGTGGCAACCCAGATAATTGGTTAGATGTAAAAAATAATCTTCAACTATTATCGGAAAAGCGTCATTATTCAAACTTAAAATATGGCTACGCTCGCGGTTATGAAGCCTATCAATATGTCGAAAATATTCGCCGTTACATGAACAGCATTGTGAATTATCATCGCGTTCAAGAAAACCAAACGACTGCAACAAAGTAAGTGCGGTCAGAAAAATCAACGTTTTATTGAACTTAAAGAAAACAAGGAGAAAAAGATGTTAAAAAGAAAAACGTTTTTAAAGAAAAAAACATCAAGAGATATCTCTGCCTCACGCAACTTGCGTTTAAGACGCTTAAAACATCGTAAAAAGCAAAACAGTTCCAACGCCATGCATTACAATTAGTGATTCAAGATATCTAAAAAAAGGGCGAACATGATGTTCGCCCTTTTTATTTATTCATTATCCTTTATTTTTCAAAAGAATCTTTCAAACGCTCATCTGCTCGGCGGGATTCGCCTTTATGTTGAAGTTTATTTAATTGGCGTTCTAATTTTTCTTCGACTTCATTGATCGCTTTATACATATCATCAGCCGTTGCAGTGGCTAACAGATTACCTAATGGAGTTCAATTGAAGCCTCTACAGAAAAGCCGTTTGGTACTTTACTTAAAACAAAATGCGGGCTAATCAGTTGAGTGTGCCATTTCTCTAATTTTGCAAGTCTTCCCTCCACATGTTCACGAATTGCAGGGGTGATTTCCATTTGTTTACTTGTGATATTGAGTGTCATAGCATTTACCTCTTTTTGCTTAAATAGAACCCTTCGGTTCCGTTCATCTTTAGTAACAACATATCGACCTTGAACCACTTTTTCAAGTGCTTTTAGGTAAATAAAAAAACAAATGTTCAAAAATATGATCGGGATCTAATTTCTGAAAAAATGTGATTTCATTTCCGTGTAAACTTGTTATGATGTAAAGCTGTAAACAACAAAAGGAAGCACTCAGCTTCCCTTTTCTTTTTATGAGATAAATTAGGCTAATTCATCTTGATCATGTTGCGTTGCTTTTAAACGTTCAAAGTAATCTTTGGTTTCTGAAATAATCTCTTTGCGTAAACCAATTAATGCAACTAAGTTCGGGAAGGCCATTAAACCATTCACAATATCCGCTAAGATCCAAATTAAATCTAAAGTCAGGAATGAGCCTGCCCCAACCAGAACAATAAACACGAAGCGATATACTTTAATACCACGGATACCAACTAGGTAAAAGGAAACAACGTTCACCGTAGTAACACCAACCTAAAATTGTGGTAAAAGCAAAGAATAATAAGCCAGCAGTTACAATCGTTGCACCGATTGATGTGCCTAAACCCTGTGCAAAAGCATAGTTAGTCACGCTTGCGCCTGAAAGCTCAGGGATTACTCCATGCTCCCGTAATCACAAGCACTAAGCCCGTCATCGTACATACGATGATGGTATCTAAAAATGTTCCCTGTCATCGAAATTAAACCTTGGCGAACAGGCTCTTTCGTTTGCGCCGCTGCAGCTGCAATAGGCGCCTCCTAAACCAGATTCATTTGAGAAAATACCACGTGCCACACCTGATTGAATCGCTTTCATCACGGTAAAACCAACTGCTCCGCCTAAAGCTGCTTGTGGATTAAACGCACTCTGAATAATTAATGCAATTGCAGTAGGCAATTTGTCGTAATTAACGATTAAGATGATAATTGAAGTCGTTACATAACCAAAGCGCCATAAAAGGCACAATGACTGCAGATGCTCTCGCAATACGTCTTACCCCACCGAGAATAATCATGGCGACCAATACGGTCACCACTGTTGCAGTAATCACAACAGGTACATTAAAGGTGTCTTGCATTGCATGTGTAATCGCATTCACTTGAGGAAAGTACCGATACCGAAGAGGCCACCAATACCCCAAATAGCGCAAATAATTTCGCTAACCATTTGATACCAAGACCACGTTCAATGTAGTACATTGGTCCCACCAGCCATAAAACCATATTTATCGCGTACACGATATTTCACAGCAAGCAAACATTCTGCATATTTGGTTGCCATGCCTAATAATGCAACCAACCACATCCAAAAAATTGCGCCTGGGCCACCCGCTTGTACTGCGGTAGCTACGCCGACGATATTCCCGGTCCCGATAGTTGCGGCCAATGCCGTACAAAGTGCCGCAAAAGAAGACACATCCCCTTTGCCTTTATTCGCACCACGAGCAAATAAATAACCCAAGGCACGAGGCAAATAACGAATTTGTAAGAAGCCTAAACGAAGGGTGAGATAAAGTCCTGTTCCGGACAAAAGAATAAGTAGGGGCGGTCCCCATATAAAGCTACTAATAGCCGATAAGATTGTCTGTAATGACATTGATGATTCCTCGTCGCTTAAAATACAAATAAACTCGACAAGGAGACAAGAAGAATCCCGATAGAAATATTTTTGATAATACGGATTGTCTTTTTGCCCCTGTCCTTTTGCCTGAGCGTTTGGAAAACAATCGAAAAAGTCGACCGCTCTTTTGCGCCTTCGGCGTCCATTTACATCAATAAATGCAATGGATCTCTCGAGGGTTCGTCCAGTAACAGTCCCTGCAATCTTGCAATTGCGCCTGAAAGATTTTACCTCGTCGGCGTAGGGGCAATTCCCTACTCTCCAGCTACCTTCTTCCGAACTCACTTTTTACGTTTTTATTTTTATCGCAAAAAAAGTGTTGCGAATTTCTAGCAAACTTGAAAGGCTAACTCAATGGATTGACGAAAAAAGCTTAGAATAACAAGGTGAAAGCAGATAAAAACAAAAGTGCGGTCAAAAATTTTTCTTATTTTTTGACCGCACTTTTAAATCAAAAAGAAAAGGCAGGTCATGCCTGCCCTTATCTATTTTTAATAATTATAAAATCTCTTTTTGCTTTTTGCCACCACGTTATCCACGGTGAAACCAAAGAGTTTGAATAATTGATCTGCTGGTGCTGATTCGCTGAAGCTATTCATACCTACCACGCGACCTTCAAAGCCGACGTATTTATACCAGAAGTCTGCAATACCTGCTTCGATTGCAACACGTTTGAGTTACGGCCGCAGGTAACACGCTTTCACGGTACGCTGCATCTTGTTTGTCGAAACGGTTAGTGCTTGGCATAGAAACGACACGTACTTTTTTTACCTTCAGCAGTCAATACATCTGCTGCTTTTCACTGCTAATTCCACTTCAGAACCTGTCGCAATGAAGATTAACTCTGGTGTACCCTCACAGTCTTTTTAACACATAAGCACCACGTTTAACTGCATCTAATTGTGCAGAAGTGCGGTCCATTTGTGCTAAGTTTTGACGGGTAAAAATCAACGCACTTGGGCCATCTTGACGCTCAACCGCTTGTTGCCATGCGATGGCTGATTCCACTTGGTCACATGGACGCCATGTTTCAAGATTTGGAATTAAGCGTAATGATGTAGTTTGCTCAACTGGTTGGTGAGTTGGACCATCTTCGCCTAAACCGATCGAGTCATGAGTATAAACGAATAAAGTGCGTTGTTTCATTAATGCTGCCATACGCACTGCATTGTGTGCATATTCGTAAAACATTAAGAAGGTTGCGCCATAAGGAATGAAACCGCCGTGTAAAGCAATACCATTCATGATCGCAGACATACCAAACTCACGCACACCATAGTTGATATAGTTACCGCCTACGTTTTCGTGTGCACGAATTGGTTTAGAACCGCTCCATAACGTTAAGTTAGAGCTTGCTAAGTCTGCGGAGCCACCTAAGAATTCAGGTAATACGTGTGCATAAGCTTCAATGGCATTTTGTGATGCTTTACGGCTTGCAATACTTGCAGGATTCGCTTGTAATTTTTCAATGAACGCTTTAGATTCTGCCGCCCAATTTGCTGGTAATTCACCGTTTACACGACGTGTAAACTCTGCCGCAAGTTCCGGATATGCTTTAGCATAAGCGGTAAATTTTTCTTCCCAAGATTTTTCTGCTGCAGCGCCTTTTTCTTTTGCAGACCATTCAGCATAGTACTCAGCCGGAATTTCAAATGGACCATATTCCCAGCCTAGTGCTTTACGGGTTAATGCGATTTCTTCATCACCTAATGGTGCACCGTGACAATCATGAGAACCTGATTTATTTGGTGAACCAAAACCGATGATAGTTTTACAAATAATTAATGTTGGTTTTCTTTTTTTCTGCTTGAGCAGAATAGTTGCAGCACGAATTTGTTCTGCATCGTGACCATCTACATTACGGATTACTTGCCAGCCATAAGCTTCAAAACGTTCTGCCGTATCATCGCTGAACCAACCATCAACATGACCATCAATCGAAATATTGTTGTCATCGTAGAATGCGATTAATTTACCAAGACCTAATGTTCCCTGCTAAAGAGCAAGCTTCGTGAGAAATCCCTTCCATTAAACAGCCATCACCTAAGAACACGTAAGTGTGGTGATCCACGATTTCATGACCTTCACGGTTAAATTGACCTGCTAATGTTTTTCTCTGCAATCGCCATACCCACGGCATTAGTAATACCTTGGCCTAGCGGACCAGTCGTAGTTTCAACACCTGGTGCATAACCATATTCTGGGTGGCCTGGGGTTTTAGAATGTAATTGACGGAATTGTTTTTAAATCTTCGATAGAAAAGATCATAGCCTGTTAAATGTAATAAGCTATAGAATCAACATTGAACCGTGGCCCATTAGAAAGTACAAAACAGTCGCGATCGGCCCATTTAGGATTGTTTGGGTTGTGTTTTAAGAAATCGCGCCATAATAGCTCAGCGATATCCGCCATTCCCATCCGGTGCACCTGGGTGGCCTGATTTTTGCTTTTTGTACTGCATCCATTGATAGCGCACAATTGCGTTGGCGAGTTGTCTACGAGTTGCCATGTTTTTCTCCTATCTAAATAATTCTCAGTATTCTACCCTTATTTACTGATTGACTTAACCAATATTTGCAATTTTATTTACCTTGATCAAATTCTTCGACGACGTTGATGGAAACGTTGGCTACTCGATTTACCTTGTAAATTGACCACCGTTTTAGTTTCCACTGGTTTTCGATATGTTCGACGATAATGACTTAAAAATAATGAATGGAACTGGCGAATAAAGCGCCTAATAAAAAGACCACGACAATTTCACCATATAAGCGGTGAAAACACTTTGATTGATTTTGTTCTGTGTTGTTTGAGCATATTGGGCGTCAAAGGTCACACGCAAAAAGCCTCGAACCGCGTTATTAGAAGCAGAATAAATGAGGCTCAACAATTTGTTGTGTTGAAAACTCACCTTCATTTTTTTATGTTCTAGAGCCAAGTTGCTCACGAAGGTTGCCAGTATTGGTACTTTGTGCCAATTCTTTACCGTTATAATCATAAATGGTCGCATCAAGCACAAAGTCTTCTTTGACTAAATTATCTAAATTTTCAATGAGGCTGATCGGTTCGCATTATTAGTTAATAAAACTGAAAATAAATTGGCTTGCTGACGAACCAAAGTATGCGATAAATTCGCTACTGATTCACACTTTGAAAGCTGTGAACCAATCTTAAATTGTTTCACGCCAAACAAAATCACCGACCATGGCACCGATACAAAAGCAGCACGATGAGCCCCAAACATCAGTGATTTTTGAAGTTTTTCTTTAATTAATTGCACGTTGTTTTTCCATTTTTCGCCAAGATCGGCTAGAATAGATGAGTATTCACAATTTACAGGATTTTCTATGCAAATTCAAAACCTTGCAAGCATTACCCAAAAATATCCCCAATTTCCCACCGCACTTTCGTCTGATTTGCCTCATCCCGATGAAACTCATGCGTTTATTTTATACGGCACAACGCTGAATTTAGCCAGTTACTCGAATTCCAACAAAAGTGCGGTCAATCTTTCCTGTGTTTTGATGCATGGAACGTTGAAAAATACCGTTGTCCTTTTAAAAGGCAAATGGCTAACCGATTTTATTGCCCATGCTCACGACCTGCAATTAGACATCGCTAAACTGGATTTTGATGCAAAATTATCAGAAAAAGGTTTATTGGTAATGGATATGGATTCTACAGCGATTCAAATTGAATGCATTGATGAAATCGCTAAACTGGCCGGCACAGGTGAATTAGTTTCTGCCATTACTGAAAAGTGCCATGCGTGGCGAACTCGATTTTGAACAAAGTTTGCGTCGTCGTGTCGGTACGCTGAAAGGTGCGCCAGAAAGCATTTTGCAACAAGTGCGTGAAAAATTGCCTTTAATGCCGGGCTAATTGAAACCATTAAGACATTACAACAATATGGTTGGAAAAACTGCCATCGCTTCCGGTGGCTTTACCTATTTCGCCGATTACTTAAAAAGCTTATTAAACCTCGATTTTTGCGGCTTCTAATCAATTTGAAATTATTGATGGCATGCTAACTGGAAATGTAAAAGGTAGCGTAGTCGATGCACAATATAAAGCAAATACCTTTGCAGAAAACTCGCTGAAGAATACAACATTCCAGCAAAATACCCTTGCTATTGGTGATGCGCTAATGATTTGGCGATGATGAAGGTCGCCGGATTGAGGGTGGCATTCCATGCCAAAACCGAAGGTGCAACAACAAGCACAAATTGTGGTAAACTTTGCTGACTTAACCGCACTTTTATGTCTTTTAAGTGCAAATGATCGAATTTAATTCATTTTGGGAGAAAACTTATGCCATCTTTTGATATCGTATCTGAAATTACTATGCACGAAGTGCGTAATGCGGTTGAAAATGCAAACCGCGTATTAAGTACACGTTATGATTTCCGTGGTGTGGAAGCCGTCATTGAATTAAATGAAAAGCGAAACAGTGAAAGTGACCACAGAATCTGATTTCAATTAGAACAATTAATTGAAATCTTGATTGTGCGTTTGTAAAAACGTGGCATTGAGCATAGCTCATTGGATATTCAACAGAAAGTGAACATCACGGTGAAACTTTACACAAAGAAATCAAATTAAAAACAAGGGATTGAACCAGAGATGGCGAAGAAAATCACTAAATTGAGTGAAAGATTCAAAAATCAAGTTCAAACTCAAATTCAAGGTGAACAAGTACGCGTAACCGGAAAATCTCGTGATGATTTACAAGCTGTTATTCAATTGGTGAAAGGCGCTGAATTAGGGCCAAACCATTCCAATTTAATAACTTTAGAGATTAATTTAATGAATAAATATCTGTAGGGTATTTTTGGCTGCCATTCCACTATGTTCGTTCGCAAATGAGAATGCCATGAATCTCGGTGATAGCGTCATTGATGTTGTAAAATGTGAGAAAGCACCAAAGGGAAAAACTTTGGGTCGCACTAAATAATCAAAAACATTCACTTATATGAAAAATGATGCGAATGTGGCTCATCAAACGATAGATAATGCTTACTTACAAGCTTATGCCAGAAGCGATGCTTTTCCTTCCACCAACGAAAATAATCAGTTGTGGACGATAATAAAAGAGAACGCAGCAGATAAGACGGGCATCAATCAAGTTACTATCGATTTGCGTGATGAGAAAGGTAAGCTAATTTCTCATGCTGCTTGTAAACGAAATGACGAGACTTTTCATTGTAGTGGAATCGAGTTTCGATATAAAAAGAGCCTACCGATAAAATCCTTGAATTAATGGATCCAC
>BNJU01001772.1_pt1 | contig 133621 bp, 142 predicted proteins | sample 8539281 | NCBI WGS metagenome assembly BNJU01 (sample SAMD00202456, study PRJDB9452) | human saliva metagenome | isolation source: human saliva | place: Japan
TAAAAGATAAATATATCTTAACTGAAACTGAGGCCCCTGCAGGGTCATATCATTAAAAGAGGCTGATACTGTAGTTAAATGTTGAAGATTTTTGGTGCTGATCATTCAGTAACGAAAACGATTGTGAATCCGAAGGAAGAAACAACGACTACAACGACGACAACGACGACTACGACTACAACAACTACAACAGACGTCTACAACGACTCAAGAGCCAACAACAACTACGACGACAACTCAAGAGCCGACTACGACTACGACAACAACTGAGGAACCTACTCCTACTACCACTACAACAACTCCAGAGTCAACAACTACATCAACAACAACTCGAAGCAACACTCAACAACAACGACTACGACGACTCAAGAGCCAACAACTACAACAACGACGACTGAAGAGTCCAACAACTACATACGACGACTCACGAGCCAACAACTACAACGACGACTACAACGACGACGGAAGGTCCAAAAACCAGTGCCGACTCAACGACAACCACTACAACAACGCCAGAGGGGCCAACAACGAATACGACCAAACCTGGTAACCCAGGTGATTCTGGCACCACAACTTCAAACGGAGGTCGCAAGACATTCCTGCCAAAAACAGGTGAAGCAGTCGCTACTGGTGTCATCTTGATCGGTGTTGCTATCCTATCAGGAGCCGTCATCTTGAAACGCAAGATTTCTAATAACTAATCGTTCGCATGTGCGGATCATATAAAAAAGAGGCTGGGACAAAAGTCCTAGCCTCTTAATTGTTTTTCGATTGTCGAGCAAGACGCAGTGGTTGAGTGGGCTCTACTACGCTGATTTCATCAGCTTTACAGCCCTACTCAACTGTGCGGAGGTGGGACGACGAAATCGAATTCTAACGAATTACCGATTTCTGTCCCACTCTCTTTTTGTGTTGATAACTATTTTTGATTTCCTTAAATCCTATTGTTCTTCATCACTTCTACTTCTTCTCATTTGAATGACGAGGTAAGCAACAGAAACAATAGATAGCAAGGCACCCAGGATCACGCCTTTTTGTCTAAAGACGAATTCAACCTTATGATTTCCCTTTGAGATTGGGAAGGATAAGAATGCATTCCATGCTTTTTCGGTTTTGACAAACTTCCCATCCACTTTCACTTTCCAGCCATCGCTGTATGGAATGGAAGTCATCATATAGTTACTATCATCTGTGATAGACACATCACCAACAATATGGGTATTTGAAAACTTGGTTACTTGTAAACCTTGTTTCTTCCGGTTTTCTAATACCTGTTGAATCTGATCAACGTCGGCGCGATAAACACCTGCATTGCTCATATCGATGTGATCTGTTCTAAATCTAAATTCAATAACGGTTTCTTGGTTTTCAGTTTGATCTGTCAACTGCCAAATTTGTCTTTGCGTGAAAAATTTTAGCATTGAGCAACCATTTATTATTGAGTAAAACCGAGTAATCTTGGTTTTGGATCAAAGATACAGGAGTAAAGAAATAATAGGTGTAATTGGTACGTGGAGTGACCTTATAACGAATAATGGCATCTTTTGACGAATCCGCTCTCTTATAGATGGCTTCTCCCGTTTCCTTATTAACCTTTTCTTCGATCACATTTTCTGTCTCGATCGAGCTGAACGCCAAGGGTTTAAAGTACTCAACGGTATCATTATTGGCCTTTTGATGCCCCTCCATGGAGTTCAAAATGATATTCTGGTTAGCAAAGGCATTATTGGCACCAAATTGAATATTTCTTACCAGACTGTTAGTCCCGTATGCAAGTGGGAAGGAATTTGGATTCTTATAGACGACATAACGCTTGTCCTCATAGACCTTGTCTGTGAAATAGCGATGCAGATCAAAGCGGTCTGTAAATCGATAAAAGTACATCTTATCTGGATTGGGCTTCAATCTCTTTGGGATCAAAATCCTTGGCACTCATAAAGTAACGAACACCATATAAAGCATCTGTCAAAGGTGTCCCATTTGAATATTGAGTCGCCGCATTGACACCCAGATCTCCCATGAAAGCAAAGTGATCCATGGTGCTACGTTCCAAACTTGAGCTAAAGGTACTTAGACCCGGATAGGACACCAAAGAAGGAACTGTTCTGGAATAAGCAAAATCTGTGGCAATCCGATAGAATTTTTGATCTGCATTTTCTTGGATATTGTCTGTCACGCGCTTGACTGAAACGGTCGCATCTGCAAACTTGTGCACATCATCATACCCAAATGTTACTTGGGACAAATAGGCATTATAGCCAAACTCAAAGATTGTGAGCACTGATACGACAATCATGGATAAACGTGAGATCTTAAAGTTTAGGATAAAGAGAATGCTCAGGTAGAGCATCGCTGTAATCCCCACTTGCGACAAGAGATAGCCTGTCTTTAATAAGACAGCAGCTAACACTAAGATGACCGCTGCTAGAGCCATTCGAATCATTTTTTCCAATTGGCTCTTCTGAGATTTTTCCCAATACGCATAGAAGATGAAGCAGGTCACCGCTGCTATTCCCAGAACACTTAGAATAGAGAACTTAGAGAGGAAACGGCTGATCGCTTGCGGTTGAGTCTTTGAGATAAAACTATACTGATGGAAATAGAGATAAACTACCGACAAGAGCAAGCCCAAACCGATGATGCAGTTGGTTCGTTTGGAAATAACGATCTTCTGCTTCATCGCTTGATAAGCTAGGACTAGCATAAAGAATGAAAACAGCCAAGAAAAACGGAAGAAGAAACCGGCTGGGTTTTGTCCCATATGCCATATCTTACTGACAAATTCATTGACAAAGGAAATCAGGAAAATGAGGGTAACAATCCCTGCAGCCCATTTTTTGGCTTTTCCAACTTTTTGCGATAGGAAATAAAAGATAAAACCAAGAAAGCCGAGCGCTCCAATATAAATATTGGGAAGGTTGGGACCCGCTGACCATCCTGAGGTTGTATCAAAGCCACCAACAACCAACTTAGAAAGAATATCTAAAGGGTTAATTTGGAAGGCAAATGAGAAGCTCATGCCTCCGCCAACTTGCCCCTTACTTTCAATCAGGTTGAAAAATACAGGCAAGAGCAAGACTGAGGCTGTCGCAATCCCAATAATCGAATAGATCACTGCTTGTAGTAAAGGGATACTAAAGTTTTTAATCTTTTGTCTTCAGATCTCCCTCAATCAGCAATCTTGGTGATACATAGTAGCAGGCATACAGAGCGATGAAAATGGAGATCATATAGCCCATGTAAAACTGAAGCAAGACCGTCAATCCCAGAGCAAAAGCATAGCGATAAGGAGATTTCCCATCTAATAATTCTTCCAAATACACAATCACAATTGGCAGCATGATCATGGCATCATAGAAGATGACGTTCATCTGATAGGAAACCAACATCCCTGACAAGGCATAGGCTGTCGAGAATAATGGAACCAACCATTTTCTAGATTCTAATCCTTTGTAGCGCTTGATTAAAAGGAAAGCAAAGGATAGACCGATTGCCCCGTAGCGGAGCCAAATAGTTAAAAATACTGCTGCCCCAAAATATTTGAGGGGAGCTAGAATGTAGATGATGTTGAAGGGGCTCATTAAATAGTAGCCGAGCACACCGATCATATCTCCACCAAGAGACTTGGTGAAAGAATAACTCAAACTAGATAGATCCCCCGTCAAGATGGCATTTTTTAGCAAGCCAAAGAAACTGATATATTGCTGTCCAAAGTCAACAGCCATCAGACTCTTACTCCCAAAAGGATACATCCCTATAAAAGCCCACACAATGAGCATGATGGTCATTGGGAGCAGGGCACTTGCAGCATAGAGAACTTTCTTTGGATGTTTTTTCCAAAACTCTTGCCAACGCATGAACCAGATTAACATGTTTTCTCCTATCTTCTTTAGCCGATATGATTTTTCTTCGCTTGTTCGATATTGGTCTCTTCAATGATGAAATGAGGACGACGCTTCACTTCGTAATAGATCTTGCCAATATACTCTCCAAGAATTCCGATGAAGATGAGTTGAACTCCGCTAAATAATATAATAGCCGCAATCGTTGTGAAATAACCACTCACATAATTCCCAGCAGCGAAGATATATTTCATCAACTCAAAAACTAGATATAAAAGAGCCAGCCCTAAACAGATGAAACCGAATTGAATACAAACACGGAGAGGACGATCATTAAAAGAAATAATTCCTTGAATCGCATAATTCAAAGATTTCTTAAAACCAAACTTGCTCTTTCCAGCCTTACGGGTTTCATTCTTATAAGGAATTACTTTCTCTTTAAAACCAATCCATTCATACAAACCTTTATTAAAGCGATTGTACTCTGGCATTGACACAAAGGCTTCCATCGCTTTTCGGCTAAGCAGTCTTAATTCAGATTTTCCATCTGTTAGATGCACATCCATGGAACGATTTGACAAGAAGTAAAACAAACGTGCAAAGGAACTTCCTACAAAAGATTCTCCTTCACGAGTTCGTTGGCCACTAACAATATCATAGCCCTCATTATAAGCTTCTAAGAATAAGGGAATCAAGTATGGTGGATGCTGGAGATCCCCGTCCATGACCATAACCGCATCCCCACTGGCATATTTAAAACCAGCCAAGATACCGCTCTCTCGTCCAAAATTTCGACTGAAACGGATATATTTGATGCGGTCGTTTTCTCTGCAAATTCTTCAATTAACTCAAAGGTCTTTGTCACTACTTCCATCATCGATGTAGAGAATTTCATAATCAGAGAGCTCTTTTCCCTAGCATTTTGCTCAAGCTGATTAGAAATTTCACGATGGGTTTGAGGAAGTACCAGCTCCTCATTCAAGAGGGTTATTAAGATTGATAATTTCATCCCTTTTTCTCCATAATACATTCCCAAAAAAGAGAGAGCTCATGCTCTCCCCTTATATAGAAACTCATTGTTTATTTAATAGACAATTTTCGTTTCAATACGACTGCACCTGCTAACACAAAGGCTCCTGAGAATACAAATCCAGTTGCTGCAACTTCACCTGTATTAGGAAGAAGCGCTTTACGCCCTCCTCCATTGTTTCCACCTTTTGGTCCTGGTTTTCCAGTCGTGGTCGTCGTGGTTGATTCTTCACTTTCCTGGAGTCACCGGTTTCTCTGGTGTTGTCGTGGTGGTTGTTGTCGGCTCTTCTGTTGTTGTGGTTGTAGTTGTTGTTGGCTCTACAGTAGTCGTCGTAGTCGTTGACTCTCCTGTTGTTGTGGTTGAAGTAGTCGTTGACTCTCCTGTTGTTGTAGTTGTAGTAGTCGTCGGCTCTTCTGTTGTCGTAGTTGAAGTAGTCGTCGGCTCTTCTGTTGTCGTGGTTGAAGTAGTCGTCGGCTCTTCTGTTGTCGTAGTTGTAGTAGTCGTCGGCTCTTCTGTTGTCGTGGTTGTAGTAGTCGTCGGCTCTTCTGTTGTCGTGGTTGTAGTAGTCGTCGGCTCTTCTGTTGTCGTAGTTGTAGTAGTCGTCGGCTCTGCAGTAGTCGTTGTGGTTGTCGTTGGCTCTGCAGTAGTCGTTGTGGTTGTCGTTGGCTCTGCAGTAGTCGTTGTGGTTGTCGTTGGCTCTGCAGTAGTCGTCGTTGTTGTTGTTGGCTCTGCAGTAGTTGTTGTCGTTGTCGTTGGCTCTGCAGTAGTCGTGGTGGTGGTTGTTGGTTCTGCAGTAGTTGTTGTGGTTGTTGTAGTCGTGGTGGTTGTTGTTGTTGTTGTAGTTGTAGTTGTTGTCTTTTGGTCTACAATAGTCTTAGCTACTGGAGCTTTTGGTGTTGTGAATTCACCAGCTTCAACTACAGTATCAGCTGCCAACTCATAACCTTCTGGAGCTTTAATTTCTTTGATGATGTATTTGTCACGCAAGATGTTCTTAACAGTGAACTCACCATTAGCATCTGACTCAAACTCACCAATGATATCTTGGTTAGTTGCACGGATAACTTGGAATTTCGCACCTTTAAGTGGAGCACCGTTTTCGTCTACTTTTTTCACTTGAATGCTAAATTCGTAACCGACACCTTCACCACCAGCGATTTGGATGTTTACTTTACTATTTGAAGGGTACTCCTCTTTGTTATCACCTTTGATTGTCGCTGTATTCTTAATTTGTTCGCCGTCAACAGTTTCATAGTTAGCAACTGCTTCATATTCTACTGCAAAGTGATCGTTAGCAGAAATATTACCAAAGTCAATAGAGAATGACTTATCTGTTGCATTTACTGTATAGTTAGCAGTAACGTCTTGTTTATTTGTAAGCGTCCATTTACCACCACTGTATACCCAAGTACCTTTGAAGATTTTGAAACTGCCAGCTTTGTAGGTAACCCCTGCTGATGCTATTGAATCTGAAAGGACTGCATTGTTGATTGCTTCGTTAGTTCTGTTTACAGAGATACGGAATCCAAGGTTTTTGTGATCTCCATTATCCCAACCAGATTTGATGATTGTGTAACGTTTACCTTCACCAACTGTTGTACTTGTTACTTTACCGTTGAATTTTACATTACCGTTAACAGAAACCTTAACAGGAACTTCACCATCATTTGGGAATTTATCTTTGTTAACACCAGCGTAGAAGAAGAATGAACCTGAAACGTCATTTTTCGTTTGAGCGAAATCTGTGAATGTCAAGACAATCTTACCAGTTTTTGCATCAACTTTTGCATCGGCAATCTTTTTACCAGTGATTGTATCGTTGATTTCAAAATCCTGAGACTTGATATCGATTGGTCCATCGATAGTGACTTCAGTTGTATCCCCTGCTTTAACATTTTTTCCTTCTAAAGCAAATTTTGCATTCAGACGGAAAGTGTCATAACGACCTAGACCGGTTGCTAATTCTTCACCTTTGCTATTTTGGATCTTGATCTCCGTGATGACATCGACTTTTTTAGACGTTTCCGCCTGTACAGTTTTAGAAAAAAGTGTCAATGACACAATCAATAGCGAACAAACTATTGACAAATAAACTGCTAACTTTTTCATTTTTTCTCCCTTTCTAGGCTGATTTTTTATAAATCAACGCATATAATATAGCAAAACATAGTGAGAAAGTCAAGATTATTGAACAAAAAATCCATCTTTTGTATATTTAAGGGCTATTTGGCTTGTGAATTTTTCTAAGTAACTCTTCCTCTTTCAAACAGTTATTTTTCCAAAATCAACACATCTTTTGTAGATAAGTTGCTTTCTTTATACCCTGATTCTTTATAGAGATTTAGAGTGGCTGTTTCAGAATAGCCATTTTTTTCCTCTTGAATTTCCCTTGGAACTACCACTATGTCAATCTTAGAATCAAGCTTTTTGTCATTATGGTAGAAAATATCATACAATTTTTCATGGCTGCGAAGACTCGGCGTATAGCCACCTGCTGCTAAGACTGCTTTATCTTTAGGGATAGCCTGCAGGGTCTTTTCGAGCCCATCAAAATAGTCTTTGCGTGTTTGATAGTATTGGATTTCAAAATTCCAATTATGCGTGAAACTATATAGAATGGCGCTTGAAAAAATGATGGAAGAAGCTAGTAGAGCCACCAATACATTATCTGATGCCAACTGATTCTTGCTTAATTGATCGATAGACAATAAAGCCATCAAAAACAGAAGCGTGACCGAACCATAGCTATACTGAAAAACCAATATCATATTGGTAAGGCCAATCCATCAATAAATTAATGAGAAAAAAGGGGCAACATCAGAAAATAGGTAGACCAACGTCGCTGAATCAGTGGTAAAAAGCTAAAAGGAAATAGGACCAAAAAGAGGTAACCAAGTCGTTTTCGCTGTAAATAGACTTCCCAAAACATAAAAGCGGATTTAGGACTACATTTTTTCACAACCATCAGGAGGCCGTTTTCGCCCACTTAATAATAGATTATTGTATCGAGAAACCATAGCTCCCTCGCCATATCTTGCTAAGAGGAACATGGCAAAGTGCAAAATAAAGTATTGGCAAGGCAAACAGGCTGAGATACAACCACTTTTTAAACTTGGCCTCGAAAGGTAAAACGATGTTGAAAAAGCAAAAATAAAGTCCTAAGGACAGCACGTAGACAAAGGCATCCTCTTTCACAAAAAAAGAAGCAACAAGGTGAACAAGATAGTTCTTCCACGCCACTGAGAAATCAGGCTGTAGAACAACCAAAGTATCAATGGAGGCAAAAAAACAATTTTTCATGCAAATGGAATCCACCACTCGTTGTCATGACCGGAGTCACAAAAAGAGGGCAAGCACGAGCGGCGTCATGACTTTTTGGCAATTGTATTTTCTTTAGGATCAAACAAAGCGGGATAACTGCAGAAAAAGACAATCACTGTTTGAGCGATATCCAATGTTTCCACATAAGGAAATAGCATATAAAAGGGCAAGATCAAATAATAAATCGGAGAAATATGGACTCCGAAAATGCGATAAGGCCCTATCTCTTTCGAGGGTGGTAACTTGTGAAAAATCATGTCTCATTCTCTCAAACATCTGTGAAAAAGATTCCAATATCAAAAGGAAGAGACCGCATTGGCTTTAATCTTATAATAGGCAACAATCGATAGATAGAGCACATAGAAAATACCACCGATTATTGTCACCACTGTGAGTCTTCGAACCCAGGTTTCATTAACTTTAGCCAAAGAAACCTTGGAGAGAAGAAAACCGATCAGGACGGCAACGAGGACAGCTACTAATACTGGCCAAATCAAAGTGGGTAACTTCGATTCAGAAATCGTAAACGTAAAGATTCCCAGTTCCTTATCTTGAAGATTGGCACTGGTTTGTAGCAACAATTTCGGAAAAGACAAGACATCTACCGCTAAGAAGATATAAGCGATTTTTTCTTTTCCTAAATAAAAATATAGAAACAAGACCAGTGAGAGCAACACTAGGCCCAATGACATAAAGAGACTCGGACTTTTCAAAATAGAAATAAATAGGATACCTGCCGCGAACCAGAGATTCAATTTTTGTATGCAGATATACTTCTTACTCTCCGTCAAAAACCAAAGAATAGGATAACTAATGAACAAAGCAAGCACTGTATGGGTCCATCCCACTTTACCCAGTTCTAGAAATAATTCCTTTGTTGAAAAACTCAATAGATTGACCATCATGGCCACAAAATAAGAACCTAGAAGCAACCATAAATAGTTAAGGTTCATTGTCTTAGCAAGTTTCATTTCTATCAATACCTCCCAATTGTAGTTCCTATTCTAGCACAAAACCCTTACTATTTCTAGATAGTAATAACCATACTAAAAGAGAGGCTGATACCAGTCCAACCTCTCTTTTTCTTATAATTCCTGTAATAAATAACGGAAGAGTTCTAAATTCCCTTTTTCTTCATTGACCAAGTATTCTGGATGCCACTGCAAGCCCATAATACGATGGCCATCTACTGCTTCAATCGCTTCGATGGTGTGATCACGCGGATCAAAGGCAGTCGCACGGAAATTTGGTGCAAGATCCTTGATACTTTGACGGTGAACGGAATTGATTCGACTGGCCTGACCAAAGAGTTGCTCTACCACACTACCTTTTTTAGTCTGGATAGAATGGGAAGTCCCAAACGGAAGTCCTTGCCAATGTCCTTCAATCTCTTGGTTGAGTGTTCCTCCAAAAGCCACATTGATCAACTGAACCCCACGGCAGATTCCTAGAACCGGTTTGTTTTGGCGAACTGCTTCCTTCAGTAGGGCAAGCTCAAATTGATCCCGTTCGATATTGTAATCATCGCTTTCGATGGTTTTTTCTTCGCCATAGAGACTAGGATCGACATTTTGACCTCCACTTAGGATCAACTTGTCAATCGTTTCAACATAATCCTTAACTAAGGAAGGATCTCCCATCGGGATGACCATTGGAAGTCCACCTGCTTGACGGATTCCTTCCGCAAACTGACTAGACACGGAGGAATGAAGGTTTTTTCCTTCCGGGTCCACCGGACAGAGATTAGCGGATACTCCAACAATTGTTCTGCACATATTCATTCCTCCTTCATTTTAACTACTACTTATCTTACCACCCATTAGTGATAGTGTCTAATATGTATTTTTTTAAAAACCGTGATAGATTTTTATTTATCACCCTCACCTTCCTCACAAAAACAATTGATGATCATACAAGTTTTTTTACCTATATTATGTTAAAATAGAGAGGAAAATAGAATCGTCCTTCAAGGCACACATTAAGCCGTTTCGAAGGCGCAAGCGCTAGATTTCCTAGCCTTGTTGAAAAAATAGACATAGAAATGGAAGATACAATGGAAAAAAACAAACCGTTGCAGTATTGGGTCCTGGTTCATGGGGAACAGCCCTTTCACAAGTCCTCAATGATAACGGCCATGAAGTCCGTCTCTGGGGAAATATCCAAGAACAAATCGATGAAATCAATACCGCTCATACCAATCAACGCTATTTCAAAGACATCGTTATTAGCGATCAAATTACCGCTACGACCGATCTGAAAGCAGCTTTGGACGGTGTGGATGCTATCCTCTTTGTCGTTCCTACAAAGGTGACCCGCTTGGTCGCTAAACAAGTCGCTGAAACACTGGATCACCCTGTAACAGTCATGCACGCTTCTAAAGGGCTAGAACCTGGTACACACGATCGGATTTCTCAAATCCTTGAAGAAGAAATTCCTGCTTCTCTTCGCAGTGAAGTAGTGGTCGTTTCTGGACCGAGTCATGCAGAGGAGACCATCGTACGGGACATCACCCTTATTACAGCAGCCTCAAAAGATTTAGAAGCTGCACGCTATGTTCAAGAACTCTTTAGTAATCACTACTTCCGCCTCTATACCAATACAGATGTTATCGGAGTGGAAACTGCTGGAGCCTTGAAGAATATCATCGCGGTCGGAGCTGGGGCCCTGCACGGTCTTGGTTATGGTGACAATGCCAAAGCAGCCATCATCACGCGCGGTCTCGCTGAAATCACGCGCCTTGGCGTTAAGCTCGGAGCTAGCCCATTGACCTATAGCGGTTTGTCTGGGGTCGGTGACTTGATCGTTACCGGAACTTCTGTTCACTCTCGCAACTGGCGAGCTGGGGATGCTCTCGGACGTGGCGAAAAATTGGAAGATATCGAAGCCAACATGGGCATGATCATTGAAGGGATCTCTACGACCAAAGTCGCCCACGAGCTGGCCCAAGAATTGGATGTCTACATGCCGATTACAAAAGCCATTTACCAAGTCATTTACGAAGGAAAAGATATCCGCGAAGCCATCCACCACATGATGAGCAATGAATTTAAAGAAGAAAACGAGTGGAAATAAGTCAACCACTCTAACATCAATCCTACCTTTTAGAAAGGAAACTATATGACTAAAGTTAGAAAAGCAGTCATTCCTGCGGCTGGTTTGGGGACACGCTTCCTCCCAGCTACCAAAGCTTTGGCAAAGGAAATGTTGCCAATCGTTGACAAACCTACGATCCAATTTATCGTAGAAGAGGCTCTGAAATCTGGGATTGAAGAAATCCTTGTCGTAACAGGGAAGGCCAAACGTTCGATCGAAGACCATTTCGATTCTAACTTCGAATTGGAATACAACCTCGAGCAAAAAAAGGCAAGACTGACTTACTCAAGTTGGTCAATGATACAACAGCGATCAATCTTCATTTCATCCGCCAAAGTCACCCTCGAGGTTTAGGGGACGCTGTTCTTCAAGCCAAGGCCTTTGTTGGAAACGAGCCTTTTGTCGTTATGTTGGGAGATGATCTCATGGACATCACTAATGATGATGCCTTGCCATTGACCAAACAATTGATGAACGACTACGATGAAACCCATGCGTCAACCATCGCTGTGATGGAAGTCCCTCACGAAGAGGTTTCTTCTTACGGTGTGATTGCACCTCAAGGCGAAGGCATTAACGGTCTTTATAGCGTTGAAACGTTTTGTCGAAAAACCAAACCCAGAGGACGCTCCAAGTGATCTCGCTATTATCGGACGCTACCTCTTGACTCCTGAAATCTTTGATATTCTTGCAAATCAAGAACCAGGTGCTGGCAATGAAATTCAATTGACAGATGCAATCGACACCCTCAATAAGACCCAACGAGTCTTTGCCCGTGAATTTAAAGGCCAACGCTACGATGTAGGTGATAAATTCGGCTTCATGAAAACTTCGATCGACTATGCCTTGAAACACCCTCAAGTCAAAGATGATCTTAAACAATATATTATCGACCTTGGAAAAAAATTAGAAGCAACTGAACAAACTGCAGACTAATCATTTTCAAATCTACAGAATACAAAAGAGACTGGCCATATCATGTAAGAGCTTTGCTACCTTACAATGGTCAGTCTTTTTTTATAAAAAAGAGGCTGGATAAAAATCCGGCCTCTTTCGTTTCATTGGACTTGGTCCAATTTACTTTTTATTCTTATTGTTTAAGGATGAACATTGTAAGAATAATTGGTATTTGGGAAAGTTTCAACAGTTGCTTTCGCAAAAGATGAACCAAAACGATTGTTCTCATTGCCACCATTACCAGCTGAAACTGCTTCGGATGGATCTTGAGCTTTTGCTTCTGGTTTCACAAATGTTTCAACTTTAGTAGAAACATAAGATTCTTTATCTTTTGTAGCTGCATAACCGAAGCGGTTATTTGGATTGCCTTCTTCATTGACTTTGGTTTGAATTGGCTGAGTTTTTTCTGGCTGTACTGGTTTTTCAGGTTGAACTGGTTTCTCAGGTTGAACTGGTTTTTCAGGTTCTACTGGTTTCTCAGGTTGAACTGGTTTTTCTGGTTCTACTGGTTTTTCAGGTTGAACTGGTTTTTCAGGTTCTGGATCTTTGTAATCATCTGGCTTAGAGGCACGATATGGATCATCTTTACGACCTAGCTCAATCAAATGTGCATGCATATCTGCTTCATAAGATTTGAAGTGTTCAAATAGTTTTTTAGAAAGTGCAAGAGCATTTGCTGTAACTTCGTCTTCTACTGCTTTAGCAGCTTCCGGATTATCTTTCAAAGCTTTATATTTCGCATCACTAGCTTCTTGTTCAATAATCAATTGTTTTTCAAGAGCTTTCCAGTGATCTTGGACTGATTTTCCAAAGACATCTTGGTTATTGATCGCCATCTTGTCAATGTGCCATACTGTCCAATACCATGAATTTGGATCATAAGTTGCTGTTTGAGGTTTGAAGGCTTCGTAAGTATCTTTTAGATTACCATAGAATGGAACATAAGGAGTGTTCCGAGATGGTCCCATACCAAGCCATAAACGTACCACCAAATGATTTTGGAAGGTTTGGATTGATTTGGTAAACATGGGCATCGATAACGTTTTCGTTTCCTAAAGCATACTTGTATTGGTCTTTACGAACAGCATCATTGCTACCATTATCCCCTTGTTTCTTGACACCAATTTGATCGTCTGGAACAAAACGACCATTCAAATGTTCAAAACGGTTGCGTTGGAGAGCAAAGGCATCTTCCAAAGTAAATTTCTTGTTTGGATCTGTTGGTGAGCGGAAGAGTTCGTATTCATCATCTTCATAAGTCACTTTTGATTTTGGATCCAAAAGAGTGATTCCTGCGTAAGTACGTGAACGGTCTCCTTCAGCATATTTTTCTGGTCCATAAGATTTAGCGATATGGAAATTGCCATCTTTATCAGTCTTGTAACTACCTGATTCTTTAGCTACTTTTTCAACATCTTTTGAAGCAATAACATTTTCAGTGTCATTCAAGTTTACATGGCCAAGGTAGTAGGTATTGGCAAAAACTGCATATTTATCTTCTGGAACTTTAACAGCTACATATTGGTGTCCAGAAAGAATTTCCATGTACCAAGTTTCTTTCTGGTCGGCAATAACAACTGTATTCCCCTCAGCTGAACCTTTTTCTTCAATGACTTTCGCAAGTAGTTCGATTCCTTCACGAGCAGACTTAACGCGTGGTAAAACCACGTCCAACATAGCAGCTTCTGGAATTCCCTTTTCTGTCAATGGGTCAGTCTTCAAGACTTTTTTATTTGGAATTGCTGTAACAGTTGAGGTCATAGAGACGCCGGCTTCGTTAAATCCATGTTCACCAAAGGCACCGTTACTACCATCTCCACGAGCAGAGTCATAAGTCGCTGTGTATTTCATTTCACTGGCAGCATGTGGATAGGTAAAACCATTAGATTCGTCTTCCAGTTGATCCCCTTCCTTATAGTTCTTCGCATCAACAACTACAAAGTTTTTGTTGTGCTTTCCACCATTTGGATAGTAAGGGTAGTCTTCTGTCCGACCAAAGAGAGTGGTCCCATCCTTGGTCAATTGGCGACCAATGATAAAACCGCAACAGGCTTGAACAGCTTGAATCGGTAGGAGTAAGAGTGTCATCGCTACCAATGAGAGTTTTAACAACCATTTTTTCATGGCAAATCTCCTTTATTTTTGCACTACTTCTGACAAAATAGCACTATTTTTGATTTTTATATCTCCAGTTTACACCTTTCTCAAGCCTTTTTGCAAAGCGCTTTCTATTTTGCATTTTTATACCTCTTTACCCATGATTACCTTCTCTATGGACCTAGCAATAGAGGGCTCACTTGACCTCTGCAAACATATTATAATAAATATATACAATTCTTTGCATTTCAAACAATTTTCTGTTAGTTTACGATTGCGCTACATTTTTTAGGAAAAAAAGAGAGTGGGACAGAAATCGGTAATTCGTTAGAATTCGATTTCGTCGTCCCACCTCCGCACAGTTGAGTAGGGCTGTAAAAGCTGATGAAATCAGCGTAGTAGAGCCCACTCAACCACTGCGTCTTGCTCGACAATCCAAAAATAATTAAGAGGCTAGGACTTTTGTCCTAGCCTCTTCTTAAAATAGAGTCAAGATTTTACCTAAGAAATAAAGCAAAAGTAAGAGATAAGATAGAGCTGCACTCATCTGATAGGTTCGGTTCATAAAGCGAGCTTCCCCTCTTACTGGAAAGACATAAGCCAACATGACCCCAGCTACTAAGCCACCGATGTGCCCCGCCATACTGATCCCTGGCATGAAGCTAAAGATCAAATTGACCACAATCAAGCTGGTATAGGACTGACTCAAGTGGCGAATATAGGGACTTTGGACAATAAAGCGCAAAGCACCAATGGTCCCAAACAGTCCAAAGAGGGCTGTAGAAGCTCCTGCTGCAATCACATCTGGCGTAAAAATAGCAACAAAGACATTGCCCATCATGCCTGATAAGAGATAAAGAGCTAAGAAAGCCTTCGATCCAAAGAGATCTTCTGCCAAACGTCCTAAGTAATAGAGGGTGATCATATTGAGCACAAAATGTTCTAGGCCGATATGAACAAATGTAGCTGTCACGATTCGCCATAACTGGCTAGGATCGACTTTCACAACCTCTCCAATAATACCACCGCTATAGTAAACAGCAGCACCTGTTTGGTAGTCGCCTCCAAATCGGATAAACATGGAAAGAAAGACTGCCGTTGTCACGAGCAACAAGAGGCTGGTCACAGGATAACGACGATCAAAGAGTAACTTCATAGACTAGCACCTCCTGAACTGCCTGATCAAACGTATCTGGCTGGAAATCCTTCTGCTGGATGGAATAAATCGTACTAACCGTTTTTCCAGTAAAATCTGCTAAATAACGATCATAATAGCCACCACCATAGCCAATTCGGTAGCCTTTTGACTGGAAGACCACGCCTGGTACATGGATCAGATCAATCTCTGACTGATCCACAAGCTTCCTTTTTCATTGGGCTCCAGCAAACCAAAGCGTGTCTTTTCCAAAATATCAGGATCGTATTCCACAAATTCCATTCGCCCTTGTGGATAGGTACGGGGAACACAGACGCGTTTTCCAAGTTGAAGAGCTGCTTGGATCAAGCCAGCTGTGGAAACTTCATGGTCAAAAGACAGATAGGTCGCAAGGGTCTTTGCCTCCTGAAAAGCTGGTAGCTCCAAGAGGCGCTGAGTCAGCTCTTCATCTGCTTGAGTTTTTACGGATTCTGGCAACTGTTTCATGGCTGCAATGGTTTCTTTTCGTAGTGTTTTCTTCATTCCCTACTCCTTTTGTCTAGCTTTAATTGTATCATTTTTTAGGAAAGATCCGAACAGTTTTTATACAACAAAGAAAAAATCCAACTCCAGACGGAGTTGAATCATTCCTTTATTGGTTGGCCTTCATTTTCAAAAATTTACCAATGTTTTCCACAGCAAAGGGAAGGGCTGCTTCATTTGGGCTCATCTTCGGATGGTGTAAGGCATAAGGGGTATCAATCCCCAACCAGAACATGACACCAGGGACTTTGCTCAAGAGAAAGCCGAAGTCTTCTCCTGTCATCGCAGGCAGAATATCAATCAGGTTCACGTCTTCCTCAGCTGTGAAAAAGTCCATGAGTTCTTTGGCCAATTCTGGTTGGTTTTCCACAGGTAGGTAGCCTCCTTGCTTGAGTTCCAGGTCCAATTTCACATCAAAGGCTGCTGCAACTCCTTCTGCAATGTCTTTGACCCGTTTTTGAGTCAAAAGGTTCATCTCCATGGTCAAGGTCCGAATGGTCCCATGAAGGAAGGCTGTCTCAGCAATCACATTATTGGTTGTTCCTGCATGCATGGAACCAAAAGTCACCACAGCCCCTTCAATCGGATCGACATTTCGACTCACGACCGATTGGACTTGGGTAATGAAGTAAGAGGCTGCTACAAGAGCGTCATTGGCCTCATGTGGAAAGGCGGCATGCCCTCCCTTTCCTGTAAAGGTGATCTTGACTTCACAGGTCCCCGCAAAAAGGGTAGCCGTATTGGTCGCAATGTCCCCCACCTTCAAATCAGGGCGCACATGCAGACCATAAAATTCATCAGGGAGCCAGTCGCCAAAAGCATTGTCCTTATACATGAGCATCCCACCAGCTTCATTTTCTTCAGCTGGTTGGAAGAGAAAGAGCAGGTTATTTTTTGGTTGCACTTGAACCAGTTGATCCAAAAGCCCAAGGGCTGTCGTCATGTGCATATCATGACCACAAGCATGCATCCGTCCTTCGTGCTTGGAGGCAAAATCAAGGCCCGTTTGTTCCACAATCGGTAAGCCATCGATATCCGTCCGCCAACCGATAGTTTTTTCAGGAGCAGACCCATGGAGATAAACCAGGATCCCGGTCCGCCAAGTCCGTTGCTCTACAAAGTCCTTGCCCGCTGTGATCTCTGCGATTCGCTCTAAGAGGTAGGCTTGGGTTTCAAATTCTTCCAAGCCAATTTCAGGGATTTGGTGCAAATCCCGTCTGATTTTGATCAAATCCAATGTCATCGTCGTCTTCTTTCTATTAGAATAGGGAGTGGGAAAGAACTCCTATTATTTAAAAGGAGTTCGTCTTCCCACCCCCGCACAGTTGATTAGGTCATCTTTGGAGCTTAATCAAGCGAACAAAGATGCCAATCAACCACTGCGTCATACAATTATTCCCTTCAAACATCAAAGGCTGGACAGTTTTTGCCCAGCCTCTACCATTCATATCTTACAAATTACGCAAAGCGTCTTCGAGTGCTGTTTTTTGTTGTGTTTTTTCATCGATTTCCTTGATGATGCGAGCTGGGACACCAGCTACGACCACATTTTCAGGGACATCTTGAGTAACGATAGCTCCAGCGGCAACGACTGAACCGTTCCCTACTTGAACCCCTTCAATCACAACTGCATTGGCACCGACCAAGACATTGTCACCGATCCGAACAGGCTCAGCAGAAGCTGGCTCAATGACACCCTGCAAGAACGGCACCTGCACCGATGTGGCTGTTTTTACCAACTGTTGCACGGCCACCAAGGATAGCCCCCATATCAATCATGGTTCCTGCACCGATTTCAGCACCAATATTGATGACAGCCCCCATCATCACGACAGCATTGTCTTCGATGGTCACTTGGTCACGGATAATAGCACCTGGTTCAATACGTGCATTTAGATAGCGCTTATCCAGCAAGGGAACAGCTGAATTACGGCCATCTTGTTCGACCACATAATCCTTGTTCTCTGTCAAGTTGGCAAGAAGGGGCTCGATATCTTTCCAGTCACCGAACAAAACATTGCCAAGCTTGGTAACAGAAGCAGGAACAGCTGTTGCCAATTCCCCTTCAAAGGTTACTTTCACATTTGTTTTCTTTTCTGCATTTCCAATAAAAGCGATAATTTCTTGAGCAGACATTTTTTGTGCAGTCATGAGATTCTCCATTCATTTCAATTAAAGGTATCCATATTATACCACAAACCCAAAGAGATGAACACCTAAGGCGACGTGGTTGTAGCCTGATCCTCCAGGCCTGTCATTTCACTGATGGTGCGATTGCTTCCAAAGTGAATAATGACTGAGTGCGAATCAGAAAGTTTATAGTAAAAGATTAAGAAGGACTCTGAACTCATCATACTCGACCAAGAAACACGGCTAGGAATTCCGACTGTATTCACAAGATCTGCATAGCTGGTTCCTATTTTAATATTGGCAAAATCCTCTCTGTTCAAACTGCCATTTTTATTGGCTAATCGCTCACTGTTTAAGTTCTCAAAATTAAGAGAAGATAGACGGCTACTAATCATATTTGAAAGCAAAACAGATACAGAAGAAGGGGGATCCTTCAACCTCATAATCCAAGCTTGTCATGAAAGGACCGACACTACCCTCTTGGTAGGTTTCTTCCCCACCACTAGCCTTCCCCAGTACAGCTACCACATCCTGCGGAGACAGATAAGTTGAAGAGGTACGGCCTTGATCCCCCTCACTTAAACCAGGAATCAGGGAAATCGCCTTCTCATAGGTCACTTGAAACTGAAATTCACCTTCCGGTGCAATCAAGGTACTCGTACCACTCTTCAAGGTTTCCTTTCTGGTTCCATAAGACCGGCCAGGACTTCCGTATTCACTAGTAGTAGATGAAGGATGTTCCTCACTATGGATACCTCCTGAAGCCAGATAGACAAATAATCCCAGCATGGCCAATAATCCAAAAAAGGCTGCCAGCGAAGACCCTCCACTATTAGAGGAAGGAGAGTAGGTTTTCGCCCTATCCGATTGGGAGTCTAGTACAGGTTGTCTTGGTTCTGAATGCCTGCTTCCGCCTATTGAAGCCAGATCGGCTTCTGAAATCAAGCGACTCCCACCCTGGTGCTCTACTTTTTTCTCAGCTGAAGGAGACTGACCTATTGTATCTTGTGCTGGTGTTTCTGACCTTGCTTCTTTTGTTAGTGGTGTAGCAAGAACGACCTGAGCTGATTCTTCTTCAGGTGTAGCAAATGACGCTTCCTTTGAATCGTACGAATCCTCCTTCACACCAATCGCTGGTTCGTCTTTTCGTTCCTCTTCTTGTTTCACCTCTTCCTGAAAAGCAGGGACTTCTACCACTTCTGGCTCTTTTGCGAGCGTATCTTCTAGCTTCTCAGGACTTCCTTTTTCTAAGGGTGCTTTCTTTCGGCTGGCCTTTCGAAAACCGACTCTGGTGCTCATTTCGTAGATGCGACCAGTCTTTATTTCCCATTGTCCTCTCCTTTTATTTAAAATGCTTCGGCTGATTTTTTTACTGTGCTGTAGATGTAGAGGAAGCTGGTGTGGTCGCTACCTCTTTCGATTTGATATCCTTGATGGTTTGCTGGCTATCAAAATGGATTTGAACCGTTTGAGAATCCGATAATCGATAGGTAAAGGAAGGCGCTTCCCCGTAACCTAAAAAGTCCCAGATACATCTATTTCATCTGGAATCCCTACCGTATTGAGTAGGTCTAAATAAGGCATTCCGACCTTGATAGTGGCAAAATCGTCCTTCGTCAAGCTCCCGTTCTTATTCGCAAATCGGTCACTTTTTTTAAGTGTTTCAAACTTAAAAAAGAGATCCTGTAAAAGGCACCTGTTTTTTCAAGAAGAACCTTCCCATCTGCATCCTTTGATTGGTAATCTAAGGTCAGCAAAAAGGGACTGGAACTGCTATCACTATACGTTGCTTCCCCACTCCTTGCTTTACCTAATGCTGCAACGACATCTTGTGGGTCTACCGTCCCAAAAGAGGTCTTTTTTTCTTCCACTGCAAAATTAGGAATAAGAGACATTGCCTTTTCATAGGTTGGCTGAAATTGAAATTCATTAGCTGAGGCGATATAAGAACTATTTTCACTGGTCAGATATTCCGTTCTGATACCATCACGTGATAAACCATTGATCCCCTCACTCGAAGAAGATGAAGAAGAGCTTTTATTAACTTCGTTTTTGAAGCACAAACACAAAAAGCCATTAACAAGGCGAACCACCCAAAAAAATCGCAAAAAGCGAACCAATCCCCTCTTTTGAGGAAGAAGGGGAAGACTCCATCGTATCTGAATGGCTTCTAGTATCCTGATGATTGTCCATCCCTATTGAAGCCAGATCGGCTTCTGAAATCAAGCGGCTCCCACCCTGGTGAGAGGAAGCTGCCTTGATGTCTGTCCGTTGATCGTCCAATGATGTCTCCTTTCTTATACCAACACTAATTTCTTGGCTTTTTTCTTGAATTCCATCACCACTTGGCTGCCCTGGTAGCTGGTAAGTCGCGCGATAGCCCATTCCGCCATCTGGCATTTCCCCCAGACCAAGCGTTGAGGATTTTCCTAGTTGCTTAATGAGCTGGGCGAATTCTGTACCTTTTTTTCTCTTTTTTTCAGTAGTGATTTCTTTTCTCACTGCTTTGTCTTCTCTTTGCGTCCAACAAATTCGTCGCATCCACTGTCGTCAAGCGATACCCCTGGTCTTTTTCCTGTTCAAACCACAAGGTTACACTTTTCTTGCCCTGATCGGTTTGCTTAGCTGCATAAGTCAAGACAAGAACGGTTTTTTCTCCTTGAGCTGTCTTTGTATACTTAACTTTTTGAGCTTTTTCCCCATTCCGTCACAACTGTTTCCAAGCGGGTTCCTGGTTGCTGACTCTGCTTGAGACGAACTTTCAAATTCGCCACAGCTTCGATGGTCCATTTAAACTGTTTGATTTCTTGTTCCTTGCTGACCAAATTCTTGTAATCCTTTGGCTGGAAATGAGTCAGTGTTTGGTCCTCCTTGGTATCGGTTCCCTGCTCCTGCACCTGGATGCTTGCAATCGCAAGTAAAACTCCTAAAACAAAACACAAAAACGGCAGCAAGAGTTCTTTTCGATTCTTTTTCATCCACTCGATCATCTGCTTCACCCCTTCTTCGTCAAACGATACTGACCAGTCTGGTCACGTTCAAAGGTTAAAGAGACCAGTCCATCTGTCACCTGATAAGACAGGGCTAGGACTTGCTTGTCCTTTTCAGAGGTCAAACTAAGAGAATTGGGAAGACCTGATTTTTTCAAGACATCTTCTACTGCTGTCCCCTTTTCCTTTTTTCCATCTAGTGTCTGATAGCCTCTAAAATCTGCCAGTTTTAAGTTCTTTTTGCTCTGATAGTGAGCCGACTTGGGCGCAAAGCCTTGAATCGAGCTCAAATAAAAGGTATCATCCTGCTTTTGAAATTCTATGGTATAAGGATGAATCCCCTGCACAGGAGCCCCATAGCCTAGCTGGACTTGCGCTCCAAAAGTCGTATCTTCTTGTGTAAAACTCGCTGCTTTTTCCAAATTTTTTTGACGAATGCAGATAAAGTCACCCAATTTTTTTGTGTCTTTCCTTCTCCCCTTGCAAGGTCCAATGACAACAAGTCTTCTAAAGCCGGCTCTTTGGAAGAAGACGCAACAAATTGCTGGCTGTCTTCTTGCATGCGAGACAAACTCAACAAGCGATCTTTGGGCAAGGTTTTCACTGGATGAATCATAAACACCAAGCAAACACCAACCATAAAAGCCAGCAAAGCACTTGCAGCTTTTTGGAGGATCCGCTTATGATGTTCTATCCACTGTTTCATTTCTTCCATCCTTCATGCTCTTTCTATTCAAACTCTTTCTATTGTATAGAAAAATTAGCGTATTTGTCTCGTCTTATCCCAAAAAAAGAGGCGCTTGCCTCTTTCTTTTTATTCAGTGATTTAGTAGCTGTCTTTACTACTCAAGAGGAAAATCTCCATTTTCTTGACGAATAAAGGTCAAATCCACGTAGTCCCCATTTTTCTTTTGGAAGTCCATGACCAATTCTATCTCGTCTGAATCATCAGATGAACTCACCGTCAGATTGACTGCATCACCGTATTTTTCTAAAAGCTCTTTGTAAGAGGTCCCGCCAGCACCGGTCTCACTATTTCCAACTTTGAACCCATCTGCAAAGTTGTCCTCAACCGTAAGATTTTTCCCAAATTGATTAAATTCAAATTTGACAAGCTGGAATTCTTTCCCTTTCTTAGAGTAAGTCGCTTTGACCTCTTTATTATAAGAGTTATCATCCCAAAATAATTTCAATTCTCCACTTTCAAATTGAACGGAGCTAGCTTTCCCATAAGCTTCAATCATTTCCTCAGGAGTCTCCCCAGCATCACTTCCTGTTAAAAACTGAAGTTGCTCGATATCAGACTGTTTCCAGCTAAAATCAACTTCCGCGTCTTCTGCGGTCAATTGATCCAAATCGATATTGGAAGACGAACCAGACTGGTTGCCTGACCAAGAAGTCTGCTTTCTAGATGATGACGTACTAGGGTTAACATGACCAATCAAATAGCCACTGACACCACCGATAAGGAGACCCACTAAAATCCCAAGGGCAAAACGAATCGCCTTCTTGTCAGCAGTATCCATCGGTCTTCCAACAGGAGAAAGAGGAGCTTGTGGAATAGGTATGCCAGGAATAGGTGCTGTTTGCGGACTAACTGGTTGAGCTGCTATGTTTTGAGGAGCTTGAGGCGCAGGCTGGAATGGAGGAGTCGGTTGGGGAGCAACAACTACATCTGGATGTTCTCCAACAGTTGCTTCATCCACCTTTGGAAGCTCCACTGCTTCTGAAATAGCTGGCTTGTCTGCCTCTTCTTTCATTGCTTCCGTCTCCGTCACTGAAAGGCCACTAGCTTCTGGAACGACCAAGTCTTCGGCTTCTTCTTTTGGGACAAAGGCTGGCGCAGCCACATCAATTGAGGCGCACCCTCTACGGGAGTATCTTTCATAAATTGTTCTTGATCTTTCTCGGACATTTCGAATTCTCCTTTTTATTCTTCTCTTCTACTATAACATAAAACCAAGCAAGGACCAACTCCTGTCTGTTTAGACTGAAAAAGATCGGACCTTTTAGAAACTTCTATTAAAATTTCTTTCGAAGGGTGACAATCGCAATCAGATTACCATATGATCGAGAAACATAACTAGATCGTGTTTTTATAATTAATTCCAGGGGACAAAAATATGAGTTTGTTTAGCAAATAAAAAAACGATCTTTTTCAAGATCGTTTTGTCTATTGATTAAAGACGAGCGTTGAGTTCTGCTCCAAGTTCTTCAAATCCTGGTTTACCAAGAAGGGCAAACATATTTTTCTTGTAGGCTTCAACACCTGGTTGGTCAAATGGGTTGATCGCATTCAAGTAACCTGAAAGGGCGATAGCCAATTCGAAGAAGTAGATGGCATAACCAAGAGTGAAGGCATCTTGCTCAGGAAGAGTCACGTACATGTTTGGCACGTCACCGTCAGTGTGGGCAAGAAGAACACCGTCAGTTGCTTTTTTGTTTACGAAGTCAACGTCTTTTCCTTGAAGGTAACCAAGTCCATCAAGGTCTTCTTCCAATGTAGGGATGATCACGTTCTTACGTGGTTTGTCCACACGGACAACTGTTTCAAACATGATACGAGTTCCTTCTTGGATAAACTGACCCAATGAGTGCAAGTCTGTTGAGAAGTTAGCTGAAGTTGGGTAAATACCTTTTTGGTCTTTTCCTTCTGACTCACCAGCCAATTGTTTCCACCATTCTGAGAAGTATTGAAGTGATGGCTCGTAGTTTACCAAGATTTCAGTTGCATATCCTTTACGGTAAAGGATGTTACGAACTGCTGCGTATTGGTAAGCTTCGTTTTCAGAAAGTTTGTCTGATGTATAATCTTTACGAGCAGCATTCGCACCTTCCATAAGGGCTTTGATATCTGCGCCTGATGCAGCGATTGGAAGCAATCCAACTGCTGTCAAGACTGAGAAACGTCCACCGATGTCATCTGGAACAACAAATGTTTCCCAACCGTTAGCATCTGCTTCAACCTTAACAGCACCTTTTTGGCGGTCAGTTGTAGCATAGATCCGTTTGTTAGCTTCTTCTTGACCATATTTCTTCACCAAGAGTTCTTTGAAGACACGGAAAGCGATGGCTGGTTCAGTTGTTGTACCTGATTTAGAAATCACGTTTACTGAGAAATCTTTATCTGCTACGTACTCTACCAAGTCAGCAAGGTAAGTTGATGAGATTGAGTTTCCAGCATAAAGGATTTGTGGTGCTTTGCGTTCTTCTTTTGTTTGCAAGTTTGCAAAGTGGTGGTTCAAGAAGTCAATCGCTGCTTTCGCACCAAGGTATGATCCACCGATACCGATAACGACCAAAACATCGCTGTCTGATTTGATTTGTTCAGCAGCTTTCAAGATGCGGTCAAATTCTTCGCGGTCGTAATTTTCAGGAAGGTCCAACCAACCTAGGAAGTCACTACCAGCACCTGTTCCTTTACGGATCAATTCATCAGCTGCAGTCACTTGTGGTTGCATGTATTCCACTTCATGTGGGGCAACAAATTTACCCAAAACTTTTTGAGTAGTCAAATTTAATATGAGACATGTTATTCCTCCAAATTTTGTTCTTCTCTATGATATCGCTTTACACGGATTTAATCAAGGGAAACCAATCTATAAAACGTTTTCATTTGCTAAATTTTTTATTTTCACAAATCAAGCAATGACGCAATGGCAATCGTTTGCATATTTGCACTATTTTTGGCTAGAAAATCAAAAAAAAGAAGCTTCTCACGAAACTCTATTTTTTCTCTTTTATTCTATGAATAAGAAAGTCATTTCTACATGACTCTGGTGAGTGATAGCCCTCACGTCGCTTCGCTCCTCAGGGTCAATATCTCTAAGCTCGGTTGCGCCTTACAGGATAATTTCATTTTACGCTATAGCCCTCACGTCGCTTTGCTCCTCAGGGTCAATATCTCTAAGCTCATCTGCGACTTTCAGGATAATTTCATTTTACGCTATAGCCCTCACGTCGCTTCGCTCCTCAGGATCAATATCTCTAAGCTCGGTCGCGCCTTACAGGCTTACCTCACTAAGAGCTATAGAAAAAGAGCACACAGTTCACTTCGCTTAGGGCTGCTGGATTCCTCCCCTGACCCGCTTCACGCAGAACTGTTGCTCCGATAGGTATTATATCATAATTTGTTCGATTTGCAAAGGTCCAGTTTTTATTCTTGTGTTTCGGCCTTGGCTGCGAGCTTAGCTTGTTTTTTTCGTTCTCGGCCTTGGCGGAAGAAGGTCTGCATGATGGTTGCACATTCTGCTTCCAAGATTCCTGTTTCCACTTCTACCCGGTGATTGAGGCGCTCATCTGTCAAAATATCATAGAGGCTCCCTGCTCCGCCAAACTTTTGATTGGTCGCTCCGTAAATCACCTGGGGAATCCGGGCTAGTCCAATGGCACCGCTACACATGACGCAAGGTTCAATGGTCACAAAAAGAGTCGTATCCAGCAAACGCCAGCTCTCTTCATGCTGATTGGCTTCTTCGATCGCCATCACCTCCGCATGCATGACCGCTCGCTGCAATTCCTCTCTCGCGTTGTGGCCACGTCCAATGATTTCACCGTCTTTGACAATGACACAGCCAATGGGTATTTCCTCATGGGCCAAGGCGATCTCTGCCTCTTTTAAAGCCTCTCGCATAAAAAGCTTCTTTTCTCTTCTAGGGTATAGTCTCTCACTTGTACACTCACTTACTTTTTATGTTCTTGTTCTATTATATGATGAAGCCACAAAAAAAGCCACCAATGGGTGACTTCTTATAGGGAGATATTATGAAAAAAGTTAAGAGTGCTAAACAAAGTTGGGAGGTCTTTGTTTATTGTCTTAGTATATCCAAGAGGTCTTAAAGTAATCTTAAGACTCAAAAAAAGTTGAGAGAGACTCCCAACTTTTATTGAATTATTTACTTGACCAGACACTTTCAAGGATATTGGTTTGGTCACGATCTGGTCCGACTGAGAAGGTTGAAATGCGCACACCAACTAATTCACCGATCCGGCGGACATAGTTGCGGGCATTTTCTGGAAGCTCATCCAAGTGGCGGACACCTGTGATGTCTTCTGACCAGCCTGGTAATTCTTCATAGATTGGTTTGCAACGTTTGAGTTGCTCCAAGCTTGCTGGGTAGTGGTCGATGCGTTCCCCATCCAAGTCGTAGGCTACACAGATTTTCACTGTATCCAAGCCGGACAGAACGTCGATCGAGTTCAAGCTAAGGTTGGTAATTCCTGACACGCGACGGCTATGGCGCATGACAACTGAGTCAAACCAACCAACACGACGAGGACGACCGGTTGTTGTCCCATACTCATGGCCGACTTCACGGATCCGATCACCCACTTCATCGAGAGTTCCGTAGGGAATGGGCCATCACCAACACGGCTAGTGTAGGCTTTACATACACCGACAACCTTGTCGATCTTGCTTGGGCCGACACCTGATCCGATGGTCACCCCACCTGCGACTGGGTTTGAAGAGGTTACAAATGGATAGGTTCCTTGGTCGATATCCAACATAACCCCTTGAGCTCCTTCAAAGAGCACGCGCTTGCCGTTATCCAAAGCATCGTTCAAGATAACAGAAGTATCGGTTACATATTGCTTGATTTGTTGACCATATTCATAGTATTCTTCGAAGATATCGTCAAATGAAAGAGGCTCTGCATCATAGAGCTTGGTAAATTGACGGTTCTTTTCTTCCAAGTTGATACGAAGGCGTTGCGCAAAGACGTCGCGGTCCAAAAGGTCCGCAATCCGGATTCCCACACGCGCAGCCTTATCCATGTAGGCTGGTCCAATCCCTTTAATCGTCGTTCCGATCTTGTTGTCTCCTTTAGATTCTTCTTGGAGACGGTCCAATTCGATATGGTAAGGAAGGATGACATGGGCACGGTCTGAAATGCGCAAACTGTCCGTTGTCACACCTTCTTCATGAAGATAAGCCAACTCTTTGACCAATGATTTAGGGTTGACCACCACGCCGTTTCCGATGACAGAAATCTTTTCAGGGAAGAAGATACCTGAAGGAATCAAGTGCAACTTGAACTTTTTGCCGTCGATCACGATGGTGTGACCGGCATTGTCCCCACCTTGGTAGCGAGCAATGACTTCTGCATTGGCTGATAGGAAGTCTGTAATCTTCCCTTTTCCTTCATCACCCCATTGGGTTCCTACTACAACAACTGATGTCATAATTCTTTTTCATATACCATAGATAGGATGCTATCTATGCCTTTCTTCAAACTAAGGGCAGGAGTCTCACCTGCAAGTTTGTCTTACACTCTATTATAAGCAAATTTTCCTCGTTTTTTTCAAGGTCGCTATTTCTTTGCTTGGTTTTTTTACCCTTAAAATCCGCTTCTCATTTTTCCGAACATCCATCTTTTTGATCGTCATTTTTAAACGTTAAAGAATGATTGTTCGTCTTTTTGCCTTCTTTACTTTCTAAAACAGATCCTATTCTATTCAGTTTCTAAGCGAAGCTCTCCCCTGAAAGATTTTATCCCTTCACCGTCTAAATAAATCAAGTTACTCCCTTCACCTCTTTTCCTTTTTTATGCTAAAATAGAAGCTATGGACAAAATTATTAAAACTATCTCAGAAAGTGGCTCCTTCCGTGCCTTTGTACTAGATAGTACAGAGACCGTGCGAGCAGCCCAAGAATACCATCAAACACAAGCAAGCTCAACAGTGGCCCTCGGCCGGACCCTCATCGCCAGTCAAATCTTGGCAGCCAACGAAAAGGGAAACACCAAGATGACGGTGAAAATCCTTGGTACTAGCTCACTGGGTGCTATTATCACTGTGGCAGATACTCAAGGAAACGTCAAAGGCTACGTGCAAAATCCCGGTGTGGATATCAAGAAAACAGCGACCGGTGAAGTTGTGGTCGGACCATTTGTCGGAAATGGGGAATTTTTAGTGATTACCGACTATGGCACAGGCAATCCTTACCACTCCATGACGCCCCTAGTCACTGGAGAAATCGGTGAAGACCTGGCTTATTATTTGACTGAAAGCCAACAAACCCCATCTGCAGTTGGACTCAATGTCCTGCTTTGGATGAAGAAGACAAGGTCAAGGTTGCGGGTGGTTTCTTGGTCCAGGTCTTGCCAAATGCCAAGGAAGAAGAAATTGCCCGCTTTCGAAAAACGAATCCAAGAAATGCCAGCCATTTCTACTCTTTTTAGCCTCTGACGACCATATTGAAGCCCTTCTTGCTGCCATCTATGGCGAAGAACCATTTCAAACGTCTCTCTGAAGATGAACTTCGTTTCCAATGCGACTGTAGCAAGGAACGCTTTCATGGATGCCCTGGCTAGCTTGCCAGTCAAAGACCTTCAAGAAATGAAGGACGAAGACCATGGCGCTGAAATCACTTGCCAATTCTGTCAGACAACGTACCACTTTGATGAAAACGACTTGGAGGAACTCATTCGTGACAAATCTTAATACACCTTTTATGATTGGGAACGTCGAGATCCCAAACCGGACGGTCCTAGCACCTATGGCCGGAGTGACCAACTCAGCTTTCCGGACGATTGCGAAAGAACTCGGAGCAGGGCTTGTGGTCATGGAAATGGTCTCTGACAAAGGGATCCAATACAACAACGAAAAGACCCTGCATATGCTCCATATCGATGAGGGAGAAAATCCTGTATCGATCCAGCTCTTTGGAAGCGATGAAGATAGCTTAGCACGCGCAGCTGAATTTATCCAAGAAAATACCAAGACCGATATCGTGGATATCAACATGGGCTGTCCAGTCAATAAAATCGTGAAAAATGAAGCGGGTGCCATGTGGCTCAAAGACCCAGACAAGATCTACTCCATTATCAATAAGGTCCAATCCGTCCTTGATATCCCTCTCACTGTCAAAATGCGTACAGGTTGGTCAGACCCTTCTCTAGCAGTGGAGAATGCCCTCGCAGCTGAAGCCGCAGGTGTCTCTGCCCTTGCCATGCATGGACGGACTCGGGAACAAATGTATACGGGGCATGCGGATCTTGAGACCCTTCACAAGGTTGCGCAAGCTCTGACCAAGATTCCATTTATTGCAAACGGAGACATCCGTACGGTTCAAGAAGCGAAACAACGCATCGAAGAAGTCGGTGCCGACGCGGTCATGATTGGCCGTGCCGCTATGGGCAACCCTTACCTCTTCAATCAAATCAATCATTACTTTGAAACAGGAGAAATCCTGCCTGATTTAACCTTCGAAGATAAGATGAAGATTGCTTATGAGCATCTGAAACGCTTGATTGACCTTAAAGGTGAGCACATTGCCGTCCGCGAATTCCGCGGCTTAGCCCCTCACTACCTCCGTGGAACATCTGGCGTCGCCAAACTACGCGGAGCCATTTCGCAAGCAAATAGCCTAGCTGAAATTGAAGAACTCTTACAAATTGAAAAATCTTAATGACAAAAACAGCATCGACATTGATGCTGTTTAAAAATATATACAACTTATTTTTAACATAAACTAGCTAGCTGGTTTTTCAAAAAACTGACTTAAATTTTTTGAGTCAGTTAAGTAAATCTAAAACTTTCCGCTGTGAGAAAAGTGCCTGAAACAATTGTGTTTCAGGCACTCGGAATTATTGAGACCTTAGGCTCAATGATTAGTCATGGAACTTTGAAGAAGTTCGCTGACGTCCGTTCTCACTTAAGGAAAGTTTTTAGAAGAACTTAACTCCATCTGACAGCATCAACTTTGATGCTGTTTTTTGTCTATTATTCTTCCTCTTGAGCTTCGCTTTCTTTCCAGCGATAGGTCTTGCGTGGTTTTTTCTTAGGCACCCGCTTGACTCCTACCTCTTCAACATAGGAACCGTAGGTCACAAGGAAATTATTGGTCAAAATTTCTTTATCTGGATGGATCAGATTCACCAACTCGGTTGCTTCGTATACGGTGAAAGGCTCTTCTAGGAGATGGAGGAATGTTGGATTCCAGGCCAAGCGCCCTTGGATCCGCTTGATGGATTCTTGGACAATCTCATAGTGGTCAAAGGCAAAATCTTCAGCCGTCAAGACACGTCCGTCTAGGGAACATTCCCCATGTTTGAAGTCCACATCGAGAAAGAGAACTTCTTTGGCATCATCTCCAGCTCGGACCATATCTACTGCTACAGCTGGCAAATAAACCAAGTGAGCAATGGTAATGACCCAACCCCGAGGGTCCCGACCAGGAGTAGAGACTGTCATTAGTTGCTCTACCTTTTGAGGGGTCAATTCTAGTCCAACTTCTTCCTGGACTTCACGGATACAAGCCTGGATAGCATCTTCATGCTTTTGCAAGAATCCTCCAACCAAGGCCACCCGATGCTGACAAGGATGCGTTTTCCGACGAATCACTAAGAGTTTTAGGCGCCCCTCCACAAAGCAGTAGGCCACCATATCTGCTGTCACACTTGGATTTTCATAGGTAGGTTGATCCTGCTCCTTGTACCAGCGGAGAAATTCTTCCTCGCTGACGATCGTTTCGTAGTATTCCTTTTCGTTCATTCCTTCCGGAATGCTTGTTGCTATCATTTAAGCAACCTCCTTTTTCACAGCTTTGCTCCATTGGTACCAACCAACCAAACTATTAAGAGTATAGACCCAATACATTCCCTGAATATGGATGCTTTCTCCCCACCAGAGGTAGATACTGAAGAGGTTGGTCGCAATCCAGAAATCCACTGTTCGCGATAGAGACCGGTCATGAGAAGTTGGCCGACTCCATTGGTCGCATCTGTCACACTATCCCGGAAAGGTCGGGCGCTGTGGATGCTTTTATAGGCATAGCCCATCCCGATCCAAATGAGAGCGGTTAGGACCAGATACTTGATCCATTCCATTAAGGTTAATTTCTTGGCCTCAAAGTGAGATTCTTCTGCATCCCCCTGATCATTGATCCGATTCGACAACCAGACATAGAGACCAATTGGTTGCATCACGAAGAAGTACAGAGTCGTCAGAACTTCTCCATAGAAGTTTTTGTTCAAGGCTAGGACGAGGTAAATTGCTGAGTTTACTGCTCCAAAGAGATAGTTACTAGCCCGACCTTCTGCTACTAGTATAACACAAACGATTCCTGTCCAGGAGGCAAAGAGCCCTAACCAATCGTGACTTGCTTCCTGATTGGTAAACTCTAGGACAAAGGGCACGCTAGATAAAGCAAGCAAATAGAGCCATTGTGTCAAAGTGCGACCAGCGAATAGGTCTTTCCAAAGGAGTTTCATAATCCCTACGAAGCCAAGTTTGCCAGCTTCTCGATGAACATTTTTTAAATGCTCCCCAAATGTTTGAATTTTTTCTTGTAGTCGTTTCATGCTGCTTCTCCTTTAATCAGCTTGATAAATCGTATCGATGACACGCTTCGCTTCTTCGTAATTCCCCAAGTAGTCTTGCCCGAGATAAGCTGTTGGAATATCTGAGAGGTATTGGTGGCGGAGCTGATCCAGGTGATTTGAAAAACTGTTACGAATTTCGTCATCTGCCATGGTCATATCACGGAAGCCATCATTGACATAGGATCCAATCGGTTGAACAAATAAGATCAAGTCCCATTTTTCCTTAGCTAAGATACTGACAAATAGATTGTCAAAGGTATCCGTCATACTGGTCTCTGGGCCTTCTACCTCCATATAGTAGTCGTAATAGCCCTTCGTTACCAGAGAGTTGGTATCCGCAATGACCAGGCCTCGATTGGCACTACTATCAATCAATTTAGAGGTTTGATCGTATTGCCCCAACAAGAGGTAATAATAATCTTTGGGTGTCAGTTCATCATCCCTCACATTATTTTTTTAATCTGGTACTCACGAGCATATTCTAAGCTCACTGGTGCATCATAGAAGCGGGCCAAATCTTTTGCCAAGGTCGTTTTTCCCATTGCTAGCACTCCCCATGATGAGGACTTTCTTCGTGAACTGACGGCGGAAGGGTTGGGCAATGTATTTCCAATACTTGCTCGGGTTCTCTCTGATGAGGGTCCCTGAAATGCCAAACTGACGTTCTTGTAGGTGAGCTTGAAATCCTCTGGCTTCAAGCTCCTCTTGATACGTTTTTTCTCCAACAAAGAAGATGAGTTCTTCTCTGGCTTCATTATATTGGATTGTTTCAAGAGCTGTCTTTAACCAAGGTTCCCATCCCAAGGGATAGCGAGGAAGTTCTGTCTCATCGAGTTTATAAATCTGAGTGAGTTCATCATTTGAAAAACCTTCTCGAATATAGCGAAAACGTTTTTGCAAAGGAAGGCCAACTTCTTCTCCTCGGTCACCTTTGTAACCAGAGACAATCACACAAACGCGGTCACATTGGCGTTTTGCCCGTTGAATTAAATCAATATGCCCTTGATGAAGGGGGGCAAACGTTCCAAATACCACTGCCACTCTTTCTTTCATCTAACTGGCTCCTTTATCATAATGTCAAAACATGTTTTTGCTTATGATTTTATTATAAACTATAATTTCAATCTGTCAATACCTTTTTTATAAAAAAATATAATTTTTATAAAACAAAAATTAAAAAGATTCAACTCTGTATGTTATTATACAGAATTGAATCTCTGATTTCAATCATTTTTTTAATTTTCTCAGTGACGAGCTATTATTCCCGAAGCAAGGCATGCACATGGCCATTTTCTGTCACTTGAACACTTGCCAGTTGTCCATCTTGACCAACGACTATATCCAAGCTAGCTGCAGATCCATCTTGGGCGGAAATCAAGCCAGCATGATAATGACCTTGATCCAAGTTGTATTCATAGCTTCCAATCGTATAGCCCACTGCATCGCCACCTGGAGTTTGTATGGTCACTTGGCCTCCTTGCCCGATCGTTACACCTGTATCGCGACCGTCAGTCCAACTACCTATTGCTCCAGAATAATCCCCTGAGGCATAAGTTAATACACCTTTATAGCGTGGGTTCTCTGTCTTAGAGGCTTGCTCTTTTGCAGTCGTGCGACCTTCCTCCAAGCTAGGTAGTTTTGGTTTTTCAGGTGCTGGGGTCACTGCTGGATGTGTTTCTTTGGAAGGAGTTGGGGCCAGGCCTTGACTGACTTCTGGAACTCTTGGTGTCACCGGAGTTGACGGAGTCTCTTGGCTCGCTTGTGTTTCACTCGAAGCGATGGCAGGAGTTTTTGCCACTTCTGCGCTTTGTTGGCTTTTGTGTGGTTTTGCCTGTAGCCTTTTTCTCTTCTTTTTTTACTCGTAGAGCTTTGTTTCACTTGCTCAATTTTTACTAGTTGAAGATGGACTGGTTTCCTTTTTCTTTTCTGATCCACAGGCGCTTAATAAAAGAGCAGCGGTTAAAGCAAGGGTTGATAGACTAAAGAGGATTCCTTTCGTTTTCATGATCACACCTCGTGTTTGTAATATTTGTTACATTTTGTAATATAATTGTAACAATAATCTATGAGTAAGTCAAGTGAATTTTCTATCCATCTCCCAAAAATAGAAACTAGTTTCAAAAAAAGAGTGAACTCCTGGAGAGTCCTCCAATCATTCACTCTTTTTCTTATTGATAGACTTCTTGATAAAATTCGATGGTATCTCCATCTTGGACAGTCGTTTCTGCTGCCCCTTTTGGTGCCATCTCTCCATTGATCTTGTACATCCAATAGAGCCCCTTGCTTTCATCCTGGGCTACGCCATCGATCGAGGTGATGAGTCCACTCTTCTCCTCAATTTTGTAGTTAGCTTTCAGGACTTCCATCAGGTTAGATTTTTCTGCAACCTTTAAGGTCTTGCTTTGAGCTTCTTGACCTTCAGGGGCGATACTGACCGTAATGGTAATTTGTTTTTCTTTAGCTACTTGTGAGCTAGAAGCTGAGTTTTCCGTGGTCGATGGTGTGCTTTGTCCGCAACTGACCAATACAAGAGCCGTTAGGACAGCAAACAAGCTATAAAGTGTTTTTTTCATGATACAATCTCCTAAATACTACATAAAGTAGAGGGTAAAAACAGGCGGTGGAAAAGGCATGGGCCAGGTTAAAGCTAAAGCCATTCACCAGGGCATAGGTCCACCAGGGCATATGATAGAGGACAGCATAAAGACTGTCAATCACTATCCCGTAAAGAAAGGATAAAATGCCGACCACTAGAGTCTGGACTTGCAAAGACAAGTGGCGGTAAAGTCCCCGCCAAAGAGTCAAGAGGAGGCTAAAGGCCAGTATCTGAGCGAGCACCACTGGGCTCATCCCCAAGAGAAAAGCCGAGGTAAACATGGTGACCGCCATCGCCAAACAGGCAAATTGCCAGTCTTCAAATAGCACCAGTAAAAAGAAAATGGCACTAATGGGTTGGACATTGGGCAAGAAGGCAAAGGCTTGTCTCAGCACCACACAGAGGGCTGCTAAGAGGGTGATTCGGGTCAAGCGTTTGAGAGGCACTGCATATCCTCCTAGTCAATCGTGAAGTTAAGCTGACCAGACTTGACACCTACCTTGAGGGTTTGCCCTTCAGCCACTTCTCCTCTCAAGAGGATCTCTGCCAAATGGTCTTCCACTTGGGTCTGGATGATCCGGCGCAAAGGACGTGCTCCCATCTCTGGATCATATCCGTGAGTTGCCAACCATTTAAGGGCAGACGCTTGAAATTTCAGAGCAATGCCCTTCTCTGCTAGAGATTGAACCAGCGGTTTCACCATAATCTTGACAATCTCATGCATTTGGTCACTGGTCAAGCTATGGAAGACAACCTTCTCATCAATCCGGTTGATAAACTCTGGGCGATAGGTCTTCTTCAATTCTTCGAAGATGCGTTTTTCCATATTGGCTTGGTCAAAGCGAATATCCTTGGCTCCAAAACCAACTGTCTTATCATCTCGTAAAGCGGTAGCTCCCAAGTTTGAGGTCATGATAATAATCGTATTGGAGAAATCTACCTTGCGTCCCTTGCTATCAGTTAAGACCCCATCATCCAGAACTTGCAAGAGAACGTTAAAGATATCCGGATGGGCTTTTCCACCTCATCAAACAAGAGGACTGAGTAAGGTTTGTTGCGGACTTTTTCCGTCAACTCGCCCCCTTCTTCATAACCGACATAGCCTGGAGGAGCTCCGTTGAGACGACTGGCCGCAAATTTCTCCATGTATTCACTCATATCAAAGCGGATCAAAGCAGACTCATCATCAAAGAGGACCTCTGCAAGGGCCTTGGCTAGCTCGGTTTTCCCGACCCCAGTCGGACCGAGGAAGAGGAAGGAACCAATTGGCCGTTTGTGAGACCGGATTCCCGACTGATTGCGGCGAATCGCTCGGCTGATACTTGAGACAGCCTGATCCTGACCAATCACTCGCTTATGAAGTTCTGCTTCCAATTCAAGGTATTTCTTAGCCGCTGTTTGGGTTAGTTTCTCCACAGGAATGCCTGACAATTGACTGAGCGTCTTCAGGATATCCTCTTCCTTTACTTCTAGCTGGTAGCCTTTCGGACTAGCGTCTTCTTTTAGCAACTGAGCAACTTTTTTCCACTGCCCCTTGAGCAAGGCTTGATCGGCAGCTGTCAAGTCGGACTGAAGCCCCGCTTGAGGCCCCTTGTTTTGCACGGTTGCTGCCGCCTCATCCAAGAGGTCAATGGCCGAATCAGGCAAGAGGCGACTGGTCAAATAACGATTGGCAAAGACAACAGCTGTCTCAATCGCTGCATCCGTAATATGGACACGGTGGTGACGCTCATAGGTGCCCTTGAGCCCTTGCAAAATCGCGATGCTATCTGCAACAGAGGGTTGCTCAATCAAGACCTTAGCAAAGCGGCGTGACAAAGCGGCATCTTTTTCAATGTGTTTTTGGTATTCTTCTTGCGTAGTAGCTCCTACGGTCCGTAGGGTTCCACGGGCCAAGGCTGGCTTCAAGATATTGGCCGCATCCAAGGTAGAGTCAATCCCAGAGCCAGACCCCATAATGGTATGGAGCTCATCAATAAAGAGAATGACATGGCCATCTTCTTCAATATCATTGATGATGTTGTTCATTCGCTCTTCAAAATCTCCACGGAACCGCGTCCCTGCGACAACATTCATCAAGTCCAACTCTAGGACCCGCATCTTAGCCAGTTCCGTTGGGACATCGCCACTGGCAATCCGTTGGGCCAAGCCCAAAGCCAGAGCAGTTTTTCCGACACCGGCATCACCGACAAGGACCGGGTTATTTTTCGTTTTGCGGCTCAAAATCTGAATCATCCGCGAGATTTCTTGACCCCGGCCAATTACCGGTTCCAAACTGCCATTGCGAGCCATTTCTGTCAGATCTCGGGTGTAGTCTTCCAAACCACCGCTGGTAGAGGCTGGCATGCCCATCATATTTCCCATGGTTTGACGGTTTGGTTGCTGGGCCCGATAGAGCGAACGGATAGCTTTCACAGCTTCCTTGTCCCAACCTGCTCGTTGTTCCAAACTCTTACGAAGCTCGACGATTTTAATGCCCTCTTCCTGATCATCATAGCGGAAGCCGACATACTCCAATACTTGAGAAGCCAAGGTTCCCCGCTCTAGTAAGAGCGCCAAGAGGACATGCTCCGTTCCAAGACTTTTGGCATGGACTGCTTGAGCAATCTCTTGCGCACGATTCATGATTTCTTCGACACGGAAAGAAAAGGGAAGACATCATAGCGCCCCTCTTCTTGATACAGTTGCCCTGTAATATGTTCCGCTGCATCTTGAAACTCATCAATTTGTAGTGGATAGTCGCTTAAGACGGAACCAGCTACACTGTATGGATTATTGCCCAAAGCGACTAAGATATGCCAAGTATCGAGTGTCTGGCCTGTAAAATGACCTGCTAAGACTTGTGCAGCTTCAATACTTTCTAATAGGGCTTTTGAATAGTTCATCAGAAAATTATAGTCCCTTTCTATCAACTTGTTGGATAATCTTTTGGACGATGCTAGATCGAATGCGATCAGCTTCCATTCCTAGAACTTCATCTGTTGCCGTCACAAAAAGAAGTTCAATCTCTCTTTGAGTTAAGAGTTTTTGTTCATAGAGCATTTGCAACAGATCCCAAAAAATCGTCTGACTAATGTGCTCTCCAATACTGTCACGAAGTTCTTTCAGCATTTGATGTTGGTCTGAAAATTGAACCTTCCCAATGCGGATATAGCCCCCGCCACCTCGTTTACTCTCTACAATATAGCCTCGACTTTCAGTAAAGCGGGTCTTAATGACATAATTAATTTGACTTGGGACAACTTTGAAAACATCAGCTAATTCACTTCGCTTGATCTCTGCAATTCCTGCTTGCGATAGCAAGGCCTTGATATAGGCTTCAATACTATCAGATGTATTTTTATTTCCCATAACTCTCCCTTCCCTTTTCGATGGTTGTAATTGGTACTCTAATACCTTTCTGTTGATGTCTTGACTTGGAAAAGTCGGACGACAAACCTATTTTCTCAAGATTGACCTTATTTGACTATTATACAATTTTTATGACGGTAAATAAAGCAATTACACTATTGAACTGTTAGAGAAGGCGAGGATTGTCAATGAAAGAGGGAAAAAGCCTCAAAAAAGAGGCTGGGATATCCCAACCTCTTGTGAGAAGAATCAACTACTCTTTCCGACGAGCGAATTTCACTCTTCCGCCTAAGAGACCTAAACTAAGAACTCCTAGCCACGCAATCATGCCACTTTCTTTTGTACCAGTTTGAGGCAGTTTACCTTCCGCTTGTAGAGAAGGACTTTCACCCTCTTCTTCTACTGGATGCTCGGCAGTCAAAACAGGAGTTGTTTCCGGAGTCGTCTCTTTCAGAAGAACCGGAGTTTCTTTCTCTTTTTTCTCTTCTATTGGCGAAAGAGGGGCCTGCACTTGCAAGTCTTTGCTTGAAGTTGCAGGGATTATTGAAGTCGGCAGATCAGGTGTCACAGGTCTTTCTTCTACCTCACCTGTTCCGACTTCTGTAATTTGGTCCTGCGATTCCACTTCGACAAAGGCATCGACTTCTGTCCGAATTTCTTTGCCTTCTTCTTGTCGAACCTCGATCAACTTCAATTTACGACCTACTTGCCCTGCTTGAAGGATCCGGCTTTCGCCCTTGGCCAAATCCTTGTTTTCACGCGTTTGAAGATTGAATGGAATCTCCTCTGCTTCTATGAGAAGCTCTGGCTTTTCAAGAATCAAGTCCCGAACACCTTCGTCTGGACGTGTTTGTGTTAATGGTTCATAATTTTGAACATTTTCTAAGATGGTTTCAAGGGCTTCCACTTGATTCGCTGCAGCAACCAAATCTGGTCGCTCTTGATTCAACAACTGAGTCAACTGAGTCAATTGATGTTGAATAGTCGGTTTGAGGTCTGCTTTCAAGCGATCGAGAGAAGTAGCCTTGATCTTTTCTACTCCTTCTTTGATAATCTGTTGTAGCTCTTCTTGACTGAGCAACTGACTATCTTTTCCTGATAGGACAAACCGGTCTACCTGGATGGCTCTAGATGACTGAGGATCATTGAGGGCTGGATCTAGGTGCAAGCGTAGCTGGTGGTAGCCTTTTGCTAGGCCTTGCAGATTGACCAAACTCTGGTCGAGTTTGCGTTGATCTCCGTAGCCACTGAAGTAATGATCGCCTTCGATCTCATAATCATGACCACGCCCTTCTTCAAAGGCGATTTCTTTTCCGTCTAGGGTGACGCTGTAGAGACCATGGCTTGGATCAACCACGCCTCGAACCTCCACACCTGTTCCCTTAAAGGTGATGGTCACTTCAATGTGTTTCTTGCCTTCCTCATCGGTCACTTGGTTAAAGCTAGACCAGGATTCTGTTCCATTTGAGAAGTTTTGATTATCTGTCTCATGATGCCAGCCTTGGCTGTAGTGCAGTTTTGGATCTTGGTCATCCACTTCTTTGCGATTTTCTGGAAGCAGGTCCTCGTTCATCACTTGGACTGTCAGCTCTGGAATAAAGCCGACCAGACTTCCTTGATCCGGATGCAACAATTTGACCTTAAAGTCATAGACATCTGTCGCCTTGCCTGCGAAATCAAGGGTTGGGACTTGGACTGTTTTTTCTGTCTCTCCATCTGCAAACTCGAGAGTGACATTGGTATCTTTATAAACCTTGCCATGAACCCCTGTTCCTGGTTCTGTGATTAATTTAAGACTGGCACTTCCTTTAGAGCCACCTTTTCTCTTGACGACGACTTGCGCTAGGTCGCCTTTCTTAACGGCTAGGGTTGGCTGGGCAAACTCAAAGAGACCCTTTTCTTGGTTATTGAGGGCATAAATCCCTTCCGTTGCGATCGCATCTCCCTTGCTATTGACTAAGGTCAAAGTATGGGCTCCTGCTTTCAAATCCGGTGTTTCATAGACCTTTTGGCTACGTTTGCGGGTTGGACTTTGGGTATTAACCGTCGCTAGTTTTTGGCCATCGACATAGACATCCATTTCCCCATGACCAGGGTCTACGGTTGCGACGACATAGGCTTTGGTCCCTTCGAAATGGTAGGTTGCAGAAGCTCCCTTTTCCTTGGTCCACATAGAGGTGCCTCGAACGCCTTCTCCCTCTTCATTCCATTGGCTATTGGCACGGTCAGCAGTCCGGTCAGAATGATAGGCCAAACCAAGCGGATAGCCATCCGTTTCTTCAATGCTAGCTGGCGTCTTATAGACAGAGACGCCGTTCAAGATTGGAGTGGCTTGGGCATCGGTGATGGACACCCGGAGGTAGCGACTATCAACTGGTTGCCCTTTAATCAAACGGCGGTATCCCACGGTTGAGCCAGCCCCAAAAGGAACCCATTGCCCATTCACCGCTACATCGATGGTGAAACCGGAAATCCGTTGGCCTTTCTCGATGGTTTCTTTGAGCTCTACCACATCAAAATGTTGCTCTTTTCCAAGATCGAGGACAAAAGATCCGGTCTTGGCATCATCGGCAGGTGCCCAACTGGTCTTCTCATCTCCATCCGTCAAATGGCTGGCTGAGTAATGAGAATTGCGCCGTGTCGAGTCAGCTTCTACCAAAGCGCCCGCTACATAGTCCACGCTGTAGAGTTGATCCAAGGTCTGGCGGAATTCTTTCAAACGGGCCACATCCGCATCCGCAAATTTTCCGTCTTGATTCGGTGGGATATTGAGCAAAAGCGGGGTTCCACGACCAACCGATTTGAAGTAAATATCCATCAATTCGCGCAAGGACTTAGGCTCTTGATTGTCATGGTAGAACCAGCCGGAGCGAATAGAAACATCAGCTTCTCCCACTGAGTATTGCTTCCCTTCCGGATCCCCGTGATTGAGGTAACTGTTGGATGGATTGTTGCGAATCTTATCCGGATTGACCTTATGCCAAACTGGATCTCCGGCAATCCCCTTTTCATTTCCAATCCAACGAACATTGGTGGGCTCAGCTGAGAAGATGGCAATATCTCCTTGGGCCTTGCGGATGGCATCAAACCACTTATCAAAGGTATAGGTGACTTTTTGAGCCCCATCGCCACGTGCTCCATCCATCCAGACTTCTACGAACTTGCCCTTGTTTCCATATTTTGGATTTTCAAGGATTTCTTTGAGCTGGTTGAGATAGTATTCGTTGTATTGGTCCTCTGTATCCACATGGTAGAGCGGGCTGTGAGCATCCCAAGGGGAGAGGTAGACCCCCATATCCATGTCATACTTGCTGGCAGAAGCAGAAACCTCGGCTAGGATATCGCCTTTCCCTTCCTTCCAACCGCTTTTAGCAATGGTATGGTCGGTGTATTTGGATGGGTACAAGAGGAAGCCATCGTGGTGCTTGACGACCATGATGGTTCGTTTGAGCCCGCGTCTTTCAGGGTTTTGATCCACTGATCGGTATCCAGATGCTCTGGATAGAAATAATAAGGGTCTTCTTGCCCATCTCCCCACTCACGATCGTAGTAAGTATTCATCCCAAAGTGGATGAAAGCTGCTAGTTCTTCGCGGTGGTATTGCATCTGAGCCTTGCTTGGAAGTGGTCCATAATCCGCAATCTCAGGCTCCTCATCTAGAGAAGTGGCTGGTTGGCTTGCTTCTGTCCCTTGGCTAACTGCGCGATTTTCTTTCTCACTAGTAGCTGATGAGGACTGTTCTGATTCTTCTTGGTGCTCGTTCACAGTTTTCTCCTCCTTTCCTTGATCCCCTGCATCGCTCGTTTCGACACGTTCTTCACGCGGTTCACTATTCTCAGCTTGTTCCTCTGCATAACTGGTAGTGACTCCTAAAAAACAAGTCGCTACCACTACGGAGCAAACCCCTACTGAGAGTTTGCGAATGCCAAATCGATTTCTCTTATCAAATAATCTTTTTCCCATATTCCATTCCTTTATGTCATCAGGTAAAGAGGGTGGAGACTCCCCCATCCTCTTTCTGTTACCTGTGAATTTTTCACCGTATGTTTACTGATTTATCCAGCTTTTTTACTTGGCCTTATCGGCTCTTTTTTTCTGATCATCCAGCACAGCACCGGCAAGTCCTGCTGCTAGGATTCCTGCTACAAGGCTTGCGACGCTTTCTTCCGTTCCCGTATTTGGTAATCTACCTTCGGAAACTGAAGTTACTGAAACTGCTGGTGTTTGAGCTATTTTCTCGACTTCCTTCCCTGCTGAAACGATTCCTTTCTGACTGACAGGTTCCACCCCAACAGATGACTTAGAAGTTTCTGTTAGCTCTGGTCTTTCTGAGACATGAGGATGTTCTGAGTTCGGAAGCGGTTGTGGCTCTGGTTGTGGTTGTGGAGTGTCTGGAAGCACTTCTTTCGTGCCCACCTCCGTGATTTCTGCCACTGGATCTAGCTCTACAAAGGCATCCAGTTCCTTCCGGCTTTCCACACCATTTTCTTGAGAGACTTCCACCAAGCGCAATTTGCGGCCTTTTTGACCTTCTTGAACCACACGTTTCTCACCTTTTGGAAGATCCGCATTTGGACGTTCTAGGCGTTCAAAGTCCATCTCTTCTGGCTCAATCACCAACTCTGGTTTGGTATGGACCAGATTCTTAACCCCTTCTTCAGGAATGGCCGAGCCTGTAGGAAGCGGACTTCCTGGTAATGTGAGGGAAGTCACCTCTACTGGAAGACCATGCAGACTGGCTATTGATCCTGAACCAAGTCCTATCACGCTTGCACCCGCATCATTTCTACCAGCCTTAAAGAGGAGGGTATGAGCGTCTTTTTGCGTTACAAAGGAAAGGCTATTTCCATTTGAAAGGGTAAGAGTCGTTGGCTCTGTTACCAAGACTTCGTGGTTGAAGCTTACTGCCAACAGTCCTTCTTCTGTTTCTTCCACCTTTGTAGCAAGAACTTTTGTATCATGGTGAGCTCCGGTTAAGAAGGTCCAGTTGAATTTCTTAAAGGAAAGAGTGTAAGGATTTCCTCCAGAATCATAGTGTTCGTACAAGAGCCCAAACTCATCCGGTCCGATTTGTTGAAGAGAATTGTAGGCATACTCTCCGTCTTGAATCAAATAATGATGAAGCCAAGTTAACTGACCATCTTCTTCTACACGAGCAACTCGAATGTAGCCATTCTTCCTACCAGGACCGTTGGCATTGGCTAGAAGGATATACTCTTTGCCATCCTGGACAGTATGAGTGGCTGCCATCTGGACATAGACATCTGGCACATCATAGCGGTCTACATGGTTATCCCATGTTAGCCCACCATCATGACTTGTTGCTACTTGTAAGTCGCCGGTTAAACCTCGCATAAAGAGTTTCAACTGGCCATTATTGAGTTGTACGACTGAGGACTCTGTATTTTGAGCATAGTAGTCACTCATGGTGCTGGAATCAATCACTGTCCCATCTGTAAGGGTTCGATTGTCATTGACACCGCCACCTAGTTGCCAGGTCTTCCCATGATCGTCTGAATAAATAACACGAGAGGATTGAGAGCCATTGAGATGGTGGGTACGGTTGGTCGTGTAGGTTGGAACAATTATGCGGCCTTTATGCGGTCCTGTATGGAGAGTAATTCCCACTCCAGGTCCCACGCCAAAGAATTTCATCCAATCAGCCTTGACCATTGGGGTGATATCTTGAGGGGCTGACCAAGTCTTCCCATCATCATCACTGTAAGACATCCATAGATAGCTTTCTTTAGCAACTCTAAATGGAGAAGTTTTATTCGTTGTAAAGTAGATATTGCCTAGCAATTGATCGCCTTGGTATAGGTCCCCCTTGTCACTGTAAGATGGTTTAACAGGATCTACAACAACTCGATAATCGGTCGCTTCACCCGCTGGTGTGTAAACAATTCCATTTTCACGAATGGTATAGCCAACTTCTTCCCCTTCTCGGTACAAAATCTGATAAGTTTTCCCATTGATTGTCTTGTAGGCTTCTTCTTTTTCATCTGACATTCCAAAGATACCTTTGCCCTCTGGAAACATATCATAGACTGAAAAAATTCGTTTAGTCTCCGGATCTTGCACCAAGACCATATCGATATTGACTGGTGAACCAATCGTTGGATCGTCCGCTTTTGGATTGTCTCGCAAATTCGTAACTGTAATCCGATCGCCCCATGTTTGTCCATTGTCCTCACTTCGTCTGACAACCATACCGATATCACCCCAATCATAGTGGTGCAATCGACGTTCATCAGCTCCAGCAATCAAGGTTCCTTTGTCAGTCTTCAACAAAGCAGGAATACGATAGCTAGCAATCCCATCTGGATTGGTTTGTCCATCCTTACCTCCTGTAAAGACATCCACCTTATCTGTCAAGACTCCGCCCTCCGGCATTTTATCTGGAAGTGGTTGGCGCAGGAATAGTTGGGAACGTTTTGCTACTTCTTCTGCTGTAAATGGACGGTTATAAATGGTTAAATTCCGAACCTCAAGCGGACTACCCCAGACCTCTTCAGATCCTCGACGAGTAGCACCAATTTGCATATTGGTCACATCTGGCTGATCGAGTAAGAAACGACCTGATTTAGAACTTACTTTAGAAAGCATACCGTTCACATATAAGGCAATTTCTCCTTCTGGACTGTTATTATCCGGACGTTTTACTGTTACGGTAATAGAATTCCATTCACCCTTCTTCACAGACAATGGCGCTTCGTTAAAGGAATCGTAGAACTGATGACCATTGCTATCTCGGCCCTCGACAATAGGGACACCATTGTTCACTGCAATTGTGAAATATTCATTGTTATGACTAGCCGATGATACTGAAAATAGATTATAGAAATTTGGAGCTTGGGAATCTGCCTTATATTCGATATGAATAGTTGCTTCGCTTAATTGCTTCGCCACTTCAAGATCCGCGCTCAGATCAACTTTTTTATCCTCTGCATGGATTGTTTCCTTGTCCTTATAGACAAGAAGCTCATCTTTTACGAAAGGTCTACGCGCCACGTCATCACGCTCAATCGGTGCTGGATCATCTGGAACTGCATCTTTTGTAAAATGAAGACGGTATTCTCGCGTCAAACTTCCATCCTCTGCAGTCACTCTCACCAGTACAGGCAAGCGTGGATCATCTGCCTGAACCACCGTCACTGCTGCTCGTCCTTTTGCTTGAGCTGTCACCTTTGGCAACGAATCCTTGTAAGAAATAGTGTAGTCTTGCTGCGCCATTCGGAAATTGTTGAGAGGGCTACCACCTACCGAAATGTCTGCTTCAATATCCTTATCCGCATTTTCTTCAGGAGAATAAAAACCTAATTCGACAATGCCAATTCCTTTCTTATCATCCTGTCTTTCCATTCGGAAACGCATAGCCTTTGCAGACGTTGGTTCATATTCGAGGATCGCCTTTGCACCAGATACTATAGGTGAAGTGAGTCTATAGTCAACTTTTTCCCAATTTTCAGCCTTATAAAGAGGATGCTCCGGTGTGTAGCGAAGATTCGAATAGTATTCTGGAATCGTAAAATCCGGTCCAATATATTTTTCTAAAACCAATTTAGACGGAGTTCCCGTCTCCTTATCAGCAAAGAATTGGACCTTGGCATGATCCGATGTCTTTTCAAGAATGTTCCCATCTTTTTGGTAAATGACTCCAACTGAAACTTCCTTACCTTCCGGATTTGAACTCCAGTTCGTCCATCTATAGCGCTCATCAGTATAGCCATCATTGATGTAATCAACATAATCCTTTGGATTCGATGTGATATCATTGCTTTCCGTTGCAAAAGAACGATTCCCTTGCTCATCGTACTCTTCATTCAGTGAGAGGTTTTCAGCTTTTTTATCTGAAATTCGAACCTTCATAGTCGTTGTATGCGGGGTCCCCACCACCTTACCTTTAACAACCAATTCTTTAGCTACTTTCAGATCTGTTTCACTGACTGGCTCCCACTCCGTTGCCGCCTCTTTTACTTCAAACTGGTCTCCCTTAGGAGAATAGACAGGAACCGTCGTCGGCAAATTCAGAGACTCTCCTCGTCTTATAAAACGACTATATTCTTGAGCAGCAACGGGTTCAACAGAAGTAATGGTATTCGTTTCTCTTGTAGCAGATTCTGTTAGATGTTCGCTATTTTCCGATTTCCGTTCTTCCCCTTGATCCCCTGCATCGCTCGTTTCGACACGTTCTTCACGCGGTTCACTATTCTCAGCTTGTTCCTCTGCGTAACTGGTAGTAGCTCCTAAAAAACAAGTCGCTACGACTACCGAACAGACGCCTACTGAGAGCTTGCGAATACCAAATCGATTTCTCTTATCAAATAATCTTTTTCCCATATTCCATTCCTTTATGTCATCAGGTAAAGAGGGTGGAGACTTTCCCCATCCTCTTTCTGTTACCTGTGAACTTTTCACCGTATGTTTACTTGTTTATCCAGTTTTTTTACTTGGCCTTATCGGCTCTTTTTTTCTTATCATCCAGCACAGCACTGGCAAGGCCTGCCGCTAGGAGACCTGCTACAAGGCTTGCGACGCTTTCTTCCATTCCTGTATTTGGTAATGTACCTTCGGAAACTGGAGCAGCTGAAACTGCTGGTGTTTGAGCTGTTTCTCGACTTCCTTCCCTGCTGCATCTGTCCCTTCCTGACGCACTGCTTTGACCTCAAGAGATGCTTGAGGAGTTGGGGTAGCTACTGGTTCTTCTGAGCCATGAGGACGTTCTGGGTTCGGAAGCGGTTCTGGCTGTGGCTCTGGTTGTGGATGCGGTTCTGGCTGTGGTTGTGGTTGTGGTTCTGGTTCTGGTTCTGGTTGAGGCTGTGGCTCTGGTTGCGGTTCCGGAGTGTCTGGAAGAGCTTCTTTCGTGCCCACCTCTGTAATTTCTGCCACTGGCTCTAGCTCTACAAAGGCATCCAGTTCCTTCCGGCTTTCCACACCATTTTCTTGAGAGACTTCCACCAAGCGTAATTTGCGGCCTTTTTGGCCTTCTTGAACCACACGCTTCTCACCTTTTGGAAGATCCGCATTTGGACGTTCTAGGCGCTCAAAGTCAAGTTCTTCTGAATCAATCACCAACTCTGGCTTGGTATGAACCAGATTCTTCACACCATCTTCAGGAATAGCTGTTCCTGTTGGTGCTTTTGCTATGAGTGAGATTTGATATACTTTTTCTAGCTTGCCATCTTCTGATACAACCTTGACAAGAACAGGGGCATTGGCTCCTTTAGCATCCACGACGGTAACTGCTGTGCCATTCTTACCTAGTGCTGAAACGATTGGACGTTCTCCCTCATACTCTAGATGATAATCTGTCACATCCGGATTGAATCCATCTAGGTCTTTCCATTCACTTGGATAGTGAAATCTGTCGTCGTGTGAGGTTCTTCAGTTGGTGCATAAGCACTCAATTCAACGATTCCAACTCCTTTTAGATTTTCATCACGAACCATTCTTAAACGGATCGCTTTGGTTCTGGTTTCATTGAAGCTGAGGTTAGAGATATAACCAGGCTCAAAGGCATAATCCAAGCTGTAAGGAATTTCTTCCCAGTTAGAGGCTTGATTAAATGGATGATTTGGAAGATTTTTCAGATTACCATAATCTTCTGGAACATCAAAGTCTGGTCCAATGTAGCGTTCAAGAACCGTCTTGGTTGGCAGACCTGTTTCCTGATCTGCAAAGAAGTCGACTGCTACTTTATTGACTAAGCGCTCTGTTACTTGACCATTTTTCTTAAAGATGAGACCGGCAAACACTTCTGTTTGATCTGGTTCTCTCTTCCAGTTGGTCCAACGATAGTATTCATTGTAGCCACCATCATTGATGTAATCGATATAGTCGATTTGATTTGGATCGAGATCGTTGGTTTCACTGGCGAACGGTCGGCTATCCTCTCCATTATAGTTCGGATTCACGGATAGATTTTCCCCTGTTTTCTCTGAAACTCGAACCGTTAATTGAGCGGTGAGATCATAGCCAATGACTTTGCCTTGTAAGGTAAAGGTCCCTTCATGAGAAAGCGCATCAGCTGGTACAGCTTGCCAGTTCACCGTCAGTTCCTTGCGTTCATAGCCTGTAGCCCCTTTGAAGTAGACGCCTACGGTAGATGGTAAAACTAGATTTTGACCGACCTTCACAAAACGACTACCAGCTTCAACTGCTACTGGAGCAGATTGTTTCAGTTTTCTGCATCGCTTGTGAGATGGAGGCGGTATTCTTGTAAGATGGTGCCATCTTCTGCTTTGTGGACGACGCGGATTGGCTCACCTTCATGGACGCTTGGAACCACTGTTGCAAGACCGTGTTGACTAGCGCTTGCTTCCACTTGTGGACCACGCGCATCGATATAATAATCAGTCACACTTGGATTGACACCTGGTAAAACCTCATTATTAACACGAATGGTTAATTGACTCTTAGCTTCTGCTGCTACTTTCTTAGCAAAAATTTGCATTTCTGAAATAGAGCTTCCACGCTTGTCTTCTGGAGTCTTCATACGAATCCGAACTGCGTAAGTGTCTACCTTGTCAAAGGCAAAATGATTCATCTTTCCAGCTGTTACAGGTTCTTCAACGGTTAAGTGGCTCACTTCTTTCCAGTTAGCTGGATTGTTAAATGGATGGTCTGCTTCCTCTTTGACACGATTTGGATTGCTTGGTACTGCTGGGATTTCTGAGCCACTGTAATACTCAATCACATACTCACTCGGAGCACCGACTCCATGGTCTTCATGGAAACCAACGTGGAGATTATCCACAGCACGCTTGGTCAAGATACCAGAATCCCCAAACAAGATTCCGACTGAATCTTCGGCATTGTTGCGCCCCCAGTTGGTCCAACGGTTGGCAGGAGCATCTGTAAAGGAAATCACTTTATCATTGACCTTAGCAACCGGGTCTGCGTCATTGGAATCACTTGCAAAGGCTAATGGTAAGACAGAACCTGTCCATTGTTCTGCTACATTGGCACCTTGAACGGTATCTTGAGAAACACGAACATGCAAACGAGTTGGCAGGTCTGTTCCTTCCACTTTCCCAGCTAGAACAAATTCCCCTTCTTGGGCAAATTGTTGTGGGTTAACTTGATCCCAAACGACTTTTGCTGCGAAGGACTTTCCATTAGAGTGATACGCACGAACACTTTCTGGAAGCGCTGGTCGCTCTCCGACAGGCGTCGTCACGCTCACCTCTTCCACTGCAATAATGCCTTCTACAGTTACTTTTGCCTCAGCTTTTTGGTCGATTCCTTCAATGTGGCCTTTGACGGTAAAGGTATGGTAACGACCCACTTGATCCGCTGACACTGGATCCCAAGTGACTGGTTTTTCTTTAGGGAATCCCTTGTCATATTCCACTAAAGCTGTTTCTGGAAGAGTTGGCAATACAGCTCGATCTGTGCTCACACGTACTGGACGAACTTTTACGATTGATTTTTCTTCTTGGTTTGGAGCAATCGTAAAGTCTACATGCCCTGTTTGTCCTTGATAGTGAGCTTCAAGGCGGACTGCACCTGGCTCTCTCAGCTCAAGACCATTTTTTGTTACTACAGCCTTCCCTTGGCTACCAGAGGCCGTCGCAATATCAATTTGATCTGCTTTTAGATAAGCCTTGCTACCGTCTTGGTAATGAGCTACGACTTCCAAAGGAAGTGTTTGATCTTCCTTGAAGTCCTGGCCTTCTGGCAAGCGCAATTCTACTTTTTGAACTTTTGGACTTTCTTCTTGGAATTGAACAACATAGGTCTGCACAGCTCCAGTATCTTTAGCTGTCACAAAAATCTGAGCCTTCAAGCCATTTCACGATTGGCTTGAATCACTGTTACTTCGCCATTTTCAGCGGTCGCAGTTACCAGACCCGGCTCCTGACCATAGGGAAGTGGACGGAAGATAGTCCGGTTGCCACTACCAAATTTAGGAAGTTCTTGGCCATCCAGATGAACTTTTGGTTTTTTCACTTTTGAAGCTTCACTACCTGCGACAACAAGAGTTGCTTCAACAATCTCTCCATTTCCTAACTGACCGGTTGCTTTCAAGCGAGCTCCTGGAGTCTCTAGATCAGCTTCTTGGCCTGCTTCTAAGGTCCATTGGTCGACTTCATAGCTGGCAGTTTGGCCATCTGTGAAGACCAATTGAACGGATTTGTCCACAGTGGATAGATCCGCTCCCTGAGGGATTTGTTTGATGACAGGAAGGACTCGATCGACTCCAATCACATCGACAAGGGCTTCAACGGTTTGTCCTTGGACATGGCCTTTCACACGGACTTGGCCAGCACGACTATAGTCTGCCGCTTCCCATTCAACGGCTTCCTCTTGGGCTTGGCCATCGCTATACACTACAGATACACGGCTTGGGAGCATAGGACTTTCTCCCAAGTAAGCCTGAGTTCGAACCGGCTCAACTCCCAAAACAGAGCGTTCTGCTTGGTCTTTTTTACCAGTAAAGAGGCTCACTTGATCAGAATCCAAACGATCGGAGTCTGCAAATAGGGTAAAGGAGCCTGCCTGCTCAGTTGACTTGACAATGACAACCCCTTTGCCGTTAAAGGCCCGACGTTGCCATGACCCATCTTCCTGGGCTTTATAACGTTCGCGACTAGCTTGTTCTCCATTATCTACTCCGACGATTTGACCTTGTCCATGAAGGTGGAAGTGTACCAAATTGTTAGCTGTTGGCACGACACGCCCCTGATCATCGACCACCTCGTAGGTAATGTAGGTCAGGTCTTTTCCATCTGCTGCAATGGCATGTTCTTCTTTGACCAGACGAATCCCTGCTGGCTTCCCAGCTGTTTCGATCTTATCGTAAGCAATTTGCTCACCGGCTTCATTCCGAGCAATCGCTTCTACTTTACCAGGCACGTAAGGCACCAACCATTCCAAATAGAGTTGGTCTGGACTTGCCCCTTCTTGATAGGTTCGACCATCAGCTGTTGTCTTCTTGGTAAAGGTTTGAACTCCTCTTGATTCTCCATTGACAACCAATTCCACGCTGTGGGCATTGGAGAAAACGCGGACTGGGATCCGACCTTCTTCATCCATGACATTCTTAGCCAGTTCTTCATTTTCCCAGTTCCAGTGTGGCAAGAGATGGGCCATCGGATGTTTGTCAGCTGACAACCACTGGCTTTGGTAGAGATAATAATCGTTCTTTGGAATTCCTGCTGTATCGACGATACCAAAGTAAGAGCTTTTTACAGGGGTTGAGTTTTGGTTATGCCATGGAGTTGGCTCGCCAATGTAATCGGTACCGGTCCAGATAAATTGCCCTGCATAGCCAGCATGATCGCGATCAAAAGTCCAAGAATCCGTGGCTGTTCTTCCCCAACCTACTCGATCATTTCCGTAGTCTGACTGCTCATAATGACGGTCTTCTTGGTTGCTACCCACCCATTCTCTTTCAGGGTGATAGTAAGATCCCCGTGTCCGTGTTGCAGAGGACGTCTCTGAACCATAGATGAGCCATGTTGGATGCTTAGCACGCAAGCTCTCATAGTTGGCTTCTGAATAGTTAAAACCAACAGCATCTAACTCATTTGCTACCTTTTCATGGCCACCTGTTCCATCGCCAAAACGGAACTTATCTGCTCCCATGGTGACATAGCGGGTCGCATCGACTTCCTTAATTGTCTTGACCAAACGACGAACAGTTGCAACAGATTTGTCTGAACCATCTGCCTCGCCGACTTCATTTCCGATTGACCACATAACAATGGCTGGATTGTTCTTGCCGCGTTCCACCATGGTTCGCAGATCATAATCTGACCACTTATCCCCTTTCCGAGCTTCTGGGTGAGTGGCATCTTGCTCAAAGAAACGACCATAGTCGTATTGCTTTTTACCGCCATACCAGGTGTCAAAAGCTTCTTCTTGAACCATCAAGCCCAGTTCCGCTGCGATTTGCAAGGTTTGCTCACTTGCTGGGTTGTGGGTCGTCCGAATAGAATTGACTCCCATGTCCTTCATTTGTTTCAGACGACGGTACTCCGCCTTATAATTTTCTTCAGCTCCAAGGGCCCCATGGTCATGATGAAGGGATACCCCGTGGAATTTCGTAGCCACACCATTCAGGAAGAAACCTCCTTCTGGTGTCCAGTTCATATAACGGTAGCCAAAGCGTTCTTTTTGAACATCCACTAATTGTGCATCTCGATAAACACGAGTATACAAAGTATAGAGGGCTGGGTTATTGGTCTTCACATCCCAGAGGGTCGGTTTTTCCACTTGAAGAGTATGAGATAGGTGGACTTCTTGACCAGCTAAGACAGATTGAGCTTCACTACGGACCTTTTGACTAACGGCTTGACCATTTTGGTCTAGGATTTCGTACTCCGCATAGATCTCATGGGCTTGATCGTCTTGATTGACAATGCGACTCTTAACGAGGGTATCGACAGCCCCATTCTTTTGTTCTTCTAATTTTGGACTAGTGATAGTGGTACCATACTTAGCCAGATGGACCTTATCTGTGACTGTTAGTTTCACATCCCGATAGATTCCACTACCTGAATACCAACGACTACTTGGTTGTTGGTTGACTACATGAACTGCAATACTATTTTCACTACCGTCTGTATTCAAATAAGGAGTGATATCATAAGAAAAAGCATTGTAACCATTTGGATAGTGTCCAACAAATTGACCGTTGACATAAACCTTGGAATCCATATAGACTCCACCAAAGTCGAGGCGTACTTTTTTATCTAAGTCCTGATCCTCTAGACGGAAGGTTTTACGATACCATGCATCTCCACCGTTGAGTTGGCCTCCTTCGTTTTGAGCAGGTGAGTTGTGATCAAAGTCAAAGAAAATAGACCAGTCATGGGGAAGATCCAGTTTCTTCCAATCCTTGACATCGACATTTCTCCCTTCCGCACCAGAGCCTGCATTGAGTTTAAAATACCAATCTTTATTAAAATCTCGTTCGCGATCTTGCACCATATCCTCTGCTCCCTTGCTTTGTTCTTGAGAGCTCACTTGAGCAGCTTCCACTGCACGATCCCTACCACTCTGCTCAGCAAGAGTTTGTTTTTCTCCTGCTGGCACTACTTGCACTTCCTCTTTCTTTTCAGGAGTAATGACAGCTGGAGCCTCTATAGTAGTTCTTTCAACTGCGCCTTCTGTCACAAGCGGTTGCTCACTAGATGGTGTTACCTCCTCTTCTGCTAGAGCTTTTCCATCCTCCTGAGCTAAGACAGACGGAGCACCAAAGAAGGAAACACCGATTAACACGGAGCAAGCTCCAACCGCTAACTTGCGAATACTAAACACACTGCGCTTTTTCAAAAAAAATGACTTTCCCATAAATAACCTCCTCTTGGGATCATGTGATAACGTAAGCGCTTTCAATACTGGGTAAACAGTAGAGAATCTCACCTAATAACTATACCAAATAATCTTACTTAAACAAGAGAAGAATCCGAGTGTCTTTAGTTTGATTAAAAAGAACTATAATTTGTAGAGCAAAAGAAAATCGTCCTTTTTTTACCGAAAAAAATATAAAAATTTGGATGAAGCTTAACTATCTAATAGATTTTTGGTAAATTTCCAAATTATTTTTCTGAAAACTTGAAGAGCACTAAAAATTCCTCTTGCTTTTTTTCTACAAACTAGCCGGAAGTTACTGCTTCTGTTTTTAGATTTGCAGAATTTTTTTAGTCTGAATGGTTGTGAATTTAACGAAGATAGAGTAGAATGGAAAGGATCAATTAAAAAGGAAATCTAATGAAATACATTCTTACATTTTTAATCTCTATGGTTCCTCTCGTGGAACTCCGTGGCGCTGTTCCCTTTGCTATTTCAAGAGGAATTCCCCTCTGGCAGGCGCTCACGATTGGGGTTATCGGCAATATGCTTCCGATTCCTCTTATCTTCTTTTTTGCTCGTCATATTCTCGCCTGGGGAGCAGATAAACCTATCATCGGTTCCTTCTTCACCTGGTGTTTGAATAAGGGCCATAAGGGCGGTCAAAAATTAGAAAAAGCTGCAGGAGATAAAGGAATCTTTTGGGCCCTTCTTCTCTTTGTTGGGATTCCTCTCCCAGGAACAGGAGCCTGGACAGGAACCCTCGCTGCTTCCATCCTAGATTGGGATTTCAAACGCAGTGTTCTAGCAGTTATGTTAGGGGTTATTCTAGCAGGTCTTATCATGGGGATTCTTTCTCTTTTACTTGGACTGGATACCTTCGCTCATTAAGCACAAAAGGACTGAAACAGTTGTTTCAGTCCTTTTCATCTTGCATAAAAGAGGTTTCTGTATTGAAACCTCTTTTTGTAGCCTATCTTAGTTATTAAGAGCTGCTGCCATTGTAGCTGCAACTTCTGCTTCAAAATCATTTGAAGCTTTTTCAATACCTTCACCAACTTCAAAGCGAACGAATTCAACAACTGAAGCATTTACTGATTCAAGGTAAGCTTCCACTGTCTTGCTGTCGTCCATGATGTAGACTTGTGCAAGAAGTGTGTAAGCTTGGTCAACTTTCGTGTTGTCCAAGAAGAAGCGATCCATTTTACCTGGGATGATTTTATCCCAGATTTTTTCTGGTTTACCTTCAGCTGCCAATTCAGCTTTGATATCTTCTTCAGCTTGAGCGACAACTTCGTCAGTCAATTGAGCTTTAGAACCATACTTCAAGTGTGGAAGAGCTGGTTTACCAACCATTGCACGGCTTTCGTTGTCTTGGTCGATCACGTGGTTCAATTGTGCCAACTCATCTTTCACGAATTGCTCATCCAATTCTTTGTAAGAAAGAACGGTTGGTTTCATTGCAGCGATGTGCATTGAAATTTGTTTAGCAAGTGCTTCGTCTCCACCTTCGACAACAGAGATAACACCGATACGTCCACCGTTGTGTTGGTATGCACCGAAGTGTTGTGCATCTGTTTTTTCAAGCAAAGCAAAACGACGGAATGAGATTTTTTCTCCGATTGTAGCTGTTGCAGATACGTATGCTGCTTCAAGAGTTTCACCTGAAGGCATTGTCAAAGCAAGAGCTTCTTCATTGTTAGCTGGTTTCCCTTGAGCAATCACTTTCGCAGTTTCGTTTACCAATTCAACGAATTGAGCGTTTTTCGCAACGAAGTCTGTCTCAGCGTTCACTTCAACTACTGCTGCAACGTTTCCATCAACATAAACACCAGTCAAGCCTTCAGCGGCAACACGGTCAGCTTTCTTAGCTGCTTTTGCCATCCCTTTTTCACGAAGCAATTCGATCGCTTTTTCGATGTCACCATCAACTTCAACCAATGCTTTCTTAGCGTCCATGACACCAGCACCAGATTTTTCACGCAACTCTTTAACAAGTTTAGCTGTAATTTCTGCCATTTTGATTCTCCTATATTTTTTTAAAAATAGGAGAGCCGGGCTAAGCCCCGCCCTCCTAGGTAATTACGATTATGAATTAAGCGTTGTCGCCTTCTACAACTTCAACGATTTCTTCGATTGAATCTGCTTGAGTTTCAGTTGCTGCTAATTCAGCTTCAACTGCTGCAACTGCGTCTTCACCTTGACGACCTTCGATAATTGCGTCAGCCATTTTCGCAGTGATCAATTTAACAGCGCGGATTGCATCATCGTTAGCTGGAATGATAACATCGATATCGTCTGGATCAGTATTTGTGTCGACCATCGCTACAACTGGGATTCCCAATTTCTTCGCTTCTTTAACAGCGATTTGCTCTTTATGTGGGTCAACAACGTACATTACGTCTGGGATACGAGGCATATCTTCGATACCGCCCAAGAATTTTTCAAGACGAGCGCGTTGTTTGTTAAGAAGTGCAACTTCTTTCTTAGGAAGAACGTCGAAGATTCCTTCTTCTTCCATACGTTTAATTTCTTTCAAACGAGCGATACGTTTTTGGATTGTTCCCCAGTTAGTAAGGGTACCACCCAACCAACGGTGGTTGATGAAGTATTGACCAGAACGAACAGCTTCTTCAGCAACAGCTTCAGCAGCTTGTTTCTTAGTACCAACAAACAATACAACTGCATCGTTTGCAGCAGCATCACGCATGAAGTCATAAGCTTGATCAGCGTATTTTACAGTTTGTTGCAAGTCGATAACGTGGATTCCGTTACGCTCAGTGAAGATGTACTTAGCCATCTTAGGGTTCCAGCGACGAGTTTGGTGACCAAAGTGTACACCAGCCTCAAGAAGTTGTTTCATTGAAATTACTGCCATGAGTAAATTCTCCTTTTTGTTTTTTTCTCCTCTCCCAGACGTCAGCTTGCAACACGACCACAAGGGCAACGGTGCCACAATGGATCCAGGATGAGTATTTATTGCTTTACGCAACTTTATAAGTATAGCAGATTTAGAAGCTTTTTGCAAGTCATTTGAGAGATTTCCTGACTAATCAAATCCTCCTTGCTCACTACTTGCAAAGAGAAAATCTAGGTCCTCGTTTCGATGAAACTCCTCTGCTCGCAAACTTTTTCAGTCACACTCTTTCTCCATCATGAATCAACTAATGATCATCATATTTTCAGCCCCTTTACCTTAAAAATGTTGAGCCTGTCAACAAGGACTTTCCTTATTTATTCTTGTCTCTTTTGTAAAGTTTGTGAAAAACTTTTTCTTGACCAAATCTGATTTTTAGGTTAAAATAGTATATGTTATGGCGGTATAGCCAAGTGGTAAGGCACGGCTCTGCAAAAGCTTGATCGTCGGTTCAAATCCGTCTACCGCCTTGATGATAAAACTTTATATTGGTTTATTCCTTTATATCGTAAAGCCCTAGAAATAGGGCTTTTTTGTTTTTTTGAAGTAGCAATTGAAGGCTACTATAAAAACTCTGGTTAAGACGATTCATCTTAACCAGAGTTTTATCTTATAATTCAGCAATTTGGTTGAGGTTAACTTCAGCAACTGTATCATTTCCGAACATGGAAATAATCATTTTCACCTTGTTATTGTCAATTTCAGTGATCTTACCAGTGTAGTCAGTAAAGGCTCCATCGATAATCCGAACGGTATCTCCTACCTTGACATCAATGTTGAAGTCTTGTACAGTTTGTCCCATAGAAATCAAGATATTGCGAATCTCATCTTCCAAGAGAGGAGTCGGTTTTGAACGGTTCCCGTGAGAGCCAACAAAGCCCGTTACGTTTGGCGTATTCCGAACGACAAACCAAGCTTCATCTGTCATGACCATCTCAACCAAGACATAACCAGGGAAGCGGTTTTCTTCGATTTCTTTTGTTTTTCCGTTCTTTTCAACTTGTACAGTTTGAGTAGGGATTTCTACCCGCAAGATATTTTCCAACATGTTGTAGGTCTGTGCCCGTTGAAGAAGATTTTCCTTCACTTTATTTTCATAGCCTGAGTAAGTCTGCAAGACAAACCAGCCTTTATCAAAACTATCCATTTGAGTTTCCTTTCTGATCTGATAGAAGTCATCGCTTCATCACGATACTAAAAAAAGCCTAGTGGCTCTCGTTTCCTAGGTCCATTATAACATAAAACTAGAGAAAGCAAAGTAATTTCTTTGTTTTTTTCTGTTCCAGTAAGAAAAAAAAGCATCCTCTTGGGACGCGATTTTTCTTGCTCCTTAGAACAAATCAATAATTTGTAAAATACCTTTCGCTACTACGCGGTCGAAGAAATAAATCAAGACTACGAAGAAAGCAGTATACTCAATCACGGAGATAAAGTTTTTCCATCTTTCTTTGCGAGTAGGCCAAGTCGTGTTCTTAAGTAAGACAAAAATATCTCTGATAAATTTCACAACAATCTCCTATCTGGTTTCTTTATGAATTGTATATTTACTACAATGTTTACAAAACTTATTAACTTCTAGACGTTTTGGTTTTGGCGTCGCACTCAACTTGATTGAGTAGTTGCGTGACCCACAAACCGTACACGCTAGACTTGCTTTTTTTAATGCCATAACGCCTCCATTCACACCATTATAGCAAGTTTTCACTTTTTTGACAAGAACTTCTGCTTTATAGAGACGCATTTTATTTGGCTTTTCCACATGATTTGATACAATATAGTAGATAAAGGAGAAATTATGAAAAGCGATCATCTGAAAGAAAGTAAAAATATTGAAGACCGGCGCGGACAGAGCGGAAGCGCTTACTCATCTGGACGCTCGAGTGGCAATATAGGAGGGGGTATCCTCCAAATCCTCCTCTCTCCAGGAAGTTTCAAGAGCAAGATCATTATGATTTTACTGTTGGTTCTTTTGAGTGGGGGGAGCTGGCCTGAGTGGCATCTTTAATCCGGAGCAAGCCACTCAGAACTACAACTCCAGCCAAGTCACGCGCCAAGAGCAAACCCAAGTTAGCGACCAAGACACCAAGTTCGTCAGCCAAGTCTTGGGGACGACAGAAGACTTTTGGAGCCAAGCTTTCCAAAAAGAAGGTCGAACCTATCATAAACCGACCTTGGTCTTCTACACCGGTCAAACGCGAACAGGCTGTGGAGTGGGGCAAGCAGCAGCAGGTCCTTTCTACTGCCCTAGCGATCAAAAAATTTATCTGGATATTAGCTTCTACAAAGAGCTCACCACTAAATACAAGGCCAGCGGTGACTTTGCCATGGCCTATGTTATCGCACATGAGGTCGGCCACCATATCCAAAACGAATTAGGAACCCTTCAAAGTTACCAACGGGCCACCCAGGGGAAATCTGAAACACAGAAAAACGCCCTGAATGTTCGCTTGGAGCTTCAAGCAGACTACTATGCTGGTGTTTGGGCCCGCTATATCGAGGAGCAAGGTCTCATGGACACAGGTGACATCGAAGAAGCTCTCAATGCTGCCCATGCAGTAGGGGACGATACTCTCCAAGAGCAGGCCTATGGTTACTCTGTCCCAGATAGTTTCACCCATGGAAGCTCCGAGCAACGCATGCGCTGGTTCAAGCGAGGATACCAGTACGGAGACTTTGAGCACGGTGATACCTTTAGTGTTTCTGATGCAAACCTCTAACACTCTAGTCAAAAAGCCTTCAGATATACTCTGAAGGCTTTTTGGTAACTTTCATATTGAAGGACTTTCCTTTTAATAGCCAAACCAACCTTTAAAGGTATCCCAAGCATTCTTGGCCTTACCAGGAAGGTCTGCTTCATCGATGGCCTTCTTAGCTTGGTCTACCATATTGGAAGCTTGCTCTTTTACCTGATCAAAGAAGCCTTTGTCATCTGTCTGAGCGTCAGTTTCTGTTTCTTGGCCGACTGGCGCAATCCCATTTTCCGCGTAGGAGTTCTTCTCGTCGTCAAAGCTGGTTCCTTCCGTATAAGGCAGGACGCTGTTGGCGACATTGCGGAAGATGATCGAGGCCGTTTCCGCACTGGTCCCCGTCAGGTAATGGGTCTCATCTGTTTTAGGGAAACCTAGCCACTGGCTGAGGACTACATCTGGAGTATAACCGATTACCCACTGGTCCCCAGATAAATCTGGGTTGAAGTCGGTCTCTGTTGTCCCTGTCTTCCCAGCCATGGTATAGCCATAAGGAGCTGCGTTGACCCCTGTCCCGTTGGAGAACGTTCCTAGCATCATATTGGTCATTTTTCGATTAACAGAGGTGCTGAGGACCCGGGTAGATTTCTGACTATGACTCTTGACGACCTGGCCACTCGCATTTTCAATTTTGGTAATGAGGTGGGCATCGTTCATGACTCCATCATTAGCAAAAGCCCCATAAGCTTGGGCCATCTCCAGAGGATTGGTCGCAACACCAGATCCGAGAGCCACACCAAGAGAACGATGAACCTTGTCCATATTAAGTCCAAACTTCTTCCCATAATCAAAGACTGTGTCAAGACCTAATTCATTAGCTGTGGCAACTGCTGGTAGGTTAAGGGATTCCGCTAAGGCCTGATACATCGGAACCGTTGGACTAGTCTGAATTCCCCCATAGTTGTTTACGGTGTAATTTCCATAGGTGGTTGTAGTGTTATCCAATTCCATGTTGGTCGACCAACCCTTGGCAACTGCTGGACTGTAGACCACAAGCGGTTTAATGGTTGAACCAGGACTTCTTGCAGACTGGGTCGCGTAGTTGTAGCTTCTAAAGCCGACTCCTTGGTCGCTTCCGACACGACCGACAATAGCACGAACTCCTCCTGTCTTTGGATCCAGGGCCACACTACCGGACTCTGCCCGGGTGCCATCCTCTGCAAGGGGGAAGAGATCCACATTGTCATAGATGACCTGCATGCTGGCCTGGTAATTCTGATCCATTTCTGTATAGATCCGATAGCCATTTTTAATAATGTCTTCTTCCGTCAGGCCATACCGATTGACGGCTTCATTAATCACCGCATCGAAATAAGAAGGATAGCGATAATCTTCTGACTTGCCTTCATAGGCATCGATGAGCTGACCGTGAATATCTACCGTAGCAGATTGGTCTGCTGTGGCCTGATCGATATAGCCAGCAGCCACCATATTCTGCAAAACAGTGTTCCGACGGTTGGTCGCATTTTCGACAGAATAAAGGGGATTATAAATCTCTGGTCCTTTCAGCATCCCTGCAAGAACCGCTGATTGGTCGAGAGTCAATTGACTAGCCGACACTCCGAAATATTTCTTAGAAGCATCTTCAATCCCCCAAACCCCATTGCCGAAGTAGGCATTGTTGAGATACATGGTCAGAATTTCTTTCTTGCTGTACTTTTTATTGATCTCGAGAGCCAGGAAAAACTCTTTAGCCTTACGCTCAATGGTCTGGTCTTGAGAGAGGTAAGCATTCTTAGCTAGCTGCTGAGTAATGGTTGATCCTCCTCCAGAGCGCCCCGCTGTCAGGATAGCTAGAAAGAAACGGCCGTAGTTGATCCCACTGTTCTTGTAGAAGGTCCGGTCTTCTGTCGCAATCACTGCATTTTGCAGATTTTCACTAATGGCATCTAGCTCAACATAAGTTCCCTTTTGACCTGTCAGACTCCCGGCCTGGTTCCCATCCTTATCGTAAATAATGGTGGTCGCCTTGAGGGCATTTTGCAAATCTGCCACATTGGTCGTCTTGGCAAGATAAAAGAGATAGCCTCCTGTCACCAAACTGAAAATCAAGCCAATGAGCAAGAAGATCTTGGTCAAGTGGTACTTGCGCCAAAAGCGTCTAAAAGGATGCTGAGACAGAGGTTTCTTGTGTTTCTTGTCTGAACGGCTATAGGTCGGAGCTAACTCCTCACCATCCGTCGACAACTCCACCTCCTCTGCAATCTTGGTTGGTTTTTTGTCTCGTTGGAAATGACGAATCATTCCCTCCATCAATTCTTTTAATTTGTTCATAATCTTTATTTTATCACCTTCCCCACGACTAGACAAGAAAGACCTCCGGAGGTAGCTTCTCTTTTAGATTTCTTTAAGCTTCTGCCAAGTTCCAATTCTTAGCTAATCTGAGGATGTTTCTCTTCTGCCGAGCAAGATTGGTCTCGTCTTTTCTTTCCCCTAGCTTTCTGATACAATAGCACTATGCAATACACGATTACCATCCCAAAAGCCTTTCCAACTATGACGGTCAAGGAAGCTCTAGAAGACTATTTCCTCATCCCACGAAAAATTCGCCATTTTTTGCGGACCAAAAAAAACGTCCAAGTCAATGGTCAAGCAGTCCACTGGCAGTGCACTCTTCAGGCAGGAGATGACCTCACCCTGACCTTTGACCCTGAAGACTATGAAGAAAAGTCTCTCCTAGCTGGTGACCCTAGTCTGGTTGAGGTCCTCTACGAGGATGAGCACCTGATCATCGTCAATAAGCTAGAAGGGATGAAAACCCACGCCAATCAACCAGGCGAAGTCGCCCTTCTGAATCACGTCTCTAGTTACGTGGGGGGGCCCTGTTATGTCGTTCATCGTTTGGACAAGGAGACCAGTGGAGCCCTTCTTTTTGCCAAGAATCCCTTTGTCCTCCCCATCCTCAACCGTTTGCTAGAGGATCGGAAAATCAAGCGAGAATACTGGGCCCTCATCCAAGGGAAGCTCCCCCAGAAACAGGTGGTTTATAAAGATAAGCTAGGTCGTGATCGCCATGATCGTCGCAAGCGCATCGTCGATCCTAAAAAAGGACTCTATGCGGAAACCCACGTGACGATTTTAAAGGTCTTCAAACGAACGAGTTTGGTCAAGTGCCAACTCCAGACTGGCCGGACGCATCAAATCCGTGTCCATCTCTCTCATCATGGGCATCCCATCATGGGAGATCCTCTCTACAACCCAGAAAGAGGATCCCGTCTCATGCTCCATGCCCACCGCCTCACCTTGGTTCATCCCTTTACCCTAGAACCCATCCAGGTCGAAGCCTTATCCCAAGGATTTGAAGAAATTCTGGCCCAAGAAAAAAATGGAAATGACCGATAAAAACACCGAATCCATACGATTCGGTGTTTTTTCTTACAGTGTGATTTATTCCTGAGTCTCTCCTTCTACAGGACTTGCTGGAGCATTCTCTTTCTCCCCAGTTACCGTCGGAAGTTCTTCCGAACTGGTTTCTTCTTTTGGATTGCTTGCTTCCGTAACGGATGCAGTAGCCGAATCAGAAGCTAACGTCTCGCTAGCAAGAGGTGCTGAGGAGCCCTCCACTGTGGCACTTGCTGATGGAGAGGCTAACTCTGCTTGAAAGGCTAGTATGGCCTGAAGCAAGGCTGTCTTGTCACTCTTAGGATTAGCTAGTTGATCAAATAGAGCTTCCAAGCGCTCAAAACTTGCATCACTCGCTCCTTTTTCAAGCAATTGCTTGTGCAGGGCCATCAACTGGTTGTAGAGCTGTTGGTAAAGAGCAAGATCCTCAATCTGAGGGGTGTCTGTTTCTTTTGCTTTTGCTTCTCAATGGCTTCCTCCACTTGCCGAAGTAGGGTTTGACCGCTGGATAGAGCCTTGCCTGTTTCCTCTTCTTGGCGTAGCTGAGCCAAATGCTCTTCAAATCCTGTTCGCTGACCTTCTTCCACCTGAGGTAAGAGGCTCTCGATTTGGTTCAAGAGGGCTGTTAGCATGTTGGCCTCTTGATGAGCTTCTGTCGCCTTATCCAACTCCCCATAGACCCCTTTAAGAAACTCGTAAACAGCTAAGTTATAAGAAGGGGCTTCACCTCCTTTTTGATCCAAAACGGTCTTTTCAATCGGGTAAATCGGAGCATGCTCTTGAGAAAAGAGCTGATCAATGGCTTGCTTGGCTTGGTAAAGTTCCATAAAGTGGGCTTTTGAATCCCAGGCTTCTTCAAAGGCTTGAGCACGATAAAGTTTCAAAGCCAGATCTGCAACTTGAGTGCGTAATTCTGGTGTCAAGCGCGCATCACTCAAGCTTTGATAGAAATACTTGAGGTAGTCCACTGAAGTCACCCCAGTTCGATCTTGCATCTCCTGAATAGCCTGTAGCAATTGCCCTTGCCCCTCTAGCAACTGACCATTCTTAGTTTCATAAGCTTCTTGTAGTTGAGCCACCAGTTCTTCCTTCTTAAGCTGGAAGGCCTCTGTATCCAACAAACGAACCTGCTCTAGCAACTCTTGGTAACGACGATCCAAGACCGTTTCTTCTATTGGCTTAACCGCTTGGGTAGCATGGATATACTGTTGATCAACTTGGTCGAGACTAGCCAGATAACCTGCTGTCGAGTTGCTTGGGAAGCTCTTGACATTCTCCAAGAAGTGCCCCAAAATCAACTCAATCCGTCTTTGTTGCAGAGGATCAGAAGCATAAAGAGTGCGACTTTCAGCTAAGAGTTGGTTGACCTTGGCCTCTACAACCTTCTGGTCCAAGTCTCCTTTTTGATAAGGAGATTGGATGGTAGGTAGGCGGTGGGCTAAGTAAGCGGCTAGGCCAGCCGAGCGAACCTTGATGTAGTGGTTGTGGTCTCCGTGTGGGATGACGAACTGACCATTCTCAATCTGTAAGCTATAAGGAGAAATTCCTGAACGAAGGGCAGTCGTATAGAGCTCGTTAATGAAATCTAGTTCCGGATTGCCCGTTTCAAGCGGAATCCGGACATGTTCCTTCCGAACGGCATAAGGATGGATATGGGTCGGATCGTATTCTTGGTCTGGATTGTTAAAGACAAAGAAGCCGTTCGAAATCTTGATTGCTTCTCGAGGAACTCCGTAGGTTTGGCTAATGTACTGAATCTTTTCTTCATCAGAAGCATCACGAGAGTAAGTGGTCACGTCGTCTGTCAGTGGTTTTCCTTTGTCTTCTTGTTGCTTACCAGCCAGAACAGCCTCTGCTGCAGCAATTTCTTGAGAAGAGAGATTCTTCTTGTAGAAATAATGGGCATGGTCCCCGTGAGCGACCATATAGCCCTCATCATCCTTGCTGATGACTTGATCCGCATGAAAGCCATGATCGTGCTCCTCTTCCTGCTTATGGTGATGGTGATGCTCACCCTCATGATCGTGATCGTGCGCATGGCCCTCTGGCTCTGGAATCGAAGGAAGATTTGGTGTCTCTTCAGTTGCAGCACTGCCTCCTTGGGCACGGAGAAATTGATAGTGCCGCGCTAGCTCGCGCTCTAGAGGCGAAAGTTCCTGATAAGGGATAAAGTGGAAATGATCTCCGTGAGGATAGACTACCCCTTGGTCTGTCCATTTGCTAATCTTACTTGGGTCAAAGACTGAACCATCCGACTCCACATGACGAGAAGTCAGAGGTGTCTTTTGCAACTCTGCAAGAAGTCTGGCAAGGCTTGAGGTCTGATGCCCCTCTGTTGACCCGGTAGTCGGACCTGTAGGAATTGGAGTCAGAGGACTAGGGGAGAATGGATTTGGAGTTTCCTTTTCAAGGGATGGAGTGGCCTGTCCCTGTGAAGCTTGGCCACCTCTCTTATCTTCTGTTGAGCCTGTTGCTAGGACTTTTTCTTCATTTTTCCTAGACTGACCATGTAAGACGGACAGAGCAGCCGCCAACTCTCCAGCTGATAGGGCACTCTTTGGAATGTAATGATAATGGCCTCCGTGTGGAACAATAAAGCCATCACCTGTATCTGAAATCACATCCCCAGGACTAAAGACATAGCCATCATCTGTCTGGTAGCCACCTTTGCTAGGACGAGTTCCTGAGGTGAGACTTTCAAGAGTCTTGCCTTCCTTCAAGGCTTGACTTGGTTGGCTAAAATCTCGCAGTTTAGTAAGTTTGCGAGAGGAGCCAGTCGCTCCCAAACCTTCCTCTCCTTGCTCCTTGACGATCCCTCCTTTTTTCTGCTCGGCAATTTCTTCAATCGAGCGCACATTAACTGTATGGCGGGCATCTGTCAGATAAAGGTAGTATTTCCCAGCTCGTTTAATCACATAGCCATCCTTGACACGGGTGACGATATCTGCTTCTTGAAGCTGATAAGACGGGTCTCGTAAAATGAGCTCCTCACTAAAAATAGCATCATAAGGGACCTTCCCATTGTAATAGTGGAAGTGATCCCCGTGGGAGGTCACAAAACCATCATCCGTAATTTTGACAACGATCTGTTCTGCCTGCGTATTTCCTTGGAATTAACCGAATCAATAGTTTCTTCTTTCTTACTGGCCCTTGAGGCTTTCTTAGTTTTATCTCCCTGTAAGTATTGAACCTGATTCTTCTTTTCTTCTTTAACAGGTGCTGGTTGACGAAGGGCATAGGCACAGAACCCAAGTCCTAATACTGAGACAATCGCAATGGTTCCTTTTTTCTTCATTCTTGCTTCTTACTCCTTTAATTCCTTGGCTAAGACAGCCAAATTTTCTTCTAAATTTTCTAGTAAATCTTTGTTATTCTGGGGATCTGCTTCTAGAGGATCCAAAACCTTGACACGCGCTCCCGTTGCCCGAGCGATACTATCCGCCACCTTGGAGGAAGTGTGCTTCTCGACGAAAATGGTTTTCACCTGATAGTCCTTCACGAACTGCTGGATTTCAGCTAGTTGGCGAGCCGTCGGCTCTTGCTCAGGAGAAATTCCTGCAATCCCCAACTGCTTCAAGCCAAAGCGCTTGGCTAGATAAGAGAAGGCAGTGTGTTGAGTCACAAAGGTCTTTTGCTTAACTTTCTCAAAGAGAGGCTGGTAGTTGCTAACCAAATCTTGGCAGCGTTTTTCTAGTTTCTTGGCATTGGCCTCATAGAGGCTCCGATGATTTGGGTCTATCTCTCCTAGCTTTTGGGCTAGTAGGCGACCCTCTTCTGCTATTTTAAGGGGATCCACCCAGCTATGAGGATCATACAAACTCTGAGCCCCTTCTCCTTCTTCCTCACTGAGGTTTTCTAGACCAGTCACCTTATCCAAGGTCATCCCTTGACTCGCTTCGATGACCTGAAGCTTGGATCCTTGCAGATTCGGATCTAGCTGCCCCGCCCAGGATTCCAAGGTTTGGGAATGGTAGACGAAGACATCCGCATCATATATCTGGGCCACCTCCTTGGCAGAAGGTTCGTAGTCATGGATGCCCGCTCCTGACTGGACCATCCACACTTGGTTCTGATCACCAGAAATTTCTTTAACCAGAGCATAGATAGGATAAAAACTGGTCACAATCTTGAGCCCCTGTTTCGAACTAGTAGGAGTCGGATTACCCTTGGAGCCACAAGCTGTTAGAAGGAAAAGAAGACTCAGGAAGAGCCCTAGACCTTCCATTTTTTTCCAAAATTTCATAGAATCCTTCTTTCTGTTTTCTTAACCGGTTATTTAATCGGTTGTTTAACCAGTTAATAATACTCTTTTTCTATTTTTTTGTCAAGTTCATATTGTAATTTTTTCTCTATCACTAACCAAGTCTATCATCCACAGGGCAGTTTGTCCCCCTCCTTTTCCGTCTTGCCATAGCATTACTACTGCCCCTCCAAGATTTGTGCATAAAAAAAGGAGCTATCCGTTGGATAAGCTCCTCTTTTAGTCCCTTCCTTATTCAGTTTGAATAGGACATGATCTGGATCAATCGATTATTTATAATTGTAAGCCCAGTAATAGTTACCGTCTCCATTTACGACTGCTGCTACAGCACCTTCTGTCGCATTTGGATCTAGCAGCAATTCACGTAAACCACTGTTGTACCATTTATTTGCAACTGTTGCTGCATCTTCTTCACGACGAGCTACGAAGCCTGTGCTATCATATTGGCGTGAAATTTGGTTAGCTTTTGGCAAGCTAAGTGAATTGTAGACATCATCAGACCAAGTCAATTCTTTCATGCCTTGTGCTTTTCTCAATTGATTGATTTTCGCAAAGGCTTCTTTGGCTTTTTCTAAGTAGACATAGTTTGTGTCGTCTGTCGCTTGAACGCGGTAAACGAATTTCACATAACCAAATTCAACGTCTTTGTAGTTTTTATCATCTACGCCACTCTTCAAGTTAGCGATCAAGACATAGTCTTTCGCCCATGGGTTTTCCTTTGATTTCTCAAAGAGTTCTGGGTCTTCGATTTCCCATTCTACTTTAGCATCCCATCCAGCATTGTCAATGAAAGTAGGATGCATCTTTTCGATGACATAGTTCTTGAATTCTTCTACGTTCTTGAATGGAAGAGCTTTACCAGCTTGAGCTGTTTCTACCACGTTTGTAGAGTAAAGTTTCACACTTGAGTCGCGATCGCTGTATGCATACTCGTCATCTTTTGCATCTTCGTGGAATTTTGGATCGATGACAGGATCGTTAGGATCTGTCATTCCTTGAAGCTTCCATTTACCATCAATCCATTTCCAATAAGCAGAATAACCAGTTGCTTCTGTATCAGATGGAATGTAGTAATAGTGGGTAGAACCGTCAAAGTAGTAGTTCTTATCTCGGCGTAATGCTTCAGAACCTGGCTTACCTGGAGGGTAGACCAACTTAGGTGCACGTCCATTTGGAGCCCATGGGAGATGTTCCAAACCTTCTGCTGGTGTTTCCACATATGGAGGGATTTGGTTTTCACTTGGCTCATCTGTTGTTACCAAACCTTCGTTTCCTGGTACCTCAGGTTGAACAGGTTCCTCTGGTGTTGGTTCACTTGGATTTTCTGGACTTGGTTCAAAAGGATTAAACTCTCCATCAGCTCCTACAAATGGTGGGTTCTCTGGGAAGACCAAACTATCAATGTTATCAAGATCAGAAGGCTGTGATGGTGTTACCGGTTGATCTGGTTTATCAGTTGGATTTGGTTCTTCTGGTGTTGGCGTTGGCTCCGGAGTTGGAGTTGGATCTGGAGTCGGTGCTTCCGGAGTTGAATCCTTGACAAAGACCCATTTGCCATCTTTGTAATAGTAGTAGTCACCGTTATCTAAAACGTAGTAATGGTAACCATTTTCATAACGGTAATGAGGATCATTCTCTAAGTTATTACTATTATTGTTGCGGTTTGTTAGAGGTTTCCACTGACCATCGCGGTAGATACGGTAAGTTCCATCGTTCATACGGTAGTAGTGGTTCCCGTTCCAATAAACATAGTTTTCATCATTGGCTAAATTGTTGTAGCCGTTGTAGTTATTCCAGTTGTTATAACCATAGTTATAACCGTAGTCATAACCATAGTTATTGTTCCAGTTGTTATAGCCATAGTTATTCCAACCATAATTGTAACCATAGTTCAAACCAAGGTTATTCAAGACACGGCCAAGGTTATAACCAGTGCCCCAGTTAGAGTAGCTTGGACTATAAACCGTGTAACTATAACGGTTGGTATTCCATCCAATTGTATCAGCTTGCGCATTGGATACAACAAAAGCAGGTACAGCTGCAACAGAAGCCAAAACAGCTCGCGTTACATATCTATATTTTTTTTCCATTAAAACAACTCCCTTAGGATAGTATTATATGAAAAGCGACAATATTCCTTATGCATAAGTGTATTTTGTGTCACCACTGGGTTCAACATGTATATAGGGGTCTTATTTTTTGCATTCACTAATTAGTAAGGCCTTTTTAAAAAATGAATGCTTCGTTCTGATATCTACAATTACCCTGTCGAAAATTCAGTAACAACGCAGTTTTTTAATATTTTTTCACCCTTCATTTGCATTATAGCACACAAAATTTTTAAATGCAAATAGTTTGAAACCAAACATATTTTACTCATCAAATTATACTCATTATTTTTTTACTGTCTGGTTATTCTTTGCCTCTTTACACTTGCAATAGTATGTATATAAAGGATAAAACAATAGGATAGTATTATACTCATTTTTTAGAAGTTTTCTAGCGTTTCTTTATTTCTATTTCTAAAGGAATCATGACCCCTCTAGGGGGAAGAAGCTGACATCGTACACCTCCAGAAAGCTTTCCCTCGTAACGAGCTAACAGAGAGGGAAGGTCAAGCACCTGCAACCTCTAGCCCTCTTTCAAAAAAAAGAGAGAAGGTCTAGGACCTTCTCTTACGACTAGTTTTGGGTTTTCTTCTCTATAGTAGAGTCTTCCACTTCTTAGTCTTCTTTCTTCTTGTGGCTAAGGAATCCGAACATGCTCAAGACAGTTGCACCAAGGAGGGCTAAGAACCCTGTACCTTGTTCACCTGTATTTGGTAGAGCTTGCTTGTTTTCAACCACTGGACTAGTGGCTGGACGATCCAATGCTACTACCTTGCCAGCTGGTTTAGCAGGTTCTTCCTGTTTACCTGGGTTAACTGGTTTGACTGGGTTAACCGGATTCACTGGGTTAACTGGATTCACCGGGTTAACCGGATTCACTGGGTTAACTGGATTCACCGGGTTAACCGGATTCACTGGGTTAACCGGATTCACTGGCTTGACTGGGTTTTCTGCTACACCGTAGTAGATAAACTCATCAACTGGCGCAACAAGCACCTTACGTTCTAGTTCTTTACGTCCAGTTTCCACACCATCTGTATAGGTGATCTCTTCAACGATCAGGGCTTGTCCCTTCTTACCAACTGTCACGCGACGTTCTTCACCCTTAGCAAGTGCTGGGTTTTCTTTACGGATGACCTTGTATGGTAATTCAAGAGTTTGTTCCACTTTCTTGGTTGTAACAACCGGTACATGTGGTTTCTTAGTCCCTACTTCAATCACTTCTTCAACTGGTTGTTTGGTGACACTTTCGCTCTTCTTCTCACGTTTTGTTTCAACTCCGTTTGTGTAAGTCACGGTATAAACGATAGTACGCTCACCTTTTTGACCCGGAGTCTTGACCTTGCGTGTGCCTTCTGGGAGATCTGCATTCTTTTCTTCACGGCTGGTGAATGGAATTTCTTTCGTCTCTGTGACTTCAGAAGTTGTTACGACTGGAGCTTTCTTAGTCCCCACTTCAACCACTTCTTCAACTGGTTGTTTGGTTATGTCGTCGCTCTTCACAATACGATCTGTTTCAACTCCGTCTGTGTAGGTAACGGTATAAACAATAGTCCGCTCACCTTTTTGACCAGAAGTTTTCACATTCCGTGTGCCTTCTGGGAGATCTGCATTCTTTTCTTCACGGGTTGTGAATGGAACTTCATGTTTTTCTACTTCTTCCTGAGTTGTTACGACTGGAGCTTTCTTGGTGCCCACTTCAACCACTTCTTCAACTGGTTGTTTGGTGACACTTTCGCTCTTCTTCTCGCGTTTTGTTTCAACTCCGTCTGTGTAAGTCACGGTATAGACAATAGTCTTTTCACCTTTTTCACCTGGAGTTTTCACATTGCGTGTGCCTTCCAGAAGGTCTGCGTTCTTTTCTTCACGGCTGGTGAATGGAATTTCTTCCGTCTCTGTGACTTCCTTAGTCGTTACGACTGGAGCTTTCTTAGCCCCCACTTCAACCACTTCTTCAACTGGTTGTTTGGTGACACTTTCGCTCTTCTTCTCACGTTTTGTTTCAACTCCGTCTGTGTAAGTCACGGTATAGACAATAGTCTTTTCACCTTTTTTTCACCTGGAGTTTTTTTACATTGCGTGTGCCTTCTGGGAGATCTGCATTCTTTTCTTCACGGCTGGTGAATGGAATTTCTTCCGTCTCTGTGACTTCCTTAGTCGTCACGACTGGAGCTTTCTTAGTACCCACTTCAACCACTTCTTCAACTGGTTGTTTGGTGACACTTTCGCTCTTCTTCTCACGTTTTGTTTCAACTCCGTCTGTGTAGGTCACGGTATAGACAATAGTCTTTTCACCTTTTTTTCACCTGGAGTTTTTTTACATTGCGTGTGCCTTCCAGAAGGTCTGCGTTCTTTTCTTCACGGCTGGTGAATGGAATTTCTTCCGTCTCTGTGACTTCCTTAGTCGTCACGACTGGAGCTTTCTTAGTCCCCACTTCAACCACTTCTTCAACTGGTTGTTTGGTGACACTTTCGCTCTTCTTCTCGCGTTTTGTTTCAACTCCGTCTGTGTAAGTCACGGTATAGACAATGGTCTTTTCACCTTTTTCACCTGGAGTTTTCACATTGCGTGTGCCTTCCAGAAGGTCTGCGTTCTTTTCTTCACGGCTGGTGAATGGAATTTCTTCCGTCTCTGTGACTTCCTTAGTCGTTACGACTGGAGCTTTCTTAGCCCCCACTTCAACCACTTCTTCAACTGGTTGTTTGGTGACACTTTCGCTCTTCTTCTCGCGTTTTGTTTCAACTCCGTCTGTGTAAGTCACGGTATAGACAATAGTCTTTTCACCTTTTTCACCTGGAGTTTTCACATTGCGTGTGCCTTCTGGGAGATCTGCATTCTTTTCTTCACGGCTGGTGAATGGAATTTCTTCCGTCTCTGTGACTTCCTTAGTCGTCACGACTGGAGCTTTCTTGGTGCCCACTTCAACCACTTCTTCAACTGGTTGTTTAGTGACACTTTCGCTCTTCACGACACGACTTGTTTCAACTCCGTCTGTGTAAGTCACGGTATAGACAATAGTCTTTTCACCTTTTTCACCTGGAGTTTTCACATTGCGAGTGCCTTCTGGGAGAGCAGGGTTCTTTTCTTCACGTTTTGTGAATGGAATTTCTTCCTTTTCTGTCACTTCCTTAGTTGTGATCACCGCAGCTTTCTTAGTGCCGACTTCGATGACCTTATCAACCGGTTGTTTAGTGACCGTTTCGCTCTTCTTCTCGCGTTTGGTTTCGACACCATCGGTTAAGGTAATCGTGTAGACAACAGTCTTCTCACCATTTTCCCCTGGAGTCTTCACGTTACGTGTACCTTCTGGCAAGTCAGGATTGGTTACGGTCTGTTCTCCATAAGGGATTGGTTCTGTAACTGTGAGTTCCTGAGTTGTCACAACAGCAGCCTTCTTGGTGCCTACTTCAACCACTTCTTCAACTGGTTGCTTCGTAACAGTTTCGCTCTTCTTCTCGCGTTTCGTTTCTTTACCGTCGACATAAGTAACGGTATAGACAATGGTCTTTTCACCTTTTTGACCAGGAGTCTTGACGTTGCGCGTGCCTTCTGGAAGATCTGCATTCTTTTCCTCTCGGCTGGTGAATGGAATCTCTTCCGTCTCTGTCACTTCTTTCGTCGTTTCAGTTGGGGTAGTCTTACCTAAAGCAGCATTTGCTCGAGCAACCAAGGCGTTGTAACGAGCTTCTAATTTAGTAGCAGAAGCTTGACCTTCTGGACTTTTGACACCGTTTTTAACAACGGCAAGTCCAGTAGCTAGCTCATTGATGCTATCCTCTAGCAAACCCTTCATATCCTCATCAGAAGGATCATCCTCAAAGGCTTGAATGTCTCCTTCAAATTCATTCAATTTATTAGTGAAATTAACAACCAGTTTCCGTTCTTCTGCATCTGGAATTTCTTCGTCTTCTCCTGGTGTTTCAGCCAAAACGGTTGGGATAAAGTTTGGGACTGTATAATGCGCTGCTACTCCCAAAGCATTTAAGGCAAGAACTGAAATCCCTAATTTAATTAACTTTTTTCTACTCATGATAATTTCCTTTAAAATTATACTAACAATACCGCAAGAAGAGGAGTAAAATATTTTACCCTCTTCTAGCAATATGTGTTATTGCTCCTTCTTGCGTTTCCAGATAAGAAGGCTAGTCATTCCCAACATGAGGCCACCCACAAGATTCATTACTGGAGAATCAACTGCTGCTGTCTTCGGTAAGATTGGTTGTGGTTGTTCTGGGACCTTCGGTGTTGGTTTCTTAGGTTTTGGTTTATCTGGGATTGGAGCTGGTGGCAAGTCACCATTCGGTGCCGGTGGAATCACTGGCGTTGGAGGTGTATATGGACCAGGTGGTGGTGTATTTGGTGCTGGTGGGAATACCTTCACTTCGTAAGTTTCTTTGGTTTATGGTTGAAGCTTACTTTTGCAACGTTTGGCACACCATTGTCGACGTACTTGCTAACATCGACGCCATCTTTGAAGCTTGTGTACAAGACAAGACGGAGGGTGCTTCCTTTGAGGGCATCTAGAATAGTTTCATCTGTGATTTCAACAGTTACTAGATTTGTTGCTTCATCATAGGTGACAGTTGCAAAGGCGCTCAAGGCATCACCAGTAATTTCACCACGTTCATTAGAAACTTTGCTTAGATTTTCAACTGCCTTATCAAGTTTCGCTTTCGCTTCTTCTAGGCTCTTGATTTCTTGTTCAAGTTTCTCTTGAGCTTGTTTTTGATCAGCTGATGTTGGAAGTCCACCTGACTTATCAGCGTTTTCTTTCAGAGCTGTCAATTCATCTTGAGCCGCTTTCAAGCTTGCTTCAAGTGTTGTCACAGCTGCTGCTTTTTCTGCTGATTCTGCATCTTCTGCTGCTGCAGTCTTGGCAGCTTCTACTTGCGCTGTCAAGTCAGCGACTTTAGCTTCTGCTGCAGCTACTTGTTCTGCAATTGAACCAGTAGTTGGTTGACCAGCAAGGTCTTTCAACTCTTGTTTTGCCTGATCAAGCTTGGCTTGAAGCGCTGCTTGGATAGAAGCAAATTGAGCATTTTCAACCTTGAGGGCAATTTTCTTCACTTTCAGAGCCTTATCGATCTCATCTGAGAAGGTCAAGTTGGTCAATTTCGTCTTGACGTCGCGACCGTATTGGTCTTTGACTGGATTGCCGTTCTCATCTTTTGGATCGGTTGGAACTGGAGTAGTGATGTCGAAGCGGAAGAGTTCGCCAGCTGTCTTCAAGCGGTAAACAGAGCCTGGTGCTGAACCATCCTCTGGACCAACAGTTTTTTGTGGTCTGTTTGGATCTGGATCGCGTGGTTTTTCAGGATCACGTGGTTTCACCGTCACCGGCTTAGATTCCTTGTTTCCTGATTGACCATTGCGGTCCTTGAAGGATACAGTCGCCTTGTTTGGAACAAGTTGTTCTGCATAAGGTGTCAAATCGCTACCTGATTTGAGTTTAGATGGAATGTATAATTGAATTTCTTTGAAGCCTTTGAGGCGAGCAAAGTCTTTCACTGTCACGGTAACAGTGTTACCTTCCACTTTCGTTTCAAGAGCTTCTTTGGCATCGTAACCATCGACGTAAGCCACTGGTGTACCCGCGATTTCCAATACTGGTTCAAGGGTATCTGTTACAGTGAATTCTTTATACTTGTCGATATCTGCAGGCAATTTCGTGTTGACATTGTACATGTAGCCAGCATCGTAGTCTACATCCAAGTGATCCAAGGTACGATTGATCTTCTTAGAAATTTCTGGTTCTGGTACTTTTGGTACAACAACCGGAACGGTGTTAGAGTCTTTCTTCAATCCTGGATTGTTATTAAGGATGTAAGATGCTGTATTTGGTACTGTGTAGCCACGATCTGTCAGATAAGGAGTAAGATCTGCGTCGGCTTTGACTTTGGCCTTGAAGGTTACTTGTACTTTCTTGCCAGCGCTTGATTTCACTGTTGCTTCTGGGAAGTTAACTGTCAGAGTTTGTCCGTCAGTTGTGACAGTAGCATCAGTTGCTTTACCATCAAGAGTTACGTTTGCAGTTCCTTCAAACTCTAATACAGGATCAAGAGTATCGGTTACTGCGAAGGCTGTTGCATCTTCTGGCATCACTGTGTTGATCGTATATGTAAATACTTCATCACGGTCTCCAAGAAGGGCTTCAGCTGCACCGTTGACTTGTTTTTCAATTTCAGGCTGACCTGGGTTTGGAGGTGTAACTGGGACTGTGTTCGAGTCTTTGGTTACGCCTGGTTTGTTAGGGAAGTCTACCTTGTAGCTTGCCTTGTTAGGGATCTCTACTTGATTCGTTGTAGCAGAGATATAAGCTCCGAGGTTGGCACCCTTCTTGATCTTAGCTGTGAAGGTCAAGTTTACTGCTTTACCGCCGTTTTCTTTCACTTGCTCTTCTGTAAGCGTCAAGGTAATGGTTTGTCCGTCAACCTTGATTTGGTTAGCCTTCAATTCTTTGCCGTTCAAGCTTGCACTTGATGCGCCTGCGAATTCAAGAACATCTACCAAGGTATCGTGAACTTCAAAGGCTGTCGCATCTGTTGGAACACTTGTGTTGACGTGGTAAGTGAAGACTTCATCACGTTTAGCTAGTGTTTCAGCAGGTTTGTCGTTAACATCCTTCTTAATTTCTGGCTCACCTGGTGTTGGTGGGATAACTGGGACTGGTTTAGATTTTTGCTCTGTGCCAGGATCGTTGTTGAAGTTGTACTTAGCCGTATTTGGTACACGGGTTACGCCATCTTCGTTCACATATTCTGACAAGTTTGCACCATCTTTGATCTTCGCTTTGAAGGTCAATTCAACTGTCTTACCAGCATTGGCTTTCGCTTCTTCTTCAGTCAATTTCACTGTGATCTTTTGACCCTTGAAGCTGATGTGGCTGGCATCCAAGGCTTGGCCGTCAAGAGTTGCGACAGCTTCAGCGTTTTCGCCTGCAAATTCAAGAACTTTTTCAATCGTATCGTATACTGCGAATCCTGTAACATCTTGAGGAACTCGAGTAGTCACTTTGTAAGTGAAGACTTCATCGCGTGCTCCTAAAGTTGCTTGGTCTTCGTTGTTTACTTTCTTCTCGATTGGAGGAAGTTCTGGTGATGGAGGTGTAACTGGGACTTCATTTGAGTCTTTGGTTACGCCTGGTTTGTTAGGGAAGCTTGCTTTGTAGCTTGCCTTATTCGGAACTTCAGTCTTACCTTCTTTGGTTACGTAAGCAGAAAGGTTGGCACCATCCTTGATCTTAGCTGTGAAGGTCAAGTTTACTGCTTTACCAGCGTTGGCTTTGACTTGGTCCTCAGTCAATGTGACTGTAATCTTCTGACCGTCAACCTTGATTTGTTCCGCTGGAATTGCTTGGCCGTTGAGGCTTGCACTTGCACGTCCAGTACCATCTGCGAATTCAAGTACGTCTACCAAGGTATCGTGGACTTCAAAGGCTGTCGCATCTGCTGGAACTTCAGTGTTGACATGGTAAGTGAACTCTTCGTTACGAGCTTGAAGCGTTTCAGCTGGCTTGCCGTTAACATCTTTCTTGATCTCTGGCTCACCTGGTGTTGGAGGTGTAACTGGAACCGTGTTAGAATCTTTGGTTACGCCTGGTTTGTTAGGGAAGTCTACCTTGTAGTTTGCCTTGTTAGGGATCTCGGTCTTACCAGCAGGTGTGAGGTAAGCTGCGAGGTTGGCACCCTTCTTGATCTTAGCTGTGAAGGTCAAGTTCACTGCTTTACCGCCGTTGGCTTTGACTTGGTCTTCTGTAAGCGTCAAGGTAATGGTTTGTCCGTCAACCTTGATTTGGTTAGCCTTCAATTCTTTGCCGTTCAAGCTTGCACTTGATGCGCCTGCGAATTCAAGAACATCTACCAAGGTATCGGTTACTTCGAAGGCTGTTGCGTCTGTCGGTACAGTTGTGTTGACGTGGTAAGTGAAGACTTCATCACGTTTAGCTAGTGTTTCAGCAGGTTTGTCGTTAACATCCTTCTTAATTTCTGGTTCACCTGGTGTTGGTGGGATAACTGGGACTGGTTTAGATTTGCTCTGTGCCAGGATCGTTGTTGAAGTTGTACTTAGCCGTATTTGGTACACGGGTTACGCCATCTTCGTTCACATATTCTGACAAGTTTGCACCATCTTTGATCTTCGCTTTGAAGGTCAATTCAACTGTCTTACCAGCATTGGCTTTCGCTTCTTCTTCAGTCAATTTCACTGTGATCTTTTGACCCTTGAAGCTGATGTGGCTGGCATCCAAGGCTTGGCCGTCAAGAGTTGCGACAGCTTCAGCGTTTTCGCCTGCAAATTCAAGAACTTTTTCAATCGTATCGTATACTGCGAATCCTGTAACATCTTGAGGAACTCGAGTAGTCACTTTGTAAGTGAAGACTTCATCGCGTGCTCCTAAAGTTGCTTGGTCTTCGTTGTTTACTTTCTTCTCGATTGGAGGAAGTTCTGGTGATGGAGGTGTAACTGGGACTTCATTTGAGTCTTTGGTTACGCCTGGTTTGTTAGGGAAGCTTGCTTTGTAGCTTGCCTTATTCGGAACTTCAGTCTTACCTTCTTTGGTTACATAAGCAGAAAGGTTGGCACCATCCTTGATCTTAGCTGTGAAGGTCAAGTTCACTGCTTTACCAGCGTTGGCTTTGACTTGGTCCTCAGTCAATGTGACTGTAATCTTCTGACCGTCAACCTTGATTTGTTCCGCTGGAATTGCTTGGCCGTTGAGGCTTGCACTTGCACGTCCAGTACCATCTGCGAATTCAAGTACGTCTACCAAGGTATCGTGGACTTCAAAGGCTGTCGCATCTGCTGGAACTTCAGTGTTGACATGGTAAGTGAACTCTTCGTTACGAGCTTGAAGCGTTTCAGCTGGCTTGCCGTTGACATCTTTCTTGATCTCTGGCTCACCTGGTGTTGGAGGTGTTACTGGAACCGTGTTAGAATCCTTGGTTACACCTGGTTTGTTAGGGAAGTCTACCTTGTAGCTTGCCTTATTTGGAACTTCCGTCTTACCATCTTTAGTGATGTAAGCTGAGAGATTTGCACCATCCTTAATCTTAGCTGTGAAGCTCAATTTAACAGCTTTACCGCCATTAGCTTTGACTTGTGCTTCTGTAAGCGTCAAAGTGATGGTTTGACCTTCAACTTTGATTTGTTCTGGAGCGATTGCTTCTCCGTTCACGCTTGCACTTGAGGCACCAGCGAATTCGAGAACATCTACCAAGGTATCGGTTACTTCGAAGGCTGTTGCTGCTTGAGGCACTTCTGTCGTTACATTATAAGTAAAGACTTCATCGCGTTTGTCAAGAGTCGCAGCTTCTTTGTCGTTAACGTCTTTCTTGATTTCTGGCTCATTGGTGTTGGAGGTGTTACTGGAACTTCGTTTGAGTCTTTGTTTACCTCAGGTTTGTTAGGGAAGCTTGCTTTGTAACTTGCCTTATTTGGAACCTCGGTCTTACCAGCAGGTGTGAGGTAAGGAGTCAGATCCGCATTTGCCTTGATCTTAGCTGTGAAGGTCAAGTTCACTGCTTTACCGCTGTTTTCTTTCACTTGCTCTTCTGTAAGCGTCAAGGTAATGGTTTGTCCGTCAACCTTGATTTGGTTGGCCTTCAATTCTTTGCCGTTCAAGCTTGCACTTGATGCGCTGGCGAATTCAAGAACATCTACCAAGGTATCGTGAACTTCAAAGGCTGTCGCATCTGTTGGAACACTTGTGTTGACGTGGTAAGTGAAGACTTCATCACGTTTAGCTAGTGTTTCAGCAGGTTTGTCGTTAACATCCTTCTTAATTTCTGGTTCACCTGGTGTTGGTGGGATAACTGGGACTGGTTTAGATTTTTGCTCTGTGCCAGGATCGTTGTTGAAGTTGTACTTAGCCGTATTTGGTACACGGGTTACGCCATCTTCGTTCACATATTCTGACAAGTTTGCACCATCTTTGATCTTCGCTTTGAAGGTCAATTCAACTGTCTTACCAGCATTGGCTTTCGCTTCTTCTTCAGTCAATTTCACTGTGATCTTTTGACCCTTGAAGCTGATGTGGCTGGCATCCAAGGCTTGGCCGTCAAGAGTTGCGACAGCTTCAGCGTTTTCGCCTGCAAATTCAAGAACTTTTTCAATCGTATCGTATACTGCGAATCCTGTAACATCTTGAGGAACTCGAGTAGTCACTTTGTAAGTGAAGACTTCATCGCGTGCTCCTAAAGTTGCTTGGTCTTCGTTGTTTACTTTCTTCTCGATTGGAGGAAGTTCTGGTGATGGAGGTGTAACTGGGACTTCATTTGAGTCTTTGGTTACGCCTGGTTTGTTAGGGAAGCTTGCTTTGTAGCTTGCCTTATTCGGAACTTCAGTCTTACCTTCTTTGGTTACGTAAGCAGAAAGGTTGGCACCATCCTTGATCTTAGCTGTGAAGGTCAAGTTCACTGCTTTACCAGCGTTGGCTTTGACTTGGTCCTCAGTCAATGTGACTGTGATCTTCTGACCATCAACCTTGATTTGTTCCGCTGGAATTGCTTGGCCGTTGAGGCTTGCACTTGCACGTCCAGTACCATCTGCGAATTCAAGTACGTCTACCAAGGTATCGTGGACTTCAAAGGCTGTCGCATCTGCTGGAACTTCAGTGTTGACATGGTAAGTGAACTCTTCGTTACGAGCTTGAAGCGTTTCAGCTGGCTTGCCGTTGACATCTTTCTTGATCTCTGGCTCACCTGGTGTTGGAGGTGTAACTGGAACCGTGTTAGAATCTTTGGTTACGCCTGGTTTGTTAGGGAAGTCTACCTTGTAGCTTGCCTTGTTTGGAACTTCAGTCTTACCTTCTTTGGTTACGTAAGCAGAAAGGTTGGCACCATCCTTAATCTTAGCTGTGAAGCTCAATTTAACAGCTTTACCGCCGTTAGCTTTGACTTGTGCTTCTGTAAGCGTCAAAGTGATGGTTTGACCTTCAACTTTGATTTGTTCTGGAGCGATTGCTTCTCCGTTCACGCTTGCACTTGAGGCACCAGCGAATTCGAGAACATCTACCAAGGTATCGGTTACTTCGAAGGCTGTTGCGTCTGTCGGTACAGTTGTGTTGACATTGTAAGTGAAGGTATCGTTACGGTTTACAAGGGTTTCAGCTGGTTTTTCGTTGACATCCTTCTTGATCTCTGGTTCTTTCGGAGTTGGAGGAGTAACTGGGACTACATTAGAATCTTTTCTAAAGCCTGGTTTATTAGGGAAGTCCGCAACGTAGCTTGCCTTGTTTGGAACCTCAGTCTTACCATCTTTGACGTAAGCTGAAAGGTTTGCGCCATCCTTGATCTTGGCTGTGAAGCTCAATTTCACCGCTTTACCAGCGTTGGCTTTAACTTGGTCTTCTGTAAGGGTCAAGGTAATGGTTTGGCCGTCAATCTTGATTTGTTCAGCCTTCAATTCTTTGCCGTTCAAGCTTGCACTTGAAGAACCAGCAAATTCGAGAACATCTACCAAGGTATCGGTTACTTCAAAGGCTGTTGCTGCTTGAGGCACTTCTGTCGTTACATTATAAGTAAAGACTTCATCGCGTTTGTCAAGAGTCGCAGCTTCTTTGTCGTTAACGTCTTTCTTGATTTCTGGCTCATTTGGTGTTGGAGGAGTAACTGGGACTTCGTTGGAGTCTTTGTTCACCTCAGGTTTGTTAGGGAAGCCAGCAGTGTAGCTTGCCTTGTTTGGAACTTCCGTCTTACCATCTTTAGTGATGTAAGCTGAAAGGTCTGCATTTGCTTTAATCTTAGCAGAGAAGGTCAATTTAACAGCTTTACCACCGTTAGCTTTGACTTGGTCTTCTGTAAGGGTCAAGGTAATGGTTTGACCTTCAACCTTGATTTGTTCCGCTGGAATTGCTTGGCCGTTGAGGCTTGCACTTGCACGACCTGTAGGATCTGCGAACTCAAGAACATCTACCAAGGTATCTTTGACCGCAAAGGCTGTTGCATCTGCTGGGACTTCTGTATTTACATTGTAGGTAAATTCTTCAGTAGCTGTCTTCAATGTTTCAGCTTCTTTGCCGTTGACATCTTTCTTGATACCTGGCTCACCTGGTGTTGGAGGTGTTACTGGAACTTCGTTTGAATCCTTATGGTATTTCGGATTGTTGTCAATATCATAAGAAGCCTTGTTTGGAATTTCAGTTGTACCTGCAGGGGTGATGTAAGCTGCAAGGTTTGCGCCATCCTTGATCTTAGCCTTGAAGGTTACTTCGATAGACTTGCCAGCATCTGCTTTCACAGAAGCTTCTGCAAATGCAATCTTGATGGTTTGATCTTTGACTGTCACAGTCGCTTTCTTACCAGCAGCTTTTCCATCAATCTTCACGGTTGCAGATCCATCTTTACCTACAAATTGCAAGACATCTTTCAATTCGTCAGTGATTTCAAAGATCGATGCATTAGCTGGCATTTCTGTTGTAAGAGTGTAGGTAAACTCTTCATCACGTTTCGCTAATTCGTAACGTTCTTGACCGTTGACTTTCTTCTTCAACTCAGGTGTTGTGGTTGGAGGAGGAGTTACGGTTACAGGAGTTGATTCTTTCTTAGAATCTGGGTTGTCATTAATGATGAAGCTTGCAGTATTTGGCACTAAAGGCTTGTCTCCAGCTGGATTTGGATAAGCAGCTAGAAGGGCATCATATGAGACATTGTCTTTGATCTTAGCCTTGAAGGTAATATGAACAGCTTTACCTGCATATTTCTTCACTTGGTCTTTATCAAAGGTTACAGTGAGTGTTTGACCGTTGGTTTGAACAGTAAGGTCTGTTGCTTTTTGGCCATCCACTTCGACAGTTGCATCCCCATCAAAGGTTAATTCATTAACCAGTTGGTCTGATACTTCAAACTTATCAGCAACTTCAGGAACTTTCGTGTCGACTGTATAAGTAAAGCTTTCGCTTAATTTATTCAAGTCAGCGTGTTCTTGATTGTTCACTTTCTTCGTGATTGGTGGAGGAGTAACCGTTACTGGTTTTGGTCTCTTTCTCACCTTGCTGATCGCTCTTGTTAGTGTAAGTGATTTTAGCTTTGTTTTCAATTGCTTCAGCAGTTGATTCTTTCTTCACTTTCGCCTTGATAACAAGTTCAACTTCTTTATCAGCGTAGTCGCCAGCATTTTCAAAGTCCTTCATCGTAGCCGTTACTGTTTGACCAGTTACTGTTACCGTGAAGAATTTATTAGCTTCACCAGCGATTGTTGCTTCACCAGCTTGGAGATTTTCATCCAAGGTATCCGTGATTACAAATGATTTGTAAGAGTGATATCGTTTGGCAATTTAGCCTTGATGTTGTAAGTGTAGTCTGTTTCAGCTCCGATTACGGCTGTATCCAGCTTCTCATTGATTTTTCTTCTTAACAGTTGGTTCTGATGGAGGAGTAACCGTTACTGGTTTTTGTCTCTTTCTCACCACTGTGGTCGTTCTTATCAGTGTAGCTGATTTTCGCTGTATTCGGGAATCTTAACGCGAGTTACACCATCATTGATCTTAGCAGGGATTTCAAGTTCAACTTCTTGACCTGCAAGATCCATGACATTTGCAAAGTTCTTCATCGTAGCCGTTACTGTTTGACCTTGAACTTCAACATCGAAGAAGTGCTTACTGCACCTTTAATGACAGGTTTTGTTTCACCTTCATTGATGACAGACAATTCATTTTCCAAGGTATCTGTGATCACAAATTTCTTGTAATCTTTGATATCTGTTGGAAGTTTTGTCTTAACGTTGTATTTGTATTGTTCTCCTGTCGGGATATCTAAGTGATCAAGATTTTCATTGATCTTCTTAGTTACAGGAGGAGGAGTAACATGAACTGGAGTTGATTCTACTTCTTTGTCCACATTGCTCTTGTTTGTGTACTCAACTTTCGCTTTGTTGTCGATGACTTTACCTGACACGCCTTGTTTCACTTTGGCAGGGATGATCAACTCAACAGTTGAGTAGTTAGCAAGGTCTTTGAACTTGCCTGGTTTCACAGTAGCTGTAACAGTTTGACCGTTCTTTTCTACTGTGAAGAGATCCGCAGCATCTCCCTTAATAGTTGCTTCTCCATCGAATTCCAAATCGTTATCAAGCGTATCGCTGATGACAAATTTCTTATAAGAAGAAACATCTGCTGGGATAGCTGTTGAAATGTTGTAGGTATATGGTTGACCTTCGAAGGTTTGGTAATCTTCTAAGGTTTCATTGATTTTCTTCTCTACCGTTGGTTCTTTTGGTTTCGGCGGAGTAACGGTTACTTCATTAGAAGTTTTCTTGATGTCGTTCAAAGCGACGTCTGCCTTGTTAGGCACCTTGATGGTTCCGTTCTTCTTGTACTTGCTCAAGTCAGCATTTGGACGGATCTTAGCCTGGAAGACTAAGTCCAGCTTTTTTAACTTCGTCGCCACCACGACGGTTGACCAAACGTGTCAAACGATCCATATCAGCTTTATCCAAGCTGATTTCAACAGTTTGATCTTTTAGGGTCGTCGCCTTAGTGAGGGCCGAATAAGTTTTTCCATCAATAGTTGCTTTGATGGTGCTTTCTTGAACTTCCAATTCTGGAACGACTGTATCGGTTACAGTGAACTTGTCAGCTGTACCTGGCCATGGAACAGACACCTTGTATTCGAAGAGTTCATCTTCTGTCGCAAGGTCCGCATGTTCTTTCGTTTACTTTTTTCTCGATGTCAGTTGACAATGGAGGTTTTACATAAACAGGGTTTGAACGACGGATGGTGCTTGGCTTGTCTGCTGTCTTAGCGTGAGGGTCTGGGTTTGGAGAATCATCTTCGCCATTCCACATGATATTCCCTTGGTTGACCAAACCAAAGCCGTTGCTATCTTGAAGAAGGGCTAAGTAATTCTTACTTGCTTGGTCCTTGCGGAATTCTTCTTTCAATTTAACCGTAATCTTGAGCTCTGCTTGTTTCAAGACCAAATAGTTGTAGTTTGTCCCGTCGCTTGGCACATCTGCCACGACGATGTCGCGTTCGTTTCCAGCGCTGTCTTGGCCTTTCACGACACGAGTTTTTAGTGGACCATCAGGACCAGTCGCTGAGCTACGAACTACTTCCAAGCGGTAGTCCAATGGGTCTGTCAACATAACGTTCTTCTTGAATTCATAAGGAACGTTGTTGAAGTTGTAGTTTACTGTATACGTAAATTCTTCAGCTTTATCTGACAAGTTAGCTGCATAAGCTGGTTTTTTAGTCAATTGAAGTGGGTCTTCAATGGTACCTGTATCGTTGCTAAGATCTTGGTCTTCGATTTTCTTGGTTGCACTTGGGTAACAGTATTCAAGTTTTTGAACTTCTACTGTTTCGTTGTGACCCCCAATTGTTTGAGTTTCGAAGTCACCAACCTTAAACTTACCAGTCAACTCAGGAACTTGAACTTGTTCTTTAGCTGGTTGGTAACCTGCAGGAGGATCTTGTTCATCATCTTCGTCCACTTGCTCAGCATGAGCTTCTTTACTCAAGTCGTAGTCGAAGTTGTTCTTACCAGGGTTGAAGACACTTTCTGGTACAGAGATAGTAACATTGTCACCATCCTGTTCGATCTTACCACGGATTTCCTTGGCAGGATCTTTGACTTCAGAGACAATCTTCTTCCCATTGATTCGAACAGCATCTACCTTGTAGCCTGGAGTGACCGTAAATTCACCCTTGATATCTTCCTTGACCAAGGCACTCAACAGATTCCAAAAACGCGAGCTGAGAATTTGTCGATATTGTCTTGTTCATTAACATAGAAGGAAACGTTTTTGCCATTTACTTCTTTATCTGGAGAAGCCATCCCTTGAAGGGCTTCATGGAAGATTTCCTGAACGGAACGGTTGTCTCCGATATTGAAAGTATTTTTGAGAAACCATTTCAGTAGAACATCATAGTACTGAGCCTTATCATTTGTTAAACAGTGCACGTCTTCCCAGAAACCTACAACTACGGGTTCCGTTTTTCCCCAACCACTCCTTTAAGAGTGTTCCCAGCATCTTTTACTTCGTTTTCACGACCAATGATGTCTTGGGAAGCCTCAGAAAGTTGGTTATAACTCCATGCACGTTGGAGTTTTTTTGATTTCGAATGCCACTATAGTCAATTCGAACCTTACCATCAGCATCACGTTTACCATTGGCAACACCATCGGTAATCATGAGGAAGACGGTCTTGCGCCCATTGGCCATGCTACCTTTATTAGCGTTATACTGTTTGATAGCATCTTCGATGGCTGGAACTGTTGGAGTTCCTCCGTTTACTGTGATGTTATTGATAAAGTTATGGATTGCATTCTGATCAGTTGTAAGACCTGTTGATTTGTATTGATAATCATATTTTGGTCCCCAACCCGGATATACAGTTGGCTTTACCTGTAAAAGGTATCGTTGTTGTAATAGTTGTAGCCATCCACACCTTGGAAGGTGGTCATCATGACACGGTCTGATGTATCCGGATCATCAGTCTTGACCAAACGAGGATTGTTCTCATTGTAGTCTTCTTCACTAACAAATGTCGTTAAGGCCTTCAATGCCTTCTGAACACTTGGGATGGTGTTTTTGAACGATCCACTCGCATCCTGCAAGATGACCAAGTCAATTGGTTTTCTTGGGAGTCGCCAGTGAATTTCTTCTGTCTTTTCAATCTTGCGCGAACATCCGTTTTGTGTGATCTTGGTGTTCTTGTTTCCTTGCGTGGTAACAATGTTCTCTTCCGCTCGGGCGTGAGTTACAAGAGCACTTGTTAAGTTTGCAGGCAAGGACATGAACAAGATTGCAAACAACATGAAAATCTTTTTACAAAAATTTTTCATAATTCCCTTGGAGCTTTTCGGAGCTCCGTCCTCCTTTTTTTATTTTTCTCTTCTATAGAAGTTAATTGTTTAGTAATGTTTCTAACGCTTCCTCAAACTCCTCTTGGTCTAAGTGATCGACAGCCACTCGGGTGACTTCTTGATCCTTGTCCACGAAGTAGATACTAGGAATCGTTTGGACTTGCAGAGCATCTGCAGCAGATTGGTCGCGATCGTAATAGTAAGGGAAGGTAAAACCTTTATCCTTTATATACTGATCGGCGGACTCTTTAGTCTCCTTACCCTTTTCCATCATGTTCAGCATCACAAAATTGATCTTCTTTCCATATTTCTCATACATCTGCTGAACAATCGGAAGTTGCTGTTGGCAGTGCGGACACCAACTAGCCCACTCTACAACGAGCATCGGTTTCTCATACTGGTTGGAACTTTTCAGTTCTTGATCCTTCTGGTCCGTCATTTTAAATTCTGGTAGTTGTTGACCAACTAGTTCAAGAGCTGTATTCTCTCTACTACTCGCTGTCGTCGTTGCACTATCCAATGGACCTGAACTCTTGTTCCGAACAGGACTGTTGTAATACAACAAACCTATTCCAGACACTACTATGACTCCCACTGCTAGGAAGGGGAGCCACCATCTATCTCTTTTCATATATTCTCCTTGTTTCCCTCGTTAAAAATGTTCTCCGATACACTCTCATATGTACCTTTCTCCTTGGAGATTCATTTTTTATCTATCTTGTCTAGCTGCCTTCGTAATGATTGATATAGTTCGAAATGAATACGAAATAATTCGACAAAAAAATATTACGTAGATTACAAGACAATGACACATTTTTAACATTCTATCACTTTTCTTGTTATTTGTTCAACAAGTTTGAACGAATCTGTGTATTTATTTTTTTGGTTTTTTTATCTATTGAAACTCAACATACATTAAATCGTCTGACAATAGTCTATTTTCATTGTAATAGCGCCATTTCTGTACCTTCATTTAAATGTTCAAAGAATCATTTAAAATATATTTATTATACCATTCCGGTGGCAAAACTTTTGCTTTTTATATTTTTTTCCCTTTTTAGTTTATTTGGTTCATTTTTTTAATAAATTATATCGGTTTATAATACCATTTTGTGGCTTTTTTTAGGTCTTTTTTATCCAAGAAAAGGAACTTTTTTAAAAAAGTTTGTGAGAATTCTCCACTTTTTTCAACATTTTTCTACTTTCGTCCATTGTCCCGTCATAGGTTCTGATCTTTACTCGGAGAAAGGCCTGTTAGCCCCTTCTGACTATGACTTGTCATCACTTGGTATGAACCTTGATGTCGGTATCAAAAAAGATCTAGGAATGATTCCTAGATCTGTGGCCAAACTCCTCGTTTGGAATTAGTCTTTTTTCTTCTTCAAGATATAGAGAGCAAGTCCACCTAAGACAACTGCTAAGACAATACTTACAATCGAAACAACCGTACCCGTACTTGGCAAGAATTTCTTCTGAACTGGACGTCCAGGTTTTTCTGGTGTTGATGGCGGTGTTGACGGTGGTGTTGATGGCGGTGTTGATGGCGGTGTTGACGGTGGTGTTGATGGCGGTGTTGATGGCGGTGTTGACGGTGGTGTTGACGGTGGCACTGTTGGTTTGTGCTTATTGGTCAAGATCACATTACTTGGATCTTCCTGCACTTTTGTCCCTTCATAACCCGCTGGAACCACCATTTCACTTGCCGTATAGACAATGGCTTTTTCCTTTTGCTTTCTCTGGAAGTTTTGAGAAAGTATAGGTCCATTTATTGGCTTCACTGAGCTCAATTTCGCTTCCAACTTTCTTACCATCTGCAAAGAGTTGAACCTTGATGCTCTTCGGACGGATGCCCGCTTTATTATTCTCATCATCCCAACGTTTCGTCACGGTTAGGTGAGTTTCACCTGGCTTGTGAGTATTGGTAATGACATAGTTGGTTTGATCGATGTCAGCTGTATAATTGGCTACTTTTTTTCTTCTTCAAGTGTGTAGACAATGGCTTTTTCCAGCCTCGTATTTTTGGAAGGTTTTCAAAGATTCCTGCCCAGCCAGTTTTCAGCTGTGAGGGTCTGACTAGCTACCTTCTTACCATTTGCCAACAGGTTCACTACGATCGACTCTGGACGAAGACCGTCTTGGTTGCCATCGTCTTGCCATACCTTGCTGAATGGAATGGCAGTCCGTTCAGGAGTATGGGTATTGGTGAGGTCGGTTCCTTCTACACTGGTTTCATAACCCGGAACAGCTTCTTCATCTACAGAGTAAACAATTTCTTGTCCATTCTCATATTTGGAAGATCTTTAAACTCATAAGCCCACTTGTCTTTTGCTGTGACCTCTTTACGAGCGACTTCTACTGCTTCTGATCCAGCTAGAGCTTTTTTCAAGATAACAGTGATTTTTTCTGGACGAAGTCCATCACGGTTGTCAGCGTCCTTCCAAGTCTTGCTTCCTTTAACGGAAACAGTGGCCGGTGTATGTCTATTGATGAGGTTGGTCCCCTCTACCTTGCTACTGTATCCCGGAACTTTTTCTTCCGAAATTGTGTAGGTGATTTCCTTACCATCTTTGTATTTTGGAAGGTTTTGGAAACGGTAGGTCCAATTACCGCTTGCATCTGGGCTAACAGTAGCACTGTCCACTTTTTCCCCATCTGCAAGAAGGTTGACAGCGATTTGACTCGGACGAAGACCGTCACGGTTGTTGTCATCCTTCCAGGTTTTGCTTCCTTCAATAGAAACAGTGGCTGGAGTGTAGGTATTGGTGAGGTTGGTTCCCTCTAGCTGACTGGTATAGCCTTCAACCACTTCCTCAGATACCGTATAGACAATCTCTTTTCCATCCTTGTATTTTGGAAGATCCTTGAAGCTGTATGTCCAGTTCCCATCCTTGTCAGCTTTCACTTTTAGGCTGTCTACTTTTTCTCCATCTGCAAGGAGATTGACAGTGATCTGGCTTGGACGTTTTCCATCGCGGTTGTTGTCGTCCTTCCAGGTCTTGCTACCAGAGACTTCTCTTGTTTCAAGACTATTGACAAGTCGGATGCTATCTTTTGCTTCTGATTCAACAGTTGCGACATAGCCGGTTACATCGACTTCTTGGACTGAGTAATTGCCAGTTTCATCTAGATCTGTGAAGGCCCCTGTCCAATGATTGTCCTCGCTCAAGACCAGACTCTTACCTTCGACGACGACACCGTCTTTCAAGAGGTTGACAGTCACAGATGCTGGACGAGTCTTGTATTGATTCTTTTTATCATTCCATTTCTTAGTTACCTTGAGTTGACGGTTGTTTTTGTTTCTTATTGCTAATCACAACTGTCAAGATTTTACTAGTCACATCGAAATTCGGATTACCTTGGGCAAAAATCATTCTCTGAGATGGTCACCGGATCTTTGAGCAATTGGTAACCATTTGGCGCTGCTACTTCTGTAACGGTGTAATCATCCTTGAGCAAGCCTGGTACATTCAAATCCCCATTCTCATCTGAAGTAAAGATATCGGTTTCTTTTCCATCCACTGTATGAGTAAGAGTTTGTTTGTTGGCATTGCGGACGATCTTGAATTGAGCCCCTTGAAGTGGCTCACCAGCTTCATTTTGCTTGTGGAGTTTGATATGGTAGGCATAGCCTTCTACGTCACCTCCACCTTTTTGCCAGAGAACACGCGCTTCGGCTTTCTTCACAATCGAATCTTCACCGTTTAACGTAGCATTGTTGACAAATTTTTCATTATCTCGAGGAACATAACCCAGCTGAACGTTGTAGCGGATACGGTACATTTCTTTGTCTGTGATATTTGCAATCTTAATCACAAAAGACTTATCATCTGGAAAATCAATTTCATAGATGGCTGGCTCAGCATCTTTGAAGACCCAAGTGGCATTTTCCCATACCCATTGCCCTTTTTCAACGATGAAGGAATTCCGATCGTAGTGGGCATTGGTGAATTGTAAGGTATCTTTTAAAACCGCATTTTTGATATTGAGTGGTTTGCGGTTGATGGCAATGGTGTAGTTAAGGGTTGGAGTGGTTGCTTCCCGGTTATAAGAACCAACCTTGTTGAGGGTATAAGTGTCAGGTTTCTTAACCCCAATGTAGTCTACTGGTGGTTGAGGAGGTTCATTTGGAACGACCTTATTTTCTACTGTTATACTAATTGGAATCTTCTCTGCATTTGGAACGAGCAGGTGGTCCACACGAACATAGAAGTAGAAACTACCTTTGACATCTGAATTCTTTTCAGCAAAGTCTGTATAGGTCAAGGTCAACTTTTTGTAGGTTGGGTCGACATGAGCATAAGCAGCAATTTGTTCTTTGCCATCCTTGTCTTTCCCTTTTAGTTCAAAGTCCGTACTGTTGATAATCAACTGAGATGGAACTGAAACTGTTGTAGTATCCCCTGCGTGAATTTTATTATTTGGCAAGGCAAAGGTCGCATTGATTTTAAAGGTTGCCCAGGGCTCGAGTGACCAGTTCAGTTCTCCGCCTTCATTGTTGGTATATTTGATGCTCGTGATGACATCATCTACAGCTTTTGGAGCGCGAGGTGCTGCTGCTCGATCGGCTCCTGATGGTGCTAGCGCCCCAGTCGCACTACTAGTTGCTTCTGTCGCACTGGCTTCCGTCGCACTGCTAGATGCCTCTTTTGCTGACTCTGGCTGAACAGCCTCGGTACTAGGCGTCGTCCCTTCACTTGTCTCTGCTATGGTGACAAGCGGGGTCGAAAACATCGAAAACACCAGCAAGAATAGACTTGCTGCATTTAGGAATTTTGACATGAATTGCTTCATTTGTCTTTCCTTTTTCATATGATTCTCCTCTCTTCTTTCGCATGGTTCGCAAAATCATCCCACACAGTATAGTTGGATTTAAATGGAACTAATCCTCAAATTATTTTCCCTATAAAACCTTTTATACACTTTGCATTATAATACTTTTTCTAAACCAATTTCAATAAAATAGATGCAATATTTTTCAAAAAAATGTTTTTTTACGTTCATTTAATTTTAAAAAGAACTTCAAACTAGTAGTATTTCCGAATGATTTTTTTGAGTTGTCTGATTAATTCCGATTCGTGGCTAACGTTTTTTTAAATTACACTAGTTAATCATAAACGAAAGCCCGAACCTATCACTAATTAGTTTTTTATTTTCCCAAGCTTTTCCAAAAGCAACTCGCTGGCCTCTAATCTAAGCTGGCCTCAGGAGAAAAAACGACAAAAAAACAGTCCCTAGCTTGCTAGGAACTGCTCTTCTTTTAATAATAACGTGGCGTTGCAAATCCACGGATATTGCCATGGCCGACACGATAGACCTGGCGACGGACGGCACCATTGGAGTTTCCTTCGATGGTATGGATTATGCCATTTTGGACACTTTCAACAATCCCGATGTGATCTGCCCAACCGTCGTTTTGTTGGCTATTTTGATCCCAGTTAAAGGTGATGATATCCCCTGCCTTTGGCGTCGTCAAGCCATTCTCATTCCAGATCCCTAAGCGCTTAAAGATCTGGATATGGCGTTCAACCCCGCATTCGCGACCGATCAAGTGACTCAAACCTTCCCGCTGGAAGACGGTAGTCACAAAGACATCACACCAGTCGTCTGAGTTTTTGACAGTATAACCTACAGGGAGAGGTTTGACACTATTATAGTCTGAGACCAACTGGCGATGGGCTGCGCTACCTGCGGTCACTCCTACGAGATTTGCTGCAGCACGGAGGACACGATCTCGTTGCCCTCTGGCTACAACTGGAGACAATCCTGTTTGCCCCAGGTTAATCCCCTCGACAGTACCATCGGTATAGTCCACGTAGACATGGGTGGTGTAATCTCCTTGGCGATAGCCATGGTTGGCAGCATTCACCTGTACCTCTGTACGGCCACCCACAGAAGGAGTGGTATACCAGTGAAGGTTTTCTTGGTGGGCTTGCGACCAGACAGCCACACGGACATCCTTGATTTGACGCCCTTGAGGAGCTTGGTCTACTTCGACTGTGAAGGTCCCAGAGGTCGGATTGACATACTTGATCTTAGCTTGAGTCTTGGTCTTGGCTTGGCGGAATTCTACATCGGTCGTTGCCGTAGAGACACCAACCCGAGTTCCGTCCGCTTGGACGTAGTAGAGATGGACATGGTAGCGTCCTGTCGAATTTTTATGGTCTGTTGCTTTGACAGAGACTTTATAACTACCGTCTGACTGACGATGCCCACTGTACCAGATAACGTCATCCTGGCCGTCCTTGTCAGACCAGATCGGCACTTGGACAGATTGAACACCTTTTGGACTAAAGACATCAGAGATAATGGCATCAAAAGTACCGGTCTCCTTGTTGTTGTTTTGGATGGTTAGGGTACCAGTCGGACGAAGTTTATGATACTCAACCATGGACTTAGTTACAAATTCTTTATTCCCTTTCGCATCAAGGTAAAAGAGTTGCGCCTCATATGTCCCATCTATATTTTCATGATCACTTGCTTTTACAGTCACAGAATAAGACCCATCTTGTTGTTTGGTCGGAGTATACCAAACAATGTCTTTCATACCATTCGCGTGAGACCAAAATGGAATCTGAATTCCTTTAAATCCAGACAGTCCTGTTAAACGGGTAGCTCTGATTGTGAAACTGCCATCTGACTCCGACTTTGTAATCGTTAAATCAGCACTAGGTTGATCTCGATTCACGAAAGCTTTTTTTACAAATTGATTCTTGCCTTTTGAATCAACATAGAACAATTGCGCCTCATATGTCCCATAAGCATTTTCATGATCACTTGCTTTTACAGTCACAGAATAAGACCCATCTTGTTGTTTGGTCGGAGTGTACCAAACAATGTCTTTCATACCATTCGCGTGAGACCAAAATGGAATCTGAATTCCTTTAAATCCAGACAGTCCTGTTAAACGGGTAGCTCTGATTGTGAAACTGCCATCTGACTCCGACTTTGTAATCGTTAAATCAGCGCTAGGTTGATCTCGATTCACGAAAGCTTTTTTTACAAATTGATTCTTGCCTTTTGAATCAACATAGAACAATTGCGCCTCATATGTCCCGTATGCATTTTCATGATCACTTGCTTTTACAGTCACAGAATAAGACCCATCTTGTTGTTTGGTCGGAGTATACCAAACAATGTCTTTCATACCATTCGCGTGAGACCAAAATGGAATCTGAATTCCTTTAAATTCAGACAGTCCTGTTAAACAGGGTAGCTCTGATTGTGAAACTGCCATCTGACTCCGACTTTGTAATCGTTAAATCAGCGCTAGGTTGATCTCGATTCACAGCTTTTTACAAATTGATTCTTGCCTTTTGAATCAACATAGAACAATTGCGCCTCATATGTCCCGTATGCATTTTCATGATCACTTGCTTTTACAGTCACAGAATAAGACCCATCTTGTTGTTTGGTCGGAGTGTACCAAACAATGTCTTTCATACCATTCGCGTGAGACCAAAATGGAATCTGAATTTCCTTAAAACCTGACAAACCTTGTAGTTCACTCACTGTAATTGTGAAACTACTTTCTTCGTTAGTATTAATCACCAAATTTCCACTAGGTTTTTGATTGACATTCTCATTTACTGGATCTGTAGGCTTTTCTTGATCAGGTTTGCTTGGGTTACTTGGTTGTGGATCGTTGATTGGCGTTGGTTGTTTAGGTACTTCTGGGACAGTTGGTTGTTCTGGTTGAGGTGTCACGGGACTCTCTTCCTTTGGGCCATCTGTTGGACTGGAGCTTGTAGGTGTGGAATTGTTCAAGAGAACATTTGTTGGTCCATAAGCATCAACACTTGGGCTATTCTGTTCATCTGCGAGAACTGAAGGCGTCGTGAGCCCGAGCAAGACTGCTGCACTAGCAAAATAGATAATATCTTTCTTTTTCATGAAACTTCCCTTTTTAGATTTGAAAAAGCCTCTCTCTTAGTTCTGTCAAAGAGCGATGCTTCCTCATTTTATACTCTCCTATTGTACCACAGGAGGCCCCAATCTAAAAAGAAATTCTATCAAAAATGAGGAGTTTCCGAATAATAAAAAAGTGAAGCTAACTCAATGTACCAGCTTCACTTGTATGATTGAAAGATGTCTGTGAGATAGATAGACTTTAGGCAAAGATTGAGAAGAAAGGTGATCCAAATTTTGTATCCATCGGATCTGTACTCTTCAATGAATGGATATAATCAATACCATACCAGCCGTTGTTGGCTGCATTAAATGGATCTCTGACATAAGTTTTACCATTATCGTAGCCATGAAGGACAATTTCATGGGTATATGGAGCATTGATAAAACGACTAGGTCCGACTGCTGCAAGAACATGTTTCCCAGCTTGCAAGGAAGCCGCAATAGTAGAAGCCCCTGTCAACATTTGACTATTGAGTCCCCATTTTTGTGTTGCTGAAACAATTCCCTGAGCATCTGTACCAGCTCCAGATGTCTTATTAAATGTATCCGTTTGGTTGTACAAATAATCGGCTACTGCTGTCGGAGTCACTCCAACTCCCAAGATATCCGTAAAGGTCATGGCTAACGAGGTTGGGACACAGCCAGATTGGTCCATGTTACTAATCCCATACCACTTAGAACCCCAACGAGGATCCCGCTGAGAATAGTAGGTCGTTTTAGGATTTACCTTCTGATTCTGAGGGGATAGACTGGTCTTACCAAGGTTAAAGCCTTCTACTGTGTTGTCCGTATAATCGACATAAACGTGGGTCGTGTAATCACCTTTTTGATTGCCATGGTGAAGGGCCGAAACCGCCACTTCTGTGTGCGTACCACTAGAAGCAGTGGAGTACCAGTAAAGATTTTCTTGGTTCGGTTGAGACCAGACTGCCACACGGACTTGTTTGATCCGACGACCTTGAGGAGCTTGATCGACTGCTACTGTATAGGTCCCTGCAGAGGCATTGACGTTGGTGATATAGGCTTTGGTTTTATTGGTGAGATTTTGATAAGTCACTTCTGTTGCACTAGTCGCAACACCCACTCTGGTCCCATCTTCTTGGATGTAGTAGAGATGGATATGGTACTTACCAGTAGAATTCTTATGGTCGCTAGCCTTGACAGAGACTTTATAAGTCCCGTCTGTCTGACGATTGCCATTGTACCAGATAATATCATCCTGACCGTCCTTGTCAGACCAAATCGGTACTTGAACCGTCTTCACTCCTTTCGGACTGAAGACATCTGATACGATGACATCAAAGGTTCCCTTCTCTTTATTATTATTTGGATAGTCAGAGTGCCAGTTTGACGAGCTTGATTTTGGTAATCAACAAAAGCCTTTTTCACAAACTTGTTTTGACCCTTGTCATCTACATAGAAGACTTGAGCTTCATATTTACCATCGGCTTTTTCGTGGTCACTAGCTTTAGCGATTACGGTGTATGAACCGTCTGATTGGCGCGTTGGTGTATACCAAATGATATCCTTCATCCCATTAGCATGAGACCAGAATGGAATCTTCACTTCCTTATAACCAGCGAAGCCTTGAAGATTCTTGGCCGTAATCGTGAAAGTACCGTCTTTTTCTGACTTGGTAATAGTCAGATCAGCTGATGGTTTGGTTGCCGTGTAATCAATAAAAGCTTTTTTAACAAACTTGTTTTTTCCTTGGGCATCCACATAGAAGACTTGCGCCTCATACTTGCCGTCAGCGTTTTCGTGATCACTTGCCTTTGCGGTCACTGTATACGAACCGTCTGATTGGCGAGTCGGAGTGTACCAGACAATGTCTTTCATTCCATTGGCATGAGACCAGAATGGAATCTTCACTTCCTTATAGCCATCGAAGCCTTGAAGGTTCTTGGCCGTAATCGTGAAAGTACCATCTTTTTCTGACTTGGTAATAGTCAGATCAACTGCACCAGCAGTGACTGGGTTCGTTGCTGTATAATCGATAAAGGCTTTTTTAACAAACTTATTTTGTCCTTGGGCATCCACATAGAAGACTTGAGCTTCATACTTACCATCAGCGTTTTCGTGGTCGCTAGCTTTAGCTGTTACAGTGTAAGAACCGTCTGCTTGGCGTGTCGGTGTATACCAGACGATATCCTTCATCCCATTAGAATGAGACCAGAAAGGAATCTTTACTTCCTTATAACCATCGAAGCCTTGAAGGTTTTTAGCCGTAATCGTGAAAGTACCTAAGTTCTGATTAGTTGAAATCGTTAACTCAGCCGAGACAGATCCTCTTGGACTTTCAACAGTACGGTCCTTGCCGGTAGCTAACTCTGTTGTCGTTGCAGCTACACCGACGGATTGGCCATTTAATTGGTTGTAATAAAGGTGAACGTGGTATTTGCCCCGTGAATTTTTATGGTCACTAGCTTTGACACTGACCTTGTAGGTTCCATTTACCTGTTTGGTAGCAGTATACCAGACCAAATCATCTTGGCCATTGATATCTGACCAGACAGGGACAGAAACTGTGAGGACCCCATTTGGAGCGGTAACGTTTGAAATTAAGACATCAAAACGCCCTGCTGCATCATCTTTGTTTTCAATGCTGATCTTACCATTCAAATTTCCTCTAGTCGGATCAGCAATTGGTTTGGCATTGGTCGTGAAGCGACCAGAATAGTCGACGCTTTGGTCAAAGACGTGCTTACCAGGCAATAATTCTGCTTGAGAGGTAAACTGCAAGCTCCTGCCCCACCGTTGTAACGCAAGTTCTTTGCATCATTGACAGAGAGTTTTGGAGATGGGTATTGAGCCACCCAGAAGTTTTTCAGGCCAAACTGAGCAGTCGAAACAGGACCTTTTTTGCGAAGATTGTTTTCATCAATCCAGCTGGCACTGGTGTAGTACATGAGATTGGTATAACCATTCTTACGCATCTCATCTGTCCAGGCTTGAGTATTGCGGTTGATGTTAGCCTGCATCTTAGCATCTTCCATGTCATTGACCATGACAGTTGTCGTAGGCAGGTTCAAGCGTTTGGCAACTGAGATATAGTGGCGGGCTTCCGCCTTAGCTTGCTCCTCGCTTGTATAGCGTGAGAAAGCATAGGTAGACACTTGGAGGCCAGCTGTTTGTGCATTTCGAACTTGGCCTTCCGCATAGGGATTAGTATAGGTCGTTCCTTCTGTCAGCTTGACAACGACACCTCCCACGCCTTTTCTAGCCAAGACCTGATAGTCTTCGACACTGATGTAGCCATTGTGACTGCTGACATCGACAAAGGATTTAGGCTGCACTGCTACATCTGTCGAGCGACCATTTGGAGCTTGTGAAGAAGCAGTGAAGAAGGTGCTTCCAGCTCGTGTTTCAGGCTTGGCAACCTCTGCTGTAGAGGTTGGGTGCTGCTTCCTTTTTTCCCTACTGAAGCTCCTGTCCCTTGATCTTGAGTTTTTTCGCTTACTCCTGATTCATTAGAAAGCTCCGTAACCGTCGCTGGGGCAGGATAACTAAGGCTCGTCTCCTTAGCAGCATCTTCTACTGTTGGAGCTGAAAGATCTGGAGAAGCTAACCTTTGTTCGTTTTCAACTTGGGCTGGATCTTTACCAGTCAGTTCATCTGCTTGAGCTACCTGAGTTGAAGCGACCATCAAGACAGTTTGCACTTGCAACATAAATCAAATCTTTTTTTCTCATTGTTATTCCCTATTGCTTTATTTTTATGCTTTCCCTATTCTACCATACCAAGTCCTCTAGGAAAAAAGTTTTTATGAGGCAAATTTTTAAAAATTAGTGATAATCAATAGAAGAAAAGTTTTTAGACTTCTTTCTTCTATACATATTCAATTGTCTTAAGGCTTTGGTCAAATAAAAAAACCTTCACGAATCTTTTGGCCAATCCTTTTTGCAGTGACAAAGCAAGTCTTGGTAGTCCTTATCATCTAACTGTTCAATCGCTTGAGAGAGATCATGTAGTGATTCACTGCAATTCCACACCTATTCTCTAAGACAAAATGCGAGAGGCAGATTGTTTCCAAACCACTAGAGGAAAACCTGCTGCTAAATAAAGCGAAGCCTTGTGCGAGTTGTTGTAGCGAAGATATTCTCCAAAAACGCCACTACAGGTCTCAGCGCTATCTCCGTCCCAGACAAGACCAAAGCCACCTTCAAGTGCTGCAGGGAGCTCATCAGGTAGGGAAGGGGCCAAAAATAGGTCTCGTTGGCAAGTGCTCTGCTCTCGTCAAAGCCGACACCATAGAGTTGTAGGCCGGTCTAGCAGAGCAATTGATAAAGGTAGCCTGCTTTTTCTTGGGCTAAATTCCCTGCTACAATGATTGGTTGATCCTTTGATAGACCATCTTTCTCTTGGTAATTCGGAATGAGGTAGTCAAAGATTTCTAGACTAACTAGTTTGTGCTCTGGGATCCCCTTCTTCACCAATACTGATTTCATAATCGGATTATGAGCAATCACTCCATCAGCTACCTTCAATAGACTCGATTCTTGAAGATGAACTCTAATCTTATGTTTCAAAGGTACTGTATCCAGATTGGCATAGCGCAAAAGCTTCCAAATCATGGATAATAAAAATAGACTTGTACCCTCTTCGCTGGATTTTTCTTACCAAGCGAGTGGTGAAAAAACTATGATGGAGCATGGGAAATTGAATCAATAATTGATCCCCTGATTTCAACTGAGAAAAGGCTTGAGCCAGCGCTTTCGCCTTATGCTGTTGGGCTTTAACGGTTCCCATTTGGTACCAATCCTCAACTGTTAACAACAAGGGCTGATAGCCTTCGCGTTTAACGATCTCCTCGACATCATTTCTAGCCTTGTTCCCGGCGTTTCGAGCTCCAGAATTTTTTAAAAACTCTTCTTTTAGAAAATACTTCATGAATCACTGTTTCTTTCAATCAAATTCATTTGCTACGACTTCTAGAGCACGCTCAATAACCACATGCATGTCGTAGTATTTATAGTCTGCTAGGCGTCCACAGAAAATGACCTTGTCATTTTTAGCGGCTTCTTCTTGGTACTTAGCAAACATGGCGTTGTTCTTTTCATCATTGATTGGATAGTAGGGCTCATCGCCTCGTTTCCAATCAGCTGGGTATTCACGGGTAATCACCGTCTTCGGTTGAGTCCCATACTCGAAGTGCTTGTGCTCGATGATCCGAGTATAAGGAATCTCACGTTCTGTATAGTTGACCACGGCATTACCTTGATGATTTTCCTCATCCAAAACTTCGTGTTCGAAACGAAGGCTACGGTATTCCAACTCCCCATGTTTGTAGTCAAAGTACTGGTCAATCATCCCTGTGAAGACCACTTTTTCAGCAGAGCTTTCCAATTCTTCACGATTGGCGAAGAAATCAACCCCAAGTTCTGCTTCTCATCACCCAGCATATTTTTCAATGATGACATTGTAGCCACCAATTGGAATCCCTTGGTAACGGTCGTTAAAATAGTTGTTATCAAAGGTCAAACGAACCGGAAGACGCTTGATGATGAAAGGAGGCAGGTCTGTCGCAGAACGGCCCCATTGTTTTTCTGTATAGCCTTTGATCAACTTTTCATAAATATCTGGACCAATCAACTTGATCGCTTGTTCTTCCAAGTTTTTCGGCTCAACTTCCTTCATATCTGCAGTTTGTTCTGCAATCTTGTCTTTGACTTCTTGTGGTGTCTTAGTTCCCCACATAGCATAGAAGGTATTCATATTGAAGGGAAGATTGTAGAGGCTTCCCTTGTAGTTAGCCACTGGTGAATTGATATAGTTGTTAAATTCAGCAAATTGGTTGACATAATCCCAAACCTTTTTGTTTGAGGTATGGAAAATGTGTGCTCCATACTTGTGAACATTGACACCTTCAACTTCTTCACAATAGATATTGCCACCGATGTGGTCCCGTTTGTCAATTACTTTTACTTTTTGCCACGCTTGGTCGCCTCATGAGCAAAGATTGCCCCCGATAAACCAGCACCAACAATCAGATAATCGTACATAGTTGTCTCCCTATTTTTTTATTAACTGCTGTTTCAACTCTTTCACATCTACCACCTTGAAGAGCAAAATCAAGGTCCCATAGATGATTGCGCCTAGTCCAGCATACAGAACGACATTCAGCGTCGGCGAAAGGTGGACGATGGACTTGACTAGTAGCAAGAGGCCATACATGAGGCCTGAAGCGAGCACAATCTTCATCATTGAGCCCATAATCGGCACTTCTTTAAGATAGGTTCGTGTAAAGTAGAGTTGAATCCCCCATACCAAAGCTTCTGTCAACACTGACACAATTGCAGCTCCAATAAAGCCCAGTTTTGGTAGGAAGATCAGGTTCAATCCGACACTGACAATGGCAGGAACAGTTGTCGAAATCATAAATTCTTTATTTTTATTATGAGGGATTAGAATTTGAATCCCCATAATATTGGTCCATCCGATAAAGAACATTCTAAAAATCATAATGGCAATGGCATAACGCGCATCCTGGAAATCCTTCCCTAGGAAGAATTGAACAAAGTCATCATTGACAATTAGCATGCCGGCAATAATCGGGAAAATGACCAAATTATAAATCAAAAAGGACATTTGGTGCATCTTATTGACCGCCTTATGGTCCCCCGAGGATAAAAGGCTCGATACCCGAGGCAACATGACGCTCCCCAGTGAGGTCCCCAAGGTTAACAAAATATTGACCAATTTTAAGGCCTGATCGTAAATCCCCACATCCATCTTAGATGCGAGAGCCCCCAGCATGGTTCGGTCCAAAGTGACATACAAGGAAATAGCAATTTGCGGTAAAAAGAGCAAAATGACCGGTTTTAAATGCACCCGTGCATAAGCCAAATCAAAATGGGGTTTCCCAATAAATTCACGAGCGGGTAACCACATACTGAGCTGACCTAAGAGCTCAAAGATCGTTAGTAAGAATACATAGAGATAAAGATCATTGGCAGATCTGACAAACAAGAAGATGGAGATGACTCCAACCAGTTTGACCGTGATATTCCGAATCGTAATCTTGCGGAAGTCCTCTAACCCCTGAAAAGAGCCAAGAAATATCAAGGCCTTTTGATACTAAACTAAGACCTAAGATATAGGCCACAGGATTTTTGCATGGAAGATAGGGTTACACATAAAAAGAACATAGAGGGTAAGGGATAAAATCGTAGCCCCCAACTGGAGAGTATAAATCCCCCAGAAATTCTTTTGGATATCTTTCCGGTGTCCTGAAATCTCTTTGGTTCCATAGTTAGCCACTCCTAGGGTCGCCAAAAGGATAAAATAGGTGACAATGGAGTTGAAATAGCCATAGGTCCCCAAGTCATTCGAGCTAAAAACCCGTGTTACATAAGGGGTAGTGATAATTGGCAAGATAATCACCAGTAACTGGTAGGAGAGATTATAGGCGTAATTTTTAAGAACTTTCATGATTGGCTACAATCCCCACTTAAAGACCGTTTTTAAACGGTGTGATCAAATCTGTCGCAAAAAGCTCGGTGAATATCTGGGATGGTTTGAACTTCTCCATCAACGTGAATAATGTTTTTCAAACGACTTTGGACCCGACGATTAGCCAGCATCTCTACAGCCCGCTCGAAATCTTCACGACCTGAGCGAGAAGACCCCACAAAGGTCAATCCCTTTTCAAGAACATCTCTTGTATTAACTGCGACCCGGTTATCACTAACCCCCATCAACATCACGGTTCCTTGGGGCTTGATATGATCAATAATGTCATTGATGGCTGGTTCACTTCCTTGACCACCGGTACATTCAAAAGCGTGATCAAACCGTTGGTCTTCTGTCAATTCGCTGGTTAAAATTGCCTGATGGATAAAATTAAACAATTGCAGTTTATCACTATTGCGCCCTACGACCGTAATTTTCAAATCTGGGTAAAGATAGTGCAAAGAAGTCGCAACCACATAAGAAAGACTTCCGTCTCCTAAAATCAAAACGGATTCTCTTCGTTGGTGGGCAATGAGATCAAAGCGATGAATGGCATGCATAGCAACACTGCTAAACTCCGCTAAAAGCTGTCACAGGGCCCTCGAACTTCTTCTGGATAAGCCACTACACGATCCAGCGGCAAGGCAACCACTTCCTGCATAAAAGCCATTAAATCCACTAGATAGAAGTGTGTCCCTCCAAATAATTTTTCAAAGAAGACACCCTCTGATTGATGGGGAGGCTGATTGGGAACCATAGCCACGATCTGTCCTGGTTGAAAGGTCCCTGTGGGATCACTACCACAATACCTGATGACTCATGAATCAGGGCCATGGGCAATTTCTTTTTGAGCACCTTAGGATCCCGCTTTCCTTGATAGTAACGTTGATCCGCATGACAAATGGCCATGTAATAGGGGCGAATCAACACCTTGTCTCCACGGCTCATGTCTTCTTCTTGGTATTTGATGGTAATATTTTTCGGCTGGGTCAGCTGAAAGATTTGGTTCAACATATTAATTGTCCTCAATCATACCGCGTGCAATTTTCAAATCTGTAATCGTCGTAATTTTAATATTGGAATATTCCCCTTTTGCAAGGGCAACTTTTTTGCCATTAATGACAAAGATCTTGCAGGCATCCGTCAAGACTTCTTTTTGCTGGTCACTCAAATCATGATACAAGGTAAGAAAGTCTTTCATTTTGAAGGTTTGAGGGGTTTGACCCTGATAGAGATATTGACGCTCTGGGATGTCGGTGATAAAGGTATTATCCAAGCTTTGAACAATGGTATCGGTCGCTTCAACGACTGTATCTACAACATCATGGCTCTTGGCCAATTCAATGTTCTCTTGAATGGTTTTTAGGCTGACAAAGGGACGAACGGAATCATGGTGACGATAATATCCTCATCTGTTAAAGGTTGCACCTTATCGATAGCCAAGATGATATTTTCAATGGTAGAGTTGCGGTCACTTCCTCCCTCTACAACCAAGATCCGTTCCTTATAAGAAGCCAAGTATTTGTCGACCAGGTCTTCCGTATAAGTCACCCAGTCCGGATGAATTCCCAATACAATTTTCTGAATTTCATGGACTAATAAGAATTTCTCAACGGTATGGATTAAAATAGGACGTCCACCCAAATCCAAAAATTGTTTGGGCATATCCGTAATCCCCATCCGTGAGCCTGTTCCACCCGCTAAAATCCCTGCATAAATCATCCTAAACCTCCTGATACTTATACCTATCTGCACTCCAAGCAATCCCAATCAATAACAATAATGGGTTATACATTAATTCAAAAAATTGTGGATCAAACATTGAATGAATTATCAATACAACAAACACAAGTGTTTCAACCGTGTTAAAATAACCTCTCTTAATTAATCGATAATAACTAAACCAAATAACGATTAGCATTATTACACCATAGTGCAACATGATATTTACAAAAGAGGAATCAACATATAAATAGTTATCAAAAACTGATGTTGCTCTCTGTTGAAGCTCCCAATCAATTCTTTGTCCAAATAGATGCACCCCATATAAAGACATCGCTTTATTTCCCCAAACTTAGTCGCCCAGTTAAGGCAATATTTAGCGTTTGAAGAAATCTGTTATTTGCATTATAAAAATAAGTTAAAAGAATCGGGATAACCATTCCTGCTATTAGGACAATGTTTCCCGTTCTATTCAGCATTTTTTGATCAATCACCTTATTTTTAAATAAGTAAACCAATACCAATGCTACAATCGAAAGATAAAAAGCCGATTTTGTATCTGTGTGGACGTAAAAATAATAGTTCCCCAATCCAAGAAGGAGTGTTTCAAAAAATGTAATTCTATTTCTTCGCAAATACAGATAAACTAGAGTGAAATGAAATAAATAATTCGCTCCAAGGCTAACATATTGGTACCCCTGGCTTAAACGAAGCCTACCACCCAATTGAATCCGTAAAGTATTCTCTATAAACCCTACTTTTAATCCCATAAAAAAACAAAAAGCATAAATATAAAAATTGAACTTGACCAGAGAATCAATATTTTTCTAAAAGCTCACATTTTTGTATGGAAATAATTAACAAAATAGTCGAAATGATGGTCACTCCGTCAAATAATTTATGGGTTGTAACACCAATTACCAGTGCCAAACAAATCATCAATAGAAAGAAAAATAAAAAAATCTACTTTTGGTTTTCTAATACTAGTTTGACAAAAAGTATAAGGATACAAGCTACCATAGCAACTATCCGATATCTATATATGTTAGGGTACTTATTGACCAAATTTGTTTTGAGCTATGAAATTAAAAGACAACCAAATAAAGAAAGCTAAAAATATAACAACTCTGATAATTTAATTTTTATTTTCATTTTGTTTACCTAGGTATACCTAAACTATCCTATCTTTTTCCTAACAATATCATATAATCTTGGAGAACATAAAAAAATAGCACATATTTTAGCTTGTTTTTGTTGTAATATGTTTATCCAGCACTATCGTTCCAAAATAATGACTATAATCTCGACGAATCTTTTTGATTTCTTTGTACATTTGAGAACCTAACATAGCATGAACAATATGAAATCCATTAAAGACATAGCGGGTATTGACCGCTTTTTTCATTTCCTGATCATCAGGATAATCTCTCTCGACATAGGCTCTGTTCCAGTCCATGGCCTTGTAAAAATCCAAAAGCCGATCGCTATAAGAAGAATTTACGATACTCCCTGGTCTTCGATAGTATTTATAAAGATTTAGATCGCTGACTGCAATTTCATCACAACAAGCAATATGTTCATAAGCAACAGCCAAATCTTCGTAGATCATTCCTTCTGGATAGGGGTGTTGGAGCAAGATCCCTTTCTTATATAGCTTTCCACCCGAATGGGTCCCAACGTGGTGACCATAGAACATTTCTTTGAGGGCTGTATGACGATCTAATTTCCTTGAACTTTTTTCATCTACATCACCCGAAAAATCTTTGTCCTCATGATTTCTTACTTCAATAACCGGTGTCGATACAAGGTCAACTTTATACTGTTCTTTTAAGCCAACCAAATATTCGACTGCTCTAATGTCATAATAATCATCAGAATCAAGGAAGATAATCCAGTCAGTTGTCGCAGCGTTCACTCCTGTATTTCGAGCATTAGACAACCCTCCGTTTTGAAGATGGAACACTCGAATACGGTCATCTTCCTGAGCATACTGGTCGCAAATTTCTCCTGAACGATCGGTTGATCCATCATCGACCAGGATGATTTCAATATTTGAATAGGTCTGTTGTCTAAGACTACCGACACTATACTGTAAATACTCCTCGACATTATAGACCGGTATGACAATCGACACCTTTTCCATTATGCTAATCCCTTCATGATAATTTCTACAATCTGTTGACAAGCTGTCCCATCCCCGTAAGGATTACTTGTCTGGCTCATCTTTTTGTATTCGTCTTGGTCTTCCAGAAGGAACTTAAAATTGCGATAAATGGCTTCTTCTTCTGTCCCGACCAATTTCAGAGTCCCTGCAGCCACACCTTCTGGACGTTCTGTCGTATCGCGCATGACAAGGACCGGCTTTCCTAAAGAAGGTGCTTCTTCTTGGACGCCACCTGAGTCCGTCAAAATCATATAGCTTTGGTTCATGAAATTATGAAAATCAATCACTTCCAAGGGCTCAATAATTTTCATTCGCTCATTCTCTCCAAAAATCTTGCTAGCCAATTCTCTGACCTTTGGATTTTTATGGATAGGATAGACCACCTTGACATCTTCAAACTCATCCAAAATTCGGTTGACCGCACGGAACATGTGCTCCATAGGTTCTCCAAGGTTTTCGCGACGATGGGCCGTCAACATAATGAGTTTACTTCCTTTTGCCCATTCTAAATATAGGGATGATCGTAGTCTTCTTTCACCGTTGTCTTTTAAGGCATCAATAACTGTATTTCCCTGTAACGAAGATATTACTACGCCCCTTCTTTTTGAAGATTCTCTTTTTGAAACCTGGGTCGGAGCAAAGTTGTAGTCTGCCACAATAGAGGTAACCTGACGATTAAACTCCTCTGGATAAGGGACTTTGAAGGTTGTAAGTCCGTAAAGCCTGCTTCCACATGCCCCACTTTAATCCCCATATAAAAGGACCCTAAAAGCTGTCGCAAAGGTGGTAGTGGTATCCCCATGGACGAGGACAATATCAGGTTGCTCCTGCTCCAGGACCGGTTGGATTTTCTCTAAGATTGATGTCGTAATGGTAAACAAGGTTTGGTTGGTCTTCATGATACCAAGATCATAATCTGGAGTGACTTGGAAGACATCCAAGACCTGTTCTAACATTTCCTTGTGCTGCCCTGTTACACAGACTACAGTTTCAATCGTATTGTGCTGCTTGAGTTCATTCACCAAAGGACACATTTTAATGGCTTCTGGACGCGTCCCAAACACCAACATTACTTTTTTCATTTTGAGCCCTTCCTCATCGATTGGTAAAAGTTGCGATAGTTGTCTAAAAAGATCGGATAGCTAAACTTGTTATCATAATCTCTCTTTGCTTGAGCAGCTAAAGAGGCTCTTTCCTCAGGATTCTCTGCCAATTTTTTAATTGCTTGAGCTAAGGCTTGCGGATCCTCAGCTGGGACGAGGATCCCATTCTCAGAATTCACTACTTCGTTCACACCTGGAATATCTGTTGCAATCATCGTTTTGCCGTTCATAAAGGCCTCGATTGCAACCAATCCAAATCCTTCAAAAACTGATGGAAGAACACAAAAGTCAAAGCTATTGATACACTCTACAACGTCGCTTCGGTAGCCCAAAAAATGAATTCTTTCTTCCAGATCGAGCTCTTTTGTTTGATTTATCAAATCATTTTTCAATTCTCCGTCACCGACAAGAAACAAGGATACACTTGGATTTGTCACAAGTGACATGGCTTGGATCAGGTAGGGCAAGCCTTTTTGTTCGGATAAGCGAGCGATACAGCCTATTTTGATACCGTCACATTTAGTAATTTCATTTTACTGTATGTTCACTTTGTTTGCATTTTTCACTCCATTATAAATCACAACAGAGTTTTTTGACCTTACATCATTAAGGATATTTTCCTGGACAGCTTGACTGACAGCAACCGTTCGAGCCTTTCCTAGGGCAAATTTATAAAGTGGCAATTTGTCCTTAAAAACATTATGGGCTGTATAGACATGAATCAATTTCGGATGACGCAGTTGCAACAAACGAATATAAAAGCGACCATCCGGTGATGGGTGTGGACAAGAGTGATCTCATTTTCTTTGATGATTTTTGGAGAGACGAGAGAATTTTTGAGTACAGTAGCTGGCTGTTTGCTATCGACATCTAAAAATGCGATGGTGTTGAATCCCATTCTCTGCTAGTTTTTCTTCCCACAATCCACCAGTTGATGCGACATGAACCTGATCAAATTCATCCTTAAGATCTGTCGCCAACTGATAGACAATACGTTCCGCCCCACCGATATCCATGGTTCGCGAAATGTGAAGAATATTATTTTTTTGCTTTCCGTTTTTCATGTACTACTCTCTTAATAAAAGTGGCATTTTCCTACAAAAGTAGCGCTTAAAGAGCCGTTTTGGGTTCATTGGCCACACGGAACAACCATTCAGATTGGCTTTTTGCATCCACATAGGCGCCCGCTTGATATGACCTGATAGGACATCAAAGCTTCCTCCCACTCCCATAAAGACAGAGTTGACTCCATTGTCCATAAACTTCTGGATCAAGTACTCCTTTTTTTAGGAGAGGTAATGCCCGACAAAGACAAAATCTGGATTCTTCTCACGGATATCTTCTTGGATAGTCTCCTCTTCTTCAGTGGAGAAATAGCCATTGCGATGACCTACTACTCGGAGATTCGGATAATCCTTTTTTTAAAGATGGCCAGCATATCTGTCAAGACTTCCTCTTTTGCCCCGAAGAAGTAGACAGAGTAGCCTTTTTCATTGGCCAAATGGAGCAATTCCTGCATCAAATCGATGCCTGCCACGCGCTCTGGCACAGAATAGCCCAAATAGCGCGCAGCGAGAACAACAGAAGCACCATCTGCATTGATGATTTCAGACTCATTGACAATCTTCTTGATAGCCTCATCTGTCGCACATTGATTAAGTTTGTCTGCGTTGACCCCCATCAAATGGAGCGGTTTTTTATCTCGGACAAACTGTTCTGTAGCAGCAACGGTTTCAGCCATTGTTAAAGGGTCAATTCTGACCCCCATCATTGTAAAACTTTTCAAGCTTATTCTCCCCAAGTGGATTCAAAGTGACCTTTTTGCTCTGATTCTTCAGGTAGCTTCATATAATCGCCATAAATCTTTGTCAGATATGCATCCGGATCAGCATGACCACTGATTTTAATGGTTTCAAAATCAAGGAGTTGTGGCTCCCCAAATACCTCTTTGTAGGCCAATTCTCTCTCGCGATAGGATCCTAATACATTTCCCACGAGATCACTTGTCTCAAAGTCATATTTTTTAATCGTATTTTGCAACTTCTGATTGATTTTTTCAGTATTTAGTAACTTGTCTAAGTGAAGAATCTTAGAGACCTTCACAATTGTATTTTTCAAAGAAACCTCGGTCGCGATTATGCAGTCGATTGATAACAGATATTTTTGAAAGGGCACGGTAATACTTAATTTTATTGGTATGTAAGAAATAGTGGAAACCATCTGATGGATAACCATCTAAAGGAAATACATCGATAAAAGGACTACATACAACCCCACCAAATTCAATTTGAAGGGAAGTATCCATGATGGATGTGTTACCCAAATTATCATCATGGATTCTTAGGATAACATGATCCGGTAATTCCTTTTCGCAAATTTCCAGGAATTTTTCATAATCTTTTCTAGGCATTCCTAAATCCATATCATCATCCCAGGGAATAAATCCTTTGTGACGAATAGCTCCTAATAGAGTTCCACCTAAAGCATAATAGCGGAGATTGTACTTAGAACAAATCTCAATATACTTTTCTAATAAGGACAACTCTCCTAATTGAATCTGTCTTACTTTACTCATTTCCTACTTCGCTCCATCTCGTTTAAACACAACTTTGATTGTCTTCAGTAAGATCTTAATATCTGACCAGATAGTCCAGCCATCGATATAGGACACATCCAGGCGGACGACTTCGTCAAAGTCTGTGATCTCACTACGTCCACTCACCTGCCAAAGTCCCGTAATGCCTGGCTTGAAACTCAAGCGACGTTTTTGCTCTGGAGTGTACTGTTCGTACTCATCCACTGTTGGCGGACGAGTCCCTACTAGACTCATATCTCCTTTGAGCACATTGTAGAACTGAGGCAATTCATCCAGACTGGTCTTGCGGATAAAGCGACCGATCGGAGTAATCCGAGGATCATTATCCATCTTAAACATACCACCCTTCATGGTGTTTTGAGCCATCAATTCTTTCTTTCGCTCCTCTGCATCGACATACATGGAGCGGAATTTATAAAACTTAAAGTAGCGACCGTTCTTGCCGACCCGTTTTTGGGCAAAAATAGCCGGACCTCCGTCCTTACGGATGAGAGGAACGAGGACAATAGCCACAAGCCCACAAATCAACAAGCCCACTAAGGAGCCACAGATATCAATTACACGTTTCGCGGTCACATGACTCGGCTTATAAAAGTTGGTCGAGAAGGTCACAACATTGAGCCCAGCTACTTCCCGAATCCGCTTATTACCAGCAAAGTTCAGGTCAAAGGCATTGAGGTTAACCGTTACATCAATCCCCATGGTCTCAAATTTGGAGACGAACTCCCCGATATCGTACTTTTCACTCGGTAGGTTGATAAAGACTTCATCCACCACTTCATGAGTGGCATAGGCCATCAAGTCTTTCTCAGCAACGACCCGAACCTTCTCGTGTCGGAAGTCCGGCCGATCTAGGACACTCACTGCCACCAGCTCTCCGCCACTATCATTGGATAGAAGGAGACGTTCAACACCTTGTCTATGCGAGATATCGCTGTAATCAAAAGGATCTTGTGACTTCCCTTGAGCTTGTAGTAGAAACGTCTCAGTATTTCCGAATGACATAGTTTTCAAGGTATAAGAGTAGAGCACTCAACAGTAAGAAATAAACCATTCCTCGCCTGGAAATCGAAAACTTCTCCTCCAAAAGGAAGCTCGAAAAACTAATCGACAAGGGCGAAGAACAAACTATACTTCAAGGTTTCCATGAGGTCAGATAATTGACCCCGCTTGAAGAAATCATGATTATAGTCACTGAAGTAAAAGGCCACATAGTGGAGCATATAGAGATAGAGCATCGTATTGAAGTGGATCTCTGTCTCCTTTACAAAGCTCAACAAATAGGCTACCACTAAGGTTGGCGCACTTTGCACAAAGGCTAAAGCTAATTTGTGAAAACCCCTTCTTTCTGTCATCATCTCCCGGACCTATCCTATTCTTTATCTTTTCTTCTTTTTCCCGTAGTTTCCATAGTTCCCATAGTTCCCATACGAACCATATTTCTCTAATTCAATATCAAATTTATTGAGGACTACACCAAGGAAAGGTGTTCCTGTTTGTTCCAATTGTTCTTTGGCCTTTTGAACGGATTTTCGGCTGACCGCACCCGCTGCTGTCACGATGATACTCCCATCACATCGTTGCGCGATAATGGCTGCGTCAATGACCATCCCAATCGGTGGTGTATCCACGATGATGTAGTCATAATGATTGCGAAGGGCATTCATGATGATTTCAAAATTCTTACTTTGAAGAAGTCCCGTTGGGTTGGGTGAAATCTGCCCAGACAAGAGAACATCCAATTTTGGATAGTCTGTCGTCGCAATCGCTTGGGTTAGTTCATCTTTGCCTGATAGAACTTCGGTCAAGCCTGCAACGCGACCTTGGCTCCTGAAGATCCCTGTCATGATAGAGTTCCGAATATCGGCATCAATCAAGAGGGTACGATAGCCCGCACGCGCAAAAGCTGTCGCCAAATTCGTGGAAATAGTTGATTTTCCTTCGTTGGGTTGGACAGATGAGATCGCCACAACCTTGATGTCTGATCCACTTAACTGGATGTTGGTACTGAGGGCATTAAAGTACTCCTCAGCATCGTGCATTGCTTCTAATTTTGTTTTTACAATTTCTAAGGTAGCCATGAACTCTCCCTCTTACAATTTCTTAATGCTTGGGATCACACCAATAAGGGTCACACCCATCACTTCTTCGACATCTTCTGGTTTCTTCACGCGGTCATCCAAGACTTCTGAGAGGATCACCAAGGCTGAGATAAAAACTCCACCAACGACAAAGCCAAGCAAGACATTACGTTTGATATTCGGTGAAGAAGGATTTTGCGGAACTACTGCCTCATCCAAGGTTGTTACATCTGACACCTTGGTTACTGCGATGATCTTTTCTGCCGCAACATCCTTCAAACCATTGGCAATTCGTGCAGCTTCCTTAGGGTCTGCATCCGATGCTGTAATGGACAAAATCCGTGTGTCAGTCGGAACTGCAACGGATACCTTCTTAGACAGTTCCCCAGGAGTCATATCCAATTTCAATTCTTCAATAGCTTGGCTGAGTACATTTTGAGAAAGGATAATTTCGCGGTAGTCTTTTACCAGATAGGATCCCGCTTGGAGGTCCTGGTTGGTCAAGGCATTGTTTTCTTGATTTTGACGGCTGACCACATAGATCCGACTGGTACTTTGGTAGGTTTTTTTCGCGACAAAGGTGCTATATCCTAGCGCAGCCAGTGCGAAGATCAAGGCTGTAGATAGGATCGAAAACTTCCGGCGCCATAAGGTCTTAAAGAGGGAGATGACGTCCAATTCAATCTCTTTGCTCTCTTGATTTTTTTCATGTGTATAATCTCCTTTTTCAGTCCATAAGACTGATTTTTCTTAAAAATAATTCGTTGTTTAATAAGTATTCTTGATGCTTGCTAAAGAGGGCTTGAGCCCGCTCTGTTCCATAGCGCTTCTCAATGATCTGATAGGCTTGTTGCATGTAGGGCGGACGCTTGTCTACATTGTGCATATCGCTCGCAACAAAATGAACCAGATCCTTGTCTAGGAAGTAGCAGGCCCGATGCTTCATAAACTTGTAGCGATCTCCAAAGAGCTTGGCTTTGAGGACACTCGAGCTATTGATCTGGGTATAACAGCCCATCGGATCAACTCTCGTACGCGCTTTTCATTCTTTTTCTAAGCAATGGTAGCGCTCGATATGAAAGCGATTACTGGGGTAATCCCTAGTCGCAAGACGGAACTTAAGGCTGATGGATCTCCTTGTAAAGGCGTCGACATGCTAAACTCGATCAAAAGCAAAACTTGTATCCGCAAGCACAGGGATAGTTCCTGCTTCTAGCTTTTCTAGAACATCTCGCGTATAGTGAGATCTCTGCCCCATAGTGCAAGGTCATATCTGGCAGATGACTAGCTAGCATCTCTTTGACAGCTAGGTAGTTCTGGTGAGATCTTATCCTCTGGAGTTTCAAACATGCCCTTACGGCGATGAGAGGTCGAGATGACCGTCCGCACGCCCTGACGATAGCTTTCTTCGAGGGTACTTTGCTGTCCTCGATTGTTTTCAGTCCATCATCCACATCAAAAGACGATATGTGAATGGATATCAATCATTACTTGTTCCTTCCATGATTTGGTTTATCTTTTTCTTTGGCTTGGCTCACACTGTCCGCATTCAACTCCATCATGTAGAGGGCAGAACCTGGCATAGCATAAGATGGCAGATCGTTGCGACCTGTACCAGTTACAGCTTGAAGTCACCTTGTAGCTACCACCAGACTCCAACTGGGTATTGACCAAGTTCATGATAGTTGGCAGAGGCATATTGGTCTGCAAGGAATCCTGCAAGCCTGAGATAATCTTATTGTAATTGGTCAAAGCCTTGGTAGAAGTCAGCTTCTGGATAATGGCTGCGATGACCTTTTCTTGGTTCTTCCCACGGTCATTGTCCCCGCCTTGGAGAGAGTAGCGCTCACGGACAAAGCCTAGAGCTTGCTCTGAATCCAGGTGGACCTTACCAACTGGGAAATGGTAGTTGCCATGGAGACTAGTGAATTCTTGGTCGTTTTCGACATCAATCCCACCGACCAAATCGACCAACTTCAAGAAGGAAGTGAAATTCAAGCGGACGTAGTAGTCCATCTTGATGTCGTAGAGATTTTCTAGGGTATGGATGGAAGCATCAATCCCATAGATCCCTGCGTGGGTCAGCTTGTCTCCTTGATTGTTGCCCCCATCAGCAATCGGTACATAAGCATCCCGCGGAGTGGTGGTCAAGAGGACTTGCTTGGTCTTGCGATTGACCGTCATGATGATGTTGACGTCCGAACGCGACACAGAGGTCACCGGTCCGTAGGTATCGATCCCGCTGACATAGATGTTAAAGGTATCGGCATTAGCATCTGTTTTCGCCTTGCTTTCGACCTGACGGCGAATCTTGTAGGAGTATATTTTCTTCAGTTTTTTGGCATAGCCTTCATCTACACTAGAGAGGGTATCTTCAAAGGTATTGTTGAGTATGATCGCCTTAGTCTTATCCTCTTGAAGGGCTTGATAGGCCTCCACATAGGAGTCTGCATTTTCCACGGCCAAGTCATGATTGCGCATCTTTTTGACTTCATCAACGAGGGCCTGGACATCGCCAGCATTGTTGTTGCCCGTCGGAGCAGTGACAGTGGTCAGGTCCTTGATGTCCTTGATCTCACTATCTGCTTTCACATAGACCGCCATCTCGTATTCTGTGTAGTTGGAGTTGCGGTTGACATTACCTGTCACATCGACCAACTGCTGGGTGACAAACATGGATACCGAACTTGCTAAAAGCCCCACAACTAGCAGACCTAGAGTCGTTTTCTTAGCTTTGTTGCCCAAGATGAGCCCCAAAGTCAGAAGCAGACCCAAGATAAAAAGAAGGGTCACAATGACGTTCAAAAAGCGAAAAGCAAGGATATTATACCGAAATATGGTATAGAGAAAGAGGCCTACAACCAGAGCTGTCAAGACCCAGAGACCACTATTGACAACCCGTAAATGATCCCAATTACTATTTCCATTAGAGCGTGTCCGCTTACGACTTTGATTCATTTTATCCCCCATACTAATTTCTTAAATATTATAACATAAATAATTCCTAAAAAAATTGCATACGATACCTAATTCTACAATAATTATATAATTTTTTTCGCCTCACTGTATAGAAATATGGGAAGGAGAATGACAGAAGAAAAAGGAGGCTAGCTAGGCAATGGAGAACCTACCTCTCCCTCAGATAGGTCAAGGAAACAAAAAAAGCAGAAAAAAAACCGCCTGATTATTTGTAGGAATGACAGAATGAGATTGGAAGTGGAGGAGACTTCGTTTCAAAACATTAAAAAGGCAATATGGACAAACTAAGGCCAGTAGACAATAGCTAGAAATAAATCTTGGTCCTCTCCTTCTTTATAACCTTTTTCCCTTAAAAATTGTTTTTTTCCCTTAACATGCACTTTGTTTTTAAGGGAAAAAAATGCATTAATAAGGGATAAGTTTTATTGCTTAGAATATGATAAATTGACCATTACTTTTTTAAAATTGGGGAATCCCCATAGATTTTTACAAAAAAAGCACAAGTGAATCGTTCACTTGTAGTTTTTCTTATATTCATCTTAAAGGACTTTAGTTTGAAGGTCTAGCATTTATATATATGTCAATAAACAGAAATGCAAATTGTAATCATATGCATAGGTATCCTGCGTAATTGCCAGCTTTTTAATGCTCATAATAAAAAAAAGTAGTCCTTTTTATCAAATTAGGACTACTTTTTTTCTTATAACATTAGGGGCGAACAACTGCATGATTTCCTTGACCAGATGCTGGTACCAGGCCACGCGGAAGGTCTCCAGTTTGATTTCTCTCGAGACAGCAAAGATGTTGTCAAAGTCTGCTCGGATCTTAGGAATTTCCGGAGTTTCATACATCCAGATGGCATTTTCATAGTGGTGGACCAGACTACGGTAATCAAAGTTAATCGTTCCGACTACAGCGATTTCATCATCTACCAAGACCTGTTTACTATGGACAAAGCCCGGTAGATACTCGTAGATCTTCACACCCGCCTCCATCAGATCTGGATAGGCCCCGCGAGTAACGATCTGGATCAACTTCTTATCTGGAATGAAGGGCGTCACAATGCGCATCGACACCTCGAAGGGCCACATTGCGAATATCCTCTGTCAAATCATAGTCAATGATCAAATAAGGGGTGGTGATATAGACATAATCTGTGGCCTGATTGATCATATTCTGATAGACAGCCTTCCCGACCTGAGATTTGTAGATGGGCTTGGGTCCACTCCCAAAAGGAATATAGAGGCCCTCACCGTCTACAGCTCTATTCTCCATATGGTATTTGTCGAAATCTTCGATTTCCCCTTGGTTGATGTACCAGGTCATGAGAAATAGTCGGGTCAGCGCCTTAACCGCCCGCCCCTCTATGCGTACCGCACTATCCTTCCAATGGCCGAATCGTTCGATCTGATTGATATACTCATCTGCTAGATTGATCCCGCCAGTATAGCCAATTTGACCATCAATGACTAAGATCTTGCGGTGATCTCGGTTGTTGTAAGCTACAGTCAATCGAGGAATCACCTTGTTAAACTTGTGAGCATCGATCCCCAACTTTCGCAAGCGTTTTGTATAATTCCCCGCTAGGGTCGCCATACAGCCGATGTCGTCATAGAAAGCTTGACTTCACTCCTTCCTTGACTTTCTCAATTAAAATCTCGAGGATGCTATCCCACATCAGGCCTTCATCGATAATGTAGAATTCCATAAAGATAAATTTCTTGGCGGAGCGCAAATCTTCTAAGAGTTGTTTAAACATCTGATCGCCCAGAGGGAAAAAAAGGTCGAGCTTGTCCCATTGTAAAGGTCTGCATTGTGGTCCATGAAAGCAGGGACTTGACCATGCCGTAGACCGCCTTGTTTTCTTCTTTCAGCTTCAGACGGAGCTCCCGACTATTGTCCTCGCGGAACTCCATAGACTCCATATTTTCCAACTGTTTCATTTCTTTTTTGGAGAGACGACGCTCACCAAACATGAGGTAGAGCAGGGAGCCAAAGACAGGAACAACTGCGATCAAGAGCCAAGTCACCTTGCTTTCAGGAGGCATATTGCGGTTAACAATAGCCAAGATGGTCGAGATATACAAAGAGGACCATGATGGTGACAGACAGCCAATTGGGGAACCATTCGTTCAGCCAAAAGAAAGCCGCAAATGAGAACCAGAGCTCAAAGCCCATAAAGAGAATACTGAAACCATACTTGGACATCAAAAATCGTATTTTTCGAAAACTCACCCGAACCCTCCTTCTTTTCTAATCCCTACTAGTATACCAATTCTGAAAGAGCAGTGCAAACTAGAGGTCAAGAAAAAAAGAGGCTGGGACAAAAGTCCTAGCCTCTTAATTGTTTTTGGATTGTCGAGCAAGACGCAGTGGTTGAGTGGGCTCTACTACGCTGATTTCATCATCTTTTACAGCCCTACTCAACTGTGCGGAGGTGGGACGACGAAATCGAATTCTAACGAATTACCGATTTCTGTCCCACTCTCAAAGTAAAGCTATTTACTGTTTCGTCAGAACAATGGTTCCATGATCATCGATTTCCTGATCTAGATCCTCCAGTGTGAGTTGTTGACCATCTACGCGATAGCGGTAGGTATCATCTCCGATGACCATAGACTGGTTAACCTCATCGATTTGGACAGGCTTGCTTTCCGTCTCCCCATCTGCTTCTACAGCGGTCCAAGTCCCCTATCTCCTTGAATGACTAAGGTCACTTGATCGGTTTCATCGGTTCCTTTATAGGTGCCACTGATAGTCCCTTCAGCCACTTGAGAACTGGACGAGGCTGGACTAGAGGAACTTGTCCCTTTCTCCATAGACGAGCTAACTTGAGAGCTCTCTTGCGAGCTAGCGACAGGGGCTTGGCGTATCTTGCTTAGCGCAGGCAACCAGCAAAAGGGCGGTAGCCATAGTTAGTAAAGTCGTGATTTTTTTGATCATTGATCTTCTTCCTTTCTCGCCATCCTTATTCATAAAAAGGCAACCCTAGGGCCTTGCCTTACTCCTAGTATAGGATATTTCCTACCTGAGGTCAATGATATTCTTTTCCTATTTGGATCAGATAGGCCCTGACTTCAGCGATAAAGTAGAAGAACCCGTCACAAAGAGAACAGCTTGCCCCTCATTTTTCTTGGTAAAAAGTCTTTCAAGTAATCACGGAAGTCCGCTACATAAGGATAAGCCAGACCTGCTTCCTCTTCTACGACCTCTCCATAGGCAAGGTTGTCACAGTCAGTTCAGCCTGAGGCAACTCTTGACAGAAGGTGTCTAGCATCCCCTTGTAGTCCTTGCGCTTCAAGGCACCAAAGAGGATCTTGACCTTCTGATCCGTAAACGTTTGAGCGTATTGGACCAAGCGATGAACCGCATGAGGATTGTGAGCTCCATCCAAATAGACGTCGCCAGCAAAAGCTTCCAGACGACCTGGCCAGCGAGTTTCTTGTAAGGCCTCTGCCACCAGATCTGCCACTACCTGCTGACCTCTTTGCTCCATAAAGAGGAGAAAGGCCTCGAGGGCCACCGCAGCATTCTCTTCCTGATAGGCTCCCTTGAGTCCCAGTGTTAGATGCTCAAAGCGATGCTTCTGGTCTTGAAAGATGCCCTCGACCAAGTGAAAATCCGCCCCATAAGCTAGAAGAGGACAGTTCTTTTCCTCTGCCTCTAGCTGGCAAACCCTCTTGGCCTCAAGAGCTAGAGGACCGATAATGGCTGGTTTCCCTGCTTTAAAAATCCCAGCTTTCTGACTTGCGACAGCTTCAAGCGTATCTCCTAAGGTTTCCTGGTGATCGAGACCGACAGAGGTAATGACTGCGAGCTCACCCGTCACAACATTGGTCGTGTCTAGCAGGCCACCAATCCCTACCTCGATCAACGCCAGATCCACCTCTTGCTCCTTAAAATACAAGAAGGCCATCAAACTGATAATCTCAAAATAAGAAAGTTGATCCTGAGTTTCTAGTAATTGGACTTCCATGGCTTGGATGACTTGGCCCAAGCGGATAAAGTCTTGATCTGAGATGGGCTCCCCTTCAATACAGATGCGGTCATGAATACTAATCATGTGGGGCGAGGTAAAGGTCCCGACTTTCTGCCCATGTTTTTGGAACAGCTGGCGCATAAAAGCGATGGTCGAGCCCTTCCCATTTGTTCCCGTCACATGAATAATAGGATAAGCCTCCTGAGGATGCCCCAGCAGAGCAACCGCCCGCTTCATCCGATCCAAGCCTGAACGGAAATTCAGTCCAATCCGACTATTCATCCATTCTTCAATTTGATTCATTCTCTTCTCCTAACAGAAAAAGAGCGACTAAGCTTGGATAGATGCTAGCGCTCTTTTTGGTTTCTTAGTGATGTATCAGCCTCTAGGGACTGATGAGGCAATTGCTAGTGCAGGGGTTAAAAACGCCCCCGGACCTTCCAACTCTCTCTAGTTTCTAGGGAGTTGGGGTGATACAGTCTCCCAGACTTACTTGCGGTCTTCATTTTCTAACGCAAGGCTAAAAAAACGTCCCCCGGACGTTCCAACTCTTTCCAATTTCTTGGAGTTGGGGTAAAAACATCCACTGGATGTTTTTACTCCTCCATAAAGCTGTTGAAGACTTCTTCAATCATGTTCCATTCGTCATCTGAATCTTCTGGGATTGGTTGAAGGTCGCCTTCTGTTCCATCTTCGTTTTCTGTAAATGAATAAGCTTGGATTTCAACTTCACCGTTTTCATCTTCTTCTGCATTGGCAGGGATTAAAAGAACATAGTTCTTCCCAAATTCTTCTTTCCCATCAATGGTCAAAAGGATTTCGAACAAGCTTTCATTTCCTTGTTCGTCCACCAATGTAATCAATTCGCGTTCGTCATGGTTGTGGTCATGATCATGGTTGTGTGACATGTTGTTTCCTCTTTTTCTAAAATTTTCGATCCAAATAATTTTGTAAAATCAGCTGGGCAGCTAATTTGTCGATGACTTTCTTGCGTTTGTTTCGACTGATATCGGCTTGTTCAATCAGCATGCGCTCCGCTGCGACAGTTGTTAATCGCTCATCCTGGTACTCAACTGGCAATCCAAACAAGTCTTCAATTCGCTTGCCATAAGCTTGGCTAGCTTCTACTCGCGGTCCACTTGTGTTGTTCATATTCTTGGGTAATCCAACGACAAAGCGGTCCACTTTGTATTCTTTGACCAACTCAGCAAGGCGGTCAAGACCAAACTCTCCCTTGTCCTCATTAATCTGAATAATCTCCAGACCTTGAGCCGTAAAACCTAACGGATCACTGATAGCCACTCCTACTGTCTTAGAGCCAACGTCTAGTCCCATAATTCTCATTAGAGGTCGAGTCCTTGCCCTTTCAAGTAGTAGCGAACCAATTCTTCTACAATTTCATCGCGTTCGTATTTTCGGATTTGGTTCCGAGCGTTGTTATAACGAGGTACATACGCAGGATCCCCGCTAAGCACATAACCTACGATTTGGTTGATTGGATTGTAGCCTTTCTCATCCAAAGACAAGTAGACATCCTTTAATGTATCACTAATTTCTTTACGGTTTGAATCGTCAAGATTAAAACGTACTGTTTCGTCTGTAAATCCCACAATAACACCCTCTTTCTTTATATTAGTTCGATTATATCATAATTTTCAAGCATTCTCAATCGAAAAATCTTGATTTCACGGGCTTTCTCCGTACTTTTTCAGCTTTTTTTGAAAGCAAAGTCAGAAATCGGACACTTGCTTTTCATTTGCCTTTTTCTCCCAGTTCTTTATAGCCAATCGACTTCAATTCCTTGATCCAGCTTTCTGGGGAATAATCTTCTATAGACTCAAATAGGTCTCCATAAAATTCGTTTTGTTTGGCTTCCTCAAGATCGACTTTTTCCGGATCGATCGATATATCAAGGATAAAGGCTTCTTCTGTCATATGAGACGTCACCGTTACCCCATCCAACTCTCTGAGCTGATCAGTCGCCCACTCTGACTCAAAGTCCAACAGCATGTCGTTTTTGGCCGTTTCTTCATCCTCTACAGTTTTTAAGTGCTGGGCAGATTCTTCTTTCCGTTCATCGGTCAAATAGCTGGTCACGTTTAGTTTGATATTTTTATAGGTCTTTCCCGAGTAAGTCAACACGAGGGTGAAAACTCCAGTTCCATCCTCTTCCGATTCCATTTGCAATTCATCGACTAAGGTTCGAGTAATCGTTCCATCTGTGGATTGGGTGCTTGTCCCTGAAGATTGGGCTTCTTCACACCCTGCTAGGGCCAACAAGGCCAAAAGGAAGGTCAAACATAATTTTTTCATCACATACCCCTTAGGATTGTTCTTTAGCTCCATTTCGAAGAAGGTTGTTCATATATTGAGTTGGGGTTAATTTCAAGAGCGCTTCAAGATTAGAAGACTTGAAGTACTCCATTGTAGCTGACCTTTTTGACATCTAAGGTCGTAAAAGTCGTGAGGTTATCGTTGTCTGGTAGTCGTTTTCGTTGAGCAACTTGATTTCCAAGGAGAAACCTGGGAGAGCCCGAGCCTGTTTGGCCGCCTCATCCTTGTCCATCGATTCAACCAATAGTTTTTGAACCTCTTCTATTCCTGCTTGTTGAATCGCTTGTTTGATCTCATCACTCGTCGGAATTGTATTGACCATAACCAATTTTGTAAAACTATCTCCCTGATAGGTAATCATTTGAGTTTGTTGCATGCCTTTTTCATCTTTGGGCATAGCAAAGGTCTTGGTATAGATTTGTTGATCCTCTGCTTTTTCCAAGACATTGCGATTCTCTTTATTGAATTGTTCAATCTTGGCACTGTTGGCCTTTTGATTGCTAGAAGAGTTGGTTTTTCCTTGTTTCTTTTGTCCACAAGCTGTTAAGGCTACAAGGACAAGTCCTAAATACATCAATTTCTTTTTCATAAAATCTCCTATGATTTTCCTGATAGGTGGGAAATTCTCTTTCCCCTACAGGAGTATTGTACCACAGATTCACAAGCAAAGGTACTCTTGTCCCTTACTTTTTCGCTACTTTCTGTAAGGAAAGAAAAAGTCGAGATCTTAGAATCTCGACTTAATCAGTCTATTTGACTATCTATCACTTCTTCTTAGTAATTAAAGAGCTGCACGTAAACGCGCTTCAGCATTTTCAACATTTCGGACGGAACGTGGTAGGAAAGCACGGATATCATCTTCTTTGTAACCGACTTGCAAGCGTTTATCATCTACTAAGATGGGACTTTTCAAAATACGGGGAGTTTGCATAATGATATCGATGACCTCATTCATGCTAAGGTCTTCTATATCCACTCCTAGATTCTTTGCATATCGATTTTTGGAAGAAACAATACTAGCAATTCCATTTTCTGTTTTGGTTAAAATATCGAGTAGCTCTTCTTTACTAATTCCTTCTTTACCTAGATTTTGTTCCTTATAGGTTAACTGATGAGCATTAAGCCACGTTTTAGCTTTTTTACAACTGGTGCAACTTGAGACTGTATAAATTTTGATCATGCATGCACTCCTTTCGCCACACGATAATAACATTATAGTATATTATACCACAAAAACCATCAGTCTTTCGACCTATTTTGAAAAAAAGTTACTCTTCAATTTCAATAGCATCATCAAGATCTAGTGTTACTTCTTCTACAAGTGGGTTTTCTTCTACTTCATCTAGTGTAGCTTGTGGAGCATCCTCTTCGATCAAGCCAAAGCGCACGCGCACTTGGTGGTCAATCTCATCAAAAATTTCTGGATGATCTGCCAGGTACTTCTTGGCATTTTCAGAACCTTGGCCAATCTTCTCACCGTTATAAGAATACCAAGCACCTGCTTTTTGAATCAAATCGAGGTCTGTCGCGATTTTCAGCAATTCGCCTGTACGTGAAATTCCTTCTCCATACATGATTTCAACCATAGCTTCTTTGAATGGTGGGGCCACCTTGTTCTTCACAACCTTGATCTTTGTTTCCTTACCAACGTTGGTATCTTTTTGGTCCCCAGTACCCTTGATTTGGGTATTTCCACGAACATCTAGACGAACAGAAGCGTAGAATTTAAGGGCACGACCACCAGGTGTGGTTTCAGGGTTCCCAAACATGACCCCAACTTTTTCACGCAATTGGTTGATAAAGATGGCAATGGTCTTGGTCTTGTTGATTGAAGCCCCAAGCTTACGCATAGCCTGGCTCATCATCCGCGCTTGCAAACCAACGTGGCTGTCACCGATATCTCCATCAATTTCTGCACGTGGTACCAAAGCAGCAACAGAGTCGATCACGACCAAGTCAACAGCACCAGAGTCGATCAATTTACCCGCAATTTCAAGTCCTTGTTCCCCTGAGTCTGGTTGAGACAAGAGGAGTTCATCAATATTGACCCCCAAGAGCTGCAGCATAAGACGGATCCAAGGCGTGCTCGGCATCGATGAAAGCGGCAATTCCTCCTTCTTTTTTTGGGCTTGCGCTACCGCATGGAGAGCAACGGTTGTTTTACCTGATGATTCTGGACCATAGATTTCGATGATCCGACCTTTTTGGATAGCCACCAGCTCCCAAAGGCAATGTCAAGAGCCAAAGATCCAGAGCTCATGACCTGAACTTTTTTTGCTCTGCGCGTTCACCCAAGCGCATGATGGAACCTTTACCAAAGTCTTTTTCAATCAATTTTTAAGGCATCATTGAGGGCTTTTTCGCGTTCGTCCCCAAATTTTTTTCGAAATGTCATCTAACTTTTTTTGTTTTTTTCGCCATTCTTTTTCTCCTATGTTCAAAAGTGTAGTGTTTTACACCTTCTTTTTTTATTATAGCAAATTTTCATCTAATAATACAGTCTTGCGTACCAGATTAAAGGCATGAAGGACTGCGACTTTACGAACATCCATACGACTCCGACCAGCGATATTGACCTTGATCGATCGGGCTCCTTTTGGACCTGCCACTCCAATAAAGACAGTCCCTGCTGGGTGCCCTTCTAGGCTGTCTGGACCAGCAACACCTGTCAGACTGACTCCATAGTCAGCCCCTGTTAAGAGACGGGCTTGTGCCGCCATCCGCTCAGCTGTATGGGCAGAGACCACTCCATGTTCTTGTAACTCAGCTAGGGGGATTTGGAGCATTTTGCTCTTTTCCTCTATGCTGTAGGTGACAAAGCCTCCTGGCAAGACTGCTGAGGCTCCTGAGAAATTAGCCAGAGTCGACTGGAACATCCCGGCCGTCAAGCTCTCTGCTGCGGTTAGGGTCAAGCCTCTCTCGCACAAGAGTTCAAAAGCAACCTTGGCTAGGGAATTGTCATCTCCATAGCCATAGAAGAGCTGCCTCAAGGGTTGGGCATCCAAGGTCTCATGCTGGAGAATCACTTGCTCCAACTGATCCAATTTCTGATCTGCCTGCTCTTGTGACGAAGCCTTGGTCGACAAACGCAGAGTGACTTCCCCTGTCTTAGCATATGGGGCCACCGTCGGGTCTGATTGGCCATCAATCACATCCGCTAGGACGGTTACCAGCTGGCTTTCCCCAATCCCAAAGAAGCGCAAGACGCGTGAGTAGAGCTTTTCTCCTGTTGCTAGAAGAGGCACTAACTCATCATTGACCATAGGTTTCAATTCACTAGGGGGACCAGGCAAGACCACGTAGCTAACGCCCTCTACTTCGATTAGTCCTCCCACTGCCAAACCGGTTAGGTTTTGGAGGGGTGTTGAGCCTGTTACTATTTGAGCTTGTCTCAGATTGTTGGGAGTTCGAACATGGTCTGGCCGACTGTCAAAGAAACGGTCCAACTTGGCCATTGCTTCTGGATCAAATGTCAGATCTTTACCCAAAAACTGGGCTAGAGTCTGCTTGGTCAGATCGTCTTCGGTCGGTCCGAGGCCTCCCGTGAGGATGACGAGATCACTTCGATCACGCGCAATCGCAAGAACAGACAAGAGACGATCAGCATTATCTCCAACTGCAGTTTGGAAATAAACGTCGATCCCTAGACTGGCCAATTTTTCTGATAAGAACTGCGCATTGGTATTGACAATCTGTCCTGTGAGAATTTCGGTTCCCACTGCAATGATCTCTGCTTTCATAACGCCTCCACTTATACTATTCGTAATTTTTTTCTTCATTGTAACACAATTTCCTAAATTATTTTTAAAAAAACAGATTGAAGAAAAAAAGTTCATTTTAGGTAACTTTCTTCAATCTTTTTTTCTTTTTAGAGTATTATAAAGTAAAAAAACTCTTATAAATTCCGTTACATCAATATTCCTAAGAGATTTAACTACGTGGTAACCAACTTCTAAAAGGGCTTGCCTATATTCTGAAGTAAGCACATCGAGCGATTATTTTTTTCTATTGCTTTTATTGACATAGAATCGTATCTCTAATGCTATTCCTTATATTTTTTTCTATCATTTTTTTATGATACAATAGCATCAATTTATTTTTTTAGGAGGATAATATATGACTTCTACTATTGGTATTATAAGTTTATCTAGTGGGACTATGGGTGAAGACTTTGTCAAGCACAGAAGTGGACTTAGGGTATTCAACGTCTCAAGGACCCTCGGACTCAATCCTATCTTTCTACCTCATTCGCTAAAAAGGCTTAGATTTTTATCAAAAGAACATCCTGAAGCTCGTGCAGAGGATTTGATTCAGGCCTTTTTCTGATGATAGCATCGACATGATCCTATGCGCCATTGGTGGAAACGATACCTATCGCTTGCTACCTTATCTTTTTGAAAATGACCAACTACAAAAGGTTATCAAACCAAAGATTTTTCTCGGTTTCTCGGATACGACCATGAACCATCTCATGTTGCATAAACTAGGAATCAAGACTTTTTACGGCCAATCCTTTCTAGCAGACATTTGTGAGTTAGACAAAGAAATGTTGCCATATAGCCTCCACTACTTCAAAGAATTGATTGAGACGGGAATAATCTCAGAAATTCGACCTAGTGACGTTTGGTATGAGGAACGGACTGATTTTAGTCCCAAAGCCTTGGGAACACCTCGTGTCAGCCATGCAAATACAGGTTTTGACTTGTTACAAGGCAATGCTCAGTTTGAGGGAGAAATCCTCGGTGGTTGTCTTGAGTCTCTCTATGATATTTTTGACAACTCTCTACACGCAGATAGCACAGACCTCTGCCAAAAATACAAACTTTTCCCTGACTTATCCGACTGGGAAGGAAAGATTCTATTGCTAGAAACAAGTCAAGAAAAGCCTGAACCTGATGATTTTAAAAAAATGTTGCAGGCTTTAAAAGAAACTGGGATATTCGAAGTCATCAGTGGACTCTTGGTCGGAAAACCTATGGATGAAACCTTCTATGACGACTATAAGGAGGCTTTAATAGACACCATTGATAGCAATATCCCGATTGTCTATAATCTAAACGTTGGCCATGCTACACCAAGAGCAATTGTTCCCTTTGGAGTCCACGCGTATGTAGACGCAACGGAGCAAGTCATTCGCTTTGACTATAACAAAGAAAGCTGAGATGAATTTTGAACTGCACCCCAAAAGTTAGACAGAAAAAATCTAACTTTTGGGGTGTTTTTATTATGAAATTGACTTATAAAGATAAAGTTCAGATCTATGAACTTAGAAAACAAGGATATAGCTTAGAGCGACTTTCAAATAAATTTGGGATAAACAATTCTAATCTTAGGTACATGATTAAATTGATTGATTGTTACGGAATAGAGTTCGTCAAAAAAGGAAAAAATCGTTACTACTCTCCTGAATTAAAACAAGAAATGATTGATAAAGTTCTACATGAAAACTGGTCTCAAGATAGAGTTTCTCTCGAATATGCTCTCCCAAATCGTGGTATGCTTCCAAATTGGATGGCACAATACAAGAAAAACGGGTATACTATTGTTGAAAAAAACAAGAGGAGAGTACCTAAAATGGGACGTAAACGTAAGAAAACTTGGGACGAAATGACAGAACTAGAGCGACTCAAAGAAGAGAATGAACGCTTACGTACCGAGGTGGCTTACTTAAAAAAGTTAAAAGAGCTAGAAGACAGGGACGAAGCCTTACAACGAGAAAGGCAGAGACAATTAGAGAAATGGCTTCAGGAGGATTTCGACTAGATTTACTTCTTGAAGCGGCTCGTTTACCTCGCTCAACTTACTACTATCAGTTGAAGCAACTGGATAAAGCTTGACAAAGATAAAGATCTTAAAGCTGAAATTCAATCTATTTTTTTACTGAGCACAGAGGAAATTATGGCTATCGCCGAATGACTCTTGAATTGAGAAATCGTGGTTATATGGTCAATCACAAAAGAGTCCAACGCCTGATGAAGGTCCTTGGTTTAAGTGCTCGAATTCGTCGTAAACGGAAGTATTCTTCTTACCAAGGAGAGATTGGTAAGAAAGCAGATAATCTTATTCAACGCCAATTTGAAGCAACCAAACCAATGGAAAAAGTGTTATACAGATGTGACAGAATTTGCCATTCCAGCAAGCAGTCAAAAAGCTCTATTTATCACCAGTTTTAGATGGCTTTTAATAGCGAAATTATCGCCTATAATCTTTCAACTTCACCAAACTTAGAACAAGTGGAAGCTATGTTAAACCAGGCCTTCAGTGAGGATCATTACACAAATACTATTCTCCATAGTGATCAAGGATGGCAGTATCAACATCAGTATTATCATCATTTTTTAGAGGGTAAAGGAATCCAACCGTCCATGTCACGTAAAGGAAACAGTCCAGATAATGGCATGATGGAATCCTTCTTTGGCATTCTTAAGTCTGAGATGTTTTATGGTTATGAGAAGACCTTTCACTCACTTGAGCAATTGGAGCAAGCTATTGTAGACTATATTGATTATTACAACAACAAACGAATTAAGATAAAACTAAAAGGACTCAGTCCTGTGCAATACAGAACTAAATCCTTTGGATAAATTAATTGTCTAACTTTTTGGGGTCAGTACAATTTCTCAGCTTTTTCTCATTATCATTACTGGCATTTTCATCACATACTACTGATAGCTAAAATGATCAAGGAGAGACTGTTGCTTAACATGTGAATAAGTAGGGGATAGTAAATATTCTCCTTTTCTTTCACATAAATAATTGAAAAAAAGCAAGGCCACCACCTAGGTAACCGACTGCACCGACCCACTCTGATAAAGACAAACTGTGCATATGAGTAAGCGAAAAAGGCAAGGCCGACCAAAAAGACACTCAGCCAAGTTGCCAGACTTTTTCTCAGATATCTCAATAGAATTTGACGGAAAAAAATAATTCTTCCACCAAAGGTCCGATGATGCAGGCGAAAACTGCTATCAGTAATGGTTGCTCTTGAAAAAGTGCTCTGAATATTCGACTGGTTTAGACCTTGTCCGACTAGCCCCAAAAACTGCCTCAACTATCTCTGATACAAAACCAAAGACAACAGTCATCAGAATGAGAAAAGAGCCAGCCTTTTTAAAACGCCAAAGAAGAATTTTTCTTTTCGTCTTTCTAATCTCATTCCATTGTTGAATCAATCTATCCTTGAACAAGAAAGAGCCATATAGAGCTAATACTACATAGACTAGATATTGTAGATAATTCTCAATGACAGATGGCATCAAAGAAGCCAGCAATTTATCGCCATCAAACTCAAAAGAAAACTGTATAGAGAATACCAAAACCAAAGTTCCCTTATTTTTTTATTAGACATCATTTAAGACCCTTCCAGTCACAATCATTCTCGTGATCATTGACCAGACCTGCAGCTTGTAGATAGGATAGGACCGCAACGGGGCCTGTAAACTTAAAACCACGCTTTTTGAGGTCTTTGGCAAGTTGTTCGGAAAGAGCTGTCTTCGCAGGGGCCTGCCGGTAATCTGGGACATCATTGTTGATGGTCTTCCCACCGACAAAAGACCAGAGATAGGCAGCAAAAGAGCCAAATTCTGCCTGGACTTGTAAAAAGGCTTGAGCATTAGCCCGAGTCGCAAAGATCTTGGCACGATTGCGGATGATTGCTGGATTATCTAGCAAGGCCTCCAGTTCCGAGTCGGTCATCTCTGCGACACCTTGGACTTGATAACCACGAAAAGATTCTCGGAAAGCCTGGCGTTTATTGAGCACCGTCTCCCAAGACAGGCCAGCTTGATAGGTCTCTAAGCAAAGCAACTCAAAGAGCGCTTGGTCATCGTGTAGGGCCTGTCCCCACTCCTCATCATGGTAGGCTACATATAGCGGGTTGTTCATTTTTGACCCAGCTACAACGTTTTTGGCATAGACTTCTCCTATTTCACCAGCATCTTAAGAGCAGACTTGATGTAGTTCTCTGCTGTATCCGTCGTCCCTTCAAAGAATTTCTTGATTTTCTTGAGTTCCGTTGCCTTATAGCCCAATGCCAACATGGCTTCCATGGCTTCTTCCAAGGCTTGGTTTTCTTCCGTCTCTTTAGCTTTGGACTGAGCCGGTGCATCCTCTAGATCAAGGTTGATCTTACCTTCTAGATCCAAGACCATCTGCTGGGCTGTTTTCTTGCCGATCTTCGGAAACTTGGTCAAGTAGGTAATGTTCTTGCTTTCGATGGCTTGGACGAGGCCTGCATTGTCATCCGCAGCAATGATGGCTAGAGCTGAGACCGGGCCAATTCCAGAGACCGAGATCAAGTTCAAAAAGAGTTTTTTCTCTTCTTCGGTCGCAAAGCCATAGAGCAGGTGGGCGTCTTCACGGACTACTTGGTGCAGATAGACTTGCACCTCTTGATTCACTTTGCCAGAGTAGGCATAGGGATTAGCTACATGTAAGAGATAGCCGATCCCAGCTGTTTCTACTACGATGTATTTGGCGGTGATTTTCGTTAAGATTCCTTTAATGTATTCGTACATAAGATTCCTTTATTCTTTGTTTAATATTTACCCCAATTCCCGCAAGCTGGTATGATTTTTCCTGAATGCGTCGGAACATCTTTTCCATATCCGACTTGGTAAAGTTGACCAAAACCGGACGGCCATGAGGGCAGTTATAGGGGTTGTCACATTGGGACAGTTGATAGATCAGATCGCGTGCAGAGTAATCGTCCAGTGTGTGATTGGCCTTGATGGAGCGTTTGCAGGACATCATGATAGCCAACTCCGCCCGGTATTTCTTGATGGACACTTCCTTGGTCAAGAGCAGCATGTCACACATCTCATAGATGCCCGACTCGATCTCTTCTTCCTTCATCCAGATCGGGTGCTCCCGTAAGATCAACTGGTTGGCTCCGTATTCTTCTAAGTAGACGCCCACTTCTTCTAGAAGGTGTTTGCGCTGTTGTAGGCGGATCAGATCATCTGCAGGGAACTCAAAGATATAAGGCACCAGCAGTTGTTGCTGACTGCCGTCTACGTCCCCGATGCTCTCTCGGTATTCTTCGTATTTGACCCGCTCTTGGGCTGCATGCTGGTCAATGATGTAGAGGCCCCCATTACCTTGGGCAAAGAGATAGGTCCCATGCATCTGACCAAAATATTCCAACTCTGGGAAAGTTGATGTCTCTTCCCCTTCCAACTTATCATAAGCCTTGTCTAGACTAGCCAGATCCAACTCTGGGTGATCCAGTTGGTCGTACTGAGGTGCCTTTCGCTCTGCAAACTTGATGGCTGTCGGTTTGACCTCCTTTCCTTCATCTTGTGAAAAGAGAAGCGTTTGCTCTGGGAACATTTCACCATTTGGCTGGGATTCCCCGACCTCTGGGCGGACAAAGAAATCTCCCTTGTCTCGGTCGTAATAGAGGCTATTTTCTTTTAGAGGGAGGCTAGTCTGGACTGGCTTTTCTGTTCGACGAAGCGTCGACTTGGCCAGATTTTCCAGAGCATCTGGAATCAGATCTTGCTCTTTCAAAGCGGAGACAATCGCTTGGGAGATCAAGGCCATCAGTTCTCGTTCTTTAGAAATACGCACCTCTTGCTTGGTCGGGTGGACATTGACATCAGCTAGATAGGGATCGATCTGAATATTGATGACCGCTATTGGGAAGCGTCCGACCATGAGTTTACTGCCGTAGCCGTCCAAGATGGCCCGATTGAGCAAGAAATTCTTGATGTAACGGCCATTGATAAAGAGGCTGATGTAGTTGCGATTGGCCCTGGTCAGTTCTGGCAAAGAGACAAAACCGGACACTTCAAAGTCCAAATCACCTGTCTCGATGGCAACCATTTTTCTTGGCAGTAGCGAGCCCGTAGACTCCTGCAATGGCTTGGCGGAGATTTCCCGTCCCTGCCGTCCGGGTCAGCTCATGGCCGTCATTAATCAAGGTAAAGGCGATTTCTGGATGGGCTAGACTCAAGCGGTTGAGAATGTCAACAATATGGGACAACTCTGCCTGTTGACTCTTCATATATTTGAGGCGAGCTGGTGTATTGAAAAAGAGGTCCTCGACCTTAATTTTTGGTCCCCACAGGACTGGTCGCCGGCTCAAGAGAAGTGATTTTCGCCCCCTTTAGCCTCTAGCTTGGTCCCATGACTAGCTCCTTCCTGAGCTGTCAGGATCGTCATGACACTGACAGAGGCAATAGATGGCAAGGCCTCGCCACGGAAGCCTAGGGTCCGAATCCGAAAGAGATCGGCTTGACTCTTGATCTTACTAGTTGCATGGCGACGAAGAGCTAATTCCACTTCCTCATGGGCAATCCCCTGTCCATTATCCGTGATTTGAATGGTCTTTAAACCTGCTTCTTCGATCTCTACGACAATCTGACTGGCCCCCGCATCGATGGAGTTTTCAATCAACTCTTTGACCACACTGGCTGGGCGTTCAATGACTTCTCCAGCAGCAATCTGATTGGCTAGAATTTCTGGCAATTCAATAATCTGTGACATAGCTTCCCCTCTTATGTTTTATACGCGCATAGGTAGAACTATTATACCATATCTACAAGGAAGGCCTGATCTTAAAATAGTCTAGGACTAAGGTTAGGGCGGATTAGAGTCAGACTCTCCTGAATGACTGTTTCCTCTTCTCTTAGAGAGAAATAAAGATTGAGTGGGACGACAAGGAGTCTACCGCTACGGAAGGCGGGACGGACTTGTCTCTCTTTTCCAAGTAAATAGAGTACGAAGGCCCTTCTAAAAGCAAGGAGCCCCCTCCATAGTATGATTTCACAGGAGGCTTTCTCATCAAGTTTTTTCATAATGATAGTAGGCTGATCTTCAACTTTCAACCGAATAAACCGATAAAAAGACCGAATAGACAAAAAACCTTGTTTTCATTTCTGAAAAAGTGTTTAATAGACTTGTAAGGAGGAGGTCCTGCTAGCGGACATCTGACTTCAAATCATAGAGTTAGAAGGGATTTGTATGAAAGTAACAGTTACCATTGACCCCCATTTTCAAGAAGAAGATGTAGCTATCACAGGACCACAACCTAGTGAACGCATCCAGAAAGTCCAACAGTTCATCGAAGAATTGGATCAAAAAGAACGCTTGCGCGCTAGAAAAGAGGGAGAAGCCTTCTTGGTCGAACCTCACTTGTTTCACCGTTTCTATATTGAAAATCGGCAGGTGATTGGGGAAAGCGAGTCAGACCAGTTTATTCTCACAGGCCCCCTCTATCAACTCTCTCAAGAGTTACCACCCTACTTTCTACAGATTTCACAATCTGAGATTATCAATACCAAAGAAATCGATCAACTGCATTTTACTACCAGCGGATCAGTCCAAATCAATCTAAAAAATGGGACCATCACCTATTCGTCTCGTCGCTATTTAAAAAGCTATTAAGGAGAAATTATCATGCTAAAGACTCATCTATCGAATGCCTCTAAAAGGCATCTTCATCAACCTTATCCTCTCTATCGTCTTTTCTTTCTTAAACTCACCTTCAACTTATATGCCACTCAGCCCTAGCTCGGCTGTCGGCCAGTGGATGCAAGCCCACGAAATTCATGGAGCCCTCGTGATGCTCTACTGCTTGCTTATCTGGGCCTCTATCGGTCTCCTCTTTAGTTTTGGAACTGTCCTTTTCGCTAAAGACTGGAGCCTGCTCCGTGCGACCCTCAGCCACTACCTTTTGATGCTCTTTGGTTTTCTACCCTTAGCAACCCTAGGAGGCTGGTTCCCAGTCCAAATCAGCTTCTACATCTCCGTCATTATAGAATTTAGTCTTGTCTACTTGGTCATCTGGGCTGCTTCTTATCACATCTACAAGAAAAAAGTAGAAGAAATCAACCAACAGTTGCAAGGTAAAGCCTGAGGAATATAAAAAACAGTTCAAAAATGAACTGTTTAGATTGAAGATAAAATCTCCTGAAAAACTTTCCTTAGGTGAGGACGGACGTCAGCGAACTTCTTCGTAGTTCCATGACTAATTATTGAGTCTAAGGTCTCAATAATTCCGAGTGCCTGAAACAACTATGTTTCAGGCACTTTTCTCACATGGAAAGTTTTAATATATTCAGAATTGATTGTAGTAATTAGAAATCATTCTTATTTACAGAATGACTTAATTTTTTTACAAAAACAGTTTATCCACATTCTCCTATGCTTACTTTACTGGAGGAATTGGTGGCATAAATAAATCTTTCAAATCATCTACGGAATCTGCTTTCATCCATTCTGGCATTCCTTGTTTCCAGACTAGACTTGAAGGTAACAACTGCCCTGATAGAGTCATTTGCGTCAAAGCATTCTTATCAAAAGGTCCAGATGTTTGTCCATTAACAGCTATGTGATAGGCGGTTGTAGGTAGGGGTGGCGGTGTCATTCCCATCTGTGGCTGCGTATTAGCCATCATATTATTCATCGTTCCGGCAATATTCTGGCCTACAGCACCACCAACCGCCATACCTGCCATCATTGCAGCAGGATTAAAACCTGCATCTCCTCCCAAAGAAACAGTACCTGAACCAGCAAAGCCCATTTGTCCTAATGCTTCGGCGCCTGCAATACCAACCTCTGTTTGTTTCTCAATTTGGAAGGCACCTAAATTTGAAGACTGCGTCTGTTTATGCTGTGCATATTGCCCTTCTTCACGCTGAATACGAATTCGCTCAACATAATCAGTTGTCTCAGCTTCGATTTAGCCGTTGTGACATCTTTAGTAACGGAAATAAGCTGTCGATAACCTTCACTTGCCTTATCAACTTCTATTGACGCAATATCAACATTTGAAACAGTGACACCAAAAGTAGCTTCCAACCTCTCTATGACATCACTTTCAAGAGCATCATTTATTACAGCAATTTTATTCTCAAGTTTAATGACAGGAATGTTATGTTCCGCAGGAGCACTCGCAACAATATTTTTAGTATATCGAGCTACTGCATACTTAATTTGTTTTTGAAAATCATCAAGATTAAATGTTTGAAGTCGATGGAGCTTGATAAATTCCTTATAATCAGAAATTTTAAAGCTAATTGTTCCTCGAACTGCAACAGGAACACCAAAATCTAAAAACCTTGGATCATAGACATCAAAAAATGGCACTGCAAATTTCACTTGGATAAGTTGCGCAAGATTGATGAAATAAACTTCTGCTTGGAAGGGTGTCCCACCGTCATAAGCCGCACCTACTATGCTTGCTAAAACGGGAAAGTTCGATGTCTTAATAGTCTTGTCATAAGGACCTAAAATATAATCTTGTATCGTCCCGTCTTTTTGCTTATACACAAAGACAGCAACTTCTCCATCTTTAACACGTAATGAGGACCCCCAGCGGATAGCATTTTCTCGATCGCCTGCACCTTGTGGAACCCCTCTAGGATGCCATTTCCATATCAAATATGACGGTTCATCACAACGGATTTCATCCATGAAACCGCCTGTTTTATTCATACCAAATAATTTCATATCCTTCTCCTATAACTTTTCAATATTTAAACAAATTGTTTATTTTCTTTTTCTCCAAGGAAGAAGTAGAAACGACCCTAATATAAAAGTAATCCAATAAACGAAAAAAACTCCACCTAAAACCAGGAAGATTGATCCAAAAATTAGTAGTATCTATTACTTTTTCCATAATGCTAGCAATAATCATTAATCCCATCCCAATTCAAAAGATAAAATAAATTGCAGTTTTTTTAGAATTTTTAATAGTTCTAACAAAAAAACTTTTTAAACTTTTTATGTTTTTGGGTCTGAGTGTACAAATGATGAATGTAGTGAAATTCTTGAGTATTCCCAAAGGAAAGTGTTGCCTTCTGATAAAGCTTGCTGAGCTTTGCTTCCCAAGCTTCATAGTCATAATTATACGAATTCATATTTGAAGTCGCTAGAATGACAAATTCATAAATATCTTCTTTTGTATTCGGAATATAGAAATTTCGAATGATACTAATTTTTGCTCTGCACTTTCAGCCAACTCTAATTTGTTTGCTAATTCATCTACTCTGCTCTTGCTCTCTGATCTCCTTAGCTCATATCCACAGCTTGGACACGAAGACATAAAGGACTTTAACATCTCAGCACAATTTGGACACTTATGGAGCTCTCCATCATAGACTGATTTCCTTTGTTCCGATTCCGTGTGTGCTTCTCCTATAGCTACACCACAATTACCACAAAAATGAGCACCCTCAACCAGTGCATGCCCGCATTTTATGCAAAAACCCATTTTCTTTTTCTCCATTTTCCCCTTTAACGCCAAAAAGTGTCGGCGATATGGTTTCATTATACCGCTTTTTTATCACTATGTAAATCCATTGTTTCCCTTTAACAACAGCATTCTATGCGGTTACAAGTTTTTGTAAAGAATAGAGCTTGACCAATTCATCAAGCTCTATTTTTTAGATTCTCTTTTCAACTCAGCA
>BNJU01004815.1_pt1 | contig 133609 bp, 245 predicted proteins | sample 8539281 | NCBI WGS metagenome assembly BNJU01 (sample SAMD00202456, study PRJDB9452) | human saliva metagenome | isolation source: human saliva | place: Japan
CAAGTCGGCGTCACCTCTCCAACATCCCCCGAACATCATATGCCTGCGTGACAGCTTCAACAGATTCACGAGTGCGCATGATGTGGGTTTATCTCCCTTGCCGCTTTACTATGCGCGTACCACCACGCCGTGTGATGATTGTGCACACGCCACAAGGGGCTTACATCCGGGCGTGGCTCCCGCCGCGCGAGGACTCTCCACTCATTTTAGGGCGCAGGGCAAAAATTTAATCTTAGGAATCATCATTTGTTTCGTTGAGATCCGGCCAACGAAAAAGACGATCGCGGCGCTGCGCACGATGCGCGAATTTCCTAGAACGACGCGACCGGATGGTTCGCAGCACGACGCACCCTGGTCACGCGCGGTGCTGGATCACTGGTCGTTGTTAGCGGGTACAGGCTGGTCATCAACAACAAGCCCACTAGAGTGTCGCCCGCTTCACGCACCGCCTCGCCAGAGCTGCATGAGGTCATCATCCTTATCAGCGTCTGTAAACATCATGCTCGCGCATAAGCTCCATCCGAGAGGAGCTGTGATTTTAGCAGCGGCCTCACACAGATCCCACGGCGTGGCTCACTCGCAACGGCAAGCGGACCAACAACGGCGGTTTGATCCAGCGTAGGCGTAGGTCAATGTGACTACTGCAGGCTTGCCACATCCTGGGCGGAAACAACGACGAAATTGACTCACGCAACAAAGTCTGAACCAACTTTAGGGTTTGTGTAGTTATGAGACCACGGCGCGCCCCACCACCAGCCAACAAACCCGGCTATGCTGTGGTTTTGCGAATGCGATCTTTTCGAGATCGTCGCGGCGGGGATGCGGCACTGTTTACCCCCGCACGGTGCGTCGTTATCGCAACCGCAGTCAAGCTTTTTCGACGCCGCCTGATTGAGGCTTACTCCCCATTCAGGCCGCCTTTCCCGACGAGCTCGCCAGCATGACATCGCTGTAGACGCGCGTTCCACGCATGCGACTCAGCCCAGATGTATTCGCTACAGCGACGAAACAGCCGCAGATGGCCCGTCTCAGGGCGGCTCATCCCGCCGGAATTGATCAACGCGGCAGGCCAACGCGTCGCGACACGCTGTTTCGCATGCCCATTGAGCAACGCTGCGACGACATGAAGGGAAAAAGTGGAACTACTCCGCATGTTCTTACGTCACTGGTTGCGGCTATTTCGAAACATGAGCAACTAACCATCAATCCGAATCACCCGTGGTGACGCACCCGACACCACGCAGATGGTTAGCTGATTGTTTCTGAGGCGCGGCGGCGTCTGCGCTCGAAAAGTCCGCCCCAAATACCAAAACGCCTCGTCATGCTCCAGTGCGTATTCAGGCATTCGTCGCAACACGCACACACGCCTGACAAATGCGCTTAGTCACTACGCGGAACCACCTTTTCAGGAAGAATGCTCAGGATCGTTTGAGCACGAGGCTTGTTCCTGCCATTCCTGCCTACGGCACTCAAAACAATGCATCGAAAGAGAATTGACTCGATGGCCTTTGCGAAGATTATCGAGTTTTGCCTCCATCGTCGGACTTTGCGTTTCCGCGGAGGCATTGCGTCGCTCGCAATGTTTTCCACGCTACGCTCCTGTTCTCCGATAGTTTTGTGAGCAATTATCTTGTTGATAACCAACACTGTCTGATCGCCACGATTACACGTATCGCCATCACTGTACAGATCAACCTGGCTGTAGATAGCCCCTAGCCCTATTCCCAGCAAGCTAGTCGTCACGAGTAACATCAGCCCTCAGAAGGACTCACGCAGCAATAGTCGGGGTACTATATGTAGTAAATATGCAACCAAGCTCGCAGGGTAGCACATGTTACTTAAGCTTTACTTACACATCAGGGTCTATGCGTCAGTGGAGAACCGGATACCACCATCAGGCAGCACGACGCCCGCCAAACCCGCAAACCGGCCCTCTCAGCTCGTAACGGGCAGCAATCTGCGCACTCACCGATCACACAACTTTGACTCTGGCATGCGCCAATGTGCGCGCCCGAGGCGATCAATCAGATCCTCGATAATCGCACCCGGCTCGATGGTCACCCCCTTCCAAAACACCACCGTGCGATCCAAACGGCAGCCAGGCATCGATCTCCAGCTGACGGCCCACGCCGTACCGCAGCAAAATCACGCCCCTTTCACACCTGTTAGGGCATGACTCCCCACCTGGCCCGCCAGCAACGGCGATGAGCGATGCCGCGAACCAGGTCAGAAGAGCCGTGGACGAAATCTCTGGCGTGCCCTATATCCCGCCAATAGCATGATCAACGTGGCCGTGAGACGCGCAGTCCTTCTCCAGCAGGCGCGGGAAGGTCTCCCTCACACGCTCACTACGCGACCAGCTGGGATGGTGTTAATGATCTCCCTTGTGAAGGCATAACACTCTGCGTTATCTGGTCAGTGGGCGGATCCATGAGTTTCAGAATGCCACCACGACCGTCCTCATCAGTGGAACATAGCCAAAGGCACGCGGATCCGCAACGCACAAGATGCAGTCACGTCCGCTGCTTTTGTTCATGCGTTGCAAAATAGCGTTGAGATCCGTACCGCCCAGTCACGTCACCATTGAAAACCATGGCGTTATTGTGGCGCAGCTTATTCATCACGCTACGGATCGCACCGCCCGTACCGCGGGCTTTTTCTTTCAAAAACATACTGATCTCTAGACCATCTCTGAGCCGTCACCCAAAGTATTCTTCAACACCTCGGCTTGAACGAGTTCCCAACACCATGCGCATTCCAGCACTTTTGATGCGCGTAGCAGGTGCTTCAAAAACGGCGCACCCGCAATAGGCAACATCGGCTTCGAGTAGATCACCGTTAATGGGCGGAGGAGTACCCTTTCCGCCGACAAGAATAACGGCATCGTGTCGTGGGCAATGGGTAGAATTTCAGGCATTTTCCTCAATTCATATTGGGCTTTATTGTAACTACTTAGCTAGCTTGTCCGGCGACGCAGAAATACACAGCGACACATGCCCGCATTTTGAGTCACACGTACCACCAACCGCAGTGGTGCCTGCCACCACGCGTAGCTCATCCGCACATAAAACGATAGGCACTCGTCGATGTGCGGGCAGCATCGCGGCGGATTTCTCGCAGCTGCGCCCTTGGCGTGGTAATTTCCGCCGAAGGGCACAGCACGTTGGAGTAACCGGCGACCAAAACGGTCACCTAAATCAACATCCTCCATGTACATGAAGTAGCGTTTCGTCAAAGCCTCCGATGGCACTCGAAGGCATCCCACCGCACCAGCAAGCAGGAGCCGGAAAGCCAACCAGCTGGGTGTTCCGTGGTGAGATCGTCATCATCAGATATGCCTTGGTCCAGGATTCGAGGCCGATGGTCCCGAACAAGGCATGCCCAACACCGTTACGTACGGGTGGGCACGAGTACGTGCTGAAGGATAGGGCGGTCCCCGTCAGCTTCCTAATGCGGGCCAATGGTGGCAGCACTCTGGCCAGCGCTGCGCACACTCGCATGGCGCTCGATAGAACCGGGGTCAAAGACGACGTCAGGTTGGAAAACAACAAAAAGTCGCCGTCTCATATCCCCGCGCTCTTTTGCGCTCTAAGGTGTTGCACAGCCCCATTGATGGCCGTGCTGTACCCCAGGTTTTCGCCGGTGGCGAAAAACTCGACATTCTCACGCTTATCAGCTTGCTGTTCGGGAACACCGTCAGTGGAACCGTTATCGGCCAACACGACGTACGCAGCCTTTCCGTGGCACCGTCAGAATCAAGAAGCGACCCGGGGTGCCTGGGCCGTACGTCACTGTGATGACGGCTAGGAGTGCCCTCACAATTGTCTGAGTGTACCTGTAGCCTCGCAACACCGTCGCTGCGCCACCCGGCAACGCTCTCAGCCCAGCCTCAGTCCAGCTGGAGGGATCTAAGACGGACCATTCCGGGCGTGCGCGCTGGAAAATCGGCCGTTGTGCAGCGGAACTCTGTCAGGATCCGCGCTTTATATTTTTAAAGACTTCACGCGCCACGCCATACCACGTTGTCTCCCCAAAAACTAACCCCGTGAAGAACCCCTGTCGGCCGCACGACATACTTCCCCACAGTCCGAGTGCCAGATCAGCAAAGTGGGCATTACCGTGTTGGTCATCCACCACGGAAATGTGTCGTCGCCGTTTCTCCAAAGCCATCATCGACACAAAATCGCGATGCGTGGGCATGACTGCACCGAAAACCCATGCCGTGCGCACTAATCACACTGTTTGCCCCTGAGTCGAGCACCGCACATTCACCGGCGCACGTTTGCTCTCCCCGTACACCGAGGTGGGGGTGCGGGAGTGTCGGGGACGAGGGGCGTCGATACGCAACAGTGCCAAAGACATAATCCGTGCCAGGGTGCACTAGGTGTGCTCAACCTCGGCGGCGCGGCGAGCTAAAAACCCTGGGTGCGCTGGCGTTGAGCGCCCATGCGCATCACGGTCAGTCTCGGCGGCATCGGACATTGTGTACCCGGCCAGGTTGATGATGGCGTCCGCCCCTCAAACGCGGGGTGCCGCCACGGGCTGCCTCTGTCACGTAATATCCAGGTCTCTGTCCAAGCCAGACCGGCTCAATATCCGCCGGGCAGGTGAGTTTCAGAGCCGAACCCTAGCTGCTTCGCTTCCCGTCACCACCACGCGCACAGAAATAGACTCCTTGAGTAGTAGTCGGTTCTAACCATACCGACCGAGCGCATCCGCAGCGACCCACAGCTGACGAAAGACGACCGCCGCACGACGCACTGGAGAACCACCGTGGCTGATCAAGTATCGCCGAGGGCGCGAGCATCAAGCAGCACCCACGCAGACCGTAAAACCTGCGACAAAAAGGACCAGCACCGGTCCGTGGGTTGCTGATATTCCTGTCGGTTCTGGTATTCGGGGCTCTCGGGCCGGATACTATGTTGCCGGAAATACTTTTCAGCAAGGGTCCCAATCGGTGGCGATAAAGTACATTCGGCCATGCTGCCGACGGTGCCACCGACATTCTGCTTTGTCGGCTCCGATTCACGCCCGACGCCGAGGGCAACGCCCTCACCCCGACGAGATCAATATGCTGCGCGCTGGCGATGAGGAAAACGACAACACCGACACCATCATGGTGATCCGTATCCCCAACGATGGTTCCTCCGCAACCGCAGTCCATCCCGCGCGATACATATATTCACGACGCCAAAAACGGCAACATGAAAATCAACGGCGTCTCACGGCACCTCGCAAAACGAAAAAGAAAGCAGAGCTCTCCCAAAAGGCGGCATAGAAGGCGCGAAACTGGAAAAAGAATCCAAAGAAGCAGGACAAAAGGGCACTTTGCGGATAGGTGAGCAACCTGTCCGGCATAAAATCGAGCACTATGCCGAGGTGGGTCTCCGGGATCGTTCTGCTCACCGACGCCGTGGGTGGCGTTGATGTCTGCCTTAACGAAGCCGTGGATGACGAGTCTCCGGCTGCAAATTCAAGGCCGGGCCGACAAACGTTGAACGGCCCGAGTCCTCCTCTCGTCCGCCAACGCCACGGTCTCCCTGCGGCGACCTCGACCGCGTTGTGCGCCAGCAGGTGTTCATGGCGTCACTGTAGAACAAGGTGTCTCGTCCGGCACGCTATCATTCTAGCCCCACAAAGCTTGCCGAACTCAGCTCGACGTGCGGCGCTCGGTGAATCTGGACGGCACCCAGACCCAGCGCAGTTCGCCGTGCAGATGCAGAACCCAGCGGGCGGCAATGTGCACCAGCACCATCCTGTCACCTCATTGACGGCGTGGGCGACTACGGTGAGTCGGTGGTGACCATCAACACCAAAGATGAACATGTTCTTCCAAACCCTCCTCGAGAAAAATCCGAACCCTCCAGCAGCGCCCCACCCAGCGACAAACCCTGAAGCAGGCGCTTCGACGCACGCGCAATACGTCCATCAACGTACCAACGCCACTCAAACCTCCGTCCTGCCGCCGCTGGCAGGTGCGCTCCGGTGGATATGGGCCTGAAGATCGATCAGGGTGACCAACGCCGAACCGGGCTTGTACAACCAAACCACTCATCGTCGCCTCGCGTGCCGACGACCCCGCCGCCATCGTACTGCAGGCGAGCTCTGGCGGACCGCCGATCCAAGCCTCCATCAGCCTCAACGCCAATGAGGTCGCCGTGGTGGATCCGACTACGACGGCTCCGAAATCCAACAGCCCCATCACCGAATCCCCGAGAAGTAGGCCAGGCAGCGACAAATCCTCTGACGCAGCGAAATCTCCCAATATCGATGCGAGCGGCGATGGTCCTCGCTGTGTGAACTAAACGATATAGAGCGCATCCAGGCCGGTTTTCCCTACCCTGGATGCTATGACTTTGCTGAGTCACCTGCTGAGGCCGATGCCGCGAAGCTCCCGCCTGACCGTGACTGACGAGGGCACGGATCTCGATTGATTTTTTCCGCAGTGACGTTGGATAACTGGGCGGCTAGTGGGCAACTATGCTCATTGAGGAGTTCGACCTGATGAGGATTCCCTGCATCGCCATTGACCTGCCGGTGAGCTGGCAGGCAGTCACCATCGCGTTGGGGGCGCTTGCTGCACACGTCGATTTCACGTTCGGCACCGCGACGATGCTGACGTGTTGTTTTGCCCCCAGATCGTGGATGCAAGCTTTACCGGCGATATTGCGCTGGTGACTACGGATCCTTTTGGTCGCGGGGTCGCCGAGACGGGTGGGTCTGTGCCAGATGGTGTGGTGGATTTTCGGTCCCACGGTCAGGTTCTACGGCGACCAATTTTTCGGTGATACTCCAGCATTACCTGCGCTTTTCGACGCCGCGGTGATCGAAACCGTTGGCAGCTTCCTCGGGTGCTCAGTGCCGGGTGGCGGGATCGCGCGAGCTTTGACACGAACATTCTCGCCCCACTTGCTGCGGGAGGATCGGTGGTTGTGGTGTCAGGGCTGATTGATAGCGCCCGCGTCGAGCAGATTGCTACATCAGAACGGGTTACTGTGACTTTGCCTCAATTTAAGCGATATTTCACCCCAAAAAGGGGTTACCAATGACACTTTTGTTCTACGTCATCTGATTGTGACCTCCATATCACTCATTCTGTAGAGACGCCGACAACACAGACGCCTGCGAGCGTCCCACGAGATGAGCGATTCTCCTACGAAGTTGTACGACACCCGCAAAGCGGCTACAGCTCTGCAGCATCGGCACTGATTGCTGGAATCGCCCCAGCCGGTTGTTCCTCTCGGTGGCTCCTCTTCGAACGGAGGAGACAACAACACGGACCACGGTCCCATCACGTTTGCGATGGGCAAAACGACACCGACAAGATCAAACCGGTGATCGAAAAGTGGAACCAGGAGCACTTGATGAGAAGGTGACCCTGAAGGAACTGGCCGGTGAAGCCGACGCACAGCGCGAGACCCTGGTGCAGGCGCTGCAGGCGAAGAGCAGTGACTACGACGTGATGGCACTGGACGTCATTTTGGACCGCAGACTTCGCCGCCAATCAGTGGCTCGCCCTCGCTGACTGGTGACCTGAAGGTGGACACTGGCAAACTGCCGCCCGCAACAGTCGAGTCCGCCACCTCACAAAGACATCCTCTACGCAGTTCCCCAGAACACCAATGGTCACTGCTGTTCCGCAAACACGGAACTTGCTCTCACGTCTCGAAAAACTGGGGTGAACTGACCGAAAGCTGCCACCAGGTCCAGGGCAAAGACTGGCTCACCCCGCAGCTGAAGCAGTACGAAGGTCTGACGGTGAACACCGCTGACTTCATGTCGGGCTGGGCGGCGGCGTCTCGAATCCGACGGCACCACTCCCGCAGTGGACTCCGCTGCATCCAAGGAAGGTCGCAGGAACTGGTCAAAGGTTACAAGGACGGTGTGATTGCAAGAGCCCACCTCCGCCACCGAAGAGGAAACCAACCCTCGCTTGTTGAAGGCAAGACCGCCTCACGCCGTGAACTGGCCGTACATGTATGCCAACGCCACTAAAGAAGGATCCGCCGTGGCCGGCAAGGTTGAGGTGCAGCCACTGGTAGGGGCAGACGGCGTGGTGATCCACTCTTGGTGGGTACAACAACGGCATCAGCGCATTCTCCAGCATATGCGGGCACCGCTCACGACTTCGTGGAGTTCGTGATCAACGAGGAAAAACCAGACGTCCTCGCTGATAATCCTTCCCGCCCGTGCTGGCATCCATCTACGATAACCCAGAGTTAGTGGCAAAGTACCCGTACCCGCCTCGCTCTGAAGGAATCCCTGGAAAAACGCCTCACCGCGCCCGGTCAGCCCGTTCTACCTCGGCCATTTCCAAGGCCATCCAGGACAACGCCTACGCAGCGCTCACCACGGACAAGAGTGTTGACGCTGCCACAGCCGACATGAAGGCCGCCATCGAAAACGCATCGAAGTAGTTCTTTATGTCACTGAAAGGGGAGCCGCTTACCCTTGGTGAGCACTTTTTGTTCTTTCCGCTTTACCCTCACGTGTCTTACCGTTTGAGGAGGTGATGGGCCGAGTGTCCACACCCAAACAATCCCGCGCGGCGGCGCTGCTTATAGCGCCGACGATGATTGTGCTGGCATTGTCATGGCTACCCCATTGTTCGTGCGATCTGGTTATCCTTCCAGGCCGATAAAGGGCTCGACCCCACCACCGGAGTATTTACTGATGGCGGTTTTGCGGGCCCTTGAACACTACCTGTACTGGACCACGCAACGATGCATGTCCTGCGGCGCTGTCTCAACATGTCCGCCGGAGTACTGCCACAGACTTCTGGCCTGCGTTACGCATCACGCTGTTTTTCACCGTGGTCGCTGCTGCATTGGAAACGCTCCTAGGCAGTGGATGGCCACAGTGATGAACCGCGATTTTAAGGGCAGGGCATGCTCCGCGCAGCAGTGCTCATCCCTAAGCGATTCCCACTGCCGTGACCGCCAAACCGTGGCAGTTCATTTCGCCGACCATGGCATTATTAACTCCCTCCTGGGCACCTGCTGTGCACTGGACAACAGACCCCTCGGGCCGCCCGCATTGCCGTGATCATTGCCGATGTCTGGAAAACCACCCCTGTTCATGGCGTTGCTCATTCTTGCCGGGCTGCAGATGATCCCCAAGGACTCCGTGAGGCCGCGCGCGTGGACGGGCTTCCGCTGGCAAATGTTCACATCAGATCACGATGCCGCTGGTCAAACCAGCATTACGGTGGCAGTCTTGTTCCGAACCCTCGGACGCGCTGCGCATGTACGACCTGCCTGTGATCTTGATTTCCTCCTCGAACTCCCCCACCGCCACCATCTCCCAACTGTAGGTTGAAGATACGCGTCAAAACCACTTCAACTCCGCGTCCGCTCTGTCCACGCTGGTGTTCCCTGCTGATCTCTTCGTGGCTTGTGATGATCCGCTTCCTCGGCGCTGACGGAGCGGCAACAGCGACCAACGAATCAGTGAAACGCGCACAAAGACGGGCGCAGAAACAGGCACGGAAACAACAAGCACAAACACGCCCAGCACACGCGAAACAACGCAAGGAGGCCACCCGATGATGCAGGCAGTACGCAACTATTGCGGTGTTGTTGTAATCCTGGTGTGGGGTTTGGCCCCTTCTACTGGATGGTGGTCAACAGCTGCGCGACAAGGACCACACCTTTGACACCACACCGTGGCCCACGCACGTCAGCCGCTCGATAATTTCGGCGACGCCCTCAGCCACGGACAAAGCGCAATGACTTTCTCGGTGCCATCGGAAACTCGCTGCTCGTGGGTGCGGTCACCACGTTCCTCGCGGTGCTGGTTGGTGTTCACCGCCCTACGCCATCGCACGCCTGGACTTCCGCGCCAGCGCATCGTCACCGGCACGTCCTCGCCGCCCATGTTCCCCGAATCGCCCTGGTCACGCCACTAGTTCCAGCTGTTTGGCGACCTCGGTTGGATCGGCACCTACCGCGCACCAATCATCCTCAACATCTCCTTCTGCGCTCCCTCTCACCATTTACACGCTGGTCTCCTTCTTCCGGCAACCGCCCTGGAGCTAGAAGAAGCCGCGCGTGTCGACGGCGCGACCCGAGGCAAGCATTCCGCCCAGCGCTCTGCCACTGCCGCGCGCGCGGCGCTGTTCACTACGGCGATCCTGGCGTTCATTGCCACCTGGAACGAATCATGCTGGCCAAGCAGCATCCAGCAATGCCACTGAACCCGTCACCGTGGCCATCGCGCGTTTCTCAGGCCCCAGCGCTTTCGAGTATCCCTTACGCCGCCATCATGGCTGCTGGCACGCTGGCGACCATCCCATTGGTGATCATGGTGCTAGTGTTCCAGCGTCGCATCGTCGCCGGACTTACCGCAGGCGGCGGAAAGCTCAGAAATGGCCGACCACAACAATCACCAACCCGGCGAGCAACAACGCAGAAAAACTCATGGGATACGCTCGCCGGTTCGTTGCGTTCTTCGCCTTCCTCCGTCATCCAGGCGGTACTGAACCTCCTTCCCCGAACCCGCCGTATCGGCCAGCAGTACTAGCGTTAGTTCTGGTCATCGCGGCGGTAACTGCATGGCGGATTGGGAGGTCGCGGTAATAGGTTTTGCCCATGTGCGCTCACGCCGCGTGAGAACTGCTTGATGGGTCACCACATGGCCATCTGAATCAACCCGTACCCCAGCGTTTCGGCATGAAATGAATGTTTAACGTCTCCGCTCAGTCGTAATTAATCAACCTGATTCCGCAATGGTCCGTAGCGATTCCTGTGCTTCCTGCTCGTCCACGATGCTCATGGCAAAACCATTCTGGATCAGCACATAATCCCCACCCAGCCTCCGGCAGGTAGGCGAGGCAGCAGGTGCGTTGCTGCCCGGCGACGTCAATCACCGCGTTCGGCAGCACATCCCCTCAATGGAGATGATGCGCGCTGGAAACGCCGATACACATCGCTGCAGCCTTTCTTCCTTGATCGTCACGTTCATCTGCCCGGCGGCGCTGAGCTGCACGGCAGGCACGGGTCGGCGGTGCGTATCGAGGACTCCACATCAACCATCTCCCGCAGCATCCCGGCCAGCCACCATTCGTTTTTGCGCCGTCGGGGTCAGGATCTGGCAGTCCACCAGCACACCCGCATCATCCACCGTATACACATGCACCAGCAGCCCCTGCGGACCATCCACCACGCCCACCCCAACACCCGCACGTAGCTGCCCTTCCGCGGCCACCGCGCCGTCGATAAGCGCGGGTTGTGTGAGTTCGGCGATGGCATCAGGCTGCGCTGAATCATGGCCACGGTGGGGTTGACTTTGTCGACGCCGCGATGCGCTGCTGCGCCCACGGACCCACCTCGGTAGGGGATCGTTCCCAATAACGGGCCTGGGGGCGGGCGCGCCGGGCTGGGTTTCGTGGACGCGGCGGGGCCAGTCCTGGATGGGAAAGAGTTCGATGTGTCCGCTGCGATGCATGGAGATATGCGCCCAGGGGTCGAGCTCACCGTTATCGCTGGTCACCGCGAGGTCGTAACCATCGTAGTCTGGCACGAAGGCATCAACGGCCAACGCCTCAGGAGTTCAGGAATCACAAGCGCCGCGACAAGGTCGGGCTTTGCGGCAGCACGAACGCCACCGGCATGGCAACGTCGGGGAAATGCCTGGGCACCCAGCGGCCGCCATGACGGCTTTGCCGAAGCGTTTGAGCTGGATGGCAAGTTCCTGGTTGCTGGAAAAACAGCTTGGGTCGGCGGCGTCGATGAGCGAACCGTGGTGCAGGAGTGCGCGAACGGCGCGCGCGGTGGGTGTGATGGAGCGTCGATAAGCGCGTCGAGGGCACGAGTGCCCGCCAGGTGGTGAGTGACGGGGCAAATGCCGCAGAGTCGTTTGACGATGTCGGGAACGTCAGCGGCGGGGCGGCCGATCAGCATGGGGTCAAGACGCGGAGTCCAGAAAGGTCGAACCGGGCATCAATGACGGTTCCTGAATCGTCTCGGGTGTAAATGACGGTTGCTTCGTTGGGGTCCACGAACTGGTCGAGACGGAGCGTTGTACTCACCCGCAGCTCCTTCCTACTGATGGGCGATAATGGATGTGCATGAGTTAGGTTTGCTGTCCGGCGTGGTTGATGGTTGTTCAGGCCGCTGACCAGCGTACTATTCGGCGGGTGGCGTTGCGGGTGGGCGCGCGATCCGGGTGGTTCCAGAGGCGCTGCATGCGGCCCGGCCGATCGCTTCCTTGGGCACTCGCCTGCGGCGACGCGGAACTCACCGTGAGCATATCGAGGCAACCGGTGGTGCCCGACCTGCGCAGCAGAGCAGCTGATCGACGAGTTTTTGCACCGACCTGCCCCTGTATGCGACACCTCGACGGCGGATCTGCGCCACGGCCGGGAATTCGAGGTCGCCTACATTGATGTGGAGTGACATAGCCATTCATCCAGCAGTGTTCGGGCTTCCGCCACGGCACCTGGCAGGGCACGTGACGGTGGGGTCACCCAACATGAAGTTCCGTCGATTCAGCCACCACCCCACCACTGCAACCCGGCGCGGCTCCGTGCCAAGCAGGCGCGCGGCCGACAGCAGGTCCAGAAGTCCCACCTGGTGCGGGGAGAGTTTTGAGTTCAGCAGGCGAATCTGGTCGCCGATAAGCGTGACGACGTCTCCCGGTTACCGTGTGCCGTCGGCGCGAGGGCATCCAGCACGAGGAGGGATTCGCGTCCTGGATTGTGGGCAGCAGCCCATCCCAGAGGTGTCCGCCGTCGACGAATTCTAGGTGCCGCTGGTCCGTGTAATGCACGCGGAGCCGTTCGAGGATTTCTAGGCCAACGCCATCGTCGCTCGCGATGGGGTTGCCAATGCCCCAGTACGGCAATAGGTTCCGGCATGATGCTAGGCTCTTCACCCGATTTCCGGGCGTCGACAGGTTTTCGCCCCACGCCGCAGCCACACGCCACCATTGACCATGGAGGACACACCGCCGTGGCGTTCCAGGGCGTCCGCACGGGTAGCCAGGTATACTGGACGATCACAAAACTCCACAGCACAAACATGATCAGGCGCGGATCATGCGGATGGTGACACCCCATCCAGTGCATGGGGTAGGCCACAATGACCCAAAACCAGTCTGTTTGGTTGTACAAACCGTAGAGCACTATGCCGCTGAGCATTTGGATCAGACACATGACGTAAATGCCGGTGTAGGCGAACTGCTGCAGTGGATTGTGCGCGAGGTAAAGCGGTCCTTCTTCTTCAGGAACAGGTAGGTACTGTATGGTGCCCCACAGTCCTTTGACGTCCTCGTGGGAGTTGAGGGGCCAGAGGCTGCGCCATCGAAGCTGGCGGTCTTTGGCGGTGAAGGATAGTACGAGGCGGGAGAACCCGAGCCCCAGCCATAGGTAGGCCGAGACGTAGTGGATGAGGCGTACCCAACCCATGAGGTATCCCACGTCGGGCCGGTTTCACTGCGGGCCGAAGAACGGGTTCGCGATGGTAGCCGCTCATGGACATGATGACGATGAGCGCCATGTTGGCCCAGTGTGAAAACGCAGCGTGGCCGACCAAATGTTGATGCGGACCCATTCGTTGGGGTTGCTGGAGAATTTCGCCACCTGGGAGGGTTTTCTAGGACCATACTACGAACCCCAACAAAGAACTCCCTACTGTGCCGTCTCGGCGATTTCGGCAGACGCGACGGCCAGCAGCGCTGTCCAGACATGCGCATCACTTCAGCGTTGCGTGATAAATAGGGTGCGTTCCTCGCGGCTGATGGTGGCCCTGAGTCAATACGGATTCCATGTCTCCGCGCATGATCACGTTTTTCGGCACGTCTTCCACGGGAAAATCATCGACCCCTGACCAGCGAGTATTTACGTTTCGGGGTGGCTGGACTGAACTCATCTGTGGAACCTGATGGGAACAATATCGGGGCGGTTGACGCGCAGCGAGGCGTGCAGCGCTACGTCCACTGGGCTCTTCCGAATCAAACGGCGTCACCGCAGCTCATTGCGAGTAGTCGGCCGGGCTGAGCTTGCGCACGCCGTAGGCTCGCGCCACGCGGATGATGCGCTGTGGGAAGCAACGTTTGTCAGTGGGGTGATCACCTGAACCTGAATGTTGCTGTCGGGATCAAAAAAACATGCACCGCACAGGACATGCACGGGTCAAAAGGAGTGGATGGTGCGCAGCGGCTCCAAGGGTTGCTTCGGATCCGCCAGGGGTGGGTTCCACTGCTGGCCAGCGCCGCCTCGTAGGGGCCGAGATGTCCGTTGGGGTCACGTCCACCGGCGAGCCATGTGGCTGGAACCACAGCCTGGTAGTTGTCCACCTTGCTTTTTGATGGTCACCCAGTGGGTGAGAAACCACGCGCCACCTCCATCATGGCGAAGCCGCTTGCCTTTTTCGGCCAGGAACTTGGCCCCACTTGGTGGGTCAAACACGTCGTAGTCGCCGTAGCGCAAGCCATCTTTTGAAGGCTGGTAGAAGCTCGGGCCAGGTGATCTGCCGTGTCACGGCCTCTAAGGCGCGGGGCAAGTGTGCGGCCTGCGGTAGAGTTCATTTTTCCAGCGGCACGTCCACCGCGTCGAGGGCATCGTTGAGCAGGGATACGGTCTTTGGGGCTGTCCTTGCAGGTAGGCAATGAGCACCCTGGCGATCGGGCCGACCTGAGCGGGCGTCCGTCGTAACGCGGGGCCTTGGACCACGTGTACTTGTCGTTGTCGGCGAGCCAATCATACGGGGGTCTCGGGCCGGTGTAGCGTACCGTTGTTTCGCCCACGTCGGGGGTGACACCAGCATCATCGCCCCCGGTGTAGGGTGTACCAGGCAGAGGAAATGTACCCTTGATTTTCTTTGGGTCGAGTGGATGGACGGTGGTGTAGCTCGTCCACGATCACGCCGCCCTTTTACGTCAGTGTGTCCAGATGAGACTGGGCGTTCAGTGCCGCCTTTCGTACCGCGCGCCTCCCATGCCCGCCGCGATAAATGCTGGCGAGGAGGCACCAATGTCAAAATAGTCTTTATAAACAGACTGCGATCGCTAACGCATCGATAATAGCAGCCGTTACATAAGTCCAGGATTTCATTCACCCACACCCCATCTGATCCAACTGGACCTGATTCACCGTCCCGACTTATCCGGGTCAATGGAACAGGCCATGCCGCCCACCAGGAAATTCGGGTGTGGGTTTTTCCCGCCAAAAATCGTATTAATGCGGATAATCGACTGTTGAAACTGCAGCGCATCCAGGTAATGCGACACAGCCATTAAATTGCCTCAGGTGGGAGCCGGTAGTCGGGGGTGATCCCAATATCCTCCAGTGAAAATATTGAGTCTGCCCGGAGTCCAACACGCCCCGAATAGTTTCCCGAACCTGGCAAACTGTGTCTCTGTGCCGTCTTCCAGGTGGAATTACAGATTTAGCAAATTCAACCGCCTTTAGCCGGATCTGCATCCGCAGCGTCACCCACGTTGACCCAGTCCAGGGCATGCAAATGATAAAAATGCACCACGTGGTCATGGATTTCCTGGGAGGCCATCACGAGGTCGCGGATCAGCTGAGCCTGTTTAGGAGGATTGGACCCAATGGCATCCTCCACAGCCGTCACCGATGCCACCGAATGCGTTCCAGTCACACACGCCGCAACATGGCCAACAAAAAGCCCACACATCGCGGGATCCCGCCTCCACAATGGTTTCAATGCCGCGGAATTGTGATTCGCCCAGAGCGTTTTTAATCTGATTGTCGTCGCATTCCAGCTCGATGCGTAGTGCCCTCTCAATGCGGGTCAGCGGATCAATGACAACCCTTTCTGCAGCCATGTGAATTACTCGCTCTTCCCACTGTTGTTGGTATCAGTATCTGTATTGTGCTGAGCTAGCGCCACCATCTGTGCCAGCAGTACCTGAGCGTGTTCCTCAAACACCCTCATGGCTCCCGGCCAGTAGATTCCACCACCAGGCCACCCGCATGGTGATGGTCATCCACCCCACCGAAAGCAGCGAGTAGTTCCTCATCGTAGGCGCTCGGCGGCGCCATGGATTTCACAGTGGTGATACTGCCATGGATCGCGGTGCCCACAGCGGCGACCCCAATAAGACCCCCTAACCAACCTTCTCCGCCGAGGCTTCAATACCCAGGCCTTCCACATCCGGCAGGGTGGAGTAAAAACGGCGAATCTATCAAAAAGTGCTTCTTCAGCATCCAATACACGGGTGACCAGCACCACTGGGCCACCCTAGATTTCATATTCCACTGAATGATGGGACACGGACTGAAGGTGGAGGGACCTTGCACCCCACCTCATACAGGCACCAGCCGCTGCGGGCACCGGCATCATCAGAGAGCGCACGAACTGTCTGGCGTCGAAAATGCGCGGCGCGGGCAGGAATCGTGAATGCGCTGGTCGTAGGCGAACAGTGGGCGCCCTTCCGCATCCACTTTCGGCGGGGCATCGTGGGTGAGAAATGTGGAGATGGTGGCTGTGATCACCTCACCGATAGGCGGGCACCCGGAAACGTTGATCACCGGTTTGTCTTTGATGATCTCTATCCACTCCCACTGCGCCCGTGGGATTCGGCTTGCGCCTGCACTGATCCGTAGACGGCGCATGCCCCCACCGCCAAGATCATACTGGCGTGTTCCGCCGCCTCCCAGCAGAATATCTTCCGAGCTTTTGCCGCCGATGGTGCAGTAAACACCGCTTTTCCGCCGTGGACACGGGAACCATTGACCACAAGAATGTGCGGTTGCTGATTCAGCTCATGCATGCGTGTTCGCCGCCTCCCCGACGCGGCCATGCGACCAGCTCGTTATAGTTTACGGACAGCAAATCCAGCACGGCATCTTCAACGGTAGTGCCTGAGCGCAGCACCGATTCCATGCAACCGGTGCATTCCTGCAACTGCAGCCACGCGACATTGGGTTTGGTCACGTTGCCTGCGCCGTTCAGCGATGAGATTGGTGCTTCTCCAGTTCCTGCGCCGCCGCAGCCGGGGCGCGCTCGGGGAACCAAAGGCGACACCGCCGCCAGACCACCGCAGAGTTTCTCAAAATCGCGTCGCGATACTCCCTCCGCTGCAAGGTTGTCGCGCGAGGTCTCACCCCGCCAGCTCCACCTAAGTTCATTCGAACACGCCCCATCATCTCGGTGACCTCGATTTCGGCCTTCATGCGCCAAAATCACCTTTTAGTTGAAGCGTATCAACCACACCCTCCCGCGGTGAAGTTCGACGTTCGATCACCCCCAAATGTAGCCATCCGACCTGCTGCGTTTTCCTCCCGTTTAGCACGCCGCATCACGCACCACGTGACACGCGGACGACGCCCAAGCCCACACTGTTTCCACTCCAGGTTAACTGCCCCGAGATTAAAGCTCCGGCTTCAGTTCGGGTGAGAACCAGCGCAGCAGTTCAGCCATGCCCTCCCGGTTTTCGCCGACACCTCAAACACTGGAACGCCCGGATTGACTTTCTCCAGGTTGGCAAGGAACAGCTTCCGATCAAAGTCCAGGTAAGGCAGCAAATCCACCTTATTCACCACTACCGCCTCCACAGAGCGGAACATCACCGGGTATTTCAGAGGCTTGTCTTTCCCCTCCGTCACCGCGTACACTATTAGTTTGCGATGCTCCCCACTCGAATTCCGCAGGGCACACCAGGTTACCCACGTTTTTCGATAAGCACAAGGTCCAGCGCGGAAAGATCCAACTCGGACAGTGCCGCCGCCACCATGGGGCATCCGCGACATTCCCCACCGAGCTCATTGCCCGTGTTCAGCAAGGAAATCTGCGCCCATATCCACCTAGTCGATCAGCATCCAGTGAGGTTTCACATCCCCTCAATCACGCCGGTTCTTATTCCTGCAGCCCTGCGCTGCCGCCAACACATGCTGTAGCACTCGTGGTCTTACCCTGAGCCGGGGAGCTCATTACGTTGATGGCCTGCACGTTATGTGCATCGAAAGCTTCCTGATTGTGTGCGGCACAGTGATCATTCTCCGCAAAAATATCCTCTAGCACCTCAATGCGTTCCCGCCCGGTTTCGCAGCCGGAAATGGTCGCCGTGATCGTGGGGGCTGTGGTCGTGGTGACTGTGATCGTGGGGTGATCCCCGTGATGGTGCTCGTACTGTTCTGTCGTCGTGGCGGTGGAACCGACCCATGATGATCCTCCCTTGATTCAACTAGCTTTCAACGTCTATATCAATCACTCTAAATTCTTCACCGGTGACCACGGTTGTGAGGCATCGCGTAATCACACCCGAATCCCCACCCTTGTTTCTCTGTCACATGGCCCTCCGCACAGCGCACGCACAGGAACCCAGGTCACATCCAGTTCGGCACCCTCTAGCTGAGTGTTCTTCGTGACAAAACCCCACGCATACACCAATGTTTCTGCACCACCTGTCGCAATGCCCCTATTTCTAAGCGCACGGTGAGCACCCGTCTCCCTCCGCAGCCTTACTGACCAGGCGGGCTAATTGGCACTCAACGCTACGCGTGCATCAGACTCGAATCTAGCGTCTAGTCGGGCAGGGTGGCACATGGGAAGACCGCGACTGTGTTGCATAGAGGTCCATCGCCAGGTACACAAACAGGGCGTTTCCGTACCCGCTGGTAGACCTTTTTCTATGCAAAAGTTTGCACTCAACGCTGTTCAAGACCGTTACGAGCGCCAGCGATCTATCAAACCGCCACTTCCCACCCAACCAGGCTCACCCGCCAGCATGAAACCCTATGGATGATTCGACAACGGTGCCAGCACGGTGGTGCAGGGGCGGGCTTTCCGGCCGCATGAGCGCAGGGTGGCAGCCCGCCACCCCATCACTGGCTTCTGCGGCAATGACGCCACCAGCGTTTTCATCGAAACACAAGGCACCCGCGATGCCGTTGAGGAGTTCATCACCGACGTGTTGGCAACGCTGCCGCCGCTCGCCCACGTCCTCGACCGCACCGACACCAGCCTGCCCGTCACCGAGGAGGAGGGCTTTAGCATCACGGCGTCGATAAGCACCTCTGGGCGAACGCACACCGATCCCACCGGATGTGGCCACCTGCTGATGAGTGCCTCGCGGACATGGCAGAACCCGGCAATCGCCGCTACCAGTACCCCTTTACCACCTGCACCAACTGCGGCCCGCGGCTCAGCATCATTGAAGACCTCCCTACGACCGCCCCAACACCACCATGCGGGTCTTCCCATGTGCCCCGCCTGCGAGGCCGAATACACCGCTCCCACCGACCGCCGCTTCCACGCGCAACCCATCAGCCGCCCCCGACTGCGGCCACAGCTTCACGAGTATCGCCGCAGCTCAGGCACTTATCGACGCCGGCGCATCTCGCCGTCGCTGGCATCGGCGGCTTCCACCCCTGCAGTGATGCCACCAATGAGGACGCCGTCGCCGAACCACGCCGCCGCAAAACCCGACCCTGATAAGCCCTTTGCCGTCAGCGTGCCTGACCTGGACCGCGCGCTGACTGGTCACCCTCGCCCCCGGAGGAGGAAGAACCACTTACCTCCCCGGCGCGACCCATCGTTATCGCATCGCGCGCGCGGAACTTCCCCGGCATCGCCCCTGGCCCGCGATATTGGCTGCTGCTGTCACACGCCGTTGCATTCACCGCTGGTGGATCGCCCGCGGTGGCTACATCCGGCAACGCAGCGGGCGAACCGTTGTGCTTCACCAACGACGACGCCGTGTCTGCTGGACGCGCTCGCCGACGAGTTTGTGCTGCGTCGATCGCGATATTCACATTCCCGGTGGAGGATTCGGTGTTTGTGGGAACCTATGCTGAGCAGGCGTCTCTGGGGGTACGCGCCCTGCCGATTCCGGTAACGCCGGGACCGACCGTTCTGGCGTGGGTGGCGAATTGAAAACACGTTTGCCCTGGCACACGGCGACCGTGCATGTGTCAGCGCATGTGGGTGACATGGGTCGCTGGCCAGCCAGCAGGCGTTTTGACCGTGGGGTTGAGCAGATGCTCAGGATTCAACGCGCGAACCATCGCTGCGTGTGTGACCCGCACCCGCGATATGCCACTACTGCGCTGGCGGAGCGCCCGGCCGAACGATTCGACGTTGACGTGATGCCTGTGCAACACCACTATGCGCATGCGTTGTCACTGCTCACAGAGCATGGGATTGATGAAGGCCAGTGGTGTCGGCACTTTCGATGGCACAGGCTACGCCTGGACGGCACCATCATGGGCGGGGAAATACTCACCATTGCGGAAGATTACGCTGGTCCCGCACGTGGCATGTACAAACTCATTTCCCTGCTGGTGGTGGAGATCGCGCCGTTCATCACCCTGGCGGATCGCCGCAGGCATCAGCCAGGCCTGGGACCTGGACATTCCTCCTCGACTCCTCGAGGCCGCACTGGTGAGCCTCACAATTGAATCTAGTCTGGGGTTGTCAGAGCAGTTCGCTTTGAAGGCTTTCGACGCCGCGTCCTGGCTGCTCACCGGCATCACCCCTGACGTTTGAGGCGCACGCCGCCATGCATCTTGAATACGTGGCGAGCCGAGTCAATCACGCCCATGGCACAACAAGCGCAGCAACATCATTTCCAGACGTATTCATGGAATTACTTTCCCCGGTGACATATCGGAGCGTGCTTTACGGTTCCACCACGGGTGTGCGGCCCTAGCTGCGCAGTTACGAGCCGCCGCCGAGGCCGCCGGAACCTGCACCATTGGCGTCACCGGCGGGTGCGCACTGAATCGACTCTGATGCGGTTTCTTCAAGACGAGTTGGCGGACTACCACTTTATTTACCCACCACCATGTACCCGCCAACGACGGCGGGCTGAGCCTCGGGACAGGCGGTGCAGGGCGTCGTTACGCTCCAACCAGTGACTTTAACCATAGTGCGGGGCACGAAGCACCAGGTTGAGGATCCATAGACTCATACCAAATGCTGGCGGGTGCCCAGCTACGCTCAACGTGACGACAGAACGTGTTAGTGCGGTGGATGGTTCGCCTCCATCTCAGATGCCCGCAGACAATGGATGGCAGATCATGAGCCACCTGGACACCACCGAGTATCTCAGCGATCCTGCCAACTGGCTGGATTGTTGACTTCAACGATCAGTGTGCCATCGAACCCGCCCTGATTGGCATTTGGGATGCGCCGGTCGGCTCCGACTTGCAGATTGTGCGTGATGATCGTATACGCATCTTCGATACTCCGACCGGTCGGGAAATCTCGTGGAAGCATCGGTACGTGCCGCCGGACAAACGTGCTTAAGAAGTCGCGTCAGCAACTCGGCAGCGGGTCGCCCACCAGCATGTCCACCATGCGGGTGCCACCAGCCGGTGGTCAGAACCACCGAGGAAGCGGGTTCTTCCACGATGCGTCCGATACCACCGCCTCTGGGCAGCCTGCAGCGCGTAATGCCCAGAGCCGCGTCCGCCTCCCGCGTCGCTGACCACCGCCACGAAGGTGCCTTCATTGGCCACGCTAGAGGGGTCAATACCCAGCATGTCGCAGGTCCCCACGGTGAGATCGCGGACGGAAATCGCGGCGTCATCAAGCACAATGCCCAGGCCGGTGTCGCGGGCGAGTTCGTTCATCACGGTGGCTGCCGCCACGGGTGGCATCACGGAGCCAGTGGGGCGAGGCGGCTGAACAGCGCGGAGGTAGTGGTTGATCGCCCGCGTGTCAGATTCAATGGGAGCGGCAATGGCCAGGTCGCCGCGGGCAAGCATCACGGCCATGCCGTGATCAGCAATGGGCCAGACAGCAGAATCCTGTCCCCACCCGTGGCTTCTCGTCAACCTCCGGCGGGAACCATACCCACCCCTGCGGTGGTGATGCATCTTGTCACAGGCACCTGAGGAACCACCTTGGTGTCTCCGGCAACAATAGCGCACCCCGGCGCGCTCAGCTGCGGCGCGCATCGCCTCGGCCTGGTGGCGCAGTTCCGCGATGGGCAGCCCTCTTCCAGAATGAATGCCACGGAAATAGCGCAGGTCTCCGCACCCGCGACTGCGAGATCGTTCACCGTTCCGTTGATTGTAGTCCCGCCGATGCAGCCGCCGGAAAGTTAATGGGGTTGACCACGTAAGAGTCGGTGGAAAACGCCAGGGACGCGGCGTCGGCACCCGAAGCACTACCCGATGCGGAGCCAGCCGCAGCCAGGTCCGTGAGCGCAGCACCGCCGAATTTCCGCGCGCATCCAGCACCTCATTGCCGTAACCGCCGTAGAACACGCTTCCACCAGCGCCGCCGATGCTTTTGCCGCCGGAGCCGTGGGCGAGGGTCACATAATCGTCGGTGAGGCGGAACGGCCGCGCACGCACACGATTGATGTTGGTGTTGACGGTATCTTCGTTGTCGCTGAGGCGATTCTTCGGATCCATGTGAACACATGGTAAGTCGGGCACCCTGGTGGTGCTGGTAGTGTCAAACACGTCAGAAGGAGTGAAACATGTGCCTAGGGGTACCAGCCCGTCGTGGATATTCACGACACAGCCCGAGCCACAGTGAGCATCAGTGGTGTCTCCCGCATGATTCCACCGACCTCATGATGGGTGAAGAACTCGCCGTTGGCGATTGGGTCCTCATCCAGCGTGGGTTTCTCGCGCTCGAAATCGACGAAGCCGAAGCCACCGAAACGCTGAAACAAATCAAACAACTCGGCGGTGGCATATTCGAAGACGAATTGGAATCCTTCACCTCACAGATTGAGTGACTTGAACTATGAAATACGTTGACGAATTCCGCGACCCGACGCCGCAAAAAGCCCTCGCTCACCCGCATCCATGACGACGCCGAGAAACTAGGCCGATCCATCTCCCTCATGGAGGTCTGCGGCGGGCACACCCACACCATCTACCGCTACGGGTTGGAAAACCTACCGCCCAGCTCCATTGAACTGGTGCACGGCCCCGCTGCTCGGTATGCGTACTGCCGATGGGCCAGGGTTGACGACGCCCTGTGGCTCGCCCAACAGCCCAACGTCATTCTCACCTCGCTTCGGCGACATGATGCGTGTGCCCGGCTCCACCGAATCCTCATGCAAGCCCGCGCGCGGGTGCCGACGTCCGCTTCGTCTACTGCCCCTCGATGCTCTTCTGCTCGCCAAAGAAAACCCTCCAAGGAAGTCATCTTCGGCATCGGCTTTGAAACCACTGCGCCTCCACTCGCCGCAACGCTGGAGCGGCCTGCGTAGGCAATGTGGCCAACTTCTCGTGTTCAGCAACCACGTTGCCATCGAACCTCCACTCAGCGCTCATCAATGGCGGCGACACCAACGTTGACGGCTTCATCGCGCCGGGGCATGTTGCCACGATCGTGGGCACGAAGGCTTTTGACTTTCTGCCCGCACAGCACAACAAACCCACCGTCATCGCGGGATTCGAACCTTTGGACATCCTTCAAGCCGTGGACATGCTGCTCACGCAGTTTTTGGCACGCGACCTCTACGGCAAACCCGCCCGCGTGGAAAACTAATCACGCGCGTGGTTTCCGAACAAGGCAATGCTGTGGCTCTGAAACTCATGTCGCGTGTCTTTGAAGTGCGCAAGACCTTCGAATGGCGCGGACTTGGCTGATTCTCGAATCCGGCCTCGGCCATTGCAGAGAATACCGCAGTGGGACGCCGAGAAGCGCTTCACCATCCCCGGCAACCGCGTTCCCGACCCCGCAGCCTGCGAATGCGGATCCGTGCTGACCGGCAAAATCAAGCCCTGGCAGTGCCGTGTCTTTGGCACCGCCTGCACGCCCGCAACACCCATCGGCACCTGCATGGTCTCCCCGAGGGTGCCTGTGCCGCCTACTACACTTCGGGCGCATCAACTCGGGAGGCTGCTGCGCTGCAGCTGGGGTCACTGTAGTCATGATGCTGCTGTTTTCCCACTTTTGCTGCACATGCAGCGCTTGTGCCAACGGTGCTAGGTAACAGCACCGTTGGCGCGCAGGTGGTGTTCATTCCCACCGCCGCAGTTAGCGGAGGCGGTGGACATGTCTGAGCACACCGCAGGAAACCGACAGGCGCTTGAAGGCTTCAGGGTTCGTCGTTGTTGAATTAGAACTCTCCACAGCTACGCCTTCAGAGATTGAGCAGACTATCACCAGGCTGACGCCCTGTTCATTGACGGCGGAAACACCTTCACCTGCTCCAAGAACTGAAACGCACCGGCGCATATGAGCCGGTCAAGAACCATATTCACGCCGGAAGCTTCACAGGGCAACTCCGCAGGTTCCATCATTACAGCTCCCTGATATCGGCTACTGCACCGCAATGGAGCATATGGATTCGAACAAACTCAACGGCAGTGTTGATACCCGTGGGCTGGGCGCGGTTGATTTTCTACCCTGTTCCCCATGTGGGCAACCCCTACTGTTTGATAAGGCAGTGCACACCATCATCGCTGACTACACGGACCGATTGAGCCTCCTGCCGCCGACCGACCAGCAAGCAGCGCATATTCACGACGGCATAGCCACGACCTTAACCGCGCAGTAACCCCGTTTAGGGTACATGTAACCGAACGCATGTATGCGGGAACATTCTCTACCGCAGCGCGCATTCCTTTGAGCGTAAAGTTGATAACGGTAGAGGTGTTTTCACATGCACAGATCGCGAATACTCGCAGCTCTCGGCACCATCATCGGGCTGACTGGCGTTGATGCTGATTTCGCAGGCCGCGGAGAACATGGATCCCACGGTCGTCGTTTTGGACGCGTCAGGTCCATGCTGCAAAAAGACGTGGGTGGGCAGACCCGCATGGATGCCGCGAAACAAGCTCACCACCGAGTTTGTGTCCGAAGCCCCAAGGACTGCACAGCTCGGCCTGGTTACCTACGGCACGGGCACCGGCAGCGATGCTGAAAAGAAGCAGGTTGCAGGGAGATCACCGTGCTCGCAGGCCCGGAGAGAAGCTTCCAGCGACGCCCTGAAAAATGAGGTCAACGGTCTGCAACCCAGGGATACACGCCCATCGGCAATTCCCTGCTCAAAGCCAACGAACTACTACCCAAGGACGGCAAACGCCCATCGTAAATTATCTCCGACGGCATCGACACCTGCGCACCACCACCTCGTCTGCGACGTGACAAACAACTCAGCGAACAAGGCACTGACCGGTAGTTCACACCATCGGCTTCATGGTTGACGACGCCGCGCGCGCCGAACTCACCTGTGTAGCCAACGTCACTGGTGGCACTCTATGCTGATGCTTTCCAGCAAAGAAAGCTTGAAAGCCACACTCACCAGGCCGCCACCCGCACGGCCGTGGGGTATCAAGCAGCACAAAAACCATCGAATTCACACCAAACCAAGGCGACGCCCAGACCCCTTGAGGTAGGCACCGTTGATAATCCAGCCAGAGTTTCCGCGAAACCACCAACAATGCCCATGTCTCAAGAACAGCTTTGTCAAAGTGAACTCCCGAACAACCACCGCCTCCACGTGGCTACACTGTACTACCCAACAAGATTGGAACCAGGATGCTGGGGACGCATACGGCCTGGGTAGGGTATATACGGACCAGAGCATCGAGTCCTTATTCTCGGGGATACTGGACGAAAATTACGTGACCAGCGTCGATGATGCTGAACCAGAGCTCACTGGCTGATGTCTACCAAGGAAAACAGCAACAACTGCCCACCAGACAAACTCTATCTTGGCGTACGCACACAAGACGCCCCACACACCGTGGACATGACCGTCGCAGCCGTCCCCATCCCCAGCGACAAGGGAGATGCCTTCAACGAATCCCCCAGCGCAGCACGCGCCAAAACCGACGTTCTACCCTTCGCCGCCGGGAACACCACGGAGGTCGAGGGGAACCCAGGCAGACAACGCCCCGAGGTCAACGACACCGCCATCTCTGAAATTGTGGAGGAGAAACCCAATACTTCGCAGCACCCGTGGTTGGGGCCAAGCGCTGGACGCAACAGTGGAAGTCCTTGACGACCCATCAGACAAAGAAAACAGCACTCGGATAAAATTGCACGCGTCCTTAAGTTCAGTGCGGTGAACTCTCTCGGCGAGGAACAATCCCTCATTGAAGACACCGACACGCTCAGGGTGGCTGACATCAGAAAACCCGTGGCAACTGGCACCACGTACCCCATTTCCTACGCCAACGTTGATGTCAACGACGTGCAACAGCAAACCGCATGGCTCGGCGGAAAAAACTACTTCCGGGTCCGGTTTGAACGTTACGTCGGCAGCACCGACGAACACACCCAACTCAAACCAGTGAAATACCGCGTAACACTCAGGCCATCCGGCAAAGAAGTTGCGGGTCCAAAGTTTGATAACACGGCGATGAACAGTTCTGGTGGGGCCGATTCCCGTTCTTCGAGTATGGCCACACCAGATTCTACAGCTCAGGCTCAGAACACAGGGCTGAGCCGGTGGTTGTATGTGGGTGTTGGTGCCCTTGCCATACTGTTATTGGTTGTTGTGGGCGTGGTCATGTGGGTTGTGAGGAGGAGTAAAGGGTAAGGAGGTCACGCCACCGCCCGACCGATCCTTATCCATAGGGACTCTTCACGGTTTAGAGTATGTAGCATGCACGCAGCGCAGCGGTGATGATGGTGACATAGACCCGCCGCTGTTTGAGGCTTTAGCACGTAGGCCGCATGCCAGGTTGTTGGCATTGGCGGTTTGGATACCCAAAATTGTCGATCAGCTTGGCAGCCTTAGGCTTGCCAAGCTGATTTTCGGTATTTTTGATCCGTTTTTTCAATCTTCGCGTTTTTCTTGTCCATGGTAGTCATTGTGGTTGGGCCCTTGCGTGAGTACTTAGCTGCTCACACACAAACCAATAGGCACTCCCCGGAATCGCATACACCAACAAATCAGCATATCCCATTCTATGAAAAATAAAAATAAATATTAAAATTATAATAAATCTACTACCTCATTGGAAACCAGTAGAAAAATAACTAAATATAATTAGCTACCATCTCAAACCCCTAGCCAATCAAAGCAAAAACATATTCCTATCCTAAAGTAGACATAATGATATAAGATATTGGCACACCCCAAACATGGGGGTTAAATTAGATAACATTAATAAATAGGAGCCATGCATTGACCTCAAAATCTGCAGCCTTTACCCTTTATCAATAGCGGCGAGAACCAAATCGCTTGATGTACCAAATGCCAAACAACAGAATCACATTGGATACGGAGGTATGGAAACGGTATCTACATACTAAAACTTCAACATCAGAAATATCGTAGCTATTGTAGCATCACATCTTCACTCAAGCATCATCAAGAGGAGAAAATAATGCGAAAGAAATTGACCGCAATGACGGCAATGGCAATATCAGCCACATGCGCCATCACCTTAAGCTCGCCAGCTTGGGCAGACCAAACGACCGAAGCTTCCCGGTCCGAAAAAGCTGCAACCACTAAGAACAGTCAAGAAGACGAATCGCAGGGATTCGCAGAATGTGCATCATTTCCAAACCACAAGGCAGTAGAGAGTGAAATTAGCAAAGATCTCGGTCATGGAATCTCAGAAGAGGTGTGAGCAATGAAACCCTAACAAAAATCAACGCAGGACCTCAAGGAGGCCAACAAAAACCTTTGCCAAAGATACCAAGGTGCTAAGATATCTGGAAAAATGGCGATATCCTAGCACTCAATCAACAAGGAAAAGAACTTGGAAAAGTTGAGAGGCCAAAAGCAACAGTACCTGGAAATCCAGTTGAAGAAAATGGAATTGTACACCCCGAGGTGAAGCGTATTGTCAACGCATGCCTAGGAACAGGCACTATTGCAGGAATGAATTTCGAAACATTTGTGCGATGGATCGCCACCCCGCAAAATGCAGTTCGCTTCGTGATCCGGCCGAATTGGAATCGTTAGCTGCGATTGCATGGCCAGGTGGCATTATCTGGGAATACATGTGATACACAACTAAAATCACGGCATAGAAAAGGTGACACGTTTAATTGGAACCACGCAAGAATGATAAGCCAGTATCCACATGGCTCGGTTTAAACAGTGAAGATGGTTCAGATGCTGACAGCTCATCAGATATCCTCTTGCAAAATCGATGCCCATCGGTATACTAATCTTTATTATTTGGGGTTTCGTTTGCTTGGGAGCTTTTTTCTTCTTTAAAGAGATGAAAATTAATGTCGCTGCCGCTTTGCTTGCAGTGTCGCTTTTCACCAATGGAATCGCAGTGATCAGCAGCATTACTGTACATAGAGAGAAATTAACTGTAGGGTCTCACGTACCAGCTTTGGCCCTAGTGACATAGACCTACAGTTAATGAAACGAACCATCCCCCATTGCTCCTTCTTTTCTAGCCCCCAACTTATAGAGGCTTGAACTTATAGAGGCTTGAAAAGTTTTACAACCCAGAACACCCAACCAAGTCAGCCCTAGCAGAAAATCTACTAATCGTTCTCAGTAGTGTGCTTATGCTCAAGTTCAAAAAACATCCCTTTTCAAGCTTGAGCATAAGCACACTTTCATGCAAACCTTTGCGTTGACATTGCTTCAATGGTTGTGCCCTATGAAAAGCCACCACCCCAACTCAAAACGCAAGTTTGATAGACCACAACGACAACGAGACGCGCAGCACTCACTGCAGACCCAGTTACTCCCTCAGCTACCCTAGTCACGTGACTGACGACGCTAACCCCACAGACACCGACATCCGCAAGCTACTCCATGTCTCCCTCGGCTTCGCCGCGGGCAAAGCTTCGAGGCGGACAGCATGGCCCGGTTGGGCTTGCCATCAAGCTCGCCGAACAGGCCCTCATCGCGGCAAAAACCGAGGCACTGCAGCTTTTCGGATTGCCGGTCGCACAGTATGCGGTGCTTGCGGCGTTGCACTACCACCCGGGGCAACCGTCAGCGCAGTTGGCACGAACCGCCGCTGTCACCCGCAAACGATGGCGAGTGTTGGCGCGGTTGAGGATACGAAACCCATCAGCTGTACCCCTCGAGGCACATGCGAAGGTCCTGCTCACCTCCTCACGAAAGAAGGGGAAGAACTTGTCCTCCAGGCCGACGAGCACGCGCGCGCGTGGAGCAGCGCCTGCTGGACGAGTTCACCCAGGCGGAACAAGAGCAGCTAAAAACCCTACTCACCCTGCGCCAGGAACCTCCTCCTGCACCCAGCCCAAACAACCCCTCACCCCATAAGCTTTCTTCCGCAGCGCCTCATCCTGGCACAGCACCTCGTCACGCATACCTTTCCTGGTATGCCACCATTTTGTCCAACAGTTCGGGAATGCTAGCCGAAAGAATCCGCACGGCCAGTAGGCCAGCGTTTTTCGCGCCACCGATGGATACGGTGGCCACTGGCACGCCGCCCGGCATTTGCACGATGGAGAGCAGCGAGTCCATGCCGTCGAGGTCTTCAGCGCCCGTGGGATGCCAATCACTGGGAAGCGGGTGGCTGCCGCCACCATGCCGGGTAGGTGTGCGGCCCCGCCGGCGCAGGCGATGATGCATTTCAGCCCACGTGTGCGCTTCCTGGCGTAAGTCAGCATGCGTTCGGGAGTTCGGTGCGCAGAGCATCACCCCACTTCGAAGGGGAATGCCAAAGTCAGCCAGCACCTCAGCGGCGGGTTCAACGGTAGGGCCAGTCGGAATCGGACCCCATGATCAGGCCAACAAGCGGGTCTCATAGCAGCACCCTTTGTGAAGTTAAGACATGTATCCGTCAGCCCACACGGCATGGACCAGGGAAATGGGCGGCGAGCTGGGCGCGGCGTCGTAAAGCGGCAGAAGCGGCAGGGTGGTTACCGGAAACATTGACGTGCCCGATTTTACGTCCCGGCGCCAGGTTTTGCCGCACAGGTGGATTTTCGCATCGGGGAAACCCTACGCCACACCTCGGCCATGCGCGCTGCGGCATGGGCATGCTCGAGGGTCGTCGGGTCCGCCCAGCACGTTCGCCATCACCGTGGTCTCGGCGAGCATGCTCGTCGAGCCGAGCGGCAAATCCAGCACGGCCCGCAGGTGCTGCTCGAACTGGCTGGTCACACACCCGTCCTCGCGTCCAGTGGCCAGTGTTGTGGGGGCGCATGGCCAGCCTCGTTGACCCAGATGCCCTCGGCATCCTCAAACAATTCCCACCGCTAGCACCCCTGTTACCCCCAATTCAGTAGCAATCTGCACCGCCAGTTCCCCGCTTTGCGACGCCCGGTCCTCCCGCAAGTCCGGCGCGGAGCAACTGCCTCCACACATCCCCAACCCTGTACGGATTCCACCACCGGCCACGATGCCACTCACCTGACGGGGTGCGAGCCACCATCGCGGACAGTTCCCGCACGAGCTCAACCTTCTTTTCCGCCATGAGCGGCACGCCCCTGGCCGAGCAAATCCTCCACCAGCTGTTCTAGCTCCTCAGCGCCGTGTGGGAACCACACACCCTGCCGTCGTAGCCACCGCGTCGGGCTTTGAGGCACACCGCACCATCAACCTGCCGGTAAAAATCCTGCGCATCCTGCGCAGTCTCAATGGCTACGAACGGCGGCACCGGCGCACCCATACCCTGGAGGCGCTCACGCATGACCAGTTTGTCTTGGGCGTTCACCAGCGCATGCGGCCCAGGTTGAACATTAACCTCCGCCATGAGGGTTGCCAGGTGTTCGGTGGCACATGCTCGTGGTCGAAGGCAGACCACGCTGGCACCACGAGCGGCGCGGCGGAGGTCGTCAAGGTTGGTGTAGTCGCCCAGCACCACGTCTGCGGCCACTTGAGCAGCGGACGCATCGAGTGCTCCAGCCAACAGGCGTATCGATTGCCCCAGCTCGACAGCTTCGGTCTGCATCATTCGGGCAAGTTGGCCATCGCCCACCACCGCCACAACGGGCATCCCGGGGGCGTGTGCGCTCACATTGTCAACAGTGTTCGGGAGATTAGTCACGCGCTCAACTATAGCGACACACACCCGGCGTTGATCAGCGCAATGGTTGGTAGCGGTTCGGGCTACTGAGGCCCACCAGCTGGCCCACCTGAACCGCCGTAGCCTCCACCAACCTGCCCTGCAGCGTTGTGGTGCGCCACGGCAATGGCATCGTTGATGGTCTGCGCTATTTTCTTTGTTCGCGGCATGTTGCGGATCAGGATGGGTCCGAAACCGTGGGTGTTCACGATCAGATGGTCGCCGCGCCGCGAGGCATTGTAGATTCCCACCAGGGAATGGTGTCCAGGCTGGTTGTCAGCCCAGGGCACGCAACAGCACGCGGCTGGTGGTCACCACAAGCCGCGAGCGGCAGGCGCACGAGCGGAAGCACGAAACGCAGGAAGCCCAACACCATCCACGCCACCACCAGCATGTTGCGACCCTTGACGCTCAGGGTCAGTCCGGTTTGCACGCCGTCTCGTCGTAGGTGGAATGCGATCAGTCACCCATGACTATCCACCCCAGCCCCTGTGATCAGCAGCAGCCCAGGGTGGGAAACAGCATAGCGCGCATTGTCGCCGTCACGTTGACCAGGATGTTCACCTGGCGCGAGTTTGGGGTTGGCCATATTGCAACCTCAGGTGTAGTCAGCATCGCCTGCGGCAAGAACGTGCTCAGATCCTCTGCTTATCGACGACCACCAATCGGCCATCGTCGGCAACATCGCGACGGTGCCCAACAACTCTTCATCGCCGGGGAGCAGGACTCTTCACGTCAGCGCCAATGCTGGAGACACGGCACGATAGCTCGGGCCATGAGTTGCGGGTCCGCATCTACCCACTGGTTGATGCGGTGATGCAGTGCCAGCAGCACGTCAGCGGTGAGCTGCGCGCGGTCAACTCTCAATGCCAGGTGCTTCCAGGTCGAGTGAGGTGGCGTGGGACGGGCAGCTCCTCGGTGGTGATGAGACGTTCAGCCCTGCCGATGACCACCGCAGGTTCGGGGCCTCAAACCGACCGCCCTCAGCAAGGATGCGCGCAGAGTTTACGCCCATCAATGAGCACGTCATTGGGCCATTTCAGCTGGGGTGTGAGTTTGCAGTGGCATCGGGGTGGCGTGCTGCGGTGGCGGTCAGGGCGTCGATAATGGCAAGCCCCGAGACCAACGGCATGGTGCCCAAGCGTCTCGATGCTTTCAGCGGTGGACGGATGAGAATGGAGAGGGTGACTGGGAACCTTTGGGGGCTGTCCAGACGCGCTCGTGGCGGCCACGGCCGGAGTTTTGTATTCGGTGACTGCTGCGGTCCATGCGGGGCGTTCTGGCGGCCCTGCTGCATCGAGGGTCCGCGTTGGTGGATCCGGTGAAGGCCGTAATCCACCCGCGCGTAAGGTCCGTTGGGTTGGCAACGGCGGCGCGGATCGCCGCAATGTCAACGGGTTCTACGAGAAGTCGCAGAACACATCTAGCGTTTTTCTGGGTGTACATATTGTCGCCACACCACCATCACATCAAAGCTACAGGCAAGCGGACAGATGCTGGCCGCAAATAACCTCGGATAGCGCTGAAAAGACATCAAAGTGTTATCAAACCGTGTCGTTCGGCCGCATTTGCCAGTGTCATGCACCACATTTCATGACCACACCCTACACGATACATTTTTGTTTCTGTCCGGTTAGCTACGGGCCGCAACCTGCGGATTTGTGGGTTTAGCGACCAATAAACAATGTCAGTGGCCCAAATCACGCCTCTTTTGTTCTGGAAAACAAGGATGGTTTGGTCCAGGCTTCCAAAAACATGACCATTTCTCACCTTTGATCGACGTTGCTTCCTCCCGACATCAACACCACAGCTGGCAAACTCGCCGACCCTAAAAAGCTCGTCGTGCTGAAGCCACTTATCCCATGGGCAGGCGCCGTTGACAAGGTGCACCAGGCTGACCGCCCCACAGCCCGTGAGCGCCTAGACTTCCTCCTGATGAGGGGTCCTTCATTGAGACCGATCAACTTGCTCTGCCACCGCACCCACGCATTCGGCATGGGTGCCAAGCGCCCTCGCCACCGACGGCATCGTTACCGCTGGGGCACCATCGATGGCCGCGAAGTATGCGTGTTCTCCCAAGACGGCACCGTATTCGGTGGCGCCCCAGGCGAAGTTTATGGCGAAAAAATGGTCAAGATCATGGAACTAGCTGCACAAACCGGCCGTCCTTTGATCGGCTCTGTACGAAGGTGCCGGGCGCCCGCATCCAAGACGGTGCCGTCTCCCTCGACCTTATTGCGCAGACCTTCTACCATTAACATCACGCCTCCGGCGTGGTTCCACAGATCTCCGTGATTATGGACGCCTGCGCGGGCGGCAACGCTTACCCCCGGCACTGACGGACTTTGTGGTCATGGTGGATAAAACCTCCAAGATGTCTTTGTCACCGACCGACGTTATCAAGACCGTGACCAGCGAAGACATTAGCCAGGAGGACTTGGGCGGTGCTCCATCCACATGGAAGCCGCCGGTAACTCCCACTTCACCGCAGAATCTGGACGAGGAAGCCCTTGAATGGGTCCAAGAGCTGGTGAGCTCCTTCCTCCAACAACCGCTCCCTACGCCCCGTTCACGGAGTTCGAACGCGAAGAGGAGCCATCACCGACAACCTCACCGCAGACGACCTGCGCCTTGATGAGATGATCCCGACTCCCCCACCGTCCTCTACGACGTCCGCAACGTAATCGAGTGCATCACCGACGACGGCGAATACCGGAGATCCAGGAAGACCGCCCCAACGTGGTTATCGCTCGGACGCGTCGAAGGCCAATCCGTGGGGTTCGTGCCAACCAGCCACTACACTTCGCAGGCTGCCCTGGACATTGACGCCTCAGAAAAGGCCGCCCGCTTCATCCGGCACCTGCGACGCCTTCAACATCCTGATTGCGATGCTTTGTCGACGTCCCCGGCCTCCCCGGATCCGGCCAAGAGCACAACGCATCCTCCGCCGCGGCGCCAGCTCTGCTATGCCTACGGCGAAGCCACCGTTCCGAAGATCACCGTCACCATGCGCAAAAGCTTCACGGCGGAGCATACTGCGTGATGGGTTCCAAACGGGCTCAGGTGCCGATCTCAACCTCGCATGGCCCACTCGCCCAGATCGCCGTCTTCGGGCGCCGCCGGTGCCGTCAACTTCCTACACCGCCGGGAAATCGCCGACGCTCAGAATATGGGCCACGACGTTGAGGAACTGGTTAAGTCCTTCGAGCGCGAGTATGAGGACTAGATGCTCACCCTCGTACCTCGCCGCCGAACGCGACTTATCGACGCGTGATCCCTTCCCAACGAGACCCGAGGCCAGATTGCACGCAACCTGCGACTACTCGTGACAAGAACGTACACCGCCCGGCCTGCAAGCACGGCAATATCCCGCTGTAAGATTTAAGGCTCATCTATCTAGGCAGTCCCTGTACCGGGACTGTCCCTAATTCTGGTTACCCCAAATATGTGGTTACCCACCACTTTGTGTAGCCACTTTGCCCACAACGGGAAAATTTTTCTCCCTACCCCTTTTACACTTATCCCATGACGACTGCCACACAGAATCATACCGAGGGCACTACGCCCCCGATCTGACTACCACCGCAGGCAACCTTGCTGACCTGCGCTCCCTGCCTGGCTGAGACAAAGTGCCCTGATGGGGCAGGCTGCCATTGAACGTTCCCACGATGGGCAAGAAAACCGCACGTGAACGTATCGAATACTTACTAGACGATGATTCCTTCGTGCTGAAGTTGATGCTCTTGCCAGGCACCGTCTCCAAGAACTTTGGACTTGACGCAAAACGCCCCGTGACTGACGGCGTGGTTACCGGCTACGGCACCATTGACGGCCGTAAAGGTGTGCGTCTTCTCCCAAGATGGCGCGATCTTTGGCGGCGCATTAGGTGAGGTCTATGGCGAGAAAAATCGTCAAAAATTATGGATCTGGCCATCAAAACTGGTGTGCCACTGATTGGCATCAACGAAGGCGCAGGTGCCCGCATTCACGAGGGTGTCGTGTCCTGGGCTGTATTCTCCCAGATTTTCTTCCGCAACACGCAAGCTCTCCGGCGTTATCCCCAAATTTCCCTCATCATGGGCGCCTGCGCGGGTAGGGCACGTCTACTCCCCGCTCTTACAGACTTCACATCATGGTGGACAAGATCTCCAAGATGTTCATCACTCGGGCCCGGATGTTATCAAAACCGTCACCGGCGAGGAAGTCAGCCAGGAGGAACTGGGTGGCGCTAACACTCACATGAGCATGTCCGCACCTGCATTACACCGCGACTGACGATGCCGACGCCCCTCGACTGGACCCGTGAACTTGTGTCCTATCTGCCATCTAACAACCGCGCCGAGGTTCTGCGCGGAAGCAGACATCATGGTCGGTCCATCGGCGAGAACATCAACGACCTGATCTGGAATTGACACTCTCATCCCAGATTCCCCGAACCAGCCGTACGACATGAAAGCACGTGATCACCCGCGCTGTCGACGATGGTGACTTCCTGGAGATTCAGAAGGTTACGCCGAGAACGTACTCATCGGTTTCCGGGCCGCGTTGAAGGACGTTCGGTAGGCATTGCTGCCAACCAGCCGATGCAATGTTGCAGGCTGCCCAGACATCAAGGCGTCGGAAAAAGGCGCGCGTTTCGTGCGTACCTGCGATGCCTTCAACATCCCGATCATCGAATTTGTGGACGTCCCTGGCTTCTCCCTGCACCTCTCAGGAATACGACGGCATTATCCGCCGCGGTGCAAAACTGCTGTTCGCCTACGCTGCAAGCTCACCGTGGCAAGATTACTGTGATCACCCGCAAGTCCTACGGCGGTGCGTACTGCGGATGGGATCCAAGGATATGGGTGCTGATATCGTGTTCGGGATGGCCCACCGCCCAGATCGCCGTCATCAGGGTGCTGCTGGTGCCGTCGGCTTCATCTACCGCAAGGAGCTGAAGCCAGCGCCGCCGAAGCGTAAAGACGTGATGGCGGTGATGAAGGAGTACGAGCGCGAGTACGAGCAGACACTAGTCAACCCCTTTACATGGCTGCTGAACGCGGCTACGTGGATGCGGTTATTCCGCCATCTGAGACCCGCGGTCAGATTATTGAAGGCCTGCGGCTTTTGGACCGCATAGGTTGCCAGCGTGCCCTGCCAAGAAGCACGGTAATATTCCGCTGTAGAACCCACCAATAACGGAGTGTACATACGTCCGAATCCACAAACAGCGGGGCTAACCAGGAAAAAGCCCGCGAAGCCGTTCCTTCGCATCCTCAGGGCAACCCGGATGCTACACAGGTAGCCACCCCTAACCGCGCTGTTTGCCACCATGGCCAGCAATGCGGCAGCCGCTCAGGAACAACGGCGTGACCGCAACCCGTGGGCAACCTGGACGAGCGCCTACGCTGTCCCATGAGCTACAGCCCTCCGCGTTCCAAAACGTGAGCTTCTACCAGGGTGTGAGTTTCACAGAGGTCTCATCTGCAGGCACAAAGCCTGGCAGGTAGACCTCTTTGTTGAGTAGCGGTTTCCCGCACCCTGCGGTTGCACCCTTCTACTTCCTGGGAAAATGGCTTCAGCAGTTCAAGATTATTTTTCCACGGTGTGGCGGAGAAAACACCGCCGGATCATCCACCACGCCGACAAGGTGTCCGAACAGTTCAAAACTGATCACGCCGTAGATGGCCACAAAAACGATGCCATGTATTCCGGCAGGTAATCCATCGGGTCGTAGACTCACCGTCTGTAGGGCAGACACAGCTGGCAGCGAAAACTGACCCAACCCGGCCGCAGGGGAATGGTGTCTTGGGGGTTTTGTACCCGGCACGGGCGTGCCGTAGATCAGCGTGTTATGAGGGTTGTCGCTGCCCACTGGCGCAGCGTCATGGCCAACAACACCACCAATTCAACGGTATCGTCCCAGGTGGTCGGGGCGTGGCGTGAGCATCAAACGCAGCTTGCACCGCGGCGGCTTTGTTCTGCTGAAGCGCAGATCGATCATCGCGGTGTAGAGCTGGTCAATCCTGTTGTGTAGCTGGGTATAGCGCAGAGGCGCCATGCCCACATCTTGAGCTACTTTTACGGAGACTTATGCCGCTAGCCCCAACTCGGCAGTTGCCGCTCAGCCGCCTCAATGATCTTTTTCTGTCGCAGCACGGGCAGTGGCTCGTTTTCCTACGGCTCGCTTTCCTTGTGACTGCGGGCGGGTCGGACCTCATGTGATGCATTATCTCACATCATGTGATCTTTCACCACAAAACGAGAACACTGTTCTCACTATGCTACAGTAAAGGAGAACACCGTTCTCGGAAAGGATCAGCTCATCATGGCACACCACTCCATCATTGGCGCAGGCCCCATTGGCCGCGCCACCACCAGCAGCCCTACAGAAGAGGGGCCACACTGTCACCATCGCCACCCGAAGCGGAACGCGCTACGGTAGCGCAGAGAGTGTCACCCTGATGCCACCGACACCCCAGCACTCACCCGCGCAGCCACAGGATGCGACAGCATCATCGTCTGCACCAATCCGCCCTACCACCAGTGGGCAAAGGAATGGCCTCCCATCATCGACTCGGTGGTGCGCGCGGCCGTCGATACGCAGGCACGCATTGTGCCCATGGAAACTCTACCTCGGACGACCCACCGCCCCATGACCAACGCCACACCCAAAAACCCCCACAGAGACAAAAAGGTCAGGTCAGAGCCGGACTATGGAAAACACTCACCCAGGCCGCTGAGCAACACGGCATCCTCGTGTCCGAGCTACGGGCAAGCGACTACTGAGGACGACGCCGGGCCCGTCACACACCTCGGAGACCGCTTCACCACACCTGTCCGTAACGGCAAAACCGCACGAGTCATCGGTGACCCCGACGCACTACATTCTTGGTCCTACCTCCCCGACATCGGAGAATGCCTAGCCATCCTCGCCACCACACCCGAAAACTATCAGGCAAATACTGGGTTGGGCCATCCTCAGGCAATGCCACCATGCGGAGATCGCACGCCAGCATCAACCCCTAAGGCATCCGTCAAACAGCTCCCACCAGCAATGCTCAAAACCATTGCACTGTTCTCGCCCAGTGGTGCGCGAAGTGCTGGCCATCCACTACCAACACACCGACACCCACGTCCTGGACGACCTCGAACTCCAGCGCGCTTTCCACTTCACCCCGACCCCACTCGCCAGCATCTTCCCTAATCCGTAGGCTAGGTGCATGCGCACCGTCCTCGCCTCGCTCTCCTTCGCGGCGCTTCATCTCGATCCGCCGGGTGGATCCCATCATCCACCCTGCCAACATCGACGAAGACGCCCTCATCGCCTCGCTTAACGACGCCCCACCACGCGAGGTCATCCTTGCGCTCTGCGCCGCAAAAAGCGGAGGCAGTGGCTGCTCAGTATCCTGACGACATTGTCATCGCTGTGATTCCATGCTGCTGCTTTAACGGGACTCTCAAGCGAAAACCCCACACCATTGATGCGACCATTAACCGCTGGAAAGTCCAACGCGGCAAGACCGCTGACCTTATCACCGGGCACCGCATCGTCGCGCCGGGTGGTGAACAGCGGGTACTGGACGCGGCGTCGACAAGCGTAACTTTTGGCGATGTCAGCGATGCCGACATTGACGCTTCACTGAGCGCAGCGGCGAACCACCTGAATGCGCAGGCGCTTTACCTTAGAAGCGCTGGGCGGCTGGTTCATTGATCGCATCAACGGCGACCCTCCACGTCATCAGGGTTATCGCTGCCACTGGTGCGGGCGCGCTGTACAGCTTTGGCATTGATGTTGCCGACGTGTGGCGCTAACTCAGATGGGACCAACGGTTCTCAGCCCTTCCTCACCCAGAGCGGCACCTTTCCCTGCCCCACAACAACGCGGTTCGCACAAGTGCAGCCACACACAGTGCTCTGCGAGAACTGACCGACAGTACATCTGGTGAGAGGTACGTATCACGGAAGCAACCGTTCTCGGCAGCTCAGTAAATTAAATATAATTAATAGCTGAAAAATTGAACAGGAACGGGACTGCATTTTTAGAAATTCTTGATATTCTCACAGTATGCAGTCCTTCTTTGTGCTCCTCACCGCGCTTGGCTCCGTGGTTGCGATGTTTCACTCAACTGCTGTCCGGTATCCCGAGCTGAAACCGGCTCACATGGCGCATCGCAGGTCACCAGCCAAGAACTGTGCTGCGCAATGTTCAAGGCGACATTAGTTGTCAACGGCATATCCGTGGAATGCCGCGTGACACCGTCGAAGGTCTGAACCTGACTTTCCCAAGACAAGCACCGATTCTCACAGCGAAACCGGGCAGCACTCTTGCGGAAGTGAGCTACAAAAACCTCATCGCTTCTACTTCACGCCCACCGAAAACGGGTCAAAGGTAGAGCGCATCAGCGTGCAACAAACCTCCGACGGATTAAAAATCGGTCGCCGATTCTCGACGCCTCGGCAAAGTCATGCGCTCCATCCACGCCTACCGATCCTCCAACGGACACCACCCTACGCAGTCTATGATGCCAACTCGGCACCTGATCTGGCCTGGCCTTCGCCACGACAACAATCAAGATCACCGAGTGATCATCACCGTCGTCTGGAAAAATACAAAGCCGACGCCAAAGCCGCAAAAACGGCTCCCTAGCACAAGGTAGCGCCAACTAGCAGATGGGCCGCTGAACGTTATCATCCGTTCCAGCGGCCCACGCTTTTGTGTTAGCGGCGTGCCCACTCCCTCAGCGCCTGCGGGATAATCCGAAACGGACCGCACCCAAACAACGCGCCCGCCAGCCAGGAAAGCCCAACGATAAAGAGCAAAAACAGACCCATACACTTGACGTACTGCAGATCCCAGGTGGGCAAATCTACTCGAAAAGCTGCGCGTTGCTGAGGTAGTTGACTCAGCCTGGAATCACCAGGCACAACGTGCCTGCTACCGCACCAGCGAGACAACCGTGCCCTGGGCCCCAGCATATCGCCGCACAAGCGACTTCGGCGCGCCCAACGCCGCCATCGCTTCCGATGTCACTGCGGATCCGCAGCCGCCAGGAACTACGATGAGCAGAACAGACCCCAATGGTCAACGCCCCAGACATACTGACTTGTAGCAGCAGAATCACGAGGTTTTCAGGTTGAGATGCCCCAGGTAGCGTGACCGTTATATGCCGCACACCGCGAGGCGCGCAGTTCTCACGTATCGATTCAACTAGCGATAAGGGTTCCGACAGTTCAAAAACGCTACCTGCGTACACGATGTCAGCTCAGCTTTCGGGCGTCTCGGTGTGATGAGTATAGTGTGCCCCACCCCGGTCACTCGGGGATGCATCGTTGTTGAGCGGCGCGGCGTCGAGAAGCGTGGTGCTCAGGTGTGCCTGTGTCTGTCTTGTTGACCGTCCAGCCGTCATCAGTAAGGAAGGAGATTTCATACCCTGTTTCTATGTCGCTGTTGCGATACATATCAACGCGCACCTTGCCGTCGCGGATATAGTTTGTATTGGCTACCACCGCCTTGCCGTCGGCTGAGCGCCTCGCTTCGCCGCTGCAAGCTGTTCTGGAGTGACCTGATCAGGATGCAACGATGCCACAATATCCAGATAGTCCGGCTCGGCGATCACCATGCAGCTGTCGATGCTGGTTATGGAACTGAACAAAATACTATCTTCAGATTCTGTCGATGCCTCTACCTGAGGCAGATTGGACTGGTCCCCATAAGCGCACGTCAGAAGAGCACGAGCATCTCACCTAGCTGGTGACAGCTCGTACACATCAGCCTGATGATTCATCATCGTACTGCTCACGGATGGCACGCACATCTTTGTTCATAGGGCCGTGCTGTCGCAGTATCCACTGCTGTCTGCGCAACCATCTCGCGTTGCGCGGGCCGGGTTTTGTCCACGTCACTAGTGCATCCACTCCATCCATTCCAGGACCCATCACCCCAACAGCATTGCGCAGCTATAGCGACTGTCCCCGCCACCGCCGCGACAGCGGCGTGTGTTCGGTGAATGTTCCGCAACGCATCGCGCGCGGCCAATCTTGCCAGGAAGAGGCAGGACGGTACCACAGCGCGCCACCACCCACACCATAAGCGGCGCACACAAATCGCAGCAATACCAGCCAGGTTCCGCCACACTGAGGTGAGCGCATGCGAGGCAGTGCAGCAAGAATCACAATGGGGATGAACAGCAACAACGGCAGCGCCACTCATCCAATGGAACTGACGCATGCGTCTCGACGCCCTGTCAGGGGGCATGCACAGGATCTCCGTGCCCACCCACACTGCAGGAATCAATGCTGCACCCACACCGGACACAAAGACGGCTGGGAGCAGCACCAACGCGACATCCCATGCCCACTGCAGGTGAATCACGCCAATACCGGGAAGCAACGTCACAGCATAGAACACGGGCAGGGAGAGAACCAGGCCCAAAATATAACCAATGCAGCTGACAATAATGCCCCATCAGCACAGTGTGCGCACGTCACCAGTGATGCCTGATGGATGCGTACAGCCCCAGCATGCGTCGTTTTCTGCGCGCCGACACGGCAAAAATCGGGCCAATAATGGCAGCCACCAGCAAAAGAAGCAGCACAAGAACAACCACACCGACAACCATGTTCTCGGGAGAACTAAAAAGACCCCGCGCCTCGCCCACGATTGTCCCTGAGTGCGAACCCCGCTCAGCTGACGAGACTGAGATTCCATTCCAGGTTCGGTGGTTATTGACATACGCTCATCGGAACGCTAGCTCAGATGCGCTGAGCGCCCCAGCTCTGAGTCTCGAGCCGAATCAGTGATGCTGATAGCACGTGATAGATCCTCATAGTTTGGTAACGTTTCGTTGTGTCTGTGAGAAACGAGCCACTACGAGCGAGAGCTCCTTCTGCTTCTCCAGATTGCCAAGCACCGAACAGTTATAGTCAACGTACCACCTGGTGACACCCCAAAAGTTCAGCAAAATCCTATCTAGGAGCACTTCACCGGGCTTTGGGCCCGGAGGGATTCACTTCTTTGGACACCATGTCAGAGGAAGCCTGCTCACCGTTGGCACTAATGGTGGCGTAGGTACTGAGGCTCGCGTACACCTTCGAGATCAACTCTGGGTCATGCCCCAACGCGTCGCTAATGCGTTGCTTATCTGAGAGGTCGGCACGATCCGGCATGATCTGGGCTTTAAGCACCAGTCTTGTTCTTCGCCCACGAGTCATAATTGCAGGGCGTATTGGTCAGGCTGATCGACGTCGCCGGCTCCCCAATGTCTGGATACTCCACGCGCTCACTAGAAATAAGCGTAAAGAAAGCAACAATGCAGGCGATAGGCAGGGAAAACAGCGCCACCGACAGTGCGAAGCGGCGGCGGTGCCCCATCAGGTCACGCCACGCCAGCCGTGCGGCTATTGATGCTCTAGCCATTGTTATCCGCCTCATCCACAATCTTTCCATCCCGCAGGTACACCACTCGATCAGCCCACGCGGCAAAACGTGGTTCATGCGTGACCAGCACGCATGCCGCGCCGTCGTCAACGCGGCGACGCAACAATTGCATTACGGATTCCGCCGTGGTGGTGTCCAGAGCGCCGGTGGGTTCGTCCGCGAGTATGAGCTGCCGCACCCCCACCAGCGCCCGGGCAATGGCGACGCGCTGGCGCTGACCACCGGAAATTTCCGAAGGATAGCGGTCCGCCAGATCAGCCTGGTTAATGTCCTCCAGCGCAGCGCGCCCCTGCGCGCGGGCTTCTTTGGTCGGCATTTTCCCCAGTTCCAGCGGGAGGGACACATTTTCCAAGACGGTGAGAGTGGGAATTAGGTTGAAGTCTTGAAAAACAAAACCTACGTGGGCGCGCCTGATCGTGGCGCGGGCTGTCGGCGGAAGATACCCACTATCATTACCTGCGATAAAAACCCTTCCTGAAGTTGGGGCATCAAGCGTGCCAGCGATGTTCAGCAAGGTGGTTTTGCCGGAGCCGGATGGACCCATGACGGCCACCAGCTCACCTGGCATCACGGTGAGATTCACATGATCAAGTGCGGTGATAGTCGTTGGCCCTGTCTTGGTGAATGCGGCATACGTCCTCTAAAAACTCAGGGCTGGGACGTCATCAGATGGAGTTGTCAATCGTTTCTTGGGGAGCAAGTGCGTTTCGCTACGGTCGAGCCAGCGGGCTTCGCCTCAAGATCAAAGATGCGGCGCTCGTACAGCAACCGTTCCGCGGATTGTTCGGCAGGCGTCTGCGCTTTGAGCCGTGTGATTTTCGAAGTTCATTCATGGTGGCGCGGCGTTGCGTCTGAATAAGTTCTCGTAGATTCACCATGGTGGTGTGAGACAGCAAGCTGAGCTGCGATGGCGATTTTTATCACGAGTTCATCCCGGTCATCGCGCGGGCGCATGCTGGCGGTGGTTAACCAGTCGTGGACAACATCCTCCCCGCCTGGGTGATGGCGTAGATCTGCGTGATCTGCCCGTTTCACCAATTTCACTGCCGTGGTGGGCAATAAAGGCCGTCACGTTCCAAGCGCTGGATGGTTTGAAAAACCTGGCCAACGTTCACAGGCCATGTGCTTGGTGATGTCCTCAAAGTCATGACGCAGCTGCCCAACACCGCGGGGATGGTCAGCCAACAAGCTGAGCAAGGCAAGTTTTATTGACATTTTGGGTTAACCATTCATCATTCAGGTGTGGTTACTCGGTAACTACTACTATAGGTTACCGAGTAACCACTGACCACCCTGCCGTGAAGAAGGACATGCGGCGACACAGCGCCGCGCCACTTACCTAGCTAGAAACAGTGGTGTTTAGCTAGCGTTTTTCGCCTCCACACGGGAGATAGCTTCCTTGGCCACCATCTCCTGAATACCCATGTCGAGCTCCGACGTGAAGCCGACGCAGGAACAGTTGATCTCGCCGAGGACGTAGGTGTCGCCGCCTCCCGGGGCGTCGTCAAGCATGAAATCAGCAGTCCAGATGAGCGGAATGTTGTCACCACCGAGTTTCTCGGCGATCACTGGGCGAACCTCAGCGAACATGTCCACCAGTTCCTGCCACTTCTCTGGGGAATCGGGTGTACTGCGCACCAGAGAACAGGGTGGCCGAGAAGTTATCCCCACCAGCGGCAGGCTTCTTGTGCACCACGAACACCGGGTGCGGACCAACCAGCAGGATACGAATTTCACCCTCAACGATGCGGGGCATGAATCGCATGTCCACCAACATGCCGTTGTCACCGATGATGTACTGGTCACAGAAGTCCATGAACTCGCCGAGTTCGCGAACCTCGGTATGGTTATCCACAGCCTCCGTGCAGCGCAGTTTCGTGTCCAGCGGAAGAGTGGTGCCGGGCTCAATGCTTGCAGCAAGTTCCTTATCCTCCAGCTGCACACGCCAAATACCGGAACCAGTGGAACCACGGTTCTGCTTGAGCACGCGCTCACCGTACGACAGTGAGGAGGGGAACGTCTTGTGGAACGTGTCAACATCGTAGTAGGCGTAGGTGTCGGACGGCACAAGGTCAGTGTCAGCAAGCTTGACCAGGGCGTCTTTCGCACCGTAGGACATCATCTCATCGGGACGAGACATGCCCACAAGACCGGCCTCATCAGAAAGTCGGGTAAGTAAATCAAAGTAGCCTTTTTCACCACCAGGAATATTTCCTGGGTTCACACGGGAAATATAGGCATCGAAATTGTTGGAGACGTAGTCGTAAAGGTCGTCGGACCACTCAGGCCGGTAATACACAACTTCCGCATGCCATCCCTGATCCTTGATGGCATCAACGATCGGCATGGTGTCCTTGCGGTGACCGTTGAACTGCTTATCGCTGCCGCCTTCAACCTCGAATACAACGATGCTTTTATGCACGTAGGTTCTCCTTACATGAGCTGGTGTTTCCAGCTGTCTTCACAGTATGTGCAGGGGCGTCGCACAGTCAGCACTCCCCATCCTTTATTGAACCTCATGGATGCAACAGAAAGGGCGTATTGAGCTCAGCAACCCCGACCGGGGCAAAATCTCATCACATTCTCAAACATTGCGAAGAATCAAATACGCGCGAAGTTACACCCGCCGGTAGCCCCGACACTAGGGCATATACTGTAATAGCACACACCTTTTTGCAACAACGTAATTAATACCACACCTGAATGGGTTTATGACCTCCCCTGCCAATCATCTCTATGCTGGTTCTTGGCCACTATTTTAATAACAGGTGACCAACACCACCGATGCCCACGCTCGGGCGCATCATTTTCCTACAAGGTTCCACAACACCAGGGAGAGCACAGGTGGAACAGTGCAGTCGTGGCCCTACAACCACGACGCCACGCACGAGACCGCGACAATACACAGCCCGCCCAACACAGGAAAGTACGAAGAGTCGCACGAAAGGAAGCACCATGCCAGTACCCAATGATCCAAGCCCAGAATTTAAGGATTATGCACACCCCGAGCGTTTAGTGTCCGCCTCATGGTTGAGCGCACGGCTGGGAAGCCCCGGTCTCCGCGTGGTGGAATCCGATGAGGACGCGCTGCTCTACGACATCGGCCATGTACCCGGCGCGCTCCGCATTGACTGGCGCACGGAACTCAACGATCCCGTGATACGTGATTTTATTGGGCCGGAGGACTTTGCGGAACTTATGCGTTCAAAAGGCATTAACCGTGACGACACTGTAGTGATTTATGGCGATAAATCCAACTGGTGGGCGGCGTTTACGTTCTGGGTTTTTGAATTGTTTGGACACCCAGATGTGCGACTACTCAACGGCGGGAGGGACGCTTGGATTGCGGAGGAACGCGATACATCATTTGCTGTGCCGGAGTATCCGCGCACAACATACCCTGTGCCTGAGCGTGACGACGCCCCGTCGCGCGCCTTTTCCTCGGATGTTCTTGACCACATTGGTAAGGGCACGATTCTCGATACACGCACACCAGAAGAATATGTGGGCAACCGCACGAGCTTTGGTAGCGCCTCAGATTCCGCTATTGCACGCGGCGGGCATATTCCCACAGCGGTGAATGTATCGTGGGATCGTTCAGTACACCCAAACAGCCGCTTCCGTTCCCGTGCTGAACTGGAGGAGATCTACGCTGGCCTCGATCCACACTCCCCGACTGTGACGTATTGCCGTGTGGGTGATCGCTCTGCCCATACGTGGTTTGTACTGAAATACCTGCTTGGTTTTGAGAATGTACGTAACTACGATGGGTCATGGGTTGAATGGGGCAACATGATCCGCATGCCCATTTATGTGGGTGACGAGCCGGGCGAGTTCGGGCAATAATAACAGCAGACCTCCACCCCCACTCCCCCCCAACATAGGGCGAACATTGTTCAATCCTGCAGTTGAAGGGCAATGTTACCCAATTTTAGGTGTAGTTTCCTACCCCCTAGCACCCATTTTAAACCCATCAGCCCTTTGCATATGCGGGCTATATGTAACAATGAGTGGTGTCAATTGCTCTGCAACAGTGTTGTGGGGCACAGCGCATACTATTTTGGACGGCGTCGGACAGTGAACCTACTGACGTCAACGTGTAAAAACTCAGGAGGGTTTTTAGTGACCGTCGAATCTCAAGAAGATCACCAAGGTTCTCGTGGCAACCGTGGTGAAATCGCGATTCGCGTTATCTCGTGCTGCGCGCGATGCGGGCATCGCCAGCGTCGCCGTTTACGCAGAACCAGATGCAGACGCACCGTTCGTCTCTATGGCAGACGAAGCTGCCCTGGCGGCCAGAACTCGGCGGAGTCTTACCTGGTATTTGACAAGATCCTTGATGCTGCAAAGAAGTCCGGCGCTGATGCCATCCACCCGGGTTACGGCTTCCTGTCCGAAAACGGCGACTTTGCTGAGGCCGTCATTAACGCAGGTTTGACCTGGATGGCCCCTCCCCCCAGTCCATCCGCGACTTGGGCGACAAGGTCACCGCCCGTCACATCGCGCTGCGTGCCGAAGCCCCAATGGCCCCCGGCACGAAAGAACCCGTCAAAGATGCCGACGAGGTCATCGCCTTCGCTGAGCAGTATGGGCTGCCGATCGCCATTAAAGCCGCCTTCGGTGGCGGCGGACGCGGCATGAAAGTCGCCTACACGATGGAGGAGGTCAGGGACCTTTACGAATCCGCCACCCGTGAGGCTCTCGCGGCCTTCGGCCGGGGCGAATGCTTTGTGGAACGCTACCTGGATAAAGCCCGCCACGTGGAGTGCCAGGTTATCGCCGACCAGCATGGCAACGTTGTTGTTGCAGGTACCCGCGATTGCTCACTGCAGCGCCGCTTCCAAAAGCTGGTGGAGGAAGCACCCGCCCCGTTCCTCACCGATGAGCAGCGCGAACGCTTGCACTCATCCGCTAAGGCGATTTGCAAAGAAGCAGGTTATTACGGCGCAGGCACCGTTGAATACCTCGTTGGATCCGACGGACTGATCTCCTTCCTTGAGGTCAACACCCGTCTGCAGGTGGAACACCCCGTCACCGAGGTGACCACCGGATTGGACCTAGTGCGCGAACAGTTCCGCATCGCCGAGGGCAAGGAACTTCATATTAAAGAAGACCCCACCCCGCGCGGCCACGCATTTGAGTTCCGCATCAACGGCGAAGACGCAGGCAACAACTTCATGCCCGCCCCCGGCAAAATCACCAAGTACATCGAGCCTGCGGGTCCGGGCGTTCGCATGGATTCCGGCGTTGTAGAAGGCTCTGTCATTGGCGGACAGTTTGACTCCATGCTGGCAAAACTCATCGTCTTTGGCGAAACCCGTGACGAGGCCCTGCAGCGGGCACGCCGCGCCCTCGCAGAGTACATCATTGAGGGCATGCCCACTGCCATCCCATTCCACAAACACATCATTGAAAACCCAGCCTTTGTGGGCGACGGTGAGAAGTTTGATGTGTACACCAAGTGGATTGAAGAAGAATGGGACAACCCCATCCCCGCCTATGTCGATCCCGCCGATGTTGAGGACGATGAGGAAACAACACCAGCGCAAAAGGTCGTTGTGGAGATTGACGGCCGCCGCGTCGAAATCGCCTTGCCTGGCGACTTGGCACTAGCAGGCGGCAATGGTGGCGCAGCCAAGAAGAAGGCCAAGAAACGCCGCGCAAGCGGCGGCAAGAAGGCTGTTTCTGGTGATGCTGTCGCAGCCCCCATGCAGGGCACCGTCATCAAGGTCAACGTCGAAGAGGGACAGGAAGTTGCCGAAGGCGAAACCGTGGTTGTCCTTGAGGCCATGAAGATGGAAAACCCGGTCAAGGCCCACAAGTCCGGTGTGGTCACTGGCCTCTCCGCAGCAGCGGGTGAAGGCGTGACTAAGGGTTCCGTTTTGATGGAAATCAAGTAGCAACTCAGTCCCCGGTTACAAGTAGTCCCCCAGTGAGCTTTTCCGCTGAGGGGACTACTTTTGCACCATGTCCCGGCGGTCTAGCCAAATTTCCTTTCTCCACGCCGTCATAACCACTGTGTAGCTACACTGAAACCTATGGATGACGATCACTTCAGAATCGGCGATAACGATCGCCGCCGAGCACTCGAATCCCTCACCTCACTCGCGGCAAGCGGGCATCTCACCGTTGACGAATTCGACGAACGCTCAGCAGCCGCAGCAATCGCTCGAACCAGAGGTGACATTAAAAGACTCTTCGACGACATCCCCGGCGTTGATTTCACAGCCTCTGATGACTCGACTGACGCATCAGAAGAAGCTGCAGAACCAGTGTCCCTAGAATCGCCCGACGCCTATGACTACACCATGCTGCCTGATGCCACCCAAAACCGGGCATCAGGCTTCCAAATTCGTGTCGGAATCATGTGCATCACCGCCATCTTCGGGATTACCGCAACCGCAATCACAGCAAACCCACTATTTATAGTCGTCTTAAACCCCATCGTGGCGATTCTCCTCTTCGTCCTCAAAGTCGGCCCTGCACGCTGGTATGTTCCCTCCGCAGGAGAACTTGAACGCCGACAGCTGAAACGACTACGCCACCAGAAAAATCTCCAACAAGAACTCAGAGGGCGACGCCAACCCTTAAACTGGGTTTTTTATGGAACCCATGGACATCAACGGCGGCCGCTTCTACGTCCGCCCACTTCACGACGACAACCGTATCGACGACCGCCCAGCTCTCAGCCTCATCCACAACCACCCCATCCCGGAGGATTATGTGGAAAAACGGCGGCAGGAATGGGCGTCGGAAAGCACCTACAGCTGGGCCGCATGCGAGCAAACCAGCGTGGAGATGCTGGCGCTGATCACCCTCACCCCGCAGGGAGACGGCACCGCGCGCATTGAAGCCCTTCCGGCCGGTGACCCTGAGCGTCAGCTCCCCAACGACCCGGTGCTAGAGCAGAAAACTGTGGGCGATGCCGTCGCCGAAGGGCGCGACACCGTGCAGCGCTGGGCGGAAAGCTATCTGGGGCTGAAAGTCATCTAGTATGCCGCGATTCCCACGACTACGGCGCCCCACCCGCCGCGGCACAGGAACCTTGGTCGCGGCTCTTGACCAAGGCACCACCTCCACACGATGCATGCTTTTCGACGCCTCGGGAAACAGCCTCGGCACTAGCCAAATGGAACACAATCAGGTCTTTCCCCGCGCCGGGTGGGTGGAGCACGACCCCATCGAAATCTGGTCGCACACCCGCCGCGTCATGGCCGATGTACTGGCCCTCAGCGAGTACTCCGGCACCGACATTGCAGCGCTGGGCATCACCAACCAACGCGAAACCACTGTTGTGTGGGACCGCACCACTGGTGAACCTGTCTACAACGCGATCGTGTGGCAAGACACCCGCACTTCAGACATCTGCTCCGAGCTCGATCCGCATCTTTTTCGAACGAACCGGGCTGCCAGTGTCCACCTACTTCTCCGGCCCGAAAATCGCCTGGATCCTCGACAATGTTCCTGGAGCACGGGCACGGGCAGACGCCGGTGAGCTGGCGTTTGGCACCATTGATTCCTGGCTGGTGTGGCGGCTCACCAAGGGGAATGTACACTGCACGGATGTCACCAACGCTTCCCGCACCATGCTGATGGACCTCAACACGTTGCAGTGGGACGCTGAGCTGTGCGCGGCACTGGGAATCCCCCAGTCCATGCTCCCCCGTATTGTCTCCTCCTCCGAAGAGATCGGAACCGTCGCGCAATCCGGCGAATTCAACGGGGTACCCATCACCGGAATCCTGGGCGACCAACAGGCAGCCACCTTCGGGCAAGCCTGCCTGGAACCCGGGGAGGCGAAAAACACCTACGGAACAGGGAATTTTCTCCTGCTCAACACAGGCACGGAGCTACGTCGCAGCACACACGGACTTATTTCCACCGTCTGCTACAAACTGGGCGATCAACCCACTGTGTACGCCTTGGAGGGGTCCATCGCTGTGACAGGGTCGCTCATCCAGTGGCTGCGTGACAACCTCGGCATTATCCGCACCGCGCCAGAGGTGGAAACCTTAGCAAACACCGTGCCCGATAACGGAGGATGCTACATCGTTCCTGCGTTCTCAGGACTCCTGGCACCACACTGGCGTGACGATGCCCGCGGCATTATCGCTGGGCTGACGCGCTTTAACACCAAAGCACACATCGCCCGCGCAGCCTTGGAAGCCGTGGCCTACCAAACCCGGGAGGTCGTTGATGCCATGAACAACGACTCCGGCATCCCACTCACCCGACTCAAAGTAGACGGCGGGATGGTCCGCAACAAACTACTCATGCAATTCCAGGCCGATCAACTTGGGGTGCCCGTGATCGTGCCCGCCATCACCGAAATCACCGCCCTCGGGGCCGCCTACGCAGCCGGACTCGCCGCTGGCATCTGGTCCTCCACCGATGACATCCGCAGGCTCTGGCGCGAACAACACTCCTACCAGCCGACCATGCCACCACCGCAACGCGACGAGCTGTACGCGGGGTGGAACAAAGCCGTCGAACGAACCCTCGGGTGGGCGTAAACGGATCCGCTTCGCGCGTATCCTTAAACCCGTGCCTACACCACGCGCTTTATCATCGGCTCCAGCCCCAACGGACTCAGCGCCGCCATTGTGCTAGCGCGCGGGTTTTTCGCACCACAGTCTTCGAACAATCTGACACCCTTGGGGGCGGCTGCCGCAGCATCACGCGCCAGGGACTCACCATAGACACCTGCGCCGCCATCCACCCCACCGCCCTCGCATCTCCCTTCTTCCAAAGCCTGACCTCCCCATAAGCTACGCCCAGCCGGACATTCCACTCGCCCACCCCTTAGCGACGGCGACGGCCTCACCCTCCACCGGGACATCACCCACATGCCCCGCTCATGGCAACGCATCTTCCGCCCCTTACCTCACATATCGACGCCGTCACCTCCCTCACCTTCAACCGCCGCAACACGCACCTGCCCACCACCATCCATTTCGCGCGGCACGCTGCCACGCCCGCGTCCCGTTACAATCCCCTCTTCCAGGCATCGCCGCGCACGCCTTTACCCGACTCGACACACCAGGCAGCTCAGCCGTGGGACTGGCCCTTGGAACATACGCACACACTGTTGGTTGGCCCGTCATCGTCGGCGGATCGGGCGCACTCACCGCCGCACTTGTCGAAGCATCCACACGAGCAGGGTCAGGGGTACAATCCACCACCTCAACCCGCATCACCTCACTCCGCGACCTCAACGCACATCCACAACGCGACGTCGTCATCCTCAACACCACCCCGCGCTTCGCCGCCGACTTCCTGGCCACATCCCAGCAACCCCGCCGCATCGCAAAGCGCTACCGTCGCTTTCGCAACGGCCCCGCCGCCTACCGCATCGACATCGCTCTCCGCGGTGACATCCCCTGGCTTTACGACGACGCCCGGCGCGCCGGTACCATTCACCTCGGCGACCCTGTGGCCACAGAAAACGACATTGCCGCAAGAAAACTCCCCGACCTGCCCTTCACGCTTGTGGGACAGCAATACCTCGCAGACCCCACCCGAAGTGCCGGAAACCTCAACCCCATCTGGGCATACGCCCACGTTCCCGCAGGATACCGGGGTGATGTGACGACGCACATCCTCACCCACATCGAGCACCATGCCCCCGGATTCCACGACCAGATCGAACAGGTGTGGAGCCGATCAGTACAACAGTTGGAGGACGACAACCCGTAACTACAGCGGCGGCGACATCGCAGGCGGGGCAAACACACTCCGTCAGCTCGTGGCTCGACCCCGACTCCGTACCCCTTACGACACGGGCGTGCCTGGGGTCTACCTCGCCTCTGCCTCCACACCACCCGGTGGTGGTGTTCACGGCATGGCGGGTTACCACGCGGCGCGCCGGGCACTGGAACTGTACGGGTAGGCGCGGGGCGTCGATAAGTGGAGTGTTAGCCGAGGTCGTCGTGCTGTACCAGCTGGCGGGCCGCCTCGGTGATGGACCCGGACAAGGTGGGGTACACCGAAAAAGTCCCAGCAAGGTCAGACACGGTGAGGCTGTTGTTCACGGCAACAGCGATGGGCAGAATGAGTTCCGACGCGGTGGGTGCCACAATCACACCACCTACGATGATCCCTGAGTGGCGGCGGCAGAAGAGTTTCACAAACCCATGTCGTAAGGAACGCATTTTTGCGCGCGGATTTGTCGCCAGCGGCAAAACCACAACCCGGGCAGCCACCTCGCCAGACTCGACCTGCGCCTGGGTGACCCCCACCGCCGCGATCTCTGGGCGGGTGAACACGGCCGTGGCTACGGTCTTCAAGCGGATAGGGCTCACTCCCTCCCCCAACGCGTGATACATGGCTATGCGCCCTTGCATCGCGGCGACCGAGGCCAAGGGGAAGAGGTCAGTGCAGTCACCAGCGGCATACACCCCGGCCACAGATGTGCGTGACACGCGATCAACTTTGATATGCCCCGACGGCGTGGTCTCGATGCCGACAATACCCAGTCCCAGGTCATCGGTGTTGGGTACAGAGCCGACCGTCATCAACGCATGCGAACCCCTGATTTCCCTCCCGTCCGTGGTACGAACCAACACTCCGCCATCATCGGTGCGTATCACGGAATCGACGCGAGCGTCCTTTTCCAAGGTCACACCACGCTCGGCCAGCACCGTCTCCAGCACATCGGCAGCATCAGCGTCATCGTGCGGGAGAATGCGGTCACGCGACGCCACCATCGTGACCGGAACGCCAAGCTCAGCAAAGGCGGACACAAACTCCGCGCCGGTCACGCCGGACCCCACCACGATCAGATGTTCCGGCAGCTCATTAATCATACACCTGCCGCCATGTGAGAATGCGCTCCCGTCCGGGCTGCGCACCGGGCAGAACTCTGGCGACGCCCCTGTTGCTATCAGCACCAAATCACATTCGATGGTCTCCTCGCGGCCATCCGCATGCGTAACCTTAATGTAGTGCGTGACCTGCTTGGGGTTGTAGTCGTCAAAACATCCCCGACCGTCAATCACACGAACGCCAGCGCGGTCCATCTGTGCACGAATATCCGTTGTTTGGGCCTGCGCCAGCGCTTGAACGCGAGCATTGACGGCCTCAAGTTCAAGGAGTTTCCCCGCGACCTCAGGGCGCTGGAAACCCATGTCGTCGACGCGGCGGAGATCCGTAGCAATCCCCGTTGCTGCAATAAAAGACTTAGAGGGGACACAGTCATGAATGACCGCCGCACCCCCAAGCCCCTGGTCCTCCACCAGGGTAATGTCAGCCCCATACTTTGCGCCGGCAAGTGCGGCTTCGTATCCGGCTGGGCCGCCGCCGATAATAACGATTCGCTTGGTCACAAGGTCTCCTCTGCTGGGCTGCTCAGGGGTGGCGGGGTCAGGATCACACAAGATAGTGTAATGCACACCCCTTGCTTTTCACTCAGCGCGGGAATATTCCTCCACAACGGACGCAAAAAGCCGAATGCCCACGTTGATGCATCGTTCGTCTATGTACAGGTCAGCCTGGTGAAGGTCCTTCGGCTCACCTTCCCCCGACCAGCACCCCAATCGGGCCATCGAACCTGCGATATGTTCGAGATACCAGGAGAAATCCTCACCCCCGGATGACTGGGGCGAGTGGACAAGCGCATGCGGATCAATGGCTCGGGCGGCGTCGGCAAGCAAAAGCAGTGGCAACGTCATCATTGACTACAGGGGCACCCCCTGATGTAGTCGATGGAGCAGCCGCAGCCAGTAGGGGCGATGATCTGTGCGATGAGTTCTTCCAACAGCGACTGCACGGTCCGCCATACCCCAATGTCGGCGGTGCGAATAGTTCCCGGACACACTGCCAGTTTCTGGAATGGCATTCGGCGCATGACCTGCGTTGATAGCCCCGAACACCAGCACGGTGCCGGTACGCGGATCCAGCCTGCGGCTGAGCAACGCGGGAAGTTGCGTGACCACGCTGGACAAAGCATCACAACATCGGTGGTGACTTGTGGCCTGGAGGTATGACCCACCAGGGCCATGCACATGAATGAATAGTCCGCAGCCGACGTGATCGCTCCAGTGCAACCCAACCTTGCCAACTCGAAGCTTCGGCTCCGTGTGCAGGAGCAAAAATGCTGCTCACATTATTCAACCCACCCCAGGTGATCACATCTGGCGCGCCACCCTCCATGACTTCCTCCGCCGGTTGGAAAATAAAACGAAGCCCAACGGTGAGCGGATACGTGTTCAGCGCACACGCCAGCGCCAACACAATCGCGGTATGCACATCGTGCCCACAGGCGTGCATCACCCCAGGGGAGGCGGAGCGAAAAGCCACGGGTGCGGTTTCTTCGATGGGCAACGCGTCCAGGTCAGCACGAAACGCAATGCGCGGACCGACACCAGGGCCAATATCCACCATCAGCCCTGTGGTGGGAAACAAGGTTGGAGTCATCCCGTGCTCGCGGAGCACAGTCGTAATGAACTCGGTGGTGTGGCGCTCCTGGTGCGAAAGCTCAGGGTGAGTATGAAAATGCCTCCGCCAACCAATCACTGTCTCGCCATGCGCGGCAAGCCATTCGTCAACGTGCTGGCGGATACCCATTAAAAAATGCCCCTTTCCTGGCAAACTCTACTCCCACGATTCTATAGTTATGCCATGACAGGCCATGCATCACCCCACAACCCACCACGTGATTCAGCACAGACACATGAGCCTCACACCCACACCTGTGGACTTCATTTTGGGACGGCAGGAATGCGCGCTCCCGTCGGCCCCGCCGAAGGCCACATGAACGTGTTGCAGGTGACTCGCATCAGCGCCGGCCTGGCCAGCTGGCTGGCCGCCCACGCATCGCAGGAACTGTCACAGGAACGGCAAGACGACCAGTCGCATCCATTGCCCGACAGCGTGTTCAGCAGCGATGTCACGCCATCAGTAGTGATCGGTTACGACGCCCGCTACGGCTCACATATCTTTGCCACCACAACGGCTGAGGTATGTGCAGGCGCCGGTTTTGAGGTCACGCTCCTTCCTGTCCCCTCGCCCACGCCACTCGTGCCATGGATGGTGCGCAACAGGGGATTCGATGCCGGCATACAAATCACTGCCTCGCATAACCCGGCACCTGACAACGGGTACAAGATCTACGCTGGCGACGGCGCGCAGATTTCCCGCGTCCACGAACCCAGTATCGAAGCCGCCATAGCAGCCGTGGGCGACCCACTCAACGTCCCACGCGTCACGGTGCGCCCCACCACTGACCAAGTGAGACGCTACATCGACGCTGTGGTCAAACTCGTCGAGCCCCGGCAGGGAGACCTCCTGCGGGTTAACAACGAGCGGGCCGCGTTGAGAGTGGCTTACACCGCGCTGCACGGCGTCGGTGGGCGCACTATGAACCAGGCATTACAGGCAGCGGGATTTGCCTTGACCTGGCCGGTGCTGGCGCAGCACTATCCCGACCCCACCTTTCCTACTGTCAGTTTCCCCAACCCAGAGGAAGCACATGCCACCAAGCTGGTCCTAGAGCTTGCCGCCGAACAGGATGCCGATATCATCATCGCGCTCGACCCCGACGCTGATCGATGCGCGATTGGCTACAGAACATCCGATGGTTCGCACCGCATGCTCAGCGGCGACGAACTAGGCGCTTTGCTTGCAGTTCGACTCGTGCCCGCAGGTGGACCGACAGGCGATGCTGATCCCCGCCCCATCGTTGCTACCTCTGCCGTATCATCCCAATTGCTTCGCGCGATCGCGGCGAATCATAACTGGGACTATCGTGAAACCCCCACCGGCTTTAAAAACCTCTCACGGGCTGTAGGACCTGATGAAAAGCTCGCATTCGCCTACGAAGAAGCGAATGGCACATGCCCCGCCCCTGACCTGGTTCAGGATAAAGATGGCATCGCCACAGCACTCATCACGTGTGCATGGGCCGCCGAACTTAAAGCACGCGGCATGACCCTCGCCGACGAGCTTGATCGGTTGTACAAAAGATATGGGTATTTTGTTGGCACCCAGATAGCGGTTCGCACCACCGACCCGAACGCTCTCATCGACGCCCTCTCGGACACTCCCGCCCCCGCAACCCTTGCGGGATGCGCGGTCACGCCGTCCACGGTGGTCGACGGTCAAGGACTTCGTCTCACCGGCCATGATGCCACCACTGGTGTGACCCTCCGTGTGTCCATTCGCGCATCTGGGACCGAAAACAAAGTCAAAATCTATAGTGAGGCGATGCACCCGACCGACCGTGATAAAGCACAATCGGTCTTGGACGCAGCTACATCAGACATACGACGCTTTGTCGACCGGGTCTGATCCCTAAAGGTCAATATTGCGTGGGCCATAGAGCCGGTCCCCCGCATCGCCGAGTCCAGGAACAATGTAGGCATCATCATTAAGCTGCGGGTCAATGGTGGCAGTAACCAGGCGCACCGGCAAACCGGATGCTGCCAGGGCGTCGACACCCGGCTGAGCGCTCACCATACAAATGGCGGTGATGTCGGTGGCACCTCGTTCCGTAAGCAGCTGAATGGCGTGCAGCAATGATCCACCTGTCGCAAGCATCGGATCCACCACGAACACCGTCTGCCCCGCAAGTGTCTCAGGGAGTGCCTCAAGATAAGGCACGGGTTCGTGGGTCTGTTCATTACGCGCCAACCCAATAAAACCAACTTGAGCATCAGGAATCATAGACAATGCCGGATCCACCATACCCAAACCAGCCCGGATCACTGGAACAATGATCGGCGGATTCTTCAGCCGTGTGCCCTGAGCTATTCCTACCGGGGTTTTCGTATCGAAATGCTCAACATCCAGGTGTCGTGATGCCTCGTAAATCAGCATGGTGCCAAGGTCAGCCAAGGCGGCCCGGAAAGTAGCATTATCGCTGCGCTCATCGCGCATAAGAGTTAACCGTGATGCAGCAAGCGGATGATCAACAACAGTGATGTGCATAGCTTTTATCGTAGGCATATTCCTCATTGAGTTCTTTAACGAGGGAACCTTGTGGGGGCATTGTCAGTCCAAAGCTGTATGAGCGATCTTGATATTGATATCCCACACGCCCGAAAACTCGTATCAGATTTATTCCATGAAGCATCAGAAAGCCTGCCCGCGCCGTCAGTGTCTTTCCCCGACAGTCCTGGAGTGCGTGATTTTAACCATGCGCTTTCAGCAGCGCTAGAAGCCAGCAGAACCCGCCACCGCCAACTTGGGGATGACATTTCCACTATTGTCGACGCCTCGCTGGCCAGCATCGACAGTATCCTCCATGCGGACTCCGAACTAGGGCACAAGCTAGAGGCGGTACAGCAATGACCATGTTGCAGACCCTCGCCGTACTACGCGACAACACCCCCATGCCCCTCCCACAGGTCGATCTGGGGAAAGTGCCAGATGCCAGCGCCGCCGGACCGCTCGCCAACTACTTTGGTGTGTCCACTCCAACCATCATGGCCGTCGCTACAGCCTTAGACGGCGATATGCAGCGCACAGCAAAAATCGTGGCCGATGCCCTCGCCCCCATCTCAAAAGCCCAGGCAGACATGGTCACGATGGGGGTCAACTACCTTCGTGAAGCGGGCAAGCTTGCCTCGCAGTACCTTACATTCGTTCCCGTAACCATGGCGGCAACCACTGCACAGATAGAAAACCTTTCCCAACAAACCCAGAAAGCAGCGGTGTCCCGCAGCAACCAGCTCATACGCGAGCTGGAGCCACTGACCAAACAACTCAACGACCTCGCGGCTGTGAAACCACAACCCAGCAACGTCACCCAGTTTAAGGAACCAAAAACCGCAGACGGTGCACCACGAGGCGACAAAGGCAATCCGCAACCGCCACAAGCACACATGGAAAAGACAGGTAACAAAAACGCGCCCAGTGATGCCGGACAAAAAGCAGTCAACGCTGCACTCAGCCAATTAGGAACCCCCTATGTGTGGGGAGGAACCACTCCTGGGGCAGGATTTGACTGCTCAGGGCTCACGCAGTGGGCATGGAGACAAGCCGGGGTCGAATTGCCAAGGCTCGCCCAAGAACAAAACATTGGTCGCCCTGTCAGCGCTGAAGAACTCATCCCTGGTGATCTTCTTGTCTGGGACGGCCACGTGGCCACGTACAAAGGCGACGGCCAAATCATCGAGGCAGGTGATCCAGTGCAAACTGGCCCATTGCGGACCACCAACTCTGGAATGGCTTTCAAGGGTTACTTCCGACCGACGGGTTAAACCAGCTAGTATCTAGCGTCATGGCACAACAAGGAATTATTCCCGTCAAGCTTTCCCTCACCGACGGTGACTTTTACACCCTCTGGGCACCAAGCTGGAAGGAACACGGCCAGGAATGGCAAGCATTCCTGGGTGGCGACGATAACGTCTACTTCTTCCACTCCCCAGCAGAACTGTTGGCCTTTCTCTCCTCCGATCAGGAGCACGACCTGCAAGCACACCCCCAAGTGGGGGGCGTTTAATTCACGCGATGCGGCACGGGTCGTGCCCACCTCAAAGGAAACGATGGACCTTGTTGGGGTGCCAGGTTTCCTTGCAGGGCGACCCTCGCATGAGAATGTCTCCGGGGTTGCTCGCAGCTTCGCCGTAGCCCGCAGCCTCGCAGGCGTATGTGCGCTCACCGATGTGGAATCCTTCTTTAACAGCCACAGCATGCTCATGAACGTGCAACGCGGCGGCGAGCATTATGCAGGCGAAGGCGGCATGTCCGAATGACCTCGGTGGGGCACGCTGTGCTGAACAACTGGGACAAAATTCTTGATTCCCTTGATGACATCGTCTTCGTGCCCGACACCGATGCCGACGCCGTCAATGCCGCTCAATCCGACATTGATGCCGCTAACATCGCCGCCGAAAAGCGCCGCGCCGAAGAAGCGGAAGCAGCCAAAAAAGCCGAAGAGGAAGCCGACCCCTACGACGCATCAGTCTGGGGCGAAGCAGGTATTGACCCCATCAAAATCGCCATTGACGGCCGCCTCCTATACTCCCTGCGAACCTACATCAACGGACAACCAGTATTTTTGGGACGTTACGGCGAAATCTACACCTTCAACAACAGGCGTAGCCTGGTCCGGTGGCTGGTGGAGCACTCTGATCATGACCTCGCTTCCGTATCGACATGGAGCGACATCATGGAGGCCGCAAACGGCGGCACCCTGGAGGTACAGGTCCACTCCGATAACGCCTATTCCTTCACTGGCATTGCGGATGATATTGCCAAAGGCCCCCAGGCTGTCGATACGGACCAAATGCGCCAAGCCTATGAGCTATTGGCCGATGCCGCAGACTGGGCTGCCGATGATGCCGTCAACTCCATCCTCGTCGCGGACCCAGCGCTGCAGGAGTACATCGCCTACATGCTGAGCAACCTCTGGTTACGTTCCGTCAGCACCCTACACCAACGAGGTGAAGGCTGGAAGCAACTTGAGAAAGCCTCACCAAACGCTTCAGCAAATTCTGAGTAATAAACGGTCACCGGGTCACTCTCGGTGACCCACCTTTCAGTGACCCAGGTCTTTGGGATCAATCCCGCGCTTCCAGCATTTGGGGATCAATCATGGCGAGGGTTTCTCATCTAGGTGAAGATCAGCCGCGTTGATTCGCTCATGATCGTGGTCACCCAGCGTGCCCGGCCTGATGGTCCTGTTCAGCTGCAAACCTGGCAGCCAGGAACAATGAGGGTGTCATAACTCACGGCGCTGCAGAACGGGGAGGAACGCGGCGTCGATAGCCGTGGTGGTGAGTTCAAACAGCCCTTCAGGTCGTAACCGAACACGTCGACCAGCACCATCATCTCATCAGTCATGGTGGTGCCGAGACGAGAGCGATTGTCGGTGTTCACCGTGCAGGGCAAACCAGCTGATGCAGAAGTGGAAGTGGGTGGTCCGCAATACATCAACTACCCCGGCCTGCACACATTTGAGGTGGGACATAGTTCCAGCAGTGCCGCGATCACGGATGAAACTGGACATGCGCCCTGGCTGAATCCCCACGTTCTCTGCATCAACGCCGAAGTCCTCGTATACCCGAGCGCCGTGCCCAAGGCGGCATGCCCCCTGGCGCATAGCCGCAGCAATGGACTCACCTGCAGCTTCACCTGCGTGAACGGTGAAAAGGGCACGAAATTATCACGTAGCAGCGTAAATGCTTCCGGCATGCTGGTCAGGAAACCGTCTTCAGCGCCAGCGATATCAAAAAGCAACCACATACGAATCGGGAGAATCGGGCCACAGTTCTGGACGGTCAACTCTGCGATTTCTTGAGTACGCGTTGCGTGCCGCGATACCGCACAGTATGAGGCGAGCGATAATCACATGCCCCTGTTCTTGCGCGGATTGTTCGCCTGCCTTACAGCCCCGAACGGCGGCATCCACAACCTGTTGCAGTGTCAAACCTTGCTCCTGGTGCTGCTCAGGGGCGAAACGCAACTCTGCGTACACCACACCGTCTGCGGCAAGATCTTCTACGGCCTCCTGCGCTACGCGTTCAATAGCGTCTTCGTTTGCATGACCGCGCAGGTGTGAGCGAATGTCTCTAAATACTGTGGCAGCGAGCCTGAATTCGCAGCATCAAAAACCATTGACCCAGTTCTTCCGGATCAGTGGTAGGGAGTCCGCTGTACCCTGATGTTGCAGCCAACTCCACGATGGTGGCTGGACGCAACCCCATCAAGGTGGTCGTGCAACACAACTTTTGGCAATGGTACAACCTCGCGGGATAGTGACTTGTACTCTGGGTTTATCTCGGGAGATCATGAGAATGACTCTGCACACCCGCACAACACTACCCGGAAATCTACAATCACCTGTTACAAGTCACATACACTAGTTCCCTATGGCAAACCTCTTTGTCGGTGTCTTCTCGCGCACTTCATCCCGCTTTCGCATACCTGCCCTTCGTCGTGCTTACCATCACTGCAACCACGGCTGCCGCTTGTTCTCTTTAGCTGCACCACTTCCAGCGGTGCACGCGCAAACCACATCTACAACCACGCGGGAAGCACCACCAACACCGATAACTGCCCTCAGGCCTACCAACCACCGCAGGTAGACTCCAGCTCTGAGTCTCCCCAAACCTGGCGTGCCCAGCACTGGCACCGCCACCCACCGCAGAAACCAAAGCCGGTGGCAACCCGCATGTCAGAGTGCGGAATCATCGCAGCTTTCGGACTTCACACTTCCCACCGAGGTCAGAGACATCCGCCCTGGCTTGTCTACGACCTTGATACCGGCGAAGTTCTCACTGCTAAGGATCCCCACGGGCGTTATCGGCCAGCCAGCATTATCAGGTCTTGCTCGCAATCGTATCGATCAAAAAGAGCTTGACCTTCATAAAGAGGTCACCATTTCTCGAAAGCACTGAGGTCGAAGCTGATCTGCCGCAGGGATTGGAGATGGAGGCCATTACACTGTGGAACAGCTTCTACGGCCTGCTACTGTCCAGCGGAAATGACACCGCCCATGCGCTTGCCCAAGAACTCGGTGGCGATGAAGCAACACTGGACAAGATCAATAAGCTTGCGTTGTCTCTAGGGCGCCCAAGACACACGGCCAGCCAGCTACTCGGGATTGGATGCCCCAGGCATGTCCACATCGGCATTCGATCTTGGCTCATTTACCGGCACGCCTGGAGCATTCCGGAATTTGCGAAAATTGTCGCCACACCGCAGTACGATTTCCTCGGCTGGGGCGATAACCCCGGGTTTCAGATGTGGAACGATAACCAAATGCTGCATGAGGACCCAACCAGTATCGGCGGCAAAAACCGGCTTCACTGACGCGGCAGAACCACACATACGTGAGCGCTGTCACGAAATGGGCACAGGACGGCGGTCATACCTCCTTGACACCTACCACCGATGCCGCACCAACCTGGAGGCAAGGCCAGCTGCTTATCGACGCCGTTTGCCTCGCACCCCCAGTAACCTGGGGTTGTACAGGCGCTACCTGGCGCAGAATCTGCTTCCGTTCATCAGACTCATGCGGATTCGACGGAAACCGTCACACCACCTCCAGTAAATTCGGCATCCGAGTCAGGTGGCCAGACTCAGACCGTGTTGCCACCTGGAAGATCCTCACACCTCTTATTATTGTTGCCGGTCTACTCACCGCAGTGTTGGTGTGGGCAATGGTGCAGCTTCGTCTTCACCGTCGGGACGACTAACCATTCTCTGGGATTTTTAGCGCCGTTGTGTCTGTGTCACGCCCCGCCACATCGCGCTCACGGCGAGACCTAGCGCCGCACCGATACCAAGCATTTTCGCAGAGGTTGCTGGTTCAGGAACCAAAGCCACTTCTTGTCGGATTCGAATGACCGCAGGTTCGGGAACATCGATGTGAGCAGTCGCGAGTGATTCCTCTGTGGTCGCGGCCCACGCCGAGCAGTACAGCAGGATTTGCCACAGAATGTAGAGCAGCACCATAACGCCAATAACCGGCCCAAATGTGGCTCCGGCGGGGTTGGTGAGCGCGCTACTAAAAAACATCGACCCAACCTGTTTAAACACCTCAAACGCAACCGCTGCGATCATCGCCGCATGGAATGCGGAACGTCGGGGTACCTTGGTTCGTGGAAGATACGCGATCAACCAGAAACAGAGCACAAAGTTAGCGACGACGCCCAGCAGGATCGCAATGACCTTTAACAGCGGCGCAAACGCTAGGCTTTGGTCAATACGCAGGAATGAGAGAACCTGGTGGCTCACTCCCGATGATCCAAGAACAGCTATTGCCGCAGCCAGGAAAAATAAAGAATAGCAGCACTAAACTGAGCAGATCCTGAGCTTCATCATGACGGCGCTTCCCCGAGTGGGGTCAATCTTCCACATCTTGGACACCCCGTACCGCAGGTTATTCATCCATCCAAGCCCCGACCACACCGCAGTGAAGGCACCCAAACCCGCAATGGTGCCGCGCTGTGAAAATAGCGACCTCGATGATACTGTTCACCGACTCCCCCATCTCACCATTGACCATGCGGGAGATGTGCTGTTGCACTGCTCAACATAGTCGGGGCGTCCCGCCAAGATGAACGCAATCACGGCGAAAGCCAGCATCAAAATGGGGGAAACATAGACAGCACTGATAGTAGGTGATGCCTGCAGAATACTGGCTGCCACCCATCTGGGAGTAACGCTCATTCATCCGCATAATGTGGTCAAACCACGGCCACTTTTGTCGGTAGCGGTCAACAAATCCTGGCTCATCCTGAGTGACACGCTCGATCCCAAAGTCGTCTGTGTCTCGGGGATGCGGGCGAGTTGTCGGGGTCGTACCATTCTCGTTGTTCGAGGTCACGTGGCCATGTCCCAACGTGTGTAGGTGTTGTTAGTAGATCGCTGATGACACCGTGCACGTTTCATCCCACTGACCAGTGCTGGAAACGGGTTCAAACGTTGTTCAGAATCTCGCCTTACACAGTCACGCTGAACAGCAGAGCCAGGCGTTAGGTGAATCCCCAAAGAAAGTGTCTGTTGTGCCACGTCCTAACTGATGCGTGTAGCCAGACTAGCTAAGCTTTAGCTAGGTCACGCACCAGCGGACATGCCCCTCCTTATTTGCCCCTTCTCACTTGTTCACCCAACCCCAACAAGTCCGTAGTGAGTATCTACGACCCGCTGCCAGCTCCATGGGCAAAACTGGGCATCATTTTCCACCCCAATTTGGGTAGCCATTCGAACAAAAACACACAGATAGAGCATATTACGCACAAATGACACATCCAAAAGTGGCATCGAACATCTAATTTCCCCTGCATATACCGCTATACAGCCAGCCCCACCTGCCTCAGGTGTATATACTAGTCCAGAACATTGCAGTGCACTCTATACTTTTATATACAAACATAATCGATCATGACCCTTCTTATTGCCCTTGTTGTGATTATTGGCGCTGATTCTGCTGGTTGTTGCAGTATTGGCCATGAGAAACCGTGATCCTTTAGCAGAAATGCGTATAACGCGCGTCGGCGCCCCAACGCGATCCCTTTTGACGAGGTGACTGGCGCCGCAGAGCTCGGTCTGACAGGCCTCGCCCTGAGCGATCATTACGTTCATGGTGCCACGGATTAGTGGTCCGGTACACTGGCTAGCAGCAGGGACCGTTTACGTGGTACGAGCATTTACTGGACGGCGGTGATGGTGCAAGTTGGCTGGGCGTTGAGGTTGACGAGGGGCAGCTTGAGCTGGTGGTGGTGGACCACCCGCAGTTTGCGCTTCATCCGCAATCCCTCTGATTTTGAGGGCGTCACCTACCATGAAGGTGGAGCGGGCGCGCAGCATCATTCTATCGGCACGACGGGCCAGCGCAGTCGGGCGAGATGCGCTATATCGACATGGCGGATAGCACCGGCGAGCTTCGTTTAGGCTTTTGAGGGCTGGGCAATGATGATTCGGAACATCCACCGGTCGTGGTGAAGCCTCGGGAGTCTCACCGTCCACCCGGCACTGAAATAGCAGGTAGTAGGAGGATGCATCGTACTAGCTGCCCAATTAAAGATGCCAGCGCTGCCGATCTGGGGGTGCGGTGGAATGGACCTCTGCCGAGGTGCTGCTGAAGAGACCGTCATCATAATCCATACCGGCTACATCTTTGGCGTGATCGGCGTCGCATGTGGTGACGGTAACCAGTGTATCGGCACCGGACCAGCCGCTTTTTCGGGAGGAAATCCCTGTGCACGGCCCGTTCGAAAGGCCAGTTGCTGCCCACGTACGCTGAGCTGCCGGTACCGTTACAGTCGCCATCAGCACGCTTGACGACGCCGCTCCGCAGCCAGGCAGAACACATCGCAGCGCTCGATACACTGGTGGTTCAATTCCTGTGAGGGCGATTTTCACATTACGGCTTCGGCGGCGCTCCGACCGAGGACGGGTTGAATGGGCGTCGTATCGTGTATCCGTCGGAAAACACTATTGTGACGACGGGAGTAGGTTCAACCTCGCATGACTGACAAGACATCACCCTCATCACCCAGCACGCTACGCGCCATTTGCGTCGTGGCCATTTGCGCAGCATCGGACTGGTCTATGAATTGGCTTTGATTGACTTTTTCCAAGTTTGAAATGGCGGCGGCGTGGTAGACGCCGCACCAGCGGTTGGTGGCGTCGTTGGGTTTGGGAGCGTTGCTGGCACGCCTTTTTAAAGGCACCGGCGCAGACCTTCTCGGTTGAGGCGTTGTTGGGCGTGGTTGGCGGGGCGTCGGCACCAGCACTGCATAGTGTAGTTCGCCACCAGGACAGTCGCTGTGGCGTTGGTGATTTCAACGTTGGCGATTGGTGCTGGTGGGAGCTGAATTGCCGTTGCTGATGACCTCGATCCAGCAGGGCAAGATGACCGATGCCCGTGGGAGCGGTTCATTACGGCCACCCTGAATTTTGCCGATTAGTGGGCGCGTTGGTGGCGGGCTTGCGCTGTTTGTGCTGCTCCCGGCTGCGCATGGTGCGTGGGATCGCCTGCTGCTGCACGGTCAGATATTGCTGCGGCGCCTTTATCGCCGTAGTGCTACTGGCGCTCCATGCCCGTGGCATGTGTTTGTCACCACAGCGGCTGGCGACATCGGGCGTGGTGTATGAGAGCGCATTGGTGTTGAGTTCATCAATTTTGCATAGCGATGAAGCAGCGGCTTTATCGTGATCCCATTGTGTAGTCACCAATCTGATTACCAGGATATTGTGGTGACACTCAGGTAAAGACCACCGTTTATACCTCAATGGCGGTCTACAATATTCCAGCCGAGATGAATACCGCACACAGAATCCTCGTGTACCCAGCCATACCAACAAAACCAAGAATGTCCCATGGCTACGGCGGTGATGGACTGCAGCCATGAACTCATCGGCATGATACCATGCGACCAGGTTGAGCTGGATCCCGAGGTGGTACACGTGGCAACATAAATTCTGCGCCAAGATAATGGCGGCTCTATGGAGGATCCTCGCGTCCATATCATTAACACGGATGCATTCACATGGCTGCGGGAGGTGGCGACTGGCACGCTTTTTCGACGCCGTGATTATTGACTCCCTGACCCGGACAACAGCATCTTGCCCGCCTGTATTCGGAGGAGTTTTACGTCTCAGCCAGAGCAGCTCGCCCCGCAGAGGGCGGATGGTGGTCTACGCCTCCAGTGCCCTATTCCACCCCCGATGTGCTCTGGCGGGTACAGTCCACATTGAAAGCCGCCGTTGCCTGAGCGTCATCTCCGTATCACGCAGTACCCAACATGGTGACAGCGAGCACTGCGCGCCCGAAGGCACGCGGTTAGAAGTCCCAAGCGCACACCCGCACAGTTACGGTATGCCTCCAGAGGTGCTGTGCCGTGCGGCATGGGATAACCAGCCGCGCGATCACCAGCGTCAACGCTTGATCGAATCGTATATTGTGGACGATCTCCGACGCGGCTACCGGCAGGCCGGAGACCAGCTGTCTACCCTGTAAAGAAAAACCCACACGACTGCAACGTCCGCGAGGGTGCGGGGATGCGATTTCCGGGCGCGTCGGCCCCGCTTTTCAGCACACGTTCCAGCCTGCGCGGTTCGGACACGAGTTCTGTAAATGAGGACGGAAAGCCGTGAATGCTTTCGAGGATAGCGGCATCGGTTTTGAGGCACCAGCCCTGGCCTCGTAGTCTGCTCAAGATCATCAATGCGGACCAGTCAGCGATTGATAGCCAAGAGGTCACACGGCTTTGTGTTCTTTGTCGTAACGGATTTCACCATCATTGTCAGTCACCGCGCTCTTGATGCGCTTGGCAGATACCTCTCGGATCATCGAGCAGGTTGATCAGGCCCTGCAGTATCCCCGATTTGCCTCATCTTGGCGGTGGGGTTTTCGCAGATCGTACCGGAGGTGCCGTCGATGATTCCCTCTGGCACGACAAAGGTTTTTGTACCGCGCGTTGAAACGCCCGCAAGCGTGTGTCGTTCGAGATGCTGGCGCTGGTCCTCCCCTCACAGGCACCACCTGCGCCGGTACAGCAGAATATCCGCCGCCAATCAGCATGGGATAGGTGAATAATCCAACGGAGGTGCGGTCGCCCTGTTTGACTGATTTGTCTTTAAACCCGCGTCAGCGGCTTGCTTCACCATAATCCAGTGAGGTAGTTCAGCACCTGCGAGCTGCATGCCGGGCACCCGGATTGACAAACAGGGTGGACTTGTTGGGAGTCGATACCTCAAGGTAAGCAGCGAGCGCTGACGATAGTGTTCGTGCAACCCTTCTGACTTTTGATCAACAGTAATGGCGTGCAGATCCGGGATGAAGTAGAACGCCCTGTACTCGTCTTGAAGCGCAATCCACCGCTCAAGGCACCCAGGTAATTTCCCAGGTGATAAAGAATAGCAGTGGGTTGGATGCCGAGATGGCGCGTTGTTTCTTCGCAGAAGTCTGTTCGCTCATAGTCCACTAGGTAACCGGTGGACAGCTAACTGTTAGGGCACGCTGAGCTTCCTCAGGAGCTTCAGGTTGCTCAGTGCTCACCGTCTGGGCTGCTGCTGTTGCTGTGGCAGTTGCTCCACCACAATGTCTCCGGTCGCGAGGACGACACAATGACTCTGGCCTGTGGGGAACAGGACTCAATCGTGGCACCTATTCCTGGTATTCAGCGGAAACGTCACCTGCGTCGGATTGGTGGCATCCAAAATCACACTGCCGCCATGCTTTTGCCAGATTCGCAGATGCGTCCGCCAATGTAGTGCACGCCCCTTTGCTCGACGCTGTGAGTAGGTATGTCCTTCAAAGGGCTGATAGCGCGTTATCCCGCTCTTCACCGCCTGTGGCGCCCGCACGCCACCCCTCGAACTTCAACAGCGCGTATTTAATGAGGTTTGCCCCGTGACTTCGTGCACCCGTGGTGAGTAGAACATCATGCCCCGCTGAACACGGCACGGGTACCGTGGCTATCCTGGCTGAGTACTTCGACTGCTCATGGGACGACCCAACACGCCATCAACGCCACCCACCCCTGGTAGCGCTTATTCATGTCCCGCAAAGGGTAAACCATCGTGGGTGGCGATTTACCACCAGCAGTGGACGGTCCCTTTTCTGCAGCTCGGCCTGGCGACCGGCAAGTCCAGTGATGACCTTGTTAATGTCCGACTTTCGGAGGAAGCCCTGGTCCAGTGGCGTCGGCTGCGATGCCGGGACGGCTTGCACTTTTTGTAGGAAAAACCAGGCCCTTGAGCGTCCGCAGTAGAACTCATACACGCCGCCAACGGTTAAACCGCAGACGGCAATGACTGCTGGTAATATGGAAACGGAAGCAGGCTAGATTCTTTCACGCTGCCCATGCTACCGGGCTTTCCTCATTTCAACACCCTTGTTCGAGCGGCTTCGGCAACAAAACATCAACCATGAAACAGCTGTTACAGCGCGCCTGAGGCGGGAGCGACCCCACGACGTATTTTTGTATGGTGGAACTATCAGACCCCAGGGTCCACATGTTGCAGAACCCGCTCAGTGCACCAAAGAACTTTTCTTCTCCTTGTGTCCCTTAGCACGACCGGCATCTACTTCATTATGCTTCTGATCACGCTCCCCATCTCGGACGGCAGGTGGAATGTGATCCCCTGACAGCGTGCCCCCTAGGGGTCATGATTCCAACTACATCAGTTCGCTGTTTGATGCCTTGGGGATGACGGCCGATATTACCCTCACCAAGCAGCTCTCCTTGACATGCTCTACCCAGGGCTTTTTGCCCTCACGTATACACTTTCTATTGCCACGTTGCAGACGGCACTGCGGTGGGATTCTGGCCAAACAGAATCCTGCGCCTCAGCACCTGTATTGACCGGCGTGTTCGACTCACCTTGACAAATTTCACCGCGCTTCTTCTCCTCGCACTGTACCCCAGGATCCCCGGTTTTATTGCGCAGCCGGAAAACGCATTTTACCCTGCTGAAATCGTTGTGCGCTGACATCGTTGTCTTTTTGTGAGTATGAGCCCTCATTCTCATCCTGCGTTATATCAGCTGCAACGCGCACCAGGCCGCGGCCCAGCGTTTAAAGCCTCACCGCTAGTTGGTGGTAGGGACGTTAAGCGGCGAAATGGTCTGACCATCGCAGCTCATACGGGCAGACGCTTTGTCCACCCAGGTTTTTCCGCTCGTCTCCAGCATTGCCCCGTGGCCGCTTTGGCAATCGATGCGCCACCCGGCGTTTGTGTCAAAGGCTTGCCCCCGGTAGGTCCACCATGTGCACGACGCATCGTCAGGGTGAAGCGCGCTGCGCCACATCAAACCACTGCGGATGGACCGCCGCTTGTCGACGCCCCTTCGTCCCCATGTAATCAACCGCACCCCAGGAAGTCCCCATGGTCAGCTACCCTGGGATTCTTCGTCAGGAAGGTGCCAAAAACCGCATCCATAAATGCGTTCATCAGCGAGAACCAGATTTCTTCTGTTGGCTTTCCAACTTTTTCAAACCGCGGCGATGGCAGATGTTCCAATCGCCCCCTGATGGTCACGTGCGAGTATGAGGTAGCTTTGCTCCAGGATGTCCTCGAATATGTCCAGGAACCTGTACTTCATCCTGTTTTTCAGTGTTCGCAGCCCCGGAAGGAAGATACAGTGAGGCGACGCGAACATCGGATAACGGGGCGTCGACAAGCGATGCTGCTCAATGATAGCGGCTCGCGTCCTCAAACCCGGGGATGCCGACCTGAACGTCAGCGAGCGGGAAACGGGAGAGAATCCCCACCCCGCGCGACTCGCGGACGCCTCAGCGCCGATCGTAATGCCAACCTGCATCAATGGTCTGGGCGAGCGCATCGAGCGCGTTTGCTGCTCAGTCGCGCGAACTTCCTGCACAGCACAACATCGGTGAACTGCGCCGAAGCCACTCGGTGGAAACCACGGTTTTTCGCTTGCGCCGTCACCGCAGCTCGAATGTCGTTGACACTAACAGTTGTGATGGTCAGTCATTCACACCACACCACTTGGCCAAACAAGCGTGCCAGAAAAACCTCTTGGCGGCTCTACGAGCTCACTCAGGGCATGTCGCTTGCAGCTGGATAACAGCCTTCCGGTCAGAGTAGCAGACACCGCATACACCGCACGGATTGCTTCGTCGGTTTCTTTTTCACCGCATCGCCGTCTTTAATCACAAAGCGCCGTTAGAGCAGATAATCTGCGATCATCCACGAGAAAGCCACAGTCTCTTCAGCGGTTTTCAGTGCCCGCATACAACATCCATCTGCCCACAGCATCAAGCGCCAACAGTGCCCCGTCATCACACCATCAGGGCGCTCCCCACGTTGATGGCAACCCACAACAGCAACAGCGATTCGGCAACGCTTCCATCGTGATCTCACGAAACAGCGGAGGATAAATCAGGTGATTCGGGAACCCCACACACAGCAAAGTCTCAGGCGAAATGGCCACCAGCGAAGCAACCACCTTGGACAGCAAAAACGTGTCATCAAGCCCCGTGAGATCCTCCCCAAATCCCGTCACTGTGACCACGGCACGCGCCTGATAATCACTCGCTGAACGCTTCCGTCTCCGGCCATAACCGACCAGGGCCTCACAAGCTCAACAGTACGTCGCCGATAGAGCGGATATTCATCACCGCGATGTACGCTTCCCCTGCAATCCAGCGCCACCACATCATCCCCATTGTCCGCTGAGACGGTCAGCAGGTCAGGTTCCAGTTCCTTCCAGTCTCGGAGCAGCGTCCTGCAGGTCTCCGCAGTAATGGCATCGTCAACCTGATTCTGACACAACATAGCAAGCGATGGCATGAAAACCCTTGTGCAGCGATCTACCACATGCGCGCGCCCCAGGAAACCATTTTCTCCTGTAAAACATTCCCGGCGAAAGCCTCAGCACCAGTCGCACACCACATGCTCTACTTTTTGTGGCTTTTGTCACCAAGATTTATTTTCGAGCATGCCCGAACCCATACGAAACGCAGAGAATACGCCTCTACACCAAGAGCCACAGAGTGGGTTTGTTACCTTGACCACCTTCTGCGTTGGCTAGTCGATCGTGAGCCACGCATCTGACTTGCTTCATTAATGGTGACATACGATTGCCGAGATGGCTGAAACGAGTCCACCAACCCACGGCACAATGCCACGAGGCGCCACCAGTTACGTTTTGAAAGACTGCTCCCAGCTGAGGGCTGGGCCAGTAGTGGCATCCCGAACCTTATAACCAAAGATTAACTTCGAGTTGACCCAACAGTCACCTCACACCCCACGTAATACGACCAAGAGTAACGCACCCATCAGCGAACCCAGGTAGTGCTTTAGAGGCAATCAGCAGAATACCGGTGAAAGAAGCGCGCTGATTATCAGATCCACGATCGCCATCCTGCTGGGTGCCCGCAGTCATTTCTCTCGCCACTTTGAGTACACTGCCACCAGCTGCCCATAGACATTGCCGGTGGGATAACCACCCGTGCCATAAGAGCTGCTGTCACCATAGGCAGTGCGTTTGCGCTCCACCCCGCGTGCGCTGCCCCAGCATGAGGAAACTGTGACCGCTGCGTCTGGTAATACGCATACTGGGTTACCCTGGTCCTACCCAGTCGCGGCGTCACAACCGCCCTGTGCTGGTGGTGCCTGCGATAGTCTGAACGCTCGCCTGACCCTGCACAGGAAAACGCCCAAATAGCCAGGTGACCAATCTTGCTTGCAACCCGCCGAACTTTGATGGTCCCGTCATGGATTGCCTGTGTAGACGTTACTGGAGCACGCCGAGCGATCTGGATTTTCTGCTTGCTGTTGTGTGAATTTGCAGACCCGTCTGTTCGCTCACTAATACGTTCAGACAGTGTCACCCCTAGACATCGCTGCTTTCCTGGGGATCAACCCAGTACCATATACAATGCAACCTGTTCATCGTGGTTACACGCCTTCCTCGTTGGTCGTATCCAGCGTAAACGATCACACTGCCATCAGGGATGTCCTGATTTTTGTCAGGGTTGCCACCACGCTAATGACGCCGCGCTTAACGACTGCCCTCACGGTCCACAGTAACGCGTTTGCCGCTTGCCTGTCAGAACCAGATTGCTCATTGCGCAGCTGAATGACGGTCTCACCAGGGTGTAGCATCGATTCCGTGATACTGCGGATCCGCTCGGTTTCAGCTCCTCGAGAATGCCATCAGCGATGACCGGCCGTTTTCAGCAGATAGATCACAAGGTTAAGAATGAATTTTCGAGTGTCCCCAGCGTCTTGAGCTGTCAGAATCTCTATGTCCATCAGGCCCAACGAATCCAACCCCACGTCGCGACGTAAATTGCCGCCCCACGGAACCCCGCGCTGAATGCTACCCACAGATAAAGAGTGCGATTGGGAAGAACTCGAGCCATCTCTGGAAATCAGTGGAGGAATAACGGCATGATCCGCATCACCCCGTGCATGGCGGAAAAGTTCTGTTCGACACCGCAATTATTGACGCCAGCTTTGCGCAGGGCACGAACCCAACGTCGGCAGCATCTTCATCCTCGAAGTACACAGCCACAATGGCGGTTGCTGATAATCGGAGCGTGCGTTGCCACAACCTACTACCCGCACACACAGTCGGCGGGTATCATCTGCGAACCGAGAGTCCATGGTGTCACAATGATGATCGCATTCTGCATTCCAAACTGAACTGTGCGACTGCGCCATCCTCATCATCCAGTCTGACGGCGGACGCAGTGACGGCCCCAGATCCGCCAATCAGCAAGCATCTGATCCCGAACCGCCTCTGGTGTCACATCCACATGATGCTGAAGCAGCATCGCACCCACCGCGCATATAGTGTCTCTGTCGCCTATCTGTGACATATCATCCACGCGCGATAGCGTTAACGACACTCACCAGCATCCCGCAATAAAGAAGCGACGCACTCCCCATTCCTCAACAGCGAGATCGTACAATCTCCCCAGCGCTATCCCGGCGATCCTGTATACAGCATCAACGTTCTTTCGACCCAATGGATGCCACCGTTAACGTGGTGGGTCAGAAGTAATCAGACTGATGGATAGGATTCGACAAAGTGGCATCAAACCATGCTCATGATCACTTTCCGTGACAGACAGTACTCCCTCGACCGCAGCATTAAGGTCACGAACAGTTACGAGTGGCATGGAACGCTGTACAGACATGAACCTGTTTAGCAAATCAGATAGCACCGAGCCCTCGTCGAATGCCGCCGCAGTGCGCTTACTGGCAACTGATACAGCCAATCTTCCATACGACTAGGGCACGTGCAGAACTAGCACCGCAATCACATCACCGCTGTCCGTCGTACGTGTCTGAATGGTAGTGAACGCACTATATTGGGAGTTGCGTAGCTTACTCGATCACATGATTCTCCCCATCTCGGAGTTCTATCACCACATCACTCTTTGACCATCTCTGGTTCTATAGTGAACACATCAAAAAGTCTCTAAACCCTATGAACGTTGAGTACTGTTGCTGACAAACTGTTCAAGCAACGCTCCAGTACTCTGAACCACCAACTTGCAAGCTCTTTTCCAGGGAAAAATCCTGCCAGGTCATTGTTGACAGTCCAGAATCACAATGACAGCTTTTGAAGTCACATCACGATTAGACAAACTAGAACTCCGCCGGGGTTTCTTCCATAAGAAACATAGTCGAAGCCAGTCTCGTTAACACACCTTTTATCCCATGAGCAGTTGTCAAATGTGACGCGCTATTAGCCTGTACAAGCGCTGTGAGAGAGTGGTACTCTTCCTGCAGTAGCGACTAACACTTACTACTGTTTCCTTCGAGCCAAGATGCGCAGCATCGCACCGACAAGGCGCTCAACATAGTTATCAAACCACCGATGTCGCGCCTTTGAGTTTTGCGGTAAAGGGCTCAGATACCCTCCAGCACCACACGCGCTCAACAAGTTCCGCCCGGTCCACCCCTAGCCGATCAGGCAATGCTGATTTACTGTCGGCGATGTCCAGTAGCCGCTAAATCAAAGTCTTCAGGGTTAGAACGGCCATCCATCTCTCCTATTGGAGAGTTTCAATGACACTGATGCAAGCGGCTCGGTAAGGAGTCACCAACCCCAGGAAGCTTCAGAAGATTGGCAGATCCAGTGAACAGAAAACGCTCAGCCGACGGTCGCGATCCACTGTTGCCTCGAGAGAAGAACTGGATCAGGTGCCTCTACGCCTCATCGACCACCAAAATACGGTCAGGGGCCTGCTCCAAAAAGACATCGGATCAAACCCGCGTCAGTGCGGGACCATCATCTGCGTGACTAGGCGCCGATCGATGTTCAGCTATCTCCCGCGCCAGCGTACTTTTTCCCCACTTGTCGAGCCCCTTCAACCACTATGGGAGACTTTTTCAAGCGATTCCTTTAACTCACTATCGACAAAACCTGCAAGATATTCACCACCACATATAATCTTTTCTACTGCCGCTTTTTCTGATGAGCCGCATCATTTTCCACGGATCTGCCGTGCATCATTTCACGATCTGCGCATTTCTCACGGATCTGCCGCCACAAAAAGCATAGGATTCCAGTCCCAGCCATCAGTAAAATACCGACAAGGATCACGCAGAAGAAGCTGAGCGCGGGTGATCCAGGTCGTCGCCGCGGCAGTCGAACTCGCCACCAGCACAACAGCAGCACATCCCAATCCCCACTCAGTGGCAGATTCCAGCACAGATGTCGCCCCTCACCATCATCGCGCGACCAAAAAGAGCAGCGTATCCACGGTCACGTTCGCGCAATCACACGTTCACGCTTGCGGAAGATCACCATGTTCCCGCTAGCGGCCAGAATAAGCGCCTGCCCAATTTTTCGAGCAGTGGAGTGCCCACAGAAAAATCACCGCAGCAAAGTGCGACACCCAATCCATCACGGTCAGGAACGCAAAACACGTTGCATGACACCTGGGACTTTTCCAGAGTGCAGTATATCCGGTGGTCTGAGTATTCAATCCATCCGCAAATTGATATCGGGCCCTCTGTCCCCAAGAACACTGGAAACTGCGGGAACCGTCGGCAGGCGCGGCGTCGATAAGCATGTGTCAAGAGTCACCAGCCAGGTAAGACTGCAGGCGTGCCGCATCCCGGATGTTCATGGCAATACCTCCGAAGGCGGCTGAATCCAGGATCGGTGGACAGGTCGAAGGGGCTGCAGGAAATAATGCCCAGGAATCACATGCCCAAATATCGCTGGAGTGTGGTGGTGAGGTCAATAATGCAGCTGCACGTACCCATGAACGGTAGACCGAGATCTTCAACAAGTTCACTGAGGAGGTTGTAGTCACGGTTGAGTAACGAAACTTCTTTGGTACGGGCACGTGTTGAATCGGACCGGAGCCCACTATGCCTGGCAAACGTCATGAAACAGTGGCGTCAGGAAGAACATGGGCGTCGGGGAGGTAGTGCGTGAGGGTTGTTGACGTCAACAGTCCTCGATCAGCCAGTTGCATCACAGCCAATCCGGTGAGCGACTTATATGGAACCGATAACAACAGGGTTTCACTATTCATCATCGCCAACAGTCGCGCTATCAACAATGCCCTGAGATGTAACCACCACTGCGGCCCCGGTTGAACAAACTAATGGCATGCGGACTGTGCTCAAGAAGGCCTTTGAACAGTATTGAAGGGTCCATAGTTTTTGCAGAAGTTGCTTTTTGTCTCAGAGCAGGTCACATTTCGCTGTCAGCGGATCCGCTGTGAGCTGATTTCATTGCCGGCGCTGCACCGATATCGGAGCATGCATGCTCCGAACAGTCAATTGATGTAACGCAGATCCCCGATCAGCATATCACCGAGACTGTTTCGACCACCGCATTATCATCCTTGCTGACGCGTTGGAGCAGCACATGCAAACCGCTTATGTACCCCGCTCTTCTTTTTGTCTTTCCGCGATCCCACCGCCGAGAGTTGTCTTTGATTAATTCCCCAGGTGGGTCCGCGCTCGAATGTTGGCGATCCGCGATTGCATGAATGGCATTCCTCAACGACGTGATCACAGTAAATCTCAGGCATGGCATACAGCGCAGGACAGTTTTGTTGTCCGCCGGAACGTGGCGCAAGCGTTCTGCCTTCCCCATGCCAAGGTGTTGTTGCACCAGGGCTCAGGTGGAATTGGCGGCGTGGCGCAGGATATCGGAAATTCAGGCGAACGATATTCGTCACCGCGGGACTCCGAGCTGCGTATTTCGGAGGATACTGGACGCAACCTCGCTGAGGTCACCGTATGATTCGCGTGATCGTTGTGGTTCACCGCCGAGCAAGCTGGAGTACGGCTTCGTTGATCACATCACCAGACGTCTCCAGTTTCTTCAACGTCCTGCCCGGGTCATGCTTTCAGCGCGGTGTGCGCACTCATGAGTTCGACGTACACAATCCCCTATGCTGACAACCCGCAGTGGTAACACTGAAAAAGACGGCTGACATTTACAGTCGCCTCGCTTGACGAGCGCATCATTTACATCGGCAATCATTGATGATGGCGTAGCATGCCGTTATCGCCCGCCCATATTACATCTGGAAACGACAACGCCGACATGCCCATTTCTTGCACTCAATCTCCCAGCTGGCGGTCCATCGTCCTCGACTCTTTGGCAATTTACGGATTGTCACGCAATTTGTTCACCCCACCCTTGAAACAACATGCGTCGGCCAAGTTGTGTCGTCCTCTGCGTTGCTCCTTGCTGGAGGCACGCACGGGCACCGACTGATCCTGCCGCACGGCCGGGTGGTACTGCATGCACCCGTCACAGAGGGCGGTCGTGGCGCGATCCCAGACCTGATCATTGAGGCCGAGGAAATTGAGCGTATCCGCAGCATGCAGGAAGAGATTCTGCCCAGCACTGCGGCGTTTCCCGCCGAGCAGGTCCGCAAAGACACCGAAAAGGAAACTGGTGCTCACCGCACAGCAGGCCGTGGATTACGGTCTGGCGGATAATATTGTTGCCGCTTCTCGACGCCCCGGTAGTTAGGGTTCTGACAGTTTAGGCCGCCAGCAACAACACCGGCGTGCTCACGGCGTTGTGGATGTCGCCATTCCTACTGTCGCCCTTCTCCACCACGGATTTCGCCAGGTCAAGCGTAGACATCTTCCTAATGCTCCAGCAATGGCATCAATCATTTCAGAGGACGGATCTTTCATTCCGCGCCTGATTTCGGACAGGTACTGAGGCGAAACTCCCGAACGTTCAGCAAGGTCAGAGATGATCCCTGCGCTGCGTGCGCGCGATCGGATTTCGTCACAGCATTTCCCCGCCACAACTCACCAGTGATACCAGTGTCCTTGGTGGGTGCGTTTGTAGTTCGAGCAGATGACGCGCATGTGGAGAGTACACGCGTATTCGGGGTTGAAGTCGGGTACCCCAGTGAGCGTCGATACGCGAAAAAGCGGTTGTAGCGGCGCAAACAGGGTATCCTGGGGTGCCGTATCGCAAACTTTTTTCTTGCAGGGAGCAACATTGGCAAAAATTATTTACACCCGCACCGACGAAGCACCGTTGCTGGCCACGTACTCACTAAAACCAGTTGTTGAGTATCTGCACACCGCCGGAATTGATGTTGAGACCCGTGATATTTCCTCGCGGGCCCGGCATCCTGTCTCAGTTCAGCGACCATTCTTACTGAAGAACAGGTGTGGACGACGCGCTCGCTGAGCTGGGGCAAGCTGGCCCAGATCCCCCGAAGCGAACATCATCAAACTTCCAATATCTCGGCATCCGTCCCACAGATGAAGCGCCGCAATCGCCGAGCTGCAGAGTCAAGTACGCGCTCCCTGACTACCCGGACTCCCCCAGCACCGATGAAGAGAAGGATGTTCGCGCGCGTTACGACGCTGTGAAGGGTTCTGCAGTTAATCCGGGTTGCGCGAGGGTAACTCCGACCGCCGTGCCCCCGTCGCTGTGAAGAACTTTTGCCAAGGCACATCCACACCGTATGGGCGTGTGGTCGCAGTCCTCTAAGACCAATGTGGCCAATTATGGACGACCACGACTTCCGTCACAACGAGAAGTCGGTGATTATGCCTGCCGACGATGTGCTCACGATCGCTTTGTTGGTGCCGACGGAACCGAGACCGTTCTCAAGTCTGATTTGAAGGTGCTAGCCGGTGAGGTCATTGATGGAACCTTTCATGCCAGCAAAAGCACTCGACCAGTTCCTAGTTGCAGCTGCACGCGCTAAGGAAGAGGGTGTGCTGTCTCTCCACACACCCGAAGGCCACCATGATGAAGGTGTCCGATCCGGTGCTGTTCGGCCAGCCGTGGTGCGCTTATTTTTGCTGATGTGTTTGATCGGTACGGTGACCAGCTGAACGCGCTGGGTCTGAATGGTGAGAACGGCTGGCCGCCATTTGGTGCCGGCCCTGGATTCCCTCGATAACGGTACTGAAATCGAGCCGCGTTTGATAAGGCTCTGGCCGAGGGCCCAGCGTTGGCCGGTGGTCAACCCAGATAAAAGGCATCACCAACCTGCATGTTCCTTCCGATGTGATTGTGATGCTTCCACGCCCGCCATGATCCGCACCTCCGGTCACATGTGGAACGCCGCTGCTGAAGAGCAGGATACGCTGGCTGTTATTCCGCTGACCTCCTATGCAGGCGTGTACCAAACGGTGATTGATGATTGCTGCGCTCACGGGCCTTTCGATCCCAGCACCATGGGCACTGTTCCCAACGTCGGCCTCATGTGCCAGAAGGCTGAGGAATACGGCCCCCATGACAAGACCTTCAAAATCCCAGCCGATGGCACTGTCCAGGTGGTTAATTCTGCTGGCGAGGTGCTGATTGAGCACGCCGTGAGGCTGGAGATATTTGGCGCGCCTGCCAAACCAAAGACGCCCCATTCAGGACTGGGTCAAGTCGCCGTTACTCGCTCACGTTTGTCTGGCATGCCCGCTATCTTCTGGCTTGATCCCGAGCGTGCGCATGACCGCAACCTCACCACGTTGGTGGAAAAATACCTGAAGGATCACGACACTGAAGGGCTGGACATCAGCATCAAGTCTCCAGTGGAGGCAACTCAGGTGTCCATTGACCGCATTCGTGAGGGCAAAGACACCATCTCTGTCACAGGCAATGTGTTGCGTGACTCACAACACTGACCTCTTCCCTATCCTGGAACTAGGGACATCTGCGAAAAATGCTATCAGTGGTCTCCCTGATGGCTGGCGGTGGCCTGTTTGAAACTGGTGCCGGTGCTCCGCCCCGAGCTAACGTCCAGCAACTGGTGGAGGAGAGCCACCTGCGCTGGGATTCGCTGGGTGAGTTCCTGGCATTGGCCGAGTCCTTGCGCCACTTTGCCAACACCGACGGTAATGCTGCAAGGCCGCCGTGCTTGCCGACGCCCCTGGACCGCGCCACCGAAACCCTGCTCCAACGAGGGCAAACCCCCTCTCGCAAGGCCGGTGAAATTGATAACCGCGGCTCCCACTTCACCTGACCTGAACTGGGCTGAGGAGCTGGCCACCCAGACTGAGGACGCGGATTTGGCTGCTGTGTTTGCTCCCGGTGGCAGAAGCACCGGCTGCTGCTGAACCAGAGATCACCGCGACGTTTATTGACGTTCAGGGATCACCTGCAGACCTTGGCGGTACTACAGCCCCTCTGAGGAGAAGACCAATGCTGTGATGCGTCCTTCCGCAACGTTCAATGCAATCATTGATGGCGTGAAGAAGTAACTTCAGTTTCACGCAACAACCTCGACACGCACTACCCTAGTGTGTGGTCAGGGGTTGTTGCGTTACTGTGTCTGACATGATGTGAGGGTGTGATGAAGACATGAGTCACCAGGACAATGGCTTACCGCAGATAGGAACGTTTTCCACGCTGTCTAGGATCAGCGTGCGCATGCTGCGCCACTACCAGGAACGCGGACTTCATTCCCGCACGTATTGACCAGTTCAGTGGATACCGGTTTTACACAAGCGACCAGCTTGGCACAGCACACTTGATCGTCCAGTTGCGTGAGGCGGGTTTTTCCATCGACGCAACGTCTGATGTCCTGATGCAGTTGCAGAGTCTTCTGGTGGTTCCGCTCGTATTGAGCACATTCTGAGCGCCCAACGCGACCTTCTCGCCCAGCATCGAGCTGAGCTGAATGCACAGCAAGCGGCGCTTGACCTCGTCACCACCACCCTGAAAGGACACCCTGAAATGACTGACGTCATCAGGACCACACTGCCAGCGCTAACCATTGCTAGCCTCCGCCATGTCGTACCCAGCTACCACGACGAAGGCATCCTGTGGCAGGAAATCATGCCCCTGCTCCAGGAAGCGGGGGTATCCTTCCCCGCCGGAGGCATCTCTGGAGCAACGTTCTACGACCCCGAATTCCGCGATAACGATGTGGACATTGAGGTGTGGATTCAGGTAACTGAGCCATTCACTGGCACTGCCCGATTGGAGTGCCGCAGCGTTCCCGAGCGCGATGTTGTCATGGCCACGCTACGTGGCGATTACTCTCAGATGCCAGCTGTCACCCAGGCGATTGGCGCCTACATCGCCGACCATGGACTCGCCACCGGCCCCATGTTCAATATCTATCGCGTCAGCCCGCCCAGAATCCAGACCCGAGCAGCTGGATCACTGATGTGTGCTTCCCAGTAACAGAAGCATCACTGTAACCGCTTTTACCATACGGGTGTGCACCAGAGCGTGCGCACCCATTATCTTTTACCCCGATATCGAACTTATATACGAAAAATGAATAGCGATGTCCCACCATAGTGGGATTTACTACAGTTATGCACTGAGCGCTTGGGCAGTCCGCGGCGTCGATAGGGCATTACCGCAGAAAAAGGCAATCGATTCAATACTTCAGAGTAGCAATAGTGCATACTAGTAGAGATTGAGCTACTCACCGCATGAAAGATACATATGGGCATCCCTTTTGTCGACCCCATTGAATGCCTTGACCCAGATCCGCAGCTTGTTAGTGGAAATGGCCTGTTGAAAAACGGGCAAATCAAAAACGGGTGCCCAACTCTATCGTCCGCGAAAACCAGATCGCGTTGACGCTGGCACACGGCCGCCAAGCGCGGTGTGCATGGCCCCGGCCGCCACACTTCCCAGCGTGAACATACCGGTTTTGACCAGTTGAAGGGCTGGAAATACGGGTTCGCCTCACCCAATATTTACGACGTATTTTTCATGGTCACGCGCCAATTTGTAGACCTGAAATGGGGCACTCCCGCCCCCGTCATGATGCACGACCTGCTCGGCCAGGTTCGCGTTCGAGCCGGCTCTACAACGTCCGCATTACCGACGCCGCGCGGTTCTTCCGCGAATACGCGGGCTCATACCCATTACCGCATCCGCGACCTTGAGATTCAGCTACGCGACCACATTGCCGCAAAGTTCGGCGAGATCAGCCACCTCCGGCATCAGCGTCATGGATTTCGCCGCGAACCCGTCGATGGTAAACGCACGCCTCGCGCCATAGCCCCCATACTTCGAGGACCTGGGGGTTTCCGTCACGCAATCCCAGCATCGCTTCCGTCACTCTCCCCGATGAGGTCAACGAATACTACGACAAAGTCACCGGTATGAACATGATCGGCGACATGGACAAGTTCCAGCGATTCAACACCGCGCTCGCTACTGGCGACGCCCGGACCGCCGCAGGTGCTGGCGCGCAAGACGGCATGGCCATGGGACTGTTGTTCAGCGAGATGGCGGCGACCCAGACAACAGCAACAGACACAACAGGCGGCGCCCGCTCCAGCGGCAACACCTGCGGCGGCTAACCCCATGGAGAAGCTGACCACATTGAGCAGATGTTCGACGCGGATCTCATCACCGAGCAGGAATACGCCGCCAAGAAGGCCGCGATCTTGGAGGAGATGAAATGGCTGAATCGATCGTTGAGCGCATGCGCCGACAGGCGTTTGCCAGCACAAAACGTGACGTGCACTACGAGGAGGAACAACTCACCACTGAAACGACAGTGTGCCCTGGGTGCGGCGCCGGCCGTGCGGAAGAACACGGCGTTAAGGAATGTCGCTACTGCGGTACGTGTTTATCAGCGCCGACCTGTAGCAGCACAACAAACAACACACTTTTTCAAGAAGGATTGAAGGACATTATGGGGCAATCTCTCCAGATGATTACAGAATTACGGGAACGTCTTGACGTGTTCTGGGCAAAGCTCCGGCAGCGCGGCGAAGAAATCGCCGCCGAGGCCCGCTACGGCACCAGAGATCAAAGCAAACGACACCGATGAGTACAAACGCTCATTCCTGGCTTTTTCAAACTGGAATTGGCAAACCAGATGCACCAGTTGGTGGAGAAGGCAGAGCAGGTGTTCCACAAGCAGTTCTCTCTGTATGGAGTGTTGAAGACCACGATGTCCGCGCCGTCTTCTTAGAGGCAGAGACGCCGTTGAGGACTTCAGCGACTACATTGACATCGCTCACCGAATCCATTTTCATGGAGTCAGAAACCGACGACGCCGAAAAACAGTACAACCAGGCTGTTGCCGATTGGAAGGAAGCTGCCGCACGTTTTACCTGTTCGCAGTGCAGCGCCCTGATTCCGGTCACGCAACTGTACTACCAGGCACAATACCACCTGCACAGGATGCGGAACGTAAACAATATCTGGCGCCGTCAACGGCAATGCGGTGGAACGCGCCACAAGCGGCGGGAGGCACTCGCGGAACTTCGTACTCGTCATATAGAGGAAGAAAATTACCGCATTGCCACTTTCCCCGGTGGCTGGGTTGGTCAAGTTATCATGCCGCACATCAGCCATGAACTGGCGCAGCATCGCGAGCTTGTGCGTCTCACTGCCTGCATACGCAGAAACCCGGATTGATTTCCTCCGCAAATCCATTGTGGAAGAAGCAAGAACCATGACATACGAAACTTGAAACCAGCAGGAACTCGCGGTTGACGTCACCTACTAGCAACGTGATGGGCAGCCTCGGCGACACGATGCGCAACCTACTGCAGCATAGGACACGCAGTTCGCCACCATTGTTGAACTCGATTGTCCGTGACCTTTGACGCGACCTGGGTGCGAAGCGGCAAACGCCATCATCAACGGAACATACACGGACGAACTCGGAAAAATACGCCGCTATAGCGTCCCGCAGTCCTGAGGACCACTAACCCCTACTCAACCCCCGCAAAGGACACATACATGTTTGATTTTTCTGAAAAAGCTCTTCGGCGGCGCTTCGAGGATGCCCCTTCTACCGCATCTTCTGGGCGTTCCGCCGGTGATCCCGCGCAGCCCAAAGCAGCAGGCGCCAACCCTGGCAAAGCACCCGTGCCGCCTATAATGCACGCCCCAACTCCAAGGAAACCGGAGTTCCGAATCCGGACGGCTCCACCTTTCAGGGTACCGCCGAACGGCGAACTGTTCTTGTGCAACCCCTTCAGCGTTGCCATCACCGGAGAGTTTCTTCACGACAGCTTCGATGAGGAAGCACTCGCATGGCTGCCCAAACCACAACCCCCGGCAGGCTTCCTGCAGATGCGTACGAGTACGCAGATAAATGGCTTGACCTGTGGGAACGTGCCCTGGAGCCGCAGTTCGAGTTTTGCGAGCAGATCGACACCAATAAGTCTGTTCCGGGAGCTCAGGATGCCCCAGAGCGCCGAGGGGGGTCTTGCGCCATTGATACTGAGGCCACCCAGCTCATGGCGATTTCAAGGGTGCTCGCAACCTTGTACTCGGCAACAGCGACATGCACGAATCTGTGGACACTCAGCTATTGAGGTATCCAGGGATTACCTGGCCAGCTGCATCGACTGGGACTCTTTGATCGAAGAAGACAGGGCAGAGATCATCTACGACCGCATTGGTACATTGTTTGGGTTCTACACGAGGCGAAATGAAATTCGCTGGTTTTCACCAGGATCCCGCAGCAGCCAAGCTGCGGCAGGCGGAGGAAGAGCATCTGTAACCGTTAATGGCCATGCGCAACGTGGATACCTCCGCACCCGAGCTCCAGCCAATTGCTGGCGTGAGCCTGCACGACTTCGTTGCTGGTTCTGCAGAGGCTTCATGCCAACGCGCCCATTGAAGAAGTCACCACCATACTGGGCATTGAGCGCCCGCAATGGGATCAGGCGGCAGCGGAATGGCAGCACCGCATTGGTACTCACCCCGATGACCGTGGGTGTGGAGTACAGCAACCTTATGTCGCAACCGCATCCGCTGTTCAGTGAGGGCAGCTGGGGTGGCTCTCCCAAACGGGGCAGGCCGGGAATAACTCGGCTCGACTGAGCACCGACCGTAATTTCTACGTTGAGGTTGCTGCAGCCATGGGTGCAGCTGGTGAAGCTGGCATTGACACCGACGGCTACCTTCATGAGACTACGGCGTCTCCATAGCTGAGGCCGGAGCCGCAGGCGTGACGTGGATGTCTGACATTACTCAGGCAGGCGAACCTACCACTCTGATTCGGTCTCGGCAAGCGAGATAGCTGGCAGATGGACAACTTGCCGGCCCAGGCGCCGCAGATGATATCGAGTTCTAGTAACATACAAAACAGGGCGGCAGTTCACCTTTCTGCCGCCCCCTGTTTTCCATGCCGCAGTGGCTCAAAAACTCTTGCTTAGCGACGCCGCACATCCGCACGTCCGATAGTCGTGCCCATCAGCTCAATAGTGCCATCAAAGAAAAATATTTCCACTATGAAAAATGCATGAATTATATCATCACATGCATTTCCATAATGGAAATATCATTTGCAGAGATTCCCCGAATCTCCACGGTCCGCGCCACACCCTTATGTGTTCAGCAGATTTAAAGAAAGGTTAACACTTGGCATGGATAATCGGGAAAATTTTTGCATAACAATCATCCACTCATACCCCCGTCACTGGCCTTGAACTGGGATTTTTAACAACCAGTCACACGAATTAAAAACACCCCGACGCCCCATTAATAGACGCAATCCGCCCGTGATCCTCGCCAGATAAAGGCAAATAGAACCAGGCGGATGGTTTCAGCTGTTTTCCTCCAACAGCACCGTCCTTTCGGATTGAGTTCTTGCTCAGCCCACCGCATGCGCCAGTATTCTCGCTCGGTGGGTATGGGCGCACAAGAGTGGTGTTGCTGGAGGTACATGACGTATTTTTCATAGTCACGTTCCCCATCACATCACCGATATACACCCAGCAGCTGCGCATAGCTGCCACACCTTCGCGACTGCGCTCACAATGATGCGATTAGTGGTGAGCATGTGCTGTTCTTTCCGCTGGTGATGCCTCTGTTGCCCACACCTGAGCGACGCTCTTTTCATGCTCGTCGCCCCCAAACCACTAGGAGCAAAAACGCGACGGGCTGAAGGGTTCTTCACCGTAGTAATCTCTTCGCCCCGCTGACGCGCAACAATGGCTTTTATAGCAGGCTACTGCAGCCGCAGCGATAACGATAGCATAAGCACCGCGAAGAGTATGGACAGCACGCCTTGGATTGCGGTGTTGCGAACCACGGCGTCGATTTCGCTGGGGACTTGGCGCTCTTAAAGTGGTGAGTCCTTGAGTCTGCAGCTTTTGAAAGCGGTTGTGCTGGGCCCAGTACCCAATGGATGGGTTGCTGGAGAATACCTTTCCCACGACGCGGTCATAGTCACAATCACGTCCCAGAACAACGGAATGGCGGGGATCCACGCCCACTTGTACATACCTTTCTTTCACCACAACCACGAGGACAAGGGACAAGGCGATGGCCGCAAGCAACTGGTTTGCGAACACCGAAAAGCGGGAACAGGACGTTGATGCCGCCAGCGGATCAGTCACACCCATGAGCAGAATGGCTCCCTCACAAAGCACACACCCGCAATGGTGGAAATCCAGTTTCCACGGTCCAGGTCGATCTTTGAAACGCGCGAGGCCGGGAACATTGGCGAGGGTGTCGGTCATCATGAAGCGTGCAACACGGGTACCAGCATCTACAGTGGTAAGGATGAACAGCGCCTCGAACATGATGGCAAAGTGGTACCAGAAGGACTGCATCTCGGGTAAAGTCCGAAAATGTCGGTCAGAATGTGCGACATACCGAACGCGAGCGTCGGCGCACCACCAGTTCTGGAAATGATGGTGTGCTCCCCCACCCGCCGCAGCAGCACTGGTGAGTTGTTCGGGCACAAGGTTAGAGCCAAAGGCCCCAGGAGTTCACAAACCCAGCAGCACTGTCGGGTTTTCCACCAGTCATGGAGGCTGGTGCGTTCATCGCGAAGTACACATGACGGTCCAGGAATAACGGCTGTGATGAGAGCCATGATGGCCAGCGAAGGACTCCATGAGCATGCCGCCGTACCCAATCACGCGCATTTGCGTTTTTTTCCACCAGCTTGGGCGTGGTCCCCAGAGGAAATCAGAGCGTGGGAACCCAGAGAGCACCACAAGCGATGGTGATGAAAAAGGAAGGGGAACAGGTTGCCGGCAAAACTGGCCCTGCTGCCGTTTTTAGCAAAGTCGGTGATGGCGAGGGCATGTGCACCTCGGGGCGGTCAATAGAGAATACCCACGGCAAGCAGTCCGATCACGCCGATCTTCATAAAAGGTGGACAGGTAGTCGCGTGGTGCAAGCAGCAACCAGACGGGCAGGATGGCCGCGACAATGCTGTAACCATAGCACGCAGGCAAGCACGATCTTGGACCAGGTGAACATTCACACCCCAGGAGGTATCAGCAACCCAGCCACCAGCGACGATGGACAGCAGCAGGACAACACCGATGACAGAGACTTTCGCTCACGCGTCCGGGGCGCAGATAGCGTAGGTACACACGCATGAACAGCGCAATCGGCACAGTCATGGTGATGGAGAACACGCCCCATGGGCTTTCTGCAAGGGCATTGACCACCACAAGCGCCAACACCGCAATGATGATGATCATGATGGTAATCACGGCGAGGATGCTGGCAGTGCCACCAACGACTCCCATTTCATCGCGGATCATCTGCCCCAGTGAGCGACCTTTCCTGCGCGTTGACACCCACAAGACCAGGTAGTCCTGCACAGCACCAGCCAGGATAACGCCCGACAATCCAGATGGTACCGGGAGATACCCCCATCTGGGCTGCCATGACAGGCCCCACCAGCGGGCCAGCACCCGCAATCGCAGCAAGTGGTGTCCGAACAGCACTCGCCGGTCAGTTGGCATAAAGTCCTTGCCGTCGTTGGCGTATTCGGCAGGGGGTAGCAGCGATCGTCGCGAGGCTTCACCACCTTGTATTCGATAAGCCGCGCGTAGAACGTGAAAACCGATGATGTAGGAACCAACTGCAGCGAGCACCAACCACAGCGCGTTGACTGTTTCGCCACGGGATAACGCGATGGTTCCCCACCCGCTGCTGCTGCGATGGCATGCGAGAAGCACGATCTTTTTCTTCAACGACATGCGTCTGTGGTCGTGGACACCAACAGGCAGGTCACGCGCATCTGAATAGACCAGTTCCACTCCGTCAGGAACCGTGAGTCTGTCGTGACATCCCTGTTTTGTCATGACAGCCCTTCCTTTCCAAACTCCAAAAATAGAGGTGAGTCATGCTCAGCTCAAAATTGTGCCTGATCACACCGTATCCCGGAATGATAGGACTTTAAAAGGGTTTGAGTCACTGCTACTGAAAAGATCCATCAAACCACACATAAACACTGCCCAGCCGCACAGCGCAGGAATAATCACATAACCAAACCCACAACGGTAGGCTGTGTTATGAGGCTTTCTTTTCATCAACCACCCCTGTTGCCCACCCCGCCACCCGCAGGCCCATCGGCGACAACAGTGCACGGCGTACCGTCGTTACGCCAGCGCACTCCTAACGCCGCCAGCAAGCAGCGCTTTCACGGTGACCGCCGACACGGGAAGCAGCTGTGTCGAGTGGACGCCAACTCCCCCTCGCAGGTGCGGGACTTCTGGAACAAGCTGGAAAACGACGTCCGCAGGCGCATCGCAGAAATCGACAAAGCCTCGCCGGGGTTTGCCGCCGACCTGGCCGCCTACGAATCAGGCAGGAAGGCGCGCCAACCGTCAACGACCTGCAACAGCGCATCACCAGTACGGGCGGACAGGAAGGCTTAGGTATGCTCACCACGCAAACCGCAGCCGATGCCGGAATTGATGCCGCCACCGACCCTGGTTTCGGGAAAACCGAATACACCGAACAGCAAGCACGCACCGCCGCTCAGGACATTGGCGACAACCCCGCCGCAGCTCATTTCGGAACCCTGCAGACCCAAGCATCCTCCGGCATGCGTATCGACGCCCTCCGATCCGAGTTCTTCAGCACCCGCACTGCCGACTCACAACTCCGCGCAACAAACCCTGAGAACCAACTCTCACGCACTGTGCCGACGAGCTCGCCGATGCACGCCCCATGCCGTGGCAACAAAAAGGCACTCATCGCAGCAGCGATCGTCGCCGCCCTCGCGTGAGTAAAAAGCGTTTACATTCGAGAAAACGCCGACACCAGGCACAACAATAATGGACAGACAGAGCGGTTTGCACTAGACCGAGCTGTTCACTATGTTGGTGTAAAAACTCATCGATACTAGGATTGCCACCCATGCCACAATACGACAAACAGCAATGCAGCCAACTGGGGCTTCGACACCCGCTCCCATCCACGCGGGTCAAACAGTCGACAGCGACACCAGTGCGCAACCTTCCCATCTTCCTCACCTCCTCTTACGTATTCGACAACGCCGAACACGCGAAACAACGCTTCGCCCTCGAGAAACCCTCGGCCCGGTATACAGCCGCCTCACGAACCCACCGTTGAGCCGTAGAAACCGACCTCGCTTCACTGGAAGGTGGCGTGCATGCTGTCCTCTTCGCTTCTGGGCAGGCGGCGAAACAGCAGCAATCCTCAACCTCGCCCGCGCAGGCTCCCACTATCGTCTCCTCCCCACGGCTCTACGGCGGCACAACCACGCTATTCACTGTCACTCTCGCCCGCCTAGGAATAGAAACCACCTTCGTGGACGACCCCGACGATCCCGCCTCGTGGCAGGCAGCCGTCCAAGACAACACCGTCGCATTCTACGGAGAAACCTTTCGCCAACCCCCAGGCCGACATCCTCGACATTCCCTGCCATCGCCGAGGTAGCACACGCCAACAACGTTCCGTTCATTGTGGACACACGCTCGCCACTGCAGCACCTCATCCGCCCCTCGAACTGGGTGCTGACATCGTTGTCGCATCCAACCAAGTTCTCACTGGCAACGGCTCCGCACTCGGCGGTGTCCTCATTGATGGTGGACACTCGACTGGACCATTGAGCGCAATGGTGCCCCGTATTCCCCGGACTTTTTGTCACACCCGACCCCGCCTACCACGGCCTCCGCTACGCCGACCTCGGCTGCCGTTTTCGGGCTCAAAGCCCGTGTAGGACTCCTTCGCGACACTGTGCAGCCCCTCGACCTTCAACGCATGGGTCACTCGCCCAGGCTTGGACATGTCCCTGCGCATTGAACGATTACAACAGCAACGCCAAGAAAGTCGCCGAATTCTTTGGCAAACCACCCTAAAAGTTGCCACTGTCAACTACGCAGGACTCGAAACATCCCTGAGTACAGCATCAAAGAAAAACTAGGGCTCGACTACACCGCTCCGTCCTTTCCTGACATCAAAGGTGACAAGATGCAGCATGGGCGTTTATCGACGCCCTGAAACTTCACTCCAACGTCGCCAACGTCGGTGATGTGCGCTCCCTCGTTGTCCATCCCGCCACCACAACACACTCGCAGTCAAACGAGGAAGAACTCCGCCGCGCCGGGATCAACCAGTCCACCATCCGACTCTCGGTGGGCATTGAAAACATTGATGACATCATCGCCGACCTCGAAGCAGCTTCGCGACCATCAGTTAAGACCTGTTAGCGAACAAAACCTCGTCCCTGGTGCTGGGAGAGGGATTTTTACGCTCAACGAAGAAGATTAGATGCGGAACGGCAGTGGAATGTTAGAGTGCCGCAAGAACCCGAAGATATCCGCAAGGATCACGCCAGCAACACCCGAGACCTGCAAGAACCTTGATGAACTGAGGTTACTGCTGCCAGGTACGCTGGCTCACCCTGGGTTCGCGTTGGGAGCGGCGCGGAGATCTCCGAGTCGCAGGAGCAGGTTTTTGCATTATTCCCGCTCAGCATTATCATTACCGCTGTCATTTACGTACCGATATCATCGTTCCCGTTGGGTGCTTATTATTCAGTAGCGATCACCAACGCATGCCCTTCTGGCATGTCCCCGCACACACTCGTGGGGCCAGCGAGGCAACCGTAGTTGCATGTGTGATCATGTTGTTTTTGCCCGAACTCTCCCCCATGGGGCGAACCCACCAACACATCAGATGACACAGATTTTTTCTGAGGAAGCTACATCTGCGCCCCATCAAACCGGCGTTGCGGATACCGCCGAGTGCGGTACTCACGGGGGCCGACAACCACAGGAACTAGACTAGACAGAGCTGTACGTGCTCACAATTTCGGGAAACCACGCCCTCTACGATCTGAGGTGGATGCATGCAACCACTGTTGAGGAGAACACCTCGGCCACCAGCACATTGCATGGTACGCACCGAAGCGGGGCAGAGATCGCCGACGTTGTCATTGCTCACCAGCGGTGGGGAACTGCGTATTGACGCCTCGGGAACCAGCAACATCATCCTCGTCGAACATGCCCTCACCGGTGATTCCAACGCAGTTGCGTGGTGGCCCGGCATCATCGGCCCCGGCAAAGCGCTAGACACAGACATCTACTGCGTGATGTGCACCAATGTCATTGGCGGTTGCAGCGGCAGCACAGGCCCAGCTCAACTCATCCCGACGGGGCGGCGTGGGCTCGCGATTCCCGGGAATATCCATCCGCGACCAGGTATCAACTGAAAAACAATTTCTTGACTCACTCGGCATTGACGCCATCACCGCTGTCGTGGGGGGATCCATGGGCGGAGCACGGTGCCTCGAATGGTCGCTCCTCTATCCTTCCGTTGTACGATCTGCGCTGGTGATGGCCGTATCCGCTAGGGCGAGTGCGTGGCAGATCGGCATTCAGATCCTCCCAGATCGCCGCCATTGAGCATGACCCCAACCGGCAAGGCGGAGATTTCCAACACCGGCCGCACCCTAGATCAGGGGCTGGCCACCGCGCGTCGCATCGCACCTGACCCTATCGCGGTGAGCAAGAGGTTGACGAACGGTTCGGTCGGACGCCCAACCCGGCGAAAAATCCCTCGAGGCCAGTTCCGCAGTTCCACACAGCGCTTTCGCGGTGGACAGCTACCCTAGACCACCAAGCTAAGAAACTAGTGGAACGCTTCTGCGCAGGTTCTACGTGACGCTCACCGACCCTCAACCGGCACGATATTGGACTGGGGCGCGGTGGCTGAACAAAGCGCTGGCATCCTCCACGGTGCCCACAATGGTGGTAGGCGTGGACACCGACATTCTATACCCGTACCACCAGCAAGAACACCCTGTCGCGGAACCTGGGAAACCTCCTGGGAGTAGCCAAAATCATCTCCCCGTCGGACACGATGCCTTTCTCGCCGAAATACGCCAGGGACCGCATCATCCGCAGGTTCCGCGTGCTTGCCGGTATTTTACTAGCTTCCCAAGGAATCGACGGTACCCGCCACAAACATCATGCTGACCCCCAGCGGTGGTAAATGCGGCGTCGAAACGCCGCGACCTCACGCCCAGAACACCCATAACTCGGCTGTCACACACCAGTCGCAGCCCTGCAAGCCACGTCAACGCAACACCAAGGGCGAACGTGGCGCGCCGCCAGTGATCTGTCACCCCGCATACCAGCGCAAATACCAGCAGCGCTCCAAAAATGCCTAGGCCACAGTACTGCAAAACTGGGGAGCAGTAATGACGGGGGTGCACCGGCATCGTGCGGGTTGGCTAGCGCCCGCTCCAGCTGTGGGTCCCAGCCGGATGCTTAATTCCCCTAATTCCTGCAGCACGCTGTTCCGCTCGTTCCACGACATTGCGCACCAAAACGCGCGGGTCAGGGTCCCACCCTCACCGGGTTGGGCGAGACATAACCAGCAACATCCCACACATCAGGGTGGACGTCGCCAAGCAGCTTCCCATCCCGGCGCGAAACGCCCACGTCAAGAACAGCGGCACCAGGTTTGATCATGTCAGCGGTCAGCATATGTGGCTGCCCTGCTGCGGCGATAACCACGTCGGCGGTCTGGGTTTCCGCTGCTAAGTCCTTGGTACCTGTGTGGCACAGCGTGACAGTGGAGTTTTCACTGCGCCGCGTCAGCATGAGTCCGATGGGGCGACCCACGGTCACACCGCGGCCGATCACCACCACTTTCGCGCCGTTCAGCTCAACGTCGAAGCGTCGCAATAAAGCACCGCGCCGTGGGGTGCAGGGCAGGGGCAGGGTCGTTCAGCACCAGCTCTCAGGTTCACCGGGTGGAGGCCGTCAGCATCTTTTACCGGATCGATGTGCTCCAGCACCGCATTTTTCGTCCGCGTTTCGGCAGCGGTAGCTGCACGATGTAGCCGGTGCAGTCTGGGTCCGCATTCAGTTCGTCGAGTACCCGAAGCAGGTCTTCTTGACTGATGTCTGCGGAAGATCTCTGACGAATGGACCGAACGCCAATCTGTTCGCAGTCGCGATGCTTCATCTTCACATACGCGTGGCTTGCCGGATCATCCCCACCAGAACTGTGGCCAAACCAGGGTTATTCCCCGTGCCTTCAACGCTGCAACCCGCGTGAGAGGTCGGCAAAAATTTTCGTCCGGTAAAGATTTCCATCCAATTTTGATCTGCAGTCACGCGCCCATTATTGCATCGCATACCCATGCCTGTAACATCCTGAACATGCCATTTGCGCACATTATCTTCGACCAGCCCTGCATCCCACCTAACACTGGTAACGCCATCCGCATGCGCAGGAACAGGCTCACCTGCACTTGGCCGGGCCACTGGGTTCAACCTGAGGAAAAAGAACCTCGCGTCGCGCAGGCTTGACTACTGCATGATCTTGCGGATGTGACGGTACGCTGCAGATCTCGACGCCGCCCTGATGCAATTCCCCGCGCGCGGGTCTTGCATTCACAACTGGGGGTATGGTTCGTCACACCAACATCGCATATGCGGAGGGAGATGTGTTGTTGTTTGGCACGGAACCCACAGGATTATCGGAGACTGCGTTGGCACATCCGCGCATGACAAAGCATGTACGCATTCCCATGTTGCCGGGTCGACGGTCCATGAATTTGTCTAACGCCGCTGCAGTGGCAGCTTATGAGGCGTGGCGGCAATTGGGTTTTCCTGGTGCTTTATAGCGTGTTGCTTATTACGATGAGTTCATGACACGCAAGGAGATTGTCTTTGTTGTTTTAAGTCTCGTATTGGCGTGGTCGGTGGCGCTGCCTTTATGGCTGTCGCAATCACGACCCACGTGGTTAATACAAGTAACCGCGCTTGGGATGATGCCAATGCCAACACTGGCTGCAATCATAACGCATCGCATATATCACTCCGACAAGCCGTTTATCGACGTCACAGCGTTGCGGGGTGGAAAGCCATTAACAGTGTTGCGGTGGTGTTGCGTGGCATCGTTTTCTGTTGTTATTCAATTGATAGCAACGATTATGGTGGGGGCATTATCCGGCGCTGGTAACTTTAGCTTTTTCTGATGCAGCGGTCCACGCTCGATTGCCCTCGCGTCCCAGGTGTCTCTTCGGCGTTGGATCCCTCAACGTTGCCGCCCGCATGGTTGTTGCTCGTCATCGCACTGGTCAGCGGTATTATCGGAGGATTTTCGTTCAATGCAATAGCAGCGTTGGGTGAAGAAGTCGGCTGGCGTGGCTGGTGGGCATCTCAGCGTCAAGGCCAGAATTTTTGGGTGAATGCTGTTGTGATTGGCACAATATAGGGCGTGTACACCTACCAATCAATATGGTTGGCTACAACCACCCTGGAGTCAATCGCGTGGCCGCGTGCAGCATGTTTGTGGTGTATGCATGTGCAGGGTCGCTCACTGCTGAACTGCGGAATCGCAGCTATTCGATTTATCCCGCTGCCGTCGCGCACAGCACGATCAATGGGCTTGTTGGGATAGGTGCGCTGTTTATGGACCCTCCCGACAATGTGGTTGGTGTATTCACCGACTGGGGTAGTGGGGTGCGTCATCTTGGTCGTCATCACGCTAGTGCTGCGGCGAATACCGGCACGACCGCCACAAGCCTCAAGCATGAACGCGTGATCGCCCACAGGCTGGAATGCGCGAGCGGCACTGATGCGCCAGTACCGTTAATACGCACCACGCGCATTCCCGGAAAATTGTCGGTAGACACAGTAATGCACGCCAGGACCAATGTTATGTTCCCGCAAGCAGCGGAGCAGTTCGGGGTCGCGGTCATGGATGCGGTCAACGGTGACGGTCTGCCCAGGTTCAATTTGGCTTAAGTCAAGTTCAGCCACGGTTTCGATGCTGCCGTGCACATCAGGAATGCGGTCTGGGGTCGCGGGTAGGGTGATCCGGTGGGCGTCGATACGCGCAAGCAGGGTGTCTGAAATCGCGTGTTCGAGCAGGTCAGCTTCGTCATGCACTCGTCCCAGTGTGGCCAAGGGGTGGTAGAGAAACATTTCCACAAGTCGGTGGCGGCGCACCATGGCCATGGCGAATGCGTTGCCTTCTGGGGTGAGGGAAATGCCCCCATATTTTGGATGCACAAGTAACCCACGTTCGGTGAGGCGTTTAATGGCCTCGGATGTGGTGGAGGTTTTTCTGGCCCATTTGTCTGCACTACCCAGCGCAGCTGGGGCACCGGTGCGTTCGCAAATATCCCACACCGTTTTCAACAATCCTGAGTTTTTCAGGCAAATGGGTTACATGCATAGAAATCAGTCTCATCCAAGTGGCGCTTTTCCCGCCGCTAGACACGTCAGTATAACGTGCGGTCATGACGTAAAAAGCACCCTTCGCAGGCACCAGCATCCGGCGTAGAACACTCCCGTCAGGACCGCGATGCAACCGCCAACGGAAAGATGCCACAACAGCGCACACCCTAAACCGACGACGCCGATGAGTGCTCCTGCTAGCGGAGCCGCGACAATCAGCGCTGTGGAGTTCTTCATCAGTGGTATCAGCCCCGCCGCTGGTGCCCGCGATCAGAGCGATGGACAGCACCGTACCAACGGCCGGAATGACAGCAACCACCGTGACCACTACCATGCCGAGGATGAGCGATTCCCGCGGGACGCACTGAACCCGCCTGCCCGAAAGCCCTCGCTCATCAAAGGCATAGAACACGAGCTGCTCACCGCAGCCCACAACGATCACCATCACACGGCCAGCACTCGCAAAACGCGACGCTCCATCCAGCACGTTGACATTAGCACCGATCCAGCCAGAAATCCCTCAACTTTTCAGCGGCAGCGGGGCAGACCAGGTGTTTAAGAAGTAACCGAGCGCAAACCCCACCGTCGCACAACCCCCGCCGCTGCCTGGGACGATTGTCCTGGGATGCGCGCCAGCGCGACATCACACCAGCGAGGGAACGCATAGTGCGAATGCCCCGGCGAACAGCCACAGCGACAACACGTGATGATCCCCTGAGGACGAGGAACTGCCCACGACGACACCGAGGACCGCGCCGGGGAACGTGCCATGTGACCGATTCGGCAAAAACACGCGGCGTTTCAGCACCGCGAATACGCCAACAAGACCCGCCAACGCGCCCACGATGCATATTTCCCGCAAGGGAAGTCGGACTCATCTCCCCACGAGTGACGTGTGTACCAGCGATGTGTCCATTGAGCGTGCCCCGATCCTGCTGCGCACATAAGCGACGGAAGCGCGGCAAAATATAGCCCCTCATCACCGACAATGCCACGGCCGCCTGCGGCGATACGGGTGCGGGAGGTCCGCGAGCATGATCTTTCATACCGATCGGATCCACCCGCCACCCCCACGACGATCGCGATAATCACCTGCGGTGCGGACCGTGTGCGCCAGCAACCGCGCTGTTGCTCCGGGAACCACCAGGTATCCCGACCACCAGCAGCACCCCACCGCTGATGCCGCCGCAATCACCACCGCAGCAATAGCAACATTGATAATAAGGTCGATGGCAGCACGATTGACGCCCTGTGCCTGCGCTCGAACACGATCATAAGCAACAAAATCTGCCTCTTTCCACGTCACTGCCACCATCAGCAACGCGACCGCGCACACAATCAGCGACTGCTCAAGACGTTGATTGGTCACCTCAACAGCCGACCAAACATCAACGCTCCAACTGCCCAGACTTGTCACCCAGCGTAGGGACAACACAACCCAGCGAAAACGAGGTCAGCACCACCGCGATGCCAGCCTCAGAGGTATGTACCCCACGCTTTCCGACGACCGTGAGCACCACCGCCACGACGATCCCCACTAGTCCAGCACCAGGATGATCATGTCCAGCCCACCAAACACAGCCCCCGCAACCACGCCCGGAAACACCGAATGCACCATGGCTTCAGCGTATTAAACTCCAAACGACGCAGATTCACCACGACGCCCACCACCCCCGGACACCACGCCCAAGGTAACAAGCATAAGGAACGGGCGAAATAGAAACGGTGCCTGGGTGAAATCGCCGATGAACTGGAGCGTCGAGAAGCAATAACCGGATCTGCTCAACCCACTGAGGGCACCCGCCCAAACGCGCGGTCCAACAACTCAGGCGTGAAGACCTCCTGCAGCGGACCAAACGCCGCTCGATGCCCAGCAAGCAACGCCACCTTGTCGCAAGTCTGCTCAGCCAAATCAAAATCGTGGGTGGATATAACGAGCGCGACACCACGGCCTTTTTACCCACTGGATAATTTCCATCAAGGCGGCGCGGTTGGGCTGGTCGAGGCCGTTAAAGGGTTCGTCAAGCAGGGATGATCGTTGGATCCGCAACAATCGCCCGAGCAAGCAACACGCGTTGACGCTGACCACCGACAGCGTCCCAAAATGAACGTCCCCCTATCAGCAAAAACCCACGCGATCCAGAGCTTGAGCGGATGCGCTCCTATGCCGCCGACTCAGACGCTGAAACCACCCCAGCTCGCCATACAGCCCATACCCCACAACCTGAGCGACCGTAACAGGAAAAAGTGGGTCAAGATCAGCCACCTGCGGCGCATAGCCCAAGCGCCGCGACGATCAATGCTCATCGTCCCATCCGCAAGCGCAGTGGATCCCACGATGCCTTTTCAGCAATGTGGTTTTACCAGCACCATTAGGACCGATAGCGCGAGCGCTTCACCCGGTTCCACTTCTCCCGTCACACCAGTAAGTGACTGGCGGGCCGCCGTAACTGAACGCAGCGTTATCAAAAGCAAGTGCAGCAGACATAGGGCTTCTTCCTGTTATGTGGTGGGGTTAGTGCAGGTCAGCGGGCAACTCAGCAGGCGTACCACCCCAGGCATCAACCAAGGTGGACACATTGTGCACAATGGAGCCTACGTACGTCTCCCCGGGACTTCCCTCCGGGCCAAGAGAATCCCCGTAGAGGGCATCATCCCCACGATTGCCTTCACACCGGCGGCCTGCGCAATCGCCTCAATCGATTTCGAGTTGTTGAGTTCTCCGCAAAAAGCGCTTTGCGCCCGACTTTTTCACCCTCATCAGCGGCAGCACGGATATGCTCAGCCGTGGCATCTTGCTGCTCGTTGAAGTCAGACAAGGCCGCACCGATGAACGTGACATCGTAATTGTGGGAAAAATACCCAAAAGCATCATGCGAGGTAAACAGCACCCGCTGTCCTTCGGAACAGACTCCAGCGACTGCCGAGCCCAATCATCCAGCTTTAGTGAGACGATTCTCATACTCAGTGACATAGGGCTTGAGAACCGCCGCTTATCGGTCAATGCCGCACCAATGTTGTGCACTTGTATCGCGGCGTTGGCGGGACTTGTCCACACGTGAGGGTCGTACTGGAACTCGGGGTGTCGCCGTGTTCCGGCAGGGAAAGGCCACAGGGCGACCTGCACTTTTTCGTCCCCTTCATCAGGGTGTACGCAGCGTCCTTTGCCTTGATGTTGTTGGCACTGGCAACGCCGGAAGAAACCACCATGGTTCGTGAAACCTCGAGGACGACACGGCGTCATCAAGGAAGTGCTTGAGGTCCACGCCATTCACGAGAACAGGTCGGCGCTGCTCAGTGCCTTCATCTGATTCACAGTCATCTCATGACTATGCGCGGAGGCGTTAGGGCAGGGAGACACGTTAAATTCAACGTGCTTGCACGTGCCACTATCCCCACCGACGGTTGTAGACGTCCCCGCAGCATCCACTTTGGTGAAGGACAGTGAATCTTCTTTCTCGGCAGCCACCCGACCGATCTGGGTGACATAGTCACAGAGTTGAGTCGTTGTGGCCACAACGTTGAGGCCATCTGACTTTTCACCAGTACTCGACGAACAACCTGCTAACAGCAACGACGATGCTGCTACAGCCCCCAAGATCACAGCCCACGGTTGTCTAGATTTCATGAGTTCCTCCACGTCAGAAAACGCTCTTGATATTCAGTCTTCATTAGCACCATCATACAGAGTTCATGTGTTTGAACAATGAAAATGGCGTAATTCCTCCACGGAGCACCCCTGCAAACCCCCATACAAGCGAGAACTAAAGTTTTATGGCCAAGGTCACAATTAAAGGTGAAGCGTTGTGTACCTAACATTCCGGGAATACCATGAAGCGCAGTTTAGGTGTTATTAAAGATCCCATATTCGGAATTTGAGGACCATATGGTTGCGATTATCATCGCGGCTCACGGGGAATCAGCCCCGCACTACTCGGCTCACCACCATGATCGTCGGCGATGTCGACAACGTCCACGCAGTGACTCTTTCGTCCAGGCGCGTCCCCGACGACCTCCTGGAAGCCTCACGGCAACGCCATCGGCGACAGCGACGACGACGTCCTCATTCTGGTCGACCTATCTCGGTGGCAGCCCCCTACAACGCAGGAGCGCGCTTCGTCGCCGAACGCGAAGGCTCGATGTCGTCTCCAGGCGTGAACTATTCCATGTTGGTAGATGATTACCCCGCGCCCGGCGGCTCACGCCACCATAGACGAACTTGTCGCAAAAGCCCTCAAGCAGGCAGCACCGGGAGCAGGCCTTCAAGGCAGGAAAACCTGCGAAACCCGCGCAGACCTCCCACCCCCACAGAATGCAGAAGCGAGCACGGCGTCGACAAGCGAGGCAACGGGAGATCGACCCCACTCCCCAGTGACTCCAACGCCACCCATGAAGGTGGCGGCACTGCGCATCGATTCCCGCCTCATCCACGGGCGAGTCGCCGAGCATGGGTCGGGCCACGTGCATCGCAAACACTCATCGCTGCTCTGATAGCGCGCGAACGATGAGCTGCGCAAAACCTACTCCTCCAGCAGACCCGCGTCACGAACGAAACGTGCTGGACATCGCAAAAACCATTCGCGTGTACTTCAACCCAGAATACAAAGACATGCGAACCATGATCGTCGTTGAAAGCCCCATGGACGCACTCAAACTACTAGAAGCAGGGGTGACAGTAGACGAAGTCAACGTCGGCGGTGTCACCTTCAAACCAGGAATGACGCTGATCACCGAAGCCGTCTCGTCAGCGACGAACACGTCGAAGCATACAAAGCCATCAACGATCTAGAGTCACCATGACACTGCAGCAAGTGCCAACGAGCTCCCGAACTGACATGATGAAACCAGAAAAGGGGCTACTGGCATGAGCACCATTTCCTTCATCCTTGTCGTTCTTGTAGCACTCGTCGTCGGCATGGCATCCGTGTTGGACGAACGCCAATTCTATCGCCCACTTGTGGCCTGTACCCTCATGGGACTCGTCATGGGCGACTTTGACCACGGTGTCATCCTGGCGGCGCACTCGAACTCATCGCCCTCGGCTGGATGAACGTCGGTGCCGCCATGGCACCCGACGCCTGGCATCCACCGTCGCATCCGTGGTGGTCATTTGCGAGCCACCAAGACGTCAACACAGGCATCGCCATCTGCGCCTCTCGCCGCCGCCGGCCAAGTGCTCACCATCTTTTGTGCGCACCATTGCCGTAGTTCTTCCAGCACCAAGCTGACCGATTCGCGGCAAACGCCAACTCAGAGGCATTGAAATAATGCACTTCAGCAGCGCTCTCACTCAAGGTCTCCGCGTTGCCATTCCCACCGCAGCAGTGGCGGCAGTCACCGGCACAGACCTTGTCGACCGGTGGCTGAGTGCCATCCCCGATGTTAGCAGCAACCGGTCTGCAAGTCGCAGTGGCTTCATTGTTAGTGGTTGGTTACGCCATGGTCATCAACATGATGAACGCACGAGCCCTCATGCCCTTCTTCTTCCTCGGATTCGTCCTCGCAGCCTTCATCCCCGACTTCAACCTCGTGGGACTCGGCATTATCGGCGCCTGCCTCGCTGTCGTCTACGATGCAGCTCAACCCGCTGTACCACGACAGTCACGCATCGCCCGCAGTAGCTCGGACCGGACCGAACTACGACAACGAGCTTGAATGAGCTTCTGAGTAAAGGAAACACAATCATGACGACAACAACCCCATCGAACGAGGTTGCAGGGCAAGACGGGGTGCCGCACCTCACAAGGCGGGACCACATATCCACCTACATCCGTTCCACATTCATGCTCGGCTCCTTCAACTTCGAGCGCATGCAAGCCATTGGCGTGTGCGTCACCATGATGCCAGCCATCCGGCGCTTTACACCAAAAAGAAGACCAGCGGCCGCGCTACACGGCACCTGAGGTTCTGCAACACACACCCCTGGATTTCTTCCTCCATCTTTGGTGTCACCGCCGCCATGGAACGGCAAAAAGCAGCAGGTGAAGACATTTCCGATGCCGACATCACCAACGTCAAAATCGGACTCATGGGTCCCCTTGCCGGTGTTGGCGATCCGCTCTTCTGGGGAACCGCCCGCCCAGTCTTCGCCGCCCTCGGCGCCTCCATCGCCGCCGACGAAACATCCTTGGCCCCTATTGTTCTTCTTCTGGCTCTGCATCATCCGCATGGCTACCCGGTGGTACGGGTTCAAACGCTACGAAAAGGCGTGGAAATAGTTCTCGAAGTCGGTGGCAACACGCTGCGTAACTCACGCAAACGGCGTCCATCAGCGGGCCTATTTGTTAGCGTCACTGCGTCCAGCGACAACTATCAACATCCCAGTGGCGATAGCTACCTACGAGAAGGACGGCAAGGAAGTCACCACTACTGTCCAAGACATCCTGGACACTCTCCTGCCTGGCCTGGCCGCCCTGCTGCTCACTTTCCTCTGCATGTGGCTACTCCGCAAAAAGATCAACGCCATCTGGATCATCTTCGGCATGTTCGCAATCGGCATCTTTGATACTGGGGCGGCATCCTGCTCCCGGATCCTGATCACACACCGATCGCCTGCAGCCCTGCGCTTCTCCCTGCACCTAACGGGAAAGGAAGAAAAGGGAGTTGATGCATCACTGGTACCAGCCGTCATAGCTGTCGTCCATATGCACCAGCTCCCTGTACTAGTTTCTTGCACTAGTTTCCCAAGACTTTCCCAGGGCATAAGCCTTCACAACCACAGCACATAATCTTAGGCATACTGAAATCATGACACCTATCAAGCTCCTCAGCAGTGACCTTGACGGCAGCACTCATCTATCATCGACCAGCCCCGATCAGCATTCAGGCAGGCATTCACCAATGGCAACAAGCCGGCAACATCGCGGTGTGTTCCACTGGGAAGTCTATTTCAGCCACACGCTTTGCGCTCCGCGATAGTGGCCTCGAATTCGACTACAACGTGCTCTACACAGGGGCCGTTGTTACCGACAAAGCACTACAACGTGCTGATGAGCCACACCCTACCCAACGCACTGGTTTCTGAGCTTGTGCAAAAACTATCAGAGGAACAAGGAATCAGCGTCTTCGCCACCACTCTAGACACCAACGATGTACGGCTCTACAGCAGCATCCCACCCGAGCTCACCACTGGGATCCTGCAGTACTTCGATCCCCTGAAGTACGAGGACATTCCCCACCACACCTTCGTGGGCATTCCCATCTGGGTCAGTGCTGGCGACAAGACAGAAGAGACCATTCAACGCCTGCACACCTGGATTCTGGACACTTACGGCGATGTCATTGACTGCCACCGAAACCAGGATTTCTGGACATTGTGCCACCGAACTGCACAAAAGCAACTGGGCTTGCGTGGCTGATGAAGCACCTGCGAAGCACCACCAGTGCCGCATACGAAACCCTATTCCTCGGTGATTCCTGGAACGACATTGACATGCACCACTGGGCCGACCACTCCGTCTCATTCTCACACTCCCCCGCAGAAATCCAGGAAATAACCGAAACTGTTGCCCCCACCGCCGCCGACTACATCCAGAGTGTTCTTGCCCATGAATGAAGCCGTAGAAAATGACCGACCAGGTTTCAAAGACACCTTCATTGCTGTCGGCCAACAAACCCTGTCCAAGCGGCGTACCGACTATGTGTACTCCGTGGGTGTCCTTGTCACCGGCCTGATGGTGCTGGCGGGCCTACTGTATTTTCTCACCCCATCGCCTCCATTGTGGCGTTGGTGTGCGCCATCATTGTGATGTAGGGCCGATGGATCATCCTGCGTAAGTCACTCCAGGATTTCGCCGACATGCGAACAGCCAAAAGAAGGCTACACCGCCACAGAAAACGCGTGAATACCTGGAGTTTATCCGCCTCCGTGGTGAGCAAATGCTCAACGACAACAAAGCACTCACCCCACTAGCCAGACAAGAAATCACACAACTTATGGACTGGGCAGCGTGGCACACAGCCTAGCTACCGAAAAATCACGCGACCCACCAGCAAGTGCCTCAGCAACAGCAAGCGGCTCCAATTTATCGGCAATGAGCGTTGGAGCCCCGTTGAATTCGAATTATTCCGCGAATAACCAGTGCGCTTTGCCGTTCCAGCCACACGCTGATACCTCGCCCACAAACCAGAGACACCAGCATTCATCAAACCCGTCTCATCTTCCAACCCCATGAAGGTCACGTCACTGGCGGTCTGCGGCCGCTGTCGGTGGAGTCACCACTCCCGCCACAACGATTCGGGTCCCGTCGGCAACCTCAAGCAAACGCGCAGCGGGGTGATGCCGCAGGGCGTCGAGAGCGAAACGCAGCAACGCCATCGGTTGCTGCGTGGACGTTACCCTGTGTGTGCCACATCGGCGGCCAACAGCTCAAACGCCGACATGTCCCGGTAAGGATGGCACATCCACAGAGCTCAACCCGGAAGCATGTCCGCACTCTCCGTCGCCAGCAATCCCCGCCGCCCACTGCGCACTGCCGACGATCCACCCCGAAACACTCCAACGCCCCCGCCCTCGCCAATGCTACTCAACCTGGCGGACGCTTAACGACGCCCTTCTCGCCAGGTCCGCAATCCCGCTAAACGGAGCTTCGCTTCAATCCGCTCGGCAGCCGCATCGCCAACGCTTTGACCAGGTTCAATCCCAACGGATCTGTCCACTGGGACAATCCGACTCCTTCTTCGACTGGTTCACGCACACCGGCAGGGATCGTCACCCCATGGCGGCGGGCATCAGAAATAAGCGACTGCGAGAGTAGAACCCCATGGGCTGTGCCTGCAGCAACCCCACGCAAAAACTCCGCCGGATAATAGAACTTAAACCACGCGAGAGAAAAACACCAGCGCCGCAAACGACTGCAGAATGCGACTCTGGAAAAGCCATACGCCGCAAACGCCGTCATCTTGTTCCACAACACATCCGCCACCTGGCCTTCGATGCCATTGGTCTGGAACAAAACCGTCATAGAACCTTTTTCTTCAACGCCGCCATACGCGCCGGGGAACGTTTCGACCCCATGGCCCGCCGCAAATTATCTGCCTCCGCCGCGCTAAACCCAGCATCTTTGGCAATCTGCATGAGCTGTTCCTGAAAAAGCGGGATACCCAGTGTTTTTTCCAACGCAGGTTTAAGGCATGGATGGTCAAACGTCACGGGATCAACACCATTGCGGCGCTTAATATACGGATGCACACTTCCACCCTGGATGGGGCCTGGACGGATCAACGCAACCTCCACCACCAGATCAAAGAAAGTCCGTGGTTTGAGCCGCGGCAACGTTGCCAACTGCGCCCTCGACTCCACCTGGAATACTCCCCACCGCATCAGCGCGGGACAACATGGCGTAAATATTGCTGTCAGTGAGATCCAATTCCCTACAAGTTAATGTTTTTCCGCGATGCTCTTGCACCAGGTCAACCATGTGCAGCGCCTCCAGCATTCCCAATCCCAGCAGGTCAAATTTTACTAACCCAGCGGAGGCACAATCGTCTTTATCCCACTGCACCACACACTACGGTTTTTCCATAGCGGACCATTGCACGGGCACAACATCGGCAATGGGCCGGTCGCTACATCACCATGCCACCTGAATGAATGCTGAGGTGCCTGAGGGTGTCCCCTGAAAACTGCTCCGCCAAGCGAATAACCCTGCTCAGGCGGATCCGCAGCCCGGCGCGCCCAGGCATCAATGCTTCCTTGTGGATAGCCCTAACGCGCGGGCAGCATCGCGGATGGCACCGCGGCGTCGATACGTATTGACGTTGGCCACCTGAGCGGCGTAGTCCCGACCGTACCGGTTGTGTATACGTACTGTATGGCTTCTTCCCTGCGCCCGGATTCAATGTCAATATCAATATCGGGCGGCCGATCGTTCTGGGGAGAAATCGTTCAAACAGCAGGCCAGCGGATATGGGTTCCACGTTGGTGATCCCCAGGGCAAAGCACACTGCGGAGTTCGCGGCGGATCCGCGTCCTTGGCACAGGATGTTGTCGCTTTGCAGAAATCAACAATGCCGACACGATGAGGAAGTATCCAGAAATTGAGCTGTTAATCACGTCTAGTTCGTAGGTGATTTGTGCACGGGCTTGTTCCCAGAGTTCAGGCGTGGCGTGATGGCGTCGCCTCTGCACGCTCCCCATACTGTGTGCTCCAGCCAGGACATTTCATTGTGTCCAGTGGGTACGTCAGTCGTGGGAAGCTCTGGGGGCAATGAGGTTGAGGGTGAAGGCGCATTCACTGGCGATGTGCACTGTATTCGCAATCATGTCATCACTGTGCGGGAGGGCGGGAGGGCCGCGCGGATGTGTGCCCCGTTGCGGAGCCATGTGCCCCCGAGGGCGGGCAGTCCGCCTCCGCATTGTTCAGGTCACGGCGGTCACTGAGTGCATGTTTTGCCGCCGCGAGGTGCGCATCCGCACGGGTTGCAGAGTTGGGGTGCAGCTAACAATGGTGATCAGCCCCAGGTGGCAGCCATGTCCGTGACAAGGCGAATATTATCGGCGTCCTCTGGGATGAATCCCACGTGGCATTCTGCGATGACGTTGTTGGCACCAAACGCAGTGACGATATCTTCGGCATTGTTGGCAAGTGCTGCATTGAGCAGCACGTACCAGTGGTTATCGGCGGCTCGCGCTAACTCTGTGAAATCCGGATAACGAGGTTGCCTGTTGTGGTTTTCCTTGCTGCATGTGCGCCGCCGTGATGACGCGGGCTGAGCCTGCGGTAGCCTTCAGGGCCACGGCACAGCACGGTCAGAACACCATTGTCTGTGCTGAGTTCCGCACCGAAAATGGTGCTTAATTTTTCTTCGGCGGCCGCTTCAGCAAAAACGCAGCGCACCATAGAATCCATCACGCTCTATCAAAGCGCCAGTCCGCTCAACCCGAGGCGTTGTGCCTGACGCACCATATCCTCTGCCTCTGATGCCCCATTGAGGAAGTGGTAGTTGCTGTAGGCATGGAGTTCCGCGAAGAGGATGTTGGTTGTTTCTGGGGGCGCTGCTGGTATGTCCGTGTCGCGGACAAGGCTCAGGTGCGGCCCTAGGCTGCGGTCTTTATCCATCTCTGGCGCTTCACGTGCAGGTGAATGTACAGATGCAGCATCGTCAGTTGATGGTGCGGATCCTGACAGAATCTGCTCCCAGTTGCAGACCACCGTAGCTTTGTACCATTGAAGCCGCGCCCGGCACCATCCCACTCCATGCCTACCTCCCACAGTAACGATCACATCTACACTTTACTCGAACATATCAGCGTATAACGATCCAACAAATACCCCGTAATAGCATTCATCACGCTACAAACACGAGAAATAATCCCCTCGTCCCCAGCCATCAGCCAACGGATAACATACATAATCGAAAAACATGGACACCCCTCCCCAAGTAAGTCCACTATAGTGATTTATCCCCATAATGAGGTCAATATAATATAGACCGAGCTGTACATATAACCACCACAATGCTACGGTAGACAACCAACTAGAAAGCTCTGTCTATATCAATAACCGCGCACGATACCCCCAAAAAAACAAACCTTAAGGAATCAATCATGTCTGCACGTCGTTTCCTTCGCCGCGCCGCCGCCATCACCATTGCTGAGCGCCTGTTGCTGCTACTTTCGGTGGCATGCTCAGGCGGATCCACCGACAGTTCCACCATCCGCATCGGCACCACGGAACCACAATTAAAGTCCTGGAAAGTGCTGGAGAAAAAAGCCAAAGACAACGACATCAATATCAAACTCCAGGCATTTAGCGATTACAACGCCCCCAACCGCGCACTGTCCGAGGGACAATTGGACGCTAACCTGTTCCAGCACCTGAAATTCCTCGCCGAATACAACACAGGTGCCGAAGACGATCTCACACCCGTCGGCTCCACACAGATCGTGCCGCTGGCCATCTGATTGGAAAAGACCACTCATCGCTCGATGGAATTGACGGTCAAGATATCGTCATTCCCAACGACCCTTCTAACCAGGGACGCGCCATTAACGTTCTTGTACAGGCGGAACTTGTGAAACTGAAGTCCGAAAATATCGTCACCCCACCCCGAGCGATATCGATGAAGGCGCCCTCTAAAGTCAAGGTCACTCCAGTTAACGCCGCCCAAACCACATCGGCATATGGCGAGGGCCGCCCCGCAATCATCAATAACTCCTTCCTTGAGCGTGCCGGAATTGATCCCACAACAGCAGTATTCTGGCGACAACCCTGATTCCCCCGAGGCCGAGCCCTACATCAATGTGTTTGTCACCAAGGCCGATAAAGCAAGATGATGAGAAAAATAGCCAAGCTTGTGGAACTGTGGCATGATCCCGGAAGTCATTGCTGCCAACAACGAAGATTCCAAAGGCACTGCCATTGAGGTCAACCGCTCCCAAAGCAGAGTTGAAGGACATTTTGAAGCGCCTCGAAGAAGCGGGAAAAAGAAATAAAGCTGCTTAAACCCTGCAGCTCTCCCCTGCGCCCGCCGCGGGAGTTTCCGCATTTCACTCACGCCTCATGGCTGCTTATCGACGCCCTGACAGACAGCCAGCCTCCCCCACAGGAAAGAATCCCGTGACGTCTCCAGATACTCCCCAAGGAACCCGGAGTCGAGTTCCGCAACCTATCCAAGGTGTTCAACCGCACCACCACCGCACTGTCCGATGTAAACCTCACCATTGAACCGGGTGAGATTATTGGCATCATTAGCTACTCTGGCGCAGGTAAATCTACCCTCGTGCGCATGATCAACGGCCTAGACACACCCACCTCAGGCGATGTACTGCTGGACGGCGTCAGTATCGTGAACATGCCTGAGCGTGAACTGCGTGGCTTTGCGGCGCAAGATTGGAATGATCTTCCAGCAGTTCAACCTATTTTCCTACGTACCGCAGCTGGAAACATTGCGTATCCGCTGAAGCTGGCGGGCGTCGATAAGCACAAGCGTGAGCAACGCGTGCAGGAACTGCTTGAATTCGTGGGCCTGGCAGACAGGGAACAAGCTACCCAGAGGAATTGTCTGGTGGTCAGAAACAGCGCGTTGGTATCGCCCGAGCTCTAGCCACAACCCCGTCTCCTCCTTGCAGACGAATCCACCTCGGCCCTTGATCCTGAAACCACGCACGACGTGTTGGAATTGCTGCGACGGTAAACAAAGAGTTCGGCATCACCATCGTGGTGATTACTCACGAAAATGGACGTCGTGCGCTCCATTGCTGATCGTGTTGCCGTGATGGAAAGCGGCCGTATCGTCGAATACGGCAGCGTGTACGAGGTTTTTCCAACCCACGCACCGATGTAGCCAAGAAGTTTGTTGCCACCAGCCTCCGCAACACCCCGGATCTGGTAGAGGCGGACGATCTTCTCATCCATGAGGGACGGTTATTCACCATCGACCTCAGTGAAAAATTCTGGTTTTTCGCTTCCTCGCGCGGCCCTGCAGTAGGGGTAGGCATCAGTATTGTCCACGGCGGTATCACCACCCTTCAAGGGCATTCTTTTGGCAAGTCACGGTCCGCCTGACCCGGACCGGACGATGTTATCAACGAGTTCTACGAGCGCATTTCCCGCAACACTGACATTGAGGAGATCGTACGATGATCAACGACATTCTGGAGGTTTTTCCGGCGAAGACTTCAGCACAGCATTCGGGAAACACTAGTGATGGTGAGCCCTCACCATCCTCATTGGCGGCATAGCTGGCTTAGCACTGGGAACACTGCTCTCACACCACGCGTGAAAAACGGCGTACTGAGCAACAAGTTCGTCTACACAATCCTCAACATTCTGGTGAACTTTGTTCGTCCCATTCCGTTCATCATTCTGATTGCTGCCATCGGCCCCCTGACCCGCAGCGTCATTGGTACCACGATCGGTACCGAAGCCGCCATTTTCGTCATGTCCATCGCGGCCACATTTGGTGTCGCCCGCATCGTGGAACAAAAACCTTGTGTCTATTGACCCTGGGGTCATTGAAGCGGCTCTGCGCCATGGGCGCCTCCCCTTGCAGATCATTGTCTCAGTGATCATTCGTGAAGCGCTCGGTCCCCTGATTTTGGGCTTCACGTTCATCTTCACTGCTGTGGTTGATATGTCCGCCATGGCGGGCTACATCGGCGGCGGCGGGCTTGGCGACTTTGCCAGTACCTACGGCTACAACGCATTCAATCCGACAATTACACTTGCCGGCACCATCGTGATCATCCTCATTGTTCAGGTGGCGCAGCTTCTGGGCAATTTCCTGTCCAAAAATCATGCGCCGCTAAAACCACTCGATGTCCCTCCATCGGTTGTACGTCCACAACCACCCACGTGCTGCCCCTGTTTGGGAGCATCCCCGCATGACGCCACAACGCCCTCCACAGGGCGTTGTTTCAGTTGCACCCGCCACGCCCTCCCCGTCCGAATGGGCCACGCGGCGCACCACCATTTATCAGCCGCCATTCCGTCAACGTCCCCAGGCTCGTTGAGTTCCGCGTCCACTCGCAGAGTCCCCACGTCCAACGAGCCTTCAGCGCTGATCACCCTGTCGGCAACCACAAGCTCTGCAACCTGCCCAGGCGCATCAAAACAGCCCCGTCCGCGATTACCAGGGAGGAAACATCTCACCACGGGTCGCGTGCTTCAGCATATCGATGGCGGCGGCAGAGTTGAGCCTGCCATAGGAGTATCCCCAGGGCATGAGCAGCATGGATGCCGCAAAGCGATGCCCTTGGTGGGAGGACTCTCATATTTCATCACCGTAAAACAGGTCTGCAGGGCGGCTGCTACTGGGACGTCCTTTTGAGGGCACAGCAGGTATCGCGTTTGCCGTGAGAACAGACGAGCAGGATGGGGTGGTCCACAGACCGCGCACCAGGCTAGCATTCGCACCGGGACCGGAAAGATCCAGTTCAAGTATTGTTTCCGGCCCATCTACATCGAGTTCTTCCATGGCGGGCGGGGTGTCGCCATCGCCGGTGTAGATGAGATGACATCTTTCGGCGGGGCTGATGTCTGCCCCGCCCGCCCGGGTTTTGCGGATGAGCTGCAGGCTTGCACTCCATTTTTGAGGTGCGCCACGAGTGGTGTGAGTTCTTCCCCTAACGCCTTCACCGTCCAGCACGTCCCTGCCCCAGCCGCGGAGGTGTTCGAGCGCCACGTAGGTCGTCCCAGTTTTTGCCGTTCCGGAAGGGGTTCACGCACCACTCGTGAGCAACGAGTTTTCAGGTGTGGTTGTGGTCATGGTGTCCATAATAGTGTGCGTCGCAGGCCGCTAGAAATCTTCCAGAAATCTGCTACAAACCACCCGAAAACCACCCGGAAAATCGTCCAAAAACACCGAACGCTCACGTTTTTATCACGTTTTTGTTAAAGTTTTCTGTTTTTGTACCTTTCTGAGTTTTCTACACAATTATTTGGTACTACGGTTGGGTGCATGACCGCATCCCCGGCTTTTTGTTTTTGGTCGTGCTGCAGTTGCCGTCGTGGGCACTATCGTTTTTTTGCAGCCTGTGTGACCGCCTGTGTTGATTCAGGCACATCTACCGCCCACAGTGGTTCCGATTCTGTTGCTTCTACATTGTCCGCTTCTTCCGGTTCCGGCAGTTCCGAAACCACACCACCAGCCCCCGATGCCGGCATGCGTTCTTTGCGGAGCGCTAATACGAACCTCAAAAACTCAGCGACCGGGCGCCCCGGCACAGTTAGTCGTGACGAATGTCGCGTGGGTACTCGCGAGGGGTTCGAGCGTATCGTCTTTTGAGTTCCATGGGTCAGGCGACCCAGGTGGTTCATTGATTACTCTGATTCCACCCAGCAGGGCAGCGGCAGTCCCGTGGAGTACACGGGTGACACGGCATTGAACATCAATATTGATGGCACCCGCATATCCATTTGAGGTGGGTGATTCCTGACCCGCGGCTCAACCTCGTCCCCGGCTCAGGTGGGATTGTCACGGAAGTGGTAGCGCAGGAACGTTTGAGGGCGTTCACAATTCGTGGTGGGCATCAAGGGTTCCGCCAAGCCGTATTCGGTACAGGTGCTGAAGGATCCCTGTGCGCCTAGTGTTGGATATTTCCTCTAACTGTAGCTTCCTTCTATCCTCACCGGCCTGCGCTCACACCAGGAGCCAGGCCGTTTCACGTTTCTGTGGCGCATCATCACCCGTTTCTGTCCCCGCAACGTGCAGGCGTGCGTGATGTCTTTCCGTGGGGCGTCCACCAGCGTTCGTCCACTCCCCATGGCCCCTGCCCATCCGCATATGTCAAAGCGACGCTGGCCCCCACTGCAGCGTTGCAGGGCTGGGCACTCAGTTGCACGTCTTGGGTCACAATACGGCCCGGTCATGCTGGTCGTACAGTGCCACGCATGAACCGCCGGGTTCCTGCAGTTGCATACCCTTGTGCCGGGTGTGGTGCCGGTATCCGCCCAGGCCACGCCCCGTCAGGATCACGGGGTGAGGGCGTTCCTCGCCAAAGGGAACATAGTCAATACGTTCAGCAGGACCTCGCCCACCGACATGCCGTGGTTTGCAGCACCGCGTCCGTACCCAGTGTTGATTGACTCGGGCGACCACACGCTGCACCGCCGCTTCACGCTCCCCCGTGCGCCCCACAACCCTGAGGCATCCTGTTGCGGCGCAACGCATTCGACGGGGTCAGCTTCTAGGCGGACCACACCGTCATCACTGCTTGTCGACGCTCAGTCACCCCTGTACGCCGCGTAGTCAACCAGCCATCCAGTTGCCACCGCACCCGATCAGCCGTGGCGTGTTCTGTGAGCGCATCGCGAGTGCGCCAGGTCCGCTCCACGGTGTCACCATTCGCCATGGTGGCGCGCACCGTCAGCAGATGGCATACCACCCGGCGCGCGCAAGGCGTGCGTAGAGCGGTGGCTAGTTGGCGTGCGAGGAAGGCCGCGACGTCGACACGCGTGATGGGGTCATCGGGTTCGTGCATGACGCGCAGATCATCGGTAGGAAGCGGCGGTGCGATGCTACGACTGGGATGCGCATGGGCAATATCGTGGCAGCGCTGACCCGCCTCTCCAAAACGAGTGACCACCTTCTTTGTAGGGCAGGTCCGCCAGTTCCCTAAGGTGCGGATGCCAAGCTGCTGGAAGCTTGCCACGGTTTTCGGGATCACAGCCCAAGGCTTCTTCCGCTGACAGCAGGGTGATGGACAGCGGGCGGAGGAAAGCCTGCCCTTTACCCATCCCAGGGGGCACGACCGCGCCGACACGCGCGGCAATGAGTGCCGTGAACAGTTCCCCGGCAATACCCGCGCAGGAATCGATGCCTGCGGGAGGCGGAGGCGTCGATAAGCAGCTGAGCCGCCGTGTGTTCCGAGCTGCGTGTAACGTGCCGCCGCCCCTGCATCCACCACCGCCAAACCAGGTCGCAGTACCTCCACGCCTGCGGCGATCTGGTCCAGACCTGCGAGGATAGGTTCAAATACGCACGCGTCGCGTTCCTGGTCGTAGCCCGCGATCTCCAGGTTTGGGCAGAGCGCCTGGGCGTACCGAAGCTTCATGCCACGCCGAATCCCCATCGCCCGCGCCGATGCTGAGCACACCCACACAACGGCGCGGTTTTTCCCCTCACCTGTCACCACTCTGGGGGTCTGGTTATCGTGATGGTCTGCGCACGCCACCGCCTGGGCAGGCCAATCGGGAAACCACAACGCCAGAAAGCGCTGCTCTGATGTTGCGGTCATGACACCGCTTGCAGTCCAGGCCCCGGCGATGGTTCCATCGGGGCGGCTTCCCCGCACCTGAGAAGCGTGCGTATCCGCTGATGATCGGCGCTTTTCGACACCGCCTCCACCTCCACGTCCAGTCCCCGAATGCGCCCGCCCCCACGGTGAAGTCCATAGATCTTTGTGACCTGCGCAGACACGGTGAGTGCGGGCTGGGAACACTGATTCCCACAAGGAGCATTGCCGCCGACCCCTGACGCACTTTTTGCCAGGAAAGGCCGAGCATTCGTGGGAGTGAGCCGACGGGGCGCGGCTGAACGACACACCACCATATCCATCCCTCTGCGAACACTGCGGCGACAGGCAGGCGTCAATCCCCGGATCGGGTACCGACACAATTTCTTGGACACATCTCCACCCGAATCGACCCACACCAGCGAACAACAGATCAGCCCCACCCCACCACGGCAACATACCCGCCCTGTTCCGTCACGGCCGAAATAATCTCTATCGCCAACGTGGCACAGTCAGATACCTGGCTCACCGCCTTACGTGGCAAACCACCCCCAGGAAAACATCGCGCTAAACGTTCTGGCAGCTGAACTACATCGAAAAAGCGCTCCGGCGCTCCCCTATCCAGTCGAGCCGCAGCCATATCCGCCCCCACCGCAGCACCCATGACGGCCATTCGCTCGCGTAAAGCGGCGATACGCCGCTCCTTTGGCAAGTCGCGCAGAGATTCATCTGGCTCGCAACTTAGTAGAAACTCTGTTCTAGACACACCTTCATTAAAATAGATCGAACAGACATGCGCAACACCCTTAATCCAAGTCCCTGGAATGCGCCCACCGAGTCAATGCATGGCGGTTAGATTGCTGAGTCTTGCGCAGAATGTTCGAAGAATGCGTCTCCACCGTCTTCACGGAAATAAACAAATCCGCCGCAATCTCCTTATAGGTGTAGCCGCGGGCAAGCAGCCTCAACACCTCCAACTCCCGGCGCGTGAGGGCATCAAGAACATCATCGTCAGGATCTTCCATATCCTCAGTGCAGATTCACCAGCAGCGACTCGCTCTTCTACAGCAGCATCTTTCTCTGGAGCATCCACAACCCCCACCCCCACGTGCTTGTCCGGCGCACAAAAGGCATCCAGCACTAAAACCCCGCAAGCCGCGGCGGAAAAACACGGCATCACCGTCGTGGACGGGCGCACAGCGTCGATAAGCTCAGGCCCAGAAATGGTTTTGGTCACATACCCCCGGGCACCGGCACGAATAACCGAAATGACGTCTTCAGCAGCGTCAGACACGCTTAACGCCAGAAACGTCGTCGGCGTATCGACGCCCTGGATCACGGCTTGTCTCCACCATCCGGCATGTGCGTCAAGAAGCACAACATCGGGATGTGTTGTGCAAAATACCCGCGATAGCTTCCGTGACACCACCCGCCTCACCAACAATGTTGACGGCTTGAGACAATTCCGCACGTACACCGGACCGAAAAACAGAGTGGTCATCGACAAGGAAGACAGAGAGCATACCTTCCATGCTAACGTTTCTCATCCCCTCATGAATCCAGCATCATGCGCGGTTTATCATTGTGCAGCATATACGCTTCCATGCGTGGTGAACATAACCTACACCGGCATGTCCACCACAATTTCCGTACCCTGACCAACGCCTGTTTTTCATCTCAACGGTGCCGCCCGCGCGCTCGACTCGGCCGTAAATAGACTCCCGGAGACCATGCCATCCTCCCCACTTCATCGGGATTGAAGCCTGCCCCCGGTCACGAACGTAAATCTGTATATGCTCGCCCAGGGATTCTGCGTACACATTGATCTCGGCCACACCCGCGTGCTTCGCAGCATTGACCATAGCCTCGCGTGAGGCCAGCACGGCGGCTTGAGTGTGGTCATCAAGGGATGGTCCTCCCCACTCAAAACCGGCGCGATGCGCAGGCCAAACAAGTCCTCCACTCGCCGCACGCCAACTCAACGGCCTTAAACACAGTGGATGCCCCTGCCGAGAGATTGTCCTGCGACCCAAAAGCCACTGGCGTGAGTTCACGCTCCCTGGCTTCGCGCTAAACGAGCAACCTCACTGGGTCTCCTCGCACGTTTTTGAATCAGCGCCAGGGTTTGCAACACCGGGAGTCATGCAGCCTCGACGCAATCTCTTCGCGCTCGGCGGCGGCGGCAATTTCAGAACGCTCCTGGTCAAGGCATCCCATGTACGCAGCCACAACGGTAATCCCAGTGCAGCCACACCCAACAGGGTCAGCACGACAGCCACAAGAGTGGATCCGAATACCTTTTTGGCTTTTCCCAGTTTATGGTCACCAGCACAACGCCAATGCTCATGAGTAACACGCCCGCCACAATGAGAAGGGCATTATTGCCGTTCCATAGTCGGTCAAGGCCACGGTCGTAGGCGGTCCACACGACGAGTGCACCCACCCCACCACCCCAAACGGCACAACATTCGCCCCGGCGAACCCAGTGAGGGAACTAAGCGAAAGCAGCGCACCCGCAATGGCCACAACAACCAACACGAGGTAAATCCAGCACGATTCAGGGTGTGTTTAGTGCGGATACGCACATCATCCTGGGATATGTAGGCATTCCCGTCTGAAGTATCTCCTGGTTTGGTCCAGATCCATAGGCAGGCATAAAACAGTAAACCTGCACCACTGAGAAGGGCGAAAAATACAAGCACCAGCCGAACCAACAGGACGTCGACACGCAGTTGCTGACTCAGTCCAGCCGCAACCCCCGCCACCACGCGATCCTTTTTTGGACGTGTGAATGTGCGGTACGGGTACTGAACAGTCTGCACAGAGTTGGTCATACTCCAGATACTCTCATGCCTTCATCCCTGATGGCATCAGGGTTATCCCTTATTTTCCCACAGATCGGGGAAAAATCGGGGTTTTCCCTGATGTGCAACCAGACCCCCGGCAGGCCACAATAAAAACCATGAGCGATACATCAACTGCAACAGCCTCCACCACACTCCGCGACATGTGGGCCACCCGACCTGTGCGACTCCCCTCTGACCAGGGAGGGAAAGGGAAAATCGCTGGCGTGTGTGAAGGCATCGGTGTCCGTTACAACATTGATCCCGATCATTGTGCGGGTGTTGTTTGTCATCGGTGCTCTTCGCCAACTCCACAGGCATCGCACTATACCTATTGGCCTGGGCGTTCATGCCTCGCTATTCCCTGCCGATATCACCCGCCGAGGCGTTATTTGGCAACAAAAACAACAACCCTCAACTGAGAAAAGAACGCAACCTAGAATTGCTCTTCTCATTGGTTCCTGATCTTCAGCTGCGGCAGCGGAGGCACCTTTACCACCATCTTCATCGCCCCAGCCTTCATCGCCTACCTAGTGTTCTTTGGAGCGTGGTACTTCCTGCACACACAACACCCCACTCCACCTGCAGGATTGTTAATTGAGAAAGATACAAAAATGGACGTCAACCGACCAGAAGACCTGAAAACCTACCTCTCCACACTCCAGCCTGTTGATGGATTTACCGCACCTTACTCCCCGTCCACTCCACCCGCGTGGGATCCGCTGGGAGTCGCCCCCTTCGCCTGGGATCTGCCGGAACCTACACCAGTCGTCCAAGAGAAGCCCAAGAAGAAAAAGCGCAACCCCTTTGTCGTGATCATTGCAGGCATCGTCGCTGTGTGCTCGTTGGGAAACCGTGGGCATCATCATTGCCGCCGGCATGTCAGAAGGTGACGGTGGTTCCAGAAGTGGCGTGGGTGATCGGCATTACGTTGCCACTAGGGCCACTGACCTCCAAGACCACTACTCCGCAGGTGTTGGCTCTCTTAACCTCAACCTCAGAGGTTGGAACCCCTGCCCGAAGACAAGAAAATCACCATTGATACTGGCGTGGGTGATACCGATGTGTATCTTCCCAGTACCATGCCTGTCACCCTAACCTGCACCAACGGTATCGGCGACACCAACTGCATCGCCGGAACTCTACAACAGCAAAGCACAAGGAAAGACCCTCACCATTGATCTCAAATCTGGGGTTGGAACGACCACCATCCACTACCCAGAAGAGCAAAAAGCCAGCGGGCAACTAACACCAAACACAACCATGTAAGTCACGCACATAAGGCATAGGACCCCCGTCATGAATCCCACAGCAGTAACACAATCCCGCATTTTGGCACCCGATGTCGCCCGAGGATTCACCATGCTCGGAATTGCCGTCGCCAACGCCACCACAGCCTGGTTATACATCTCACCCGACACGCCTGGATCAACAGCCGGCGGTGTTGTTGATAACAGCATCCTGGACAAAATCGCCATCATTCTTGGTTCCATATTCACCCATGTGCGTGGCCTACCTATGTTCGCTACATTGCTGGGGTACGGCGTGGGCATGATCGCCATGAGCCTGCAACGCCGCAACTACCCGCCCAAAAAGGCACGACTGGTACTGATCAGGCGCTACTTTTTCCTAGCGATATTCGGCATACTTCATCTGAGTCTGCTGTTTTTCGGCGACATCATGTTCGTCTACGGGATAATGGGCATCATCCTCGCACTGCTCTACCGTTTCAAAGATAAAACCCTGCTGATCATTACTGGCGTTTTGGGCACCCTTGGCCTCATACTTGCCGCCATTATGACTATTGGTGTATCAGCTGAAGGTGCATCATCCAGAACCGAGGTAATGACCTCGTTTATACAAACCCTGTCATCGCCTGATAGCTATGCCACGTTGGTCAGCCATGCCTTTACCTCATTAAGCTTTCAGATTGGCAATCTATTAACAGGATTCCTTTTCTTTTTCCCCGTCATGATTCTGGTGCATGGTGGCTGCTCGCCACAACGTTTTGGGGCAACCTGAAAAATACAAGACACTACTCACCCGCTTCTACTATTGTCGCAGTCATTATTTCCTTTCGGCGTAGGGAATTCCCTCTTGGACTCGCGGAAATCGGCGTCTTACCAGAAAACACCGAACCATATCTCCAAAGCCTTAACCAAGTTGCTGGAATATGGGCAGGCCCAGGAATTGTCGCATCCATCGCTTTGGCCACCATCCTCCTACAACGACGTATCGACGCCGCCCACATCAACGACACCGAGTACATTCTGCCCGTCCCGCTCCAAGCCATTATTGCCTTGGGCAAACGGTCTATGACTGGATACCTCCTGCAATCCATTCTTTTTGTCTTGCTGACCTCTACCTTCACCATTGGTCTGGGCAGAGGCCAGGGAGCTTGGGAGGCAACGCTGATCGCCATCCTCATCTGGGCCATCACCCTGGTCATCGCCTACGTCCTCGAAAAAGCCAACCTACGAGGCCCCTTCGAATCCGTGCACCGCAGGCTCTCCTACGGACGCACCGGACAACTCAACCAATTCGCATAAAGACACCATGAGTTCTACAGCAGTAACACAACCCCGCATCCTAGCGCCCGATTGTGCCCGCGGATTCACCCTCATTAGGCATCGCCGCCGCCAACGCCACCACAGCATGGTTGCTCATGCCAGTCGGCACGCCTGGATTCCTATCTGGCGGCATTGTCGATAACAGCATTCTTGACAAAATAGCCATCTTCATTGGCACTATTTTTACCCACGTACGCGGCCTACCCATGTTCGCCACCCTACTGGGGATACGGCGTGGGCATGATTACCGTAAGCTTGCAACGCCGCAATTATCCACCAAAGAAAGCACGACTGGTACTAATCAGGCGCTATTTCTTTCTCGCGATATTCGGCATCCTCCACATCACGTTCCTCTTCTACGGCGACATCATGCTTTTCTGCGGGAATTATGGGCATGATCTCGCACTACTGAGCCGCTTCAAAGATAAAACGTTACTCATCATCACCGGAGTTTTGGGCGGGTTCTGTTTGCTCTCTGCACTTGTAATGGCTGCGAGTATCTTTTTCATCCCCGCCGACACATTGCATTCCATGACCAATAACCATTCCGCCTTGACGCTAGCCAATCCTGATAGTTATCTCGCACTTCTGGGGGATACTGGCCTCGCCCTGCGATTCCAACTCGGCACCGCAATCCCCAGCAGCATATTCAGCATTGGCCCAATCATGATTCTGGGCATGGTCGCCGCCCGTAATAACGTTCTGGGCCAACCCGAAAAATACAAGAAGCAACTAACATGGGCCGGTATTATCGCTGTTGCCATATCCTTTGGCGTCGGTATTCCCATCGGACTAGCGGATACTGGTGCTCTGCCCGAAAGGCTCGGACTGTCACTATTTGTGTTCAATCAGTTCGGCGGGCAATTCACTGGCCCCGGCATTGTTGCCATCATCGCTCTGGCAACCATCCCCTTCCAGCGGCGTATCGACGCCGCCCACACAAGCAACACCGACTACACCCTGCCCGTCCCGCTCCAAGCCATTACTGCCTTGGGCAAGCGGTCTATGACTGATACCTCCTGCAATCCATCCTCTTTGTCCTGCTTACCTCTAAATTTACTTTCGGCCTGGGCAGGGGGCAGGGTGCCTGGGAAGCAACGCTGATTGCCATCTTCATCTGGGCCATCACCCTGGTCATCGCCTACGCCCTTGAAAAAGCCAACCTGCGCGGCCCCTTCGAGGTGGTGCACCGCAGACTCTCCTACGGACGCACCGGCCTCACTACTTTTACTCCCACTCAATAGTTCCTGGGGGCTTGGAGGTGCAGTCCAACACAACGCGGTTTACGTCGGAGACTTCGTTGGTGATGCGGGTAGAGATACGTTCCAGGACGTCGTAGGGCAGACGCGTCCAATCCGCAGTCATAGCGTCTTCAGAGGACACCGGTCGCAACACGATGGTGGCTGTAGGTTCGTCCGTCTCCCTGCACACCAACGGAACGAACATCAGCGAGCAACACCACCGGGCATTGCCAAATCTCGAGTCAAGCCCCGCTGCAGTCAGCTCGGTGCGGGCGATAAGATCGGCGGCACGCAGTGTTTCCAAGCGGTCCTCGGTCACCCTCGCCGATATCGCGAATCCCCAGCCCAGGGCCGGGGAAAGGCTGGCGGTTGACAATCTCCTCCGGCAGACCAAGTTCACGACCCACCGCACGCACTTCGTCTTTAAACAGCAGGCGTAATGGTTCAACAAGGTCAAATTCCACATCATCAGGCAGGCCACCCACATTGTGGTGGCTCTTTGATGTTGGCGGTACCGGACCCGCCACCGGATTCCACCACATCCGGGTACAGCGTTCCCCTGCACTAGGAAGTCCACGCTGGAGTTTTTCCGGGGCGTCGTCAAGCACTCCCGCAACGGCACGTTCGAAGGCACGAATGAACTCGTGACCGATGGCCTTACGTTTGTCCTCCGGGTCAGTTACCCCGGCGAGTTTGGCTAAAAATGCCTTACGCTCATCCAGCGTCACCAGTTTTGCGCCGGTGGCGGCGACGAAATCATTCTGCACCTGCTCGCGCTCGCCTGCACGCAACAGGCCATGGTCAACAAACACACAGGTCAATCGGTCGCCGATGGCGCGCTGCACGATGGCGGCGGCGACGGCAGAATCCACCCCACCCGAGAGGCCGCAGATCGCGCGACCATTCTCGCCGACCTGGGTGCGTACGGCGTCGATAAGCTCCTCAGCAATGTTCGCCGGGGTCCAATCCCTGCTCTAACCCGGCAATCTGGGTGAGAAAGCGGACCAGCACCTCCTGGCCGTGCGGGGAGTGCATTACCTCAGGGTGGTACTGCACCCCAGCCATGCGACGTTCGAGGTTTTCAAAAGCGGCGACAGGCGCACCCGCCGATTGAGCCGTCACAGCAAACCCTTCGGGAGCAGTGGAAACGGCATCACCGTGGCTCATCACACCTTGTGCGTCTGTTCAAACCCCTCGTGCAGCAGACCGCCGTCAATAGTCATGTCAGTGCGACCATATTCACGGTTACCCGTGTTAGCCACCGTGCCGCCCAGCGCATGCGTCATAGCCTGGAAACCATAACAAATGCCAAAAACCGGAATATCGAGATCAAAAATCCCTGGCATCAAGCGACGGTGCACCCTCGGCATAGACAGAAGAAGGGCCGCCCGAAAGAATCAGGGCAGCCGGGTTTTTAGCTTTAATATCCTCAGCGGATGCTGTGTGAGGAACAACCTCAGAATAAATCCGGGCTTCACGCACACGGCGCGCAATAAGTTGTGCATATTGCGCGCCGAAATCAATAACAAGAACGGGGCGATGAGTCTGCTGTGTCACGCTACACGATTCTACTTCATCACCCCGCAGCCACCACTACTACTCAGCGATAGTAACGGGACCGTTGTTGACCTGAACGTTCAGTGTTAGCTTCTTGCCAGAAGCGCTCTCATTGTAGGTCTTGTGGCTGGGGTCGTTAGCGTCACGGAATCCTTCGCGGTCATCTCCACCGGAACATCGTCTGGCAGCGTTACCGATACAGTCCCCACGTCCACGTATACGTTGACGGTCTTGTCTTTATCCAAGGGTTTTAGATCCTGCAGGTTCAGTGTCACCTGACCGTTGGAAACAGCGTAATTTCATCCAAGGCATTGGCATCACTGGTGCTCACATCAATGGACCCCTGAAACACGGTGCCTGTGCCCAGTGGATCGAATCCGTTGGTAGCAGGAACATCAACACCAACGGCGGTGGCAGCGCTATGAGAACCTGACGACGCCCCACCCGACGCACTCGCGCTAGCACTAGCCCCAGAAGAACCAGAACCGCTTGAGCTGCTAGGGAACTGCTAGCTTCGAGGTTGACATTGAGCTGGAGGCCATGGCACTGCTGGAGGATCCTGATCCTCCTGAGGAGCTTCCGCCACCGCCACATGCCGCCAACAGCAGTGCAGCAGAGGCAATGAAACCTGCGCCAAGAATCTTCTTAGTCACCGATCTTTTCCTCTCTGAGGCGAATGTCGCCCCTATGACGGGCGACGTGGTGCCGCCCTGACATCTATGAGCAGTCACCGCAAAGAACTTTTGCTACAACTACTTCTTTGCAATAGTAACCCGAGCAGTGTTGCTTGTGATGTTGAGTGTGAAAATACTTCCCGGCGCGTCGGAATTGTATTTTTTGGTCTTACAGTTGCTTTTTTCCGAAGGAACTTTACAGGTCAAGTCCACGGGAACGTTTTTGGGCATTTTGAGGTCAAAATGCCCCGAGTTGATGTAGATGGATACGGTTTTTGGCTCGGTCAGGGTTTCCATACCGGAAAGATCTAGGTAGATCTGACCACTGTCTACCACATAGTCGGGGTTGAGGTCACGGGCGTTGGTGACCACGCCCGCGATCTGCCCGTTGAACATATGTCCCGTGTTGAGTGGATCATAGTCACCGGCAGTGCCGTAGATGCCTATTTGTTTGACCGCTGGCGTGGTGCTTGTAGGGGGTCTCTGTGGAGGTCTCAGACTCACCCGTTGCGCCACCTCACGCCCCCTCAGTGCTTCCACTCAGGATTCCGCAGCCGAATTCACGTTCACGGTAGTTGCTGATGCCGTGCCGGTGGCCCGCGTCAGCGGTGGAGCGTTGTCCAGCTTGGGGTACAAGAGGTGAGGAGCAGTGCGAGACGATGGTCGCCACTGCCCAAAAGTTGCTTGCGCACCCAAAAATCCTTCCCATACAAAACACTAATTTCATCTACAGTACAGAATTCATTCAGGGTTTCCCTATTTTTGAGACGGCTTTACACATCTTTTCTGTGGGTATAGCCATAGCGCTAAGGCATGAAATCTCACGGAATCCTAGCGCGCCACCGCTTGGCTGACCACCAGTGTGAGCGCTTCGGCAATGAGATGGGCGGGCACTGGCCCGTTGCACAACGCAGCTGCATCAGCGTGGACGCGCGCGGCCATAGCCACCATTACTGCGCGCTGGGTTCGTAGGCCACAGCGGCTCCAATGACACCGGATAAGACATCCCCGACCCTGCTGTTGCCGCCCTCAGCTAGACCCGGCCTCAATGAGGTAGCGTTCACCTTCACTTACAACCTGTGTAACCCGACCTTTCAGCAGTACGCATACGTCCAGTTCACGCGCCAATTCTTCGGGGGTAGCAACACCAAAAGCGCGCGAATTCGCCTGTGTGTGGGTCAGAACAGTAAAGCGGTTCTGCGACGCACCAGTTCTCGCAGCTCCTCCGATTCCGCCACGCGCGTCAGTGATGTTGCATCAATCACAAGGGAAGGTTGCTGCGGAGTTGTTCGGCAAGCTGCGTGTCATCCTCGCTGCACCCGGGTCCGATCACAAGCGCCTGAACTCGCCCTTCACCCGCCACGACTTCGGGCACTGCGCGAATCACCTTGGTCACGCATGGCCCCTAGGTACCGCACCATAGGCGACGTCGCCCGCACTGCCCCCTCCACACATAGCACCGCCGCGCCTGGATATGCGACACTACCAGCGTAAATACCGACAACGCCATCGGTGTATTTGTTTGAGTCCGCCCCAGGGCGCGGCCAGTTTTCCACGCGATCCACCGAATAACCCCACGGATCCATGCTCGCTAGTTCCTCATCAATGCCCAGACCACGCAGCACTACATCGCCACAGTATTCCCCAACCCAGCACATGCACAGGCTTCAAACCACCAAAGGTGACTGTGCTGGTGGCACGAATATAACTATCCTGACACACCGGTCATGGGGTCCACACCGCTGGGAATATCCACGGCGACCACAGGACAAGTGGCGTGTTCCGCGATTATCGACGCCGCCTGCGCGGCCTCTCCACGCAAAAACCACCAGACGCCCCGATCCCCACAACTCCGTCAATGATAAGATCCGCCGAGCAGCAGCAGCGGTGGGTTCTTTCAGGGCGTCGATACGCGTGATGGAGACCGGTTGAGGTCTGCCACACAGTGATATGTGCCCGCGTCGTTCCAGTTCCTCTGCAGCATAAAGGGCATCGCCGCCATTTCCCCTGAACCGGCGAGCACCAGCACGCGTTTACCGTACGGGTGGTGGTCAAGCAGTCGGGCGCATTCCACAGCCACGGCAAACGCCGCCGACAGCATCAGCTTTTCAAGTCGAGCAAGAAGTGGCTGCTCAGCAGCACGAACCTGGTCAGAGTGTACATCGGAATCATACCTCCACGGTAGCCAAAAATTGTGCTACGTGACCGCAGCCAGAGCAGGTGACTATACTTCCGACCCGTTGTCACACCCTCTGGAGAAAGGCTCAGCATCGTTGTCTGCCATTATGTCTCTCGTCGCACTTATTTTTATCGGACTTGCCGCCTTGCTTCACGTGTTCATCTTTTATCTGGAAGCCTTTGCGTGGGCCAGCCCCACCGCCCGTAATATTTTTGGACACGCCACGGAGGAAGAACTCGCCATCACTCGGTTTTTTGCCTATAACCAAGGTGTTTACAACCTCATGCTCGCCATTGTTGCGGGTATTGGGATCGCCATGTGGCTGGCAGGGCACCATAGCGTGGGAGCCGCGCTGATGTTTGCAGGCGCTGGTTCCATGATTATTGCCGCCGCTGCGCTGGCACTGAAATCCGCAGCACATCGCGGTGCCGCCGCAAAACAAGCAGCATTTGCCGTCATCGGTGTCATTGCGCTGGCCGTGGCTTTGTAACAATAGTGGCGTGAGGGTGAACACAACCGCCGTTGTAGTTGACAGCTGCAAACACAGTCGTACAAGACACCAATCCACTATCCTGGAGACTTGTGGCTGAGAAATTTAAAAAGCAGTTGTCCAAGCTCTCCAAACGTGGGCCGCACCACGTGCTTATTGGTGACCTCTCCTACGCAGGTCTCCCCCGGCAAGGTGTACACGCCTGCCGAGGGTATGGGGTAGCCGCCATTGCGTTTGGTCACGACTGGATGACCTCCGTGAAAGCTACCACCAGACCCTTCAACATCTGGCCAGCTGGGGCATTGTCGTTGCTGCCCCTGCCACGGAGATGGGATTCATGCCCAACCATCAGGGTCTCGCTGCTGACCTAGAGTCCCTGCCTGCAGATCGTCGCTGGGGTTAAATTAGGAACAGGAAATGTCACAGTCTCCCCGCAAAAATTAGTTGCTGGGCATGGCATGGGCGCAGGTGCCGCGATCTTGACGGCAGCGGGCCGCGACAATATCCACGCTGTTGGTGCCCTCTACCCCCGCCGCCACGGCACCGTCCGCTGTGACCGCAGCCGCCCACACCACAGCCCCGGGACTGATCATAGGCCCTGGAAAAGCCACTGATTTTGACTCGAATGAGTCTGTAAAAAAATAGCAGCACAATGGGCTGGCCCGGTCACCTACCGGGAAGTGTCCAAAGGCACGCAATCCGGCTTTTTCTGAAGGTGCCGTGGTTAAAAGCTCTTGTGGGCATGGGTCGACCACAGTTTTCCGCACAGGAAAAAGCCCGGGGGCTGCTCACGGGCTTTCTGCTCTATCAACTTGAAGGGAGAAAAATACGCGGCGTTCGCCCAGGAGGACGTTCACGCCCGTGGTTTGTCCTCCTCACCAAAGCGGAACTGCAAGCGAAAGAGCAAGATAAAAACCTTCACCAGCCTGCCGTTTTAATTCCCCGAACAGGTCTCCGTCGGGAGGGTTGCCGCAGGGGTGGCGGCTGAGGTGTCTTGTGCGCGGGCGCCGCCCGCACTTGTTCTCCGTTGTTTTCCTGGCGAGCATGCACCCACCGCAACTGCTCATCAAGCCCTGAAGTCTCGTGCACATGTTGGGCGTGCGCTGTGGTTTCTCCCTTCTTTCGACGCTGCTCTAATTCTTTTTGTACCGCACGTATCGACTCATCAAACTCAGCCACATAACGCTCGGCACGCTGTTGAAACTGCTCTAAAAACTGGTCGTAACTTTGCATCACCATGCACCTGCCTTCCGCGCCCGACCACGATTACTGCTTTGTCGACGCCCCGCCTACCGGAGCATCACCTGATCCACCTGGCGCTGGTACGCACACTGGTGGTTGCGGCAGGCGAGTTGTGGTGCAGGCGCTTGGTGGAGGTACTTGATGGAGAGGTGGTGCGGGCTGTGGATGAGACGCTGAGCCGGTGCCGGCCCAGCAACATGGGGCACTGGCTCCGGGGCGGCTTCACAGGCTGCGGCGCTGGTGGTGGCGCATGATGCTCCTGCGGAGGTTGAACCGGAGGCGCCATACCCTGGGTACCTTGGGTCCGTGACTCACATGCGATTCCCTGCGGTTGAGGCGACTCTGGTGATGTGTTTCCCATGGTGGTTCTCCACTACATGGTTGAGGACGTCATGCTGCGCCGAAACATCAAGATTCATGTTGTGCATGTCAGCAGATCCTGCCCCCTGCCTGTTCCAGGAACTGAGCAAGGTGGTGTTCAACCTGATTGACAATTTCTCGAACCCCAGCGGTGACCAGTGTGACAAGAACTGGACCCACCGCGTTTCTGATAATGTCTCAACATCAAACAGCGGCTGGCCACTACCATAGCCACCACCTGTGGTTGAGCTCATCAGGTTCGAAGCATCCAACGAGGGCGATGGCGTGCACGCATCACCACATCCTTGTTGTGGTACTGACTGTTGATAATTGGGAGGCAGCGGAGTTGTCATCCGCGCCGTGTTCTGCGGCAGTACTTGCGACTGCGCTACCCGCATAGCCGGGGATGGAGATTGCGATGGCACATGCTCACGGCGAACCGCTTCCACGCACGGGGCATGGCGTTGTGGCACCGGCTGTTCAGTGCGAGCAGTAGTGGCAGGTTGACGATGGGCTGGGCAACAACATGGTCCGCATGCACGGGCATGTTGTTCGAAGGTTGCGCAGCACCGGTCTGCACAGCTCCCGCCATGCCTGTACTTGACATACCTGCACTTGCCGATGCCGCCGATGATGACACAGCCGAAGCCTGAGGCACCGGCGCAGCCGACGTATTTGGGCCGCCAGTGGAAGTCTGAGCGCGACCATCGCGGCCGTCGTCAAGGAGCTTGTCGTAGCAGCATCTAATGGCCTTGTCGCGCTCGGCGCAAAGATTCATGAGAAGTTGGCTGAAGCTGTCGATATTTGAGGCACCCAGTTGTACCCATCTGCTGAAAGGCATCAGGATTCTTCTCTGATCCGCTCTTGTCCAGCCACGCGCACACGGAATTTACCAGGAAATTGCGGCAGCTTCTGGGTCCGCTAACCGCTGCTCAAAAGTCGTCGAGGACAGATTCAATTGTGCTGCCACATTTCGCGAGGATTCCGATAGTTTCCTCCCCGCTCTCGTTCCCACTGCCAGTTGGCTACCTGCTCCATGACAATATCCGCCAGCGTTCCGCCACTCACGTGAGCAATCACATTGGCGCACAGATGCGCTGCGGACACAAGGTTCCTCGTCATCTCAGCGCCCCCGGCTTTTGTGTCCTTCTTGCTGCAGCGATGCCACCTTTCAGACCTTCGGTGCTGTTGACCGCATTCTCAATATCCTTGATGGGTATCTTCGCCTTTCCACTGGCCACGCGAGGATTGCATCAACTGCGCAACCATACCTTTAGCGGCCTTTACATGGTCGGTCACTTGTTCAGCCTTCGCAGGCGGTCCGTGAAAAAGCCTTCCGCAACCGCAGAAACGGTGAACACTCTGCTCTACCGTACCCATGACGCGGAGAAGCTGCTGGGTCTGCTCATCTGTTTGCCGGTGATACGCTCATACATGTCGGCAATAGCCCGACCTTGATCTTCAAACCCTTGACCAGCGGCGGATGACGCAAAACACGGTGCAGTTTGTCCGTGTCGATCTTAGTAATCTTCACACTGGCTTTTCGTGTTTTCCGCGATGCCCGCAAAGGCCCGCTCAAAGTCCAGTGTGACTTCATCAGGTTGTGCATTATTCCCCCTGATCGTGGTTGTACGCAGTATTTTATCTGGTTAGACTGCGCACAACCCCACGTGGTTCCCCTAACCACCCAGTAATTTTTCTGTACCCGGTTTCTAGAAGTTTCTAGACCTCAGCCACAACGGCAGCCAGCCTGCCAGCAACCTTCCTGGCGGTTTCCGCGTCGCTGCCTCCACCATCACCCGGAAGAGTTCTTCGGTACCCGATGCCCGGAGCAGCACCCTACCTGAGTCCCCGAGTTCTCCTCTGCGCGCTGAATAGCTTCCCACCACCACCGGGTGTTTTTCAATAATGGCTTTTATCCGAGACCGGACGTTGATCAGCACCTGTGGCAGTACCGTCATCGCCTGTGCCAGGGTTTTCAGTGGCAGACCAGTTTCCGCCATGCGGGACATCAAAGCCAATCCTGTCAACGTGCCATCACCGGTTGTGCCGTGGTCAGGAAGAACGATATGGCCGGACTGCTCGCCACCCAGGCTGAAGCCACCGGCATTTAGATCAGCGAGCACATATCGGTCCCCACTTTGGTGGTGCGCAGGTTAATGCCTGCTTCATTCATGGCGAGTTTAAGGCCCAGGTTCGACATGACGGTGGCCACCAGCGTGTTTTTTGCGCACTCGCCATTGTCTTCATCGCAAGCGCGAGGATCGCCGCGATCTGATCCCCATCGACAATATTGCCTTCGGCATCCACCCGCCAGGCAGCGGTCGGCGTCGCCATCGTGCGCGAGTCCCAGGTCAGCACCATGGTCCAGCACTGCTTTCTGAATCACGTTGATGTGGGTGGACCCACAATTATCGTTGATGTTGTAGGCGTTCGGCTTGTCGTGAATCGCAATGACCTCGGCACCGGCCGTCCCGTAGGCCAGAGGGGCCACCTCAGATGCCGCACCATTTGCCGCATCCACCACCACTTTGATGCCCTGCAAATTGTGGGGCATGGCCTGCGACAAATGCTGAAGGTACTCGTTCCTGCGCATCCGTCGCTCCTCGATAATGCGACCAATGCCGTGGCCGATGGGGGCCGTTTTTCCGGGAGGCGAGTCATCGCCGCTTCGATCTCATCCTCCACCTCATCAGCCAGCTTGTGCCCACCAGCGGCGAAAAACTTGATGCCGTTGTCGGGCATGGGATTGTGGCTTGCGGAAATCATCACCCATATCAGCGCCGTAATCGTCAGTGAGGAATGCAACCGCTGGGGTGGGCAGAACCCTCGACCCGCAGGACGTCGACACCCTGGCTCGCCATGCCCGCCGACAGTGCGGCGGCCAGCATCTCCCCTGACACCCGCGGGTCACGACCCACGATCGCCACTGGGCGCCGTTTCGACGTCCTATTTTCACTGGTCAGAAACATGCGCGGCAGCTGCCCCAAGTTTGAGCGCCAACGACGCTGTCAGCCTTTCATTCGCCATTCCACGCACGCCGTCAGTTCCAAAGAGAGTCGAGTCATGGATTCTATTATGCCCGCTTTAACGACGCCCTCCAAACACGGCACGCATAAAGCCTGCCGTGCCACGGCTAGGGTGCTGCGCTGCTGCGTGGGTTTGCCGGGTGCCCAGTTTTTGGGGTTCAGTGGGCTGTACTCACTTGACGATGGCTCAGACTTCGTTGCTTTACCCAAGTCAATTAGCACCTTCTGCCCTGGAAGATAGACTTCTGATGCCATCCTTCGGCAGGGATGACAGTCACTGAAAATTCTTTCCCTACCTGCGCATTCTTTGAACAGTGACATGCAGCGGCAATGAGGATTGGCTGCAGCGTTTTTCACCAGGCTTTACTGTCCTGCCTGCACTTTTCCTGATAAACCTCTCCGTTCAAACGCTGAGGGAAAATAAACACCGCCCTTTTGCACCCTGAAAAAGGTGAAAAGACGGTGTTTGTGTAAAACCAGAGGCTTAACGCTTGAGTACTGAGGTGCACGACGTGCTTTGTGCAGACCAGCCTTCTTACGCTCAACAGCACGAGCGTCGCGGGTCAGGAAACCAGCCTTCTTCAGCGCCGGGCGATCAGTCGGGTTGTAGACATTCAGGGCACGAGCAATCGGCAGGCGAAGAGCACCAGCTTGCCGGAGAGCCACCGCCGGTGAGGTTTGCATGAATGTCGAACTGGCCTTCACGATCAATCAGTACCAGCGGAGACTTGATCAGCTGCTGGTGCAGTTTGTTCGGGAAGTAATCTTCCAGGGAACGACCGTTGCAGATGATCTGACCGGTACCAGCGGTCGTGCGAACACGAACGATGGCGCGCTTGCGGCGACCAACAGTCTGAATCCGGCTGATCCAGCTCGGCGGGAGCAGGAACAACGGTTTCTTCTTCAACTCCACAGCCACGGCATCGGCGATGGTGTTGGTGATTCTCAGTCGCAGCCTGTGCGGCAGCGATATCAGCAGCGTCAGCTGCGAGGGTTTTCGGTGTTGTTCGGTTCGGTCACCGCCACCCGCTTTGATCTCGTAGGTTTCGGGCTCTGAGCAGCATAGGGTGCTCGGGTCCGGCGAAAACGCGCAGCTTTTCGCCGACGCACGCGACAGCTTGCTGTGCGGCATCATGCCCTTGATAGCTTCTTTCAACAACACGCTCAGGGTGCAGTTCCAGCGAACGACCGCAAGGTGAGTGCCTTCAAACCACCCGGGTAGCCGGAGTGGCGGTAACGAATTCACGTTCACGCTTGTTGCCGGAAACAGCAACCTTATCGGCATTGATGATGATGACGTGGTCACCACAATCAATGTTGGGGTGTACTGTGGCTTTGCCTTGCCGCGCAGAAGATTAGCGGCAACCACAGCAAGACGACCCAAAATCAGTGTCAGTGGCGTCAATGACGTACCACTTGCGGGTAATCTCACCGCTTTTCGGCAATAGGTAGACAAAACGACTCCTTGTAAGTCTGTCTAGAACTGCCAGCCATAGATCAATGCAGGGAAAACATACGGCGGCCGGTGGAGACCCGCATGTCTTTGCTGCTCTGGCCCTGCAACTGCATGCAGAGGAGGACCACAGCCCATACACAGATACACCAGCTTAAAGCATGGTGTATCTGTTTTCAAAATACTTCTGCAGTGTGTGCCCCACTGGTTGGCTACGTTGGATGAACTATCAGGGGCAACGCCACACAGTGCAGAGCCACACTACAGAGTCTTCATACATGGTTGTCCTGGTTTCACACCGCAACGGACAAGCCCGAATGCCCTTCTACGTCCTGCAGCAAGCCTGCCGTGTTGGGTGGAAACCCACAGGAAGCAGTGTCGTGGTGTGAAACCAGAGTCTTTTAGCCCCAGCTTGCGGCTGCCATGCGGTTGACTTCACTCATGCGGTCGTTACCTTCCTGCACGGTGGAAGCAATAGTTTCTAGGATGGTGTTCAGCTCTGCGGCTGCGCCATCCCACTTGGCCTGGGCTGTTTGGTAGGCAGATGCGGAATCGCCTTCCCACGTTGAAACCATGAGCAGTTGCTGCGTCAAATCATCCAGCAGCGCGTTCATGCTGCCCTGCAGTTGCCCTGAATGTCCGCCGCTGCTGTTTCGATGTCCCCAAACTGGTACTTGATCTGATCCATGATAGGGTCTCCTTTGTTTTATGTTCTGTCGCTGGTGGATGTATTAGAGAGCCAGGCCCTGACCAATGGTTTTAAAGGAACTGACGTTGTGCGCTCCATACCTTCAAAGGACTTCGCGTTGCTGCGAATATTCTCGGCGATGCTATTCAGCGCTTCCCGCAGCTTGTTGGCCTGTGTGTTCCAGTTCTGCATCAGGCTGTCAAAGGACATTTGAGCCGAGCCTCCAGCTTCCTTCAGCCCATCAACAACCCCGTGAAGCCTGTTGAGTTCCGATTGAACTAATTGTTTGTGTCGTCAACATGGCCCGCTGTGGACACCATGACATCGGCTTCAGTCCTAAACGTCTCAGACATGAGGTTCGCCCCTCCTCGAACGAAATTACGTGCCGGCCAGAACTTTTTCCAGCCGAACCCCCGAAAAGTATCCCGCACCCACCTTTTGTCATGAGTGCCGAAAAAGCTTTTTCACCACATTTGGACTAGCAAACCACCCATAAAGTTCCCTCACCCGAAAAATTTCCTAATTTTTCAGCTGGAGGGTTTCCACAGCCATCTGACACGCAGCTTTCTGTGGAATCGTGGCATTCGTTTTACTATGACATCCCCACGCTTACCTGATTGTTCTGCTGCACCCACGTCACCCACAGCACACTGGATCCATCCCCGGATCTTCGCGGTAGGTTTGATGTCACAATCTCAGGCCCGCGCATCTGCTCGTCGCTTTGAGCCGTGAGCTGTGGGTCATGTTCCACCATTTCCTCCACTTCCCGCCGCACCGCCGCTGGATCCACATTATGAATGGGGTCGCCGCCACAGAATACGCAGATTTGGATCATCACCAGTGGCCACCAACAAAACCGTCATCGCGGGGCTCAAGTTTAAAACCCTGCGGAACGGAAAACACCACGTTCTGGTATTCAGAACACGCGACGGCGGCACTTCCTGTTTACGGCGGGTACTCGTCGCGGGTGACGACGCCCCGTTCCCCAGGGCATATGCTGCGGTGCTGACGGTTGCAGCGCTGGCTGTGTGCGGGGCGTCGGTACGCACTGAGTTACCAACAAGCAGCGCTACCCCACCGACGATCACTACCCCGATACCCGCAAAGCTCAGCATGAAATCGGGTGAAGAGCAACTGCTCGCATATGTTCGGTGGGACGTCTGATCTGGAAAAAGATCTTCGCCAGCTAGGTTGGCTGCCTGATTCCTGAATCACAGGATCGGTGAGCGCCTCAATGCTGTAGGCCGTCACGCCTTTGTTCAACAACGTGCGGCTCAACATATCCGTGGCGGCTTCGCTACCATCGATGACTACCTCAGCATCAGGCCACACCGCCCCATACATGTCACGGATCTGGTCGATCACAGCGTTGACGGCCCAGCCTTCTTCCACGCCTGTACCAGGCAAGTCATAGCGGTAAATCGTGTCAATGACCCTCAAAAGCGTGGCAGAATCCAAAACGGTAATTTTTACCGAGCTGAGGGACTACTCATGGCTGCGCCACCCGGCACACGCCGACAACAGCGCCCCGGTTCACTAATGTGCCACGGCCTGCAGGTTTGCTGCACCGGCTTCACCCCGAACACACGCCCTCTTCACGGTCAATGTTGAGCAACATCACCGCAGGTGATTGTCGCATGTACGCTGAGGAATGGGTCGTGCAGCGCGCGCTGCGCACCACCGGACTTTCTAGACACCACCACATGGAACCCGATGTCACGCGCATGTGGGATGAGCGACTTCAGGAGGAACGCCCCGTCTTGCACAAGATCGTAATCATCAATAAGCAGATAAATGTCTGGCCCCGTCCACCAGGACCGATCACGCAGTTCCTGCGCCGTCGCATCCGGACCCAGGAAGCCGCGAGGTCAAGGTGGTCACCATGTTGGCAACCGCCATGTCCGTGGCCTGACTGGTCGCGCCTACACAGCCATCATGGCTTCATCAAAAGCCCCCAGGTGGGTACGCCTGATGGTCTATAACGACCATGCGCGCTGCATCTCGGCCTAGATCAGTGATACCAGCGGCCATGGTGGCAATAAATGTGGACTTGCCGGATCCCTGGCTACCCAGGCAGCATGCTGCGGGCGTCGCTTGCACCCAGGTCTGGGGGCTGAGTTTAGGACCGCCAAGCCCGATAAGAATGCGCTCCGACATCAGTATTGCCAGTGCAAATCTCAGCACGGTGAATCTGCGGTGGCAGCACACGCAGCGGTGGGACGGGAGACTGCCCTTGTGCTCCGCCGACATCCTCACATACTCAATGTCTTGGTTCGTGGACAGCACGCAATCAGCATGGGTTCACCATCGGTGGTTAAGCCTCGTCCCGGCGCGTGCGGAAGTTTCAGCTGGGCTTTTCGGTCGATCAATGAATCCATCGCTTCACCGAGCCGCAGTTCTATCCTATGGCTGATCAGGTCACGAATCGCTGGACGCATGGCGAGTCCAGCGCTGAGTACTAGCTACGAGATGCACATGCGGCAAGACCATCTGCGGCGATGCGGTTGAAGGAATCAACCAGGTGGTCAAAGTCGGTTCCTACGGTGTAGCCCAACCATCAACGATGAGGAACGTGTGCCGACGTCGGTCTCAATG